>CENL01054026.1_pt1 | contig 560737 bp, 424 predicted proteins | sample 530221 | NCBI WGS metagenome assembly CENL01 (sample SAMEA2619791, study PRJEB7988) | marine metagenome | isolation source: saline water (ENVO:00002010), including
ACGAACTTTGAACACTCAAACGAATTTTCATGACTCTACCACACGTAAGAAAACCCGCCGAAGTAAGGCTTCGGCGGGAAATTAGTTGATCGTTGGATCTATTATAGGCCCCCTGCTGACGCAAGTCTATGCGGCTGCAGAGTCATCACTGGGGAAAAGTTGTTCAGTACCCTGGATGATTTCCGGAGTGACCACATATTTCTTGCCGGCTTCCTGTTCGGGAAGTTCGTACATGATATCGAACATGGCCTGTTCAATGACACTGCGTAAGCCACGTGCTCCCGTATTTTTCTTTTGAGCAATACGGGCGATTTCGTGCAGTGCACCGTCAGTGAATTCCAGTTCGGCCTTTTCCATTTCGAAGAATTTCTGGAACTGCCTGACCAGAGAATTCTTGGGTTCGGTCAGAACACGTACAAGGTCTCCCTCGCCGAGCTGGGAGAGAGAAGAGAGTACGGGCAGACGTCCCAGGAGTTCCGGAATCAGACCGAATTCCAGCACGTCATCCACGGATGCCTGTGCCAGCAGGTCATTTTTAGACCGTTCCTGTACTTTCTTCTGCTGGTTATTCTGTCCGAAACCGATTGTTTTTCGCCCCAGTCGTTTCCCGACAATATCTTCCAGTCCCACAAAGGTACCGCCACAGATAAAGAGGATGTTACTGGTGTCGAGCTGAATATACTGCTGTTCGGGATGTTTGCGACCACCTTGCGGAGGCACATTGGCAACGGTCCCTTCCAGCATTTTCAGCAACGCCTGCTGAACGCCTTCGCCGGAAACATCCCGGGTGATGGAGACGTTCTGGCTGGTTTTGCCGATCTTGTCTATTTCGTCGATGAATAAAATACCACGCTGGGCAGCTTCGACATCGAAATCGGCGGCATGTAACAGCTTGAGTAACAGGTTCTCAACATCTTCGCCCACATAACCGGCTTCGGTTAGCGTGGTGGCATCCCCAATGGCAAAGGGGACCTGCAGGTAGCGGGCCAGACTTTTGGCCAGCAGGGTCTTACCAGATCCGGTAGGACCAATCAGCAGTATGTTGGATTTATCCAGTTCAACGTCCGAGCCCTCTTCTTCAGAGTGCATCAGTCGTTTGTAGTGATTGTGAACAGCAACCGCCATGACTTTCTTGGCTCGTTCCTGGCCAATCACATAGTCGTTGAGGTGTGTTACAATTTCCCTTGGTGTGGGAACATTCTTGAACAGTTTTTTGGTGGTGCCTCTGCGGCGGTGTTCCTGTTCCAGAATGGATTGGCAAACTTCAATACATTCGCCACAGATATACGCGTTATCGGGTCCCTCTACCAGGGGCCCCACTTCACGATAGCTTTTTCTGCAAAAAGAACAGTTCGCGTTTTTCTTCCCAGAAGAATTACGTTTTCCAGAGGTGATATCTCGTCCGGTGGGCATAGCTTCCCTTCAACGGTGTCAACTAAATAATGGCGATCAACGTCCAGTGAGTTTTGATTCTGCCTCCGTGCAAATCACTCGATAGGTAAAATAAATTTTGAAATGGATTCCTGATAAGAATCGATATCGATTTCTAAGAGGCCGTTATCGGATAAAAAAAAGTGATCTAATTCTATTTGCATTAAGAGGAACCGCTGACAGTTATTGCTGATCCGACTGATTGTTAATTTCAGCCTGATCAGAATTTGCATCAACGGCGTCCTTTTCCAGGCCGGGTTTGGCTGGTGCAACGAGTCGCTTTTTGATGGATCGGAATTCGTCGTCGGTAAGGTCACCTTCTCGCTGCATTTCTGCGAATTGCATAAGTAATTCACGGGCATCCACATGACGATCCTCATTTTCCCGAAAACGTCCTACGATCCATACGATCAACCAAATCAAAAAACTGACAATGAAGACTGCCAGGATCCATTCCACGAGACGGTCCCCCAGCAGTTCCTTGAACAGCTTTTGTTTATCCGCCTGATTTCCCAAAGTTAAAAAAATGAAAATCACTGTAATTCAGGCAGAGAGTAAAGTCTTCCTGCCTTCCCTAGAATACTGACTGAAAAGTACGACGCATGATCAATGGTCTGCGGCGATGGACTCGATGCTTTAACGAACGGACTGTCGTTATTATTAGGGACAAGTCAGAACGAGGCAAGTCTTCTCGAGTCTCAGGTCAGTATCAGTATATGCGAGAATAAGCATTTCACGCGCCAAAAATGGTCAGTTTACGATAAGAAACAGAAATAGGATTCCTGGGAAACAGGAGTGTCTACTGGCAGATTCGCTGTTCTTGGTAAAAAAGCCTGCTTTTCCAGCGTCAATTGTGTCGTTGAATCGGGGGCTGATAAAATTATCAGGTCTTCCCAGTCTTTGTAGAAGTTCAGCTCCAAATTCTGCCCGTCGGCGAGGAATGCAGGTTGAATCGTAAAAATTACATTGTCGAACTTACCGTAAGTATAATGTGACTTGTGATTTGACTGATTTTACCTGGCATGGGAGAATAGCATGGTTCAGGAATTCTGACAGTTGCGATTTCGAATTGGAACCAGAGGGAAAATTGCCTGTGAGGTCTGCAGACCGCTTGCATTGCATCCTGAACGGTTCAATTTTATGATCGACTTTCAAATCAGACATCAATTACAATTCCCGGTTTGACTGACAACAGGTCAGGCTGATGTTTTTAATACATTTTAATACAGATCGATAGAATTTGAGGATTTTGAATGGACTTTGAGAAACGCCTTCAGCATGCCATCAATAAAGGGCGCGCCGCCAAAGATGAAGAGATACGGCAGGAAGTCGGTAAAAAGATGACTGAGGAAGAGTTTCGGAATCTTCATTTAAAATACCGCCTGGAACTGACGGATCATATCGACAGCTGCCTGAAAAAACTGGCCGATCATTTTCCTGGATTTCAGTTCAATACCCTGATGGGGGAAGAAGGCTGGGGTTCGAAAATTACGCGTGACGATGTCAGCCTGAATTCGGGCAAACAGGCACGGACGCTTTACAGCCGCCTGGAAATGATCGTTCGCCCTTTCACAGAAACGCATATCCTCGAACTGGTTGCCAAAGCCACGATTCGGAACAAAGAAATTTATAATCGTTCTCATTATCAGTTTATCGCCGAAGCTGATATGCAGTCTTTTGAGGACCTGATGGACCTTTGGATTCTGGAATTTGCCGAGCAGTTTTCATTTCAGGGCTGATCAAGAATCCCTCCAAACCGTTACAATAATTAAGGTAAACAGCAGATGAGTCGTCATGCAGATTTAACGCAGGTTTTAGATCGTGGTGCGGTCGCTATTATTCGTGCCTCCTCGGGAGAATTACTGGTTGATGTCTCCAAAGCAATTTATGCCGGCGGACTGGATGTAATCGAAGTTACGTTTACCGTGCCTGGTGTGCTCGACATTCTGGCACAGACCAAACGGGAGTTGGGCGATAAGATCCTGCTGGGAGCGGGAACCGTGCTTGATACGGAATCAGCCCGGGCAGCAATTCTTGCCGGTGCGGAATTCATTGTGACTCCCACCGTGAATACCGATGTCATCGATTTATGCAACCGGTATGACAAACTGATTATGACGGGGGCCTTCACGCCGACGGAAGTCTTAACGGCCTGGGAAGCAGGCGCAGATATTATTAAAGTCTTTCCTGCTTTTGTGGGAGGACCCGCCTATCTGAAAGCACTGCATGGTCCTCTGCCCCAGATCCCACTGATGCCCACCGGAGGCGTCGATCTGGAAACCCTGCCTGCTTATCTCAAAGCCGGTGCCTGTGCTGTGGGACTGGGCAGCTCACTGGTCACTTCACAAATGGTTGAAGCGGGTGATCTGGATGGCATTCAGAAGTTGACCGCTGAGTATATGGGTAAAATTAAAGAGCTGCGCAAAGGGTGATTACCACCTCTTTTGCCGGGGGATTTCTCTTCACAACAGGAAGAGTTCCTCACGTTTTCTCCTGTTGCGCTTCTGCTTTAACCCGAAAGATCGTCTCAAGTCATACGAGCTGAATTGACGATATGGCTAGATAGTCAATCTTCGGTTTACCAGTGCGCGTATTTCCTGGTGTTGCGTCTCATTCAGTTTGACATTCACTACGTTCGTCGAGAGATGCTGTCAGGGATCGAGATACATGCTTTGTACCCGGTGAATTGACTGTTAGTAAAATTCACACCATCTCAGGAGGGACTCCAGGCCGGGATCACGAGAGAAAGTGTTCTTCAGGCAGGGAGGTGCATTGGCATGAGACTATTTACATTACTGGTAGTCAGTTGCTTGTTTGGGGGATTTCAATCGAATTCCGCTTCGGCAGCTGCCCCTTCGTCTCCCGTATTTACCAGTAAAACCGAGTTTCGTATCCCCTACCATTATGATCAGGCAGAAATTGATCGACTGGGTGCACGGGAAATCAGACTGTATGTTTCGACTGACCGGGGAGTGACCTGGAATCATCAGCAGTCGGTGCCACCTTCAACTCGTAAATTTCCCTTTAAAGCAACTCAGGATGGGGAATACTGGTTCTCTGTTCGGACGCTGGATGCCCAAAATCAGCTCCATCCTTCCGGGCGTGTCTTCGAACCCGGTTTACGGGTTGTGATTGACACAACACCTCCGCAGCTGGATCTGGATCTGCGACAGATCTCCCCGGGCAAAGTTCAATTGATCTGGAATGCCGAAGATCAGAACCTGGATCCGACCAAACTGGTTCTGGAATACGCCCAGAATGGCAGCCAGAACTGGCAGCGTGTGATTGTAGCGCCCCACGGTAAAGGCCAGACAACCTGGTCAATTTCACAAGGTGGTGTGGTCTCTGTGCGGGGCGTGATCAAAGACAGGGCTGATAATACCGGCAGCAGTCAGAAACAGATTCGGGTCGTTGCCGCCGCCAGTCGCACTACGATTCCCAAACCCAAACAGGATCTTCCCGATTTTAATCAGCCTATCGCTCAGGGAACGATGCCTGATAACAGTCTGACACAATCCGAGCCGGCAACACTGGCGCCTTATTCCGGCGAGAATGCGACAACTCAACCCACGCAACCACATAGTCTGGACTCACAGACACCTCTGGCAAACCGTCAGCTTCCCAGTGTTTTTCCCCAGCAAAAACGATTTGACCAGGTCGAACCGGGAGTGCAACCCGGTCAGGGGCAGGTCAAGAATCATTTTGTTACCGATGATCCGGAGAAGCGTCCGAATTACGCTAAAAACCGCTATCCTCAGACACCCACACAAAACTGGGCTGCAGAACGCAAGCAGGTGTTGAATGGGACGCAATTCCAGATTGGATTCGAGGTCGACGAAGTCGGGCCCTCGGGGATTGGCGCCGTTGAGCTCTATATCACAGAGGACAATGGCCAGAAGTGGTATAAATACGGCGAAGACCCGGATAAAAAGAGCCCCTTCCATGTCGAAGTGCCCCACGATGGGATTTATGGATTCTCACTGCGCGTGCGAAGTGGTGTCGGTCTGGCAGATGCATTACCCAAGTCTGGTGAGAAGCCCGATGTGGTCATCGTAGTGGACCGGACGGCACCTGCTCTAAAATTGAATCCGGTGGTACAGGGACTGGGTGGAGAAGCGAATAAGGTGACGATCTCGTGGGCCATGAGTGATCAGAACCCTGCAGAGAAATCGATTGCCATCAATTTCTCGACGCAACCAGGGGGCCCCTGGGAGCCCATCGTTGACTGGCAGGAGGATCAGGGGCGGTTTACCTGGTCTGTTCGACCAGGCAATCCTTCGAAATTTTACCTTCAGGTGATTGCCCGCGATGCCGCCGGCAATGTTTCACAGGAAGTCACATCCCAGCCGATTATCCTGGATTTAACCAAGCCCTCCGGGAGAATCGTTGATGTGGAAGTGCTGAGTAAGGCGTCTCCCTATTAAGCCTGTTCAATCAGACTTACAGCCGCCAGGCAGCTCAGGCCTGTTCCGATTTTTCTTCCGACTTGGGTTCAGAGCTAGGAACTTCAAACTTGGGAGCCGTGAATTCATCAGATCGTTCCGATGGTGTGGGACGTGGTGTTTCAGGCTGTGAATGTGAATAGGATGCCTGGTTCACTTCGTCTTCGATGCCACTGACGCCCTTTTTGAATTCGACAATGCCTTTGCCCAGGCTGCGTGCGACTTCCGGTAAACGCTTACCAAACAGCAGCAGAGCAATGATGCCGACGATGATCATTTCATAACCGCCGGGCATTCCCAGAAAAGCGGGAACAGGTGTGATCTGTGTGATTGTCTGAAACATTTTCTTACCTCTTTTTATGACTAAGGTATTGAGGGGGAAACATCAGTTGGTTCCCCCTGATCCTGGGATCTTGTGGTTGAGAGTAAAACGATAAAATCCGGATGATCGATCAGTTTGGCGGGTTGTCCTGTTTTGAGTCTTGCGACTGAATACGGGATGAATCCCCTTCGTCATCGGCTCCTTCCTGAGAGCCCTTCTTGAATTCGACGATACTTCTACCCAGTGAATTCATCACTCCAGGTAAACGCTTACCAAACAGAAGCAGAATAATTACTAAAATGATGGTGATTTCAATCCAGCCTGGAAAGCCAAACATACTGTGAGTCCCGTTAACTTCTATGAATCAGTCGAGTAGACGATTACATTACAATGGAGTAATCAGGTTCGTTCGGTGAAATGGTAACAGAAGAAGACTTCACCGAAAATGAACACCAGCGTAAATGGGATGTTTCAATCAGGTATGCACTGCCAGGTATGCTCAGCTGGTGTAAAGGAAAAGACCAGTCGGTAGGTTATCATTCCTGTATGATGGCACCTGCGAAAACAGTTCTCGGAGGAGATCCCATGGATGGATATCCACTCGGTTTGCCCGCAGGAGTCGCAGGAGGATTGAGCGGTAAGTAATTAAATCATAACCTCGCAAACGCGGCTGTCAACAGAATTTAACGTCCCAAATCGGGTGAATTCCGATTCTGCCTGGCATCGGTGCCTGTAAAAGTGGTTTGTTTCGGCATCTCAACCGGGCAGAAACCTAAAAAACGCGATTTGACTTAACTACTTATCGCGTCATGAGATGTTTTCTGCAGTAACAGCAGCATTTCCAGCCACTGGACCTGACGGGCAAAGGTATTCAGTTCCGGATCTTGGCTGTTTTCACACTCCTGGCAGCAGTCAACAAAAGCATTTAAAAGCCAGCGTTTGTTTTGGACTAATTTTGGCTTCCAGGAGGCGACGTGAGAGAGGCCTGCATACTGTTCAAACAGAGGCTCTACCGCTGTCGGCAGTTCGTCATGTAACGGATGGTAGCCGACTGCCCTGCTCCAGTATTTGGCATTGGAGTAATCGGGTTCGCGGCGGTGCATGATGTGATGCCAGTAATCGCCTGCGCCGTGCCTGCCCTGGCTTTGGACGGACTGTGAGTATTCGTGGCTTTCGTCCAGATAGTCATGCAGACAGAGCAAGCCGGCTTTGAGCGCGGTTGCATCCGCTGACGATGTAATCGAAGGAAGATCCTGCTGAGGATTATATCCCCGTAACAGGTCCAGCAGCCATTTTCTGTCAGGGCCTGGTAGAGAAGGCGCTAATTCCGGGAGAGAACCGGGATGATTACTTTCCACAGTAAGAGGGGTTTCAGTTTCGATCAATTGAAACGGGACTTTCTGTTTAGCCAGCAGGATCAACGTCTGCCAGAGTGGATCCAGAGAGTCCGGCAGATGATTGAGGCTGAGAAAGTCTGTTTTTCGAATCAGGATGCCTGCATGAGGAAGTGGGTTCATCGCTAATGCTGCCGCCTGCGGAGGCAGTGTCTGATATGTCTGTATCAGTGGCTCGGAAGCAGAGAATGGGAGCAGACAGACTCCTGCCCGCAGCTGACCTGGATCGAGGGCCAACAACTGGTCCAGGTCTGCCTGGGTCAGTTGAGGGGCATCGACAAAACCGACATACTCGTCGGTTGAACTTTCAAAGAGGGAAACCAGTTCTGTCCGCGTCAGTGAAGCGGGTGAAATTTGTTCGAGTGTACCCAGACTGACTGAAGAATCGCCGTTCGGGTAGTTCAAGGGCTCCAGAATTCGTTGGGGCAGATATAGTTTTACGGTCGCAGTCATGACAATCTGATTTCTGAGAATGAGTCGATACAGTTTTGAGCGGGTTTGCGGGAACGCTTCGCAGTACCATGTTTGAGTAATGATAAGCGCGTGTGCCGATTAACCTGTGTTTCAGGCTAAACTAACGGATTTTCCACCCGACGGAAAGTCACGCTGCCCGATTGTAGCAATTCCGTTTTTAATCTGCCTGAAAGCAGAGGAGTTGGCCGTTTTCCAGAGAAACGATGATGCTGCCATCGACATTGATTGCCGTTCCCCCCTTCACCGCCTGGGTGGGCAAGGCATGCGACCAGAGATCGGTTCCCTGTTCGATATCAATGGCTGTCAGGAAGGGAGCCTCCGGTTGTTCATCAGGATGACCGGCGGTCAGCAGTACTTCGGGAGAAACAATGAAGCTGGTAAACCGGCGCTGCTGCTGATCTTCCCAGATATTTTTGCGTTTGAAGCTTTCTCCTGTGCGTCGGGCCCGCATACTCAGCCAGCGGGCAACCTCTTTTTTCTCCTGGGGAGCGCCGGGAGGCAACGCTTCTTTCAATGTCAGGTTGGTAAACACGCTTCCCTCATAACTGGCATCGTGCACCAGTTCCCGGCGGTCTGCCAGGGTATGTTCAATCGAGAGATATTTTCCGTACTCCGGGTAGTAGGGATAGAAAGCGGTTCTGAACTGAGACTGCACTTCCGTGCGGGGCGTATTCAGGCATTTTAACGTCTGCAGGTCATAGCGGGCAATTTCATACACGCCTCCGGCTAGAAAGCGGAGTTCGCCTTCATCGATAAACAGACTGCCCTGCAGACTGATGCCGCTGTTGACGGTGGGCGACAAGACGCCGGAGGTATTGTTTTCCTGCTTGAGTTCTCCCGTGATGGGATCCAGGGCAACCAGGTGTGTGCCATCAAAATGAGCAATTCCAGCAGCGGCATAGAGCGTATCGTCATGAACGACAACACCCCCGGCGACGGGCCAGGTGGAGATCAGTTTTCCATAAACGGGGATCCAGCGTTGTTCAGGCGCAACGCGAAATGACCAGAGGGGCTGTCCTGTCTTTGCGGCAAATGCGTAAACACGACCATCGGCAGAACCTGCATACAGGCGGTCTTTGCTGACTGTGGGAGGATAAAAAATCGCGCCGCCCGTGTATTGTTTCCAGAGTAGTTTTCCCTGCCTGTCATACGCGTAGATGACACCACTTCGGTCAGCGAGGAAGATCATGTTCCCTGCGATCACAGGAGCCGTCAGCAGCGCTGATTTTGTGACCTGTGTTGACCAGGCAGGGTGGGTTTGCTTTGGAATCGGGATTTGGGTTGTCGATGACTGATGCTGGTCACCGCGATAGGCAGGCCAGGCTGCGGAATGATCCGCCAGAGATTCTACGGCATCGAGCTGATTTGTATAAACTGTTCGACGCGGTGGAATATTTTGTGTGGCAGCTGCTGAATTTTTCTCGGGTCCCAGGCAGATGTGTCCGTAAAGGGACAGTTCACAACCGCACATCCAGGGGCCCCAGTAAAGCAGGCCGTTGGAGACGATGACGCCGTCCTGACAGGGAGGCCGCATGGGAGCGATATGTTGCGCGGTATCGGAGGCAGTTTCCAGCCGGACGGTGCCGCCGCGTGTGCGAAAGAAAATACTGTCGATGCTGCCGGTAGCACGCGTGCAGGCACGACGTGTGGGCAAAGACGCCAGCTTTTTACCCGTGGCGTAATCCAGTTTCATCCCGGTTTCTTTGGGGCCCGCTGCATAGATGCCGTCACTACGCAGCACCAGTTGCAGGTTCCCGTGCTCTTTTTCCCACAGCATGTAGCCATCCGCGGCGGATGCCGAAACGAGATGCAGACGCTGTGGTCCTGCAAAGAACAGATAGTCGTCGCTGCACTTCAGGTAGGTCGTGGTCGCATAACCGGTGACATAATGCTGGGCTTTCTGATTGGAACCGATGGACGCCAGTAATTTTTCATCACTGTTTTTCCAGAGTTGTTTCCCGGTTTTCGTGTTGAGACATCCCAGAAATTTGTCCGGGCAGTAATAAAAGAGGCGATTGTTTTTCATGCAGACGCCTCGGCTGTCGATGTAATCTTTTTCCTGGTAATTCCAGAGGATTTTTTGGTCTGCCAGGTTGATTGCGACGAAAGTGCGACCGAACCCAAAGGCCTGCTTCGGATCGGAATAGTCGTGCCCTTTCCACATGCCCCAGGGCCAGTGTCCCAGCCCCCGTCGGGCTGATTTTTGCGTATCGACCTTGACTTCTTCGTTGCCGATCAGGGCATAAAGAACTCCGTCCTGCATGCCCATCCATTTCCAGACAGGGCCATCCGCCAGCTCTTTACCAATTTTGATTTCGTCACGAATTTCACCGGTTTCACTGTCAATGATTTTACAGGACTCATTGTCAGCCATGTACAAGGCGTCGTCAGTGCCGATCATCGTATTGCGGTGAATCATGAAACCTTCCGGCAGCGGACGTTTCCAGAGGATGGTTCCGTTAAAGGCGTTGATGCACATCAGCGTATTCAGGATCGCGTTCTGGTTTTCCTTGTGAGCAATGTGTCCAAACGCCTTGAAGACTTTGCCTCCCGCAGCGACGGAAACTTCCGGCATGGGAGAGAACTTCGGATCTGCCAGGAACTGGGTTCGGTAGGGAGCGCGCGCATTCTGATCGGTCGACTGGGGATTGTTATCCGGGCGATGGTAAGGATGGTTCCAGTCGTCATTCCCGGAGGGAACAGGTTTTTTCAATTCTGAATCAGCGCGGTAAGCGATTGCCTGTGGACGTAACACGCGTAGAAGTTCGGTTTGTGATACCTGCTGTTCTGCCGTTTTTTCGACCAAGATGACATCAGCCAGATTACTGGCCAGCGCCAGCGACTGGATCGGGCCGTGTTCTGCAAAGATTCGATTGCCAAGAAACCCGTTTTTTTCAGCCAGGTGTCTGACCTGGGTTACGTCTGTAGCAGAATCCGACTGAAAAAAAATCTGGAACTCTGAATTGCGAATCAGTTCGATCAAGACAGTGCCCTGCTTTTCTGCCGGCAAGCCGAGTACCACACAGATCCCTTTTTGTGAGGGCAGTTTTTTGAGACGGGCAGCGGCTGAATGCGAGATCTCCGGTTTCGGATCTGCCTGTTCGGCTGCCGGCAGACTTGCTGCAAGCAGAAACCAGATTGATGCGAATGTGTACCACCATCGGTTTTTCAGAATCGGCATGCTCATCCTCCATGGTGTGATGAATAAAACGGAGATGTGTGCCTTAATATGATGTCAGATTAGAATCATATTTCAAAGAATATTTATGCGTCGAAGCAGAATTTATGGTCTCTTACTAACTTGTCAAAGGTAGTCTGGGTCCGGGAGAGGGAAATGGATGTGATCTTTACTGCTTGGCTTACTGTACAGGATGTGTACGAGTAAGGTGTTCTACGAGTGAAATCCGAACGATCTTGAGAAAAATCCAATTATCGGCTGGTTAAAATGAAAAATGTGTGAACAATAGACGCTGATATTTTCGATCCAGCAGTTTGACTGAGTCTTCAGAAATGAATTCGGAATGCGTGCTGGTACTAAGTTTGAGTGATAACAAGGGGACCTGTTTGAAACTCGGACTCAATGATTCGACTGGTGATATATTCTCATCACTGGCGGTATTCTTGTATGAACCATATCTTACCTGATTATTACGTAAGTGAGGCAACATGGTTTTATCTTTCCCTGTTGCTCTCTCTAGCGGTCTTTTTCCGATTTGACCGGATTCTTTCGCTGCGCAATCTGGACCTGGTGCTGTTGCTTTCCATCTCACCGGGGCTGTTATTTTTAAGTGACCGACCGGTACTGGGAAATATCTGGCTGTTCGCAGGGACGGGACTGTTCGTCATTCGAATGTGTGTCGACTGTTTCTTTCAGAGGCGTCCCCGGGGCGAGCAGAATCTCAACAGTTTTGGGATGGCGTTTCTCTGTATCTCGATCTTTGCCTTTTTCATCGTTCGTGTGTTTACGGAAATTCCTGCGCCCGAAACGATCCAGACCGTCCAGCAGGCAGACAGACTGCTCAGCATGCAGGATGTGAGTGCCGCGCAACAAAAAACACCTCCCGAGGCTGGCCCCACGGCCCGACTGCTGGCTGCGCCAGTTGTGCCTCTTTCAAATGCGGTTGTCCAGGGATCCAGTCCTGTGACGAGTACCAGCCCTTCTTCTCTGGATCATTCCACGCTGGCAGCACGGATCATGTCGATCCTGGCCCATGCCTTTGTCATCGTGGGACTGATCATCATGGGAAAGGTACATTTTGCGGATACCCAGGTGGGGCTGGCGATGGCACTGTTGTATCTCCTGCTGCCTTGTACCGCCTATGATGTGAGTAAAGCGAACCATGTTTTACCGGCGGCACTGCTGGTCTGGGCGTTTGTGACATATAAGCAACCGGTCTTGTCCGGTATTTTCATGGGCCTGGCCTGTGGAGCGATGTTTTTTCCGGTCTTTCTCTTACCATTGTGGGCCAGCTACTACTGGAAGAATGGTCTGAAGCGATTTGTGCTTTCAGGAGGTGTGGTTGGAATCGTGCTGGTGGGAAGCCTGATTTTGACTTCAGTTGATCGGCTCTCATTTACCCAGCAGACGATAGGTTCTATCGACTGGTCCGTGATCAAGTTTCAGGGGGGGCAACAGATTCCAGGCTTCTGGAGTGCGTATGATTCTGCCTATCGCATCCCTGTGTTTGTGGTCTTTCTGCTGCTGATCATCTGTCTGACCATCTGGCCCCGCAGAAAAAATTTAGGCCATCTCATGTCGCACACAACGGCGATTATTATTGCCACCCTGTTGTGGTATCCGCAGCAGGGAAGCGTTTATCTGCTCTGGTATCTGCCTATGCTGTTGATGGTTGTCTTCAGGCCGCGCCTGCTGCATACAACACAGAGCACAGGCGTGGGACGGAACCAGCAGGCAAATGAAAAACCGGTTTCCCGGTTCCAGGATTCCGGAAGCATCGTCAGACATACCACACAATAATAGTTGTGTGAGACGATTTCAGGACTGCTGTGAAAGTTCCTGATCCTGACTGGCGCCTGCTGCATCCTCTTTGTTGCTCGAAAAGAGCGGCACTTCGGTGTCCGGAAAATCAAAATTGGTTTTCGTGTTGACGATAAACATGGGACGGGCTCTGACCTGGTCGTAAATACGCGTGACGTATTCACCCAGAATCCCAATCCCCAGTGCATTGAGTGCACCAAAAAATGATGCAGTAATGGTGACTGAAGCCCAGCCAGGAATTGCCAGCCCGGTAAACAGCTTATGGTAAAGAACAAAACTGACTACCAGCGTACACACTACAGCGGAGAGCGCTGCGATGAGGTAAAAAATGGTCAATGGCAGGAACGAGAACGAAAAGATCGCCGTTTTTGCCAGCCGACAAAGATGGAGGAACGATACACGTGGCGTGTTATCATAGCGGGCCAGTCGTTCCACGGTCACACCGGTCTGCCGAAACCCGACCCAGGAACGTAAGCCTGGAAAATAGCGATCACGATCGTTCAGTTTTGCAATCTGGATTGCGACCTTACGGTCGATCAATCCGAAATTTCCGGCATCCCTGGGGATGTGGGTATTCGCGATCAGATTCAATGTTTTATGAAACGCATGGAATGCCCAGCGTTTTACGAGATTTTCTTTGCGTTCCGTGCGAATGGCATAGACGACATCAAACCCGGCCTGCCAGGCTTCCACAAAGTCAATGATGGCCGACGGGCTATCCTGCATATCCGAATCCATAATGATGATTGCATCACCGGTCGAATGTAATAAACCAGCCTGTACGGCGGCCTGATGTCCGAAATTTTTAGCAAAGTGCAGGACCTTGATCCGGGAGTTGAGTTCTGCCAGATCATTCAGAATTGCGCCACTTTGATCTGCGGAGCCATCGTTGACAAAGATGATCTCATAACAGCAGTCAATCTGCTGGAGGGATTCTTCCACAGACTGCAACAATTGGGGCAACACATTCTGCTCGTTAAAAACAGGTAAAACCACCGAGATGAGAATCTCGTTGATTGCTTTTCTTTCGGTGAAGTCAGCTGCAGGAATTGAGTGATTCATTTGACCAATACCCCTACCAGTGAAAGACCAAATGGGACTCCTGTTAAATGGATTAACTTGCGTTCCACCCCGGCACAGGTCAGCAGCAGACGATTTACGTAATGAGGAACCCGTGTGAAGCGAGGTGTCTCATCCGGGTTTCGGTTGAGTATCCGGTCGGCTCCCCTGCTGAGAATGGCAGCGGGCAGTGTAAACGAATTCCAGTGGGTCAGCCATTTTACCTTGAGTCCCGCCTGCTCAGCATTTTGACGAAAGAGTTTTTTCGTATAACGGCAGTGGTGGCCCAGCTTTTGATCCCAATTTGAGAACAGAAGTGGATAGGCGGGGACGGTAATGATGATGCCGCCCTCATCCGAAAGTGCTTCTGCTGCATTTTTCAGTAATTGAACGGGATCTTTCATATGTTCCATCATATCGAGTAATACTATGACTTTGGCAGAAGACGGAGCTACCGGCCAGGGTTGACTCAATTCATGGACCGAGAGATTCTTTAATCCACGCGCACGGCCATAATCGACGGACTCCTGCATCAGATCAAACCCAGCTACTTCATATCCCATTTGACTGAACTCAAGAATATTTCGGGCGGCGCCGATTCCACCTTCGATTAAAATACCAGGAGCCGGGTATTCCCTGCTCAGAATGTCAATTACCAGCTTGCGTTTCGCGACATGCCACCAATAGGTTTCTTCCAGTTCGATTAACTCTGATAGATGTCCCGGATCCACTTGGTCTCAATTTGATATTAGAAGTCGAGGGGGTAAATCAGCAGAAAATCAGGGTTAGGCAAGGTGCGTCATGCTGAAACACTCAGGATATCAGTGCAACCGGGACAACTCCTCAGAATTCCCCATGAAATCAGAGAAAAAGCCTTACTTTTAACATATTTATTTTACCTGTATTACTTATGCTGTCTATAGTGTTGCTTCTGGGCAGGTCAGAATGCATCGTTTTAGTGTGTATATGTGGAGTATGTGTGATGGGGGATCAGTCAGGCAAGCAGATCACAGGCTTTACGTGGGTGTCTGCGTTGGTCTTTGTTGCCTTGTTGGTGTTATGTGTACCATTGTTTATAAGGATGCCTCTTGCGACCGATGTTGTGTTTTACGATCTGCAGGCTGAGACAGCACTTAGGGGCGGGACCTTATATAAAGACATCTTCGAGACGAACATGCCAGGCATTATCTGGTTACACATGTTGATCCGTCCGCTCATCGGAATGAGTTCCGATGCCCTGCGAATTGTTGACCTGATAATCTTCAGTGGCAGTGTGTTACTGCTGATGTGCTGGGATCGCCGGAATCAGAACTCGGTCTCTGTGATGCTCTGGATCGGAATCACTCTGTTTGCGTTCTATTTTTCGCTTTCGGAATGGTGCCACTTCCAGCGGGATACACTCATTCTCTTGCCGGCTTTGACTGCGCTCTGGTTAAGACGGAAGCAGGTGGATCGCATTCTGGAAAATCAACAGGCTGTCTCTGAGACCGCGCAGTCTTCTGTCTGGGGATGGGCATTTCTGGAGGGGTTGTGCTGGGCAACGGCTTTCTGGATTAAACCATTTGTGGCGGTACCCGCTCTGTGCGTCTGGTTCGGCTCATGGTTCTTAATGAGACAGCCGCGCAAGCTGCTGGTGGATTTATCTGGGTTATTGCTGGGGGGATTAGTTCTGGGAGCAGTCGGCATTATCTGGTTGTGGCAGACCGGCGCCTGGCCCTGGTTCTACGAAACATTTACTGAATGGAATCCGGAGTATGTTGAGTCACGAAAAACCGGCTGGAATACGTTGCGTTTTGCTCAGTTTCTGTACCGGTTTTATCCCTGGTTTCTGCTGCAACTGATTGCGGTTCCATTAGCTTTATCAACAGTCTGGCAGTGCGGGAAACAGTGGAAACAGCGTCGTTCAACAATGCAGACAGGGCAACGTGACTCGCTTCTGTTATCGTTAATGTACCTGGGGTGGCTCTTCCAGTCTTATGCTTTTCAGCATTTATTTGATTATGTGCACCCCCCTTCTCATCTGCTGGCAATTGTGCTGACTGGTTCTTACCTGGCCAGGCGAGTGCAAATAAAGCCCCTGAACCTGGTCTGGAAAACAGGGATGGTCCTGTTTGTCAGCATGGTCGTTCTCACATTTCCCAATTTCAAGCCTGATCGAATTCGGCTCTGGCAGACCTGTGTCTTCCATTCCAGTGATTTACAGCTCAAAGCAAAGCTGGCCTTGATGGTTCAGGTTGACTGGGAAGATCTGGCCGCTGTGCGTGATTTTTTAGCGGCGCAAAATTTGAAAGATCACGAGCTTCATTGTTACAACACGACTTTGATTTACCTGTATCCGGAGCTTTCTATTGCTCCGGCAACCCGATTTGTATTTTTTGATTCCACCCTGATATTTTGCCCCAGCCATCGCGAAGAAATTCTGGAGTCGGTCAAAACCAGCCCGCAGAAAATGATTGTCACTGATCTGCTGGAGAGTGGTTTTGACAGGAAAACGGCGCTCGCCATATCACAAAATTCAGACCAGTTGACGCCTCCCGCCTATCCAGTCAGCTTGAAAGGCGCGTATCCCTGGTCTCAGCCTGTTGTCTTTCGAGCAGGACGCTACCTGGTTCATCAGGTCAATCGTCCCCTGGGAGATTTTTTCGGCAGAGGGTTTATCCCGACCGAGGAGCAGGTACAGGCATTTGCACGACGTCAGAAATCAAAGCAGGAAAAAAGAGATTCTGTACCGACACCCCGCAAATAAAAGGTGATTCTCAGAGGTCAGCAACAGCTGAAGCTGGCTGTTTACTGTGAGGCTTACGAAACGCACCGAGCAGTTGGATCAGTAAGAGAACCAGTGCTGTGATCGAAATGATTCGCCCGATTTGAAAACCGGGGGGTATGTAAGACAGTTCAATCTGATGTTCGCCTGCTGGAAGAGGAATTGCTCTCAATGAGTAATCAGCCGGCAGGACGGGTAGATCCTGACTGCCTGTTCGTGCGGTCCAGCCGGGATAGTAGATATCAGACAGCACCAGGTATCCGGGAGCTGTCAGACTGGCTTGGATTGTCAACTGATTGGGAGTTGCATGACTGATCGTTGCTACGGAAAAAGCCTGGCGTTTTCCACGAGGCAGGACATCCTGCTGTAATAAGACTTCATTGCGTGGCTGAACTCCTGAAATCGCCGCTACAATTTTCTGACCTGGTTGATTGGCGTTGAAAAGCTTTATATCTCCTGTCAGGTATGCCCGGGGGAGCGGATTCAGGTTCTCCAGTATCAGGTAAGGTAGCTGTTCGTGTGTCGAATTTTGCAGGTGAAACTCCTCAGGAATGGTACCCTGGTCGATGGTTTTCCAGCCCTCGATTTCCTGCTTCTGGTCTGTCTGCAGGATGACATATTTGATGCTCATCAGATCCAGCAGTGGCTTTCTTGCCGTTAAAAGATCGGGTGATTTGAAACCCGCCATCATCGCAGCGGCATCCGGTTGCGGGAACGCAGCCGCGGCCAGCAGTCCGAGCCGTGTGAGCGGCACCGGATCGTACCCCTGGATTTTCATGATTTGATGTTGCCAGGCTTCGCGGTCGCTGAGTAGTTTCTGGTTTACGAGCACACGATGTTCGCCCAGGTTTGCCTTGAGAAACGTAATCAGTTTTGTTTCTCCCCGGAATGAGCTTTGAGGAACAGTCCGCAGGATCTGATACGCATGGGTACTGAGTTCCCAGGTGCAGATCAGGCTGAGAAGCAGTGTGCCCGCGATCGCTGATTTGCGGGAAAAACTGGCCAGGAAGAGTGTTATGAACACTGTCGTGATTGCTGCAAAGAACCAGGCGAGTTGAATTCGGAATGTCTGTTTTGTTCCCATATTGAACGTGATTTCGCCTTGGGACTGGAAGAGCTGATAACCCACCAGCAGCAGGACCGCGGTCAAGCCAATGCCGATGATGAGTCGCAAGAGCTTCCTGTGCTGACTCTGCGAGAGTCGAAAGAGGGATTCACATCCAAATCCGGCCAGCATGGAGACTGCCAGTGAGCAGAGCCAGAGCAGACGCACGGGAAGTCGAAACATGGAGAATCCCGGGATCAGATTATAACACAGTGTATAGAAAGGGAGATGGGGACCAAAGGCGAGCAGCAAGGCAGCCAGGCCGATCAGCGTGAGTCGAATAACATTCCGATTTCGGAAGAACACCCCCGTTCCCAGCAAAGCCAGCAACAGTGGCAGACAGCCAAACGAACAGAGGGCTTCCCAGTAAAACTGTCCAGGACCCTGGTAATGATCGGGGTGGCCCCACACAAACGGATCGATCAACTGCAGGAGGCTGTATCGATTCAAGCTTCCCTGGTACAAGGCAGCCATGTCAATCCCGCTGGCGCGAACCGCCTGCTTCGTATAGATGAAAACGGGGATCAGGTCGATGGCGACCAGTCCGGCCACAAAGAGGCTGCCTAATATCCAGCCTTTGAATCTTGTACCGGGCGTACTCATTGTGACGGGGCTGTCAGAAGTGATTTTTTCCTGGCCTTTTGTGCTGGTCTGGCGTTTCTGCAGCATGAAATCCACCAGGCATTCGATGGTCAGGGAGAGGCTGAGAAACAACAGCAGGTAGTACAGTTCCTGAACATGGCCACAGAAGAAGGAGAGTGAGATGAAAATTGCCAGGAGTGGGACCGCTTTTCTGCTGCCTTCCCGCAGGAGTTCATAGCCATATAAGATCCAGGGGAACCAGGAAATTTGTGTGACTGATGTGAAATGCCCTTCGCCTGTTTTTGCCAGAAAATAGGGGGCGGCAAGAAAGACGATCCCGGACAGGAGCGCGCTGAAAAAACTCAGTTTATATTTTCGACCCAGTAGAAAGGCACCCAGGCCGGCCCACCAGTGGTGCAGCACCAGCGACCAGCTGATGGTATTCACGGCATTCGTAAAAAAGAACAGCCAGTTACCAGGATAGAACAGGGACGACTGCGGCGTTCCCAGCCAGGGCATGCCCAGAAGTGAGTACGGATTCCAGTAAGGAAGTTGCTGGAACTGTTCCCAACAGATTTTCTGATAGCTTTTAAAGGCAATGAACTGACTGGTCGTGTCGTTATAGCCCTGACTCTGAGGTCCGACCAGCACGTCGGCTGGCTGACTTACCAGTGGCAAAAAACAGGCTCCCGTAGCAATGGTCAGGAGCAATGCAGCGATCAGATTTTGATACAGTCTGGATTTCATGTGTAAAGTTTCATCTCAACCTGGAGCGGAGAAACCATCAGAAAGACAAAAGCATTGTAAAGGTTCTGATACATCACAGGACAAAACGATTGCGAACAGATACATTTTCCACGAAAGGAAAGTCATTTCGGGAGTAAAGTTCGGTAATCGAGAGCCTGTCGCCGGTAACGGTCGGAAGCGGATTTAAGAGCACAGTTCGTGCCAAGCCGTCCCGTGCACAGGATGAATTCAAGGCAATCAATCCGCAGGCAATCAGCTGCTGCCAGGCGGCAACCTGCTACCGGGGTGTGATTCAGTCCCGATTGGGGGGCTGGAGTCCATGCGGCTCTGTAATTTTGCCGTACAATTCGGGACGTCGATCGGCCAGGCGATGAATCACATGTTTATCGGGGACACGGTCGACCCGCTTATTGCGGGCCAGGGCCGGATCTATAATCGCATAGAGAATTTCCGGGTCCGTACCTGTGGATGTGGCAATCGTTTCTCCTGCCGTACCCGTAATGCGACTCTTGCCGATAAACTCAAAACCACGTTCTGCCCCGATGCGGTTAATGGCACAGTAGTAGATACCATTTTCCATCGATCGTGTATTGATGGCATGCTCGGCGACATGATTCGCGCCGGTGGGCCAGTTAGTCGGCAGGACGATCAGATCGGCTCCCTCGATCGTCATGATACGCGATGATTCGGGAAACGCACTGTCATAACAGATATTGAGACCAATGTTTGCTTCGGGATGTGAGTAAACTGCAAAATCGCGGTCGCCAGGGGTCGCAAAGCGATCGACTCCCAGGTAGGGCAAATGAATTTTTCGATAGCTGCCCAGGACACCTTCCGGTGTAATCAGAACAGCCGCGTTATACACACCATGCTCTGCCTGTTCCAGCATCCCGACGACGACGGAGTGGTTCAGTTCCCGACAGATTTCCTGCAGTCTGTCGGTGGAGGGACCGGGAATCGATTCTGCATAAGGCAGGGCTTCTTCGAGGCTGGCAAAACAATAACCAGTCAGCGCACATTCGGGAAACACGGTGAGACTGGCTCCTGCGGCAGCAGTCTCTTTGATTTTCTCGATTATACGGCTCAGATTTCCCTCTTTGTCCATGAGAGAAATATCCATTTGCACGCCGGCGATTTTCATTGAGTGCGGTCCTCAGAATTCCGAATAAATGAATATACCAATTCAGGCAGAATACTGATTATAGGAGTCTGCGCTGCAGGTTTCCATCGTTTCTGTTCAAGGTGCAGTTGAATCAAAGTCGTTCTGTCGTTCTGAAGGGAGATGCCTGCTGGACCGGGGCATCGATTTTTTCCACGGGCGCAGTCTGTTGAGGTGGGATGAGCACCCCTGAATCGACTAGTGTGATATAGGTCATCGTCAGGAGAATCGCATAGGCGACGGCGTTACCAAACAGACCTTTTCCAAACCATTTGATCGCAGTGCCCGAGGATTTCTTCAATCGGATGCTCACTCCCTTACGTTCCACGCTGTAAACTTCATCCAGAACCAGATGAGAAAGAAAACCAAGCGAGATTCCACCGGCCATCAGAAATTTGACGGTAAAGGAATCGCTGAAATAAGCCAGAAAGACCGTTTCCCCGGCGATGATCAATGCCGGGATGCTGTGGAACATGCCGCGATGGACTGCAAACTTACTGAGGATGGCGGCGGCACCATAACGAACGGCAGCATAGGTGACGACGGCCATCAGAATCGCGTTGTCCGGGTCGGCCCCTTTATGAATCATGCAACGCATGGCAACGAATGAGGCGACAGCCGCGGTCAGGGAGAACAGTTCTTTGATCGGGCGGCCTGTTTCGGAATCCAGATCCGGCAGCATACCACCCACCCAGGTCAGTACACCGGCCAGAATGCCCTGTGTCGGCGTAAATCCCATGAACAGGCTGGCGGCTGTGCCGTAGCCGATTCCCAGTAAGCCGCTGACGCTGATATGTTCCGTGTAACCGGCCATCGTCTCTTCCCTGAATGTTACGGTGTGATTCCGGAATGTTGGTAGCTAAGTCCTTGCTGAGTCAATCGTAGCAAACTTGGGGTACATGGATCAATGGGAGTTCAAATCACTGGTTTTGAGGCGGAAATCGGCTGCTGGGACCTGATCTGGTTCAGGTTGTTCATCTGCGTGCGGTCTGGTGAGATCGGGTAGAATTGACGATGAGTATTTTTCTTCTCTGTTCATACGGAAATGTTCGCGCGGTATCGGAAGATCAATGCTCGACCGAGAGAGAGCGATTTCTTTGAGTATCAGGAGGTATTTTGATGGCCTGTTTTTTCTGCTTCCGTGATGAAGGACTATTTTGTGGAGTGGCACGAGTGAGTCAAGAGGATCTGAACAAAATCGGGTGGCGATACAGGGTGACACAGGCGCGACCTGCTGCGATGCCGGGGCGGTTCTGTGGTGATAGCCTGCGATGTGCGGCGACCCGCAGGCATACATTGGTAACTGGTGCGGTTATGCGAACTGAAAATCTGGAAAAAAGGACCGAAAAACGGGTGCAGACTACGAACAACTGTCGCGTGTTTCAGTGCACTGTAAACTGGTCACGCGCGCGACCCAATTTAGCGCTTATCATGTTTCGCGGCGCAGCGGCGTCAAGTCGAATATTTTCAGTCTATGCTGCTGGATTACGAAGTTGGGTTCATCGCAGGCTGAAACGCCCCCAAACGGCAAACAGCACGATATTTGGACACGTTTCAGTACAGAACAGCGACAGAGCAGGCTGTTTATTGAGCGATGATCTTCAGAACTTCGTCTTTCAGGGCCGCATTCACTGCCAGGCCATTTCCAGTGTAGATGGACGGGTTGCCGTCGAAATCGATCCAGTGTCCTCCGGCTTCTTCCAGGATGGGGAGCAGAGCGGCTGCATCCCAGGGGCTGAGGGTAGGGTCGATCATTACTTCGGCACGACCGGTGGCGACCAGCATGTGACCGTAGCAGTCTCCCCAGCCGCGAGCGAGGTAGGAGTTGCGGCAGAAGTATTCATATGCTTTCTGTTTGCCAATCGTTTCCCAGCGGGTCATGGTGGTGGTACAGAAGACGGACTCCGAGAGCTGAGATTTATCAGACACCTGAGCCCGGCGAGGTTCCTGATCTCGAATTTTCCACCAGGCGCCTTCTCCCTTGATGGCGTAAACCACTTCGTTCAACGCGGGGAATCGACAGACACCGAGAACCAGTTTCCCGTTCTCTTCCAGTCCCATGAGCGTCCCAAACAGGGGGACACCCTGTGTGAAAGGTTTGGTGCCATCGATGGGATCGAGTATCCATTTGAACTCGTTTGTCCCTTCGACGGGTGGCAGTTCTTCTCCCAGGATACTGTCTTCAGGAAAGGCGAGCGTGATTTCTTTTCGAAGCAATTCTTCTGCACCACGATCAGCAATCGTTACCGGAGAGTCATCAGATTTTCGATCGACCTTGAGATCAGGAGACTGGTAATACTGCATAATCAGGTCACTGGCTTTCTCTGATGCCGTTAAAGCCAGTTCCAGACGTGCTTTTAATTCAAATTTCTCAGAATGTGTATTCATGGTTTTGTTTCGAATATTTCTTGAATGTTTATGGTTGTCGATCGAATGAAAGTTTGCTTCTTTAAGCTGACAAGGCTATTCCTCTTCGAGACGGTAAAGGTGCTCCCCTGCTTTTCTGACGAGCAGAATACCTTCGTCTTCCCGGTCGGCAAACGATTCGATGTCGATGCTGTCGGGATCCCGGTAGCCGAGATTGATTTTCTCACACAGTTCCGGAGGAATCTGCGATGCCAGTGTGACGCGAACCCGCGGACGTTCGATTCCGTTTTCGAAGGTCCCCGTCCCCCGGACGTGAGTCGAATGTGCCAGGATGCCCCAAGGGTAGTCTTTAAACTGATCCCACTGGTTTGTGAAATAGTCTCGGACATGATAGCCGACCTCTTCAATCAGCTTGCCGTGTGTGATCGAGATTCCTTTCATGTGGGGAGCGTAGATGATGAGTTCGCCATCATCGGCGACCACTGGTTCCAGCTTGTACATACATTTGCCGGCGACCCAGAGTTCATCGTACATCAACGGTGCACAGGACAAAACCTGCTTGAACGGCTTCGGCTTTCGTTTAATATGGATCTGGCCAGACAGGTCAGCGGCAGATTCCCAGGCGGATTCAGGAGAGCCGTAAAACAGACCATATAACGAACTGTCAGGAGCCACGACGAAGGTGATGCAGCGTTTTTCGTTGGGAATCATCGCGGCGGACTGATTTACGACTTCGCGAACCGGAGTCTGTTTGACCCCGATAATCCCGACATTGGTGATTAAGGCACCGAGCCAATGGAAGAAGTTCAGAAGATCCGGGCCGGAAATACCAGGGAAAAAATACTTGCTACCGCCGGAAAAGCCGACGACTTCGTGAGGAAAGACGGGGCCCATGACCTGCAGGATATCATAATCTTTAATACGTGCATTGATGGTGACCGGGACATCCATTTCCAGGAGTCCTGCTGAGATTCGTGAAGTCTGCTCTTTCGTGAGCGTCCCGATTTGTGTAAGCTTGTCAGGTTGGTCCCATTCATGGTTGAAAAGTCCGACGTCCCTGTATTCAGCCTGTCTGTCTGCTTCAGAGATACCCAGGAGCCGACAAATGTCTTTTTCAGGCATGGGAGGATGTGTCCCCAGTGCCACGAGGACATCAATCCGTTTTGCTACAGGACTGAGCATTCGATGAAAGGTCGAAAACAACAGGGGTAAAGGAGCCGTGCGGGTCGCATCGGGTACGATCAGCAGAATACTCTTGTTTCGATAGTCTTCAACAGGCAGGTTGGATTCAAACCACTGAATGACTTCCTGCTCGCTAAGAGTTTGATGGAGATGTTCCATAGTTGCATATTGCTTTCAGATAAGCCCCGACCTCATGATTGCTGTTCAGGGCCGGACTGATGATGAAAACAGATACTATAAATTATTTTTCAAAAAAGTGAATCGACTGAGCAGACTGTGGGAGTCGTATATCACACTTTTTACAGCTGGACCAGTCTCAGGGGGCGGAACTTGGCTAACTCTTTGAGATAACGGAATGTTCACATTCTTTTTTGATGGAAGTCAAAATTTCAGAAGAAAACCCGCCATAATGACTGGTCAAAAGCAACGGTGATCTAGTAACCTCGTAAGATGCGCTCTGAATGGGGTTTGAGGGTTGTAAGGCCCAATTCTTCAACAGGCTTTTTTGAGAGCCGCACGATTAAAATGTTTGTGTTCCGACCGATACCAGCGTTGGTCCAGGTTCAATTCAGGACTGACTTATGAAAATATCCGGGAGTGTCTCAATAATGCGAAACGCGTTTTGGGATCAGGCAGGAGGCCGTCCATGACGTTGGCAGAATTGCTTGAAAATCAATTTCGTGCCGATATCCGATTTCGTGGTGCAGCATATATAGAAGCGGAACGGGTTGAACTGACCCGGATCACCGCTGATCATATTTTTGCTGTGGTGCGCGATGGTGTCGAGTACCAGACGCAACTGTCACGCGATGATGGCAATCTGAAAACATATTGCACCTGTGACCAGTTTCAGAAGTTCAATGTCTGTAAGCATCTTTGGGCCGCTATCCTGGCCGTGGATGAAGCGGGTTACCTCGCCGGTGCGGTGAAACCGGGTTACATTCCGCCGTTTATCATCGAAAATGCCCCGATCTCTTTTGAAGACGAGGTGGACGATTTCGAATTTTCGATGCCCGACGATTTTGATCTGGGTGGCGGGCGGTCTCGTAAAACCAAATCTGGTACCAGCAGCAGCCAGTCAACAGCGGTTTCTTCCAAACCGCGTCTGCGTGACTGGGAAGCACGTCTGGTTGAGCTAAAGAATGAGTTCGCTCTGACTCCCGTTCTCTCCAAAACGACACAGCAGGAACGAGAGATCTTTTATGAAATCGACATCGAGGAAAGCCTCGAATCCGGGCAACTGGTCGTTCAGACTTCTCAGCGTCAGCGACGAGCGAATGGGCAATGGGGCAAGTTGAAACCCCTCAAGCTGAAGGCAGGTCAACTTCAGGAAGTCGAACATGAAGACGACCGACGGATTCTGGCCTATCTGTCCGGGGGAACGCCCGAACGGACAAACTGGCGGGCACAGCAGACAGAAACTCAGGTCGCTGCATTTCGTTATCGAATTCCCTATGAACTGTGTGAACTGATTCTGCCGTTGATGTGCGGTACGGGGCATGTACGTTACCTGGATCGTCAGCCCGACGATGTTGATTCCCTGACATGGGATGGCGAGCATACCTGGGAGTTCTGCATGGGGGTAGAACGGGACCGGAAAAATTCCAACTGGAAACTGCACGGTCATCTGAAACGGGACGATGAAGTTCTACAGATCTCCTCTGCACGACTGATCGTCGCGGGGGGCCTGGTATTGACCCATGATAAAATTACTCCTCTCGAAGACTATGATGCATTTCCCTGGATCAAAATGATTCAGCTGAACGAATCGATCGAAGTGGAAGAAGGCGAGCAGCAGGAACTGGTTGATCGTCTGCTGGATATGCCGGTACTGCCTCGGCTGGAACTTCCTGAAGAATTGCATCTGGAAGAAGTGACCTGTGATCCCCTGCCGGAACTGCTGATCCATTCGCCGCAGAAAAAACGCTGGCAGCAGGATCGTCTGTATGGTGAGATCCACTTTAACTACCTGGATCATCTGGTATCCGGCTCGAGCACCCAATGGGCGATCGTGGACCGGGAAGAAAAACGCTGCATTCTCCGAAACCGGGAAAAAGAATCGAGTGCCTGGACCCTGCTGCAGGATAGCGGTTTTCGCAGACTGCTTGACCGGCGGATTCAAGGACGGGATGTTGAGATCTCCGCACGCGATCTGGGAGGAGCGGTCCGCGAACTGATCAAAGAGGGGTGGGCCGTTCGCGCCGATGGTAAGCAGGTCCATCAACCGGCCAGCCTGATGTTTAAGGTTGAATCGGGCATTGACTGGTTTGAACTGCATGCCGATGTCGACTTCGAAGGTCAGACCGTCCGATTTCCTGAGTTGCTTTCCGCCCTGGCACGCGGTGATTCATCGATTCGCCTTGATGACGGATCTCTGGGGATCCTGCCGGAAGAGTGGATCGAACAATACGGAATTCTGGCTGGAATAGCAGTCACGGATGAAGATCATCTGCGGTTTGCACCCAATCAGGTCGCGCTGCTGGATGCGCTGCTGAATGCACAGGAGTTTGTAGAGACTGATGCCAAGTTCGATGAAATCCGTGAAAAGATTCGCTCTTTCTCGGGAATCTCTATCGATAAAGAACCAGATGGCTTTGAAGGAGATCTGCGTAAATATCAGCTTGAAGGCCTGGGCTGGCTGCAGTTCCTGCAGGACTTCCATTTTGGTGGCTGTCTTGCCGATGACATGGGTTTGGGAAAAACCGTTCAACTCCTGGCGCTGCTGCTACGGCGGAAAAGGGCGCGGGGCGAGCATCTTCCCTCACTGGCTGTTGTACCGAAATCGCTCATGTTTAACTGGATGCAGGAAGCCTCCAAGTTTACCCCTGAGCTGAAAGTGATTGAATATGCAGGCGGTGATCGCAGTAAGCTGATTGAACAACTGACGGAATATGACCTGGTGCTCACGACATACGGGACGATGCGACGTGACATTACTCAGATCAAAGATATCCAGTTTGATTATGCTGTGCTCGATGAAGCCCAGATGATCAAAAACTCGGGTTCGCAGGTGGCAAAAGCGTCACGGCTGGTACAGGCCCGTCATCGGATTGCACTCAGTGGTACCCCTGTCGAAAACCATCTGGGAGATCTCTGGTCAATCTTTGAGTTCCTGAATCCGGGAATGCTGGGACGCAGTTCCGTCTTCAAAGCTTATACGAATGATATCGAAGATAAAAATGCCCGTGTCATGTTAGGCAATGCATTACGCCCTTTCATTCTGAGAAGGACGAAAGAACAGGTTGCCAACGAGTTGCCTGAAAAAGTCGAACAGACTCTGTATTGTGATATGGGTAAAGATCAGACCAACCTGTATGACGAATTGAGACAGCATTACCGGGATTCCATCCTGGGAATGGTTGAATCCAAAGGTCTGGGTAAAACCAAAATTCATGTGCTCGAAGCGTTATTACGTCTGCGGCAGGCTGCCTGTCACCCTGCCCTGTTAGATCGTGGTCGGGCCCTGGACGCTTCTGCAAAAATGGATGTTCTGATTCCACATCTGGAAGAACTGATTGAAGAAGGCCACAAAGCATTGGTCTTCTCGCAATTTACCAGTATGCTTTCAATTGTGCAGGAACACCTGGATCAGAAGAATATTGTCTACGAATATCTGGATGGTCAGACCCGTGACCGTAAGGAACGCGTGGACCGGTTCCAGACCGACAAAGATTGTGGTGTCTTCCTGATCAGTTTGAAAGCGGGAGGCCTGGGTTTGAACCTGACTGCCGCGGACTATGTTTTCATTCTGGATCCCTGGTGGAATCCTGCTGTGGAAACACAGGCGATCGACCGGGCACACCGTGTCGGTCAGACCAAACGCGTGTTTGCGTACAAGCTGATCTGCCGTAATACGGTCGAAGAAAAAATCACCGAATTGCAGCAGCAGAAGCGGGAACTGGCGGATGCGATCCTGGAAGAGAACCAGAGCGTCCTCAAGAACCTGTCCAGCGACGATCTGGAATTGCTGCTGTCATAAACGGGATATCTTACAGTTGGTCATGGTTTACTTATCTGAGGTCTGCTTCTCAGATAAACCACGCGTAAAGGCTTCGTATGCTTCCCGGTATTCTTCAGGAACGGGCAGGCGTCGGGGGCCAATACTGTCAGTATTCTGTTTTCGGGTACTGGTTCGTTCGCGCTGTCCTGCCCGATTCGCGGGTTTGAGTGATTTCAACATTTCTTCGAACTGACGTTTCCGGGCCAGCGATTCAGGCGACTGTAATTCCTGCTCCGGCGTCTGCAACTGTTTCTGTAACCGCTCAGAAAACTGCTGCATCTCTTCTTTGGTCCAACCCAGTTCTTTGAGCAGTTCCTGATCAACCTCTTTACGTTTCAGTTCATCTTTAATTCGTTTCAGAACCAGATTGGCGGCTTCTTTTCCGTATTCCAGATTGGCATCTTCTGCCTCAGGCAGGCCGGGTGGCGAGGCGTTTCCAGAATCCTGATTATCCGATGCTGCAGACTGCCCTCCCTTGGTCGAGCCACTGCCCTGCGGATCTCCTGACCGTTGACTGGAACTGGATGTGGAACTTTCTCCTGATTTTGGCTTGGACTGGCTGTCACCTTTTGAACCGCTTTTTTCCCCACCCGGTTGACTGCCACCTTTTTCACCAGATTTACTTTCGCCAGATTTATTCTGGCCGGATTGGTTCTGCTCTGAAGATTTCTCGCCAGATGTGCTGTCTGTGTCTGGCTTATTCATCGACTGCTTCGAGTCAGAAGGCTGTTTCTGTGAACTCTGTTCCTGATTGCCCTTTTGTCCGGAAGAATCTCCTTTTCCCGGTTGCTGACTCCCTTTCTGCCCCTGGTCATTTTGAGAACTGTTACCCTTCTCGCCATTCTGCGGTTGTTTTGATTTCTGGTCTGTGGGGCGACCTTTGTCCTGAGGCAGTTCATTAGATCCATCGGGCTGGTCCGGCTTTTGTTTGGAATCAGGTTTATTTGAAGGTTGCTGTTTGTCGGAGGGGGACGGGGTCTGATCTGATTTATCAGGTTTCCTCATGCCCTGTTTTGGATCTGCTTTCGAAGCATTGTCGGTACCTTCTGTCTTCGAATCAGGATTATCCGATTTGGGCTTTGGGGAAGAAGCATTGGAGGGAGAATCCTTTTGACCAGGACGGGTAGCTGGTTTCTGGTTCGGGTCCCGTTCTACATTTTTATCGGTTCTGCGGGGATCCGCGTCAGGATCATGGTTCGGGGTTGCTTTTCCTTTAGGATCGCCATTCGATTTGGTTTTCATCGCATCATCTGAAGGATCAGCCGGTTCCTGTTTGCCTTTGGGAACAGAATCAGTCTGAGACGGTTTCTGTTTTCCGCTGGGATCATTATCTGGTTTGTCTGCCTTGTCGGAAGACGTGGGGCTTGAGTTTTTGTCGGGCGTGTTCTGAGGTTCGCCTTCTGAGCCTTTGTCGGTACCAGAAGAAGGATTGTTCTTTTCACCGTTAGCGCCAGATGATTTCTGGTCCTGCATCTGTGGATCGTTTTCCGGTTTTCCAGGTTCCTGTTTTTCCGCGTCCGGCTCCTGTTTCGGTTCGGAACCCGGTTCTGGTTGCTGCCCTTCTTTTTTCAGTTGCTCCAGAATACGTTTTATCGCTTCCTGGTCATCGGCGCCATCACTGTCCAGTTCCTCTTTTTCGCCAGATTTCTGTGGTTTCTGACCAGAGCCCGGCTCATCTGACTTTTGAGGGTCAGTTGATTCGGATTGGGGAGAATTCTTTTTGCCCGGTTTCTGGCTACCTTTCTCCTGTTGATTTTCTTCACCAGGTTTGGTTTGATCCCCAGGCTGTCCTTCTTCTTTTTTGTCTGGATCTGCCTGATCAGACGATTTCCGGTCTGCTTTCTCCGATTTGTTTTCCATCGGATCCGATTTGTTATTCTGATCGGAATCGGTGTCTGGATTCTGGGGAGCCGCTTTCTGTTTTTGTTCTTCGAGTTGTTTCTGGGCTTCTTCCTTTGTGACAGGCTCTGTAATTTCAATCTTGATCTTGGGTGTATTCTGGCGATTGCCAGACGGGTGTCTGTTATCACGAGCCTCGACCCAGAAATAAATGGTCTCGCCGGGGGACAATCGCAGTGGCCCCAGTTCGAAATCGTGATTGAGTCCCACACTCTTTTCAGCGCCTTCGAAGAGGGTTTTATCCAGAATCCGGACCTGTTGTTTATCAACTCTCAGGTTCAGATAACGGATTTTGAAATCCGGATCTTCTGCGATCACTGAAATGGGGACGATACCGTTTGCGGGCATCTTCAGATCTGATTTTGGTGTCAGTAAGCTGATTTCCGGAGACTGGTCCGGACGGATCATCAACGGGTAGACGGTCGGTGACAGGGTTGTCTGTCCTGCTTCGTTTCGGCATTTGATCCGATAGAATCTGGGAAAGGATCCATCTGCACGTAGCTTCAACTTCCAGGAAGCAGTAATCGAATTCTTATTGATCTTCTTTTCGATTCGGAATTCTTCCAGCAATGAATTAGAATCTTCTTCGTCAGAAAAGAGAACTTCAAAGGAGGTGATTGGCATATTCGTTGTCGCATCGAGGGTGATTTTTGTCCCTTCCCAGGCATCGATGGCTCCCCCCGGCTGCTCAACTGCTGCCAGTTCCATGTATTGCGGATAATCATAACGAATCGAGTGTACGGTCGCAGAGGGTGGCTGAATGACTTTGACTTGAAACTCTTCTGATGTCGCATCTCCCGCCTTGATATGGTAGGTTAACTCTTGGCGAATCCCCCGTCCGTTGATCCCGACAATCATGCCCTGGTACCGTTTCAGAGTCTCATCCATGGCACGCAGTTTGACAGGCTCGTCCACGCGGCCTTCGTCGCTGGATGAGTAGAACAGTGTTACCGTTTCCGGTACTTCTCCCCGCAGGTCAACGATGACTTCCAGTTGACTCCCAGAGAGGACTTCTGTGTTCCCTGGTGTCACAGAGTTGATCTGGGTCTGTGTGGCAAACTCTCGTTGAGGGGAAAAGGAAATGGCCGCTGAAATGGAGGGCCAGATTTCTTTTGGTGAGAAGAGTGCATAAAAACACAACAGTGCCACGACGAACAACAGAATATAGGAGAGTCGCATGAGCGGACGCCGATCAACAGCCTGCTCGGTATCGGTTTGAGAAAGCGTCAGGGCTGCGCGTTTTTCCAGCGAGTTGATGATTTCAGGATTAACGACGCGTTTGGAGTTTTTCAGATCAATCAGATTCAGCAGCGAACCTTCCATCTCAGCAGACGTCTGTTCAAGAGCATGTGCGGAATAGAGGTGTGTGACTTTTTTGAAGTAAGGTAAAATCAGTTTCCAGACGGCCCAGCCCAGACAGGCGATAAAAACTCCTGCCAGCATCAGCAGACGCGCGGTATGACCGAAGCCCCCTTTGATGATCCAGTGATCGAACAGGACAAATACCAGCAGGTAGCCAAGGAAGATTGCGGTAATTCCCACAGCTGTTGTCAGCAGATCATTGGCTTTGATATTGGATCCGGTTTTTGAAACCTGATAATCCACATATTCATCAAACTTGGCATACTGGCCAGATCGCTGTTCGGTCGTCTGCTTCGGATTGGATGCCGTTGACATGGAAAGCCTGCGCCTGAATCAGATTAGAAATAGAAAGAATTCACTTATACCCATTATAGAATGATCGACGTCGGTGATGGTATGAATGTTCCAGAAATTTCAGGGAGAATTGATTTTCCCTGATTTTCTCTTCGACACTGGAATAATGCCCGTAAAGGCAGTCAAACCAGACCTTTATGTTTCCGGAAGAACCATTCTGCACTGAGTAGAAGAATGAAACAGAGCAGGAAGTACCAGTTATCCCACAGGGACACACGCCGATACCGTGTCAGGTCATTATTCCATAAATTTTCTTTGTTCATCCGCGTCAGAAAACTTTCCAGTTCTTCAGGTGGCAAAGAACTCCCTCCAGAGAGGGAGGCAATGGATTCCAGTAGAGAGTAGTCAGCAGCCGGATTATCCAGTTCCAGATCACGTGGATCGACGATAAATCGGGTGATGGCGTCGAAGTCAAGTGAGTTTCCGTTTTTTTCTGCACTGACCGTGACCCAGTAATCACCGGGTTCCTGCGTTTGTGAAAAAGTGGTTCTTGATGTTTCCCCGGTCCCCTGTATTTCCGATTTGCTGGTTTTTCCGGAAGGTCCTGTAACCTGTACCGTGAATTGAACATCAGAAATGGGCTTTCCTTTGTCATCCCGTGCACCAAACAGAACAGGGACCTGACTTCCCGGGGCAACGTTACGCGGTTCGACACGTGCCCAGACACTCTGGTCAGTCTCATTTTCTTTATGAGCCAGCCAGAGAATCATCTGCCTCCAGAAGCGTTCATGTTCGTTTCGATTCCCGGTCAGGAACCATTGAAACGTGGTGTCGCCGGCAAATGCCATGACACGTGCATTTCCCACATCAGAAGCAAATAGCAGCGGAATGGCTTCATTTCCGGCAGATTCTGCCAGGACTTCAACGGTATCAAACCTTTTCTTGAGGCGATTGGCCCCCTTAAGCGGAGCCAGCATGTTCCATTTTTGTCGGTTTGCCTCACGGGAGCTATCCAGCTGCATCACATAGCGCTGCAGTCCCAGCGAGGTCGGTACCATCTTCAGATCCTGAAAGTAATGTAGATCTTTGGCAATGGCATTCCCTGCCTGTTTTTCGTTGGCACGCATGACGACCGGGATCAAATTCTCGAGTGGGGTATTCGCGTAGCCACCAGGGCCAAAGCTGTGATATCCGCCCGTCATCAGCAGGCCGGCTCCCTGTTCAACACGATCTGCAATTTTGCGGAGGACTGTGGGCCCCAAAGTGTCGGCGGGGACATCTCCAATCATAAATACGTCGTAGCGAGCGAGATCTTTGAGATCCGCATTAATAGGTTTGCTGTTTCCGGAGAAACCGTTTCCCACCGGAATATAATCCAGCTGTATTTTGGGATCGTTCATGGAACGAATGAATTTCTGCTCGGGTCGCAGGGAGTCGAAATAAACGACCTGCAGCCCCCCTTTCTGAACCGTGACAATCGTTTCCAGCCGATTGTTTGTCTGTTTGATTTCACCTTCCAGTGGAACCGCTTCTACAGCGATTTTATATTCGCCAGGAATTTCCGGCGTCCAGAAGAGTTCTACCGTGGTAAGTTCATTGTTCTGAGTCGGATGGATCTGGGTTGCGACCCGGGAGTTACCGTAGGCTGATGCGGGGACCATCTTGCCCGCTTCGCCTTTTTTGATTCCGGTACGATCTTCAACCAGCAGTCGCACGGTGATATCCCGATTGGCTGCTCCCAGGCTACGGACCTTAACACTGATGGGAGTGTTTTTTTTCTCGAATACCAGCGGGTCAATAACAAGGCTCTCCATGACCAGATCCAATGTTGTATCCTGGAGGCTGGATGAACCAAAGCCAATCGTATAGATGGGGATACCTGTGTCGCCGAAGTAGCTGGCCTGAGTTCTGGCATCGACATCATAGGGAGGCACTGTTCGTTCTGCTCCATCGGAAAGCAGCAGGATTCCTACCAGACGATCCTGTTGTAACTGGTTGGAAATCATTTCCAACGCATAGCCGATTGCTGTCTGATCCCCTGCAGCCTCTTCAGAAAAAGCCTCAACGGGAATCAGTTCGCTTGAGAAGTCAAAACGCCGGATGCCGATATTTTTGTCAAGATTATCGAGTTGTGGTTTAACTGTTTGAAGAGTTTTTAATAACTCATTGCGGCGGGGGGCACTGCCTGGAGCATCTTCGGTCTGCATACTGCGACTGGCATCAGCAACGATGTACAGCCATGACTGCTGTCTGGTCTGGTCACTGAATTCAATGGAAGGGCGCAGCAACATGAATGCCAGGAGCAACACCGTAGTCAATCTTAAGCCAATCAGCAATCGACGGATTGTCGGTGAGAAATGTCTGACACGTTTGGGGTATGTGGTAAGAACCAGTGTGATCAACCCGATGATCAGCAGGATCATCGTCGGCCAGGACCAGATTGGTTCAAATATCGGTTGCATGGTATGTCTGTAAAGTCAAGAAAATAGAATGGGGTCAGACTCAAACTCAGGTAGTTGTTTCGGCCGCCTGATCGATTTCATAGAAAAAGTTCGCGGTAAAATGTTCAAGACAGAACAACAGCAGCAGCAGTGTTGCCAGTAAGGGAAAAATTTCCACGCCAAGTCTGCCGGTGCGAATTGTACGTTTCAGTCCTTCCATATCGTGAGTAATGCTGTAACGATCAGCTCCCAGAAACTGATCAAGTTCGTTTTCAGAAATCGGCGTAAAGTTACTTTCTGCAGCATTGATATTTACACTGAAGCCGCTGGAAGAACGAGCAGTATTGCTGGAATTATCGATCAACTGGTAATGACCTGGAGCGGTGGTTTCCGGTATCGTGACCTGCTGAGCTCCCGGTTTAACCTGTATCAGCAATTGTTTTAAATCGGGGGTTCTCAACAGAAATGTTTCTGGTCTCGTGGCTGTCGCTGGCCATTGATAACTGGCGATTTCACCAGTTATATAATTCGCACGATTTGATCTCGTGTGGATCAGGTAACGGGTCAGTTGATCTGCGAATGCCAGATAGGACCAGCGGGCATACAGGAGTTGACTCCAGCCAGAGGAATCGACGCCGGTCGTGAATACGACTACTTTCCCCTGCCCCAGATTGCGTTCAACGATTGCGGGAGAGTTTCTGGAGTCAGTATAAGTTGCGATCACCTGTCCTTTATCGGTCGGTTCGACGCGCCAGTAGCGGGAGACTTCCATTGTAGCCAGTTCTCCCGTTCCACCCAGTTCCTTGAAGTATTCAAACAGTGAATGGGGATTATTTTCCAGATCGAGGAATTCCGGAGGGATGAATTTGAGTGATCCCAGTAGTTCCAGCGGAAGTAACTTTCGGGCTGCCAGCGAATTGAAGGAGACAATCATAGATTCCGGTGCATCTCCATCACTGCCTAATATGAAGCAGATTCCGCCGCCATTCTCCGCGTACTCGGTACACATTCGCCAGGCGTTGGGAGGAAGAGTGGTGACATTAATCAGATAGACGGCCGCGTATTGTTCCAGCGGCGTCGATTCCAGTTCATTCAGCGAAATCACATTACACTGGTAGCGATTTTTCTTTAAGGCGACGAGTTTCTCCGGTGCCAAAGCAGCACTCCAGAGTTGGGCTGAAGCGGGGTCCGGACTGACAATTAAGATTTCGGGAGGTGGTTCGGCCAGAACGGTGAAATAGCGGACATCGTCTGGAAGATAAGGATCGGAAGAGGTCAGCCGAAGTTCGCCTTGAGTGACCTTCTGATTGACATTGGTCAGACTCATTTCGAGTTGCGTTTTCTGATTTGATTTTGGTGCAGTCTCGGAATCGGAATTTACTGCAGAGGTACCGGTGGTTGACAGGAGACGCTGGTCACGTTTGATCAACTGGCCTTTTTCATTTTGAGTATAGAGTTCCAGAGTGGTGTTTTCTGTTGTAATTCCGGAGGTCACAATTTCCGCTTTGACAGTTACGGAATTGCCGAGCGTGATCGCTTCGCGCGAGAGGTTGATATGCGAAATGCCGATGTTTTTCGGATTGGTAACACCAACGTCGATCACATAAATTCCGAGCCATTTAAGACGTTCCAGCTGCTGTCTGATCGATTGCGCTGGCTGACTTCTCCAGGCCGAACGGGCCAGGTCTGTATAAATATATATTTCCCGAACAAACTGATCTGCTCCTGCCGTCTGGGAGCTAACGGATTGTTGTGTTGACTGGTTGCGTTTGAAATCTTCTTCCTGCCGATTGATGGCGGCGCGGAGGCGATCGTCCAGATACAGGGAGAATGCAGATGTTTTCAGTGACTTGATACGGGACTGGACTGCTGTCAGATCGGATTGAAAGGGAAAATTATCTTCGCTGCTGCTATGCATGACAGAGACCCTGCTCTGAGCTGGCAGGTTGCTTAAATGCTCATCCGCAATAGTTCTGGCCTGGTCCAGGCGAGAAAGACTGTCCTGTCGATAATCCATACTGAGGCTGGTGTCAAACAGAAAGACTGCGGTGACCGGGATGTTCTCAGACACTGCGGGAAGCGGTTCAGAGATCTCTGCAAAGATGCGTCTCTGATAAGGCCACAAAACCAGTAACGCCACCAGTAAAAATGCCGCTGCACCGACGCCACCGCGTAGAACTGTGCGACGTGTATTCAGGGTCTGCTGCGAAACTCGCTGTTTCTGAAAATGACGCATCAGGCCCAGGTAGACGAGGATCGCGATCAGCCCGATGGTAATCAGCATGGTCAGTTCATAGGTCGAAAAACCATAATTGGCTGGAGGGAGTGAAGGCCTGGTCAGCGCCAGGACAATCGCGACAATTACCAGAATACGCAGTAACAGCAGCCAGAAATGACGAAGTTTGAGCCTGCGGGAATTCTGGATTTTTTTACGTTGCAGGAGTGCCAGTGCAGGAAAGATCAGCTTTTTGGGTTTTGAACGGAGCAGAAAATGTAAAATCACCGGGATTATTGCCAGAACGATTCCAAGTAATAAACCGGGATGAATAAGTGACATATATCAATAATCTAATGGAGAGATTGAGTAGCGAATCAAACGATGGTGTCGGGAAACGCTATTTAGTCTGAGTCCAGTTTACAGTTCCGATTCCCCTGCCCTCTGAACTGCGTTTAACAGGATGAGAGATGCCGTGATTAAAGGGGATGCGATCCTGCATCCTGATCTGCTGATTAGAATTTTGCGCTTTCTGACGGGGCTTGAGATGCTGATGGAATGATTTCCACGGTTTCCAGACTATAATCCATCTGTTCTTTAAGTTTTGATGCACGAGCAATATTTTGGGGTATCACCAGTAGAATCACCACCTGTTGATTTCCTGATTCGGACAAGTAAATCTGAAACTGATACGGAACTCCATTGATCGGCATCTCTGGAACAAAGGTACCTACATAAAATGATTTGGGGTTTGAATATCCTTTCCCCTTGGGAAATCGTTCTAATTTAAAATTTTCCGAATTCAGAAACTGGTTAAACGTGTGGGCAATCTGATTATTGACGCTATTGAAAAAGTCGAGTGCCTCTTTTTCACGTTTTTCCTTCAGCAGTGACTGATTACTGAGAACATACAGGTACGCGGGATGCTCGACGCGATCCTGTTCCTGATCGACGGGTACTTCGGCTCGCCAGGCACCTTCCAGTCCGGGCAGTACCAGGTCTGCATAGTCAGGTTGTCGGGGGTCAATGGTCTGTGCTGGCTCCGGTGCAGGAGACTCTGATTCATCTGATGCTGATGCTACAGGATTTTTCGGGGCCTCCATCTGTTGAAACTCAAGGGGCACCCTCATTTTGATAGTAGGGGATGACCAGAAACCGGAAAGCGATTGATTTCGGGTATCCACGTAGGCAAAGTATTGTGATGTTTCATTGAGTCGTTTTTCATAGGTTTCTGCACCGCAACCATGAAACAGAATCAACACTGTCGACAGAAGCAGTATTCGGACAGTACCCGTGAAATGCTCCAGATCAAACCTGAATAAAGTGTCCTGCATGATCAATTTCATGTCCCATCTAAAACTAATGACTGTGATCTGTAGAAAACGGTCGCTGAAGTCGGAATGGCACCGCAACTCTCACAGATCTACGGACAGATTTACCATTCCCTGAACTACCGAGTCTGGATCAGCGTTTTCATTTTGAATCAGACTCAGGGATTCTGAAACTTGAGACAATCTGAAGCCGATAGACCCTGCTTGCCAATCACTTAATGATATTGTCGATGATACGGGAGGGAACGTCAACTTCGATCATTTTGTGTAGTGAAGATTTTAATTTTCGGCTCGAAATCGGATTTCGCCGGAAACAATGACGACTTCTGCCCTGCCTTGCAGTTCTTTTCCAAGAAATGGAGTATTGTGACTGGATGATTTGAGTAAGGCAGGTTCGAGAATGTAACGGATATCCGGGTTAATCAGGGTAATATCAGCGTCTGCTCCCTCCGCCAGGGTTCCCTTCTCAAGTCCCAGGATTTGAGCAGGGCCCCGTGTCAGTTTCCCGATCAATTCAGGCCAGGAGAGGTGACCGGGGGTGATCAGGCTCTGCAGACAGACAGGCAGGAGCGTCTCCAGGCCGATAATTCCGAAGTCAGCTCCCAGAATTTCATCAGTTTTCTTTTCCGCAGCGTGGGGGGTGTGATCGGAGCAGATCGCATCAATCGTGCCATCCTTCAAGCCTTCGATTAAAGCGTCGATGTGTTCCTGGGAACGCAGTGGAGGCAGGACCTTGAAGTTAGGATCATAATTCTCCAGCATCTGATCAGTGAGTGTCAGGTGGTGGGGAGTGACATCGGCAGAGACACGAATTCCAGCAGCTTTGGCGCGACGAATCTGTGAGACACTGTTCTGGGTGGAGATGCACATCAGGTGAATTCGCCCCCGGGTCAGTTCTGCCAGGGCAATATCCCGGTTGACCATGATCTCCTCTGCAGCGGACGGGATGCCTTTGAGTCCCAGTACTGTCGAATAAAAGCCCTCATGCATCTGTCCCTTATCAGTCAGCTCTGCGACCTGAGGACGATTTAAGATCGGGCGGTCAAACATGCGAGTGTATTCCAGCGCACATCGCATGATTTGTGCATTATCAATGGGACGGTCAGCATCGGTAAAACCGACAGCTTTTCCTGCAACCAACTGGCCGATTTCCGCCAGTTCTTTTCCTTCATGATTTTTGGTAATGGCACCCAGAGGATAGACATGACAGTTCGCTGCGCGTTCCGCCTGGAGCAGAATAAACTCAGCGGAAGAGCGATCGTCAACCACGGGCGATGTATTCGGCAGGCATCCGAGAGAAGTCACACCGCCGGCTAACGCCGCAGCGGTTCCCGATTCAATCGTTTCATCTTCTTCAAAGCCGGGTTCGCACAGGGAGACGTGAATGTCAATGAATCCCGGGCTGACGATCAGCCCTGTGGCGTCAATGATTTCGTCAGCAGTGACAGTCGCTTCGCACAGACCGGTAATCTTCCCGTTTTCAATTAACAGGTTACCCAACTGGTCCAGATCTTGTGAAGGGTCGATAATACGACCATTTTTAATGAGAATCGATTTCATCCTGGAGTTCCCAAGGAGGCAGTTCGCTGTAGATGAAGCAGGTAGAGACAGGCCATTCTGATGATCAGTCCATTGCTGACCTGGCCTAGAATGATTGAGTGCGGACCATCAGCCACATCAGGAGTAATTTCCACACCCCTGTTGATGGGTCCCGGCGCGAGGATTAAGACATTCTCTTTGGCTTTGTTAATGCGTTGCTTGTTCATACCAAAGAGGTGTGCGTATTCCCGGATGGAAGGGAAGTAGTGCCCCCGTTGACGTTCAAACTGAATTCGTAACAGGTTCAGACAGTCCGTTCGGGGGAGAACGTCATCCAGGTTACTGGAGACTTCCACTCCCAGTTTTGAGATTTCACTGGGGATCAATGTGGTCGGACCACAGACAATCACGTGAGCGCCCAGCTTTTTCAGCCCCCAGATATTTGAACGAGCAACGCGACTGTGCAGAATATCTCCTACCAGCGTGACCGTCAGCCCTTCAATTTTGCCAAAATGTTCCCGGATCGTGAAAATATCGAGGAGCGCCTGGGTGGGATGTTCGTGTGTCCCATCGCCAGCGTTGAGGATATTGGCGTCCAGGTGTTGTGCCAGCAGTTGTGGAGCCCCCGGCGTTTTGTGCCTGACAACTACATATGATACTCCCATCGCTTCGATTGTTTTGGCAGTATCAACAAAGCTTTCCCCTTTGGAGAGGCTGCTGCCGGAAGCGGAAAAATCAACGGTGTCAGCACTGAGACGCTTGGCTGCCAGCCCAAAGCTGATACGGGTTCGGGTAGATGGTTCAAAGAAGAGGTTAGCGACAACAGTACCGGCTAATGGTGTTAATTTGGTTTCACCAATGGCGGCAAGCCGCTTAAATTCTGCTGCCTGGTTGAGAATGATATTGAGTTCATCCCGGGTGAGGTCCTGCAGTCCTAGAATATGTTTACGGTTCCATCCACTGGAGATGTCGGTTCGATACTCATGGTCGATATTCATAGTCGCATCAGATTAGTGTAGGTGCGTATTTCAACCGGGGTGACGTCAGATGCGTACAGACCCCGATCGAAGGATGTTATCACAGGACTGCTAGAGATATTACCAATCCCCCCTGCTCCCTTCAAGGAGATCGCGCAGAGAACTCTCACTCAGCAGCTTACTTTTTAATGGTTTTCAGGCTTGCGACAAAGTCTGGAATCAATTCAGGCTGAATACCCGGTGGTTGTGCAGATTTACGCGGCACTTGTGCTTCGGTGACCAGAGAATCTGCCGGGTGGAGACTGATTTCAGCCGCATATTGAAATTTTCCTGTGGAGAGGCCTTCGATCATCATCTTGTCTGTGCTGAGTTCTTCCAGTGTCATTCCGGGGGACTCCTGCCAGCCAGCGATCAAAATATCGGAAGAAGCTACAGACCCTTCTCCCAGCAGGCCGACTGATGCCAGCCAGTTTTCAGGGGGCTTTAATCCCTGGAATTGGATGAGAGCAGAGTGTGCCAGTCCAAACACACAGTCCCTGGCTACCATCTGAATGGCACCGGGAATCTGAATCTGGTCGGACCAGTTCAGCATCAGCAGCGGACCGGACTCCCGCATGGTCAGGTGCTGCAGGTTGAGGTTTAACTGTTGGTCAATTTCAGGCGGATGTTCCAGATAGAGCAGTGAGCGTGAAGTGAGATTCAGACAATTATTGAGCAAAATATTCTGAGGTGATTGAGATAAATGAACCACGTGTCCGGGTAAAGCAAAAAAGGTATTCTGAAATGTCAGGTTTGTCCCGTTTCGATGTTGTGGATCCAATGGTTTCCAATACAGGGCACTATAGATCTGATTCGAACCGGCTTCTGCATTTGATTCCAGTTGCGCGAAGTAACACGAGTTGATTTTTACGTTTTGGGCTGTCACGTTTAGCAGGGCTTGAATGGTTTGTCCTGCTGTCTGGGGCGAACCGGTTCGATTGATGAAAATGACATTTTCCACGGTCAGTTGCTCAGCGACAACATGAAATGAATCTGCTTCGATTTCAATAATGGCGGGATGTGCTGGATCCCCCTGTAATGTGAGTGGCCCGACGGTGGTGATCCTGGTTGATTCGTATACCGTATTTGCTTCCAACCGGATTACCCCCTGTCCATCGGGGGCCGGGAGCAAAGTGTGAACCGTTTTTTCTGTTTTGACTTTGGGGGGCTGAGTATCAGGGGGCTGGGAAAGCTTTTTGTCAGTCTGGTTGAATGAAACTTTGGAGGTAATTTCCAGCAGCTGGTTCCGAGCCCCTTCGTCCAGCAGGGTATAGGATAATCCCGAGAGTACAAAAATCAGTGCGGCAATCAGTGGTAGTCGGCCTGGTTTTTCTGATTTCGGTTCCGATTCTACGCGTGATGTCTGGTGCTGAAAAGAATCGTGGAATCGGGCAAGAAGATTTCGTGATGCTGTTCCAGGCCAGAGTTTTTGTGCAGCCTGCATATCCCCGGGACGCTGTCGGGGATCAGCCGCTGTAAAGCGAATTAATGCTTCGGCCAGGCCCGCAGGTGTTTCGGGAGCCCAACTGCGGATGTCAGGCACGGATTTTGTCTGATGACAGGCCAGTTTGGCCAGGGGGTCACCCGTCGTAAAAGGAGGTCGTCCTGCCAGTAATTCCCAGAGTAAGCACCCTAGGGCATACAGGTCACTTTGTGTATTAGGATGGCGACCGGTTCCGATCAGTTCCGGAGCGATACCATCGTAGCAACGCGGTGGTAATGCGGCATGAATGGTCAGTTCGGGAGAGAGGATGGGGGCCAGGCCCGGATCGACGAGGGCGGTATTTCCCTTTGCTGCCAGGCGGACATTCCAGGGGCGTATGTCACCGTGTACTACTTTTCGCTGTTCAAGCAATACCAGCGCCTCCAGCAGTTGCGCGCCCATCGCCAGAACGACGGGAACTGGAAAACGTCCCCGGCGAATCAGCAGTTCTGAGACAGGTATTGAAGGCAGATAATGGCTGATAATCACAAACTGTGTGGGAAGCTGTTTAATGACCCGGGGTAATACCAGGGAAGGATGATGCAGTCCCTGTAACCGTTGCAGCAGACTTTGGAAATGCTTCTGTAACTGCTGTGGCTGCTCCAATTGGGGAGTTGTGATTTTCAGAGCGCATTGTTCGGTGCTTTCAGGTACCCTGGCGATATAGGTCTGGGACTGTGGCGAATGTCCCAGTTCTGAAATCAGCAGATACGGTCCTACAGCCAGATGCTCCGGGTGACCGGATTCCAGTACGCGTGCCTGGAAGGGAGTGATTTTTTGTGCCTGAACCAGTGCATCGATCCAGACGGAGTCGAAAGCGGGAATGCCCCGCGCCAGTTTACGTACTCGGCGCCTGCAGCGTCTCACATCGGTAGTGGTACAAAGCTTGAGCTTTGTTAATCGATGCAGTAATTCGGGAGACGGTGGTTCGAGCAACGTGACGAAATCCTTTTCCACAACGTTCCAGCGAGGTAGCTTGCCTCGAGTCAATATTTGTAAGTTCAGGTTGAGTCCGATCAGCCTGATAGAAAATGAGTTATGGCAAAATTTACAATATTTCGCAATAGTGATCTGCTGCTTTAAAGATGGTTTTCATTCCTAAGAGAAGGCATTTCAGAAACCCGATCTTTAGGGTATAAATGCAGTTGTTTTAATAGATTGATATCTGGACAAAAGTGTAATTTAAATAGGTCTGTATCAGATGCACGTGTTGATCATTGGTGATCTGACCCCGGAAATGGATTCGATTTCCACTTCAGTCAGAGAAATCTGCAGTGAAGCCCAAATACTGGAAATTTCCAGAATGGAACTGATCGGGACCGTAAATATAAATCCGGATCTGATCATCGTTTGTCAGAACTGGCCTGATGAATTTGGTCCTCATATCTTAGATGATCTCGTCAGTCGCTTTCCACTGAGTCGTTTTGTCTGCTGTTATGGAGTCTGGTGTGAATCTGATGGCCGGACACGGGCAACCTGGCCGTTCAGCATCCGCGTACCCGCACGCAGTGCTGCATCCCGAATTCAGAGGGAAGTGGAAATCATTGAGGTGGATGCCCAGGTCTTTCCTTTGACTGCCGGCCGAGATGAAATATTCCTGTGGGAATCGTCGACTTTACCATTACGGCTGGATGGACAGGGGATTGCGCCGCGTATCAGTGTGATTTCTGGTGACAGACAGTATCGCAGCATGCTGGAAGACCAGCTCAGAAACTGGGGATGCGAAATCGTGACTTCCTCTCACCAGAATACGGCTGATGTCATTGTATATGACCTGGATCCCTGGGACACGGTTCTGGATCAATTGATTGCCCGGATTGAACCTGCCCCCCTCATTGGGATGATGGGACTGGCGCATCCGGAAATCATCACTGCAGCAAAACTCTGGGGAGTGCGCAAAGTGGTGACTAAGCTTGCTCCTGAGGCTGAGTTGTTTCACGCGATTCGCTGTATTGGGGGAATCAAGGAGAATCTGCCGGAAGAGTGCTGACCTTCAGGTCTTTAAAGTTCAGATCTGTAGTAGGGTCATGCCCCTGCAGGCTGATGTGCCCTGCTTCCAGTCTCAATCCTTTGCGAGGGTTTTCATCCGGCTTTCTGGTGTCGGTCCAGTCAGTCACCTGATAACCGTTGATCCAGACTGCGATATGCGGTCCAGAGGCAGAAAGCGTCGTTGTGAACCATTCATGATCATTGGCAACCACACGCCTGGCTTCGGTTCTACGAAATATGGCACCTGTCCCTGCATTTTCAGGTTTGGTCCTGTCGCCCTCTTTGATTCCATTATGAATCTGAACTTCATATCCATTGGCCATACCTTTCTCCGAGCCTTTAATCGCACGGAAAAAGTAACCACTATTGAGGGAGTCCCCATTTGACTTCGCTGTTGCCTGAAACAGGAAATCTCCCCAGATTTCTTCTGTTTCCAGGTAACCCTGTTTTTCAGCAGTGACGTGAATGGTGCCATCAACGACTTCAAATGTACTTTGTGAACCGGGAACAACATTCCAGCCTGCCAGATCGACACCATTGAAAATCGTCGACATCCGGAGTGGTTTCAGATAGATTTTGCGAAATTCAATCGCCCCTTCATTTTTCTGTAAACCGATGAATCCGGTTTTCCGCAGATTCTTGGAAGTATCATTAAAATTCAGAACCTCTTTGCCATTGATAATGGCTTTGATGTTCGAACCTTCCAGGTTTACTTCACAAGTTTGCCATTCGGAACTGACGGGGAGTGGTTTATCGATCTTACTGCGGGCGACCAGGCTTCCGGTTGGAAATTCGGTTTTCTGATCACACAGATTCAGTTCATAGCAGTCCTTACTGGGATCCGTGGGGTTAAAGGTGGTTCTCAGGAAAATCCCGCTGTTTGTTTCGGGGGTCAATTTGAATTCGAATTTCAGTTCGTAATCTGCAAAGGGAGATGTGGAGAGCAGTAGGCCTGGTTCCCCCTTGTCTGCTTTGATAACCCCTTCATCGACATGCCAGTTGACATCATTATTGGGTTTCCAGCCAAACAGACTGTGGCCATCGAAGAGTGCGATCCAGCCTGCCGCTATCTCTTCTTCTGTCAGGCCTGTATCAGGTATCACATCACCTGCAGGTTCTTTGGTTTGAAGCGGCGGTTTGACAACTTCAGCAGCTTGAGGTTCCGCATAGGATTTTGCATCCGGGGAGGGATGTTCCACTTTCAGGCACCCTGTCAGTGCACTCAATAAAAATGTGATGAATACCAGGCAGACAAACGAATTCCGTAGCATGATTTCTTCCCCCCAAATGAGACGAGATAACAGTCTCTATTCTGTTTTTTCTCTTAGTTTTCTGTCATACCCCAGCGCAAAAACGCTTCCAGGAATCCGTCGAGGTCACCATCCAGAATGGGGCCCGGGTTACCTGCTTTATACCCTGTTCGAGCATCTTTGACATACTGATCGGGGTGCAGAACATAATTTCGCACTGTCTGGCCTCCAAAGCCAATCTTCGACTTACCGCCTCGTTTTGCTGCCAGTTCTGCATCGCGTTTTTCCTGCTCAATCTGAAACAGTTTTGATTTCAGCATTTTACGGGCTTCGGCACGGTTTTTATGCTGACTGCGGTTGTTCTGACATTGTACGACCACATTTGATTCAAGATGGGTCAGGCGGATGGCAGAATCCGTTTTATTAATATGCTGCCCCCCTGCTCCACTGGCACGATATGTATCTTCGCGCACATCCTGATCCCAGCTGATTTCAATTTCTGCAACTTCACCCATGTCCGGCGAAACATCAACTGCGGCAAAGGATGTATGTCGGCGTCCAGCAGAGTCAAACGGGCTGATCCGAATTAAACGGTGGTTTCCGGTTTCTCCTTTGAGATAACCATAGGCGTAATCTCCTTCAATCCGAATGGTCGCGCTGCGGATACCCGCTTCTTCTGCATCGGAACGATCCAGCAACTCTACATTGAAGCCTCTACGTTCACACCAGCGCAAATACATGCGCAGCAACATTTCTGCCCAGTCAGAAGAATCGGTGCCTCCTTCTCCCGCCTGAATGCTCAGGTAGGCAGCAGAGCCATCTTCCGGAGCGGACATCATCGCCTGAAGCTCCAGATGCTCCAGAATGGATTCGAGTCGCTCGGCGGTGGCAGAGAGTTCCGGGATACTGTCTTCGCTGCCTTCTTCCTCAATGAACTCTATCAGGACTTCAAGATCTTCCGCGCCCTCAACAAGTTGAGTTAATGGTTTGACAACCAGTTGAATCTGCTGCATTTCGTTGACGAGACCCTGTGCCTTCTCCTGGTTGTCCCAGAAGCCGGCGGCTCCCATCAGCTCATTAATTTCAGCAGCGCGTTTTTTTTTGTCAGTGTAGTCAAAGAGAGTCTCGTAGTTTGACGATGCGATCCATGATTCCCGTGCATTTCTCTTTGAGTTCGTGTTCCATTTTTTCGTTCTTTCTTGATGTTCTCGATCACTGAGATCTAAGAACCGTATGTATTTCTGATTCTGGTTTTACTGTCTGTGAATTGTTTTCCACAGTTATTTTACATTACTGAGTCCGATGCCAATGTATTCAAAACCCTTTTGTTTCATTTTATCGGGGTCATACAGGTTCCGTCCGTCAAAGATGACAGGTTTCTGCAGCTTATGCAGAATATAATCAAAATCGGCGTGCCGAAATTCATTCCATTCAGTGACAATAATCAGGGCGTCTGATCCCTGCAGAGTATCATAGTGATGATCGAAATAAGCAAGCTGATCCCCATAGATATCTTTGACATTGTCCATGGCCACCGGATCGTGAACCTTCAGTTGCGCGCCGGCCTGTAGAAGTTGATCAATCAAAACCAGGGCAGGTGCTTCACGGATATCATCTGTTTTGGGTTTGAAGGCCAGTCCCCAGATCGCAAAAGTCTTTCCCTGCAGTGAGCCTTTGAAGTACTTGTTTACTTTTTCAAATAACACTTTTTTCTGAGCCGTATTGACCTGGTCGACAGCGTTCAGGATGGATGGTTCCATCTGCTGGTTTTTGGCTACGGAAATCAGTGCGGAGACATCTTTGGGAAAACAGGAACCCCCATATCCGACTCCAGGAAAAAGAAAGGAAAAGCCAATCCGTTGATCATGGCCGATTCCCCGGCGCACCTGATTGATATCGGCCCCCACCCGTTCACACAGATTTGCCATTTCATTGATGAAACTGATTTTTGTCGCCAGCATGCAGTTTGCGACATATTTTGTCATTTCCGCACTCTCGAGTTCCATGGAAAGGAATGGGTGTTCGGTACGCAGGAATGGTTTATAGAGTTCGTGGAGTGTGTCAGAAATTTCTGGTCGAGAGACTCCCACGACAACACGGTCGGGCTTGGAGAAGTCATCGATGGCTGCCCCTTCCTTCAAAAATTCCGGATTCGATGCGACATCAACAACTCTGCCTGTCAGTTCCTGAAGCAGTTCCGCGAGTTTGCGATTCGTTCCTACCGGGACCGTACTTTTGATGATGACGATCGAATCTTCTGGTAGAAGGGGGGCAAGTGACTCGGCGACCTTCCAGATACTATCAAGATTGGCTGATCCATCTTCTTTCTGAGGGGTTCCCACTGCGATGAAGATGCACTTGGCCTCTGGAATAGCCTCATCATAACTGGTTGTGAAGAGTAGTCGCCGGGCTTTTGAATTTCGTTTCACCATTTCTTCGAGGCCCGGCTCGAAAATCGGGATCTCACCAGCGTTCAATCTCTGAACTTTCTGCTCATCAATGTCGATGCAGGTAACATGGTTTCCGCTTTCGGCAAAACAAGTGCCTGTCACCAGTCCTACGTATCCCGTGCCAATTACTGCAATTTTCATATAATTCTCTTTTGATTGAATGAAGAGTCGAGAACTGAATGTCAGAAATTCAGCTCAATTTACCTGAAGTCAAATGATGATACAAATTAAGTATTTAAGCGGTTGCCGTACTGCTGCTCATAATAATTCATATATTGTCCCGAACGGATTCGATTGACCCATTCCGGGTTGTCCAGATACCACTGTACCGTATCTTTTAATCCAGTATCAAATCTGGTTTCAGGTTTCCAGCCTAATTCTGCTTCTGCTTTGCTGCAGTCAATTGCATAGCGTAGGTCATGTCCTGGTCTGTCTGTGACATATTTGATCAGAGACTCTGGCTTATCGAGAATATTCAATAACAGTCTGGTGATTTCAATATTCTGCATCTCCGCATTACCACCGAAGTTGTAGATTTGACCGGTTTTTCCTTTTCTCAAAGCGGCATCAATCCCACGACAATGGTCAATGACATGAATCCAGTCTCTGACATTTGTTCCTTCACCATAGATGGGCAGCGATTTATCTTCCAGAGCATTCGAGATGAATAGCGGAATCAGTTTTTCTGGAAACTGGTAGGGACCATAGTTGTTGGAACAGCGGGTGATAATGGCGGGGAAGTCGAATGTTTTAATGTAACTTCTTACTAAGAGGTCGGCAGAGGCTTTCGAGGCAGAATACGGGCTGTTAGGAGCAATCGGAGTTGATTCCGTGAATAATCCCTCAGCTCCCAGGCTGCCATAAACCTCATCTGTAGAGACTTGCACATATCGAGCGATATTCCGATTGCGGGCAGCATCCAGCAGAATCTGAGTTCCCACAATATTAGTATGAATAAAGGGACCCGAATCAAGAATACTGCGATCGACATGCGACTCGGCAGCGAAATTGATCACGGCATCGAAATCGGTGGAATTCAAGAGAGAGTTCACAAAATCGGCGTCTGTGATATCCCCTTTAACAAAGGTATATCCTGAATGGTTTTCAAATTCTTTCAGGTTTTCCAGATTGCCGGCATAGGTTAACTTGTCGAGATTGGTTACTGAAATATCCGGGTATTCTGAGAGTTGGTATCGAATGAAATTGGATCCGATAAATCCACAGCCTCCAGTCACTAAAATCTGTTTCATTTGAGTATCCATTCTTCTGAAAGAAAAAAAATCAGGACTCACAATTCAGGTGAAAATTAATTGATCTCATCGGTTGAACTGTCAGTATCCGTCGTTGGTTGAATATTCTCGTCAGGCGTACTGACGGGGTCTCCATTCTCAGATTCGTCAACAATTTCCGCCGGGATTCTTGCCAGCGAGACCAGTTTATCATTGGTATCAAGTGTGATGACCCGGACTCCCTGGGTGTTTCGGCCGACCTGGCTGATCTCGCAGCCTCTGACCCGTTGGATTTTGCCGCTTGTTGTTACCATCAGGACTTCATCATCTTCAGCTACCGGAATAATATCGACGGCATTGCCATTGCGTGCGGAAGTCCTTATGTCTCGAATACCCTTTCCGCCACGCCTCTGGCGTCGATAATGCATTCCGCTGCGGGTTTCCTGCTCTTCATCGGTATTTTCTTCGGAGTCAGAATCCGGTTCTGCTGTGATTTCTTCTTCAGTTTCGAGAACTTCTTCTTCCTGTTCTTCGGCAGGAGGGATAAATCCAAATGGAGTCCGTTTTCCGTAACCATTTTCACAGACTGTCAGCAGACAGGTTTCAGGATCGGCGATAACCATTCCGATGACATGCCCTGACTTGGAAAGTTTGATGCCTTTCACACCACGCGTATTTCGTCCCATGCTACGGGCATCTGACTGGGCAAATCGAATGGCCATTCCATCAGAGGTTGCCAGCAGCAGATCTTCACCCGGTGAAACGATCAGGGCTTCCACCAGTTCGTCGTCTTCATCCAGTTTGATCGCGATGATACCCCCTTTCTGCGGACGGGAGTAAGCAGAGAGCGGGGATTTTTTAATGATTCCATTTCGCGTTGCCATGACGAGAAAGCGTTCTTCGTCAAATTCCCGGACAGCCACACAATTCGAAACGGCTTCATCCTCCTGAAGTGAAAGCAGGTTAACGAGTGCTCGTCCCTTGGCTGTGCGTCCCTGAAGTGGCAGGTCATAAACTTTCTGCCAATACACGCGCCCTCGATTCGTGATGAACAGCAGATAGGAGTGCGTACTGGAAACAAACAGATGCTGAATGGGATCTTCCTCATCCGTTTTCGCACCTTTGATTCCTTTCCCACCTCGATTTTGTGCCTGATAAGTATTCAGTTGAGTTCGTTTGATATAACCTCTTTGTGAGAGAGTCACTACCATCGGTTCTTCTGTAATCAGGTCATCTCGATTGACGTCAGTCAGTTCATCTTCGGAAATATCTGTACGGCGTTTGTCCGAATATTTCTGTTGAAGCAACAGCATGTCTTCACGAATGACAGAGCGGATATGATCTTCATCTGACAACAGGTATAGATATTCGGAGATGGCTTTGAGGAGTTCCTGATGCTCGCCACTCAGCTTCTCGCGTTCCAGATTGGCCAGCGAACCAAGCTGCATCGAGACAATCGCTTCTGCCTGATTGGCTGACAGCGAATAATATTCATGAACCCCCTGCTCATTCTGATATTCTTTGAAACCATCTTCTCCCAGTGCGCGTTCGATAAGCTTGCCATCGACCTGCAAACCCTGCAGGCTGATTTTGGCCTCTGCCCGGCTGGGGGAGTTTCGAATGGTTTTGATGACTTCATCGATATCAATCTGCGCAATCATCAACCCTTCAACGGTATGTTTTCGTTTACGGGCTTCAGCCAGCAGGAATTCAGTGCGACGGCGGATTACATCAATTCGATGCAGAATAAACTGCTGAATCAGCTCTTTGATAGAAAGGGTTTCCGGGCGGTTCCCGACCAACGCCAACAGTATGATGCTGAAGGTATTTTGCAGTGGGGAGAACTTGAAGAGTTGCGCCAGTACCACTTCTTTGTCGGCATCCCGTTTCAGGATGATCTGCAGGTGTACTTTCCAGGGAGGGACATTTCTGTCGGTTAAGTCAACAATGCGCGAAATCCCTTTCACCCGGTCATCTCGGACCAGGGTTTCTAGTTTCTCGCGAATGCGATCCCGTGTTTCCATGTAAGGAATTTCGGTAACGACGATTACATCCGATTGTTTTTCCGTTTCGAAATGAGTCCGTGCCCGGAGTGTAATGGTGGATCGCCCTGTCGCATAACCTTTGCGAATGCCATAACGTCCACAGATTATTCCCCCTGTCGGGAAGTCCGGACCGGGCATCACCTGCAGGATATCATCGATAGTGGCATCCGGATTGTCGATCAGTAATGTGATGGCTTCGCAGACTTCTCCCAGATTCTGAGGAGGGATACTGGTGGCCATACCAACGGCAATTCCGCTGGAACCATTTACGAGCAGGTTGGGGAATTTCGATGGCAGAACAACCGGTTCATCATTTCTCTGGTCGTATGTAGGGACGAAGTCGACGGTGTTACGATTAATATCGTCCAGCATTTCTGCAGCGACAGAGGACAGTCTGGCTTCGGTATATCGCATGGCTGCTGGTGGCAGGCCCGCCAGGGAACCAAAGTTGCCCTGTTTGTCAATGAGGACATTTCGCATTACCCAGTCCTGGCCGAGTCGGACCAGAGTCGGGTAAATGGATCCATCCCCGTGGGGGTGATAGTTACCGCTGGTATCACCCGAGATTTTTGCGCATTTGACCCTTGATGAACTTGCTCCCAGGTTCAAATCATTCATGGCGACAAGAATCCGGCGCTGAGACGGTTTTAATCCATCCCGTGCGTCCGGAAGTGCGCGACTGATAATTACACTCATGGCATACGTGAGGTAGCTGTCGCGCATTTCATCCTGGATATCCAGGTATTTGATATTCTTATCAATAATCGGTTCTTCGCCGTTGTCGCTAGCCAATCCTTGTTCTCCTTAAGGAAATGAACTACTGATTTATTTCTGATCTGGTTGGTTTGATCGTATTTATTAACCGGAGTGGTCAGAAACGACAGGTGCTAATCGAAGGTACTGGATGCTCCATCCCGACACTCTTCAACTGGTTGAGAAAGGATACTGCTTTCCATGCTGTAACGTTCAATTCCACTCGCTGAATTGCAAGTTGTTTTTTGGTCAAAACAGGGTTTGAAAACTGCCTGAAACGCTGCAGAATTCGAGTCTGTCAGACACAGTCAAATTGTAGCCGGAAGGACCTGATATCACAACTAATAACGCCCCTGAATTTTGGTGTCTTCCAAGGGAGAAAAACCTTGATTTTCAATAAGTTACGTTCTGAGAATTGTCATTGAGAGCCGACTCTCAATTGCATAGAATAGAAGCAGAGTTGTTGACGGTTCCCAGAGCCATTCTGTGCGTGATTTTTCCACCCGTGTTATTTATCAAAGATATTGTTCCCATGAATGAGTCAGATCCTCAAGAGAACGCTCAAAGTACTGGCGACGTTCAATATTCAGAGGATCAGAAACCGGAAAATCAGGGAATAGAAGCAGAAATGACTGATAAAACCCTGGTTCAATCGCCTGATGAACGAGCCCGTGCAGCCAGTTTAAGCAAGGATCAGCAGTTGCTGCCGGCAAAAGTCCCAGGTTATCTCCTGATGAGATCACTGGGAGAAGGATCCTATGGATCTGTCTGGCTGGCTCAGGAAGAGAATACGGGAAAATATGTGGCGATCAAATTCTACACGTATCGTCGAGGTCTGGACTGGTCGCTGTTGAACCGCGAAGTCGAAAAACTGGCCGAGTTATACACATCCCGGCATATTATCAGTCTGCAGGGTGTGGGCTGGAACAGCGATCCGCCGTATTATATGATGGAATACCTTGAAAATGGCTCACTCTCCTCTTTTCTGGAGGCAGGGCCTTTACCTGTTTCGGAAGCGGTTCGAATTGCCAAAACCGTTCTGCTGGCTCTGGTGCACGCTCATGGTAGAGGTATCCTGCACTGTGATCTGAAGCCGGCCAATATTCTACTGGATGCGAATTTCGAGCCTCGACTCTGTGATTTTGGTCAGTCGCGACTCTCAGATGAACAAAGTCCTTCCCTGGGAACTTTGTATTATATGGCTCCGGAGCAGGCTGATTTGCAAGCCGTTCCCGATTCCCGCTGGGACGTATATGCATTGGGGGCGCTGCTGTATCACATGTTGTCTGGTAGCGCGCCTTACCGTACTGCAGAAAATGAGCAGAAAATTCGCAGTCTGAATACACTTGATGAAAAGTTAGCGGCTTACCGGGAACTGATCCGTAATTCACCGCGGCCGGCAGAACACCGAAAAGTTTCCGGAATTGATCGACGGCTTATCGATATTGTAGATCGTTGTCTGGAGACTGATCCGAAGAAACGATTTCCCAATGCGCAAGCTGTTTTAACCAGTCTGGTAGAGAGAGAACAGCACCGGGCTCGCCGTCCCCTGATTGCGCTGGGGATCATTGGTCCTCTGTTATTGATGATCGGGTTGATTCCCGTTGCCAGTGCAGTGGTCAATAAGATGGTATTACAATTTCGGAAAAACTTAACGCAGCGCGCACTGATCGGTGATTCCATCTCTGCAAATCTGCTGTCACAAAACATGGATCGGGAATTGCAGGATCGCAAAGTTCAACTGATTGAACTCTCGGATCGGACCCTGCTGCGTTCACTGATGCAGGGAGATGTTGAGGAAGATGGAGAAATTATAAACAGGTATCCTGAGCTATTTGCCTATTTGATGCAGGAAAAAACTCTGGTAGATGAGAAACGTGCTGCCCTGGATCGCGAGCAGGATACGAGTTGGTTTCTTACTGATACCAAGGGGACCCAGATTTGGCGCGACCCTCCTGGACCGACTATCGGGCAGGACTTTTCCTATCGAGACTATTTCCACGGACACGGTACCGAGTATGACAAAGATGAGATTCCCGAGGGGATTGAACCTATCAAAGAGCCTTATATTTGTCAGGTCTTTAAGAGCGATGCCACACATCAATGGATGGTCGCGGTTGCCGTCCCTGTCTGGGATCTGCAGCACGAAAAAGTGTTGGGAGTCTTATCGCGAACCACTCATCTGGATCAGTTACTGTCAGGTTTTGACGAGAGCATCAGTGGAGATACTGAGAATCTTGGAAATCGAAAGATTGCCTTAATCGATACCCGCGATGGTAAGATGCTGGCACACCCTCGCATGACTTCAGACACGTTGCGGAGTCTGAAGCGGGACGAGGTTGATCAACTTGTATTGACAGCGAAAGATTTTGAACGAATACAATCCATTAAATTAGATCAACAGAAGGGGCAACCCGGACGTAAGGCAGTTATGGTGGATGATTACCAGGATCCGGTTGAGGCGGTATTATCAGAGAATAACAAGGACAACATCTGGCTGGCGGCATTTTCTCCAATTGGTACGACTGGTTGGACGGCAGTGGTCCAGGAACGTCGCAGTATGGCATTGAAACCGGTCGCTGAAATGCGAAACTGGTTAATTCAGTACGGATTGATCGTACTCGTGACGAGTTGTCTGTTGATTTTTACGGTCTGGTATTTTGTGATGCGGGTCCTGACAGAACGCCGAGTCTGGGACTGGTCCCGGCATCACTCCGAAAAGCGTTCTGAGCAGGGATCAACCACATCCAGTTGATCCAGTCGACAGCAGAGTTAACTAAACAATTTTATGTATCAACGGGGAGACTTTGCTTGTTGGAGTTAGTCATATATGGAACCCAGTCCCAGCATTCCAACCGGTTCACATTGGAGCCAGGCCAGGAACTGGTCTTAGGTCGTTCCCCGGAAGCAGATATTTCGATAACCTGGGATGATCGAATCTCACGAAAACACGCGCTGCTCAAAGTACAGCCGAAACAGTTATCCGTGTCACGGTTCTCGAATGCAGAGAATCAGATTTTTCTGGCGGGGATTGCCTTCGATGATTTTCTGCTGGAACCGGGGAGTACATTCGTCATTGGTTCGACCACATTTCAACTCCTGGATTCGGCTTCCAGTTTTTCCTCTCCACGAGAGTCCCCTCTGGAAGAGGTCACATTTAAACCGAATGAGCTGGTGAAGGTCAGATATCGTGATGCGGATCAGAGGATTGATGTGTTGGCGCATTTACCGGAATTAATTCTGGATGCCCGCAACGACGCTGATCTGTTTCATCGACTGGTGACAATGTTGCTTTCCGGCGTGAAGCATGCCGATGCGGTAGCTGTCGTGCGTTTGAATGATGAGGATCGGGTTGAGGTTCCTTTCTGGGAAAGACGACGTCAGACCCAGGGAGGCTTTCATCCCAGTGGCCGACTGGTTCTGGAGGCAGTCAAAAAAAGTAAACGCTCGGTTCTACATGTGTGGGCTGCCAGGGAGGAGAAAGAGAATCAGGAAGATTACACCGCTGTAGCAGAATTTGACTGGGCATTCTGCACGCCGATCGAAGAGGGGATGAACGGGAAATGGGGCCTCTATGTGGCGGGCGAGTTAAACCAGCCCTACCAGGTTTCAGCACCACAGGGGACAGGAGGAATTGATCTCCAGGCAGATGTGAAATTTACTGAACTGGTGGCATCGATCGTCAAATCGGTAAGGAGGCTCAATCAACTGGAACGTCAACAGGCCGGTCTCAGGCAGTTTTTTGCGCCTCCCATCCTCGCGGCGATTGGAGATAACCTGAATACAGAGATTCTCGAACCTCGTGAATGTGATGTGACAGTATTGTTTTGTGACTTGCGGGGATTCAGCCAGCATGCGGAAAGTTCCTCTGAGGATTTGATTGGTCTTCTGGGGCGAGTCAGTCAGGCATTAGGCATCATGACATCCCACATTCTTGATTTTGGTGGCGTGACGGGCGATTTTCAGGGAGACGCTGCATTGGGATTCTGGGGCTGGCCCTTCTCTTCCGAGCTGGCTCCCCTCGATGCGTGTCGCGCTGCACTGGCGATACGCAATGCATTTGAGCAGATCAAATTACAACCCGACCATCCCCTTTCGGATTTTCGTATGGGAATCGGGATTGCGCATGGGAGAGCCGTTGCTGGAAAAATCGGCACCAGCGATCAGGTGAAGGTGACCGTGTTCGGGCCTGTCGTGAACCTCGCCAGTCGATTGGAGGGTCTGACAAAGCATCTGCGTGTGCCGGTTTTAATGGATGAAGCAACCGCACAAATTGTACGGACGAAACTGGATCGGGAGGAAGGCCGTGTCCGAAAGCTGGCTCGGATACTGCCGTATGGAATGGAAAAACCGGTGGTGGTCAGCGAGTTATTGCCTCCAGAGTCGAATACTGAAACTTTGACAGATCAAGAAGTTGGGTGTTACGAAACGGCGGTAGAACATTTTATTCAAGGCCAATGGGAAGAAGCGTTCCGTCTCCTGCATGAGATCCCTCCTTCGGATCGTGCACAGGATTTTCTCGCCTTACAGATCACTCGTACCAATCGGATTGCCCCGCTGGACTGGGATGGAACAATCCGGTTTGACAGTAAGTAGCTTTGTTAAGCATACATGAAGGGTTAAATCTCTCTGTTCCTTCTAAGGTCTGATTTTGCCGCCTGGGTGGACTGCGTCAAAAGAGCAGACGCCTTCCCCCTGCTTTTTTATAGAAAAATCAGCCAGATAGTGAAAGTTGACCTACTTTTTATCAACGGACATCACTTCGATGTGTTTGTGACCTGGTCCTTGGAAAACCGAAATCATTGTCAACTTTGAGAGAAGTACCTATGAGCAATGCAGAACTGTTAACTGAAGAGAGTATTGAATCATCTCAAATTAACGCTCAGTATGAAATTCAGTATGAGCTCGAAATGGATAACCGCTCCCAGGAGATGCTGCTTGTATTAAACGAGGTCTTTGATTCAATTCTTCCCGCCAGTAAGTCTTAGTGACAGATTTCAAACATAAGTTGTGGGTTCCTCTAATGCTACATTCACCAGATAAAACAAATGCCCGAGTACTTGTGATTGACGATGATCCTTTATTTCGCAATCTGATGGTCTCTTTTTTACGTCGAGAATACTTTGTTTCAGTTGCCAGTGATGGATCGGAAGGTTTTCATAAAGCTCTGGAATATCCACCAGATATTGCGATTGTGGATGTGCAGATGGCTGTCTGGGATGGTTTGCAGACTCTGAAGGCATTTCGGTCGCACCCGACTCTGGCTCAGACCAAAATCATTATGTTGACATCTGATGCCAGCAAGGAAACCGTGATTGCTGCGATCCAGGGGGGGGCGAATGATTATATTATCAAAACCAGCTTTTCCAAAAGTGAATTTCTGGAAAAAGTAAGACGCTTTGCTCAGCCTGAAGCGACACGTGTTGCCAATACACCCAATTCCAGAAAGCGTCCACAACCAGCGTCAACAGTAACTAACCAGTCTGCAGCTCAGAATATCTCAGTTGAAACAGTGAAGCCCAAGCCTGTTTTTGCAGTCTCGGAATCAGTGGAAGATCAATTGACGGGTCTGACACTTGATCTGAGCGAAGAGGCTCAGCTGGAAGAAATTATGGATGACTGGGATTAACCAGAGCCAGATGATTTTCGGCTGTGTCCAGTATCACTATAGTGTCTCCAGGGCCATTTTGGATCGAGCTTTATAGATCGAGAGACGCTATGGTTAAATGTGATGCTCTCCGGATCTGCCACCTGTGGACGTTTCAGACGTTTCTTTGAAGGCATCTCACCAGAAATATATATATATATATATATATATATCAGAACAGCCGCTGTGATAGAATCGTATCGCAGCGGCTGTCTCAGTTTTTGCTAACCTGGAATGCAGTATTAAAGGGTTTCTTTCGAGAATTTGGCAATCACATTCCCGATGAATTTTAAAATCCCTTTATCCAGCTTTGCCTTGCCATCAATGGTCTCACCCTCGCGTTTCATGACAAAAGAAAAAGTATCATCGGTGCTTGTGAGGGATTTAATCAGCATCTCACGAACTTCCTGGTTTCCTTTCTCTCCACGAACCTTATTGATCATCTTCAGCCAGGGCAATGTTTTTACATTCAGTTCGATAACTTCCGGACTCACCTTTTCTGGTGCCGGTTCTTTTACCAGTTTAGAAGCATCGGTAATCCGTTTGATGGAATCCGGACCCGCGGCAACCCAGAGTGCCTCAGGAGTACTGCCAACATAGAGGGCCTCCCCTGCTCCGAACAGTTCTTCAAAACCGGCTTTGTACTCATCTTTGATGTTGATCTTATGGATCTTCAGAGATTCTTCGTTTACAACATCTGTCTCAACAGTCTGGTCCTTCATTAATTTGGGCAGCAGTTCCACAATTTCTTTGAGTTTGGCGCCATCGGTGGAACGGATACCGCCCAGCAGCGTGTATTTTCCATCTGCAGTCGAATTGCTGTCGATAAACCCATCAATGAGTGAAGTTTCTTTGCCAGCATCCAGCATTTCAATAATCAACGCGGCAACTTTCTTACCGGACGTTTTCTGTTCGTCTGTCAGATCTTTATTGGAATCAATACGATCCTGCAGGCTTGGCAGCAGCAGTTTATAAAACGCCGTGAAATTTTCTTTTCGCATTTCATCCAGGGGATGATTGATTCTACCGTTCAGAATGCCATCCATTTTGACAGGAACATTGGCAAAGTAACTGGGCTTTGTGGCAAACTGTTTGATGCTTGCATCAAGGGAAGTACCTTCAAGTGCTTTTAAGGTAAAGACGAGGCGTCCTTCGTTAGCAGGAGCATCGGTTGTCCAGCCAATTACCATTTTTTCTGATTCGACAAACAGGCGCTCCAGTTCATCCATCTGATGTGTGAAGGCAAGCTTACGCAATTCGAAAGCGTTGTCTGTCTCATCCCGTTTTTTCTTGACAGCTGCAAGCAACTGTTTACGGGTACTGGCCATTGATTTTTTACGATCAGCGACTCCCTCTTTTTCATTCGTAATCAGAGCGCTGAAATCATATTTTTCTTTCAGCAGTTCCTGAATTCGTTTGAGAGGATCCTCGATTTCATTGACTTCAGAAAGCTTTTCAGAAATAACAACATATTTGTCATCCTGTAGATATTTCATGAAGCCTTCGAACAGATTCCCCAGAATATAGGGACCATTTCTCTGTTTTTTGGAAGAGATTTCAAAGATTTCCAGGTTATCGCGAAACTCAGCCAGATTGCTGATTGGAAGAATGAGTCGATAGCGTTCCTTCTGGTTTTCACCGAGTAAGATATCGATCCGCAGCGGGCGTGTTTTATCGATCCCTTCCAGAAATGAGGGAAGCAGTTCTTCAAGGTTGCTCCAGCCCTTCTTTTCCTCAGCGAGGTCCAGAACCAGATACTTCAGATCGGCAATCATGCCATCTGCGTTAATCTGTGCCAGTGAAATATTGGGAGCAGATTTGTTCTCAGCATTGGCTGACTGGGAGACGGTTAAGCAAAATAACAGGATAAACGCGAAATGAGCAATACGGCTCATACATTTCCTCCATGATGTATATCTGGGGATCATTGTTGATCAATCATAATTGTCTGCACGGGATCAGACGGTTCATCAGAAGCTGTCAGCTCTTATTTCCAGGAGATCCATTCGCGAATGTTAGTTTATACCAAAAGTAATGAATAGGGAACTCTGGATGAAGAAATAGCTAAAGTCCGAAATCGTTGAAATATAAGTCAGGCATAGCAGGTGAAATTAGCGTAGCAGGACATGTGTTTTTGTGTATAGATCGCCTGGAGCCAGCTGACAGGTCCAGATTCAGATTCGGCGGGAAATCAGGGAAATACTTAACGTTGTTCAACAACATTTGAAAAAAAACAGGAACTGAGCTTGTTGTCGTGGGACAATCGATATGAATCGTATATTACAGTTTGCCAGCTGGCTGCTGAGTCGGTTCGGGGGCCGGTGCTTTGGATTTGGCGATCTGCAGGCCACTGACCAGTCCCAGGTAACCGGAAATCCTTTCTGTCGGAGTGTAGACATTGCTCTCCAGAATTGCAGAAACTTCAGGCACTTTATTCTGAACAGCTGCGATTGCACCGATCGCGTTCAACATGTCTTCTCTCAAAACCTGATCTTTGATCGCGGTGACAAATTGGATTGCCTGTTCAAACTTTGATTGATTGATCAAAACTGAGAGTAGTTTCAGCGACAGCTGTCCTTTCCAGGCTTTCTTCAAATCGGATTGATTAATTTCGTGGGCAGCTTGTTCCGGTTTGTTATTTTTGACCAGAAATAGAGTCTGTTGAACCAGCAGGTCCTCTTTTCGCAGGGGGGGAATCTTGTCATTAAGTGCTTTTTTAATCTGGGCTGTCAAATCGGAATTTTTCTGACTTGCATCTAAAATCGTGGCAGGCAGACTGGAGTTTAGAAGTGTATCCTTCAGGTTTTCATCCGCTGCCTGCTGGCTTTGCTGGGCAAGATTCCACACGCTGGCAGACAATTTCGTTTTTGCAGCCTGGGATAATAAATTGACCAGGAGGGTCGATCTGTTCTCAGCCGCAGACTTCAGTGAATTGAGTTGTTTGCGGTAATCTCTGATTGCCCGATTGATTCGGTCGTCGGAATCAAGGTTTAATGTATCCTTGATCTGTTCCTTGAAATTGAAATTTGATGATTCATTCTGTTTAGCCTGTACCGCGGCAAGGCTGGGGGCCATTGCCTGAATGGCCTGAACCGCATTTTTCAGGAAACGGTTTGCTTCAGTCTGCTCACCCAGTTCAGCTTCGGCCCAGGCGATCTGAATGTAAGCCTGAGAAGCCAGTTCCAGAGGTTCTGAAGCGGGTAAATTCATCGTATAAATTTCTTTGAGGCTCCCCAGTTTCAGAGGGGCAGGAACCGGAATCTTTTCCAGAAACGATTTTGATTTAGTCAGAAAAGTTTTTGCCAGTTCAGGTTTCTTCAATGCATTCAGTTCAAGAGCACAACGGGCATACATCAGAGCATTTCCCGTTGCAGACAGTTTCATTTCTGCAGGCTGAATCATGTCAATTCCCGGCTTTTTATCTTGATTGACTGCCTGTTCCAATACTGCCAGAGACCACTGCGTGACTGCTTCAGTGCGGTCGATTGCTTCTGGTGCCAGGGCCGCCCAGTTCAATGCTGCCTCATCATAATCATGCGAAATCAGGATCAAAGTCGTTGCAACAGATTGAGGCGCATTCCAACGCCGATGCAGATCAATCAGTGATTCGAAATCATAGTAATTGGTTTCATGGGCAATCTGCAGATAGGCTGACAGTTGTGCCAGACTGTTTTCAGCCTGATGCTTGCTGATCAGTTCTTCTGCTGCATCTTCATTTCCAGCCGCGACCCAGAAAGCGGCCAGCCGCGAGATGAGATCCAGGGTATCGCGACCTCCATATTCCGGAATCTTTTTAGAAAGCTCTACGGTTTCATCTAATGTCTTCTTTAAACCAGCTGTATCCTTCTCTTCTAACTGAATCCAGCCGATCTCGATCAGGGGGAATAGTTTATAGAATGGCAGATGTGGATCGACAGCATCAATTCGGGCAATCTGTTCCCGAGAGCCTGTCAGGTCACCTGAAATCGCATATGCTTCTGCCGCTAAACGACGACTGAAAGGTTTACTGCGGTTATCGCGAGAACGGGATAATTCAACCATTGATTCCAGAGAAGTTTTCTGAACGATTTCAGGAGAAACAGGCTGTTTCATATCAGTAGAGGTGTTCTGAGTCTGTTGTCCATTATTCGCCAGTGGATTGACAGTTGGTTTGTTTTTACCGGGGATCATTGAATTTTTTGACTGGTTTTTGATGATCGGGTTATCAAACGGTTTTGCCAGTTCTGAGCCATCGGGAACAGATGTGGTGAAATAGAAATAAACGCCACCAATGACAGCAACTGAGGCAACGATGGCCCCGATCAATGGCAGTTTCGATTTCTGATTGGGGTCAGGTTTCTTCTCTTCCGTAGTTTTCCGTTCCGCTGCTTCTGTGTCAGGTACAAGGAAAACAGGTGCCAGACAACCCGGGTTAGAACATTTCACCTCTTTGCCAACTACTTTTGAAGAAGCGAATCCCGGTGTGTCACACATTGGACAGACGTAACGATTCATTTTGCCTTTAACAGGCTTGCGCAGCAGTTGGATGACCTTGGAAGTCTGTTGCTGGCGTTCCAGTTCAAACGGATCATCATCAGAAACTGTTTCACGCCTGTTTCGTTTCCCTGCTGGTGATGGTGCTGCTACAGCAGGTTTTTCCGGTTGCTTACTGCTGGCAGCCGGTTTTTTAGAGGAGGACTTTGCCGTCATAGATGCGCCACAGAAAGGACATTCTGCTGCGTCTTCATCTAAAACTGATGCTCCGCATGATGGGCAAGTTGGCAGATCCATATTTTTGTCGTCCGATATGTTTGATTGGTCAGTGGTTTGGGAGTCTCACGTCGTTGGAATGAGACAGATTGGAATTATGATACGGTAGCTGTATGATAGTAACGTAGAAGTGAAAACATAACCAACTGTCTATTTTACAGCGAGCTAAGTCCATTCTATACCGTAGATATCCTCTCGTTCAAGGTTTATCTGCCTATAGTATCGGCTGATTCAGAGCAAACGTGATCTCCCTGCATCTGAAAAGAGCTATTAATGGATCACTCCAGCGATCAGTTTATATTTCAAGCAGTCTCCATCAGTTCAGGATGAAACTCAGATATGCAGCAGCAGTTTACAGAAATTATGGAACAATTTGAGTCCGTTTTACAGCGTCAGCGATCAATTTCTGATGTTCTGGATCGGTTAATGGAAGTTCTGGGAGGACGGGCAATCGGACTCTGGCGTTGTCAGTCTGGAAAGCTGGAACAGCTTGGTTTTCGGGCAGATTCACAAATGGATGAACGGGTAAAGCGAGAGTTTTCCGCTTTGACACAGGAGGTTTCGTTAAAGAACACAGGCTTAGGTATCGTCAAGGCAGTGATTGATCAAAAACCAGCAATCGGAACCCTGCAGGCGAAAGAATCTGGTCTACAGGGATCGTCAGAATGGTTGCAAAAATTTGATGCAAAACAATCCTATGCGATACCGATATTTGAGGGAGATCAGGTGATCGGCGTGCTGGCAGTTTCTACAAACCAGGTACACCAGGCAGGTGATCCGGAATGGGAGTTACAGGCACAGATTGCCCGGGAGATCGGTGCAAAACAGTTTTTGGGGATGTTTTAGCTGTTGAAATTGGCTAAGATTTAGTGAGGTAGAAAAGAGTGGAATTGCCAACGGGATATGGGGTGTATAACATTAAGTAATTGCTGCTCCCGGTTCCGTTAAACCTTACCGCCGGTTTCCGGATTGATCATTCCTGCCACTTGACTTTGGTATTTCAATGATGATCTTCTTCAGGTTTTTGTAAAGATGAGTCGTTCCAATCCATTACACTGGTCATTTTCAATCGGAACCTGGTTCCTGACCCAGGTACGGGTCAGTATCTTTTTACCAGTTTTACTGCTGGTTTTCTGGTCTCATTACTCTCTGGGACTGGGAGTGACCCTGTTTGGGATCCTGTTTATCAGTGTGTTTCTGCATGAGATGGGGCATGTGGTCGCCTGCCGACTGACAGGAGGCGAAGCAGATCAGATTGTTCTCTGGCCTCTGGGGGGGCTGGTCCCCTGCAGCCCGGAAAGAACGTTTTCTGCGCGACTGTTGACCGTACTGGGAGGGCCAGCTGTCAATCTACTGCTCTGTGGAATTACTGTACCTGCTGTCTTCTGGTCCGGGCATCTTTCAGATTCACTCAACCCGATCAAGCTGCCGACTGTTGATTTAAGTAATCAGTTGGGACAGGCGATCTTACTGCTGGTTTTCAATCTGAACTGGCTGCTATTGCTTGTAAACCTGATTCCTGTGCTACCTCTGGACGGAGGAAAAATTCTTCAGATACTTCTCTCCCGTCGATTTGATGAGACTGTCGTACATCGGATCTTGCTGAGCGTCAGTTTCTGGATTGGTGGCATTGGCATGGTTGTTGGTTTGAGTACTCACAGTGTATGGGTCGTTTTTTTCAGTGCTCTGTTATTGATGTTGAATTTAATCGAATTTACCTCGGCTCAAAGAGAGGATTCATATGACGATTCGATCTTTGGATATGACTTTTCCCAGGGGTATACCAGTCTGGAGCGTTCCAGTAGTCAACTGGTAGAAAAGCAGGCTGGATTTTTCCAGAAGTGGCGCGAAAAACGCAAATTACAGAAAAAAATGCGTGAACGTGAAAAGAATCGGGATGCCGAAAAACAGCTCGATTTGTTGCTGCATAAGGTTCACGAATTCGGTTTAGAGTCACTCACTCCCAAAGAACGTCAGCAGCTTAATCAGGTAAGTGCCCGATATCGTAAGAGCGACTCCGAGACCTGAAAACCGGTATCCCACTTGTCCTGTTGCCTGCTCTTGAAAGAGACCTCACTGGCCCATTCTCCAATTTTCGCAACAATTTTTCTGTGGCCTCTTCTTCTTTTCCAGTCTCAGCCTGAATAATCAATTCAATCCCGTAGAGCCTTAAAATCCTTCCGGTAGATGCCTGACGCTACGTAATTTATTTTCATTACTGGTGAACATGGAAATTACCCCATTCCGACATCCTTGACTGTCAACGGTGACCTCTGAGAGTAGCTAATTCTCTTACCTATATCGGCTTATGGATTAAGGTGAGTCTGCTTACACGAATCCGTGACTGGTTCATGATTCAAATGATCACGGTTTACAGAAAAAGTCGCAGGGATTGTTCACTATCCCTGTTTTAAAGCTGTTTTGAGTGCATTTGGCTCGTATTTCGGCTGAAAAGTTCAGGATTTGCGGAAAGAGCCGGCAATCGTTGTCCAGATGTGATTTCTGATTTGCGGACTGGTGTTTGCGAACTAGCTTTTTAAGGGAAATTACCTTTAGAAAGTTGAGATCGGATTATGGTTTTAGGCACAATTGACTCATTAAAGAAGTTGTCCAACTTCAGCAAACGTGGCGGTGAATGGGATCATTCTTTGCATCAGGGCGCAAAGAATGAACTTGCTCTCAGTCGTATGAAGCGGATTTCAGAACTGACAGGACTGTCGATGCACTGCTTCGACAGTAATCAACAGCTTCTCCACAACAAGTCGAATGCGCAGTCACTCGCCTATTTCCCTGCAGACGTTCTCAACGAAATTGAGACTGTGGAAGGGCTCACACTCATTGAAAACCCAAATGGGATTACTCATTTTCTGATCCCCCTGCTGCGAGATGCGAAACAGCGGTTTATCGCAGTTGGTTTTGTGTTTTCCAGAGAAAAGCGGAAGCTGACGGAGATGGTATTATCCGCAGTCAAGCAGGAGTGGAGTTCTGAGGATTTGGATTTCTGGCTGGAAAGCCAGCGGGTCCTGGATGTGAAATCGTTGCATGCCTTATTAAGCCTGGCTGTGCTACACCTTGAAGAAGAACAGCAACTCACTCAGTTAAATGACGAGGTTGATAATTTATCGGAGTGTCTGGATGAGACATTTGAAGAAATCAGCCTGTTGCATGAGGTCGCTCAGCATTTAAAGATTTCAGAAACTCCGGAACAACTGGGCCAGCTTTGCCTGGATCGAATCAGCACTCTGATTGAAGCTGAGACAAATATAATCTGGTTTGAAGCCCAGGATAATACGTCGCAGTTCCTGTCTGACAGTCAGACTGACTTTGATGAACTGAAACTGGCAAGGCTCGTGGCTCAGTTTGATGGATTTCACTGGGATAAACCTCTGGTAATCAACCAGGTAGAGAGTTCTCTGCTGTCTCTTGAATTCCCAGACCTGCATAATCTGGTACTGGTGCCTGTCTCTGATGGCATCAATTCCTTTGGCTGGATTCTCAGCTGTAATTTACTCAAAAGTGAAGAGTATGGAACGATACAAGCCAGCCTGTTAAATTCGGTTGCATCATTTCTGGGGACGCATTTACGAAATATTGACCTCTACGCTCAACAGGAAGAACTGATGTTGAGCTTTGTGAAGTCATTTATCTCCACGCTGGATGCCAAAGATCCATACACACGTGGTCATAGTGAGCGGGTTGCGTTGATTGCACAGCAACTGGCAAAACAGCTGGGCTATTCAGGCGAGTTTATTCAGGATATTTATCTTTCGGGGCTGCTGCATGATATCGGGAAAATCGGCGTCGATGACGGTATTCTTCGTAAGGAAGGAAAACTGACTGACGAAGAGTTTTCGCAGATTCAAAAACATCCAATGATTGGTTATAAAATCCTGACGGGGATTAAAAAACTGAAGAATATCCTTCCGGGTATACGAAATCACCACGAACAGATTGATGGACGCGGCTACCCGGACGGATTACGGGGATCTGATATACCATTGATGGCTCGGATTATCGCGGTAGCAGATGCATACGATGCGATGGGAAGTGACCGTCCCTATCGAAACGGAATGCCACTGGAACGTCTGGAGAATATCTTCAGGGAAGGAAAAGGACTGCAATGGGATTCTGATGTTATTGATGCCTACTTTGAAATCCGGGATGAGATCACCCGCCTCTCTCAAAAATATAATGCAGAGGCAGAAACTCTGGCTGAGGCTGGCAGAAACGGTTAAACTGACACACTTCAGCAGTGTTTATTGATGTCGCTAGCGTGATCTGTCAACCGGGAGCTGTCAGGTGAAATTTTACGTCCATCATGATCGGGTTGTTTTCTCTCATCTTCTGATAATGTCATGTTTTCTGATACAGGGATGTGGATCAGAACCATCCACAGAACAGGCTGATCCACCGATTCCCATGGCGCCTGCCATGGCTGTCTCAAATCACGAAACCAAAGAAAATAATTCAGCTTCGGGGGGAGAAACCGTAATTGACGGTATCCGGTTTCAGGTACCACCCGGCTGGGAACAGGTGGCCCTCTCCCCTGCGCAACAGGGCATGATTTCAGCCAGTTTCCGGATTCCTGAAGCGGGCAATGATGTCAAGTTGACCCTCTCTTCCGTTGGAGGAGGAATCGCTGCGAATCTGCAGAGATGGAAGGGACAGTTTCAGTTGAAGCCCGGTGAAAGCCCTCTCGAAAAAACGATGCGTGTGGATGGTGTTGATGTGGTCTGGCTGGATTTGAGAGGTACCTTTGATTCTGGTCCCGCAATTGATTCCCAGGTAGCTTCGGGTATGCGCATGATCGGGGTTGCTATTCCGCGCAGTCCCCGAGACTTTTATCTGAAATTGACTGGACCGCGCGAGCAGCTCTTGAATATCGATGCTGAATTTCGGGAATTTGTGAAATCAGCTCGTTTCGAGCAATGAACGGTATCACGAATGATGAATACTTTTCAGCGCTTCAGGAAATGTGATTCCCACTCTGCTTTAGCGCGAGGATTGCCAGCAACGCAGTATCCCGGCGACCAGGTGACCGCCAAATCCGAATGAGAGCTTTAGCGCGGTGTTGACAGGTTTCGGAACCGCCACTCGAGGTGTATAGTTCAAATTGCATTGTGGATCAGGATGTTCCAGGTTCAATGTCGGGGGGACGATGTTATCCCGCATCGCCAGTAATGTGAACCCGAGCTCGACACTGCCGGCTGCCCCCAGCAGGTGTCCCATGCCCCCCTTCAGGCTGGAACACGGAATCGATTGTGCCAGCTCACCAAGTGCATTCTGCAGTGCCCGGGTTTCATAGAGGTCGTTGATCTGTGTACCAGTCCCGTGCAGGTTGATGTAGTCCAGTTCTGCAACCGAGACATCTGCTCGATGCAATGTGTCTTTAATCAATCGAGCCAGGCTTTCTGCGGCGGGATCGAATTGCATCAGATGCGTCGAATCAGCGCCCAGTCCTCCTCCCAGCCATTCTGCATAAGGGGTTGCATTTCTTTCTAATGCATGCTCCAGGGATTCAAGGATTAAGATCCCTGCTCCCTCGCCTACGACAAATCCACTTCTTCGGCTGTCGTACGGTTTACACGCTTGTGCTGGTGACTGAAAGCCCGATGCCAGCACCCCCATCCGTTGAAACGAAGCCAGTACAGCAGGTACCAGGGAAGCGTCGGTGCTACCTGCGATCACAGTGTCGCAAATGCCGTCTCGAATTAAATCGGCGCCTCGCATGACGCTGGAGAGACCGGTGGCGCAGGCTGAAACAGGAGTCAACGATGCTCCCTGCAGTCCGTACTCGGCGGCAACCGCCTGGCTGCATGCATCAGGCAGACATTGGAGCCAGAATTCCGGTGGGATTGATTTGTTTGCTGTCGAGTTACCGGGAGAGGCGGCAGCCAGTTCGGCATAGCCGGCGATTCCCCCTTTGCTGGATCCGATGACGCATCCGGCTGATTCACTGAAAAGTCGACTTCGATCAAGTCCTGCATCACTGATCGCTTCGCTGGTTGCTTTCAGAGTCAGATTGATGGAAGGATCATTCTGGAAAGGAGCATGAGTGAGCGATGATGAAGAGAGAGCAGAGTCGGGAATCCCCCCCCCTGTGACAGGGCGTCCCAGCTGATTCGACAGATCCTGCAGCAGTCTGGTCGCAGAATGACCGGAGAGCAATTTTTGCCAGGACTGTTCGCGTCCAACAGCATAAGGAGTAATCAGACCAATCCCCGTAATGACAACCCTGCGGGAAGTTTGCTCTGTGACCGAAATCTTTGATGGCATTAGCCTGTGTCCAGGTTAATTGTAGCGTTTCCAGGGGTATGGAGACCCCAGGGAATAAAAGTGCTGTTGTTTATGAGATGTGTTCAGGAACTGAAATCAGCAGGCAGGAGTGCATAAGAATAATCAGGATCGATGACTGGTACGGCAGATGGCAAATAATGCCAGTCCGACCAGGACTGCCACCAGGATGTATTCGACCACTGATGTCTGAGATGTCTCTACCAGTCCACTCTGACGTGTTTCTTCCTGGGCCAGAACGGTTCCAGCTGAAGCCAGTAAAACGCCTGTTGTAACACAGAATTGACAGAAGCGTTCGGGCATGTTTTGATTTCTCTTCATAACCAAAGATTAAAAACTTGGATTGCGATTGAACACGGTTCCTGCTGAGGATTGTAACATCAGATGTGGTTGTCTGCATCCTGAAAAGGCTGTTCCGGTTAAAAACGGGAATGATTTCACCGGAATTCCATTGCTGAAATACAGATACTGTACTGTTTTTCAATGGAACTTAGCTGAATCATGTTTCAGGCTTGTATGATGGCATCAACGGGTTTTCGCAGTTCTTGGAAATCCTGCTGATGTAGAAAGACCGTTTGCCAGCTTTCAGAGCGGGGTTTCATTTTTCGTCGATATTCATCGATTTTGACCAGATAGAACGCATAGAGATTTCCCCGAAATTCAAATAGCTTCTCCAGACTGTTGGAGATCGAGTTTTCAGGGAGCTGATAAGCGAAAACAAAGCCAGAGACAAAGTCATTTCCAAACAACTCCTGCCACTGCTGAAGCCCTTGTATATCTTCCAGAGTGGCCCAGTTTTCCCAGCGACGGCTTTGATTCTGATTAGGCGAGATTTCAGTGCGGCCTTTGACATCAATCAGGAGATTAGGCCCCTGGCTGGCGTAGACGATAAAGTCGAGTGACTTGATGGAAGCGTCTTTTGCGAGCGCTCGTCGTTTCTCATCCACTGCCACGTAAGGAATTTTTTGGGCGCGGAGGTATGCCTCGAACGCAGCATCATAATGGTTTCTGCGAATTACCATATGTATTACTGTCCCGGATAAAAGATGATCAGAAGATCTGTTCTTTTGTGAGCAGGGTTGTGAGGTACTGTAAGTATCTATACTTGGGGGAGTAATATCAACTGCAGTATGAATGAAATTTGACAGAAACGTGAGCGGCGATTAATGGTCCATTAATCCTGAATTGACAGGTGGTCAATGTCAGGCGAGCACGCAACGCGCGTACCGACCATTTCGGTCAATGTGTCATTCCAGGTCTGATAAGACACTATGCCAGTATCCGTCTGATGTGTTCCAGCAGTTCTTCTTTGCGGACGGCCGTCTGGGTTCCCGTCTGCATATCCTTGACCTGCCATTCCTGTTTTTCAAATTCATCGTCTCCAGCGACGATCACAATTTTGAAACCATGCCGATTGGCGTATTTGAACTGTTTCTTGATGGCTTTCGTGTCCGGGTAGACTTCGACATTAAAACCGTACATCCTGAGATCGCGAGCGATTCTGAGATAGTCGGGAGTGTATTTTGCATCCATCTGTGTAACCAGAATTGGGGCGGGAGTTGAAATCTCGTCCAGCAGATTCAGCTCCTGCATGGCGGCCAGCAGGCGATCCAGACCCAGGCTGGCTCCGACACCTGGCAGTTGTTGAGTCGTAAACAGTTCTGCGAGGTTATCATAACGCCCTCCAGAACAGACACTCCCGATTCCAGGCAACTGGTTCAGGAAGGTTTCATAGATCGTTCCGGTGTAATAATCGAGTCCCCGGGCAATTGAGGGATCAAGGACGATTCGTTCGCTGACGATGCCCGCCTTGTCGACGGCGTCAAAGACTTCCCTTAGATAAGCGACCCCCTGCTCTCCACATTCATTGCCGACCAGCTGTTTCTCAAGCGAATTCAGTATTTCTGCTGTGGAGCCCTCGACAGTGGTCAGGGAAATCACTTTTTCCGCCTGTTGCTGTGTGAGATCGCCCTGTTCCTGCATTTCTTTGATGACAGCGTCAGCACCGATCTTGGGGAGCTTGTCGAGTGCCCTCAGTACTTCCGCCGAACGTGACTGGAGATCCAGGCTTTCCAGCAGACCGTTCAGAATCTTGCGGTTATTGATGTGAATCGTAAAATCGGAGAAACCGATTTTCACCATCAGGTCATGGATGATAAACAGGGTTTCGATATCCGCAGAATTCGATGTAGTGCCGATAGTGTCAAAATCACATTGGACAAACTCGCGGTAGCGACCTTTTTGAGGGCGTTCACCACGCCAGACCGTGCCGACATGATAGCGTTTAAACGGGGTACCCAGTTCACCGATATTCTGTGCAGCAAAGCGGGCAAAAGGTACCGTCAGATCAAAACGCATGGCAACGTCCCGACCTCCCTGTTCAAAGCGAAACATCTGCTTATCCGATTCAGTGCCCCCCTTCCCCGTCAGGATTTCAGTGTATTCCAGAGCCGGTGTGTCGATGGGGCTGAAGCCATAACTGCGGTAGACGGATTTGGCTGTTTCAATCAGTTGCTCCCGGGGAATCATCGCTGAGGGGAGATAATCTCGGAACCCTTTGAGAGTCCGTGGTTCAATTAAGTCTTTTTTCACTGTCGTTCTACCGGATTGAATGGCAACTGAGTTCGTTGCTGCATTGATGAAAATTGAAAATGCGAGTGATTTCAGCTATTGAGCTAAATATGGACAATCGGAAGTTTCTGGTGGGTCGCTTCAGCGGCAGGTTTTTTCTTCTTTTTCTTCTTTTTGGGTGGCAGGACAGCATGCGCGTATTCCCAGATCTGTTCCGGAGTTTCGAACAGGCGGTCGTAGGTACCATCATTGTCGTATTCGCATTCATCAGTGGTGTAAGTACGGCAGATTTGAGGTCGATCTTCGTAATTACCACAGCGATAATCATCCAGGAGGTATTTACAGTCGCCGTAAACCATCAGGAACCAGACGTCGTCGTCGACAAAAATGGCACAGCTTCCATGCATGACGTACCAGCGCATATGGTCATAGTCTTCCCAGGTTTCAGGAGTTTCGATTGGCAGCGCAAAATAACGACAACAACGGGCCGTGCAATAGCTGCACAATACTTCGCCCGGTTTGAGTTCAGTTCGTTTGACTGTCACTGTTGACATATTCGGAGACCTCTGGTGAAGAGTTTGAAGGCTGAAAACGGGTCAGAAGCGACATCTGTGAGAATCGCACTCTGGAAAACACTGTGAATGAATTCGAATCTGTTTGTGTAGCTTGTTTTAGATAGGGTAATCAGCGCCTGAAAAAACGCAACAAACAGAACGACAGAAAAATGTTGGAAGCTGTGAATCTGAACTATTTTATATTTTGAATCTTTTATAAGCCATTCGAGTGTTAATTGCACGGAAAGAGGGGATAGAAAGTAGAGGAATTCAAGCAGTCCCGTTAACGTTATTAGAAGACTGTTGAGCAGGTATCGTAGTTTTATTTCGACAGCACGGCATATTTGGTCTGTTTTTATCGGTTTTATTGATTATCCAATCAGGAGAAGTCGTATAATACAGGTTTCTCCTTGACCCTGATTTACAGAGGGACTTATCATTAAGTAATAGTCCTGATTGGCTTTTTGCCGCTTTTCAGTCCCTCTGGACAGATCTCTCAGGGATCTGTGCGAATAATTGGTACCAGTCGAATTATTTTCTATCGGGAGTTCCTGAGCGTCGATGTTAGAAACAGGGGATCGCAGTTGCTGACACAGAGAATCATGCGGAGAAGCTGAAGCTGCGAAAAGTGTTAAAATATACCGAACATAGGTATTTCAAGATTCAATAAAGAGTACGAGAGTAAATCTCGTCTGATTCCATCAAGGTCCAATACAGATGCATAAATCCGGAGTAATCCTGGTCTGGTTCGTCGCCATTGCAACAGTGGGGGCAGTTCTGTTGACATCCAAAATGCTGGATGTCCGGGGAAGCTGGCTCAGAGTTGTTGAGAAGAATAAAACTCAGATTCAGAAGAACGCGTCAGAAATCGAAGCCAAAGAAAAAGAGCGTGAAAAACTTCTTGGCGAACTGACTCGGACCATGCTGGGCTGGGATCGTTACTGGGATGCTGAAGCAAATGTTAATCCTCAAACAGGAGAGGTCGGGGTCCGGCTGAATGGAAATCAGACGCTGGGAGGGCCTGACATGTCAGATGCAGCAGCAGCTTCAAAGGTTTTCTATGCGTTCCAGCCTGACTCTACGAAACCAGGGGGCTCCAGTTTTGTCGGTGCTTTCCGTTTCACTCCCAATAGTCGGAATTCGCTGGAACTGGTGAACCCTCCTTTACCCGGAGAAGTCGTTACCTGGAAAAGTGGCCCCTGGCGGTTCAGGGAACTGGTGCCTCTGAATTATATGAACACGCTGAGAAACCTGCGGGATGAACTGGTGCAAGACGCAGAGGAGTTCAAGTTAACGCAGGGTCGATTACAGGATCTGAATCGTCTACTGGCGGCTGCGAAAGAGCGACTGGAAGCCCGCGTGAGTGAACTGATCGGTTCTGATACGGCACCACAAGATGAACTTCTGCCTGTCGAACTCCGTAAAGGGCTGGTCGCTGGTCTGGAAGAAGAAGAACAGGAACGAAATCAGGAATTTGCTGAAACAGATCAATTGCGACGTGATCTGATTAAGATTTACCAGAAACAACTGGAACTGATTGATGAAGTGAGTAAACTCAGCAATCAGCTCCCCAAACCCAAATCATGATCACTGATGAGTGGGAGTGAGTTCACGCTACACCAGCATGGATGGCAGGCGTCCCATCTTCAGACGCCCGGAATTACGAACTGACAAATAAGGATAAGTTGGGCAATGGGGATTGAGAGCCGGGATTACCTGCGGCATGAAAGTGGTGGGGGGAATTACCGTTCATTTGGAGCCTCCTCAGGTGGCTGGGCCATCAAGTATATCCTGATTGCGAATGTGGCTGTCTTTCTGATTGAGTTTGCCACTGCAAATGGCAGGGGCTCTTCTGCAATCCTCAACTATTTGGCCCTTGATCGTGAAACGATTTTTTCCAGCTTTCAGATCTGGCGATTGCTGACCTATGGTTTCTGTCACGCGCTCGAACCTCTCACTCATATCTTTTTTAACATGTTCGTGCTTTGGATGTTCGGACGTGCTGTGGAACCGATTCTGGGGTCTCGCGAGTTTCTCACCTTCTATCTCTCAGCAATCGTCATCAGCGGACTGTGTCATATCGGGATCAGTCCCAATCCGGTGATCGGTGCTTCAGGTGGAGTAATGGCTGTGGTCTTTCTGACGGCCATGTACTTCCCGCGTATGACGGTTCTCCTGTTTTTCGTGATACCCATCGAATTACGCTGGCTGGCCGTATTGTATGCCGCCGTTGATCTGTTTGGATTTATCAATCCCGGCGGTGACGCTGTCGCGCACTTTGCTCACCTGGGAGGAGCAGCTTTTGGAGTGGCCTATAAATATTATGGCTGGAATCTGACTCGGCAATTCGACAGTAAATGGAGCCGTTTTCAACTAAACCGCTCTGCCAGAAAAAAGAAACTCCGGGTTTTTTCTGAGGAAGACTCTCACCTTTCCAACGCAAGCCTTGATGAGCGAGTAGACGCGATTCTGGAGAAAATCAGTCGGGAGGGTGAAGCCAGTCTGACTGATCAGGAACGGGCTCTGCTCAAAGAAGCCAGCAACAAGTATAAAAAGAGGTGATGGTGACGAGCCGATTTGTTTTCTGTCAGGATAATCAGTCAGCAAACTGAGTCTAATTGGAGTCCGGGTATCAACTATGTCGCAAACCCATTTTCAAGAGCTGATTCAACGCACTCGTGCTGGAGATCGGGCTGCTGAAAATGAACTGCTGCAGAAATGCCGTGCCTATATTTCACTGATTGCCCGGGCACAAATCGAAGGCTGGATGCGTACGAAGGTTGATGCATCCGATCTGGTACAACAGACGTTACTGGAGGCACATCAGGGGCTGGAGCGGTTCAAAGGGGAGACCGAAGCCGAATGGCTGGGTTGGCTGCGGGGTATTCTGAAACATAATACGCTGGATTTTGCCAGACAATTTCAGGGAGCAGCCAAACGTGATGTGAAGCGGGAGTTTTCATTCGATCAGTATGGAACTGCAGATTCACGCTCGACAGCTCAGAAATGGGAGCTGAAAGATTCAACGGAAACTCCCAGTCGAATTCTGATGAATCGCGAGCAGGAAATTCTGATGGCGGAAGCGGTTTCTGAACTACCTGAAGATTATCAGGAAGTGATTATGCTGCGGAATCTGCAACGGCTTTCGTTTAAACAGGTCGCGGAAAGGATGAACCGCAGCCCGGGCGCTGTCCAGATGCTCTGGCTCAGGGCGTTAAACCAGCTGCAGGAGCGTCTGGAGCATCCTGAAGAACGGAAATGATTTTCTGTAGTGAACGGGTTATAGAGAGAGTGTAAAACCGTGAGTAACGAGCAGGATCAAACATCTGAGTCCGTGATTGAAGTGCTGAATCAATATGTGGACTATCTGCAGAACAGTGATCAGGAAAGCTGTCATAGTTTGCAGTCTATTAATCCGGAATTAAAACCTCTGATGGTATGTCTGGATTCGCTTGAGCATCTGGCCCCCAGCAGAGAAGAAAGCGATCACTTAGCAGAGTCTCTGGGACATGACGACGCCACGCTGATCCATTCTGCTGAGAGTTCTCGACGGACAGCTCCAACTGAAGTGACGGAATTCGGCAACTATGAACTGCTGGAGGAGCTCGGGCGTGGCGGTATGGGAATTGTCTATAAAGCCCGCCAGAAAGACTTGAACCGGATCGTTGCCTTAAAAACAATATTAGGTCATCAGTTTGCATCAGAAGAACAGGTCCGCCGGTTTTACCAGGAGGCCCGGGCGGCGGGACGGCTGCAGCATGCCAATATCATTTCCATTCATGAAGTCGGTCAGCATCTGGGGCAGCATTACTTCACGATGGATTACATTTCGGGAGGCTCGTTAGCGAATACCAGACCAGGCTTTCTGAATCAAGGCACTGACCGGGATTATTACCAGATCGCTTCGCTGATGCAGCAGGTTGTCAAAGCCGTTGATTGTTTGCATTCCCAGGAGATTGTCCATCGTGATCTGAAGCCATCGAACATCCTGATTGATGATCAGGGAGTGGCCTACGTAACCGATTTTGGACTTGCGAAAGTTTTTGCGTCTCACCAGTCTGGTGATGAACGAGAAGCTCCAACTCAGAGTGGAATGATTATTGGTACTCCAGGTTACATGTCCCCCGAGCAGGCGGCGGGCCAGCTGGATGAAATTTCTACACGCAGCGATATTTTCAGCCTGGGGATCATATTATATGAGCTGCTGACGGGAGTTTCTCCTTTTAAGCAACAGAGTCCGCTGGAATCGCTGGTAGCAGTGATTGAAGGAGAACCTCCCCTGCCTCGGATACTGAATGTGACCATCCCCGGACCTCTGGAGCTGATCTGCTTGAAATGTCTTGAAAAAGATCCGGCAGATCGCTACCAGACAGCCCGGGAACTGGCGGAAGATCTGGAGCGGTTTATCGCGGGGGATCCCGTCCTGGCGCAGCCAGCAAACCTCAGGCAACAGTTCCAGCGATGGTTCCGCAGGCAACCGGCGCTGGTATCACGTCTCTCTGCGATCGGGCTGGCGAGTGGAATTATTCAGACCGTGTATTCGACTCAAGGGATCGATTTCAATTACCATCTGAAGATCATGACTCTGTTTGCACTCTGGGCCACACTGGCTCTGTTTTTTCAATGGGGGCTGGATCATCTCAATAATAAAATCAAAGTTCGTTTCTGCTGGTCGGCCGCTGATGTATCACTGTTAACCGGGTTACTGGTTCTTGCAGATGCACCGATCGGAATATTAATGATTGGCTATCCCATGTTAATCGTTTCCGCCGGTCTGTTTTTCTATGTGCGGCTGGTATTGTTTACCACGGTACTTTCGCTGCTGGCGGTCACCGTACTCGTACTGGTCAGGCCTGAACTGTCGGTGCTATGGCAGTATCCTGTGATATACAGCATGGTGCTGGCGATCCTGGGATTGATCACGGCATATCAGATCTACCGAGTGAGGGTACTCAGCCGTTATTACGAATTGAAGCGACCGGAACGGTAGGATTGTGCTCTGTTCAAGCGGCGCTGGAGTCCCGTTGTGCAGCCTGGCGTGAGATCAGTCGGTACAACGCCTGCCAGGCACGAGTGACTTCCAGTTCGTCCATGCAGCACAAATTTTGTGGACCCCGTTTAGGGCAGCGTTTCTGGTAACTGGCAGCGCAATCAACGTTCGTGGAGACAAGTTCGTGGTGATCTCCTGGAGGTCCCGAGCGTCGTGCACTCGTGCAGGTGAAGATCCCTGTAACGGGAGTTCCCAGTCCTGCAGCAAGATGCATGGGTCCGGAATCATTGGTGAGTAAATAATCAGTTTCCATTAATACGGCAGCTAACTGCTTCAGTGTCGTCTGCCCTGCCAGGTTGAGGACACGTCCTGTCGGCACAAATTTATGCAGCAGTTGTTCGATCTGGCTGGTCAATGGACGTTCTTCGGCAGTGCCTACCAGAACGATGTTACAGCGAAAGTGGCGGATTGCTTTAGCACCGACGGCAGCAAAACTTTCCGGTGGCCAGCGTTTGGTGATCCATTGTGCCCCGGCATGAATAGCCAGAGTGGGACAGGACCGCTCTCCGGTAGAAAGTGTCTTCCGCGCCCAGGCTTTGTCTTGATCGCTGATATAAATCCTTGTTTCCCTGCTGGTTTCTTCAGTCTTAAAGGCATCTGCCACATTCCAGTACTTCTGATAGGCGGGGACAGAGCGACTCGTTTCTGGAATCGTCATATTATAAGCCAGGTGAGAACCCTCACGAGCAGCTTCAATTCCAATCCGCCAGCGGGCACGTGTGGCAGCGGTCATAATTCCGGTTCTCATCAATCCCTGCAGATCGAGAACGAGATCAAACTGGCGCTGTTTCAGGTCTTTCAGGAAACCCCACCAGTAGGGAACAGAACTGCGTCTGCTGAAAGGGATGATTTCATCAAGGTAGGGATGACCTTCCAGCAGATTTGCAAAACTGTCACGAATCACCCAGGAGATCTGAGCATCGGGAAATCTTGCTTTGAGCACAGGTAAAATGGGGAGTGTCTGAACGACATCTCCCAGTGCGCTGGGTTTGATCAGGCAGATGCGACTGGCTTTGATCTGATTCGTGAGAGATAAAATATTATGCTGTGAACTCATCGATATAAATTGATCAATTGATTTTACAGGTGAGTAATAGAGGTACAGAGCCAAAGCCAACAGGCGCGGCATCATACTGGCAGATGTGGAATTGTGGCAAGATCAGCTTTCATAACCTTGATTCGTATCCCAGACGTTGTACATGCATTGGTTCATCAAAAAATACAAAAACCAGCTGTTTTTTGAAAATCTGCGAAACCAAATTACCTTAAGTTGGTTTGATCTGATGTAAAATGAATCTACTGCAGAAAATTAAAATCTGTTTGTTTCAAACTTGAGGAGAGAGATTGATGGATATCAAACCAGTATTGATAATCGCTTTTGTTCTGGGAGTGGTCAGTTTTTCAGGAGCTTCCAGCTCACAGGCAGCAGACGGAAAAAAAGGGGAACGGCCAAATCGTGAAGAAATCCTCAAAAAGTTCGACAAAGACGGTGATGGAAAATTGAGTGAAGCAGAACGATCTGCGGCACGTGAAGCTCGTGCAAATAACGGGGGAAAAGGTCCGGGCGGGAAAGGAAAACCTGGGTTTAACCGGGAAGAGTTTCTTAAAAAATTCGACAAGAATGGGGATGGGAAACTGGATGAAACCGAACGTAAGGCAGCCCAGGCAGCTCGTGGAAAAATGGGGCAAAAGGGCCCACGGATGAGTCGCGAGGAAATGGTCAAAAAGTTTGATAAAGATGGCGACGGAAAATTGAGTGAAGCGGAACGCCAGGAAGCTCGCAAATCGATGGGGGGAAGACCGGGAATGAATCGAGAAGAGCTGATGAAAAAGTTCGATACGAACGGAGATGGTAAACTTGATGAAACGGAACGTCAGGCAGCCAGAGCAGCCATGGCGAAAAACCGTGGAAACAAAGACGCTGGCAAAGGTCCTAAAGGGGCCCGCGGAAAAAAGAAGAAGTCAAACTGATCAGTTCGTCAAACATGACTGTGGTTCCACTGACTTAACAGTGATGTGAACGAAAAAGCCGGCTGAACGGGATTCAGTCGGCTTTTTTTAATGGATCAGGGATCTTCGGAAACGATTTCTTTATCAAAATAATTTGTACCCATGCCTGCATCAATCACGATGCCCTGCGAATTGATCCCTGAGGAACGGGGGCTGAGCAGGAAAGCGACCGTATTGGCGACTTCACTGGTCTGGACGGCTGATTTTCGAAGCGTAGCCTTTTCTGCGAACAGATAGCTGTCAACATATCCAGGGATGCCGGCTGAAGCGGATGTCTTGAGTAAGCCCGGGCAGACCGCATTGAACCGCACCCGGGAGAAGTTGGAAAACGATTTCGCCAGGAAACAGATGGAAGAATCCAGGGCTGCTTTAACAGGAGCCATATAGCCATAATTCTCGGCAGCCATCCGCGTCGTCGAGATAGATATTGTCACGACACTCCCTTGCTCCGGATCGAGTAGATCCTTGAAGGCATTGGAAAGTGCGGTCAATGAAAAGCAGGAAATGTCAACTGCCTGCAGAAAGGCGGCACGGGGAGTTTCATGAAACGGTAGCCAGCCTGCTGAATAGTCTGCAAACGCAATCGAGTGTACCAGCCCGTGAATCACATCATGTTTCTGGCCAATTTCTGTGGCCAACTGGTCAATCTGTTCCTGATGTTCCACATCACAGACATAGATCGAAGCTTCAACTGACAGTTTTAACAGGGATTCTTTCCGTGCTTCAGAACGCACAACATAAATGACTTCAGCCCCTGCCTGCTCCAGTACCTTACCAGTCTGCCATGCCACGCTTTTTCGGTTGGCGACTCCAAAAACCAGTATTCGTTTACCTGCCAGTTGCAAAAAATCCATTTACTTCTTCCAGAGAGCGATTTATCTAAACAAAACCCGATTCAATGAGGGTTACTCTGACAAATTTTCTTTTTTTTCGCAATGTGGAAGGGATTGTCACTCTCAGATAAGTCGTGATTCGCAATAATGAAAATGCTTTCATCTGATATGAGAATCCCGTCAGGTTCATTTCTGCTTGCTGAAGGTCGTTTCCATGTTCAAGTCGCGTGCTTCAATGAAATCTCTGTCGCTGCTGTGTCGTTCGTTAAGTACGATGCTGGAGTCGGGGGTTTCGATCGTCAAGTCATTTCAGCTGGCAGGGAAAAAACTGGGTGATCATCGTCTGCAGCAGTCCGTGAATGATATTGTGATGGAATTGAAATCAGGGAATGATGTGACCTCCGCCCTGCAGAAACAGGGGAATTATTATCCGGAACTGATGGTGAATATGATCAGTGTCGCCGAACAGAGTGGTGGTCTGCCGGAGGTTTTGAAGGCACTGGCGGAACATTATGATAACCTGGTACAGATGCGGAAAAATTTCCTGCGAATGATTGCCTGGCCGGTCTTTCAGTTTGTGGTAGCCCTGCTGGTCATCGCGTTAATGATCCTGATCCTGGGATTAATTGCTCAGGGAGGTGCCGCGATTGATGTATTGGGTCTTGGTTTATCGGGGCCTTCCGGAGCCATGATCTGGTTGACCTGTACTTTCGGTTCACTGTTTGCGCTCTATGTTCTATATCAGATTCTGGACCGGATGTTCGGTGGGAAACGCTATTTCCACCATCTGTTTCTGAAAATTCCCGTCCTGGGGAATTGCATGCGTTCTTTTGCGATCGCCCGGTTTTCCTGGGCATTTGCTCTGACCCAGCAGGCGGGTATGAATATTCTCGATTCCCTGGAGGCCAGTCTGAAAGCAACGGGCAATGGCGCCTTTATCGCAGCGATTCCCCAAGTCAATGCAGCCATCAATGACGGTGAGCATCTGGCTGATGCGCTGGCCGAAACCCGTTTATTTACAGAAGAGTACATCCATATGGTGGATGTCGGTGAAACATCGGGTACGGTACCGGAAACGCTGGAGAGATTAAGCCCGCAGTTTCAGCAGGATGCCCAGCGAAGCCTGACTGCTTTAGCTGCTGTTTTCGGCTGGCTGGTCTGGGCCTTAGTGGCTGCATTTATCATCTTTGTTGTCTTCCGCATCGCTTTCTGGTATCTGGGGATATTGAATGATGCGCTCAAGCAGGTTTAATGACTGCCCGGGCGACGAATTGATTCGATTCTTCTAGTAAACAGAAATACTCTCGTGTCTCACTTTCATTTTGAACTGCTCCATACGGATACTAAAACCTCAGCCCGTGCGGGGCGGTGGCATACTCCCCACGGCATTGTAGATACTCCTGCTTTTATGCCTGTGGGTACACTGGCATCAGTTAAAGGACTCCTGCCTGACCAGTTGAAGCAGGTGGGCACTCAGCAGGTGTTGGCGAATACCTATCATCTGGCCCTGCGTCCTGGTGCCGAGATCGTGGCCGAGATGGGCGGACTGCATAAATTCATGAACTGGGATGGTCCCATACTGACTGACAGTGGTGGTTTTCAGGTATTCAGCCTGGCTCAACTGACAAAAATGGATGATCAGCAGGTTGCATTTCGCTCACATATCGATGGAAGTCTGTTTGAGCTTTCTCCTGAGAAAGCGGTGAAAATCCAGGAGCAACTGGGAGCCGACTGCATAATGTGTCTGGATGAATGCCCGCCACATGATGTGCCCATAGAAAAAATGCAGGATGCCGTTGATCGTACGACCAAATGGGCTGCCCGCTGTCGCGATGCTCAGAAACGCGATGATCAGGCTCTCTTCGGGATTGTTCAGGGAGGAACCGATCAGAAAATGCGGGAACGCTCGGCAGAGGGTTTACTGCCTCTGGAGTTCCCCGGATATGCTATCGGCGGGTTGAGTGTCGGTGAAAAGCCTGAGGATATGTACTCTACGCTCGATTTCACCACCCCCATGTTACCTGTTGAAAAGCCCCGATATCTGATGGGGGTCGGACGCCCTTCCGACCTGATTGAGGCTATTATCAGAGGGGTCGACCTGTTCGATTGTGTGATGCCCACCCGAAATGGTAGAAACGGGATGGCCTTTACCACCCAGGGACGGGTCAATCTGCGAAATCAGAAGCATGCGAGGGACCCCAGTCCGCTGGACCCCGAGATTGATTCTCCCGGCTCCCGGGACTACAGCCGGGCTTATTTGAGGCATTTATTCATGTCTCGGGAGATGCTGGGGCCGATTTTGATCTCTCTGCATAATATTGCATTTTACCAGAAACTGCTCCGAGATTTGCGTCAGGCGATTCTCAATGATCAAGTTGAGGAGTTTCGGGCGGTTCACCTTGCCCGTTGGAACGCTTCTTTCTAAGATACAGCTTACTTCATTTCAGGATAACTCCTGAAATTGTTTAGGTTTGGGCCAAATCATTCAAAGCGGAAACAGTTTTCTGACTGTGAAGTAACTGCAAAATGCAGTCCCCGGCAGGATGTAGGTTAATCCTAAGTACAGTCAATCAGTTAATTTATGAAGTAATCCAGCATCCACTGGAAGAGAACTTAATGAACAATCTACTTGCGACTCTCTATCTATTTGCACAAGACGCACCAGTAAAAGAAGGGCCAGCTCCTTCTCCCATTCTGCAGTTTCTGCCTTTGATCGCCATCGTTATTTTTTTCTATTTCATCATGTTTCGTCCTCAGCAGAAGGAACGGGCAAAACGTGAAGCGGCTTTAGGTCAATTGAAGAAAAATGACCGGGTGGTGACGATCGGCGGAATCATTGGCACGATTGCCAACATCGCAGAGAATGAACAGGAAGTAACTTTGAAAATTGATGATAATGCAAAAATCAAAGTTCGTCGCAGTGCGATTCAGGGGCCCTATCAGGTTGAAACCAAAGAGACTACCAGTTAGTTTCCAGAGTATAGAACAGACCGTCAGTATCTGACTCGAAGCAGTCAGCGTAATTCTTTAGCGCCGAATGAATCGGCCCGCATAAAACAGTATCGTTTCAGGACTAATTGAATGACAGGGATTGAATTTCACTCAGCAGGTCTTTTCGCTGCGGAAGTGACTGAAAAAGCGCCATCAAGTATCTCAGGCTGGAGTATCATAGCGATTATTCTTGCCGTGTTTGTAGTACCTTTCGTGTTGGGGGTGGTAATTGCCCGCGCACTTAAAATGAAGGACTATGGGAAGAAAATTGGTCTGGTCCTGTTCACAGCTGTGATCGCTGCGACTCCCTTTGTCTGGCAGGTGACTCACGGGCATGACTGGCGCGATGCCATTCGCCTGGGGATCGACCTTGCCGGCGGTTCGAACATGGTCTTTGAAGTAGATGAATCACAGAGTGAAAAAGAGCTCTCTAACGAAGTGATGGATCAGATGGTCGGTGCCATTGGGCGACGTATCAATCCTTCAGGTACGGAAGAAGTCACTGTTCGCAAAGTCGGTCAGAACCGGATTGAAGTCATCGTTCCAGGTGCGGATTCAGAAGACGTCCAGAGAATCAAATCGTTGATTACCCGTCTGGGAAGCCTGGAATTTGCTATTGTTGCCAACCGGAGAGACCGCGATCATGCTGACGAAGTGGCGCGAGCGCTGGAGAATCCCGAGAAAAAAGACATTCGCGATAAAGAGGGACGTGTGGTTGCCAGCTGGCGTGAAGTTAAAGGCGATGACAAATACGAAGGCGTTGATCAGATCGTCGCCCGACCTGTGACTCGCGAAGACGGGACTCAGGGTGAGGAAGTTCTGATTCTGATTGAACCGAATGAAGATCGACGAGTCACCGGGAAATACCTGGTACGAGCCAGTCAGACCACTGACCAGAATGGTGGTCCTGCGGTTCGGTTCGTGTTTAATGCAAAAGGCGGAAGCCTGTTTGGAACGCTGACTTCTAAAAACCGTCCCAGTAAAGATGGATTTGAACGGCATCTGGCTGTGCTGCTGGACGGCAAAGTTCAGTCCGCCCCCAGTATCCGGGATACGATCAGCACCGAAGGGATCATCTCCGGTCGTTTCACTCAGAAAGAAGTGAATGAACTGTTGAATGTGTTGAATGCCGGTGCTCTGGAAGTTCCTTTGAAGCCGGAACCTGTTTCTGAATTCTCGATCAGCCCGTTGCTGGGAAGTGATGTCCAGGAAAAAGGGAAACAGGCAATTCTGATCGCCGCTTGCGCCGTGATTATCTTCATGCTGATTTATTATCGGTTTGCGGGGGTCGTGGCGAACATCTGTCTGACGCTGAACCTGCTGCTGGTGATGGGCTGCATGTCGTTTATTGATGCCACGTTTACCCTGCCCGGTTTAGCTGGTCTGGTACTGACGATCGGTATGGCCGTTGATGCGAATGTCTTGATATTCGAACGTATCAGGGAAGAAAAAGCCCGCGGATCCAGCTTGAGAATGGCCATCAATAACGGTTTTTCCCGTGCTTTCACGACGATTGTTGACGCCAACCTGACCACACTGATTGTGGCTGTTGTGCTGTATATTATCGGGACCGACCAGGTACGCGGCTTCGCAGTCACGTTATTCATCGGGATTGTGATGAGTATGTTCACGGCTCTGTATGTGGGCCGGTTGATCTTCGATATCTTCGAGCGAAAACGCTGGATTACCGATCTGAAAATGATGAGTATTGTTGGTACAACGAACCTCGACTTCATCGGAAAGAAGATGATTGCCGCCTTTTTCTCTGGGGCATTAATTGTGATCGGTCTGATTGTGGTGGTGACACGTGGCCAGGAAAACCTGGATATTGACTTCACCGGCGGGACCATGGTCACGTTCGAGTTCGAAGACAAACAGGAAATTGACGATGTGCGAGGACTGTTGCAGGGGCCATTTGGCAACAGCCTGACAATTGAGCAATTGCAACTTTCAAACGATCCCGCTTCTGAAGGACGTTTCTTCCGTCTGCGAACAACTTTAAATGACGCGGATGCAGGTGATACTAAGACCACGGCAACTAATACGATTCGTGGGAAACTGAATGAAGCCTTCGGTGACGCAGCTCATAAGTTGCGTAAGGTGACCATGGATTATGGTGATGTCAAAAAACTGACAGGCAGCGAGGACTCACCGGGTGGTACTGAGGTCTCATTGACTTTCAGTGGCGAAGTGAAAACGTCTACCGTTGATAACTACCTGAAAGAAGCAATTGCAGGTATCACCAATGCTGATGGCTCAGATAAATATGATCGAATTCCTGAATTTCAACTGCAGGGTGTAGCAGACAGCAAGGAAGAGGAAGCGGATAAGCGGTTCAAGAAAATGACCATGCAGGCCGGGCCAGATCTGCTGGAGGACGATTTGAAAACCGCGCTCGCTGCGATGCAGGATGTGATGGCGACAACTGCCATTCTGGATGAAGTGAACAGTTTTGACAGCTCAGTGGCCAGTGAGATGCAGGAATCTGCTTTACTGGCGATGCTGATCAGTCTGATTGCGATTGTGGCTTATATCTGGTTCCGTTTCCAGCGAATTACCTTCGGTCTGGCTGCAGTCGCTGCCCTGGTACATGACGTGCTGGTTGTACTGGGAATGGTTGCATTGGGTGCTTATCTCAGCGACACGGCCCTGGGCCCGATCCTGGGATTGAATGACTTCAAAATCAACCTGCCTATGATTGCTGCGTTTCTGACGATCGTCGGTTATTCATTGAACGATACCATTGTGGTCTTCGACCGGATACGTGAAGTGCGAGGCAAGAATCCCGCATTGACGACCAGCATGGTCAATGACAGTTTGAACCAGACCCTGTCCCGTACCCTGTTGACGTCAATTACCACTTTGATCGTGGTTCTGATCCTCTATGCCATCGGTGGTGAGGGTATTCATGGGTTTGCTTACTGTCTGGTACTGGGTGTGATTGTCGGTACTTACAGTTCGATCTTTATTGCCAGCCCGGTTCTGATCTGGTTGATGAATCGACCTGGTAGTGCCACTGCCCGGGCAACTGAGCAGAGTCAGAAGCGAGCCAGTGTGAGCAACTGACAGAAAGCTGCGACAAGCATAAAAAAAGGTCTCACCTGATTCAGGTGAGACCTTTTTTGGTAGTTTAGATTCAGTATTCAGAACCGATAGCGTTGAGTATCTGTTTTTCAGCGAACCTGTTTGCCTTCAATAAAGACAGCTTCAACCGAGCCTGGGAAGGTAATCCCTTCAAAGGGGGACCAGCCACATTTGGTCTGGATGTCTTCGCGTTTGATTGTTACTGGTCGCTTGAGATTGAGCACTGTCAGGCTGGCGGTATATCCTGCTTCAATCCGGCCAAATTTCTTCGGTGAAACATATGGGTTCACAAAGTGGCCCGGGTTTTCCGAACAGAATTGTGCTGCCTGTTCGGGCGTGAATTTCTGATCCAGAATCAACCACGTTACGAATGCGCCATAGGTATCGAGATGCGGTTGTCCGGAGATCCCCTGCTCGTTTTCCTCCAGGGTATGGGGAGCATGATCCGTGGCAAGGTAATCCAAAGTTCCATCGCGTAAGGCAGCCAGCATCGCTTTACGATCAGAGATGGTCCGTAGTGGCGGATTCATCTGCATTTTTCCTCGATTCTCATCAGTCAGGTCAGACTGATCAAAATAGAGGTGGTGAGGAGTTACTTCGCAGGTGACTTGGACTCCACGATTGCGGGCCTCGCGAATCAGTGGCAGCCCTTCCCCGACAGAATAGTGACAGAGTTTGCCTCGAAGATCATATTTCTCGATCATCTGCAATGCGAATCGCGTAGCAGAAATTTCGCATTCAGCGGGACGGCGTTCTTCGTGTGTAGCGGCGTTGGCGTGCTCATCCAGCAGAATCGGATCTTCACAGTGAAAGCTGACATTACAACCCCGGTAATGTGACAGCGTTTCATCCAACTGTTCCAGTGTTCTGAAAAACAGATCACCGACGCTGGGACCCATATAAGCTTTATATGGTACTGCAAATGAAAGCGGTCTGGTTCCGGGGCCGATCCCCGCATAGAGAGTAAAATGGATCGCCGGATTTCGCTGCGCCAGGTGTTTGACTTTGTCGTTGTAGCTTTCGTCGGTGATGGGGGGAACCGGGTTATTAGGCATATCAGCGACGTGCACCACTCCCCCATTAATAGCAGCGGCAGCAGCAGTGCAGAAATCTTCTTTGTAGATTTGTGACTCGCCGACGTCGTCACGGGCATGAATGTGAATATCACCCATGCCGGCAAAGATCAGGCAGTCATCAGAAAATGTAAGATCTGCATCACCCAGATTCGAGCCGACTTCGACTATCTGCTTTCCTTCGAGGCGGATCTGGCTGTGAAAAGTTCCTGAAGAACTGACAAGAGTTCCTTGTATGATCATCGGAGTGAAGTCATTCCGTTTCTGCGGTGTGTTGTCTCAATAGCAGGAATGCGATCTGGCTTACCAGCCGACTGACATATTGGTTTCAATAGCCAGTTGTGCTTCATGGAGATCGGCACCGGTATCACGCATGTAAAGGCGAATAGCGTGAACTTTGTCGCCGGAAGCGCGGAACAGGCATTCGCGTGCCATGTCGCAGGGTTCTGTGTGCCCTTCAATTCCGAGCAGGCGTTTTGAAATTACCCACATGTCGCGAGGACGACGGGTGACTCTTAAGATCTCATCTTCAGGATAATTTTCCTGAGCAGCATTTTCCGCTTCCTCTTGAGTATTTGCCCAACCCACCATGATATGTGCGTTTGTTTCAATCTCATAAAGAGCCATAATTCAACTCCAGTCTGAAGAATGGAAAAGTGATAATCTGACGAACGACGTCGAACAACAGGACTCTTTCGAAATAGTCGTGACAGTTCATACATAAACTCAGGAGTCTGAAATCGAACATTTCCGTGACCCTCATTATAGCCAAGCAGGATTCCCGGGGAGAGTGTCTTCCTGAAAATGTTTCAAGAAAAACAAAAATCCCGTATTACGACGAAAACTCACTTAACATGAAATCCAGCCGCTCTTTAAAGAGGATCAGAGTGTATGCATTGAACGGGATTACAGAGATCTGTCAGGATTGAAGGAACGTCGGGACTGCTGACACATACCTTGATCCGGCTCATCTGAAGCGATGTGGATCATCAGCTTTATTGTTGTGCGTCCCATTTTTCTTCTGCTGCGCTTTTTCTGAGATAAAAGGGAGTCAGGTCCCAGACTTCATTTCGGGGGGGGGGATTTTCCTGCATTATTCTTGCTGTGATTTCTGCAATTTCAGCCGCTTGCGGTATGTGAAATTCCGGTTGCAGCAGGCGTGGATCAGACTGAAGGTTCTCCGGAAGTAGAGTAATTCCCGGCCCCGAAACGGTATCGCCGGGTTGCAGAGAGTCACTAAATTCTTCGATACTTCTCAGTCCGATATCAGTGACCTGCCGCCAGTGCCGTTCTGCCGTTTTCAGATATTTCCCGACAAACAGATCTCCCCGCTGCGCATTGGAGATGACCCAGGTATCCTTGATTTGAGGGGGGCTTTTCAGAGCAATCGCCTCGAAAGTATCAATTCCGACGACAGTACAGCCAGTCACATATCCGAATGTTTTTGCGAACGTGATACCGATTCTTAATCCGGTGAAACTGCCAGGGCCGCGACTGACTCCCACGGCTGTAATCTGTCGGGCAGTCATTTCGAGACGTTCAAGGATATTTTTGACTTCTGCAACCAGGGTTTGGGCGTGTTTCCTGCCCTGTTGAGAAAGCTCAACCTGGGTGATTTTTTGACCGGGGCGATAGACTGCCACGGATCCGGAGTGCCCCGATGTCTCAATACCTAAATAAAACTCAGAATTTTCCACGCGGACACAAACAAAATACATCGAAAAAAGGGGGCAAATTCGTTACAACCGAGTATCAGAGTATGACAAACTCGTGAAATGCTTCCAAGTCATGCGGGCAGAATTAATCCGCGACCGCAGCAGAAGCAGGTAGAAATCAGAAGCCCGCCGCATTATGAGTAGCCAGAAGTCTCTACCTGGTTGCCGACGAACAGATTTTTTTCCATAATCAGACTGTAAAAATCGAAAATGGTTTATTTTAAGAAATTGGGTGCGCTGCTTACTTCTTTTGATCTGAAGACCAGTGGCAAATGGTTTGTACTTTCCTGCCTGATTGGAATCGTGGCCGGTCTGGGAGGAATTGTCTTTGATGTATTGATCCAGGTTGTTCAGCATAACACGCTTGTTGCCATCGCTGGATTTGACCACCCGCAGACCGTGGGGGAGCATTCGATCTATGAAGATGAAGAAGCCCGGAAAGCATTTTCTCCCTGGTGGATGCTGGCAGTGATAACAGCAGGTGGTCTGGTTTCAGGGATTATCGTTTATAATATTGCTCCGGAGGCAGAAGGACACGGAACAGACGCCGCGATTGATGCTTTTCATAACAAGCGGGGGCTGATTTTGCCTCGTGTTCCGATCGTCAAGACGATCGCCTCTGCATTGACACTGGGAACAGGTGGTTCTGCGGGGCGCGAGGGGCCGATTGCCCAGATTGGTGCCGGTTTTGGGTCGTGGGTGGCGACAGTCTTGAAACTGTCTGCGCGAGATCGTCGTATTATGCTGGCAGCGGGTGTCGGCGCCGGAATCGGTGCGATCTTTCGTGCGCCCCTGGCAGGTGCCTTGTTTGCTGCGGAAATCATGTACAGCAATGCTGATTTTGAATCAGATGTGATTGTGCCGGCTGCGATGTCATCAATCATTGCTTATTCCGTCTATTGTATGTCTCTCCCACAGGAACTGCAGTTTATGCCTTTGTTCGGTGATGGTCTGCATCATACAGTCGATTCCCACTTCGAGTTGATTCCCTATACTATTCTGTCGGTCATCCTGAGTCTGGCTGCCATGTTTTACGTAAAGACATTTTATGGGACCAACCGGTTCTTCAAATCGATTCCGATCAAACCAATGTTCAAGCCGGCGATCGGTGCCTTTTTGACCGGTATCGTCGGGATCGGCATGTATTATCTGTTTAATAAAGACCTGCAGGCATTGTCTGTAATGTCGACAGGCTATGGGATATTGCAGGACGCATTAACTTCTGCGGCCAAGATCAGCATTCCGCTGTTGCTGACGGTTGCCGTTGTCAAAGTATTTACGACTTCACTGACGATCGGATCGGGAGGTTCAGGTGGGGTATTTGGTCCTTCGATGGTGATTGGTGGCTGCGTCGGAACAGCAACCGGTCGAATACTGCAGGATTTGTGGCCTGAAATGGTAACGCAACCGGAGGCTTATGGTCTGGTCGGTATGGCCGGTTTTTTTGCCGGTGCTGCGCATGCTCCCATTTCAACGATCATCATGGTTTCAGAAATTACAGGAAACTATTCACTGCTGTTACCTACCATGCTGTCCTCCACGCTCTGCTTTGTGCTTTGTCAGAAAGTTCATCTCTATCAGAAACAGTATCCCAGTCGACTCGATTCGCCGGCACATCGGGGTGATTTCCTGATTGATGTTCTTGAAGGGAGCCGTGTGTCAGATGTATTCGATCCAGGCAGAAAGATTCAATTGATTCATCAGTCGAAAACGCTTGATGAAATCGTGCACTCTCTGGCAGGAACCCAGCAGCATTATTTCCCTGTCGTGGATAATGAGGGACGCATAATTGGTATCTTTTCCGAAGATGATGTTCGAGCTTATCTGTATGACGAGACCATCTGGAAGCTGGCGTTAGCACGAGATATCATGCAGTCCAACTTTGTAAAAGTCAGGCCGGATGATGATTTGAATACAGTGATGCAGCGATTTACCGCGATTAACGTGGAAGCCTTGCCCGTGGTTGATCAGGAAGATTCCGGTATCCTGCTGGGAATGCTGAATCGTAAAGAGACGATCGGTTATTACAATCAGCAGCTCATGAAGCATAAACGCGCGGGGGAAGAGAGCGAGGGGTAAAGCCTGAGTTACTCTTCATCATCCGTATTACGCATTTCAAAGAGAAAGCGTGATGGAAGTGTGGGTTGCTTTTTCCCCCATTTGGTGCGCGTTGCTGCACGACTTAGTGTGAGGTAATCCTGGGCCCTGGTGATTCCTACATATGCGATTCGTCTTTCTTCCGCGATTTCGGAATCGGTACCTTCGACAGAGCGTTTGTGTGGCAGTAGTCCCTCTTCCATTCCCACAAGATAGACGCGCGGAAATTCCAGTCCTTTGGCACTGTGGAGTGTCATGAGTTTGACGGCGTCCTGGGCGAGCTGGTCTTCTTTTTCGTTCAGGTCATCACGATCCCCCAGTGCGGTTTCTTCCAGAAAACCAATGGGTGACGGATCGCTGGTTCGTCGGCAGTATTCATTAATCGATTCGATGAACTGTTCGAGAACGACAATGCGTGCCTGCTGTTGTTCTGAGGTCTTGTACTGTTTTTTGATTTCCGATTCATAGTCGATTTCTTTGATCAGATCATGCATGATCCGTGAAAGGTCCCGGGGAGACTGTTCCAGTCGGGATCGATAACGTTTGAGCAGGTCGTGAAATCCATTCAGTGCGGTACTCGCGCGGGCACTCAGGTCGTTTGTTTGCTGAGCAGAAGCGACCATCTCCCAAAACTGGTTTCCGGCTTTGACGGATTGATTGACTAATTTTTCAACCGTGCTGCTGCCGATCCCGCGCGTCGGCGTATTGATGATACGCAACATGGAAAGCTCATCTTGCGGGAAAGCCAGTGTTTTCAGGTACGCAAGCAGATCTCGGATTTCGCGGCGATCAAAAAATGACTGGCTGCCGATCAGCTGGTAGCGGACATTGGTACGGCGTAATTCCGTCTCGAACACCCGGGGTTGTTCATTGGTACGAAACAGGATGGCAAAGTCGCGTAATGGAACATCCTGAGCTTCATGCAGATATCTGATTTCACCGATGATCTTTTCGGCTTCCGTTAATTCGTCTGCCAGCTCTAGAAAGCGTACCGGCGACCCCATTTTTTTGTGGGCAATCAGGTGTTTTTTATGCCGATCCCGATTATGGGCTACCAGGCGGTTGGCCAGTTCAATGATTTTGTCCGTGCAACGATAATTGTTCTCAAGTCGGACCACTTTCGCTCCCGGGAACTGTTGCTGGAATCCCAGGATATGTTTTACCTCCGCGCCACGCCACCCATAAATTGATTGATCATCGTCGCCTACTACACACAGGTTGTGGTGAGGTTTCACCAGGGCGCGGATCAGACTGAACTGGGAAAGATTGGTGTCCTGGTATTCGTCGATCTGGACATAGTCAAATTTTGCCTGAACCCGTTCGAGAACCTCCGGGTGATCAGAGAAAAGCTGGTTTGTAAGCATCAATAGATCGTCAAAATCGACTGCCCCACTGGACCGCAGCTTGGTTTGATATTTTCGATAAGCCATGGCTGCCAGGAAGTCGAAATCATTTTCAGTAAAATTATTAGCGTCTTCCGGAGAGACATTTGCCATTTTCCAGGTACTGATTCTGTTAAGCAGATCACCGGGTCGCAAGCTTTTGTCATTCACCCGGATTTCCCGTAGCGCGGTTCTGGCCGCCGATTCCTGATCGCCTCGATCATAAATGACAAACTTCTCAGGATATCCTAATAGCGAGATTTCTTCCCTCAGAATGCGGACACAAAGCGAGTGGAAAGTGGAAATGAATGGCTTGGCAGGCAGTCTTTTGCCGAGCAGCGCTGCCATACGCTCCTGCATTTCTTTCGCCGCTTTGTTAGTAAATGTCACGGAAAGAATTTTATCAGGCGCGACACCATTACGGATGAGCTCCACCATGCGATAGGTGATGACTCTGGTTTTCCCGGTACCCGCTCCGGCTAGCACCAGAAGTGGACCGGAAAGCGTAGAGGCGGCTTCGCGCTGCGCCGGATTGAGAGAAGCCAGGTGGTTCGATTGGTTCGGGCTGGTAGACAGGGGCATGTAACTTGATCAATTGTCGTAAAAAAACTGGAGTGAAAATTATCTCATCGAAAGAATCTGCACCACAGTTGAGAGAGTTCAGTGACTTTCATCTGGATTACCGGGTTTAGGACGCGAAGGTGTATTTTTTCGGGATGCATGCTGTTCTTTACCAGTTGAAGAGCCAGGTTGCGGCTGATTTTCAGAAGTTCCTTGGGAATCATCTCCCGGCGGTTTGCGTTTTCTGCGACGGAGACGCTGCTCGGGTGTCAATTCCGATTTTTGAGCAGAACTTGGCCGTTTGGAATTCGGATCGACTTTCTCCCTCGCCTTTTTTTTACCGGATACTGAGGCTGAAGGTCTGGATGGGGTACTGTCAGTAGCTTCGTTCTTCTGTTGCGGGACCGCTGTTTTCTGTGCCTGGTAGACTTCTTTAAACGGTACCAGCATCTCATCAATAGTCTGCCAGCGATCCTGCGGATACAGCTCCAGGCCTTTCATGATTGCATCGGCAATTTTGGGATCAATCCCGGGCAGAAGTTCCTGAATCGGTTTTGGTGGTGAATTAATGTGTTGCAGTACTGCTTCCATTGTTTCAGCGGCTTTCCAGGGAAGCCGTTTGGTAAGCATTTCGTAGCAGGTAACTGCATAGGAAAAGAGATCAATTTTCTGGCTGGTCTTCTGTCGCTTGATCAACTCAGGTGCCATGTAGGCGGCTGTACCTGTACGGTTACCAGGCTGTAAAAATGGCGGTGTATTGGGAACGACGAGACCAAAATCGATTAATTTGAGTTGCTGCTCATTATCGACCATGATATTGCGGGGGCAGATATCGCGATGGATCCAATTCTGGCTATGGAAATACTGAATGGCTTCGCCGAGCTGAATCATGTATTTCAGGCAATTGGTCCGCATGTCCTCGTTTTGTGCTTCGACAAGAAAACTGAGGCTGTAACCTTCGATGAACTCCATGACCAGAAACTGCTCACCTTCGGAAGTCAGTCCATGTTCAAATGTTTTGACAATATGAGGGTGCTGAAACTGAACTGCAATGTCGCCTTCCCTGGGTTTGTTTAACCCTACAAATCTGGCCTCCAGTTCTTCCGTTTTCTGTTTATGGAGAACCTTGAGCGCGACGGTCCTGCCTGAATTGAGATCACGGGCACGCCAGACTTTAGACATACTGCCCTGCCCGACCCGACCGATCAGTTCAAAACGCTGCTTGATGTTGACGCGAGGCTGGCGGGACTCTTTGGAAAAGAAACGCTTTAAGAAGTTCATGTATTCACCAGCAGGCAAAGAGTGAATTCAGGACCAGGTTTATCCCAGGTTCAGAAGAATAGAAACCGGCCCACTACCAATAGTATAAGTGTCTTTGAGGCAATACGCAAAGTGCTGCCAGGCAAAGCTTCAAATAATACTTTTGAAGAAAGACCTGTCTCATCAATGCAGTTGGTGGCGTTGTGTTTTCTGATCAGATAAATCAGGCACAATAATCGATCAGGCGAGCCAGTTCCGAGCGAAGTTTTGGTCTGGAAATAATCCGGTCAACGAACCCGTGTTCAAGCAGAAACTCACTGGTCTGGAAACCTTCAGGCAGCGGGCTTTTAATTGTAGCCTCAACGACGCGCGGTCCGGCGAATCCGATCAGTGCTTCTGGTTCTGCGACCACAATATCCCCCAGTGAGGCAAAACTGGCAGCCACTCCTCCCATAGTAGGGTTGGTTAATACCGAAATAAACAACCCTCCTTTATCATGGAATCGCCCGAGAGCGGCAGAGACCTTACCCATTTGCATCAGGGAGAAAATACCTTCATGCATGCGTGCACCACCGCCGGAACCACTGATAATGATCAAGGGCAGTTTCAGTGCAGTCGCCTGTTCGATGGCGCGTGTCAGCTTTTCGCCTACTACAGACCCCATACTGCCCATAATGAAGGCAGAGTCGGTGATGCCAATCACCAGGGGACGACCGCGCATATATCCACGCCCTACGATACAGGCATCTTTCATGCCCGTTTTCTTCTGCTCAATCAGGATCCGGTCTTTGTATGTTTTGTTTTTGTCCGCAAATACTAACGGGTCACCGGCGGTGATATCCGGAAACCATTCTTCAAAACTGTCAGGGTCAAGCAGTTGCTGAATGCGGGTTTCTGCTGAAATGTAAAAATGATGATCACATTCCGGGCAAAGACCCAGTCCCTGCTCAACCTGCTTGCAGAAAACTGTGGCGTTACAGGCGGGACACCGTTGCCAGAGCCCTTCTGGTACTCCCCGTTTGGGGCGGGAAGAATGACTTAACCATGAATCAATATTAGATTTCGGAGCTGAACTCATCTTATTTGGCCTCCTCGAACCGCCACTTCTCGGTGTGGTTTCCTTGACCCTGGGGGGAATCCTTCTTTTCTGTTTGATCGTCCGAACTTACCTGCTTTGAATCACTTTTTTTGGGAGGCGATTCAAGAATTTCGAACATTTCATTCTGGCAAAATTTCCCGTTGTGCTCAAAAGAAATTTTATCTTTATTCTCATTTCGTAACAGGCAGGAAATAATGGTTGCCAGAGGTTCAGAAGCTACGATAGCAAAATTCTGTTTCTTTTTCAGGTACTTTTGTAGTGTTTTTTGCACGCGTTTCACTGCTTCAGAGGCCAGTTCTCCCTCGGGGGGGCAAACTGTTTCTGGTGATTCCGTCCATTGTTTCAGCAGTTTCGGGTATTTCCGGCGTACTTCCTCGTACTCCAGTCCCTGCCAGAGACCCTGGTTCAAATTTTTCAGCCCTTCTTTTTCCTTGACAGGAATTCCCAGGTTTTCCCCTAACTGCTCGGCAGTCGACAGGGCTGGTTCTGAAGAGGATGTGATAATCGTTTCTATCCCTGAGTTTTCAATCTGCGCAACGAGATTCTTGACCTGCTCCTCACCTTCCGCGTTCAGAGGAAGGTCGAGCGTTCCTTGTATTCGTTCATCTTTATCAAAGTCTGTACAACCAGGTCGTATCAGCACCACAGTTGGCATTATTAGGTATCTCTTTTAAGTTGAGGAAGCTGTCTTGCTCCCGGCTTTTGCAGCCAGTTCGCTGACAGCTGTAGAATAGTCGGCCTGATCAAAGATCGCACTTCCAACTACAAAATAGTTGGCGCCTGCGCCGGCCGTTTCAGCAATGGTATCCATGGCAATTCCGCCGTCGACCGACAGTATCGTGTCGGCGGGAATCATTGATTTCAGCTGTTTGATTTTCTCAATGCTCGATTCGATGAAGGATTGTCCGCCGAACCCGGGTTCCACGCTCATAATCAGGACCAGGCCAGCCTGATCCAGGTAGGGTTCGACAGCACTCAGGGGAGTTTCAGGACTGACGGCCAGGCCAGGGATGACCCCCGACTGATTTAAATGTTTTAAAATATCACCGGGATCGGGAACTGCTTCTATATGTATGGTGATGGAATTACAGCCGGCTTTGATGTAGTCATCAATGTACTTTTCCGGATGGCTGATCATTAAGTGCGCATCAAAGGCCATGCTGGTCAATGAGCGGACTCGTTCAATCAACAGTGCGCCGTACGAAAGGTTGGGGACAAAATGACCATCCATGACATCCCAGTGGAGTACTTGAGCACCAGCATCTTCCAGCAGTTCGATTTCCCGATGCAGATTACCGAAATCACACTTCAGCATTGAAGGTGCGATCACGGGAGAATTCGAATTCAATTTATACTTAAGTTCTGAGTTAGTCATAGATTCCAGAAATACTATACGATGGAAAGTCAAAAACAAGTGCCTGGGTAATTATCCAGTCTGAATGCAGTATTTTCCCATATTCCACAATCATGTGATCTCAGATCGAAGTTGTGATTATTTAACTGGATGCGGTCTGGAGTCAGTACGTTGAAATCATCATCAGTTAAATTATGAGACTGGCTTTAATTGTAAGCGTCACATTTTGACAATCTGATTGAGCAGAGTCTAGACGAAAGTTAAATGGCGGGTTGACCTGTATACGTTTGTCTGGTTTGAAAAACAGCCGAGATGAAACTCATCTCGGCTGAAATTTCGGACTGAATCAAGGCTTGTATTCTGCAAGATCAGATACAGATTATAGTTGCGCCAGACGGGCGATCATGTCTGCGGTCCGGTTTGAATAACCATATTCGTTATCGTACCAGCTTAAGACCTTGAGCATTTTTCCACCAATTACTGTTGTCCAGCTGGCATCAAAGATAGAGCTGTGGGTATTTCCCACGATATCGCTGGAAACGATGGGGTCTGTGTTATACTCCAGAATGCCCTTCATTGGGCCGTCTGCAGCAGCTTTCATGGCGGCATTGACTTCTTCGACGGTCACATCTTTACTCAGATTCACGACCAGGTCAGTAATACTGCCTACAGGTACTGGAACACGCAGGCTGAGCCCAGTTAATTTACCATTCAATTCTGGCAGGACGAGTCCCACTGCTTTCGCAGCACCAGTCGTTGTCGGAATAATATTCAGAGCAGCGGCTCGTGCCCGCAGAGGATCTGAATGCAACTGGTCTGAAACACGCTGGTCGTTGGTGTAAGCGTGCACGGTCGTCATTAATCCGTGTTCAATTCCAAAGTTTTCATGCAGGACTTTGGCCATGGGAGCCAGGCAGTTTGTTGTACAGCTGGCATTTGAAACACAGATGTGCTCAGAAGTCAGCTGGTCATCATTGACACCAAATACAACAGTCATATCTGGTGTATCTTTCGCAGGTGCAGAAATGACAACTTTACGAGCTCCAGCGGTCAGGTGGCTGTCGTAACCTGGTTTTCCGTCGGCTTCACGGTTTGTGAAAAAGCCGGTCGACTCCAAAGCCACTTCGACTCCCAGTTCTTTCCAGGGAAGTTCACGGGGATCACGTTCAGCACAGACACGGACTTTTTTACCATTGACGATCAGATCGCTTCCATCGACGTCAACAGTTCCAGGAAAACGGCCCTGAACACTGTCGTATTTTAACAACCAAGCCAGTTTTTTAGGATCTCCGAGGTCGTTGATGGCGACTACTTCGAATTCTTCTGGACGAGCAGCGAGTGCTCTGAATGTAATACGCCCAATACGACCAAAACCATTAATACCAACCTTTACCGCAGCCACAGGACTTACTCCTTCGTTTAATGAACTATTAGATGTGTATATTTGACGGCAGAGGTGATGGGGAACGATCCCACAAAGCTCCTCTGGCCGCTGTCGTGTAACTTTCAATCGGGGTGGATTGTAATAGTCTCAGGACGACCACACAACCGAACGCAGACTTCGCTTTGATTTCTTTGTTATGCAATAAAGTTAAGTATTTCGTGTCAGTTAGTACATTTGTTAATTCAAAATAGGATATCAATAAATTGTTTAATCAAATGACTGTGCACCTGTGATTGTTGGAGTCTAAGTATACTGGGGAATTCCCCTCACTTCTGCTTCTATCGATAACAGGAGGTCAAGGGGCTTAAGAAGAAATGACGATAGTGCTTAAGGGGAGATCACGTACTTTTGGGGGGATTATATCGACAGATTTTGCATAAAAGCATGTTGATAAGTTCTTGCTGGTATTTATTTTAGCTCTCCACGCCTAAGTCTTATTTACACTTCAATTACGTTCCCTAATCACCAGGACGGGCTGATGGACGATATTCTGCAGGAGTTTTTGGCAGAAAGCTGGGAGAATTTAGGTCAATTAGACTCGGAAATAGTAGAGCTTGAGAAAGATCCCCAGAATGCTGAGCTGATAGCCAGTATCTTTCGCACTATTCACACTATTAAAGGGACCTGTGGTTTTCTTGGTCTCACAAATCTTGGTGCAGTTGCGCATTCGGCAGAAAATGTTCTGGGAAAGATGCGTGAGCGGATGCTCGAAGTGTCTCCGGGAGCGATTTCGCTGGTTCTGGAGGCTATCGACCGGATTAAAGAGCTCTTACAGGGCCTGGAAGCAACCGGAGAAGAACCGAAAACAGATCATTCGACTTTAACTCTGATGTTGGACGAGCTGGCTAACCTGGCGACAGCTCCGCTGGAGTCACCTCCTCAGCAGCCCCCTTCTGCTCCTGTTTCGGGGCAAGTCGAAGACATTTCAGTGGAAAACCAGGTTGAAGATAAACCGCTCGGCGGACCGAGTCCGACTGACATCGCTGATTCCAATGAAAGTGAACCAGCCGCACTCACTGATTCTCATCCAGAGGTTCTGGCAGAATCAGCAGATCCGCTGACTCCCGCTGCAGGTGGGACCGAAGAGGGAGCAGTCCGTTCTTCCAAAGTAAGTGTGGCAGACCTGTCTATTCGTGTGAATGTGAATGTGGTTGACAGTCTGATGAACCTGGTGGGTGAACTGGTACTGACACGTAACCAACTGTTGCAACTGGCGCGGGGGGATGAGGAGTCGAAATACGCTGCTCCCATCACTCATTTGAATCGGGTGACAACAGATCTGCAGGAAGGCGTGATGAAAACACGCATGCAGCCAATCGGTAATGCGTGGAACAAGCTTCCCCGTCTGGTACGCGATTTATCTCAGGTGACGAATAAACATATCGAACTGGTAATGACCGGGGCCGAAACGGAACTGGACCGAACCGTTCTGGATGCCATCAAAGATCCCCTGACTCACATGGTGAGGAACTCTGCCGATCACGGCATTGAGTCCTCTGAGGTTCGTAAAGCAGCTGGTAAAGCAGAATCGGGAACGATTCACTTGAACGCTTACCATGAGGGCGGACATGTCATCATCGAGATACAGGACGATGGTGCTGGAATCAGTCGTGAACGGGTTTTGAAAAAGGCAATTTCACAGGGATTAATCAAAGAAGTCGACGCACCTCATGTGACGGACAGTCATGTGTTTTCCATGATCTTTCAGGCAGGATTCTCAACAGCGGAACAGGTCAGCTCCATTTCCGGGCGCGGCGTAGGCATGGATGTTGTACGAACTCAGATTGAAAAAATCGGGGGAACTGTAGACCTCAATTCTAAAATGGGAAAAGGGACGACAGTCAGAATTAAAATTCCGTTAACCCTGGCGATTGTATCTGCACTGGTGCTGGAGAGTGGTTCACAGCCTTTCGCAATCCCTCAACTGGGCGTGGTGGAACTGGTTCGACTCTCTGCAGAAGACTGCAAAAAAATCGAGACGATTCATGATAAAAAGGTATTTCGTCTGCGAGATCGTCTGTTACCACTCGTGCATCTGAATGAAGTTTTGCAGCTGGAAGAGGATACTCCCAAAGATGACGATCTGCAGGACACGAACATCGTGGTGGTTCAGGTAGGTGAAGATCAGTTTGGGCTGATCGTTTCCCGGATTTTCGATACCGAAGAAATCGTGGTAAAGCCGGTAGGACGCCTCTTAAAGAATATCGGACTCTACCAGGGAACGACCATCCTGGGAGATGGTCGGGTGGTGATGATTCTCGATGTGGGAGGAATCTTTAATCAGTGTGGCGGGAGTTCAGCTCATTCTCAATCGGTTGCCGAAGAAGCAACGGCGAGTTCTGACCGGAATACCATCAGTATGCTGCTGTTCGGTGTGAAAGATAATGTGACAATGGCTGTGCCGCTGTCCCTGGTCGCACGACTGGAAGAATTTCCGCTGGAAAGTATTGAATTAAATGGAGACCGCAAGGTAGTCCAATACCGCGATAACCTGTTACCGCTGCTTTCAATCGAAGGCGCTGGTTTTGGTGGTGGAGAACCCGTTGATCCGCAACCTGTTATCGTCTTTTCTGAAAATAACCGTTCGATGGGACTGATGGTTAATGAGATCAAAGACATTATTGATGAGCAGCTTGTAATTCGGATGCAGTCAGATCGGCCGGGCGTGCTGGGGACTGCCATCATCGGCAAAAATGCGATTGATGTGATTGATACTCAATATTACGTGACCCGCTCAACGCCGAACTGGTTTGAAAAAGTTGAAGATAAAAAATCGTTTCGAGTTTTAATTGTGGATGATTCGATGTTCTTCAGGCAACTGGTGGCAACCGCGCTGGAAACGGAAGGCTACTCTGTAGTGGCCAGGGACAGTTGCATCGCCGCTGTCGAACTTCTGGAGAAAGATTCCAGGTTCCATGCCGTCATTACAGATCTGGATCTGCCAATGATGGATGGTTTTGAGTTCTGCGAATGGCTTAAGTCTCAGCAGAATACTCAGGAGTTGAGTGTGATTGCTTTAACCTCTGCAAACAGTTCTGCAGATCAGGCCCGGGCCCGGGAGTCCGGTTTTGATGAGTTTCTGGTTAAATTTAATTCGCATGAACTGATCTCCTGTCTGGATGAGTCTTTTGCACGATTGAAATATAAAACAGGAGTAAATGCATGAGCATCGCAGTCACCGATTCCGGTAGTGGGATGGAGTCTCAGTTAGATTATTCGAGTCAGTATGTCTCGTTCCGCGTTGATGACCAGTTACTGGGCATGCCTGTAAATATGGTTCAGGAAGTGTTGACGGAGCAGGTGATTTCACCGACACCACTGGCACGCGCGGAGATCAAAGGTCTGTTAAATCTGCGTGGTCAGATTGTAACAGCCGTGAGCCTGCGCAAACGCCTGGGGCTGCCTGACCTGGAAGACGACCGTTCTATGAATGTTGTTACGCGGGTGGGTGAAGAATCCTTCAGCCTGCTGGTTGATGAAGTTGGCGATGTGATCAATGTGTCAGGTCGCTCCATGGAGCCGGTGCCAAGAACTTTGGATCCACACTGGCGGGCGGTGACCATTGGTGTGTTTCAACTGGATGAAGGATTGTTTGTCATCCTGGATGTGGAAACAATTTTAAATTTTGAGTGATGTTTTACTAAAACCTGGTGTCTGAATAAGGGCTCTGCTTGTGGATCTCAATGTCACTGCATTGCGGGAATCGTTCGAACTGGTTGCGCCACGTGCTGACCAGTTGGCAGAACGGTTTTATGAAAAGCTGTTCGAGGACTACCCCGATCTGCTGCGCTATTTCACGCATACCGATTTTTCAGAACAGCGCGGGAAACTGATTCAGGCGCTGGTTCTGGTTTTGAAGTCGCTCGAGAGCCCCCCTGCACTGACCAAAGTGTTACACCAGTTGGGGAAAGAACATGGCGAAATGGGCATCCAGGATGATGACTACCCGCCAGTCACGGATACTCTGCTCAGAGTGCTGGCAGAGTTTGCTGAAGATCAATGGAGTGAAGAGCTGGAAGAGACCTGGCGTCAGGCTCTCAAAGCAGTTTCGACAACGATGATTGAAGGTGCCCAAGACTCAAGTCGCGCAAAACAGCTTCAATCAACGGCAGTATCAGGCTCAGTGGGAGCCGGTTTTGAAGAAGTGGATTCCCTGGTGGAAGACCAGCCGATTTCAGAACAAGATGACCAAACCAATTCAGAACTACCTTTACGATCTGAAGCACAGATCAACCATCCGAAGGAGAAGAGTATTATGTCGATTGATTCAGTACAGAATACGGGACAGAGCGCGGCTACTGAACAGTCGCAGGATACAGATCAGTTTTATGGTATTGTGGAACACAGTCCTCAATCCATTCTGTTTCTGAACCCGGAAGGAACAGTAACCTACGCGAATCATAAAGGTCAGGAACTCATTCAGGAACTGAGCAGTGACCTGGGGGTGAGCCCGCAGAAGCTGGTGGGTGGTTCGATCAGCCAGCTGTTTACGAAACTGCCAGAACTGAAGGCCGCGTTATCGGGATTAACCGGTGAGCAGTCGATCACGGCTTCCCTTGGAGACCGCTCGCTGAAAATCAGTTTGAATCAGCTTGCTTCTGCAGGAACTATCCTGACCTGGGAAGATATCACTGAGCAGGTGAAACTGGAAGAATCAAACTGTGATTATTCGGGACAACTGGGGGCTATCAGTGACGCACAGGCAGTCATCGAATTTAATATGGATGGAACGATTATTACTGCCAATCACAATTTCTGTGCCACACTTGGCTATTCTCTGGAAGAGATTCAGGGGAAGCATCACAGGATGTTTGTCGAACCAGAATACCAGATCAGTAATGAATACAAAGAATTCTGGGAAAAACTGAATGCAGGACTGAACCAGGTTGCTGAATACAAGCGGATCGGTAAAGGAGGCAAGGAAATCTGGATTTCTGCCTCTTATAATCCCATACGGAATAAAGCGGGCAAGCTGTTTAAGGTTGTCAAATACGCATCAGACATTACAAAGAAAAAACTAGCTGAAAATGATATGGTCCGCATTCAGAACATGATGGATAATATTCCAATCAATGTTCTGCTCGCAAACAAAGATTTCGAAATGGTCTACATGAATCCTGCTTCTTACAAGCAGTTGAAAGAGCTTGAGCACCTGCTGCCCAAACCCGTAGATCAGTTGATTGGTCAGAGTATTGACATTTTTCATAAGAATCCGGAAGTACAGCGACGTATGCTGGCCGATCCTTCAAATCTGCCACACCGAGCTAAAATCAAAGTGGGAGATGAAACCCTGGACCTGCTGGCAACGGCAATTATGGATCAGGAAGGCAATTATATCGGTCCGATGGTTTCCTGGTCTGTGGTAACAGAACAGGTCAGAATGGCAGATGACTTTGAGAACGAAATTCAGGGCATTGTCGGAGTCGTGACTTCTTCTGCTACCGAGATGCAGGCCAGTTCCAAGAGTCTGTCTGATATGTCGGATGAAACGGCACGACAGTCTCAAGTCGTCGCCGCGGCCAGTGAAGAAGCAACTCGAAATGTTGAGACCGTATCGTCTGCTGCAGAAGAATTGAGCGCTTCGATCAGCGAAATCTCACGCCACGTACAAGAGCAGTCTCACATGACATCGCAGGCTGTAGGAGAAGCAGATCGTACCAATGACACCATTAAGCAACTGGGTGATGCCAGCAGCGAAATCGGTCAGGTCGTGAAGGTAATTACTTCCATCGCTCAGCAGACAAATCTGCTGGCATTGAATGCGACCATCGAAGCGGCCCGTGCCGGTGAAGCCGGTAAGGGATTTGCTGTGGTTGCGAATGAAGTAAAAGAACTGGCACGCCAGACTGCTCGTGCTACTGAGGAGATCAGTGAAAAGATTGCTGCGATCCAGGGGTCAACAAATATCGCTGTTTCTGCAATCGGTTCGATTGGTGAAAGCATCCGCAAGATTGATGAAATTTCAACCACCATTGCCAGTGCTGTCGAAGAACAGACGGCAGCGACGAATGAGATCTCCCGCAATGTGGCGGAAGCCGCTCGTGGGACTGCTGAGGTGACCAATAATATCTCAGGCGTTTCCCAGGCAGCAAGTGACAGTGGAACAGCCGCCAATGACATGCTGGCTGCTGCTCAAGGACTGACACAGGAATCTGTGAAGCTGGATGAAGCCGCTGCCGCCTTCCTGAAACGGATGCGAGCCATCTAATCTGCTGTGCTGCAGCGCCTGACAGTCCAGGTTCTGCAATGCTGAAAATCGTCATTACCGCCAGGGTAGACATGTGTTTCAACGCATCGGTTTAGCCTGGCGGTTTTTTATTTGAATGCAGATTCAAATGAGGTAAATCGCTCAAAATAAAGGAAAATTCAGGATTTTACGCATTGTTCGCGTCACATCCTTAAACGTGCCCTAGACTTCCTTCAGACAGTTTAATTTCACGCCAGAAACAGAATCAGTTCGGCAATCAGGTTCGGTGATCTCTGTGTCTGGCGTCAACTTAATAACATAGTGCTATTTTTAACATACTGGGAGACCGGTGAAAATGAAGACAATATTACTTGTAGATGATTCCCGCGCAGTCAGACTGGTGGGACGACGTATCATGGGAACCTTCGGGTTGAATGTTCTGGAAGCAGAAGATGGCAAACAGGCTTTGGAAGTCGCTCGTGCGAATCCGGAACTGGACGCAGTTCTTCTCGACTGGAACATGCCGATCATGGATGGGATGGAATTCCTGAAAGCTTTACGGGCAGAAGCACGTGAGAAGCAGCCAATTGTGGTAATGTGCACAACAGAAAACGATATGCCTCAAATCGTACAGGCCATGCAGGCGGGTGCGAATGAATATATCATGAAGCCGTTTACCGAGGACATTGTCAGGGACAAACTGGAAGAAACAGGTGTTCTGTGAGCCATTCGATCATCAAGGTACTGCTGGTCGATGACTCAGCTGTAATACGGGGCTTGATGACACAGGCGATTAATCTGGATGCGGAAGTGAAAGTAGTCGGCTCTGCGATGCATGGTCAGACAGCTCTCACCTGGCTGAAGGCGAATCGGGCTGATGTTGTGGTCCTGGATGTTGAGATGCCTGTCATGGACGGGATCTCATGTCTGAAACAGTTGAAGCAGGATTATCCGGAACTTCCGGTCATCATGGCCAGTTCTCTGACTCGAGCAGGAGCAGAGGTCACTCTCCAGGCACTTGATCTGGGGGCAGCAGGCTGTATTCCAAAGCCCGTTGCCACTAATTCAGCAGCAGCGATCGAGCAGGTTGCCCGGGATCTGTTGCCGCTCATCAAAGCGCTTGTGAAAAAACATAGTACAGACCAGTCGGATTGCTCCCGTTTCAAGACGGCAGTCGTTCAACGACCGGCCAAAACACCGATGGTGATGGTGGTTGGTTCGAGTACTGGTGGGCCGAATGCACTCAAAACCATGTTGACTGCATTACCAGAAAAATTTTCGTTGCCGATTTTGATTGCCCAGCACATGCCACCTCTGTTTACGCGGACCCTGGCTGAGCACATCGAACGGGAGACGAAGCGTCCAACCTCTGAAGCCAGGGACGGAGCGTTAATAGAGCGAGGCCATATTTATATTGCCCCGGGGGATTTCCATATGGTGATTGATAAACAGGATGACCGGATGATAATCCGCCTGAATCAGGATGCCCCGGAACATTTTTGCCGCCCTTCCGTAAATCCATTATACGCTTCTGCTGCCAAATGGTATGGCAGCTCAGTACTGGCAGTCATGCTGACTGGTATGGGAGATGATGGTATCGAAGGCGCGGAATCAATCAGTGAGCGTAAAGGTTATATTATCGCACAAGACGAGCAGAGTAGTGTTGTCTGGGGAATGCCTGGCGCGATTGCCAAGGCAGGACTGGCCAGCCAGGTCTTACCACTCAGGAATATTGCTCCTGAACTGGCCCGACTTTGTTCTTTATAGAAAGTGGTGATCTCGTGTCTCCGGAAGATTATAATTACATAACCAATTTTTTAATGGAAACCACAGGTCTTTCTCTCGGTGAGAATAAAGAGTATCTGCTGGAGGCCCGTCTGGTTCCTCTGGCACAAGTTCACGGTATGAACGGGATTCAGGATCTCGTATTGAGTTTAAAATCAAAAATGGATCGGAGCCTGGAAAGAGAGATCATGGAAGCCATGACGACCAATGAATCGTCCTTCTTCCGCGATCGACGCCCATTCGATGAACTCAAGGCTAATATATTACCAGAGATCATTAATGAGCGTAAAATGACGCGGAAGCTGAGAATCTGGTGTTCTGCATGCTCTCATGGTCAGGAGCCTTACAGCATCATGATGCTGTTGCGTGAGAATTACCCGGAACTGAATGACTGGAATATTCAAATCATATCGACGGATTTGTGTAAGAAAGCTCTGGAAAGAGCCCGCGAAGGAGTCTATTCACAGTTTGAGGTTCAGCGTGGTTTGCCCGTACATTTGCTGATGAAATATTTTGAGCAATGTGAGCAGGGCTGGAAAATTAAACCTGACCTGGGGGCCGGAATCCAATGGAAGCATTTGAACCTCCTGGAAGATTTCAGGCACCTGGGAATGTTTGATATCGTATTCTGTCGCAATGTCCTGATTTATTTCAAACCGGAATTGAAAAAAGACATACTGAACCGCATCAGCAGCCAGCTGAATTCCAGTGGAACGCTGTTACTCGGGGCTGCTGAAACAGTACTGGGGATTTCAGACAAATACACCAAACAGGCCGGATGTCAATCTGCCATTTACCAGTTAGCCAGTAATTCTGTAGCAGATCCTATTGCCCGTTAGCAGCCTCATCTTCTGAGACCGCCTGGGCGATTTTAATATAAATCAATTTTCAGAACCCGGTAGAATGAATCCAGTCCGGATTGTCTTGCCGGGTTTCTGACTTTTCGGTGTGCGAAACCAGGAAAGAAATAAGAGAATATCAATGTCGGGTTGAGGTTCTGACGCCTGAAATATGTCGTCAAAAACTGCCTTTCCTCAATCCTGTAAATCTGTTATGACTTTACAAGAGTCAGGCTCTCATCCAGTTTCATTGATTTCATTCTTTTCATCGATTTCGCACAGGGAAGTGCAAAGTGAATCGACTTGCTTTATTTGAAGACCGTTCTGCGCTGCAGTTTACCCCCATTGCATTGATGCGGCCGGTATTTGAACTGCTGTGCGGTCAGTATACTGCGCGTGAACGGATATTGAAGTCAGTGCCTGTCGAGGAATGGGGTGTTTTGATTCGCCCTGCTCTGACAGAAGTCTACGCAGAGGAATTTCCAGAGGCACGAATCAATGATGCCATCTGGCTCAGCGAAGGCCCCACGCTGTTGATCAACGGACGCTGGCTGCCTGCCCTTCATGAAATTCCTTGTCTGGCCGATCTCACTGCAGAGAGCGTCGGGATGATGGGGGATACGGTTGCTTATCTGTTGCTGGAACCGGAAGAGGCGGCGCTGCTGACAACTGATGCCTGGGATGATGCAATTCAGAAAATCGCATCCACCAGAAAGCCTGTTGAAGTCGCAGGAACAGAACTTCATTTTCCATGGGACCTGGTCAATCAGAACCGTCAACAGCTCGTAGATGACTTCGCATTATCAGCCTCAACACGACCTGCCACAGGCAATTTAGATAACCTGACGGTTGTGGGGCCATCGGATCTGGTTCAGGTTGATGAAAGCGCTGAGATTGATCCGTTTGTAGTACTCGATACACGGCAGGGACCGATTGTGATTGACCGGGATGCCCGGATCCAGGCTTTCACACGTATCGAAGGTCCCGCTTATATCGGACCAGGCACGCAACTGTTCCGTGCGAACGTGAAAGCTGGTACGACAGCTGGTCCGCACTGCAGACTGGGAGGCGAGATCGAGGAATCGATCCTGCATGGCTACGCCAATAAATATCACGATGGTTTTCTGGGGCACTCCTATATCTGTCCCTGGGTGAATCTCGGGGCTCAGACCAGCAACAGTGATTTGAAAAATGATTATTCTCCGGTCAAAGTGCCTCTGGCGGGGATTCCCATTGATACCCATTCCGTAAAAATCGGGTGTTTTATCGGTGATCATACGAAGACAGCTCTCAACAGCCTGTTCAATACCGGTTCTTCTGTCGGCGTAATGTCGATGGTCCTCCCGGTAGGAGAGTTACTTCCGAAACATATTCCTTCTTTTTCGCGTTTCTGGTTAGGTCGCATTGACAGCCAGATTGATATTGCGGATCTGTTTGAACTGGCAGATACATCGATGCGACGTCGAGATCTTTCTTTGACTGCTGCCCAGCGTCTGTTGCTGGTCTCACTGCTGGAAGAGACTGTCGAAGAGCGCGAAACCGCGATTCGCTGGTGGGACCAGAAACGGGGAATTGCACCTGCTGCCAGTCCTCAATTGCCCGTCGAGAGACGCTGAGACGCCTGGACTGTGGATTCTGGGAATGAGTCTGGAAAAGGCGAACTTACCGTAGATTTGTGTTGTCATATTGATATGAAACGCTCGTTCGAAAGCTTCGCGGGAAACTTGAGTAAAATCCTGTTCGGGAAGACGATTTCGTAAGAATTATCATGTTGATGTAAGATTGTCGCAAAATGACGACAGTTCTATTCGCGTCAAACCAATGATTGTGAATTTTACTATCTCTGGTGATGCGCAAGATTCAATCACAGCAGGCATTTATGCAGGTTTGTCTGGTCAGACAGATTTTTCGGGCGGTTTGGTACAGTCCTTGCGATTCTCTAACTCGTCAGGCTTTTCCAGGGGTGAAGAGCTTCAGCTTCTTGGGCTAACGGACTTGAGGCTGTGTATTCAAGTTTTTTAAGACAAAGTGTTGCAATGATTAATCAGGAGAACAGGGTCATGTCAGAACAGGTCATGGAAGAGTTGTGGAATGGATTGTCACCGGCAGCAGATCGTAATGATCTGGCGAATGCCGTGATTGATCGTCTGCTCGAGTTGAAAATTGATCTTCAGGAAGTCTCACTGTCAGAGATGAAAATGCTGTTGGCGCGTGCTTACAGTAATCAGGCGCGAGTGGATTCACAGAAACGCAGCCGGCGGATTTCTGATTGCGTTGTAGCATCTTAACAATTCCCGTTCCCTGAATTATTCCAAGTAATTCAGGGAACGGAATGGAAATTATACTTGAACCACGAATCATCAAAGTGGTAGAACAGTGTCGCAACCTGCTGATTTCTGAAACAGGTTTGCAAAAACAGGTGGTAGTCTATTGTTGGTCTCCCTGTTATCTGTACCCGCTCTTTGAGGAAATACTGCTGTGAATGATGAGAATCAGCCGAGTCCATCAGGCCAGGAGGGTGCAGCCAACGGTCAGTCTGAGGTCGCGCAGCACATTATCGAATCGCTTCGGCAAGGGAATAAAATTCAGGCTATCAAAGATTACCGCGAATCAACCGGTGAGGGTCTGAAAGAATCTAAAGAAGCCATTGAGGCCCTTATCGAGAAGTATGATATTCAAATGAAGTCGGGGTGCGCTTCCATGCTGCTGTTTGCTACATCCCTCATGCTGTTGATAATCATCTGGATACAGTAAGTTTCAGCATGATTCGCTCTCCGTTCAGATCAGGGGCTCTGAAAAACAGCGCACACCGGTATCGTCAGTATGCCGAAACTGCAGAACTGCTGTGAATTCACAAATAAAACAGCAGATTTACATTCAAAATCACCTCGCTTATCAGTTCCGATAAAAGTTTCGTGTTGAAATCATCTTTTCTTCACATTTACCTCATACTTTGTCATCATAGTATGTATTGAGATCGGTTTATGAGATCTGAAGTGATGGAGTGATCGCCGATTTCAATAACCAGAGCGACCCGCCCTATCCGACCCTCCGCGAAAGGTGATTACATGAGACGGTGTTTAACATCACTGGCTGTTCTTGGAATCCTGTTTACTACTACAGTGATCTGGGCCTGCTCGGTCCCGGTATTTCGATATGCATTAGAACGCTGGCCCGCTGATAAATACAGTGCGGTCGTGTTTCATCGTGGTGGCTTAACGCCGGAACAGCAAAAGCTGATTTCCCACTTTGACCAGGAAGGGACGATCGCACAAAAGTCGGCCAATGTTGAACTGAAGCTGGTCGATCTGGACGCTGAGCCAGCTCAGGAAGATGTGGAACTCTGGAAAGTGCAAAAAACAGAAACGCTGCCACTGCTTGTGGTGCGGACTCCCCTGCCCGCCCCGGTTCCCGCTGGTTTCTGGTCAGGGGAACTGACCGAAGAAAATATCAACCGTCTGATTGATTCTCCACTGCGACAGAATATCGCAAAACAGCTGGTTTCTGGTCAGACTGCTGTCTGGGTCTTTCTGGAAAGTGGTGATGCCGAAAAAGACAAAGCCGCTCGCGAACTGCTGGTCAAAGAACTCAAGCGGATGGAGAAAATCCTGAAACTGCCTGAAATTGAACAGGCTGATATTGAACAGGGGCTGGTCAGCGTTTCGCCAGACAGTTTAAAGTTGAAATTCAGTATTGTGACCTGCTCTCGTGATGATTCTGCAGAACAATATCTGACACACATGCTGTTGGCGACAGAGAACGATCTGAAAGACTTTGATTCAGAACCGATGACATTGCCCGTATTTGGACGGGGACGGGTACTATATGCTTTGATTGGAAAAGGCATCAATCCGGGGACAATCGAGCAGGCCTGTCGCGATCTGACCGGTCCTTGCACCTGTCAGGTGAAAGATCAGAATCCGGGAACTGATCTGTTAATGTCAGTTCCCTGGGAAAAACTGGTGACGCCTACAGCACAAGATGAAAAAGAACTGCCGCCTCTGACAGGGTTGACCAGTTTTTCGAATAGTGATGCAGAAAATCAGGATCCCGCTTCCATGGTACAGCTATCAGGTAATAAAGCAGACCCTGGCAACGCGGGATCAGAGAAGACATCTACGACGGAAGCCGTTAAGAGTGATAGCGTAGAAGAGGCTGTTTCCACTGAACCGCGTGAGGAAACCTTATTGACAGCAGAGAAGTCAGGACCTGCTCCCGTGCATTATAAGATCGAATTATTCCTGCTTGCGGGCGCTGTTGTGCTGGTCATCATTCTGGCAGGAAGCTACATGCTGTTGGCCCGAAAACAATAACCAATAATTTGAATTTAATATCTGAGTGCCGTTAGCGGTCTGTTCAGAAGGATCTAAAATCAATGTCCTTATTTCACTTGATCATTCAGGAAATGCAGCATCGCAAGATGAATTTTCTGCTGGGACTGTTGTCGGTTGTAGTGGCAGTAGCCTGTCTGGTGGCTGCGTTAACACTATTGCAGGCTGATGAAATTCAAACGGAACTGATTCTGGAGAAGAAATCAGAAGAAGTGAAGCAGGCAGGTGCGCAACTGGAAGATGCAATGCGAAAAATCACCAAAGGCCTGGGCTTCAATATTCTGATTTTACCGGCAGATGAGGATCTGAGTGAATTTCACCTGACGGGTATGGTTGCGAAAACGATGCCTGAAGAAAATGTGAAAAAACTGGCTAATTCAGATATCGTGACGGTCAATCACCTGTTACCGATGGTCGCTAAAAAAGTTACCTGGCCGGAAAAAGAATGCGAAATCATTCTGACCGGGACACGGGGTGAAGTTCCCCTGTTGGAGCGGGCTCTGAAAAAACCGCTTCAGCAGCTAGTGCCAGAAGGCTCGATGGTGCTCGGATATCAGATTCAGAAAAAACTCGGACTCAAAGTCGGAGATGAAGTCAAACTGATGGGCAAGCCATTCAAGGTCTCCCTGGCCTATCCCGAACGGGGGAATGCAGATGACAGTACGGTCTGGATAAATTTAAAACAGGCTCAGGAATTATTGGGCATGCAGAATCTGGTGAATGCAATCCTGGCACTGGAATGTAATTGTGCAACAGAAGACCGTGTTGCTGAGATCCGCAAAGATGTTGGAGAAATTCTACCCGGCACTCAGATCATCGAACGAGGCCCCCCTGCTCTGGCGCGGGCCGAAGCCCGCAATAAAGCGCATGCGACCGCTGTCGCTTCACTGGAACAGGAGAAGGCTAATCGGATTCAACTGATAGAACGACATGCGGATTTTGCTGCCGTACTCGTACCTCTGGTGGTACTCGGCTGTGGAGCCTGGATCGGTTTTCTGTCGCTTGAGAATGTACGACGTCGTGCGACTGAAATCGGGATACTGCGGGCAATCGGTCTAAGGTCTTCCCAGGTTTTTGGGATCTTTATTATTAAAGCCATGCTGATTGGCTTGATCGGTGCCCTGCTCGGTTATTTTCTGGGATATGGAATTGGCGTGACCTGGGGTAAGTTACCGGATTCCGTTCATCCCCAGGATGTGCTTTTTTCAGGTCGCTGGCTCCTGTTGAGCCTGGTGTTTGCACCACTTTTGGCGAGTTTAGCCAGCTGGATTCCCGCTTTGATGGCAGCGAGACAGGATCCTGCAACGATACTTCAGGAAGGATGATTAACCGGATATGTTACTGGAACTGAAAGCGCTGACGAAATCATTTAAATCAGGTTCTCACCGTGTGCAGGCTGTGGATGGGGTCAGTCTATCGATAGATGGCGGCGAGTTTGTGGCGATTCAGGGGCCCAGCGGGTGTGGAAAGTCGACACTGCTTTTAATGGTAGGAGGGCTGTTGAGTCCGGATAGCGGACAGGTATTGATTGAAAATACCGATCCTTATGCTTTATCAAACGATCAGCGTGCCCGTTTCCGATCGACGCATCTGGGATTTGTATTTCAACAGTTCCACCTGGTGCCCTACCTGAACGTACTGGATAATGTGCTGGCACCTGCCCTGGCAACTCGTTTGCCCGAATCGCGTCAGCGCGCCGCAGAACTGATTAATAAATTTGGACTGGAACCGCGTCTGCATCACACTCCGGCAGAACTCAGTACAGGTGAAAAACAACGTGTCGCTTTAGCACGTGCCTTATTTCATCAACCTAAAGTGCTGCTGGCAGATGAACCCACCGGAAATCTGGATGCGGAAAACTCGGAAATTGTTTTAAATGTTCTCAATGAATTCGCACAAAACGGTGGCTGTGTTTTAATGGTTTCGCATGATGATCAGGCTGTGCAGTCGGCGCAGCGGGTACTTGGTATCAATGCGGGGCGTCTGTCACCTCAGACTGAAAAAGAAGCGTTAATCAACTCTTGAATCGACAAGTGAAATCTCAAATTCAGGTAAACTTATGAAATATCTCTGCGGTAAGAATGGGAAACTGTCACCACTGCCTCCCAGCCGGACAGGAAGAATTAATAGCGGAATGGCAATCGCAGGGGGCTCAATCCTGTTTCTGGCTGTCATGCTGGGGTTACTGATCTACTCTCCCCCCAAAGAGAAAACGCAAACTCTCACAACGGCGAATGAAGACGACGCGCTGGTTATGTACTGCGCAGCAGGCATTAAACCACCGGTAGCGGCAGCGGCAGCACAATTTGCGGAAGAAGAATTCGGCATACCCGTGCATCTGCAGTATGGCGGTTCTGGAACCCTGCTCAGTAATCTGCAGGTGGCGAAAAAAGGTGATCTGTACCTGGCGGCCGACACCAGCTATATCGAAATTGCCCGTGAGAAAGGTCTGCTTGATGAAGCGATTTCGGTAGCCCGAATGCATCCTGTGATTATGGTCAAAAAAGGGAATCCCAAAAAAATACAATCAATTGATGACTTGTTGAAAGCAGATGTGACGTTTGCGTTAGCCAATCCCGATGCGGCTTCGATTGGAAAGCTGACCAAAAAGAAATTGACTGAAGCTGGCAAGTGGGATGCGGTTTCCAGGTCGGCACGCGTTTTCAAACCAACAGTATCGGAGATTTCTTCTGATGTCCTGTTAGGGGCTGTCGATGCTGCGATTGTCTGGGATGCCACCGTGAATCAGCATCCAGAGAAAGCCTCCATGGTTGATGTGCCAGAATTTTCAGGCACGATCAAAAATGTGACTGTTGGCGTTTTGAATTCTTCCGATAAACCGCAGAAGGCACTGATGTTTGCCCGTTATCTGCAGGCACCGGAAAAAGGGCAGAAGCAGTTTGCGGAAAACGGCTATGAAACAGTTCAAGGGGACGCATGGGATCCTCATCCGACGATTCTACTCTTCAGTGGCGGAGTGAACCGGTTAGCGATTCAAGATACTTTGAGAGAGTTTGAACAACGCGAAGGAGTGACGGTCAATACGGTATACAACGGGTGTGGTATTCTGGTGGGACAGATCAACAGTGGCCAGCGGCCCGATGCCTACTTCGCCTGTGATACTTCTTACATGGTTCAGGTCCAGCCGAAGTTTACCCTGCCTCTCACAGTAGCTGAGACAGATATGGTCATCATTGTAGAGAAAGGGAATCCCAAACAGATCAAATCGGTGTTTGATCTTGCCGGAAAAGATATCAAGGTGGGGCTAGCACATCATGAACAGAGCGCCTTGGGAGCGTTGACTAAAAGATTACTGGGCCCGCTTGTACACAACGATCACAGTCTCTACGACGCAGTGCAGCCGAACGTCAAAACAAACACTCCCACTGCGGATCTGCTGGTCAATCAGTTGAGGACCGGTTCACTGGATGCGGCTATTGTGTATCGCGCAAATATTTCGAAAGTGACGGACAAGCTGGATGTGGTGGAAATCAAAGAGGGGCGTCCTCTGGCGGAACAGCCTATCGCGATCCTCAAATCGACTAAGTATCCGAACCTGATGCAGCGTCTGGTGGATAAGCTCACGGCGGCTCCTTCGCGGGCAATCTTTGAATCCAGTGGATTTCGCTGGCGCATTGCTTCGGGGTCGCTATGACAGAGCCGACTACGAACGAACAGAAAATACGGGAATTTAAACCCCGCTCTGATTTGGCATTCTATACAATTTTTATTTCCATCAGTGCGTTTTATGTATTCCTGATTGTGGCGATGCTGACCGCCGAGACTACTTATACCACGCCCGATCACATCTGGAAGGCATTTGCCAAGCCGGAGATTCGCTACGCGATCTGGTTAAGTCTGATCTCCTGCGCCATTACGACAGTGCTTTCGCTCTGGGTTTCTGTGCCGATTGGCTACCTGATGTCGCGGCACGAATTTCCCGGTAAAACGCTGATTGATGCAATCCTGGACATTCCCATCGTGCTGCCTCCACTGGTGATTGGGCTATGCCTGCTGATCCTGTTTCAGGTCGAAATTCCGCAGATTGAATGGCTCAACAGAATGGTCGCCGAAAAGTCAGGAGTGGAATATATGCCCAGTGCATCGACGGCACAAACTGACTCGGTTGATGACGTGATTCGCAAAGTGACAAAAGTGATTTTCGGAAAATCAATCGGGGTGACCTACGAAATCCCCAGCGTGATTCTGGCTCAGTTCATGGTGGCCTGTGCTTTTGCAGTGAGGACGATGCGAGTTACCTTTGATCAGATTGGCCCGCGATATGAACAGGTGGCCTTAACGCTGGGCTGCAGTCGAGGACAGGCTTTCTGGCGTGTGGTCTTTCCCCAGGCTTATCGTGGGCTGCTGGCGGCGGGCACACTCGCCTGGGCACGCTCACTGGGTGAGTTCGGTCCGATTCTGGTCTTTTCCGGGGCAACCCGTATGAAAACAGAAGTGCTGCCAACCACGGTGTTCCTGGAACTGACAGTCGGTAACATCGAAGGTGCTGTTGCCGCCTCATTGATTATGGTCGTGGCTGCCTTGATTGTACTGGTGATTGCCCGTATGTTCGGGCTGACCCGCGGCGCTGCAATATAAATGTGACCTTTCGAACTCTGCTATGACAGCGATCTCAACTACCTGATTTGACAGATTATGATCTCAGTAAAAAACCTTTGTGTCCAGGTTGGCGAATTCCGTCTGAAAGACGTCAGCTTTGAAGTGCCGGGGGGACACTATGCCGTTCTGATGGGTAAGACCGGCAGCGGTAAAACAACGATTCTGGAAACTATCTGTGGCTTAAAAAAGGTCCAGTCGGGCATAGTTTCCCTGAACGGCAGACACATGACCGATGCCAGTCCGGCTGAGCGTGAAATAGGATATGTTCCCCAGGATGGCGTACTGTTTCATACAATGACGGTTCGCGATAATCTGTCATTCGCTTTAGAAGTGCGAAAATGGAGTCAGCGGGATATTAATTTACGGGTGGACGAATTGGGAGAACTGCTGGGAATCAGTTCTCTGCTGGATCGAACCCCCTTTGGTTTGAGCGGAGGAGAAACTCAACGAGTCTCCCTGGGACGTGCTCTGGCTGCGAAACCTTCCATTCTCTGTCTGGATGAACCATTGAGTGCCCTGGATGAAGACACCCGTGGCGATATGTGTAAGCTGCTGAGTGAAGTGCAGCGTATGACCGGCGTGACAACCCTGCATATTACTCACAATGCATCAGAATCTGAGCGTCTGGGAGATATCAAACTGGTAATCACCGAAGGAGTGGTCCGCAGTCTGCCACAAAAGACAGGAGAATTCCCGGGAGAAAAATCTACCGACAGTCAGGCAACCGAAACAAAGACAGATACTTCAGCAAAAATGAAAGCGCAATAGCAATGAAGATTAAGGTGGAATATACAGCCCAGGTCAAAAAAGCGGCTGGCACCGGTACTGAAGAATACGAAATTCCACCGGGAAGTACGTTGCAGGATCTGGTGAAGCAGATCGCGGAAACGCATTCGACTGCTCTGAAGCCTCTGCTGTTTCCGGATTCAGAAGTTCTACATCCCTCCATCCTGTTGTTTGTTTCGAATGAACAGGTATTATGGGAAGAACCACGGACGCTGGAACCTCAGCAGGTCGTGTCGATTCTCTCCCCGATCTCCGGGGGATGAGGAACACTCCTTAATTATTGTTAAACAGAAATCCCGCCTCAAGATACAGGAGTCATGATGTCTGGTTTTGCGCCCCTGACGGATGAAGAACGAGCAGTTTATGAGTGGCAGATCTGGGTGCCCGAATTTGGAGAAGCCGGACAGGAGAAACTCAAAAACGCATCCGTTATGATTTCGCGATGTGGTGGCCTGGGAAGTGTGGTCGCATACGAACTGGCGGCGGCGGGAATCGGAAAACTGGTGATTGCGCATGCCGGGAATGTCAAACCGAGTGACCTGAACCGTCAACTGCTTATGACGCACGACTGGCTGGGGAAACCTCGCGTCGAATCTGCTGAGCGACGTTTGAAAGAGTTGAATCCCCGACTGGAAATTGTGGCTGTTCCTGAAAATATCAGTGAGAAGAATGCAGAGCAGCTTGTGAATCAGGTCGATCTGATTGTCGACTGTGCCCCGCTCTTCCCGGAACGCTATGCGATGAATCGCCAGGCGGTGTTACAGAAAAAGCCGCTCGTGGAATGTGCCATGTATGACCTGGAAGCCCAGTTAACCACATTTATTCCCGGCCAGACCGGTTGTCTGGCCTGTCTGTATCCCAATGATCCTCCTGCCTGGAAACGGGAGTTTCCCGTATTTGGTGCAGTCTCTGGAACGGTTGGCTGCATGGCGGCGATGGAAGCGATCAAGGTCATCAGTGGACTGGGGGAGACACTGGCGAATCAACTGCTGATGTTCGATCTGCGGGATATGACATTTCAAAGAAACCGGATCTTACGTCGAACAGACTGTGCTGTCTGTGGAGTCTGAGTTAGTTACTTTAATATGAAGACAACCCCGTGAATATGAAGACAACCCCGTGAGGTATTTCAATGAAATCGTTTTTTCTCCAACTGTCGCTGGTAACAATTCTGTTTCACTGGACAACGTCTGCTACGATAACAAAGGTTGCTGCGGCGGAAGCAGGTGGCAATCCGGAATGGCGTGGTGCTGCTGCTTCTGTTGTGATTACGCCGGACAAACCGATGTGGATGTCAGGCTATGCAGCCCGCACGAAACCTTCTGAGGGAAAAGTGCATGATCTGTACGCCAAACTGCTGATCCTGGAAGATAGCCGCGGCCAAAAAGTGGTGATTATCACAACCGACCTGATCGGAATTACGCCAGCACTTCGCGATCCCATTGCTGCGCGTCTTGAATCGGATTTTAAAATTCCTTCAGCAGCCCTGTTGATGAACGCATCCCATACGCATTGTGGACCCGAATTACGGGAAGACAAAGCGACCCGCCGCGGACTGGGAGGAGATCGAGGTGCTGAAGCCCGGCAATATACGCAAATGCTGGTTGAGAAACTTCTCAAGGCGATCAAAACAACTCTGCCTCGTCTTGAACCGGTTGAGCTGAAGTATGCTTCCGCGCGGGCTGGCTTTGCGATGAACCGTCGTCTGCCCACTCCCAAGGGAGTAATTAATAGTCCCTACCCGGAAGGCCCTGTAGATCAGCGGGTACCGGTTTTGATTGTAGAACGGCCTGATCGTTCTCTGGTGGCAGCTTTGTTTGGCTATGCCTGTCACAATACGACGCTCAGCTTTTACCAGTTTTGTGGTGACTATGCCGGATATGCCCAGGAATACCTGGAAGACGCTCATCCGGGGATGGTGGCGCTGTTTATGATGGGCTGTGGTGGAGATCAGAATCCCTATCCGCGCCGGTCTCTGGATCTGGCTAAACAGCACGGTCGTGCGCTTTCCAATGCTGTTGAGGTGGCTCTCTCCGTCAAACAGCCTCGTGAAATTCATGGACCGCTGGGAATTGCCATGGAAGAGGTCGAACTGGAATTTGCCGCGCCCCCTTCCCGGGAAGAACTGCTCAAACGGAAAGAAACAGGCAACAAATATGAACAGAGCCACGCGATTCGTCTCCTGAATCAACTCGATGAACGGGGGGGGATTCAGACCAGTTATGCCTTTCCTCTGCAGGTCATTCAGTTTGGGAATGATCTGACTTTAGCAGCCATTTGTGGCGAAACGGTAGTAGATTATTCTCTCAGACTGCAGCAGGAACTGAAATCAGGGAATGGGAATTCCCATGAACAGGAGCCTGTTGTCTGGGTCGCCGGTTATTCGAATTATGTTTTTGGCTATCTTCCCAGTCTGCGTGTCCTGAAAGAAGGGGGCTACGAAGGGAATAGAGCCATGATTTATACTTCGTACCCCGGTCCCTTTGCTGAATCTGTCGAGCAGCGGGTGGTTTCCAAAATTAAGGACCTTGCTGCTCAAGCCAGAATGTCCACCCAGCAGAAGTAGTCTCAATTTCTATCATCAATTTGTTTTACTTTTGTCTCAAGTGCCAGGATTTTTAAATTTCCATTTCGCTTTTCCAGACGGTTGATTTAGAATGCATGAATGTTTGTTAAAGATATGATTGTCTTTAAAGGTTCTATTCTTCCCCACCTGGAGTAGTCAGTGATGCGCCGTCAACTGTTCCAATATGTGCGTTTTGGTATTGGTTTTGTGATATTATCAACAGTCGTGTCCTCCAATGTGCAGGCACAGACTGAGCAGGAAGTGACCGCTTCCCGTCTTAAGGGAGTCGAGTTTCTCAAATCCCAGCAGCAGGAAGATGGCAGCTGGGAATTTGAAGGTCATCCGGTGGGGATTACAGCGCTCTGTACCATGGCGCTTCTGGAGAATGGAATCCCTGTCAATGATCCTCTGATTCAGAAAGGCAGGCAGTTTGTCCTGAAGGACTCAGAGAAACTCAAATCAACATATGATCTGTCTCTGGCAATTCTGCTCTTATCGCGAATCGGTAATCGAGAAGACAAGGCTGAGATCCGCCGGTTCGCTGCACGTTTAATTGCAGGTCAGACCACAACGGGAGGCTGGAGTTATACTTGTCCTCTGGCATCTGCGAGTAGTTTAAGTAACCCGCGAGCCCGACCCAAACTGGGAACCTCACCCGGCGATAACAGTTGCACTCAATTTGCGGTGCTTGGCCTGTGGACGGCTTCCCGTTCGAATATTAACATCGATGATTCAATGATCGGGGTGGCACGGCGGTTTGTTGAAACGCAGAACGAAGATGGAGGCTGGAGTTACAAGCTGCCAACCGAAGAGATGAAAGAACCTTCCAGGAATTCGATGACACTGGCAGGTTTGTTTTGTCTGACAGTGGCCCGTGCTACAAAGATTCGTTCGCTCAATCAGGACGTTCTGAAGGAAGCAGAATCCAGAACCGAAACGAAGAAGGAAGGCGATACCCTGATCTCCGATCCGATTTTTGCCAAAGGTCTGGAGATGGCGGGCACCTATGCTGCAGGAATCAGTGCCTCATCGGCCCGGTACTTCCTCTGGTCGACAGAGCGCGTAGGCGTCTTGTTGGGGCTGGAAACGCTGGGAAATACCGACTGGTTTTCCAAAGGGGCCTCAGCGTTAATACAGACACAGAAAGAGGATGGCAGTTGGGAAGACTCGCGCGGGAAACTGGCAGAGACTGCTTTTGCAATTCTGTTTCTGCGAAAAGCAAATCTGGGGAGTGATATCTCACGAATGCTGAACGGAGAACCGGCAAAGAAATTTCAGATCTATACCCAGGAGAAAAAACCGGAGTTCGAAACCCTGCAGGCAGCAGTCGCCGCTGCCAAAGCGGGAGATTTGATTCGCGTGAATGGGGATGGGCCGTTTGGAGTGCCTCATCTGGAAATAGATAAGGATTTGAGCATAGAAGCCGGCTTTGGCTATGCTCCTGTTTTTCAGTATGAACGCGGGAAGAACCGCCTTGGTTTGCGGTCACGGCCGGAACGGGACCCGGATGTACGCCATATCCTACGGGTATCGAAAGGAACCCTGGCTCTGGAAGGGATCGGTTTTGAATTTGATCCTCCCGAAGTCGGTAAAGACGTCCCCTGGGCGGCGATTGTGGTGAATGGTGGAAACTTAAAAATGCTGAACTGTACAATTTCAGAGCAGAATGACAAAGGCATGGCAGCAGTTCAATTTTTAAAACCGACCGACTCGACAATAACAAACTGTTTTTTCGTGGGAGGACGCGCATCCTTTGAAATCGAAGGGACGGGGAAACAGACGATTTCGGTTGATGATTCGATTCTTTTTTCACGAAAAATATTCTCTGTTCTGAAAAGTACCGGTACGACTGCGGGGGGCGATATTAATCTGAATCTGTCTCATTGTACGGTTCAAGGCGCTGAAGGTTTTGTGTTTGAACGATTCGTGAAAAATATTCATGTTAAGAGTGACCACTGCGCGTTCAAAGTAGAAAACCTGGGCCTTTCAATGCTGTCAGCCAAAGGTTCAAAGGAAAACCGGTCATTTGCAGGAGATGCAAATGTCTATGATGTAGATGACTGGCTGGGGTTGAGCGGCAAGGCTGAGTCCGGAGTGACCGATGTCAAAAGCTGGAGCCAGTTCTGGGGAAATACCGATGACACGTCTCTGGGAGATACATTAGCGTTTGCATTTCGCCGGCCCAATAACTCATTCAATCATCGCTATAAACCCGAGGACTGGGAAGTCTCGGAGAGTTCACCGTTGCTGGCCCGAGGACTGGATTTTGGAGCTAAACCGGCGAGTGTTGGTGCCGGCGCAGGATTCAGCCGCTTTCGCAGTAGTATTCTCTATAATGAATGGAAGCAGAAGCAGCTCGCAGAGGCGAAGTAAGCGGAATTCGAGCCGAAAGCGATTTGCTTTTCCTTCATCAAACGTTAGAATTCCCTGCTGACTGATATTTATGGCTGTTCATGAATATCATTTCACCCTGTCAACGATTCGACGGTGAGAACGTTCACCGATTTATGAATGAATTCGAGTAAACAGCGCCGCCAGATTATTTTTGAAGCGGCACGACTGATGTATTCGCGACAAGAGACAGAATATTATCGGGCCAAAATGAAAGCGGCCCGTAAAGTCTGCCAGGGCTGGGTTAAACCTGCCGATCTCCCCAGTAACCGCGAAATTCGAGACGAAATCCAGCGTTTTGCCTGCACGTTTGAAGGCGAATCCCGCACCGAAAATCTGCTGGGCATGCGACTGCAGGCGTTGCGATTTCTGCGAATGTTCAAGCCGTTTCATCCTAAACTGATCGGCAGTACTCTGACCGGACATATTCGACAGGGCTCGGATATTGATATTCATGTGTTTTCACACAGTTATGAAGCAATAACGGCGCAACTGGATGAGGAAGGGATTTCCTATCGTGTCGAACACAAAACCGTGAAAAAACATGGTGAAGAGCGAATTTTTACACACATCCATATTCAAGATGAATTTCCTGTAGAACTGACTTTGTATCCCACCGAGCGTTCAAGCTATGGATTCAAGTGTTCGATTACCGGGAAACGGATTGAACGTGCCACATTGCCTCAGTTTGAACAACTGCTGGTAAAAGAATATCCGGGGATCGATCTGGATCAGCGGCTGGCGGAAGTTGAAGAGAGCATCGACCGGTTCCAGATGTATCGTTTGTTGCTGCTCCCATTAGCGGGAGTCAAACAGTCCAAAAAATATCATCCGGAAGGAGATGCGTTATATCACAGCCTGCAGGTGTATGATCTGGCCTGTGATGAGCTCCCCTATGACGAGGAGTTTCAGTTGGCTGCATTACTGCATGATGTGGGAAAAGCCATTGATCCGCATGATCACGTCGAAGCAGGCTTGCAGGCGCTGGAAGGATTGATTACAGAAAGGACTGCCTGGCTGATTCAGCATCATATGGATGCGCATGCCATCCGGGCAGGAACGCTGGGAGCACGTGCACGACGGCGGTTGATGGCGAACGAAAGTTATGAAGATCTGCTGTTGCTTGAAGAGTGCGATCATAACGGTCGCGAACCAGGAGTTGACGTGCCTGATGTGGAAGATGCTCTAGAAGCGATTCAGGAACTGTCCCGCCTGTGCGGCTGATTTCTCCATAATTAAAAATAGTATTATTATAATTAAATCAGAGAGGATTTATACCAATGCCAAAACATGTCTTGAGTGTCGGACAATGTGTGCCGGATTCCAGTTCATTAACACGCTTTCTGACCAGCCACTTTGATGTGAAGATTGATCAGGCAGATGTGGAAAACGATACCATGGAGAAATTAAAATCGACGGAGTATGACCTGGTACTGATCAACCGCAAACTGGATGCCGACTACAGTGACGGTATTGAACTCATCCAGAAAATCAAGGCCACTTCCGATGTCAAACAGAGTCCGCTGATGCTGGTCTCCAATTATCCGGAGTACCAGGAACAGGCCGTTGAGGTGGGAGCCGTGTATGGTATTGGTAAAGATCAATACCGGGATCCACAGACAGCTGCCCGTCTGCAGCCTTATTTAGGTTGATAGCGGAGATAGCGGCCCGGTAATGTCTGCGAAGTGATTTCCAGCGGCTGATTATTGTGTACAATGGGAATTCCATTGGTGAAGACATATTCGATGCCGCTGGAGAATTGCTGCGGATTATCATAGGTGGCATGATCCTGCACAGTATCAGGATCAAAAATCACCAGGTCTGCAAAATGCTGTTCTTTCACGAACCCCCGCTGTGCCATGCCGAAACGTTTCGCTGCAGAACCGGATAATTTATAGACAGCATCTTCCAGTGAAAAGAGCTTGTGGTCTCGCACGCAGGGACCCAGCAAACGGGCTGCTGAACCAAACTGGCGAGGGTGGATCATGCCCCCTTCCATATAAATTCCGTCGGTTCCCATCATGTACAGGTCATGCTTCAGAACAGGATCAACGAGCCGGTCATCTCCCATGTTAAAGACCAGCAGGACTGCCATTTCTTCTTCAATCAGCAGGTTGATCAATGCTTCTTCTTTAGGAAGACCTGATTCTTCCACATACTGGCTCAGTGATTTGCCTTGATGCTGCTTATTCTTTTCGGTGAGTACCCAGGCAATCTGGATCGCAGAAATATCCAGCAGATAATTTTCCAGTCCATATTTGAAACGCAACAGCATTTCAGGCTGTTTTAACTTTTCAATCGCTTTTTTCGGTCCGTCTTCAAATACTTCATAAGGCAGCAGAAAGTGCAGCATGGTGGAACCGGGTTGATAGGGATACACGTCAAACGAGATATCAACTTCGTGACGGGCAACTTTGTCGATGTATTCGAGAGCCTCTTCTGCCTGGCCGGGATGTTGACCTTTCATATGGGAAATATGCACTTTGACCCCTGCTCTTTTGCCAATCTCAACCAGTTCTTCGATAGCCGGCATCAGCGATTTTTTGTAGCGGATATGCGAGACATAGAGCCCGTCGTATTCGGCCATTGCCTGACAGGCTTCGACCAGTTCATCTGTTGTGGAAAAACATTGCGCGACATAATCGAGACCGGTTGACAGGCCGACTGCGCCTGCCTCCATCCCTTTGCGGACATCGGCGCAGATCTGTTTCATCTGAAAATCATCAACTCGCTGACGACCGAAACCACACGCCATTGAACGCAGGTTCGCATAGGGAATGTGCGTCATTACGTTCTGCACATTCTTGCCGTCGATCAGGTTCATATAATCCTGCAGCGATTCCCAGCCGGTATATTCATGCGGGTAGAGTCCGTCCAGCGACTGCAGATAATAGACCCAGTCCGCAGCGGTGCAGCGGTCCACGGGGGCATACGAGATACCATCCGCCATGATGACTTCGGTGGTGAAGCCCTGAGAGGTTTTGGAGATGAAGTTGGGTGTATTGAGCAGCCAACTGTCGGAGTGATTATGTACATCCACAAAACCGGGAGCGACGACTTTGTTGGTGGCGTCGATCACGGTGGCTCCTGAATTTTCAGGCAGTTCACCAATCGCGACGATGACATCCCCTTTGATACCGACATCTGCCTGATAGCGCGGAGAACCTGTACCATCAATCACAGTACCGCCAGAAATTAAAATATCAAAAACAGGATTTTCGCCGGTGGATTCATGGGTGTTCATAGATTACGTCAATTTCATCTAGCGGGGTGATCTGGGTGGGAACGCTGAATCTTAAGTTTACTTTGACATGATTCCTGTTCAGAGAAAAGTCTCGCTGGAAAATATTTCAAAATTATCAGGAGCTCTCAAGCCTCAGCCCTGAAGCCGCTGTTTGAAGATCCTGTCTGATTTAGGCGTAATTCTGTTTTCTTTCGTCTGGGGGATAACTACAATAAATAGAAATTATCCGATATGAGAATCCTGAAAGTTCAGAAACGTTTTAACCGACAAAGATAAAATGGCGTAATACGATAACATTAGACATTCAAACAGGAGCACTTCATGAGTCAACGTACTACTCGCCGCGAATTTATTAAACAATCCTCGGCGTTAGGCGCCGCGTTCTGGGTAAGCGGACAAAACCTGCTGGCAGCAGAAAAATCGCCACTGGAAAAATTGAATTTTGCTTCGATTGGTGTCGGCGGCAAAGGTTCCAGCGATTCAAAATCTGCCGCCGATAACGGGAATCTGATTGCCATCTGTGATATCGATGACAAACGTCTGCTCAAAGCGGCAGCCCGCTATCCCAAAGCGAAAAAGTTTAATGATTACCGGGAAATGCTGACCGAAATGGAAGGCCAGATTGATGCGGTCACAGTCAGTACTCCGGACCATTCGCACGCCCCTGCCAGTGTGATGGCGATGAAAAAAGGCAAGCACTGTTTTACTCAGAAACCGTTAACCTGGTCGGTTCACGAAGCACGCGTGATGCGGGAAACAGCTCAAGAACATGGCGTGGCCACTCAGATGGGGAACCAGGGAACTGCCAAGGACGGATTCCGGGAAGCTGTCGAAGTCATTCGTTCGGGCGTACTGGGGAACGTGCGGGAAGCACATGTATGGACCAACCGTCCTGTATGGGGCAAAGGCGTTGATCGTCCACCCACAGGGGAACCGGCTCCCAAACACATTCACTGGGATCTGTTCCTGGGACCTGCACCCTACCGCGAATTCAGCACACTGTACCATCCGTTTGAATGGCGTGGCTGGCTGGATTTCGGCACCGGGGCTCTGGGCGACATGGCCTGTCACACCATGAACATGCATGTGATGGCGCTGGATCTGTACGATCCACAGTCAATTGTCGCAGAACAGGAAGGCATGATCGAAAACGAAACCTATCCGAAATCCACGAAGATCACCTATCAGTTTGGTGAGCGCGGCGAAGGAAACAAACTCTGCCCGCTGAAACTGACCTGGTACGATGGCGGTAATTTACCACCCGAAGAACTGCTGATGGGTGAGAAAATGAAATCGAGTGGCGTGGTTCTCGTGGGAGATGAAGGTAATTTTTATACGCCCGATGACTACGGCGCAGAATATGTGCTGCTGCCCAAAGACAAGTTCAAAGACTTCAAAAAACCGGAGCAGAGCCTGCCTCGTTCTCCCGGTCACTTTGAAGAATTTGTTGTGGCCTGTAAAGGTGGAGATCCGGCAATGTCCAACTTCAACTACGCCAGCCGTCTGACAGAAACGACCCTGTTGGGGAATGCTGCCATTCGTGCCGGCAAGAAGCTGGAATGGAATGCGAAGAAAATGGAATTCACTAACGCTCCTGAAGCTAATAAATTCCTGAGTCGTGACTACCGTGATGGATGGTCTCTGTAAATTGAGATTATCTGGTTAAATAATAAAGCCCCGCGGGACACTGGTTCCGTGGGGCTTTTTAGTTTGAGATGAACGGATCAGCGAATAATATCTTCCAGCGCCGAAAGTGAAACGACTTCTCTTCGCGAGACCAGCGCGCGCTCTCGATTCGCGGCGATCCCATGCAGACCAATTTTATGGACGTACGTTTCCCGTGTGGTAGTAGTATCGCGCAGATCATGTACGTCTGCATCTTCCAGAAACAGGTAATGCTGATCCTGCCCGATCAGAGTTCCGGCGATCACATACAGACTGGAAAGGTCGACGACGACCGTCTTTCCAATCAGCTGTGCCAGGTACTGGGAATCCTCACTCATCTTATGTTCTGTCCTAATCTGGATGCCGAGCGATCTCAGCAGATGTTACTATTTTCTGAGCCTCTATTCTGACTGGATTTCCATTGAAATCAACCGGCGGAGCTCAGACAGTCTGGAAGATTTCAGCCGTGGAACGTTCCACGAAGGGCGCGGTGGTAAACCTGGGTTGACCAGATTCGCAAAATGAAATAAGAGAGAGTACTCAGAATTCTCTCACCTCTTCTGACTGCTTTCCCCACACAATAATTAAATCCAAGTCTTGATATATCAATCGTTTAGGCATAGTACAGCCATCTCGTTGATGTTTATCTTTTTCTGTCTCACACTCGTGAAACGGGTTAATATGAAGATTTCCAGCTCCCAATCTAAATCGTCAATTATCATGTACGCCTGCCTGGTCTGCTTCGGTCTGTCCGATCTGGATTTTGCATTTTCTCAGGAACCCTTGCCGGCAACAGTTCGTTCCGAGACCTCATTGCTGTTGATGAAAACCGGCCGCATGGTTTCCGGCGAGATCAGTGAAAGTGCTGGAGGATATCTCGTTAAGAACCCGACCGGCAGCATGGTGGTTCCCTTCGACAGCGTGTTGTTCGAAGCGAAGGATTTACATGAAATCTACCTGAAACAGCGTGCGGCAATGAAGTACCCGACAGCGAATTCACATCTGGATCTAGCCCGCTGGTGCATCACCAATGAGCTTTACGAAGAGGCCAAAAGTGAGTTGCGCGATGCGATCCGGCTGGAACCAAAACGTTCGGAACCACAGTTGATGCTACGTCGACTGATGGGCGTTTCAGCCGAGAATCAGCCTACAGTCCAGGAAAAGATTCAGGAAACTTTGATCAAAAAACAACTGGAAAGTTCTGACGAGGCGACCTCGCTGACCGGTATCTCGCGCGAGCAGTCGGCTTTATTTGTACGTAAGATTCAGCCGATCATGCTGAATAAATGTGGGAATGCCAATTGTCATGGCAATGCTGCGAAATCGGAATTTCGTCTGACACAGGTCACCCGTCGATATGGAAACCATCGTTTTTATGCTGAGAAAAACCTGGCAGAAGTATTGCGGTGGATTGACCTGGAAGACCCACTGCGCAGCCAGCTACTGGTCAAATCAGAGCAGGAACATCCGCAGCAGGGAATGGTGGTATACACGGGTTATGCCGGACGAAAACAACAGGAGGTTATTCAGAAATGGGTTGCCGATGTGGTTGCGGATCGTATTAAGCAAGATCAGTTACGTGCAGATCGTCTGACGAAGCGGGCGCAACGCCGTACCGGACAGGCACGGGAAAATCTGCTGAAACTGGCTGCGGGTATTTCGACGACAAAGGAAATTCAGCAGGCTGATATGGAAGTGGAACCGGCACAGTTAAAAGGGGATGTCTCCCTGATTTCCGGTTTCGAGCCGAAAAAACTTTCCGATCAGGAAATCAATGAGCTGGTCAAAGAGAAGCCTGCTGACCCATTTGATCCGGAACAGTTCAACAACGCTGCTGCTCCAGAGTAATGACCTCTTTTGCTGTCAGCAACACCAGTGTTCGATGAGCTTAGCAAACTTTTGTGTTCCCAATTCCAGTTGTTCCAATTCGATGAATTCATCGTGCGTATGTGCCTGACCGATGTCTCCTGGCCCGAAGACGACCATGTTCTTCATTTCCGGAAACAGACTGCCATCCGTGCCATAGGAAACGGTCTTTGCTTTATCTTTGCCGGCAATCTGCAGGACTTCGTTGACGAAGGGAGAGTTAGGGTCTGTGTAAACAGGGGTGCCGCCGCATTTGAACTGAAATTCAAGGCCACACTTTTCGGCGGCGCTGCGAGCACGCTCTACCAGTTCGTCTGGCTCCTGCCCTGGCATGGGACGGAAATAAACCGTACAGATACTCTGAGGCGGCGTGATATTGACGGCCGAAGTCTTATCGTTGATCCCGATGTTCCATCCGTTGGTGGGAGGGTCGAATTCCTCATTCTGCCAGCGGGGATCGGTCATGCATTCGTCATACAGTTTTTTCATTTCGACGAGAAACGGAATCATAGCCAGGTTGGCATTCACGCCGGTACTCAGGCTGGAATGAGCAGCCCGACCGTGTGAGATCACCTGAAAGCCATACGTTCCTTTGTGAGCATAAACGACTTCCAGTCGAGTGGGCTCTCCGATAATCCCATGAGTTTCACCAGCCACCATTTCCTGGTACATGGTAGATTTTTCTGCAACGTTCCGGGCACCGTGATAGCCGACTTCTTCATCGGCGGTACATGTGATGTAGAGCGGGTGTTTCAAATCGCGTTCGACATACTGCTTCGCGGCGGCGAGCATGCAGGCAATGGAGCCTTTCATGTCACAACTGCCTCGGCCGTACAGTTTGTCATCAATCTGGGTCGGTGTGAAAGGGCTGAAGTCTTCTGTGAACCAGGGATCAGCGGGAACAACGTCAGTATGAGCAAAATAGGCCATGCCCCCCTGCCCTGAGCCCCGCCGGCCGATGATATTGGCTTTGCGAATTCCCTTCGCGTCGTCGTATTCCAGACGCTCAATGGCAAACCCCAGATTTTTCAGAACGGCTTCTACATAATCGCTGACTGCCAGGTTCGAAAAACAACTGGTGGACTCGAAGGTCACGAGTTCTCTGGTATAGTTCAATGCATCCATGAATATTTCCGTGATTTTAAAAATGTTAAGTCTTTAGATATCGCTGGAACTGGGACAGGGTCTTCTCCCACATGGCGGGAGAGAGCACGTGCCCGGATCCCTCTTCAATATAATAAGTAAAGTTTGTTTCTGCATTCATGGCAGCATAGTTGTTTGCAATTATTTTGACACCGCGGCGAACTTCGTCGATGGGGCTGCCTTTGTCGAGTTCGCCAAAATTCAAATGCAACGGCTTGGGAGCAATCAGGGCAGCGATGTCAGGGGTATCACCATATTCATAAATTCCGGGAACAAAATTGGGAAAACAGTGCATCATATGTTCGCGATGAATGCCTTTGTAGGTCGGCAAACAGCAGTTGCCGACCAGGCATTGGATGCGGGGTTCCCAGGGGCCGATGAGCCAGGTATGTGTGGAACCCATCGAGTGCCCGTAGCAGCCGATTTTTTCATCGACGACTTCGGGGCGGCTCTGCAGAAAGTCGATGGCGCGTTTCATGTCGAGGATATTTTTCCAGGCCATGCATTTGCCGTCGACGACATACCGCAGGAATTCAAAGCGTTCGAAATTGCCTGTTTTAAGTTTGCCCGTTGGATCCTGCCGTTCTTCAAAACAGAGGGCATCGGGACAGAGCACGACGAAACCCTCTTTGGCAAGTGCGGCTCCAGTATGGTGCATCGGATTACCTACCAGGCCCGCTGGTTCGCTTTTGCCCAGATGGTACTGCCCGGCATGCTGGTGCCAGACCGCCACAGCGGGCGCCGGATGTGCAGGCGAGACCATATCGGGAATCAGCAACATGGCGGGAATCGGATCGCCGACCTCGGCTTCATAGGTCAGCGATTCAATCCGGTAACCATCCTTCTGAATCGTATCACGGTGCTTGACATTCAAGTCCGGCGGCGCGGGCCAGTCACCGCCCAGGCCTGCTAACAGTTTCTGTTTGAATTCGGCGGGAGGAATGGGATGTGCTCCTGGGAAAAGAGAATAAGAAGTTCTATTGGTATGCTTTTATTTATACCTTTTCTCGTATCCGGGTTAAAGCATGTGGCCAGCAATCAAGGTCGGATCTCGATTTCATGTTACTTTTCGTTCTACTGTGAAATCAATTTGGAGGTCCAGCCGCGCTTTTATTACAATTGAGGGTCTTCTGTTGAATTCGTATAAGCAAACGGGAGAACCATAGTGACAGGGAGACTCAACAATGCTACGTAATCTTATGATGGGAGCTTTGTGGCTGACGCTGGGCTTTTCGCATCTGTCGGCTGAGGAGCAGGCTGTGGCTCAGGAAACACCAGACATTCATCCGCTGAGTCTGGAGACTCCCGAGAATCCGAATGGTAATACCAATGTCATCAGTGATCTGGAATTCTCGCCTGACAGTAAAATGTTAGCGGTGGCTTATGGCAGGTATCAAGCATTACTGCAGAAATCTGATCCGGGTCTGGCGATTGTTTGGGATGTCGCAAGCGGAAAACGGTTGGCAACGTTAAACAAATACAAAGATGGTGTCAGTAGTATTTCTTTTTCTTCTAACGGTAAACTCCTGGCCACAGGCAGTTATGATGGCACAGTGCAAATCTGGCGGGGCTCTAATTGGTCGCGTCAGGCACTAATTAAAGTGGTTTCGGGACCAGTTACGGCACTCGATTTCTCGCCTGACAGCACAAGTATTGCAGTCGGAACCACGGTACAGGGAGAAGTTCCCATGAAACCAAATCTTCATCTATATCAGGTTGCTACGGGACGGGAAATGATAAGTCTGCGGTGTCCTGCTATCGATGTGGCCGGTGTGCAGTATTCTCCCGATGGAAAGTCGTTGGTTTATGCAGGGATGAATGGAGTCGTTCAAGTCTGGAACGTTGAGTCTGGTGGCAGTCGCACGATTCTCCAGTCAGATGACATGATGTTGTTCTCTATGACACTTTCACACGACGGTCGACAGATTGCAGCAGGGGGAAGTCCATTTCAATATAAACACAAAAAATGGCAGATTCAGATTTGGGACACAGACTCAGGGAAATTGAAGCAAAAGAAAACTGAGGCAGGATGCATGCTCAGTTCTGTCCGCTTTTCTCCAGATGACCGCTGGTTGATAATCGCTTCACTCGAAAGTCGAGTGAAGCTGTGGAATCTATCGACCGGACAATTGATTAATCTTTCTCAGCCAGGGGGGGATGTAGCTGTTTCTCCTGATGGAAAGTTGCTTGCCCTGGCTGTCGAAAACAAGGTGACATTACTGGAATTCAAGAAGCTGATCGAGAAGAGGTAAAAGGTATACTATTTTTTCAACGATTCAGCTACTTTCGTCGCGAGATTCTTTACGTCTTCGGGATCGGAGAGTTCGTTAAAGCTCTGTACGGAAACAGCCTGTTCCATGTGGCCGGCGTTTTCCAGGCCAACGGTCAGGTCCTGCAGTACGGCCGAGTATTCACCGGTCTCTGCGATTTTCTCAAGGGTAGGAACCAACTGGTTCTGTGAAAGGCCGGGGCTGACTTCGGGAGCAGCTGTGGAACTGCTTTCACAACCAGCCAGGGTGAGAGTCAAAAATAGGATTACGAAATATTTCATAGTGCCTGTCATCTCTTCAGGAAATAATGGGAGCAGGAGTGAGAAGATGGAGCGCCGTCCCTACTGGACGACGCACTCCATCAGTTTTAAAAGTAATGTGCGGAGCTTAAGGTAGATTGATGACGTTTCCGTCAGCGATGTATCCCATGTTGCCGTAGGTGGCGAGGTCGATGTTTTCACTGAGGAAGCGAACCGCCCCGTCACCAAACAGGAAGTGACAGCCTCCGGTGTGGGAACTGGTGAAGTTCCAGGAACCAGCGGTTCCATTGATGCCATAATAAGCGCTGCTTGGTGAGGTGATTGCGTTCTGTGTATAGTAGGCGGCATCAGAGTAATTACCGATCCAAATGGTGCCGTTTTTGGCGCCTTCCGTTCCCCGTTCGCCGATGAGCATAGTGTTACTTAAACCATCGCGAATATCCCGGAAAGCGACGTTGGAGTTATCGTAAAATGAACCGGTCGGCTTGGTCGAGCCGGAGCTTTTATAGGTGTTTCCGGCAACTCCGGTGTAGTTGGATTTACCATATCCACCGACATCGGTATTGATGCCTCCCATGGGATCAGAGGGACAGATGTAGGCGCTTAGTTTGATTTTGGAATAAGGAACCGTCACAGTCGCCGTTCCTGTTGTGATTTCCGGGATAGTGGTCCAGTCGTTGTTAAAACCACCTGCCGAACCGATAGAATCGTAAAGGGCAGACTGCTCAACATAAGGCAGAATAAATGTGCCCCAACCCAACAGGTTATGATTAGTCACATTGGCGGCAGGATCGTCGTCCAGGTAACCGGGAGGCAGCGTGTTGTGCACGTCGTGGTAGTTGTGCATGGCGATTCCAATCTGTTTGACATTGTTCTTGCAGGAGCTGCGGCGGGCGGCTTCCCGTGCCTGTTGTACTGCCGGTAGCAGTAACGCGATCAAAATGGCGATGATGGCGATAACCACCAGCAGTTCAATCAGGGTAAATCCTTTAGTTCTTCGTTGACGTTGCAGCACGTTAGAATCTCCTTAGAGAAAAATGCGGTCGGATTGAAACAGTGAGTTTTATTCAGTGGACGAGAATGACTTCTATTGCGCTCAGTGAGGCGGTGGTGGGACATTCCATTTCAAAAGTTCAAATTGATCAGGAAGGTTCATCAGAGAAACTATTCTTGAGTGAGTATTTATCACCCTTATTTAAAAATAGGATTGTCAAAGTGTGAATAGTTCAAGAAGAGTCTGCTGCGGAAAAAATGGATGTACTGTTTCACAATCAGAAAAATCTCATGAAGTTTCCTGAATTGCTGAATAAGGTGCTGCAGGTCGTCACGCGAACAGGTAGGATGCTGGTTGTTTTGGGGAACAGAATATTTGGAAAGAATTTGATCTTCATGATGTTCTGCAGCGTTGAGAACAGAACAGCCGACAAAATATATGCTTCTTCTGATGAGAGACCAGGATGACGATCAAAATCAGTTGCGGAATCTGCGGTAAGAACTATAAGGTTCAGGACGAAGCAGCCGGAAAAAAACTCCGCTGTAAAGAGTGCGGCGAAACCATAAAAATTCCTGAACCGGAAGTAGAATTCGGTGACGGGGATGATTTTTCGAAACTGCTCGATGACGCCGTTGAAGAGGAGGCGAAAGCCAGAACGATTCGACGTCCCGTTCGCAAACCGATGGTCAAGGCGGAAAAGTATGACGGCGATGAAGATGGACCGGTCACCGCTAAAAAAGAAAATAACTACACGCAGGACCTGGTTCAGACTTTTCTGTTTCTGCTTGACCCCGGCAACCTGTTTACCTTCGTCCTGATTTGCATGTTGCTCTTTGCCAAAGACATCATTTTACCCTTCGCCGCGATTTTAGGTTTGATTGGGCAACTGATCATTCTGGGCTGGTACAGCAATTATCGCTTCAGCGTTATCTACGAATCGGCCACAGGACGCAAAGAACTTCCCGAGTTAAGTCCCGAGGAAGGCTTCTTCTTTCCAATGCTGCAGTGGATTGCCACCTGGTTCATGGTACATTTTCCTGCGATGCTTTTTCTGGCTTACGCCCTCAACTTCGAAGGATTTCTGCTGCTGAAAATCTTTATGGTTGGAGTCGATCACGAAGCCCTGACTGATTTACTGACGGGAGGGCAGATCGCGATTCTGATTTCTCTGTATAGTGCGGGACTGTTTTTCTGGCCGATCCTGGCGCTCTGTGTGGCTGTGGGAGGCTTTGAAACCGTGCTCCGGATTGATCTGATGCTGCTCACGATACTTAAATCATTCGCCGCTTATTTCTTTACAGCCGGCGCGATGTTCGTCTCGACGGTGGTTTATTTCTTTACTGCCTATATAGCTGCCCAGCACGGTATTGTAATCGTCATTTTCATGATTCCCATTTTGCTTTACCTGGAAATTGTCGCGCTGAGGATGATTGGGCTGTACTACCATCACTTCAAGAAACAGTTCGCCTGGCATTGGGGCTAAACTGTGTCCCCTTTGAATGACGGAACTCCAGGGGACAGGGTACCATCGTTCGAGAATTGAGGTGATTAATGGTAATACGTACAAACCGGAAGCTCCCGTAAATTATTTTTCGTACACCGTATTGACGACATGATCGAAGACGGGCCGCATTTTATCAAAGACTCCGTCATCACACAGGCAGACCAGATTAAACTGTACCCGACCTGTCAGCAGTGTCACACGATAACCTTTCTGTTTTCCGCCCAGTAGACTTTTCGTGGTAAAGATGGACTGGCAGGCATCCCCCATTTTGGTTTTGAGTAATGTGTAGTTACCCAGCTCTTCATAGTTGGAATAATCGTCCTCAAACTTTTGTTTCATTAAATGGTGAATGCCAACTACAGGGGGTTCGATGTCTTCAGCATCGCCTCCCTGATTCATCGCAAGCCCGGCACTTCCCAACGCAGAACCGGCCATGTTCCCGCGAATGGAAATGGTGATTTCTTCATCCGGTGAAAAAAATTTGGCCCAGCTCTGTACTCCCCCCTGACCTCCTCCGTTTTCGACTTTCCAGCCTGCGGGATACTCACAGCCAATATCACCGACTTCGGGTGAGAATTTATCGAATTTCTGTGGCACTTCTACTTTATCGGCGGCTACCTGCCCGGCATTGAGGGCACTGCTCGATTTTAACACAAAGTACCCCAGCCCCCCCGTGATCAACAGTCCCAGCACACAGCCACCAATTAATAGCGGAAGTGGTATACTCGTTTCTGGTTTCTTGTCTGACCTGGCAGACTTCTCGCTTGCTGATGCAGTACTTTTTTTGGTACTTGACTTCCCTTTCCGTTTACGGGCGCGGCGGGCGCGTTCCATGACAGAGTTATCGAATTCACCAAAGTCTTCTTCGAATTCATCAGGGGCTGGCTTCGACCTCTTTTTGCCGTCGGCTTTCAACACGAACGGTGTTTCACATGAATTGCATTTCACTTTTTTCCCAAGCAGATCAGGACTCTTGAGTTTCAACTTATTCTGGCAATGCGGGCAGGTTACCGTTACTCCGGCCATCGGCAATATCTCCTTTTAGCGAACGCAGTCTGTTCTCCGACGAGTTCAATGGAATGAGGCATGAGTTTGAGAGTGAAAAATACCGTTTTGAATACCCAGTACAAAACTGGCGAATACCAGAGCGCATCACATTTCACCGTAGAGTCTCTCACTCTAATCAACTCGCTCTAAATGGCTCTGGAGACGTTATCGTAAAACTGGACACTGTTTAGTTGATAGAAATCCGACGTCTGAAAAGCAAGATCTACCTGAGATTCCTCACCAGAAATTCATAGAGGAAAACAGCAAAATAAACAGACAAACACAAACCGGTCCACGATCTACATTACAACAAAGCCCGTTGATGAGTGTGTTTCTGGCGCGACAATACTCAATCAATGGGCTTTGTTGCTTTATACAGGTCAAGACAATCTCAAAAATCTGAGGGAGCACTGGTTCCCATGCAGGCGGTTTCCGGTCATAATTCCTATTATGTCGCTGTTTGAGAATTATGTCTGGGTTTTGAGGAGGTTCCGATGACTGAAAGATTTCCTCCATGGCTGCTGTGTCTGCCGTTTGTATTCTCAGCCGGTCTGTTCAGGGCGAATGATGCATCTGCCGCTGAGTTCCCCTTCTCCTTCGGTTTTGCCAGAACAGAAATTACTCCGGAGACACCGCTTCGACTCTCGGTGTATGGAAATCGAGACGTTGTGTATGAAGGAGTCGATGAGCCATTATTCGTTCGCGCGATCGCCATTAAAACGCCAGAACAGAAAATCTGCTCGCTGGTTTCACTTGACTCGATCGGTTTTGCCGGTAGTCTTACAGACCGTATTGCGCAACATGTTAAACAGAAGTATGGTTTGAGTCGCGACCAACTGGTCCTCTGCAGCACACATTCACATACTGCACCGCAACCCGTCGAAGGACTATCCAATATCTTTGCCGCGCCCATGACCGAGGCGCAACGCGGTGCTTCACAAAAGTACTGGAACAGCGTCGAGCAGCGGATTGTCCAGACGATTGGGCGGGCGATTGAAGATCTGCAGCCGGGAACACTGTCGTTTGTGACAGGGAAAGTCGGTTTTGCACAGAATCGACGTGTGTTGAAAAATGGCAAATGGACCGGGTTTGGTGTGAATCCGGATGGACCCGTGGATCACAGTCTGCCGGTTCTGAAAGTCACCGAGGCGAATGGTAAGCTGCGGGGAGTGATATTCAACTACGCCTGTCATTGCACGACCTTTGGCAGTGATTACAATCGGCTGAATGGGGACTGGGCCGGCTATGCTGCAAAATATATTGAAGAACAACAGGGAGACATCGTCGCAATCTGTACTATCGGTTGTGGTGCCGACCAGAATCCGGTTCGCGGAAACAAAGAGGTCGCCCGCAATCTGGCGATTGGTCACGGACGGGCGATTGCAGTGGAAGTTGCCCGTCTGCTCAAACAACCGGCGGTGCCCATCACCGTTCCACTGGGCACTGCTTACGGTAAAGCCAATCTTCCCTTTGATCCTCCAGCGAAAGAGGGACCGAAGACTACTCTGGATCATCGGCGGCCCCAGGTCAGACAGCATGCGTACAATATGCTCAAGCATTTTGAGCAATATGGTAAGCTGCCGACGAGCTACCCTGCTCCTGTGCAGGTCTGGAAGTTCGGCAATCAGCTGACGATGATCTTTCTGGGAGGTGAAGTCGTTGTGGACTATGCTCTCCGGCTCAAAAAAGAACTGAACAGCGATGCGGTCTGGGTGACTGCGTATGCCAATGACGTCTTCGGCTATGTTGCTTCTGAACGAATGCGGGACGAAGGAGGCTATGAAGTTGATTTCTCGATGATCTACTACAATCTGCCCGGTCGCTGGGCTCACGGTACCGAAAATATTCTGATCAACAGGATTCACGAACTGGTTAAGCACGCCGATTAACATTTCTACCTCTGATTGATTATGTCAATTGTGCTCTGTCTGCTTATATGCGAAATGCGGAGGCGGTTTTGGAGCGACCTCGACGCCGAAGTGGATTTTTTTCAATTCCGATCCCGCATTCAGTGTTGTAAGTATTGAGAATGAAAGTACTTTCCCGTTAAAATCCAGCACGTCCTGAAGTCCCACTGCAGCGAACATGTTTCACACAATCAGGGTCTATCAGGAAACTTCAGCGCCCGTAGCTCAGCTGGATAGAGCAACGGACTTCTAATCCGTAGGTCGGTGGTTCGAATCCACCCGGGCGTATTTCTAAGGTGTTAATTGACAACCGGTTACGATATTGTTGTTTTGGCTGGTTGTGTGCCTGGATGAGTGGTTCTTAATGTGTACCTGATTTGCTCGTTTTCAACGGCATGAAAATAATGGTTAAAAAACGCGACGTGGAATATTTATAGGGAACTCTTTCATTTCTAATCGCGTTCAGTTTTGTTGTTCCGTTTGACAATCGGTCGTCAGTAGAGTGGTCTTGAGGGGCCGCGTCAGTCGAAACACACCTGCAGGTCCCCCCGGTGCACCGGAATAAAAGAAGACATGCTGCACACCGGTTTTTGTATCGACGACGGAACCTCCGGTATGAAAGCCGTCGGCTGTCTCATAAAATATTCCTTTGCGGTCCAGCAATCGGCATTCCAGCTTCCAGTCCGCCGTCTCCCATTTCTCCGGTGAGATGCTGAAGAGATTGATCGACATGCTGCTGCGATCCGACTGCACCGCTTCGAAGTTTCCGGTCACGGGATTGAAAATCAGGTCGGAAGTATCTACCGAGCGTTTACTGATCATGTTCGTCTCTTGGGCCTCGAACGATGCGCCGGGTTTGCCGCGCAGCTGGATCAGATGGCGCGTCGTCTGGTTCCGGGCCAGACCATAGAATTCTCCCTGGTGAAAGATAAAGTTGGGCTCGGCCTGATGACACCAGTCGGGCAGCGGCATGCTGATGTTGTTCCAGCTTTCTCCCCCGTCTTGCGACTGATACAGGGCCAGTTCCCTGACGATCGTGCCGGGGCGATGATTCTTATACTTCGTATGGTGGCCGAACAGCAGCAGGCCCAGTTTCGGATCATCGATAATCCGGGGGCCGACATAAACAATGGGGCCGGAATGATGGTCCTCCCGAAAGGCGGTTTTCAGATGGCGCCAGGTTTTCCCCTCGTCATCCGAACGGAAGACACCATGATTACTGACTAGAATGACCGCCCCGTCCCGCAGCGTTCCAATGGCATTCAGATGCACTTTGTAGCCGAGCGGACTTAAGTTTTTGGGTCCGAATTTGTAACGATGGGACAGGGGAATCATTCCACCTCGATTACGGTCTGCTGCCTGCATGCAGTCCCGTATATCGTAAGGCGTGGACCAGGTTTTGCCTCCATCAGTTGAACGCACAATCACGGAATAGGTCGTATCGGCATCGGCTTTGCCCGCGAGTTTCACATTATGTCCCGGCATGGCGCGATGAACGACAATCAGGGAATCCCCCGACTTGGTCGCGACGGGCCAGCCATAATGGTCATTGTCCCCCTGGGGATTGTAAGGGAGATTGACGGGGGCAATTTCGAACTGGTCTGCATTCTCACAACAGGCTTGCGCATTTGGTTCAGCGTTCAACAGCCGCGTTGCCAGAGCGTCGGACCGGGGAGAAGCGTCCTCAGTCGATGCCAGTTTTAAATACGCTTGCGCGAGTTGCGTTCCCAGATCGATCTGCCCGCGAGAACTGTAATGCGCCAGCAACTTTGTCGGCTTGCCGTTCACTGTGCTTTCTTCCGGTTTCCGTTCCAGTGCATCCGTGTCGATCATGACCACGTTCGCCAGTTCATCGGCAACCTGCTGCTGTATCTGACGGATCTGGTCTGTATATTCCCGTTCCGGAATTATTCTGCTGATGCGACCGAAGACAACCGGTAACTCAGGCTGGTCTGACTTCTGTCGTACCGCCTGAATCAGGTTTTGGAATTTCTTTGCATACGCCGGTTCATGGAAGCGGGCATCCCGTTCCCCCTGCATCCAGAACAGAGCAGCGACTTCTCCCCCGCCGGCTTTCTGGGCGTCGTCCAGTTTCTGAAACAAGTCTCTGACCAGCGGCATGCGCGGCTGCCAGAGCCGAATGGCCGTGCCTCCTTTGGCATGTTTGATCAGACCAATATTCTCGTCCGGAAATGCCCGCGACAGTTCATGGGCAATCGCCAGCTCGGGACCGAATTCCTTACCGGGCTTTACGTAAGCAACTTTATTGTGATAAGGAATCCATGTTCCGTTTGACCAGAAATAGACGTTCTTCGGTGGTTGCTGTAATTGTTCCGGGAGTTCTGCCAGGGTGCCCTGTGAAACCATGTTCGACTGACCAGCCAGGAGGAATAATTTGTCGATCGCCGGTTCTTTCGCAGAGACCGTAGTCAGGTTGAACCATACCGCCAGCAATAAACACAGAATGAGGAATCGTCGAGAATGAAAAATAATGTCACTGCTCCCGTATTGAATCGATGAAAAGTCTGTTTTGTTTTCCTACGTGAATCACCGGTACTCTGACTGAAAAGGTCTGGTGACCGGAATGAAAACCGCATTCTCATGATGGTCGCTGCGGCAACCGACGTCTATTCAACATAGCGAATAACCTGTTCACTTTTGCGACTTCCGATTTTTACGGCAGAATCGGTTTGCTATTCCCGGCGACAGACTCTACAAACAGAACTGACAAAAAATACTATCAACGGCTTTCGGAATAATACTGATTTAAAACAACAAGGCTCATCATTGTGGATCGTTTGCGAGTAGCGCTGCTTGTGGAAACGTCGAGAGGCTACGGTCGTGGAATTCTGCACGGCGTCTGGCAATACATACAGGAACACGAAACCTGGTCGATTCTGTATCGCCCCTGCGGTTTTGGACAAGTGGCGCCTTCCTGGATCTCTTCCTGGGATGGTGACGGGATCATCGCTTTTATCGACACCGCCAAAACGGCACGGCTGTTAAAGCAATCCGGTGTACCAACGGTTGATCTACTTGGAGAGCTGATTCCCAAGCCGCAGGTTCCGTTTGTCGCGCCTGACAATCAGCAGGTCGCAGAACTGGCGGTTCAATATTTTCTGGACCGGGGTTATCAGTCGTTTGCCGCCTGTGGATTTCGAACCGGCCTGCGTCCCATGCTCGATCAACGCTGTCTTAAATTTCAGCAGCAGATTCAGGAAACCGGTGCCGAATGCGCGCTGTTTACACCACGGGGAGGCGGCAAAGAGGGGCCTTCCTGGGAACGCGAGCAGGAACAGATCGCCCGCTGGTTACAAGGTCTGCCCAAACCGCTGGCGCTCTTTACCTGCAATGATACACGAGGGCGGGAAGTTTTGAACGCCTGTCAGACACACAATATTTCCGTTCCGGAAGAAGTCGCGGTACTGGGAGTCGGTAATGATGATATTCTCTGTCAGCTCAGCGACGAGCGTCTCAGCAGCATCGACGTGGATCCCCAACGGGTGGGATACCAGGCGGCTGCCGTCTTGGATTCCTTAATGCAGCAGAAACCGGTTTCCGATCTGACCTTTATCCCTCCCCGCCGGGTCGTGTCGCGGCACTCAACAGATTCACTGGCTGTCACCGATCCGGAACTGGCAACCGCGATTCAGTATATCAGACGCTACGCCTGTCGGCAGATCCAGGTGGAGGACGTCGTGAAGCAGGTCAACCTGGAACGCCGCGTGCTGGAACGACGGTTTCGAAAACTGCTGGGCCGTTCTCCCAAAGCAGAGATCATCCGCCTGCAACTGGTGCGCGCCCGGGAGCTACTGGCAGAAACAACGCTCTCCAATACCGAAATCGCCTACCGTTGCGGGTTCAACAGTGCCGCCTATTTTATGGACCTGTTTCGCCGTAAAGTTGGTCAGACTCCGGGTGAATTTCGCCAGACCTCTCAAAGTCCGGAACAAATTGTTTAAGCGATAGTAGTAAGTACACTGCAACACGAAAATGACGCGTATCAGAATATCTGATTCGCAATTGTGAATAGACGATGGTCAGGAAAATGTTACCTTGGTAATCAGGCCGTTCCGTAATCAGGTGAGACTGCGATGGGCCTTTCTTTTCAGACAAAAATCGGTTGTATCACAGTGACGGGACACACGGCCGATTAAAAATATCAAACATCAAAAGCAGTTAGAACAACCATGGATCAATTTGAAGTTGCCGCTCGCCTCAAACAGGATGGGTACTGCGTTGTCGAAAATGTGATTCCTCCCGGTAAGATCGATTCCATCCGTGAAGAAGTCGTCGCCGCTCAGCTGACGCATCACGAAGAAGCCGAACGCGAGCTGGAAAAAACGCGTGCCCGCGGGCACCGGATCGGCGTGATTGGCGTAGGGTTGTTAAAGCAGGTGGTCAATGCCACGCAATGCTTTACTCCTTACCTGGCCGATCCCCGTGTACTGGGAGCCGCGGAAGAGATTTTCGGCGACTTTGTCCGTATCTCCTGTACGGACTGTGTAGTGACGCATCCCGGTAATGATCGGGGCTACTGGCACGCCGACTGGCCTTACAATGCCACGAATACCACACACGTCAAGGCCCCCTATCCGGACGTGATGATGCATCTGGCTTCGATCTGGATGCTGACTCCGTTTACCAAAGAAAACGGCGCGACTTATATTCTTCCCGGCAGCCACAAATTTGATAACAACCCGGCTGCAGGCGGTATGAGCGACATTGACCAGGATGCGAATCACCCGGATGAACTGCAGGCCACGGGTCCTGCCGGCAGCGTCTTCCTCTACGACAGTCGGCTCTGGCATGCTGTCGCACCGAACTACAGTGATGAGTCGCGGGCCGCATTGATCATTCGCTATGCTCCCTGGTGGCTTAACCTGACTCCTACGATTCGCGGCACGCCCGATCATGAACGGATGGTGCTGGAAACGGGAGGCAAAAATTACGATGCGATCCCGGTTCGCAGAGAGGCTTTCGAAAAGCTTCCCGATAATATCAAGGAATTGTATCGGCATTGGGTGTCTGAATGACTTCTACAGCAGGTTTGACTCCTGGTAGTACAGGAGGATGCTTTCTGCTGTATGTCTTACGGTATTTCCTCCTCATTTGCCTGTGTCTGATGTCTTTCGGCGGGAGTGCCCGCGCTGCCGAGCCTCAAACTGCTGCGCTGGACTGGCAGGAGCTATCTATACCGGCACCTGAAACTGCCGGCAAGTATGCCGTCCTGCAAAATCAACTGCTGTTCGTCTCTGCAGACAATCGCATCTTCACACTCACCGGGCCGGAAGCAACCTGGCAGCAGGCCGACCTTGCCCACGCTGAAGATTGGTCGACGCTGTTTCAACAACTTAAGCAGGGAGCCAGTCTGCAATCCACCACAGTCGGCGTTATCTGCAGTGGGGGAACGTCAGCAGAAGTGCGTCTGATCCGAGCCAGTGATAGAGGACTGCAACTTTCCGCTCTGCCACGATTGCCGGATTCGATTCAACAGACCGCCTGTGCTGTTCTGAACGATGTGCTGTATGTATTGGGCCGGCTTGAGAACAGTGCCGACAGTAAAGGTTGGTCGATCGATGTTTCAGCCGACGCAGATCAGCAACGCAAGTGGCAGGAATGGCAACTGCCTGAAAGTCAGCTCCAACAGCCTGTGCTGCGGGTTCAGAACGGGAGTTTGTATCTGCTGCAGAAACAAGCTTCCGAAGTCTATCTCTACAAGAAACAGGGAGACTGGCAACCCGTCAGTTCGGCGCCGCGCAGTACTTTCAGTCAGCCCGCCCTTAACCTGGGGCCTTCTCATTTCCTGCTGCCGGCTGATTCCGCGCAGGACCACGATCTGCTCTATCACACGATCACCGACACCTGGCGCATCGCCCCTTTTAGCTTAAAGCCAACCGCTGCCCAGACACGAGACGCACTTCAGTCCGCCTGCAACTGGCAGGAAGGGGTGCTGTTGGTCTATCCGGAAACACTGTTCTGGGGACATTCACGACGTCTTTCTCAAGGCTTTCAGACAGCCGACCTGATTGTGCTCGGGTTGTACTCGGTCATGCTGATCGCGATGAGCGTTTATTTTGCCAGGCGGAACCAGAACTGCCAGGAATATTTTCTGGCAGGCCAGCGTATTCCCTGGTGGGCTGCCGGTTTGAGTCTGCTGGGCAGTTCGCTGAGTGCCATTACCTTCATGGCATTCCCAGCCATGTCCTTTCGCACCAACTGGGTCTACCTGCTGGGTAACTTCATGATACTGGCGGTCGCACCACTGGTGATCTGGTTTTATCTCCCCTTCTATCGCCGCCTGAAAGTGACGACAGCCTATGAGTACCTCGAACATCGTTTCGGACTACCGACGCGTCTGGTGGGCAGCAGTGCATTTCTGCTGTTTCAACTGGGACGCATGGGAGTCGTGGTCTATCTGCCGGCCCTGGCTTTGTCGACGGTCAGCAGTTGGGATGTCTATACCTGTATTCTGGTCATCGGCTGCGTGGCGACATTGTATACGACGCTGGGAGGCATCGAAGCGGTCATCTGGACTGATGTCATACAGGTTCTCGTGTTGATCGGAGGGGCCCTCATCAGCCTGTTTGTGATACTGTCGAAAATCCCGGGCGGGATGGAGTCGGCCATTTCAGCAAGTCTCTCAGCCGGCAAACTGCATGCAGTGAATTATTCCTGGGATGTGGCATCCACGGGAATCGGCGTCGTGATTGTCGGGAACCTGTTCAAGTTTCTGATTCCCTACAGCAGCGATCAGGGAGTGATTCAACGTTATCTGACCACCAGCGACGAACGTCAGGCAGCGCGGGGAATCTGGCTCAACGCCACCGCATCGATTCCGGTCTGGACGCTGTTTTTTGCGCTGGGAACCGGCTTGTGGGTCTTCTACCGGGCCAGCCCGGAACGACTCGATCCGATCGGTCGCACCGATGAAATCTTCGCCTGGTTCATTGTGCATGAGCTTCCCGCCGGTGTCTCGGGATTAGTGATCGCCGGCCTGTTTGCAGCTTCCATGTCGAGCCTGGACACCAGCCTCAACTCCATGGCGACGGCCATCACTGCCGACTTCTATCAGAGCTTACGCCCACAAGCCACCGACCGCAGTGCCTTGCGGCTGGCGCGCTGGCTGACTGTGTTACTGGGGATTTTTGGAACGCTGACAGCGATCTACCTGGCGCGCGCGAACACGCAATCCATCTGGGACCAGTTTCTGAAAATCATGGGACTGTTCGGCGGAGGACTGGCGGGAATGTTTATCGCGGGAATTTTTACACGCCGCACGACACAGACGGGGGTCCTGCTTGGATTTTCGCTGAGTGCTTTCGTACTCTACCAGGTACAACTGCGGGGCACCGTTCATTTTTTCCTGTACGGCGCCATTGGAATTCTGACCTGTGCTCTCAGCGGCTGGCTGTTCAGTCTGCTGCTGCGCCAAAGCAGGAAACAGATCGAAGGCCTGACAATTTACACATTAAAGCCGCCTGGTTCGGGGGAGGCTGACCTTAAGCAATCAGAGTCAGCTGATTAAACAGCGTCTCTTTCAGATTGACTATTTCTTCAGTTTGAATTCGTGTTTGAGCGGTTCCTGTCCCGCTTCAATTTGAATTTCCAGTGTAGAAGCGGAGTTCCACTCATCGGGAAGGTACTGTTCTGTGGACGGACCATCGTCCATCGGGCTGTCTTCCACCTTCTTATCGACGGGGCGATATGCTTCTACCTGCACACGATGCTTCCCTAATGGAACGCCCCCCTTATGATCAATGATGAACGTACCATTTTTAATATACGCAGAAGAAGCCGGCCCCCCTTGCTCACCAAGGGGGGTAAAACGGATGAGACCATCCGTGATGGGTGCTTCCTCATAAATCACGGTTCCCTGAACAACCCGACGCGATGGTTCGTCACCGAGTTGTGCTCCACAACCAGACAGAACCAGACTTAATAATCCGATAAACAGCCCGCTTCGAATCATTACAGTGTACCTTTATTGCTAAACAGAAGAAGGAGCCGTAACCGGTTCGCACTCATCCTGATACTAAATATTATAGAAACGTTAAACTTAGAATTCGCCAACAACTTCTCCACCGGCACGCGTGGTCAGGTCTGCCAGAACTCCCGCATCGATGTTCTCGGAAATGAAGTGCACACTGCCATCGGCCATCAGCATATGGCAACCACCGGTATGTCGACTGGACAGCGCCCCATCAAGCCGATAGTTTCCCGGCGGTGTTCCCAGACGCGTATTAAAACCGTTGATGCCATCGGACGTATCAACCAGGTTACTGTAGTTCCAGTAAAATCCGTCATGAGAACCAGGGCCTCCGCCGAGTACTTCTCCTACGATAAAGGTGTTACTTGTGCCGTCGATGACGTCCCGGACTTTTGTATTCGAGAGCGCAAAGAAGATGCCATTTTTATTCACTCCCATACGATTGGCCGTCGCAGAGCAGCGACGCTGCACACTGTCCGACACCCCCGCCATATTGGTAATACCAAAATCCTGCTTGTCACAGGCATCACCGGCAGAACCAACTGTGCAATCACCATTCGTCCGATTACTGCAGCAGGACACCAGTTCGAACCCCTGATCATCACTGGGACAGAGATAGACGGGGATCTGCGTCGCGCCTAAAGACCAGTCGGCAACGCTCGTGTTGTAATAGTTATCGGTAAACGTGTACTGGTTGTACAAGTTGGCGAAGTCCAGATAAGGCAGGATGTAAACGCTCCAGGCCCAGCCTCGGATCTGCACGGAAAACCCGCAAGTACTGTCCGCAATCAGTGAGCCGGGTGGGAATACGGAATGGGTGTCGTGATAGTTGTGTAAAGCCAAGCCTACCTGTTTAAAGTTATTTTTGCAGGCAGAGCGGCGGGCTGCTTCCCTAGCCTGTTGAACAGCCGGCAGGAGTAACGCGATCAGAATGGCAATGATGGCAATCACGACCAGCAACTCAATCAATGTAAAAGCTCGTCGGCGCATGATAAATCCTCGATTCAAGTAAGAAGGTATAAATAAAATCACTCAATCAGAGACGGAGTGTTTGTAGTATAAAAAACTGGAATCTTAACCGAGAATAAAGCGCAACTTAACCTATGCCAATTCGTAATAGCGACATCTCAGTTCGTCTTTGCGTCAAACCAGATATACATGCCCTGCCCCTTCATAATCGCAGCCAGACACTGCGATACAACTTAAGCTCCTGGAACTAATGAGTGACTTGCCGATGGTGTTTCAGACGACATCCAGATCAATGTCCTGCAGGCAGGTCAGGTCATCAAGGTCGCCGACCAGAAATCGGGCTGGAAAATCGAACTCTCGACTGGCGAATACCAGTTACAGTTGAACTGCTCCAGTGACCGGATTCAACTCGACAAACACCAGATCCGAGTCTTGAGGGGACAGTCGGAAGTCGTCAGTATCACCCGGAAGCCTGAGACAACCCTGGCGAGGCAGAAGCCCGGGCAGCCATCTGTGCTGAAAAAAGAACAGCCAGATATCACTGCCGATTTCAAATGGCCCGCAAAGACGAAAACGTCAAAAATTCAGGATTTTCCCACACTTTTGCTCGAGTTCTCGCACTTGGGAAAAACCCAGTCCTTTCGGCAATGAAACACAGTGACCGCAAGTGAATCTGAAGGTTGCCGATTTTTCAGAGAGTCGTTTACTCCTGCAATAGAAACTCTGATCCACTCTTGAGATATAAACGCGCCCAATTTGGACTCATGGCGTGTGAAGGTTCGTTGTGGTACGGGATATAGAATTGGCAGCGGACGTTGCCCAAAGAATCTATGAAGAGATATCTTCCCTTATTTGTCTCTTCGACCAGAATCCAATCGTCTACCGTTTGCGTTTGCCGCCCCTCAGTTGTCGAAACGAAGAGACCATTGCCGAAGTACTCTGTGGTCTTATCAGAAAAGTTAAAAAAGGCAATATTACTACTCCCTCCTTGAATGTCCGACCAGTCCCAGGACGTAAAGCTCACGTTATTATTGAAAACCGAAATGGTCGACTCAGTCACGATGTTGATATCATGTTGTGCAAGCCAAGGCCCCTGTTGATACCACACAATCGAACCATCTTGTGGTCGAAACTGAACGATCGCACTTTTATCGCGAAGACTTAAAAACAAATCTCCCTTCTTCCAAAACTTACCATCACGCTTGACGGGCAACACATTATTCAGATGGTACGGATCCCGGTAGGGACCGTCTGGCATTGTCGTCGCCGGCGTCGCCTCCAACAGCGTCTGAAGCAAACCGTTGTTTGAAAACATGTCGCTCAGTGAGTAGAAATGGAGCCTCTTGCCCTCCGCATCAAGGCATAACACTGCGTCCTCACGAAATCGTAAGTTTTTGGCGAGTGAGTGCCTCAAATCAACGGAGCATGTCCAGATATTGCCGTCGTCGTCCAGTTCAATCGAATGATGAACAAGCTCCTCACTCTTCCAGAGCAGGTCTGATTTCTTGTCAAGCTTATACATGTACCCCAGTACTCCGCAGTGGAATATCAGGGACATGTCATCTCCGATAATCGGCGAAAGGATTCGAATCGCGGCGAGATTGTTCGGTAACCGCTTATCTAAGGAGACTGAGATTTCCTGTGCTTCGAAATCGGCCTTCACTTCTTGTTTTAACCCCTGTATGTCTGCGAAGATCTTCCGTAGCGGAACATGCCAGGTATGTGCCACTTCACCGGTCTTGATGTTCTGCAGATAAACGCTACCTGTATCGGTCCCTTCGTAGCGGTAATATAGCAGGTAAAGGTGGTTGTTCAGGTGTTGAATATCAGAGAGTTCACCCAGCCTGGCTAGACCAGGTTCTGTATTCATCACGAATTCCTGATGCTCCAGCCCGGTCGATTTTACAGAGAACCAGAGTTTCACAGTTTCAGGGACGCTTGCGGCGGCCAGCAAGCATTTATCTACGATGTTTCGGTCGTTTGGCTGTTTTTCGACAGCTCTTATGCTCAGCCAGACAAGCCCCCAAACACAAAAGAACAGAATCAGAAAGCGTCGAAGAACTCTGATTGCCTGGTCGCGATTAAACTTCATGATTGATGGCCACCTTAACCAGCTTGTCATAGAGTTGTCTGGAGTCTGAAGGAACAGTAGATTCAGCCTGTTCGGAGCGAGTGCGTCGCCATTCCTTGACTTCAATAGCTTCGAATCGTTTGGCATCAATATCGAGAAACGGACACAGACTCAACAACGACCCGCATGGATTTGCTAAATATTTCTCATAGCAAAAGAAACAGAAGTCGGGTTCGCCCGCGTAGAGATCGAATGCGTCGCGGTAGAAAACGTGCCAGACGCGAAGCCAATGCTCAAGGCAACTCGGGTCAGAGGCTGTAAGCGATTCGTCAGCATATTCGCCGAGTAACAGAATTTTCGAATGGAGTCCGAACTCGTGGTGGACAAGGAGATCCATGTAGTCGAGGGCGAAATCGTCTTCCTTCTGCAATTGGGATAAAATGTTGTGCTGCTCAAGTAGTGATTTCGCTTGAGCATACGGTTCTCTAAATGGGATCACGGTCTTTGTGGTCAGTCCGTTCCCTGCATCAAGTCGATGGAGTGACTTGGCGCGAAGGAGATGATTGTTGTTCTTCATCAGATAGGTCTTGCCACCTGCAACCATGCTCCGAAACTTCTGATATTCAACGTGGATGTCTTCGGCAACGTTATGTTGAATCAAGCGTTCCTCTTGAATAAAGTCGGGCCCGGCGAAGTGTAGCCAAAATGGCTCCTCTAACGCTTCATAGGTGCTGAGGCTATGCAGCATTCCGTCCTTATGTGACCGCTCCCTCTCCTTGTCTGTCTTGCGTGAGATCAGTTTTGGGCCAGTTCGAGGCATCAACACAAATGGCATATTTCGATAGGAAAGGCTCACAAATTCTGGCAACTGACCCAGGTGCTGCATCAACGAGGTAGAGCCAGACCGTGCCAGCCCGGCGATGTAGACTTGTTGCAAAGGCGGAACGAGTTTCTTCCTGTTCAGAATGCACTCGAACCACCATTGGAGTCGCGTAATCCCTCTGTTGCCGAGGAAGAGGTAGTGAAGAAATTTGTCCAGCGCAGAGTATTCACAGCTACCAGATGTTTTCGGAAGGAAGGGCAACAGGATGAGCGGAAGCAAAGTCCCGGCGATGAAAGGCCAGTGTAGCAGGTATTGCGGGAAAGCCGACTCTCTCCAGAGCTCAGGAGAAAAAAAAGATTTTTGGTTTTCCCCTCTGGCCGACTCCAAAGTAATGGCCAATAGAGCGATCGTCGAGCCGACAAGAAGAACGATCAATACAATCCTGAAAAGCACCTGCAAAAAAGAGAAGACCACCGGTTTGTATGCCTGCTTAGCAAGTCTGAACCGCTGATCATCGTCATACAGGGGATGACCGCTATGGTAGACGAACTTTGCGATCGAAAGAATCCAACTGTCGACGGAACGACGGATTTGGAGCCCCTTGAAAACAATCATTAGAATCAGGGAGACCACAACGCCGAAAAGGAATTCATAAATCATGAATTCCTTTTCTCCGAGATCCGTTTCAGCAATCGTTTCATCGGGAACCACAGGAATGTGAACAGTGTAATGGCAATGAGTGAGAAAACTCCGATTACCACCAGTAGCGCACCTGCGCCGAGACCAGGTCCGAGATATGCGAAGATCATTTTCAATGAGTCCTTTGTTTGGTTCCCACAATGACAAAAAGTCAAAGCTGTGAAAAATGAACGCAACTCTTCGAGTTCAATTCAGACGCGAATCAAGCCTTTCACATCCCATTCTTCGCCTGCAAGTCTGCCATCGCAGAGTTTATCGAGTCCATCCTAAACAGAAACTCAAAATGCAATGGCTGGATCAACCTTAATATTGGTCGATTTATGAGATTTATAATATCTCAAGTCAACGAAGGGAGTCAAGAAAAGTCAGGGCACCTGCCCTGCTGAGTGTCGCCTTTTACATGAAATAAGATGTCTGGACCAAAAACTGATGGCAAAGTCGATGAACGAATCGTCGCTGACGGCGTCGTATCCCGTCCAATTCATTGCCAATGCGCTCCTGCCATTGAAGAACCGCTACGGTATGGTTGCATGGCTTTTCTCTGCGTGTCATACTTGGGGGCACGTCACTTTCCTGCGAGTTGTAATACCGATCAAGCAGGTTCAAGTCCTGCTGATCCAGTTGCTCTTTGCATTCCTCCAGAAACTCCTGTCGTATCTCCAGAAGTTCATACCTTTCTTCTCTGCGAATGGAGAGTTCTTTAATCAATTGTTCGTCTAAGCCGACGATGAAGCGTCTTTGCTTTCGCAGAGATTCCAGTACAACCAGACGGGCAATCCCACAAGCCCAGCGGGTGAAATCGCGATCCGGCTGAAACTCTTCAAACTTCTGCCACAGAACCACAGATGTTTCCTGCATGACTTCGTCGGCATCTGCTTTTCTGGGAATCAGAGAATAGATATACCTGTATACATGAGGGTATGCGGCTGAGTAATATCGCATAAACGGACAATGATCGAGCGGAGGTATTACCTCATTGTCATCAGGTATTTGAGACGAAGAATTATTTTGGCGAATGATATTGTGGGTATACATAGTTGCGCACCTGAAGCCGTGGTCAAAAAGACTGAGCTACTTGTATCGCCGTAGACACCGGCAAATGGAAAAACAAATTGCCTGGTTTTGTTAAATTAACGGAATCTGAACAGTTTTGAGTCTGAAAAAAGGGCCGAATTTCTGTTCGAATATAGCGAGTATTTTCAATGATTTGAGTTCGGTAAATTGTAAAACGTCAGCAGGAAATTATGGGAGAAAGAGTGCTGACAGGGGAAAAGCAACGATCATAAGCGACTGTTACAACTATTCCAGACAGTGTCGTCTTCAGAACTTTCGAGGAAAATAGAAAGGCAAAAACCAGTTTCTTCAGAATGGCCCTGGACTCGCAGGCTATCTCGCCGTCTGAAATGACGCTGCCAGGGTGGAAATCCATTTCAAGATGAAGTCGCCTCTGGAGACAAGCTCACAACCAACAGCCATTTACGGCATACGATTTCCAACTCATGTCAGTTCTTTCAACCGATTTTATTTCAAAGATTGATTCACTACAGAACTAGACGTGCGACAGCCTGTTTGTATCCAACGACTGGGCGCGAAGCGGGGGCGATGTTAGGATAGAAAACGGGTTATGCCTGAGCGGTTTCAGGATCAACCTGAATTAAAATCCCGGCTAATACCAGATTGAGTGAACAGTGCAAAAAATGAACGCTCCCCGATTACGAATCCGTTTATCTCTCCTCTTACTTCTGTCAGCGTTCCCCGTGGCCGCTGCAGAAAAAACAGCATCTCTGCAACTGACATTGCCACCTACGTTTTATGCAGTGCCCGGTGTGGAGATGAATATCTACTACGACAATATCGTGCTGACCGAAACGCCAGAAAAATACCGGTTTGAAGTCAGTTGTAACATCGGCACGGTCGAACAGGACCGCTGGACCATTACACCAACACCGTCCGATGTTGGCCAGCATCCGTTGTCCATCAAAGTGACTGACGCCAACGGCACGATCCTGGGAACAGCGAAAACAGTCCTGCATGTTTCAGCGGCCAATTCCGGTTCCCTCCGCGACACCTGTCGGTTGTTGATTATTGGTGACAGCTTAACAAACGCAACCACATACTCCAACGAAATCGCTCGACTTCTCTCAACACCCGGTAATCCGAAATGGCAGATGTTGGGAACACACAGACCCAAATCCGCCGCTGCAGGTGTCGCCCATGAAGGTTACGGCGGTTGGACCTGGCAACGGTTCGTTTCGAAGTACGAGCCAAACCCCGATGGTACCAACCGTAAACGCAGCAGCCCATTCGTGTACGTCGGTAAGGACGGCAAACCGGGCCTCGACTTCAAACGTTACTTCAAAGAAGAATGCAACGGCAACACGCCAGACGTTGTGATTATTATGTTGGGCATCAACGATTGTTTCTCAGCGAAACAGGACGCCATTGATGCAAAAGTCGATGGCATGTTCACCCAGTCTGATATCTTAATCAAAGCCCTGCAAGCTGCCGCGCCGCAGGCAGAGGTGGGAATTTGTTTGACCACGCCCGGGAATTCCCGCCAGGAAGCATTTTATGCCAACTACAAAGACCGCTACAGCCGTTGGGGCTGGAAAAAAATTCAACACCGGCTGGTGCAACGGCAAATCGAAAAATTCGCAGGCCGCGAAAAACAAAACCTGTTCATCATCCCCACTGAGTTAAACCTTGATGTCGTCAACGGCTATCCCGTCAATAATGGCGTCCATCCCAACAAGGTCGGTTACCAGCAAATCGGAGTGAGTATTTATTCGTGGTTGAAGTCTCGGCTGGAAGAATGAGGCGAGCCCTCGCATAAATGGCTGGAATGTCGTGAAAGATAGCAGGGCATATCATTCCAACTGCAACAGGTTAAGTGCAATTGATCTATTGGGGGGAGCGTATGGCAGTGTTCTGTAAACACACGCTGGAACTGGTTCAGGTTTATACCGATCAATTGGCATTCGCACGGCATTCAAAAGGTGTTGAAATAACCTCAAACACTGCATAGGTGGTATTTGAGGCTGTTGTATGAGATTATTCCAGCGTGTCTCGTTCACTTCTAATCCGTAGGTCGGTGGTTCGAACCCACCCGGGCGTTATTCAACGATTCACTGGAGTGGTGAATCGTTTTATTTTGTTTCTGGGACCGGGTTCTTCGCAAAAGATCAAGCGCCTTTTCGCATACTGTTCTGTTGTTTTCATGGTGGATTTAATTGTCTTAAAAAACTGGTATGAGAACGGGTTTTTAAGTGGTCCAGGAAGTTTTTTTGTAATCAGGCAAGGCATAATCCTCTAGTTGATGCGTGGAACGCTGGCTTCTGCCTGTAGTTGCTATTAAACTGAGAATGTTGATATGAATTTCAACCTGATTCTCTGTCGCTCTTTTAATACGGATAATGCTAGAACTATGAAGCCATTTTTTCTCCGCTGTGCCGTACCTTCTTTGAAATCCGCTGGTTGGACTGTTGCTCTGTGTCTGTCACTCTGTGTGACCAGTTTCGTCAGTGCGGCGCCGCTGGTTTACGAAGGGACGGAGGGACCTGGTAAAGGAAAGCATATCGTTTTTCTTGCAGGCGATCATGAATATCGGTCTGAAGAATCACTGCCGGAACTGGCACGTATTCTGGCAAAACACCACGGCTTCAAGTGTACCGTGTTGTTTAATATCGATCCGGAAACCGGAGAAATCGTGGCGGGTAACTCCAACATGCCGGGACTCGAAACCCTTAAAACGGCGGATCTGGCGGTAGTATTCCTGCGGTTCCAGAATTTCCCCAAAGAACAGATGCAGCATTTCGTTGACTACCTCAAGCGGGGGGGACCGGTGGTCGGCATGCGAACTGCGACGCATGCGTTCAATATGCCTGCGACAGCTCCCTTTTCGGAATATTCCTACAACAGTAAAGATAAAGACTACGAACTGGGCTTTGGTCATCAGGTGCTGGGGCAGACCTGGGTGGGGCACTATGGAACCAACCATAAGCAGAGCACACGTATCAAAGTAGTTGACGACAAGAAGAATCATCCGATTTTGCGCGGTGTGAAAGACATCTGGGTGCAGGCGGGCGGCTATGTGGGCAAGCCGACTGATGGTGAAGTGCTGACGATGGCGCAGCCTTTGAACGGCATGAAACAGGATTCACCTGCCGACGAGACGAAGCCGCCTATGCCTTCCGAATGGACCCGGACGTATACCTCCCCTTCTGGAAAGAAAGGTCGCGTTTTTACGACGCTGTATGGAACACCCGAGGATCTATTGAATGAAGGCTACCGGCGGATGCTGGTCAACGCGTGTTTCTGGGCGCTCGGGATGGAAGATGCGATCAAAGAGGACGCTGACGTTGATTTTGTTGGTCCCTTTAAACCTAACACATTTGGTAATGGAACTTATGCGCGTGGTATCAAACCGGAAGCGTATGCCGGTTTTAAGAGTCCGATACCGGCTAATCACAATACCAAAAAGCCGAAAGTAAAACACAAAGGGCATCATCACTCGCCTGAGAAAAATAACAAGCCTGAGAAAAAAACGTCCCGGAAGCCGACGGCTTCGATTGCGACAGGTAAGCCGGCGCAGTTTGTCCGCATTGAACTTCCGGGCGACAAACGCATTCTCACACTGGCAGAAGTCGAAGTGATCAGCGGTGGGAAAAATATCGCAAAAGGGGGCAAGGCCACACAGTCGAGCACCATGGGTTCCGCTGTCGCTGCCAAGGCACTGGATGGCAATAAAAGTTCTGACTGGGGTAAAGGGGGGCAGACCCATACTGCCAATGCGGGCACAAAAAATCCCTGGTGGGAAGTCGATCTGGGGCAGCCAGTCGATGTCGAAAAGATTGGTATCTGGAACCGTCAGGGGTTCGAGGGACGTCTGGAAGATTTCACACTGACGCTGCTGGACGCAAATCGGAAAGAGGTGTTTAAGGTCGCGAAAGTGGCCGCTCCCTTTACGATGGAGATTGACGTCAAACACGGGGGCAAGCTGGAATATCTGACCTTCAGGGGATCAGCGGGTGTCCCGTATAAGTCAACGTCCAAGTCTGTCGGTGCGGAGTCTCACAGCCAAAACGACGATCCGACGCTGGTCGACGTACCGGCTGGTTACCGTGATCCCCTGCCCTTTGCTTTTCAACAGGGAGATGTGGTTGCCATTCTCGGTAATGGACTGCCTGATCGGATGCAGCATGACGGCTGGCTGGAAACACTGTTACAGAGTGAACTGCAGGGAAAACAGGTTCGTTTTCGAAACATGAGTGCAAGCGGCGACCGTGTGGATTCATTTCCGCGCAGCAAAGGTGCCGCCACGATTACCGAATATCTGCGGCATGTGAAAGCGGACGTCGTGTTTGCTTTCTTCGGCTTTAATGAATCTTTCGAAGGTGTGAAGCAGGCGGACGAGTATCAGAGAAAGCTCGTGGACTTTGTCAAAAGGACCCGTGGCTCCAAGGCGAACGGAAATTCTTTTCCTCGCATTGTTTTGTTCAGCCCGATTGCACATGAAGATACCGGAAACAAAAACGTGCCTGATGGCAAGACGCACAACATTCAACTGGCCGCCTATACCAAGGCCACGGCAGCCGCAGCGCGAGAAGCGGGGGTCGGGTATGTTGATCTGTTTCACCCTTCTCTGCAGATGTTCAAGGAGTCGAGTGCGCCACTGACCATCAACGGAGTGCATCTGACCGAAGAAGGTAACAAAAAACTGGCCGAAATTATTTCGTCGTCATTGTCCGGTCACCAGGTGAGCGCATCGCAGACGATGGAACCTCTGCGGTCGGCTGTACTGGATAAGGCGTATAAGTGGAATAACCGCTATCGTGCCCGTGATGGGAACGATGTGTGGGGAGGCAGATCGATTCTCAAGTTTACGAACGATCAGACTAACGCCGTTGTCTTGCAGCATGAGCTTTCGATGCTGGATGTGATGACGAACAATCGTGATGAACGTATCTGGGCCGTTGCCAAAGGTGAGGATCTTAAAGTTGACGACAGCAATGTACCGCAGCCCGTTAAAGTGATCTCGAATGTCGGTGGCGGCAGTAAGAGTTCCAGTGCAGTAAAAGAGGGGAACCTCAACTATATCAGTGGTGAGGAAGGCATTAAACATATGGCTCTTGCTGACGGTTTTGAGGTCAGCCTGTTCGCCGATGAAAAACAGTTCCCCGAACTGGTCAACCCGGTACAAATGCAGTTCGATAGCAAAGGGCGCCTGTGGGCGGCTGTCTGGCCGACTTATCCCAAGTGGGAACCGCTGAAAGAGATGAACGATGCATTAATCATTCTGCATGATGATGACAACGATGGCAAAGCAGATCGCGTGACCGAGTTTGCCCGGATCCAGAACCCGCTGGGTTTTGAGTTCTGGAATGGGGGTGTGCTGGTGGCCTCCGCACCGGAAATCGTCTTCCTGAAAGACACAGATGGTGATGACGTAGCCGACGTCCGCACTGTGATGCTGCAGGGCCTCGATTCTTCTGATACTCATCATGCTGCGAATAATCTGATTTATGGTCCAGATGGTGCCATCTACTGGCAGAGTGGTGTATTCATGGTGCATAACCACGAACACCCCTGGGGACCGTCTTTACAGGCCAGTGAGTCGGCCATGTATCGCTTTGATCCGCGACGGTTTACCATTTCGATGCATGCGATCAATTCTCCGAATCCGCACGGCATTTCATTTGATTACTGGGGTTATCATTACGCAACCGATGGAACCGGGGGCCGTGCGTACCAGGTACGACCGGATAAAGCCGGATTCAAAATGCACGAACTGTTGAAAAAAGAAGTGCGACCTGTAACCGCCAGCGAAGTGGTCAGCAGTGCTCACTTTCCTGAAGATATGCAGGGGGACTTTCTGATCTGTAACGTGATCGGGTTTCTGGGTATCAAACACTACGACCTGGCACGAAACGCCGAAGATGGTACTGTGTGGGGCGAGCCTGCCGGTGATGACCTGACGGTAATGAGAGTTAATGCAGACGGTTCCAGAACGGAAGACAAATCCAAAGGTCTGATGATGAGTGGAGACAAGAATTTCCGCCCTGCCGATGCGATTTTTGCTCCTGATGGATCATTGTATTTCTGCGACTGGCATAATGTCATCATCGGACACATGCAGCATAATGTGCGCGATCCCAACCGCGACCATCAACATGGTCGTATTTATAGAATGACGGCGAAGGGACGTCCCCTGCAGGAGCCGGTTGCTATTGACGGTCAGCCGATTGCCGCATTGCTCGAAAATCTGAAATCGCCCATTGATGGCATTCGCCATCGGACCCGGGTCGAATTGAGTGAACGCGATTCAGAGGCTGTGATTGCTGCCACCCAGGAGTGGGTCAAACAGTTTGATCCGAATAAAAAAGAAGATGCGCACCACCTGCTCGAAGCGCTCTGGCTACATCAGCAGCACAACGACCGCAATCTTGAGTTACTCGGGGTGCTGTTGAAGTCTCCTGAGCCTCACGCGCGGATTGCCGCGAACACGGTGAAGCATTTGTGGTTCAACGTGGAAAGCACGATGCGTGGAGGCGTGATTGCGGAATCGGAGGAAGCCGCAACACAGAAGTCAGGCATTCTCAGCGATACGCCTGAACTCACGACGATTCGCATCGGGACGGTTCGCGAACGGATGAGGTATGATGTGACGAAATTGACCGTCAAGCCTGGCAAGAAAGTGAAGCTTACATTTGCGAACCCGGATTATATGCCTCATAACATTATGCTGGTGAATCCCGGGAAAGCTGATGAAGTGGGACTGGCGGCGATTGATCTGGGAGCCAGCGGGTTTTCCGTTGGATTTGTTCCGGAGAGTAAAGAAATCCTGTGGGCCAGCAAGCTGGTTGACCATGGTCAGGAAGAGACGATCGAGTTTGTTGCTCCGACGAAGGAAGGCGCTTATCCTTATATCTGCTCCTTCCCCGGACATCACTTGCTGATGCGTGGAACGATGTACGTGACGAACGATCTCAAAGAATTTCTTGCTAAAAATCCAGAGCAGGTTACTAAGATTACTGAGTGGAAACTGGCCGATCTTGAAGCAGACCTGAAACGGGTGGGACAGCATCGAAACTTTACGCGGGGACAGCAGGTTTTCACCAAACTTGCCTGTGCCCAGTGTCATAAGTTAAATAAGGACAGTACGACCCTCGGCAATAATCTCTCAATCGGCCCCAATCTTGATGAAGTCATCAAGAAGCATAAGAACGACCCTAAAGCCATCCTGGCGGAGATTCTGGAGCCTTCCCGTAAAATTGAGGATAAGTACAAAACAGTATTGATCCTGCTGGATGACGGACGGAGCCTGAACGGCAACATTGTAGCAGAGGATCAGACCTCAATCACGATCGTGACGGGGCCGCCTCAGGTGAAGGAGCAGAAAGTATTGAAGAGTGCGATCGAATTCCAGCGCAGCTCCCCTGTCTCCATCATGCCGGCAGCGTTGCTGAATACTCTGGGCAAAGAAGAAATTCTGGATCTGCTGGCATACGTACTCTCAGGTGGAAACGCTAAAGATGCAGCTTTCCATCATCATCATTAACCGCGCAACGTATTACAATGATGGTCGAATAGAAGTGGCAGCGCGAATGTGATTGTTACTGATCGTATTGTCGCGCCATGCGGTTTATTCAAGATATTCGCAGGAAAACCAGGGCAAAGGCAGTACTGCAACTGGTTTTGTGGGTGTAGTTTATGCTTGCATTGAAGGGCGTCTCTGTTGGCCTGATGTCATCTGTTAATTGACATCAGTTTCGGGTGCGTCGCCAGTTCCTGCAGGTCTAGTATGTCGATCGGTTTTACGAAGTACTCATCACATCCATGTTTTTGCGCCTGCTGACGGTGTTCATCGTCATTGTGTCCAGTTAAAGCTACGATGAGCGTTGAGTTCTTTTGATCAAGTCTTCGGAGTTCTCGAGCGACCTCCAGGCCACTCATGTCTGGCAGCATCAGATCCAATACGACAATTTCAGGTGGCGTTTCCTGAAACATTCTGATTGCAGTCACGCCACTGGTGGCCACCAGAGGTGCGTGGCCCAGTTTTTCAAACAGGAGTGATATCATACGGGCAATGCCAGCCGTATCTTCAATGATCAGCACTCGACGGGAGGGAATGTTCTGGGAAGACAATGACGCGGATTCGGATTCCGCAAAAGTGCAGTTCTCCTCTGATTCCAGTGCGGGCAGTCTGACAGAGAATACTGAGCCCCGATCCGCACCTTCGCTGTCGGCAGAGACACTTCCCTGGTGAAGTTCGACCAATTGTTTCACCAGGCTGAGTCCTAAGCCGAGTCCCCCATTGGAATGCAGCTTAGAGCGTTGCTCCTGGGTGAATGTGGAAAATACGTCCTGCAGTAATTCGGGATCAATTCCGAAGCCATTATCGCAGACTTCGATCACGGCGGCATCCCTGTCCTGTTTTGTGTTAAGCCAGATCGTGCCTTTTTTATCTGTATATTTTGAGGCATTTGTTAACAGGTTCGCGAAAACCTGTGTCAGCCGGATTTCATCACCTTCCAGGAAGATTGGCGTGTCTGACAGTTCCAGTTTCAAGTCTTGCTGCTTCTCTCGAATGAAGGGATTGACAGTTTCGATGGCTCGATTCAGAACGTGCGTCAGGTCGAGTGTTTCTTTTTTCAGATCAATTTTGCCGTGTACAATACGGGATGCATCCAGTAAATCATTGATCAGGTGTTTCATTTGATCAAGTTGACGCTTCATCGTCTCGCAAGACTCTCGAATGAGAGATGGATCAAGATCATCCATCTGCAGCAGGCCCACAGCCAGTTCCATTGGCGCCAGTGGACCTCTTAATTCATGGGCCAGCATGGCAAGGAATTCATCCTTGCGCCGGTCGGCCTGCTGTAATGCTTGTGCTTTCTCTTCGTTTGCCTTGTTCAACGCAGCCAGTTCCACATTCGCTTTGTTAAGCTTGCGCTGCAGAGTGATCAGGCTGTTATTCAACCGGCTGAGATCATCGTCCGACTGGTTCAGTCCCGAAAGAGCCTGTGCTTCTACCTGTTGAGGTGTTGCTGATAAAGCGGACCGGTTATCCGCCTGGCTCCGTGATTGAATCAGCCTGTTGGCTACATCGATCGCGTCTTTTCCGTCAAGTGCAGCTGCATCGGCTCCCACACGCTTCCAGAGATAGGGATCGATATTAAAAGGATAGCCTCCTGCGAGTATCTTCACCTGTTCGCACCCCGGGTGAGATCGCACGATACGAATGACATCGGCCATGCCGAATAAATGTTGAGTCATGGTACAGGATATGGCGAGTATCTGTGCCCTGCTGGAAGCGAGAGTTTCCGCAATGCTTTCCGGAGGTACGTTTGCTCCCAGGTAAATTGTATTCCAGCCACTGACTTCGAAGAGATCAGCAACAATTCGCAGACCCACTTCATGCAATTCATCCCCGACGCAGGTTGCCACGAGAGTCTGGTCTGCGGAAGTGGTTTTGAGAAACCAGGGTTGAAGCTGAGACATTACAAACTGCGTTGCCGCGGTACAATAGTGTTCCTGGGCAACGCTGATTTGTCCCGTCTGCCATAAACGACCCAGTTCGTGCTGTGCAGGCTGAATCACATCCAGGTAAATCGATTCGATTTCGACTCCTGATTGAATGGCTTTCATCACCATATTCAGGGCGTCAGTGCGATGTGTAGCAAGCAGTGATGTCAGATAATTATGCTGTAGTTGTGCCAGTGGAGGACAGACACGCGCGGGGGGCTCAGCCGGGCGATCGACAAGCAGTGAATTTCGAGCCGTATCAATATAATGCTGGACGACGTTAGCCACTTCCTGCGGAAATTCTGCTTCTACAACGCTAATTAACGCGTCCAGAAAGTGTGAGATCTCACAGAAATAGGGAGAAACTGATTCGGGAAGCCGGGTGACCCAGTGCACGTAGTCATTTAACAGAACCGTGCTTTTGAATTCTATACTGGCAGCGAGGATAAGAATATGGGTCTCAGACTGTTCAAGTCTTGTAACGGGCGGAGTTCCCTTATTCAAAGCAGAAGAGGATTCCAGATGCGAGCAAATGGCTTCCGCTATAGTTCGTCGCCCCTCTCTGAGCATGTGAGCAGAGATACGGGCTGTGTCTGTCACGCACATATCTCCGTAAGAAAGTAAACAATCACAACTCAGACTTTGTACAGTTTATGTGATTCCTTTACAGAATTCAACAAGCCATGTGAAAATTAGGCTGAGTATGAGTCTGAAATGGACTCTTTCAGGCTGATTTTATCAAGCAGGAAGACCTCGATAAAATGAAATGTGTGGAGTGTATAACGCCTGTCTTGTGATATTCGTGGGAGTACCAGGATGCCAACCGCGGCAATTTGTCAGGTGTGGTTTTTTCTTTTAGTTGGACGAGTCCGCCAGACTGTGTCCAGTTTTACTGTAGCGTCTCCATGACCATTTGGACCGAGTATAATAGATCGGGAGACGCTATGGTTAAATGTGACGCGATCTAATCTGAAGATCGCGCTGTCGTATTCCTCTCGATTGATGGGGGATTTTCGAATTTCCTGGGCAGTACAACCTACTCCTGCAGGCGAGCACATGAATTAAAGTTGTTAATCAGTTATGAATGGTTCTTGCGGATGCGGTGTCTGGAGATTGTAGAATTTTGGGAAAGTTCAGAAATCCAACTGAAAGCGGATGCCAGCGACAAAGGCATCGGGGTAGATGCCGGAAGGGGTGGTGATGTACTGCAGATCGGGCTGAATGATCAGATTGTCATTCACGATTGCCTTGTAGAAGACTTCGATCATCACTTCCTGGTCGGTGCCCCCCTGGTCGAGGTCGACCCAGCCTGCACCGGCACCGGTAACGTCTGCGTCGCGATTGCGGATCAGGCCGGTATAGGTGATGCCGGCCAATGCGTCACGCGGTATCAGCGGGAAGGGAGAGTTTCCACTGCTGTAGGTGGGAAAGTGCTGGGCGAAGGCGGACAGGCCTTGCGGATTGTCTGAGTCACAGCCTGCTTCACGAATCAGCATCTGCTCGTACTGGAAATAGTAGCCGTAAGCTCTGGGTATAGCACCGGAGGGGACTTCTCCGGGCGTTTCATAGGTGATGCCTGCAGTCAAGATGCCGGGGAGTTGCCTGAGTGGAGTCGAGTAGCGATATTCGAATTCACCGATGAAGAGAACGGAACCATTATTGGAAAAAATACCGACTTCATTGCTGCGGTAGGCATCCCAGATTCCTGCTTTGACGGTGACTTCATTAGAGAGGTCCTTCATGAGTACAACCGCCGGGCTGGGAGCCGGGAATGAAGGAAGTCCGGCTGAGGGGGAGAGCCCAAACGCCGAGTTAATGAAGTCGCTGGCGGTATCCATGGTGATGAATTCAGAACTCAGGTCCTGTCTGCCGATGCGCATGGTGATTCCGGTTTCGTACAGATCGACTTCCCACCAGAGTTCGCTCATTTGAGTAATGTTGTTGAGTGAGTCGATACTGCTGATGATCTGCGTGGCGCCGACATTTTGCTCCAGCCCTCGTCCATGCGTATTTTGAAACAGCACGTTAATCTGGCCGGGAATGGGCGCATTGAGTGTTTCGAGATCGAACGAGAGAGACAGATTGAGCAGTCCTTCGTAGTGGGTTGAGTTGCTGGTTGATATTCCGCCGTGTGCGTTGGTGAAGACCTCGCCGTAATAGACCGGCTGGAATGTGACGCCGTTGTCCGGATTGAGCAAGGTTGTGAGGAAACGCTGATCCGGTTCGTCTGTGAAAGTATTGTCGGGGACACAACTGACGATTTCGGCTTCATTTTCGACCGCGCATTCCTGACCGGCTGACTGGTAGGCAGGGAGCGCCACCAGCAGGAATATGAATGAAAGGAAGACCTTAAGCCACACAGTTACGCTCCCCCTTTGCGCAACGCTCTCGATACCGGTATGAAATTGCAGAGTTGTGTACTCTTATCTTCGGCAGAATGAGCGGATGACATCCAGTCTGGCGGCATAGTCAAACTGGGTTGAGAATGACGGTTTTTATGGAGTGAGGTGTTTTCTCAGGAAGGCTTCGACGAGCTGCATGCGCTCTTTATCGAAGAATTCCGGGCCGCCGTGTGCGCCGCCGTGGATGACTTTGAAGGTAACGTCGCGTTGATACTGTTCGTATTTTCCTTGCAGCTCATGTGACTGGTTGATGGGGACTTGCGGATCCTGGTCGCCGTGAATGATCAATAGCGGCGGATCCTGGTCATCAACATGGAAGACCGGGCTGGCGAGTCGGGCGAGATCTGCTTTTTTTTCCGGTCGATCGCCGAGCAGGAGTTCCAGCGCGGGGATGCGGACGCTTAAGCCATGCGGTGTGGACTGGGGAAGTATTGTCATGAAATTGGTGGGGCCGAAATAATCGACGATGGCCTGCACGCTGGATGATTGGTTGTCGAAATCGCCGAGATCTCCTTCGAGCTGCTGGTTGCCGTTGGTAACACCCATCAAGGCAACGAGGTGGCCGCCGGCGGAAGAACCCAGGATACCGATTTTGTCGGCGTTGTAGCCATACTTCTCAGCGGAGCCACGCAGGAAGCGGATGGCGGCTTTGATGTCGTATATCTGTGCCGGAAACTTTGCCACGGGTGATAGACGGTAATCGACACTGGCGACGGCGAAGCCTTGCTTTACCAGATCGATGAGTGGCATGTTCGCTTTAGAGCCTGCGCGCCAGGCACCGCCGTGAATCCAGACCAGGAGAGGTGGCTGCTGTTTTACTTTTGGAAGATAGAGGTCAAGCAGGAGCCGATGGTTGTCGGCGGTCGCATATTGGATGTCGTTGAACTGCTGGAAAGATTCCACAGCAAAACTCCTTTCCGGGACAGATAGCAGTAGCAGCAGAAACAGGCTCAGCGAGCAGCGATTTCTCATTGACGTCTCTTTCAGTTTGCAGTCGAAGGAGGGGATGTTCGGTCTGTTATTATAATCCCCTGCTCTCGCGAATGACACCAGTCGAGCATACGGACTCACTGAAACTTTACTTGTTCGGGAAAACCTGGGCGAGATAAATCAACAGTAAAACGCTGCGAGCGGTCCAGGCAATGGTGCGGAGCCAGTTGGAAATTACCAGGCTGCGAATATGACGGGGGGAAAAGCGGGAGGCAAGCACATGATGCCGGGGCACCTGCCGGAGAGCCGTGGAGAACCAGACGACAAACAGCAGACAGACGCCGGTCCAGGTGAAAGCGGGGCCCATGCCGGGGGGAGGCCAATAGACAATGGCGACAGTTGTGGCAGCTTCGGTCAGCATCATTGGGCCGACGGCAAAGGATGTACGGATTTGGTGGGCCTGCTGGTAGCGGGTGAAGCGGGCACGGCCGACCAGTGCGAACAGCGGATAATGCACGATCTGCACGAACCAGATTAAACCTGTCATATAGAAGGTAGAGACCAGTTGCAGCAGGAAAAGAGTTTTCAAAGCTGTGAAGCTCCCGGGCGAAGTACGTTGTATGTAAGTTCTGGTGGGATTATTAATCGTTCGAAGTTGTATCGACTGGCTGTTCGAGTCGAATCAGGACTTCGTTGCGACGAAACGGGCCTGGTGTCCAGGGAGGATCATAACCGGCTGATTCGAAGCTGCCTGACTGATTCAGTCCTTTCTGTTTCATCCAGTCTCGCAGTTTCTGTTCGGCCTGGGCAGTGGTGGTCTGATTCATCTGTCCGCTGAAGCGGTAGACAGCAAAGCGTCCCCCCTCGCGTTGCTGAATGCGCACGTTCTCTCCCGTGGGTACAGGAATTCCCTGTACTTCAGTTTGCTGGGGGATAACGAATGACATCTGCCCGTCAGAAGGTTTGTTCTCGGGATCCATAAACACGGGGGTCGTCATGGAGACTTTCTGTTCCTGCTGGTTCGCTCCGTCAATATAGCGGAACAGACGCATGAAACGGCCGTCCTGGTCGACAGGCTGTGCTTTGCTGTCTGTCGATACCAGCATCAAGTCGGGATACTCGCGGATTTCGAAAGGACCGGACGACTCAATCACCGTGTACCGGGCTGACTCGTATGCGTTTCGGGCTGTGAACTTCCAGCCAAAGTATAGTAGTATGCACAGTACAGTGGCGATGCCAAGGTAGATCATCTTTTTTCCAGTCATCCCGGGATTTTTGTGCGATTGCTGTTCCATGTTTGAAATACCGTTTTTGAACTACCAGAACCAGAATTACTGTCTATAAAGACTTTAGTCATTCGAGGGTGATTGGCAAATGTTATTTCTGAACGAAATCTCTTTTGCCGGATGATTTATTCAGGAGGCAGATTTCGATGAATAAGACCGACCAGAAGGTCAGACTGGAGAGTGGTCCCCTGCAGGCAGAGCGGCTCCCTGATGGCAATCTCAGGTTATTACGTGCTCTCATCGTAAAAGTGCGTGATGAAGAGATTGTGGTCCCCGCTGGTTTTGTTTCCGACTTTCGTTCCCTGCCCCGTGTGATCCAGATTCTGATTGACCCTGCCCGGGTCGAACTAGCGGGGGTCATTCACGACCGCTTGTACGCGACAGGGCAATTCACGCGCTGTGAAACAGATACGATCTGGCGGTTGACCTCGCAATCCGGTGGGAGTTATGCCAATCCGTTCCAGGCGTGGCTGGGCTGGCTGTTGATCCGGCTGGGGGCACGGTTCGCCTGGGATCGGGCACGAAAAAAAAGCCGCCTGGCGTGAACTCGCTAACGATACCAACTGTCGGGTTCCATGCAGGTTGGTATGGCCAATTTGTCATACCCGGTCGGTCAATGGTGACACCGTTGTCAGTGTCTAAGGGGGGGGCCGTGGTTGGCAGGTATAACAGGCTTTCGGAACACTGGTGAAAACTCAATATAGTGGCATGTTGTTTGCGTGAAATTTCCTGTAAAAATCACGGTCGCAATAGACTGGCTTCGCTGATATGATGCGCGGTAATGGCCATCTGCTGACAAACGTGGATGAATCACAAGCTACAACAATTAGATCTTGGCCACACCTATTGCCCCCTGGTTTTAGCCCTTCGTTCAGCACAAATCCCGCCGTGAGTGAACGCGCTGAATTCCCGCAAGAGTTCGATTGGAGTGTGGATCACAACAGGGTCGCCTAAAATTGCAAACCCTCCTTTCAAGGATAGAAGTTTCGTGTGGTCTCTGAAAACAGCCCAACGGGCATTAATTGCCGCCGGTTGTATGGCGATGATTTATACCCAGTTTACGATGTCGCCGGCAACGATTGAGTTCGCCCGTTCCCTGGGAGCGACAGGCTGGCATATCGGGATTCTGGGGGCTCTGCCGACGATGATGCTGTTTTTCCAGTTTCTGGCAGCAGTCGTGGCGAATCATCTGGAATACCGCCGCTGGCTCTGGTTACCGATCTCGATTTTACAGCGACTGATTCTGGTTCCGATTGCCCTGATGGCGTGGCTGATGCCGGACATGTCTCATTCAGCCGAACTATGGTGGCTGATTGGATTGACAGCTTTGAATCATGCCTTGATCCACTTTACGACGCCGCTCTGGTTATCCTGGCTGGGGGATTATCTGCCTCACAAGGGGCTCAATCATTACTGGGGTTATCGCCAGGTCTGGATGTACTGGACCGGGGCAATTTCGTTGCTGGGGGGGGCGATCTTTCTGGCGAAAAGCGGCCTGGATATTGGGGATGGATTTGCCTGGCTGGTGGGTATCGGCGCGTTCTTTGGTGTGTTCGATATCCTGTTCTACATGAAAATCGAAGAACCGCCGGTTACCAAAGTAAAAGAACCAAAGCTAAAAAAAGTCCTGCTCACACCATTTCAGGATCCCAATTTCCGTTCGTTTATCTCCTTCACCTGTTTCTGGCACTTTGCGGCGATGCTGGGGGCTCCGTTCATCAGCTATTACCTGCTGGATTATATTGGGATGGACGTATTCCGTCTGCTGCTGCTGTGGACCTGTGCCTGGCTGGGGGGAGCTGTTTTTTCGAAGCATCTGGGCTCACTGGCCGATCATTATGGCAACCGGCCGGTGTTGATATTGTGTACGGCGTTTAAATCCACAAATATGATTGGCCTGCTGTTCCTGCCGCGAGACCCGACGCTGGCATTCTGGATTATGGTGCCGGTATTTATTGTGGATTCCCTGCTCAATGCAGGCATTGCCATTGCCAATAACGGGTTCATGCTGAAGAATTCGCCAGCCGAAAACCGGACAATGTATATCGCTGCAGGCACCGCGTTTGCGGGGCTGGTGGGAGGTGTGACATCCATACTGGCAGGTGGGTTTCTGGTGCTTGCTTCCGGCTGGAGGGTGACCATATTTGGTTCTGAGTACAACAACTTTCACATGATCTTTGCGATCAGTCTGCTGATGAGGCTGGTGGCTGCCGTCTATGCCCGGACGATTCGCGAGCCCGATTCACACTGGACATCTCAAGTCGTGATGAAACTGGTCGGAGTTACACCATTCCGTATGCTGCGTTTTCCGGTCGGTCTGTATCGTTCCTTCCGGCCCGATGAATTACGGGGCAAATCCAGAAAAGGTAAACGCGAACTGAAACAACCGGAAGTCGTCGCTAAAACTGAGCCGACCTGACGTCACTCGTCGCTTTAGTTTTACAAGGTTGCATTGTTACGCGAGGTATTTCAGAATGGATGAGAGTCGGCTTGCTCTGCAGACCGGGAAATTCTGTTCTTTCACTACCATCGGGAGCCTCTTCCATGCGCGGGATGATTACTGTTTCTTTACTGGCTGTGGTGTGGCTGTTTAATCCGGGTGAGACTGTCCAGGCTGTTGAACCGCATGAGGACCGGTGTGTGATTCTGGTCAGCGTAGACGGGCTGGCCAATTTTTATCTGGATGATCCTCTGGCGGATATGCCGACACTGCGGAAACTGGCAAAGACCGGGGCGCGGGCTGACGGCATGGTCTGTTCGTTTCCCACAGTGACCTGGCCCAACCACACCACACTGGTGACCGGCACAACGCCTGCGAAGCATGGGGTGATCGGAAATAACTATCTGGATCGTAAAAGTGCTACGTCGGTTGCCTTCATTCCTGATCCCCTGTTTGACAAAGATCAGATTGTGAAAGTGCCAACAATTTATGATGCCGCCCATAACGCGGGGCTGGTCACTGCCGGCATCGTCTGGCCGGCAACGCGAAACGCGCGGACACTGGACTGGACCGTTCCTGACATGTTCGGCAAAGAAGCCTGGCCAAAATACGGAACGCCGATCTGGCTGGAAGAACTACGCGCTGCGGGATTGCCTGTGGATCTGCATGGAGACTGGACGGGAGAGAGTGGCGGCGGCGTGAAGCGGGACTGGCTGTATACCCGCATGGCCCGGCATCTGTTTGAAAAACATCCGCCGAACCTGTTGATGATTCACCTGGTCGAGGTCGATCATGTCGAACACAAATATGGTCCGCGGAGCCCGGAAGCATACTGGGCCGTCAGCTATGCTGATGACCGGTTGCGAGATATTGTAGAAGCAATCGAGCGTTCGCCGCATCGTGATAAGACGACACTGGTCGTCGCCAGCGATCATGGGTTCTTCCCGATCTCGAAAGACATTTGTCCGAATGTGATCTTAAAACAGGCAGGGCTCATTTCTAAAGAGAAGAAGCAGGCATACTGTCTGTCTCAGGGAGGCGGGTGTATGGTCTATCTGCTGGATGACGCGAAGCGGGAGGAAATGAAAGAAGAGTTGAAGAAGAAATTTGCAGCAGTGGAAGGGATTCAGGCTGTACTGGATCAGGATGAATATACAAAGCTGGGCCTGCCTACTCCAGCAGAAGATTCTCATGCTCCCGATTTCTGGCTGTCAGCGAAGTCCGGGTATTCGTTTACGAACAGTGATAAAGGGGACGATGTCGTCACGCCGCGAAAGACGCCGGGTGGCACACATGGGTATCTGCCCGATCAACCGGACATGCTGGCGACACTGGTGATCAATGGATATGGGATTAAACCGGGAACAAAGCTGGGCAAAGTTCAGAGTATTGATGTGGCGCCTACAATGGCCCGGCTGCTGGGGGTCGAATTGCCGACAGCCCAGGGAAAACCGTTAATGCCGGCTTTGCAGGATGATTGATCGTTGCAGCCGGTGTTTAAACCCGGGAAATGATCGTATGGTTGGGAGCGAGTTGAATCTGGTTGTTCTCGATGACAGACTCTGGTTCTGAATTCAGGACCAGAGCACCTGTGAACGGGATCGACATTGGTTGTGCCTGTGTCTCTGCCTGGGGAGTCAGGCGAGCTTGAATCCTGATGTCCTGGTATTGCATTGTAAAACTGCTGGACTGACTCTCATAAGCTGTCTGCAGGTTTTCTGGTGAAAGCCAGCCTGCGTTGAGGCCTTCTTTTCGAAACTGGAGCAGCCGCTGATACCAGTGAAACATCTCCGGGTCCCTCAGGGGGGCCTCATTCCATTTGGCGTTGAAAAAAGCTTCGGCCTGTGAGGGAAGCAATGCGTCCTGCCAGATGTGAGGCGGATAATCTCCACGGCGACCGACGTCGACGGCGTCGCGGAGATGGCGGTCTTCAAAATCGACAAAGAACGGAAACGGAGCAGAAGTCGCAAATTCTTCACCCATAAAGATCAATGGTATGCCCGGATAAAGCAAAATGAGTGCAGCGGCTGCTTTCTGAAAGGATTTGGATGTCAACTGGTGAATACGCTTGCCATGCGGATGATTGCCGACACTATCATGGGTCTGAAGCGCGATCACCAGGGATGTCAGATACTGGTTGGTTGGATGGACGCTACGTTGAGAATCAGTCACGCGACTGTTTTCGTACCCGGCATAAATGTAACCACACTGCAACGCCTGTATAAGGTCGGAGGCCCCCTGATAGTTTCGATGCGTGAGATGAACGTCGGGAAGCGCATGAGAATAGAGAGAATACATCAGGCAATCACACCAGATGCCCGAGTAGGCCTCCCTGCTCTGGTCTGCGGTAATCAGATCGTGATTAAAGACATTGGTTTCGGCAAAGAGATGTATGGGCCAGTTCACGGATTCGTTGTGTCTGGAGACGGCCTCTCTGATTGCTTCGAGAATATGAAAATGGCTGTCGTCATACATGCAGTGAACGGCGTCGAGTCGCAGACCATCCAGATGATACTCTTCCAGCCAGAAGACCGCATTTTCGGTAATGAACCGACGGACGGATTCGGAATCAGGACCGTCGTAATTGAGGGCTTCGCCCCACGGAGTGTGATGTCTGTCTGAAAAATAAGGGCCGAATTCAGAAAGGTAATTTCCTTCCGGACCCAGATGGTTGTAAACGACATCAAGAAAGACGGCGAGACCAGAGCGATGGCATTCGTCCACGAAGGCTTTGAAATCATCAGAGGAACCGTAGGTATTTCGAACGGCGAACAGATTTACGCCATCGTATCCCCAGTTCCAGCGGCCTGGTGTCTGAGTCACCGGCATGATTTCCACCGCGGTGATGCCGAGCTCGATCAGCTCGGGGATATGTTCGATGGCCGCCTGAAACGTACCCGCTCTGGTGAAGGTGCCGACATGAAGTTCGTAAATGATCAGATTCTGTTTCTTTATTCCCTGCCAGTCTTGATCGGACCAGGGGAAATCAAGCGAGTTACAGACTTGTGAGGCAGCGTGTACTCCCTGAGGTTGATATCGGGAGGCAGGATCCGGCCGGGAGACCTGGTCATCAAGCCGATACAAATAGCGATCGCCCGGACAGACGTGATTAAACGTGCCTTCGAAGTATCCCTGTACTGTTCGTGTCAGGGAATGTCGTGTCGCGTCTGCCTGGTTTCCTTTCTGCAGTTCAACGGCGACCTGTTTTCGTTGCGGGGCCCAGACGCGAAAGCAGGTGGAATCGACGGTGAGCGGAGTGGCTCCTAATCGGGTATTTTGCAGATCAACCTGTTCTGCGAGACCAAACCAGCGACAACCTTCCAGGACGCCGGAAGTTGCGGTTCCCTGAGCAAGGTAAAGACGGTTTTTCCACTCCGATGCCTGGTGCAGATCGTAAACTCGCTGTGCCAACCGGCGGTCTGCGTTTCCTACCAGAATGGTGCGATAGCCGGCGGTTAATGCTGCCAGATCATTACCGGAATCACCGGAAAAAACGATGTTTGCGGGATCGTATCCGTTTTTTTCGGTCCACCATTCTAAAGCGAGTGCTTTGGAAACCGTTGCCGGCAGAAGATCAATTAAGCCATCGCCATTGAAGGGATCAACGCTGTTAATAATCGAGTATGGGGCATCGGTTTTAGTCAGAACATCCTGAACGTGATCAACGAGCGTTTCCAGTTGTGTCGCGTCTGCATAAAAGCTGAGTTTGAAACGCCCCTGTTTGACTGGTTCCTGGAGGCGTAGGCCGTCAATTGTTTCCAGCTTCTCGCGCAATGAGTCAATGGGCATGGCAGCGATGATCTGGTCCTGATAATCCTGGTAGGCGGTGACGAGTGTGAATTCTCCCGATTCCTGTCGCTGGAAAATGGAAGTGCCGACGTCGCAGATAATCCACTCCGGAATGGGGAGTTGAAAATCCTTGATTGCCTGGGAGACGGATTCGAAATGTCTGCCAGTCACAAAGATCAGTGAGTTGCCACGGTCCTGAAACTGTTCGGACAGTACGCGCAGGTCTGACTGGTTTTGAGGATCCTGATTTAAAGGGATCAGGGTTCCATCCAGATCGGTGGCAAGGACCTGTTCTGTGAATTGCGCAGCAGTATTCTGCGTAGACATCAATTGCTCCTTCAATTAAACGCGGTTCAGCCAGAGAATCTGATACGGATCCAGGACCAGTTGCTCTGATGTGGCGTAAGTTTTGTCGTCGATGACATTCAGGAAAAATCGACCGAGTCCTGCGGTACGGAGTTTGTTGCCTTCGATGACCTGTGTTTCGTCAGAGAAGTTAGCGAGGACGATCAGGCGATTTCCTTCATAGAGGCGGACGTATCCCAGGATATGCTCATTGGCTGTGGCGATGAGTTCCATATCCTGACCCGCGAGCGCAGGCAGGGATTTTCGCAGAGCGATCAGTTTCTGTGTGGATCGAAAAATCGTGGAGCGAATGGAACCGTTGCCTGATTTGATGTGGTCGTCCAGTTCTTCGAGAAACTGCCATTGCATCTTAGGACGATGAATCCAGCGGGAGTCACCGGCTTTCGCGGGGTCTTTCACGAAATCGTAATCGTTCAGCATGCCCCACTCTTCACCCAGGTAGAGAAGTGGAATTCCACCGATACTGAGGGAAACGCCGTGCAGCAGCAGCATGCGGCGGAGCGCCAGTTCTTTTTTCTCTTCGTTGTCTTCTTCAATCGCCTGTTCGAGTCCAGCGAGTGACGCCATCGTCCCGGAAATCCGCATATCGCCTGTTTCATGGTTTTCCTGAAAAGGAACGCCGCGCGCGAAAGAACCGGGGAATTGCCCTGTATAGAAATCGTTGAGGAATTTGCGATGGTCGTAGGCGTTGATACCAATTGCCTGCGCGTCGGCATCATCGAAGGTCCAGCCGATATCATCGTGACAGCGCAGGTAGTTCACCCAGGCGGTGTTTCTGGGCAGCTTATAGCGATGTCTGAGAGTCTGGACCAGCAATGAGACATTTCGCGTCGCCAGCGATTCCCAGAGCAGCGCCATCAGTGTGGGATTATAGGAGATCTGACATTCGTGTTCGCTGATGTATTTGACGACGTCATCGGGGTGCACGATGGCCTCGGATTTGAACAGGAGACCTGGCGTAGCGATACGGGCCAGACGGTTGAAAGCTTGAATCAGCGTGTGCGCTTCAGGCAGATTTTCGCAGCTGGTCCCCATTTTTTTCCAGATGAATGCGACCGCGTCAAGCCGGAGAATATCAATGCCCGTGTTGGCGATGAAGTACATTTCTTCGAGCATGGCGCGAAAGACAGCGGGATTGGTGTAGTTCAGATCCCACTGGAAACTGTTGAAAGAAGTCCAGACCCATTGCTGCATTCCATCATGCCAGGTGAAATTTCCGCGGCGGACAGTCGGAAAGATTTCACGCAGCGTGCGTTCATATTGTTCGGGTTTTATCCTGTCAGGGAAGATATAATAGTATTCCTGGAACTCACGGTTTCCTGATTGCGCCATTTTGGCCCACTCGTGGTCATCCGAGGTGTGATTGAATACAAAATCAAGCACCAGTGAGATCCCCGCTTCCCGGAGATCTGCTGCCAGCAGGCGGAGGTCGTCGATGGTTCCCAGGCGCGGGTCGACCGAGCGATACGTGCTGATGGCGTAACCGCCGTCGTTATTACCGGGGCGAACTGCGAACAGAGGCATCAAGTGCAGGTACGTGAGCCCCAGGTTTTTGAAGTATCCCACCTGCTCGCGGAGTTTACTGAGGTTTTCGCCAAAGAGGTCTACGTAGAGGGCGCCCCCACTGATGCGTTCTGACTGAAACCAGTTGGGTTCATTAATACGATGACGGTCGAGCGCACAGAGGTCCTCTGGTCGCTCTGCCCAGCCTCGGGCCGTGGTCAGCAGAACCTGTTCGATGTGATAGAAGAAATCGTACCGGGAACTGTAGAGCTGATACAGCAGTCCAAACAGAGGCCGCCAGTGCTCATTCAGTCTCGTTTCAAATTCATGTTTTTTGACATCATCAATCTGGCTGGTGCGCCAGACTTCCTGCAACTGAGGCTGCAGGCGCTGCAGTGTCAGATCCGCTTTGAAGTCAATCTCATCCTGCGCGGTGCTCATTCGATCCGATCGTTGGGAATAGTAATCTTGTCTAAGAAGTTGTAATACCTGATGCCTTCGAGAATGCCCGCCGCGTGGGAAGCCTCTGCGAAATAGACGCGTGGCCTGTTACGGAGTCGTTCGAGCTCTTCACTGTGATTTCCGACGACCACACCCAGTGTGCGCCCCAGCAGCATGCCGGCGTCGTTTCCGGAATCACCTGAAACGAGGACGTGTTCCGGGGCGAATCCCCATTTCCAGAGTACGTGTCTCATGGAAAGGTCACTTCCACCCCGCACCGGGATGATATCAAGATACATGCCGAGTGACATAATAACCTTAGCACGTAAACCCGCCTCCCGGAGAATTTTTTTGATGGTTGTAATACTGGGGCTGACACTGGTGTCAATTTCATAACTGATTTTAAATTCGGACTGATGTTCTTCAATTTGCGGGTAAAGACCGGGCTGCATATCGAGGACATCTCGAATCTGCTGTGGTTTCCAGGCGTAATCAATGGATTTTCGCCAGCTGAGGTCCGGAGTCAGGTTTTCGCCGTAGTGTAATTGTGTTCCTGCATCCGTGTCGATCAGGTCAGGTTGAGGGAGTCCCAGTTCTTTGATCAGTTCCATGGCCGAATCGAGTCGACGACCAGTGGCAATGCCGAAACCGATGTGATCATTTTCGCGAATTAACTCTACAAATTCTTTGAGAGCTTCATCATCACCGGTCAGTGTATTGTCCAGATCGGTGATAATCAACCGGTCAAATTCAGGTAGTCGGCGTGTACTGGATTTCTCTGCCAGATCTGCCAGTACCGGAGCGGGTGAATGCTCCAGAATATCATCCAGATCGCGCAGATAACGCTCAGCATGATTATTCCATGAATAATGCTCGCGGGTCCCTTTGATACCATTATCAGACCATTCGGCCCATTGTTCCGGTTCTGTTAATGTGCGCAGTAATGCGTGTTCGATGGCCGATTTATCGAGCGGGTCGACGAGCAGACCATTTTTACAGTTGGCAATGATGTCACGGGGGCCACCATCATTGGTCGCGACAATCGGTAATCCGGTCGCTCCCGCTTCAAGCAGCGTCAATCCGAACGGTTCAGTGAGCGCCGGATTGATGAAGACTCCTTTCAGAGAAGTCGCCAGGCGATACAGTTCGGGAACATCATCTGGTTTATGGGTTTTGGGATACGCGACTTTTCCATAAAGGTTGTAACGGTCAATCAGGTACAGGACATGATTGATGATTCTGCGCTGCGCCTTGGGGAGGTCGCGCAAATCGTCGCGCGTGCCCATGACCAGCACGAGATTAGCCAGTTCCTGCAGCTGTTCGCTTTCTCCGTAGACACGAACGAGCATTTCCAGGTTTTTCCTCTCATCGGGTCGCGCCATGGTGAGAATCATGGGCTTGTCCGGTTCCTGTAAAAAACAGTTGAGGTCCGCTGCGATTTTAGGCGTGGTCCAGTCTATCGCTGCAGGTGAAAAATTAGTGAGATCGACGCCGGGGGGGATCACTTCCATGCGGGCGGGCTGGTAATGATCGTAGAGTTCATACTGCTGCTGGACTTCCTGATTGGTGCTGGTTACCACCATGGATGCGGTTTCGAGCGCCAGCTCCTCCGCTTCAATACGTGAAGTGAATTTGTATTTGCTTTCCAGCCTTTCGACCGCCTGATGATCTTCTTTCCCGAGGGAGAGACGCTGGCGTTTAACACGTCCCAGCGAGTGTCCGGTAAAGACATAGGGAATGTGCAGCAGTCGCGCCAGTTGTGCACCGGCTGCTCCCGCATCAGCATAGTGTCCGTGAATGATGTCCGGCAGACCGGTGCGTCTGAAATGCTGGAGCGTCTGGTCGATAAAGAGTTCGAGGTAAGGCCAGAGAGACTCTTTTCGCAGGTAGCGTTTGGGCCCAAAGGGAATACGGACGATCTTGGCATTTTCAGAAAGCTGTTCTTCCACCTGGGCGTAATCGTCGTCGACTTTAGGATCGATGATCTGCCTGGTGAGCAGTTCGACTTCACCTACGTGAGAGTGCGCTGCGAGTTCTCGAGCCAGCTCCAGTACATATTTGACCTGACCGCCAGTATCGGCATCGCGACCCAGTTCGCAGTCATGTCCCCGAATCAGTCCGTGCAGACTGATCAAAGTGATTTTAAGGTCGCCGCGTTTATTTCTGGTCAGCCTGGCGGCGCTGGTCTCCGTCTGTGACGTTTTTTTCAATACGTTTCGGGCCATTTGATTTAGTCCTGTTTGTTCAAAATCAGAGAGTGAATAGTTGGTTTGGTGAATACACCCGGGATGACATTTGTATTCGTGCGGGCAGGGCGAGACGTTATGTGAGTGCAAGTAATTATTTTCCGTATCGATACAGAACCTGAAGCGCGTGGTTCCGACAGAGGCTTCAGATTGCACGCTGAGTGATCACATTGATGGCTCAACGACCGTCGAAAGATGTTTCTGATTCCTAAACGGGAGGTGTAACAAGCCTTGTTAATCGAATTTCTCCTGAATAGTTCATCCTTGAGCCAATGTTCTGCCTGTTGAGTTAAGCAAAGGTCATGCCAAAGTCCGGTTCAGACGAAAAGTGATAATGGGACAGGTGTGTCTCAAAATATGCGACAGACTTGTCTCATATCTACTCATGTTGATAGAATGGGAAGCTGGTGTCGCATTCCGAGATTCCTGATTTGAGCTGTTTTGATCAAGTTTTACATCAGGTGCGCTCTGAGAATCTCTACCTATGCCTTCCCGGGAGATGAGATGCAAAAACCATTGATTGTCTGCTGTCTACAGAGCCGCAGTTCCAAAGGAGTGCTGCAGACGCTGGATTGTGAACTCCTGCGGTTGCCCGCTGCAGAGCAGTTACTCACAACCGAATATCCACGTCCGCCACGGCTGTTTGTCCTTCAGGCCCTGCCCCAGGATCATGACGCGACGCGGGCGTTGATCCTTTCCCTGCGCAGTCAATGGCCGCTTACGGATGTGCTGGTGTGGGCACCTCAGGCAGAGGGGGCCACCGTGCGAACTTATTTTCAGGCAGGCGCTCATGATGTGGTGCTGCAGCGCCAGGAGTCAAAGCTGGCAGATGTGATTACAGCCACACTAGAGAATCAGAAGTTTCTGCCCCGCATGCATGACCTGACTCGTCAGCGGAGTAAAGGCGCGCGATTTGAATCGATGTTGAGCCGCAGCACCGAGATGTGGGATCTGTTTGAACTTTGCACACGTGTGGCACCGACGGATGCGACCGTGTTGATTGTCGGGGAGACCGGCACGGGGAAAGAGCTTCTGGCGCGAGCCGTGCATCGACGTTCTGAGCGTGAGGGGCGGTTTGTGGCGGCGAACTGTGCGAGTATCCCGGCTGACCTGATCAATTCAGAACTGTTCGGGCATGAGAAAGGTGCATTTACCGGCGCGGACCGGGCGAAGAAAGGACTGGTAATGCATGCGAATAAAGGGACGCTGTTTCTGGATGAAATTGGCGACATGCCACCCGAGGCGCAACAGTGTCTGTTACGGATGTTGCAGGAAAAGCGGATTCGCCCCGTGGGCAGCCAGGTGGAGGCAGATATCGATGTGCGGATCGTAGCGGCGACGAATGTGCTGCTGGATGAAGCCGTGCGGGACGGAAAATTTCGCGAAGACCTGTTTTATCGCCTGGATGTGATTCGCGTGAATGTGCCTCCCCTGCGTCAGCGTCCGGAAGACGTGTTTCTGCTGTTCGGTCATTTTACGAAACGACTGGCGAAACATTATGGACTGGAACCCCCCACTTTTACGGACAGTTTTCTGGATGCATTGCTGGAATACGAGTGGCCGGGTAATGTACGTCAACTGGAAAACTTCAGTGAACGACTGGTGCTGGAACGCACACAGTCAGCATTGACGGCCCGTGATTTCGACAAACTGCGAAATACAAATCTGGTGGAAACGCCTCAGGTACGGGAGCATAACAAGCAGTCGGTGTGGCGTAAAAGTGTTGATCCGGCCCTGTCACTGCAGGAAAATCTGGATCCGGTGATGGAAGAACTGGAGCGGGAGTACCTGCAGGCAAAGCTTAAACTGCACGCAGGCCGGGTGTCAGAGACGGCCGAAGAGGCAGGAATCAGCCGACGCACACTGCTCAGGAAGATGAAGCAGTATGGGATTGATAAGCAGAAGTTTAAATCGTGAGTGATGGGATTTCACATTGCAGTTATCGAGCGCGAATCGCTTTCAGAATCGCGTCAGCAATAGCCTGCATGCCCTGATCACCGGGATGCGCGGCGACGCCAGCGTGTTGGAATTCGCGTTCCGAGCGGGCATAATTCTTTTCGTCTTTACTGAGTTTGCTGATGTCGACATAAGTTCCGCCTGCCTTCTGACAGGCCTGACGTAACGCATCGTCTTTCAGCTTGATTGGCCAGAAGCAGCTGCGTACGATGATGGTCGGATGATTTTCTGTCTGCAGTTGCTTGAGCAGTTTTTCGACGCTGGCCTGAAACTTCGCCTGCTCTTCTGTTGTTTTGAGTTGGGGGACGTTTTCACCAATTGCGAGTATCACCAGGTCAGGGCGAAATGCAATGGTATCCTGAAGTAGTTCTGTGATGTCAAAAGATGCGTATTGCCGCTCGAAGGTAGCAATATTCTTTACCATGGTTTGAGGCGTGTTGCTACTCGATTTAGCAAGTGAGCTCGCGACGATGTGGACGTAGTCCTTGTCCTGTCTGCTGGCAGCCATCCCCCAGTTGCCTTCCCAGCCAATTTTCTTTGAAGGGCCATGTAGCGTGATACTGTTGCCCAGGAATAAAATCCTTTGAAAGGTGTGGCCTGGCCTGGAGTCATCAGCCCGGATTGCTGCGCTCTGAATCGTGAAGACGAACGTGAAAATAAACGCAAAACCTGTTGACAATAAAGATCGCTTTTCAGGAGATCTGGATTTCATAATATGATGACTCTCTATTGGGAAATGCTTTTCTTCAGGAAAGATTGAGACTTGTGATGAAAAAATTTAAATCATTGTCGAAATGAACGGTCTCTGTCCGACGATATCATGTTGCCATGAGGCAATGAACCGATTAATACATCAATTAAAGGGGGAGTATCCAGGCATGTCAAATAACATCGTCCGCCTGCACCGCGTTTTGAAAACGACACCGGAAAAAATCTACCGCGCCTTTCTGGAAGAGGACGCGATGGCGCGCTGGCTTCCACCAGACGGATTTACTGCCCGCGTTTACGAAATGGATCCTCAGGTGGGAGGCGGTTATAAAATGTCTTTTACGAACTTTACCACAGGGAACGGCCACTCTTTCGGGGGCACTTATCTCGAACTCGTACCTCATACCCGCATTTGTTACACGTCGAAATTCGACGATCCCAGCCTGCCTGGTGAAATGAATACGACGGTCGACCTGAAACAGGTCTCCTGTGGAACCGAGATCAAGATTGAACAATCCGGTATTCCGGATGTAATCCCCACGGAATCCTGCTATCTAGGCTGGCAGGATTCGCTGGTTCACCTGGCAAAGCTGGTGGAGCCTGAAATTCCAGATTAACCTGTGTTCACTGAGCAGCGGACTGGAACTTGACATCAGCTTCAGATTCCAAAAAAAGCTGCTGTTTTCGGCGAACACATTGTATTTCCTCTCTGACCGAATTAGAGTAATTACTTAGGAAGGTTGCTGAATCTTCGTCTGGTCTGAATTATTGCGCTGTAAGAAACAGCGGGCATCAAGAGGAACCCAAAATGAATCCATTGTCATACTTGAAACAGAGTCTTTATTCCCTGCTGGTTCTTTCCCTGCTGGGGAATTCCTCTGGTTTTGCCGGGGATAAAAAAGAAGCGGAAACGCTGAATCAGCCTCCGGAAGGTTTTATCGCTCTGTTCAACGGTAAAGATCTGTCCGGTTGGATTGGCATGAACTATCACCAGGTCAAAGGCAAAAGCCCGGTGGCTGTGAAGAACATGTCGGAAGCCGATCGGGAAGCGCTGTTGAAGAAGAACTGGGAAGATGTGCTGGAACACTGGTCGGTGGAAGATGGTGAACTGGTGAATGATGGGCATGGTGTTTACCTGACGACTGCAGAAGACTTTGGCGATTTCGAACTGCTGCTCGACTACAAAACAGTGGCGAAAGCCGACAGTGGGATCTATCTGCGTGGCGTACCACAGGTGCAGATCTGGGATACCACAAAAGAAGGTGGCAAATGGGACCGCAAAGCCAATCTGGGATCGGGAGGATTATTTAATAATAAAGGCGAAGGAAAATATCCGCTGGTCCATGCTGACAAACCCTTTGGTGAGTGGAATCATTTCCGAATCATCATGAAGGGGGAAAAGGTTACTGTTTACATGAATGGTAAACTGGTGGTAGACAACAAAAAGATGGATAATTATTATGAGAAGGACAAGCCGATTTATGAATCGGGTCCGATTCAGTTGCAGACTCATGGCGGCGAGATTCGCTTCAAGAATGTCTTTCTGAAAAAACTATAAGCAGAAGCGATACAGATTCTGGAAAAACACTGATTCTGCTGCCCTGGCAGAATCAGTGTTAAACGGAGAAATACAGGTTGTCCGTTCCGGAATCTGAATTCAATATTACTCAACTCGATCACGGAGGAGTTTTCGTATGGTTTGCATGTCACACAGATGGTTCCTGCTGGGAATGCTGCTGGTCGTCGGCTGTACGAAAACGACCCCGGTCGAAGAAATCTCTGTGAAGTCGAGTGGTGTCTCTTTAAAAGATGCCACCTTGCCTGATCTGTCTCATGTCTGGCCTGGCTGGCGGGGACCTGAGCGAAATGGTCATGTGCCTGATCAACCACTGCCGACACAGTGGAGCGAAAGCAGTGATGTCAAATGGCGAACGGATATCCCCGGACGCGGTCACAGTTCGCCTGTCGTGACAGAGGACATGGTGGTACTGGCAACCGCTGACGATCAGGATCAGGAACAGATGGTGATCGCGTATGATCGGGCTGATGGGAAGGTACGCTGGGAAACGGTACTGCATGAAGGCGGCTTCCCCGGACCGGGTGAACTGCATAAAAAAGGGACCAACGCGAATGGAACCGTGCTGTTTGATGGCGACCGGATCTATGCGGTTTTTCTGAACTCGGGAAAAATCATCGCGACGGCCCTCGATCTGGAAGGCAAGAAAGTCTGGCAGAAGGAACTGGGAGCCTTTAATTCGAAGTTCGGTTATGCTCCTTCCCCCCTGCTCTATAAATCGTTTGTGATTATTGCTGCTGACAACCGGGGCGGCGGTTACCTGGCGGCGCTGGATCGCAAAACGGGAGAGATTGCCTGGCGTGTCTCACGACCGGCGGTCAGTACGTATTCGAGTCCCGTGGTGGCGTATGTCGGGGGCCGTGATCAGCTGCTGATCAGTGGCTGTGATAAAGTTGCCAGTTATGATCCGGCGACCGGGAAAGAAATCTGGAGTACCCCCTGTCTGGCCGAAGCGACATGTGGCACGATTGTAACCAGTGATGATAAAATCTTTGCCAGTGGTGGCTATCCCAAACGGCAGACCGTCTGTCTGTCAGCAGAAGGAAAACTGTTGTGGTCGAACGAGACCAAGATTTATGAACCTTCGATGCTCGTGGAGGGCGGGCAACTGTATGGCGTGACCGATGACGGGATCGCTTATTGCTGGTCGATCGACTCGGGAGACGTGCTCTGGCGAAACCGTCTGCGGGGTTCCTTCAGTGGTTCCCCGATTCTGTGTAACGGTCTGATCTATGTTGCGAACCTGTCGGGGGAAACCTTTGTGTTTGAAGCGAGTCCGGACGGTTATAAAGAGGTCGCGTTCAACAAACTGGGGGACGACAGCTACGCCAGCCCGGCGGTTGTTGACAGTGAGATCTTTCTTCGTGTTGGCAAACAGGTTGGCGACAAACGCCAGGAACAGCTGGTGTGTATCGCAGCCGAAACAACGGAAAATTCAACCGAAAAGCCAACCGAGTAAGCGGTCAGGGCTTTTTCGCTGTGTCCAGTTTTTACTGTAGCATCATCCAGGTTGATCTGGAGCGAATAAAATATATTGAGAGACGCTACGGTAAAATGTGATTCGCTCCAGAGTTGCCGTTTTGTATTTCATTTATGGCGTTTGCCGCTGAGTTCCCGTTTCCATTCCAGCTTTTTCTCGATTGCTGCGATCATCATGCCGGCGATATCTTTCCCGGTTGCGGCTTCGATGCCTTCCAGGCCGGGCGAAGAATTGACTTCCAGTAACAGAGGTCCGTTTTTGGAGCGGATGATATCGACGCCGGCGATCATCAGTCCGAGAACTTTGGTGGCTTTGACCGCAAGACGGCGTTCGGTGGGGGTGATTTTGACTACCGAAGCAGTCCCTCCCTGGTGGATATTGGCACGGAATTCACCAGGCGCGGCTTCGCGCTGGATAGACGCGACGACTTTACCGTCAATGACGAAGCAGCGCAGATCCTTTCCGTCGGCCTCTTTGACGAACTCCTGAACCAGCAGGTTGGCGCGGAGTGCTTTGAACGCGTTGATCACAGACTCGGCTGCTTTGCGGGTTTCCGCGAGTACGACGCCCCTTCCTTGTGAACCTTCCAGCAGCTTGACGATCAATGGTGCGCCGCCGACCATTTCGATCAGGTCGTTGGTGTCGATCGGAGAGTTCGCGAAGCCGGTCGTGGGGATGTTGATGCCGCTCTTGAGCATCAGTTGCAGTGAGTAGAGTTTGTCGCGGGACTGGGTGATTGAGGTGGAGTTATTCACGGTGAGCACGCTCATACTCTCAAACTGACGGGCCAGCGCACAGCCGTAATAGGTGATACTGGGGCGGATGCGGGTGATGACCGCGTCGAGATCGTCCAGAATGGAACCACCGCGGTAATGGGCTTCAGGCTCGACGGCATCCAGTTTCATGTAGCACTGCTTAATATCCAGAAATTCCATTTCATGGCCGCGTTCCTCTCCTGCTTCCAGGATACGCTGATTGCTGTAAAGTTCCTGGTTGCTGGCGAGCAGCGCAATTTTCAAACCACTGCGGGCCTGTTCGCGTTTGCCGTAATGTTGATCAAGGTTTTCGCTGGAAACCTGCCCCATGCAGAAGCTGATTGCGGGATCAACGAGCATACGGCCGCTCATGGCTTCTCGTCCCAGCAGCATGCGATAACCCATGGAATCGCGGTTGGCCAGGGTGAGTTCGATTTCCCAGGCCTGATCACCAATCTTGAGAGTGGCCAGAATGACATATCGGGTCTCCGAGATGCCACTGGAGCTTTTGACAACCCGTTTATCCACGATCGGGCGTTCGCAGCGGACGACAATCCGGCGGTTATTCTGCAGAGGATGGACTTCAAAGCTGACCCAGGTCTCCCCCTGTCTGCGGAATTTTTGGACGTTAAAAGCGTGGATCGAAGAGGTTTTGGCACCAGAGTCGACACGGGCCTTGATGGCGGGCAGGCCGAGGTCGGGGAAGGCACACCATTCTTCACTGCCAATGATCTGCTTGGAAGGATTCTCTTTCATGGAACGATATATTCTATCTGGAAATTATCCAGGTTGAGTGGGTCGTGATTGATGGAATTCCACTTGAGACAGACAGAATCTGGTTCTTCAGGAAACGGCGTCAGAGCTTCAAGTGGTAGACGAGAAACTGTTCGTCCTGCTGCCAGCCGGCTGACTGATACAGAGCCTGCGCTGTTTCGTTGGTGATCTCTGTCGAAAGTGAGAGACGGACGGCATTGATATTTCGGGCATAGTCGGCAGCCGCAGCGAGGAGTCGGGTTGCGATACCCTGCCGCCGTCCTGCAGGGGCCACAAACAGATCATTCAGAATAAAGGTGCGGGCAAGTGAGATCGAAGAAAACGAGGGATACAACTGAGTGAAGCCTAACGGGTTATCTTCATCACTGGCGAGGAACAGTACTGACTCGCCGTGTTGGAAGCGTGCTTTCAGGAACTCCCTGGCCGCAGTGAGATCATTGACGCAGCCATAAAACTGACGATAGCAGTCGAACAGAGGCACGAGGGCATCCAGATCGGTGAGCACGGCCTGTCTGATGGTGATCGGTTTCATGAAAGACTCGCAGAGTTTTCCAGCGGTCTGAATAAATGGACGTTGATTAAACGGTGTTTTCTTCGGTGGCTGCACTAATGCTGTCCGCCCCCGTCAGTTGGTCCATACGTTCCAATAGAAAAGTAGCAGCAGACTGCTTTTACCGCAAACCGGTGAGTAGTGGCAACCTTCATGAACCGCATTCATCAGAAATTCAAGGAGAAGCAAATATATGATTAATATATGTAAATGCAATAAGATTGTATTTACAATGTGTGTTTGTCTGTTAGGATGGCTTCCGTTTTATGGACAGGACGGAAAACGGAGCGACCGATTTCCGTGTTGTGTGGTTCTGTCAGTGAATTGATTAACCGGGAACGGGAGGGGAAATGAAACGTTTACGAAGAGGATTTACTCTGATTGAGTTGCTGGTGGTGATCGCCATTATTGCAATTCTGATTGCGTTACTGCTGCCGGCAGTGCAGATGGCGCGCGAGGCAGCGCGGCGGACTCAATGCAAGAACCATCTGAAGCAACTGGGACTGGCACTGCATAATTATCATGAAACACATTCTCGTCTGCCTTTAATGGCCGCTGACTCGCTGTATGGTTATTCTCCTGCGGCGCAGTTATTGCCTTTTCTTGAGCAGGGTAATCTCCATAACCTGATTGATTTCCGGGAACCACTGCTGACAGGCCCTGCCTGGGCGGCGACGATCAATCCTGCGCTGGAAGTGGTCGCGCAACAGGCTTTGCCCATCTTTTTGTGTCCCAGTGATGCGGGTTCGGTGTATTACACCGATGAGAATGGAACGATCTGGGCCGGAAGCAACTATATGGTGAATGGCGGTTCGGGTCAGAATCTTGCATATTGCACCAGCGAAAACGACGGGCTGTTCTGGCGCGGCTCTTCTACCCGCTTTCGCGATATTACGGATGGGACATCGAATACGATTTTCATGGCGGAAACTCTGTTTGGAGATCGAGGACCGGACACGGCATCTCTGCTGAATGCGGATCGTCAGATGAAACGTGTGAGTGGTGGTGGCCCCTGCTCTGCGACATCTGACGATCTCGCAGGACGAGCAGCGACCCAATACGAGGGAAGACGTGCGGCCAGCTGGATTCGCGCTCTTGGTTATAACACTCTGGTGCACGGCTTCTATCCGCCCAATTCACCCAACCCGGACGTGACACATCATGGAGAGGTGATTTCTGGGGCACGCAGTCTGCATATTGGTGGGGCCAATGTTCTGCTCTGCGACGGAAGTGTGCGGTTTGTGAGTGAGAATGTTCATCTGCAGACGCTACGTGATCTGTTTGGTCGGGCGGACGGGCATGTGCTCAGCGAATTTTGAAATTCAGAGAATAGATAATCACGAAAGAGTAAGAAGTGGTGAGTGTTTGACATGGTCATAATTCAAGGTCGGTTTACAAAGTGTAGCCTGTTACTGACATGCGGGCTGTTACTGGCAGTCGGTTGTGCAGAGGAACGTTCCATCTTACCTGACCTCCCCCGGATTGAGGCCCCTGAATCGTTTCAGGCCGACGGATTAAACTGGCAGCGTGAGGACGGTTTCAGCGGTTCTGATACCGCTGTGTTATCCCGTTTCTTCCAGTTACAACCTGGGATGCAGGGCAGCCCTGCTGTGGCGGGCGTACCGGTGATCTATCACGGAGTGCAAAATCGCAGGCGGTTTTACTGGGTTCAGGGAACGGCTGATGGCTCACTCTGGTCGTGCGTGGAATTTTCACAGGGACGGTATCAGTTTCTGGAAGGAACGGGGAACCCATATCAGACGGATTCCCCGTGAGTGTAAGAGTATTTTTATCATTGAAATTAACAGATTTAAATCAATCAAGAGGTGTAATATGAAATCTCTGTTTTGGAAACGCTATTCTGTTCTGTTCATGATCTCATTGTTGATTTCAGGGTGTACAGCCGCCGATGCCGGCCCGGAAGAAACAGAGGCACAGACGAAGAAAAAACCTGACGTTGCTGAATCAAGGGGAAAAAAGCCGACCGTCTGTCGCCTGTTTATTCAGGACCATGCAGGTAAAACGGTGTACTGGGCGGATATTCGGAAAGGTGAAACATTGGAAATGTCGACGCCGTCTGTCGTGTCTGGTTTTCCCAAACTGGATGCGAAGCAGCAGAATCTCGTGCAGATGGAGAGTTCGCAGCAAACGATGCTGGTAGGGGTGCGTGACCACGAGGATGGAACAAATCAGAGTGGCTGGGTTTTTCTGGAGACAGGCGTCGAAGAAGAATCGCATGGAGATCACGCCCATTGGAAGTTCAAGCAGGAGCCACATGTCATTCAGTCACAACTGGATGATCAGCAGGGTAATCCAGCACACCTGTATTGTTACCAGGGCGTCTATTACCTGGCCAACGATCAGAATTCGGGGTATACGCGGATTGATCCCCGGAGTTATCGGGATTATCCGGAATCGCCGATCACAGCGGGATTTCATCGTGGTGGCGGACAGCATATCACCCTGGCAGTAGTTGACGGGACGACCGGTTATGCCTCCTGGATTGCCGGTGGAGGACCAAAAAAAGGTCTGGTTGATGTCACGCGCATTCTGCCTGAGGGAAATTCAGAAATCTGCTATTCCTTTACACTGCCTACGGGAGCCATTCATGGACTGACGACTTGTGGCGGAAAAGTATTTTTTGCGCCAGCCGACGGAATCTGCTGGTGTGCAGCGGATCGGAATCCACTGCCTTCTGAGCAGCAGCAGGTAAATGTGCAGTATATTTCAGTGGGGGTTGATAGCGAGACTCAGAAGCCCCAGCGGACGGGAGCTTTTACGACGCATCGAAATTATGTCCTGTTTGTGACCGGAAAAGGACCGGAAGCACGTGTGTGTCTGTTGAATGCAGAAAGTGATCATCCGGAGCTGATTTCCGTGCCTGTGCCGATGCTGGAGGGGAACTCACCTGTTTCTTTAGAGGTCTGCCGGACAGCCTGGGGGAAACGGCTGGCGTTTGTGTTTCATAATCATCGACAGGAACTGGAGCAGGATGAATTCTTCAGCGTGATCGAACTGGACCCGGATGGAGACCTGGATTTTCAGGATGCCAGATTACTGAAAACAATGAAGGTAGGGGCCAGCAAAGTGGAGGGACACTACGGACACCACACGATTGCCTTTGACCAGGCGGGCCGGTATGGCTTCTGGTCGGAACCGGGAACCGGTTTGCTGAAAGCGTTATCACTGGAAACATTGATGCCGGTGGGTGAGTTTTCTATGCCAGGCGTGCCCACAAAGGTGATCGCAGTTGGTCAGCAGGATGAGACAGACTGATGGTTCTTATCGACAACTGGCGGGTCTTCATCTACGGTCAAAAATGAAACATCGGGTAGAATCTGTCTGGGTGTTTTTCGGTCCCGCACCGCGCGAAGAGGATGTGTCGGGTGTTTTAGACTGTGCTCAGTTTTACTGTAGCGTCTCCAAGGCCATTGGGATCGACTATAATAGTCAGGGAGACGCTATGATTAAATGTGATTCGCTCTAGTTTGATGTCAGAATCAGTTGCCAGAAGGAGGTCAAGATGTGGATGCAATTTTTGTTAAGGACAACAACAGGTCAAGAGTAACCATGTGGCGACAGGGAGCGATGTGGTGGTGATCCGTGCTGGTATGGGAACGATACCGGGGCGATGTCTGCCTATGTGAGTCGATGTGTGTCGATCCGCAGGTAAATTCACTGACCGATGATCAGTGAGCTAAACAAAAACAAGGGATGCCCAGTGGGTAAATCGACAAATGGGTTCAGTCATTCATGATAAGCAGTTCTTGGGAAAGTTGACACGCGCGCGACGCAGTTTGCGGAGTATCGCGAGGTGCGCAGTGCTGTCAACGCCAAAAATGAGCAGTTACGCTTAAGCGGGTGTCAAAAAAATCCCCTCTGAAGATTTCAGAGGGGATTTGAATTGGGGATGAACATGGGGAACTGATTAGTTGCCCTGGGCTTCAATGCAGTAGAGCTCTGTGCCCGTGCGAATCAGCAGCGCCTGGTCGACGGCGGCGACGCCATAGATCGTTGGTCCCAGTTGGGGATATCCGCCTCCTGAGCCCCGCCCTGCTGGAGCGGTTTCTTTGGCTGCTGGTTTTTCCGGTTCGTCAGTGAAGAGTTCGTTAGAGGCCAGCAGTTTGAATTCGGAGCCGGGCTGGATGACATCGGTGACTCCTTTTTTCGTGAAGAAATAAATCTTGTCACCGGCGGCGAGTGGCGAACTCCAGCAGGGGCCGGACAGACGTTCTGCATAGAGCTGCTTACCGGTTCTGAGATCCAGGCAGTAGACGACACCGACCTTATTCACGAAGTACGCACAACCTTCATAGGCGAGTGGAGTGCAGTAATAAGAGACTGCTTTTTCCGCTTTCCAGATGATTTCATAAGAGGGCTTCCCATCTTTGGTAACCAGCTTCAGGCAACAGTTGGATTCACTGGCTTTGGCTGCATCCGGGTTACGACGATCGGTGGCGGCGCCGATTAAAACAGAGTCTTCGAAGATCGAGGCAGAAGGAATGGTATTGCCGCTGATGCCAGTCAGAGTCCAGAGCAGTTCGCCTGTGAGACCCTGGTACCCTGCGACTGTTCCTTTAGCACTGATGATGATTTCGGGGGTACCTGCACGGTCGGCGATGACAGGGGATGTCCAGGCGACGCCTTCTTCACGATCAGTCTTCCAGAGATTCTTTCCCGTCTTTTTATCAAGTGACAGGAGATAGGAGGGACCATCGTGGGCAGTTAAGACAATCAGCTGACCCTTCGTCTGGGCGAGCGAATTGCCGATGCCGTGATTACTGACAAAGGAGCCGTAATCTTTCACCAGGGAACGCTGCCAGAGTGTTTCCCCGGCATGTGAGCAAGCGATGACATCGCCGCTTTCAAAGAAGGCATAAATGCCCTGCTCGTCAACAGCGGGTGTAGGGGCAGCGCGCGAGACCATGGACGAAGTCTTTTTGGTCTGGCTGGCCGGGTATTCTTTACTCCAGAGCAGTTTTCCACTCGAAAGCCCGTAGGCATGGATGTAGCATTTTTCCTGTTGTGGTCCTTCGATGGATGTCAGGAAAACACTGTCTTTCCAGACGACGGGAGAAGATTGTCCATAACCTGGCACAGTCTGCTTCCAGCGGATTCCCTGTGTGGGAGACCAGCTTAAAGGGAGGTTCGTGGCAGCGGAAATATTTGAACCCGTGCCACGAAATCCAGTCCAGGTATCTGCAGCCTGCGTAAAGGCAGGGTTCAGCAGGACGACAAGGGATACGAACAGGGAGAGTTGATTAAACACAATCAGGTACCTCGGTCGATGGTTGTTTTGATTTATTGAAGATGTCTGCCAGCGATGTCTGTTCGAGGCTGGTCTCCAGCAGCGAAAAAGTATGATTCAGATGTTCGTCGAGCTGACGGACTTCGTTGGAAGTATCGGGACGATGTTGAGAAAGCTCACGTTGAAAACCTGCTTTCACTGACTTGATGACGTCCAGCAGTGAGATTTCCTGTGGAGATGGAATCAAAGCATAGCCGCCATTCTGTCCGCGTTGCGAACGGATCAAGCCGGTTCGATTCAATTCCAGCATGATTTTAGGAAGATAGGCATGCGGGACCTCCGCTGCCTGGGACAGCTGGTCTCGCGTCATGTAATCGGGAAAGCGAAATGCCAGACAGGTCATGGCTCGCAGGGCATATGCTTCGGTTTGAGAAATCATGAAACTGACCTGTTGCTGGTTCATATTGAAAACGGATCGAATTCGAGCAGCTGTCTCGGGCTGGGAACAATTCACCGATCAGTGATTTATAGGGATTGGGAAATCCTGTCAGTGGGCAGTCTGCTTGTTGATGGAGTTTCAGTTGTAGACAATCGCGACAGGAGGCTCAGGCAGTAGTCACGTCGACTGTGATCTTCCGCTTCGGAAAAAATGTGAATCAGTTTATTCAGACAGCTTGCGCATTGAATCTGCTTGAGTTCGGATTGACTGATTTCTCTGACCGTTTGCCAGGCTTCTTCCATTAGACCTGATTGAACCAGTACATTACTCAACGCCATCCGATAGTGGCGATTGTCCGGATCAAGCGAGACGGCTTTGCGAAGGACACCGGCGATCTGTGGATAGGGATACTTCAGCTTCTCCATGAAATAAGCCATGCCCAGTAAAGAGTCTCCACATTCCGGATCCTGTTTGACCGATTTTCTGAAGGCAGACAAAGCCAGGTAAGTAAAATCAGGATATCGACTAAGATAAGCAGCGATAGCCGGTAGAAGTCGATCAGGGATATCATCGCGCTGGAGCAAAATCCCAAACACAGATCCACCCAGAGCAGATTTTCCGATTTCCAGGTAATTTTTCGCCAGAACATACTGCCCGGAGGCAGAGAGTGGAATCAGGGTGGTTGCCGTTTCAAGTGAGTGAATGGAAACATGTTGCCAGCTCAAAGAGTCTTCGATTAATCCCTTGAGTTCCCATGCTTTACCGGAATCTGGTTGTATCTCAAGCAGTTTTGCGAGCCATTCGAGAGCCTGGAATTGCAGTCCCTGGCGAAACAGGCCGATTGCTTTCTGCAGCGTGACTTGAGGGTCCATCTCATATTCTCCGATAAAGAATCTGTTTGCATCAAAAAAGAGGAGAGACAAGAGCTCCCGGAAATGGGGCGTATCCAGAGCAGAGCTCTTGTCTCTTCATACGGAAAACGGCTGCTAATTCAGTTTGACCTGCTCAATGGTTTTGAGGTGTCCTTTACGGGATGCACCGCCGATGGCGAGCAGACCACCATTGCCGTCAGGCAGCAGTCGATGGAAAAAGCGAGGTGTGGCCAGGGTGCCTACTTTTTTCCAGTTGTTATTTTCCTGGTCCAGCTGGAACACGCCACCATCCATACCGCTGAAATACAGGTTGCCATCAATGCTCCAGGCGGTGGTTCCAAAGCCATTCATGGTGCTTCCAGGAAGCTCGGGGCCTTTGGACCATTTCCCGGTTTCGGGAGAATAGACGTCGACCTCATGACTGATATCGCCATCAGCGTCGATACCCCCCATGGCATAGATTTTACCCTGGTGTGCAGCAGCAGAGAGTGCTCTGCGCTGGAAGGGCTGTTTAATGGTTTTCCACTGAGGTTTTTCCTGGGAGGCGTCGAGGACGAGCATGTCTTCCTGCCAGATTGATTCGTCCTCTTTTTGCATGGTCCAGCCACCGACAACGTATAAATGATCGCCGAGGAATACCGAGTCATGGGAAGAACGACCGCTGGGCATGGATGTGACCGCTTCCCAGGCTTTCTTTTCAGCTGAAAAGCGTTCGACGGTTGGCAATGATTCCATCACGGAATCTTCGTCTTTCTTGTTATAGGCAGAGAGTCCGCCGACACGGTAAACGTTTTCGCCGTGCGGAGCCATCGCTAGACCCTGCAGAGGAGTTTTGATCGGCAGTGCTTCCCACTTGGTCGGCTGTTTGAGGTTTAACCGCTGGAAGTTCTGCGAGAGATTCTCTGCAGAGTGAGCATGAGCTCGACCGATGTGTCCACTGTAAACGTATAGATAATCTCCACTGACGGCCGCACCGAAGCTGGAAATTCCTTCAGGCAATTGAGGGTATTTACTGTCGGCAGCAGCTTCAGAAGCGTGTGCCGTTTTGTTGCTACCTGCCACAGCGACGAAAGGCAAAGTCAAAGTGGAGTAGTGACGCACGCTGTCATACTTGTCCCCTTTGTGTTCTCCTTTTTTCTCTTCGACGAATTTCGCCCGGATCGAGTAAACACCTTCCCCCAGTTTGAACTGGTGTTGTCCCTTGGCGTTAGTGGCAGCAGTGACGGTTGAGTCGCTGGTTTCAGGGCCGATGATTTTGAGTTCTACATCTGCCTGTGGCTTGCCTTGCCAGTTGACCTGCAGAGTCACTTCCTCTCCTTTGAGAGTAGGGACAATATCCAGCGGTAACTGCTCAGTGGTGGAGATTTTGCTCCATACGCGCTGGCTTTTCTGGGGATAGGTTTTGGCGTAATACTGAAGCAGGAACTGGCTCTCTCCACGGGTAATGACACCATAGGTGTGACTCAGGCCGTAAGCAGCGCGCCCTGCCCCCTTGGGTTCCGGTGTGATAAACAGAGAGTCATCGCCGGCTGTGAGGGAGTAGGTCTCCAGCTTGCCTTTCGCGTTTTTCTCCCAGACTTTAATGCCGGTCAGTGGTTTGAGCAGATCCGGGTCATCCGGTTCGGCGGCTTCACCGAAATACAACTGAACTTTAGCGGCATTGTTTTTTCCTTCTACTTGCGGAAGGAGCCAGAGAAAATGCGCGGATGCCTGGTTTGTAATTGAAGCAGCCAGCAGGCAAACAAGCGCTGCAGTCCATTGAAACGTTTTCATATTGATGCTCTTTTACGATAATGTGAAGAATCAAAAGTTACTTTGAATCAATCTTGGAGAGTGATTCGGGAGTTGTTAAACGATGGTTTGTCAATTTGATTGAGCCGACATTTCGCTCAAAGTTATCACCGGTTTCGACCGTCAGCATGCTGGATGGCAGATCGAAGTTTCCGATGCGAGTGAATGCAAATGTATTACTGCGATTTCCCGTGATGGCCCCTGATTTGGGATCGCGATAGATCACTGACGTATCCCTTGGCAGTACTTCATTTTCTTTCGTACGCCAGACATCCAGCGTGGAAATCGTGAACCAGGATTTGTCAGAACGCCGATGGACTTCTGTCATGACATCACCCTGCAGGCGAAAGGAGACGTTTTTGCCATCAATATTCACCAGTCGGCCCAATGGGTGATTCACTTCATCGTCGGCGAATGTCGCGGGGATCGGTTCCTGCTTACGAAATTTGCGATGCCCGATGACTGAATTGAGTTTAGGCAGGCTCCACTCGGACAGCGAATTATCTTCCAGAATGAGATTCAATTTAAAATCTTTGTCTGCAGTCAGTTTGCCTGTGGTGCTTTTTCCATTGTACTGGATGAGCACATCGGCTGTGAATCCAGAAAAATCTCGCCAGGTCGCTCGCGCTTCTCGAACCTGCTGGTAAAGCTGAGTGGCAGCCTCTTTCTTGGGATTGGAAACCAGCCTGGGTTCATCTCGGGCGGGCGACCACTGAATGGTTGCGGAAAGTGAGAGCAGGACGATCAGACCGGCCAGGCTCCATTGTTTTAATTCACGTTTCATGTTTTCACGGAGTAGCATTTGATTCTCCACAGGAGTTTATTGAACAGGGTTTCTGGGGTATCATTCGCCAGTGCAATTCATATGATTCTTAAATCAGTTGATTTCATCTGCCTGGCCACTCGATTGATTGTGATTAATTCAGTTACTCTTTTTAGTAGAAGTAGAAGTGAGCTCGAAAACTAACTCATTTTCTCCCTCTGCCGTGATGGATTCTGTAAGCGTACTGTGCCGGTTGTATTCTGGCGGAATTGTGACGACTTTAATCCGTTTAATTCCCGCGGCTTTCATTTTCTCGAGAGCCTGTTCATCATCAGGTGCAAATCCGCCGTCATCCGTCGAAATGATTTCAATGCGGTTCGTACCTACGAGAGGTCCAAAATCCTTGCCAATTGAGAAAATTCCATTGTGGATCGTGACAGATGCCTGGGGACCTTTATTGTCTTCTGAGGGAATAAATCGAATCACTCCTTCAGGAAGAGGATCGCCATCCAGTTTGACAATCCCGCGAACAGCGGCACGAGAGAAATCCTGTTTCGAACCACATCCCACCAGCAGGAGTGACAAAACGAAAAGCAGTGTCAGATTTTTAGAATTCACCAATCACCTCCCCGCCGTTGCGTGTTGCCAGAGCATCCAGGAGAGCTGCATCGATATTTTCAGTGATGAAACGGACAGAACCATCGACTAATACGAATTGGACACCGCCGACATGGTCACTACGAAACGATTTTCTCCAGTTGCTGTCAAAAATGGAGTCATCAGCGATATCGTGGGGATTAAAATCGACATCAGTAAAACAGACTGTTGAACCCGGATAGGGGTTAGCCCAGTATGTGAATCCATAGCGTGACTGGCCGTTACAGCTGGAGCTTGCACTGGTAAATTTATAATCGGGCAGGTTGTATGCCGTTTCACCAATTAAAAGTGTGTTAGTGGTGCCATCTGTGATGTCTCTAAATCTGACTTTTCCAGCAGTACTTCCTGTATAGACAATCGCACCGTTCTGTTCGGGGACTGGTTCTCCATAATGGGACCAGTAAATATTGTAGTCTTCCGTACCTCCGCAAACGGCATAATGTCCGGGAGCACGACCACTATCATCCGAACAACTGGGCACAGCACGTCTCATGGGAGAAGTGGGGCACATATAGAATGGCAGCTTTTGTGAGGTGACTTCGACATTGTAGGGGTCAGAGTTATTTAAACTGAAATTGTAAAGGTTGTAGGCATTGGATTGATCAATAAAGGGGAGGATTGAAACAAAGAGACTGCCTCCGCTTGTTATGGATGACGAATTGCCACAGTTGGCATTGGGCAGGCAGGAATAGACGTCGGCATAATTGTGGACAGCCAGTCCAATTTGTTTGAGATTGTTTTTGCATTGAGTCCGACGTGCTGCTTCGCGTGCCTGTTGGACAGCGGGGAGGAGTAAGGCAATCAGAATGGCGATGATTGCGATGACGACGAGAAGTTCAATCAGTGTGAAAGCGCGTCTCTTGCGATAGCGGGATAGCATGGTCTCTCCTGACATGTGTAGTCTTTACCAGTGTGATGAATTTGAAAGATACTGAATCTTTCAATGCCCGGTTGGTCTGGCTGGCTGGCTACTGATGGAGAAAAACCATTTTTGCTCGCTGGCTGATTGAAATTGAAACTCAATCTCAATAAGGGGATCCTATAAAGAGCCCCCCTGCCATGCAAGTTTTCCATACCCATTTTGTGGAAAATTTCAGAAATCGAGAATCAGGGGGAAGTTTAACAACGACCTCCACGGGATCGGGACACTCGAAGCAGAGTCGAGGCTGATGAGGATCTGTCTACAAACCGGCTGAAAGATGTGATTTGTAATGTGAATCACAGTAATGACTTACTAAGAAGGCTGGTCAGATTGGGTAGCAATGCAGTCTAGAAACTGCTGGCCGAAGTCATCACATTTTTTCTGGCCTACCCCCCAGATTTCCAGGAACTGAGGTAGTGTTTGAGGCTTGTGTCGTGCCAGTTCTCTGAGCGTGGCATCGCCGAAGACCATATACGGTTGAATCCCTTTCTCCCCGGCGATCTGCTTACGCAGTAAGCGCAGGCTTTCGAAGAGATCCTGGTCGACACCTTTCCAGTTTAGTTGGGATAAATCATTCTTTGGAGCACGATTTGTCTCTGATTTGCTGGTCTCTGTCGTTCGCATCAGATGCGGAGTGATTTCGCCTTTCAGCAGTTGCCTGCCGGTTTTGGTAATGCGCAGTTGCTGATACTCCGCCGTCTTTGTCAGATAGCCCTGGGAGACCAACTGGTTGATCCAGTGTCGAATTGTCGCAAGGCTTTCAGTTTTAAGCAAACCGTAAGTGCTCAACTTGTCATGTCCGTTTGCCAGGACTTTTTTATCTTTCGAGCCTTTTAGAACAGCAGCGGTGTAGGAAGCGCCAAAATTCTGATCCTGTCTGAAAATGGATGACAGGATTTTTTGTCCGATGACCTGGGCGTCTTCGACTTTCTGAAAGTCACCACGACAGAGATCGCAGCCGGTTTCGCAGTCCTGTTCCAGGTCCTGTCCGAAGTGCTGCATCAGGTAACGGTGCCGACAGTCAAATGCATGACAGTAATTCTGCATGGCCTGCAGAGATTGAAGGGCGCTTGCCTTTGATTCATCAGGCTGGTCTTCCAGGATCCGTTTCCAGATCATCGCATCCTGTTCGGAATAGAGCAGAACGCACTCTGCTTCCAGGCCATCCCGCCCTGCCCGACCACTTTCCTGCTGATAGTTTTCCAGAGACTTGGGTAAGCCGGCATGAATCACATAGCGCACGTTGGGCTTGTCGATTCCCATGCCGAATGCAATCGTGGCGACGATAACATCGACCCGGTCCTGAATAAAGGCTTCCTGATTGGCGGCCCGTTCTCTATCCTCTAACCCCGCGTGGTAGGGGCGTGTTTCATAACCGGCGTCGTTCAGAGATTCACTCAACGATTCCACATCGGCGCGGGAAATACAATAGATCACACCGGGTTCTCCGGGATGACGATCCAGTACCGAGCAGACCTGATTGAAGCGGTCAGCGCGTCGTGCGACGGAGTAAGTCAGGTTGGGACGATCGAAGGAACCGATCAGGATTTCGGGAGTTTTTAATCCCAGTTGTACGGCGATATCGGAGCGAACCTCTTCAGTCGCAGTTGCTGTATAAGCATGAATGCCACACTGGGGGAAGATGTTTTTCAATTCAGACAGTTCACGATAATGCGGGCGAAAGTCGTGTCCCCACATGCTGACGCAGTGTGCTTCGTCGATGACAATATAAGACAGGTTGATCTCTGCCAGCAGGCAGAGCATGTTTTCGAGCATCAGCCGTTCGGGAGCGACATACAGGAGTTTGATCTTGCCGGCCCGGACATCGCGCAGGACCTGACGCGATTCTTCCTGGTCCAGGGAACTGTTGAGGCAGGCTGCGGAGATACCACACACGCGAAGTGCATCGACCTGGTCTTTCATCAGCGAGATCAGGGGGCTGACTACGACGGCCGTTCCTTCTCTGCAGAGTGCAGGAGCCTGGTAGCACAGCGATTTTCCTCCGCCTGTCGGAAGTACGACTAACGAATCCCGGTCGTCCAGGACAGCGGTCATGGCTTCCTGCTGCAGAGGACGGAACTCCGCATAGCCCCAGTATTCGTGCAGTACATCCAGTAAAGCGTCATCCATTCCAGCGCGGGTCATTTTCAATTCCGTGTAATCTATATCGTCTGATTCAGGCAGTCAGTGTGTCGATATATATCGTAACGGGTTGCGCAGAAAAGCTAAAGGATGGAATTTGACAGCTTTGAAAAGGTGCTTAAAACACTTCAGGCAGCGGGGCGTAACCATCTACCAGATAATGGGGACGCCCAGAGAGGTCGTGGATGGGAGCGGTGTTGTAATCAATGCCCAGATGACGATAGAGCGTAGCGAAGACTTCGCCGAAGTGGATCGGGCGATCAGCGACCTGGGCTCCCAGGCGATCGGTGCTGCCGATGACCTGACCGGTTTTAAAACCGCCGCCAGCCAGCAGTCCGCCACCCACAGCGGGCCAGTGATCGCGTCCGCCATCTTTATTGATTTTGGGAGTCCGGCCAAATTCGCCCCATGCGACGACCGCGACGTCATCCGCCATCCCCCGTTCGTGGAGGTCTTCGATCAACGTAGCTAATCCCTGGTCGAACTGTGGGAGATGAGTGTTCTTTAAGCCGCCAAAATTGTTACTGTGGAAATCCCAGCGACCGAAATTGAGGGTCACAATCCGGGCACCCGCTTCAACCAGCCGCCGCGCCATCAGGAAATGTTCCAGGTTTCTCGGGGCACCATCACCGAAATTTTTCGGATCCCCTTTACCATAGCGTTCGCGGACGGCAGGATCTTCCTGCGAGAGGTCAAGCGCATTAACCAGTCGATTGGATGTCAGGATATTGAACACCTGCTGATTCATGTCGTCCATGCCCTGCATGGAACCGCTGGCGTCGGCTTCGCGCTTGAACTGGTCAAAGGAGGCCAGTAGTTGTTTGCGGTCATTCAGTCGTGATTCATCAATTCCGTTCAGAACCATATTCTTACGCGAAGGACCCGATGGACGAAACGCGGAATTGCTGACACCCAGAAAACCAGGCAGACCGGGAGAACCATACGGAGGGTGGCCCGTGTCAGGCGATAAACCGACGAATGGAGGAACAGCAGGATTCGCAGGTCCCTGCAGTTTTGAAACCACAGAACCAATTGAAGGCCATCCACCGGCGGGCTGATTGCGTGTGGTTCGACCTGTATAACAGATAAAGGAGTCGTGGGCACCATTGGGTGAACCATGTACAGAACGCAGGGGAATAATTTTATCAGCGATGTTTCCCAGGCGTGGCAGATGTTCGCAGATCTGAAACCCAGGAACGCGGGTCTCTATTGGTCGAAACTCGCCTCGAATCTCAGCCGGGGCATCCATTTTCAGATCATACATGTCCTGGTGCGAGGGGGCACCACACATGTAAATCATGATGACGGCTTTTTGACGTTTACTGCTGCCTGATTGCGACTCTGCCTGAAGCAACTGAGGCAGACTCATTCCGCCCAGACCCAGTGCGCCGATTTTCAGAATTTCCCGTCGTGAAATGCGATCACAGAGCTTCTTCTCTGGTCCCCAGATTGACAGCATCGGTATTCCTTTCTCAAGGACAGGCAGGAGTTTAGTGGAGCTTTTGTGGTGAGCGAATTTTGGTGTGAATCAATGATCAAGGTTCATTGATGTATTTGATTGTAGCACTTCCGATCAGTGATTTCCAAGCCCAATTACTGAAAGTGTGACTGGAAGCGGGAAAAAGATTTACCGCAGTTTCTTCCAATATTATCGACCGGCGATGCGAAATTAGTAGTGGGGAACTGAGTGACGCTGAAAATAGCGGATTGCTGAATTATCCTACCCAGTCGTTAATGTCAGGTGTTAACGCCAGTATTGTATGTGCAGTGAAATAAGTTGACATCGAATAAGAGCCCCTTACGAAATTTCAGGATTCCTGCTGAGATCCGCAAAAATAATTTGAAATTTTGAACAAGGCTGCGAAAATGATTGGCAGGGCAATGAAATAACATATACAAGCTTAGCGGATATAAAGCGTTTATTTACAGAGAGATTCTGATCGTTAGAGTTCGGGAGATCGAAAGTGAATCCAACCAAATCTGAAGCGACACCCAAACATGCTCCCCCAGGGAACCAGCCCGGAGACCAGCCGCCGGGCAGAGAAAGTCAGGCAGTACTGCCTGTGCGTTCTTCCAGTTCTAATTCCCTCTCAACTCAATCGAAGTCAACTGCATTTGACCGTTGGCTGATGCGGACCATGCTGAAGCAGGCCGGGAATCCGGAAATCGAGGTCGTTCTATGGGACAAGTCGGTGATCAGCACATCCCCTGTTTCGCCCCGAACACGTGCTGTGATTCATAACCGCAGTACGCTCTATAAAATGCTGATCGACCCCAGCCTGTATTTTGGAGATGCCTATTCTGAGGGCCTGATTGAGGTGGAAGGCGGCCTGGTCAATTTTCATGAAGCGATTGATCGATGTACGCATGCCGTTGATACCAAGCACTTTTATCGAGACGGGTTACGCAGCAGTCTGGCATGGCTGAAACGCAATACGATTGATGCTGCCCGCAGCAATATCCATCATCATTACGATATAGGAAATGATTTTTATCAACTCTGGCTGGATGAGCAACTGGCATACACCTGTGCCTACTTTGCAGATCCTGAGATGACCCTGGAAGAGGCTCAAATCGCTAAAATGGACCATGTCTGTCGCAAGGTCGGCCTCAAAACTGGTGATACTGTCGTAGAAGCAGGATGTGGTTGGGGGGCTCTGGCGCTGCATATGGCCAGGTATTATGGTGTGAAAGTGAGAGCATTTAATATTTCACGAGAACAACTCAGTTATGCCCGTGATCGAGCCCGGCAAGAAGGTCTCTCGCAGCAGGTGGAATTTGTAGAAGATGACTGGCGCAATATCACCGGGACATACGACGCCTTCGTCTCTGTTGGTATGCTGGAACATGTCGGACTGAAGAATTATCGGCGTTTGGGTGAAGTCATTTCCGACTGCCTGAGTCCGCAAGGGCGTGGTCTGATTCATTCGATCGGCTGTAATTCGCCGCGAACGCTGGACAGCTGGACGACGCGCCGCATTTTTCCCGGCGCCCATGTACCCAGCTTAAGTGAGATGATGCAGATTTTTGAGCCTCAGAAGTTTTCTGTGCTGGATGTGGAAAACATTCGACTTCATTATGCAATGACGTTGGAGCATTGGCTGCAGCGGTATGAGCAGAATCTCGATCAGGTAAGAGAGATGTTTGATGAAAACTTCATTCGCACCTGGCGTCTCTATCTTTCTGCTTCCATTGCCGCATTTCGTTCGGGGTCATTGCAGTTGTTTCAAGTTGCATTCACAAAGGGCGACAATAATGAAATTCCCTGGACGCGTGCCGCGCTCTATCCGGAAGAACGCAGACAGTCCAGACGGGGTGAGCAGACGTAATGCAATCTGAAAGCTGCGATGTACTGATTGTGGGAGGGGGACCGGGAGGTTCTTCCTGCGCATGGGGGCTGCAGGATTCAGGGCTGGATGTTCTAATCCTTGATCAGGCAACCTTTCCGCGAGATAAAGTCTGCGCCGGCTGGATTACGCCGGCAGTCACTGATCTTCTAAACCTGGATTTATCTGACTATCAGAAGTCTCATGTTCTGCAACCCATTACCCGCTTTCGAACCGGGATCATTGGTGGTGCTGCGGTTCAAACAGAGTTTACACAGACCGTCAGTTATGGGATTCGGCGTTGTGAATTCGATGAATACCTTTTAAGCCGTTGTGGAGCAAGAACACGACTGGGGGAGAAATTTCAATCACTGGAACGGACGGAGAACGGTTGGCTGGTAAATGGAAGCCTGCAGGCAAAGGTGATCGTAGGTGCGGGAGGACATTTTTGTCCGGTGGCCCGCTGGTTAAATCCCGAGAAACGTTCTGAACATTCCGTTGTGCTGGCGCAGGAGACGGAATTTCAACTGACTCCAGAACAGTTAAAGGTCTGCCGTGTACAGCCAGAGCGGCCTGAACTGTATTTCAGCCCTGATTTACGAGGTTATGCCTGGTGTTTTTTAAAAGACGGTTATCTCAATGTGGGCATCGGTCGAGAAGGAGAAAAGCAGCTTTCTGCGGCACGCGACGAATTTATTCAGTTTCTGGATTTGGAAGGACGCGTTCCCCGGGGGATCCTGGGTAAATTTAAAGGACATGCTTACCGACTGTATGGTCTTGAGAAACGTTCAGTCGTAGACGATAATATTTTGCTGATTGGAGATGCCGCCGGTCTGGCTTCACCTCAAAGTGGAGAAGGAATTCGGCCTGCTGTTGAGTCTGGTCTGATGGCCGCCGATGTGTTGCAGCAATGTCAGTCCAGCTATGACATACAACATTTGCAGAATTATGAGCAGAAAATCCTGGATCGGTTTGGTCCCTGGCCTGACAAACCTGTCGACAGTATTCTGCCTGCACGCATTCGTCAGTTTCTGGGCAGGCATCTGATGTCCACTCACTGGTTCACGCGAAATGTGCTGCTGGGACGCTGGTTTTTACAACAGCATCTGCCACCTCTGGTACGCAGTTGAGTTCTGCGCCTCATAATTCAAAGTTGAGAGAAATCCCGGTCAACTCAGGCGAGACCATTCGAGCTCAATCCCCTGCTTCGTGAGTGATGTCTGAAACTCCTGTAGTTTTTCTGGCGTGTTTCGAATCTGACGTGGCGTCGTCTGGCTGGCAATTGCGTGTGCACAGATCGCTCCAGCTGCTTCTCCAATCGACCACTCTACTGGATGCAGACGATAACAGCCGTTTGAGATATGTGTGGTTCCGATGTTTTTGCAGCCAGGAATCAGGTTCTCGACCCGTTCCGGGATCATGGCTCCCAGGGGGATCTGGAAGGGGACGCTTCCCATGTCGATGTAATTATCACCGCCGGAACTGGGGTGCAGGTCCAGATGGTAGTAGCCGATTCCAACAGAATCAGGGAACGGTTTTGCCAGCAGTGGTTTGTGATCTTTGCCCAGAGCTTTAAGGCGTTCTGAGTGTGTCAGGTCCTGTTCTTTGATTGTGGTTTCAGCGCGGATGCGACGTGACTCCCGGATGTAAGGATATTTGGCCAGACCGTCTTCCGTGCCAGTGATGTCCCTGCGTAGGCGCAGACCTGGCCAGCCTTGTCCCCCATCAGGACGGGGGGCTTCAGTTTGTAGCCAATACAAAAGAGACAGGCTGAGTTGCTTGGCAGCATTGAGATGTTTCTTACGTTCGGCAGGAGAAACATCAGTGATGTTTCCCAGCATGTAATCGTTTTGAGGCCAATTAATGACAGTTATATCACTGTCATAAGAGCCCGGCGTGAAATTATTGCGGTCAATCATTCGCCGGTACAGCCAGAGGTTCAGAGAGCGGGTCTTCGGAGCGGGAGTTTCTTTTCCACAAGGAACAAACGAGAGTGCCTTCGGCTCTAATGTTCGAGGAGAAGAATATGCGAGTGATAAAATTTTACCTGACCAGGCGGGTGTCAAAGGTGGTGTATGATCTTTCCAGAAGCCGTACATCGCTGGCTTGTCTATGGTATGGTCTTCCCCTGCCAGATGGTCGATGGCGAAACAATGTGTGAATGACTGGATGTTCTGAGGATTCGCTTTCTCGGGAGCATGCGGTTCCCCCGTTTCTGCCTGGGATTCTGCACCGAGGACATATTCTGTTTTGGTTAACGGAAGCAGGTCCCCTTCTTCGCTGGCATCAATGAAGTATCTGGCATGCAATGTGACAGGGTGTCCTGCTCCCTCAGTCTGACAGGTGACGGAAGTGATTCTATCCCCCGACAGTTCGGCAGACAGCGGTTCTGTATTGAGCAGGAGCGTCAGTTGACCGCTGCTGATGGCAGGAGCCAGCAGCGATTGCAGAGCCGCGATTCCGACTTTTGGTTCATGGCAGATGCGGGACACCGAGCCATTGCCCGGATTCAGGTTGGTTGTCTTGCGGGCTTTGCTGGTTAACGGATAGTGTTGCTTATAATACTCGCGAATCAGTGTTCGCAGTTTTGCATACGATTCGGTACGGCCAAACGACTCGATCCACTTGTGTTCGTCGGGGGGAACGGCCTGTTGAGAAATCTGGCCGCCAATCCAGTCTGTCGGTTCGGTAAGAATCACGCGAGCCCCATTGCGGCAGGCAGCCAGGGCAGCAGCACAACCGCCCAGCCCTGCTCCGATGATGACAATATCAGCAGACAGCTCACGCGGTTCTGCCGCAGAACAGGATCGGGATTCTAATGCCTGCAGCAAATCGAGACTGAAAATTCCTGTTCCGTAGATGCCACACTGCTCTAAAAAACGTCGTCGTTGCATTTTCATGATGTTTAAGGCCGTCAAGAATAAGATCGGGGATCAGGTAGGAATAATAGCGGGAAAATCAGTTTGATTGTTTTTGTAATTATCTTAAGTATATCGTGGCTAATCTGCCAGTGGGAAGTGATAAATGAAGAGATGTGATTGTGCAAAGCGGGTAAGCATTGACGCTAAATAATCAGGAATTCAAATGAAAGCTTATCAAAGTCTGCTGTTCCTGTTGCTGCTGGGAGTGCCTCGACTGCTTCTGGCCGCAGAATATTTTCAGTTACAGGTGATTGATTCCGAATCGAAGCGAGGCATTTCGCTGGTCGAACTGAAAACGGTCAATCAGATTCTCTATGTCACGGACAGCAACGGCATCGCTGCGATCGACGAACCGGGGTTAATGAATCAGGATGTCTTCTTTTATGTTCGCAGTCACGGATATGAATTTCCCACTGACGGGTTTGGATATCAAGGGAAAAAAATTAAGGTCATTCCCGGAGGAAAAACCGTTCTGGAATTGAAGCGGATCAATCTCGCCGAACGGTTGTATCGCATCACGGGAGAAGGCATTTATCGAGACAGCCTACTGACAGACGCAGAGATCCCGATAGCACAGCCGGTTTTGAATGGGAAAGTGCTCGGTTCAGACAGCGTTGTGAATGTAAAGTTCAAAGATCGTGTGTACTGGTTCTGGGGAGATACGAATCAGCCCGGATACCCGCTGGGGAATTTTTCCGTCCCCGGTGCGGTTTCAGATTTGCCCGATGAGGGAGGACTTCCGGTTCAACAGGGCATCAATCTGAATTATTTTCTGGACCAGAAAGGCTTTGCTAAAAAAACATGTGATATGCCCGGACCGGGGCCCACCTGGATTGATGGTCTGGTTGCTTTACGAGACGAACTGGGAAATGAACGACTGTTTGCGAAATACGTCAAGATTAAGGGGCTACTGACCGTTTATGAACGAGGGCTGGTCGAATTTAACGATGAACTGAAGAAATTTGAAAAGCGACAGGTGTTTGATTTCAATGCCCCGCTCTACCCGGTCGGGCATCCAGTGAAATATGAAATGGATGGGCATGACTATATTTTATTCGGACTGGCGGCTCCGTTGATCCGCGTCCAGGCGAATCATGATGATCTGGCTGACTTGAAACAGTATGAAACGTATTCTTACCTGAAATCGGGTACAGAAACTGAAAACTGGAAAGTGGATCGGGATGATGCCGGCAAGTTACGCTATCAGTGGCGGAAGAATGTGCCTCCCTTAACCAGTGACCTGGAGAAAAAACTGATTAAACAGGGGCAAATCAAACAACAGGAGCAATATTTCCAACTGCGTGATCTTGAAACAAAGGAGAGGATCGAGATCCAGAACAGTTCGGTTGCCTGGAACGAGTACCGGGGAAAATGGACCATGATCGGGTTACAGAAGTTCGGTACTTCTGTGCTGGGAGAAATCTGGTATTCCGAAGCAGCGAGTCCGTTGGGGCCGTGGAAGTGGGGCCGTAAGATTGTCACGCATGACAAATACAGCTTTTATAATCCGAAACAACATCCCCTGTTTGCCCGAGAGAAAGGCCGCCTGATTTATTTTGAAGGCACTTATACCGCTCTGTTCTCAGGAAACGAAGTCAAGACGCCACGCTATGATTACAACCAGATTATGTATCAGCTGGACTTGTCAGATCCACGACTGGCGGCAGAACTGTTTGAGAAATGAAAGTACTGTCGGGAAATAAAATCACAGAGACGAAATCGGGGAACTTCGTCTCTGTGTTCTGGTTGTATTGAGGGTCAGGCTCAGGAATCTTTATTCAAGAGCTTGTCCATCAGAAATTCGTCTGAAGTCGCATATTTTTTCGAGCTCGAAACTCCAGGGATTAACAGATGACACTCGGTTCCAACTTTGTCCGCCTTCTCTTTCATTTTGACGCCATACACGGGATGGTGGATTCCGTGGCTCGCGTTTTCTGAAGGCAGCTTCATGTTATTGCCGTAAGTCATCAAGAGTGGCGGATCATCGGCGGTCAGGTGGTTGTAGGGTGAGAACTCCTTGTACAGCGCTTCGTGCTGTTTGTAATTCTTCATCACTTCCTCCATGCTTTTTCCGCCGACCGATTTATAGATCATCGCATGTTTGAGGACGTTGGGGCCCAGCCAGGGTTCAATGACTTTCGGATCAATCGAAGTCTGCCCGGCAGCTACTGCTGCGGCTGTGACACGAGTGGACTCTCGCAAGACGGGATCTTTGGCCTGGGGATCTGCTAGATCATCATGATATAAAAGCCACATGGATGTGCAGGCGCCGGCACTGCCGCCGGTTAAAGCGATACGTTCTTTATCAATGTTCCATTCACCGGCTTTGGAACGAATAAACTGAATGGCACGAGCGGCATCATGGACGGGAGCAGGAAGCGACGCTTCACCCGTTAAGCGGTAATTGATCGAAGCAAAGGAAATCCCTTTGTCAAGAAAAGGCCGAATGTTCCGAACCCGGTCTTTATCGCCGCCAATCCAGCCGCCACCATGAATGTAAACCAGGAGCGGGCGTGGTCCGTCTCCTTCTGCCTGCCAGAAATCGAGCTTATTCATCTTGGAAGGACCGTAAGAAACGTCTGACTGGGTTTGAGGAGGGTTCTTTGGTTTGTCGGCTGCGAAGATCGCAGAAGAGGAAAGTGAGACTGTCAGCAGTAAGGAAAACAGGAGTCGCAGCATGTCGTTGTATCCTTTGCATATGGTGGAATGTTATAAAATGATTCAAAATTGTTTCTCATGAAACCAATCGAACTCTATTATATCGGAATCAACTTGGATGTGTATGCCGACCGGATTAATTTGCGAACGGCTTGTCTAAGATGAGACCGGGAGCTGTTTCATCAGTTTTAAAAAAGTTAGCTGATATGAGTTCACTTAACGATCACCAGTTATTGAAAACGTTTTTTGCAGAGAAGATGCCTCAACAGACTGAGTCGGGCATTAATTTCGTAAAAGCAGAACGCATTTTTCGTAAGTTGCAGATTGAATCTATCAAACATCTACTCGAGCGATTTGATCAGCTCGATTTCAAAAGTCAGCAGGTTGCTGTGCGCATTTTTGGAGAATATGAAGTTGCAAAGTCCCTGCCGATACTGTTTCAGGGATTGTATTCCCGGGATTCTTCTTTACCAGGACTCTGTGGAAGTGCGATCGGCTCGATTGGAGGAGATCAGGTTCTCAAAAAGTTACTGCAGTTACTGTCGCAGCATTCTGAGATCAGAATTCATTACCATGTTTTATATGCACTCAAATGGATTGATAAACTGAGTATAGATGCGGCCCGGATTTTGACAGAGCGATTTTGTGAGATTGCATTGAATGGTCCCTCGGCTGAAGTTGTTACTGACTGGGATCGACAGATTGGGGACTGTTGTCGGGGGATGGCGGCGGAGGGCCTGAGTCACTCTCTGGATTACCTGGATCGGCGGACAAAAGATTATCGAAACGGAGTCAACGTGTTATTCCGTTTGCTCACTGACGATTCTGCAGGAGTGCGAAGTGATGCTGCTTATTCTTTAGGGTATCTCAAAGAAACACGGGCGTTGGAAAAGCTGGCATTACTGGTTGAAACTGACAATGAGGTCTGTCCCGGAATCGGTACCGTTTCCTCGATTGCTGCCGAATCTATCGAATGGATTCGCCAGCATCACAAACTTCAGGATGGAGATAACGACACTTTTCAAAAGTAATCCAGTTCGTAACGGGAGTGGTTTCTTTTGCTGTTTTGTCAGGTTAAGATACATCTGTGAGTTTTTGATCTATCAATAGAACGCCCATTAGACATGCTTCAGTGGAGTATCGAGAGATGAAATCTGTGAGTTACTGTGGAATCGTGTGCATGCTTATATTGGTTTGTGTCCCCTGCTCTGACGCAGGTGAGAAATCAAAGAGTCCCGATTCAGAAAAATCGCAGCAACTCTGGAAACAGATTGCACCCTACTTCACACCCGCGGAAGAATTCAAAGGTGATCTGGGCGACTATAAAACTCCGTTGAAGTTTTATGATGGTCGTCCCGTGAAGACACCGGAAGACTGGCAGGCACGCCGACAGGAAATTCTGAAGACCTGGCATCAGAAAATGGGCGCTTGGCCTCCGGTCAATGAACATCCCAAAGTGGAGTATCTGAAACAGGAAGAACGGGGAAACATTACTCAATACACGGTTCGTTTTGATATTGCCCCCGGACATCCTAATACAGGCTATCTCTTGATTCCCGCAGACGCAAAACCGGATCACAGCAGGCCCGCTGTTCTGGTCGTTTATTATGAACCGGAGACAGGAGTCGGCTTGAAGGGGGAGAATCGTGACTTTGCACTGCAATTGGCAAAACGCGGATTCGTGACATTTTCTGTCGGTCATGATTACTCACTCTATTACCCCAATCGGGAACAGGCTGAGATTCAACCACTCTCTGCGTTGGCGTATGGCGCAGCGAACGCCTTTCATGTACTGGCAAATCGAAAAGAAGTCGATCCTGACCGGATTGGAATTGTCGGCCATTCTTATGGCGGTAAATGGGCGATGTTCGCTTCCTGTCTGTATGATAAATTCGCGTGTGCCGCCTGGTCAGACGGAGGCATTGTGTTTGATGAAAGCCGCCCCAGTGTCAATTACTGGGAGCCCTGGTATCTGGGATATGCGGGCCCCGATTTTCGCAAACGCGGCTTGCCAACAAAGGAGAATCCCCGCACCGGTTTGTATAAAGAACTCATCAAAGAGGGACACGATCTCCACGAACTGCATGCTTTGATGGCACCTCGCCCCTTCCTGGTTTCGGGGGGGGCTGAAGATCAGCCAAAACAGTGGCGGGCCTTGAACCACACAATTGCCGTGAATCGTTTTCTGGGTTACGAAAACCGCGTGGCGATGACCAACCGTGAAAAGCATGCCCCTAATCCTCAGTCTAATGAGCAGATGTATCAGTTCTTTGAATACTGGCTCATGCCGGATCAATCGCAATCAGATTAAGAAATTGCAAACATATGCCTAATCTTAAATGTATTGTGTAACGATATTTAGGTCGTTGCTTAAAGCGTGCTGAGCGATTTCACGCCTACTCGAATTTGAGTTAAGTATCTGCGCTTACTGCAGATAAATTTTGACTGGTCAAAAATTAGTAAAATTTAATTAGTTTAGATAATTAATTTTACATTATGAAAACGTGAGTTTAGAATTCAGGATATTTTTATGGGAATATCTTCGCCGCCAGCTGCTCGAGCGGGCTTGAGTTTCTCTACCCGTACTTTTGTATCAGGAGCAGAATGATGAATTTCACTGGATCGGTTAAAAGAAGAAGAGGTTTTACTCTAATTGAGCTATTGGTTGTGATCGCGATTATTGCGATTCTGATCGCCTTGCTCTTGCCCGCGGTACAACAGGCTCGCGAAGCAGCCCGACGCAGTTCCTGTAAAAATAATTTGAAGCAAATCGGATTAGCTTTGCATAACTACCACGACACTCACCGCGTATTTCCTCCCGGTCGAGTAGAAACGAGTCTGCTGGGTTTCGGTACCATGATTTTACCCTTCCTGGATCAGGCAAATTTATATAATCAGATCAGCGCCTCCGGTGCTTTTGACACTACGGCAACTTCAACAAACGTCCGCTGGTATGGTGTGCCCGCCATGGCGACTACCGGTAATCCACCTTTAGCGAAAACGACGATTACCGTTTATACTTGCCCTTCCGATCCTATGGGCGGGATCAATACTGAGATCAGTGGGTATGGTAAATCGAACTATGTGGGAACGCGAAGTGCGGCGAATGCAGCAGACACTGCAGATATTCCTGCATCTTTCTACGAAAACTCAAGCCGTAGAATTCGCGATTATACTGATGGCCTTTCCAATACAATCCATATCGGAGAGAAGACAACCAACGGGACTCCGAATGGCGCACTCTGGGTGGGGTCAGCGAGCACTGAAATTGCTCATATTGTTGCCAGGGTGGATCGCTACACCAACGACACCGAATATATCATCAACGGTAATTATGCCTGGACTATTAGTAGTATGCATACTGGTGGTGCCCATGTTTTATTAGGGGATGGTACGGTACGCTTTCTGAGTGAGAACATGAGTGTTCGCACCTGGGCTGCCTTGGGGACAATTTCAGAAGGTGAAATTATTGGTGAATTCTAGGTCGCATCATAATTAACCGTAGCGTCTCTCAATAGATGAGAGTCGGTCCCAAGGGTCTTGGTGAAGTTACAGTTAATCTGCAGCCAAATTGATATTGAAATCTTTCTGCCCGTTGACCTCCGCCAGGTTGACGGGTTTGTTTTATTAATGGAGCGCTCTGTCTTGAGTTGAATGAAACCACGCCAAAGCGAATCGCATGATTATTTTGATTGTTTAGAAAAGGATTGCCTCAAATCTGGCCTTGTTAGCCGGGAATTTTAAGAAAAAAACGAAATTCTTAAGATCTTGACGCATATTTACCAACTGAGTGGGTCTATAAAGCACAGGATGGACTTTCTTTTGGAATTAACTTTGTTTCGAAACTGATCCCTCGAATCCTGGTTTAATAACTTGAACCATCTTAGGTTTGCTTTCAGTCTGAACAACTTTTACTATAAGTAGATAACCTTCCGAATCGCACTCCTGAATCAATTATTCCCCCTTGCTCCCGCCAGAGTTTTAATCTGGTAGAGTTGTTATCAGAGTTGTTGTGCGCAGGGTATGCAACCTGAATTTATACTGATTTTGTAATTACCTTTGGAGAATTATGGGATGATAGACAGCACTCGGTCTACGCGGCGTGGTTTCACGCTGATTGAATTATTAGTCGTTATTGCAATCATCGCGATTTTAATCGCACTTCTCTTACCTGCCGTCCAGCAGGCCCGTGAAGCAGCCCGCCGATCAACGTGTAAAAACAATCTGAAGCAGATTGGTCTGGCATTACACAATTATCACGAAACGCATTCCTGCTTTCCTCCCGGTGGAATTGGCTGGACTTTTACGGCAACCTCTTCCGATAATCCGCAGCTCAACAGTATGGGGCCGATGGTCATGATTCTGCCTTTTATGGATATGGCCAATATTTATAACCAGTTTGATTTCAACCTGAGTTATGCCAACCCTGCAAATGTTGGACTGGCAGCGAATATTATTCCGACTTACCTCTGTCCTTCTTACTCGGGTGAAACGATTATTTCAGAACATGGTTACCGGGGCTGGAATACCAGTACCAAAAAAGCTATTACGAATTATCTGGGAGTGGCCGGCTATGCTTCGACTGGTGCCCAGGTGGGAATCAGAAACAGTACCAGTCTGCCTGCGAATCAGCGAGGTATCTTCTGGCCGAACAGCAATACCCGAATGCGAGACATTACCGATGGATCTTCCAATACATTCATCTTTGGTGAATTCAAGCCTTCGATTATGTCGGATGTGGGCTGGGGGTCGAATGGTGCATGTTATGATAATCGCTGCAGCCCGTGGGTACGTGGAATTACACTGGAAGGCAGTGGCGCTGTGAAAGTCATGCGTTACGGGCCAAATCAGGTGTTTCCAAAGACCGCGTACATCAATGACTGGACCGTAGTACCCTTCAGCTCGCAACACGTGGGTGGGGTTCACATGCTGAATGCCGATGGCGGCGTTGTGTTTGTCAGTGAAAACATTGATATCAACAACTGGCGCTATCGAGGCAGTATGGCCGACGGTCAAGTGCTGGGAGAGTAATTATGCAGTGTTCGACTTCACTAAAACTGATCCCTGTTTTGATTCTTAGCTTTACTCTTTCTGCATGTGGAAGCGGTCTTTCCGACACACCTCCCATGGCTCCAGTAAAAGGTGTGGTGACATTGGATGGCAAGCCATTGACGACTGGCACGATCCAGTTTACTCCCGATAAAGACCGAGGAACCACCGGGAGAATGGCACTGGGCGGGATCAAGGAAGACGGGACGTTTGAGTTAATGGGCGATGGAGCGCAGGTAGGCCATCATCTGGTTTCAATTGAGTGTTATGAATCGTCTGCGTTTGATCCGAATCAACCTGTGAATCAGGCTCCCAAGTCATTGATTCCTCTGAAGTACACAGACCCGAAAAAAAGTGAAATCACAGCCCAGGTTCAAGCGGGTGAAGAAAATCACTTTACCTTCGAACTCAAGAGTAAGCCTTAGGTTTCTCCATACTCAGTGACCAAAAACGCCGCTTCTCCTTTTGGGAGAGTGCGGCGTTTTTTCATGTTTTCTACCTCTAATTCACAATTCATCTGTAAAGTCAGACTAAAGCAGCTTACTGGTATAACACGAAAGGTTTTTATAATCGAAATAGTAAAGACTGATAAAGAGCTGCATTTTGGGTATTATCAGTTTAAAAACAATTTTTTGAATATGTTCCAGTAGTCATGGTTTCGATTCCGAGAATGAAAGCTACAGCACTATAATCTGTGGCGTTCTTGAATCTGTTTTGTATTTAAGCTGCAACAGAGATTTCTGAGAATTACAGAGACTCCTGCCAAATGAAAAGTGCTTTTACCCTATATCAATTTTAAGCCAGAAGTGAGACTCAAATGACACAGCCTGCCTTACCTGCAATCAAGGACTTCAAACTGACTGGAATTATCCTATGTGTCATCGGCGTTATTTCGCTGATTACGCCGCTGATTGCCGGTATCGCTGTAGTTTATATGATTGGCGCTTTTTTACTGTTGGGGGGGATATTATATGTATTGCAGTCGATGCAGGCGGGAGATGTCGCAGGGAAAACTTTCCACGTGATCCTGGGAGCTCTGATTATGCTCGGAGGACTCTCTCTGTTGTTTCATCCATTATATGGACTGGAACTACTGACACTGATCATGGCGGTATTTTTTGTCTTTGAGGGAGTCTGGAAGATCATTATGTCACTGGGAATCCGGCCTGCTGCCGGCTGGGGACGCATTCTTTTCAGTGGCGTGATCTCATTACTCTTAGGAGGCCTGATCTGGGGCCAGTGGCCTGTCTCAGGAATGTGGGCAGTGGGTACGCTGGTGGGGGTAGACTTTCTGCTGACTGGCTTTTTCCTGATCAGCCTGGCGAATCAATCGACCGGAGGAAGTTCAGGCCCTTCCGATACAATCGACGTGTAACCCAATGCTGTTGGATGAGAATTTCGTCCCCGACCTTACACTGTCTCCATTACTGTTTGGGCGGTAATTCCGGGAGTTCGGGAATCGCGGGTGGCACAGCGGGTTTAAGGACTTTCACATCAGTCTTGGATTGATCCTGTTTTGGGAAGCTTTTACTTCCCAGTTGCGCTGTGCGGTCTGGTGACATCCGGTTCCGGTAGATCACCAGGCCATCGATGGCATGATACAGGGCTGAGTAATCGACGGGTTCATCTTTATTGTTGATGATATCATTTGCCAGCAGCGAAACTGCTTTCCGCACCCATTCTTCATTCAGGCGATCATCTGGAAGTGCCATCATCAGGAATTCCAGAGTGTGACCTGTGGTTTCCAGACGTTCCTGAAAATTTTCGCTGGCACTTTTCTGAAAGAAGTAGTCGTAAGAAAAAGATCCGTCCAGATTCTGCATCGCCTTGGCTGCTTCAATGTGTTTCTGAATTTTCTGATCTGCTTCCAGCCAGTAACTCCGCAGCCGTTGACCTGAATTCTGATAAGTATTTCTGGCATATGCCAGAGCGAACAAGGCGTGTGTTCCGCCACAAGCCGATTCATTTGACAGCGTGGCATTCTGCATATAAACCAGATCATCCATGTGCCATTCTTCCCCGTTTTTGTCTTCCCACACTGCGTCCGGGCCGAGATAATGCACCAGTCCCCAGAGTGACCAGGTAACTTCTTCGTTCTCCTGGACCTCTTTCTGTGCATTGGCAACGATGTCCGCTACGGTGATCGGACCATCGGGTGTCTGGAACTCATGGTCAAGTGGAACATCGGCCATGGCTAGAATTGCCAGTGACTGATTTTTATGGCCTTCGAAAGCATTTGATTTGGTATAAGGATGAGCGCGGCCGCCGAACTCCGTTTTCTGGAACCAGGGTTCATTGTCAAATGTGGGACCGGAGGAGATCCACTCCAATGCATTGACAACTTTGCCATCCTTTTTGATCTGGTAGTCTTTCCGAAATGCCAGCATTCCATGGTATATCTCCCACGGGGAATGTTCTTCTGATGCCAGATAATGCTGACGGGCAATTTCAATTGCCTGTTCCACTTTGGGTAGAAGTTCTTCGGGGGACTCCAGATTTTCCATGTCGGTAATGCTGGGAGTCTGACTGGCGGAACGTTCTGATTCACTGCAACCATTGAAAAAGAGATTGCTGGAGCACAAAAGTACCAGAAGGGAAAGACGCAGAGTAAAGCTCATGATTGTGAGTGTTCCAGAGGTAATGCGATTTTAAGGGATAATCGGGGATAGGTGCCGTTTCAAGGAGTTCAATAAAAAGGGCTATCTGCAGTGAATGTACCACGTAAAATTACAGAAGTAAATCAATTATGTTGTGTAAAATCTCCAACTTATTAGTTCTGGGGGGATTCGACCTGAATCCTGATTCAGATGTCTCTCCTGATAGGTGATTCAGGATCTGAATACTTCTACGCTCCAAAAACTGGGAGTGTATTCATGGTATTTCTTCTACCAATAAGCCAGTTACCCGACAGATTTCTCCCATCCATAATCAGGTTCCGTGTTTCGGCCAGTTTACACTTATATTAACCTGTTAAACTTCAGTGACAGTGTGATTTACAGATTGTATCGAGGAACAGGTCCATGGCTCATAATAACAGTGTATAACAATTGAGCCGGGAATAGGTATGGTAATTGCTTTATAGATCTGTTTGATTTCCAGACAGCTGAAACAGGATGATAATCCTTCATCAATAGTTTGAGTAAATGGTTAAGTGAGATTTCTAATCCAATCAAGTGAATCATAAAGCAGGGAATGCCGGGTGGGCAAAACGACAGTAGCATCAGCTTCGATTGAAACCGAAGCACAAAATGATGAAACCAGGGGTTCCGATTCCAGCCAGGAGACTTCAGTCTCAGTGGTGATCTGGTTGAGCGTTCTTGTCATCATCCTTGTCGGGATTGTCATCAGAGTAAACTTACTGGATTTGCTGTTTTTGGGCTATGACGAAGCAATGCATTTTCAGGCAGCGCGTGCTACTAATGTTGCCGATGTGATGCAGGCGAGTCGGATCTATACTCATCCTCCTTTGATTTTTCTTTTTTATCATTATTGGATGATTCTAGGCGACTCTGAATGGTTGTTGCGATTGCCTTCCCTGTTGTTTTGTGTTCCGGCACTTGTTTTCGGTTTTCTGTGGCTCAAGGAACTGCTGGGGCCACGGCCTGCCTTGGTGGGGTTAACCTTTCTTACTTTTTCGCTTCCGATGATTCAATTAAGCATCGTAGTGCGTGGGTATACGTTAATGCTCATGTTTTTTTTCGTTGCTCTGTATTATCAGGAGCGATTTTTTCGGCATGAGTCTTTGCCCGCGTTAGTTGTGAGTGGACTTTGTCTGGGACTGGCGATGTTAACTCACTATGCCACTGCCTGGTTTCTGCTGGTGATAGGATTATTGGCTCTGATGCGGCTTTTTTCGGGATCTCTTTCCCGTCGGGCAATCGTCAGTTGGGTCTTCTTACAGTTCGCTTTAATCGGTTTGTGCGTTGGATTGTATTTGTTGCACGTAAGAGGTTTTGTCAACAGTCAAATTCAGTCAGAACTGTGGGACGTCTGGTTGAATTACAGTTCAGCCGATCAGACAAAACTGCGTCCTGCCGCCCTGACGCTAATACATACGGCAGATTATATAAAATATGTTGCAGGTGTGAATCCGATCCTGATGGGCTGTTTATTGCTGGTGGGAGCTTTTGTTCTGTTATTAAAGGGTTATCGAGAGAGTGCATCGAAATGGATTGCGATTGAGCGAAGCATGACGGTTCTCCTGCCTATGATCATAGCTGCGTTCTTATTTAACTATCGTATATACCCTCTGGGGTATACCAGGCACTCAATCTGGTTGATCCCCTTCACCGCTGCAGGATTTTCTGCTGCGGCTTATCCATTGTTGCGTTGTCCAGGTGTGTTCCGTTCTGCCTGCGGTGTATTTCTGCTTGGCTTCTGGTTTTATCTCTATCCCTATCAGGTGGTTAGAAGCCTGGAAACAACTCAGACACCTGCCATGGCCCGAGAAGTGGCTTCGTTATTGAAAAGCACCGTTCCTGCTGATTCGCTGATCATTACCGACGATAGTACGAGAAACGTCTTGGAATATTACCTGATGGGGAGAGAGCAGACTCAGATGAAACCTCTTGAGGGAGGGTTTATGGAATATCAAATGGGGGACTATCGTGTAATCACGGTTCCGAAGTTCCATTTTTACTTATATGACTTCAAAAATGAATGGGAAAAATATCAGCAGGTGTTGGGGGAAGACGCTACAGAACCAGTTTGGCTGACCTATATCGGTTTCGGAAATCCTCGCAATACACCGCAGAGATTATTTAGAAACTTTCCGCCTCGTAAAGTGCTTGAAAAAACAAACTACCTTGATAACTATATTATCAAGGTCGTGTTTATCGCACCTGATTCGGAAAATAAAAAACTCCCCGATGCTGATACTCTAATTGATCAATGAGAGATCCCTCTGGTTTTATCTCAATTAAGCAGATAATGCCTCTCACGTTCAAACTCGAAGCATCGCTTCCATGGCGCTCCGATGAATCAGGCGGCGGTAATGGCATCCGTTAAAAAAACAACGCCTGAATCTCAGTTACAAGATTCAGGCGTCGTTTGTCTTGATGTGTCTTCTTATGACACGAGTAGCGGTGGAGGGATTCGAACCCCCGACACGCGGATTATGATTCCGCTGCTCTAACCGACTGAGCTACACCGCCAGTTTGGGTTACCCCCTAGCTTTGCCAGATGGGTTTATCCTACAAAATGTTCGACTGCAGGAAAAGCCATTTCTCAGTGCTAAACTGCTTAGGTATCTCACTTTATCGGCAAAATAACCCCCGAGAAGTCGAAAGCTTAACAAATTCCTGTTTGATCGCAAGTCAACCACTGCTCTCATCCGAAAATGCCCCGAATTTCGTTGATTGTGATGCGTTTACAGGGGCGATATACTCATTTTCTGGTCTTATTTTAAATCAGACGACCCTGGATCTGGAGTGGCCTTAAAATATGTACTATCCAAATCAACTACTGCTATCATGTGTCATCCTGTCTCTTGCTCTCCCCTGTTCTGCTGAAGAGAATTCTCAGGAATCCCCCCTTGCATTGAATCCAGAGGTTGTGGCTACCGTTTTTGAACGAGGAGAATCTGGTTATCACTCATTCCGCATCCCTGCTTTACTGACGACTCCTCGGGGAACGCTGCTCGCCTTTGCGGAAGGTCGCAGGAATAATTTAAATGACAGTGGCGACATCGATCTGGTTCTCAAAAGGAGTCAGGATAAGGGTAAAACCTGGTCTGAATTATCGGTGATCTGGACTGATGGCGAAAATACCTGTGGTAATCCGTGCCCCGTAGTGGATCAGACTACGGGCCGTATCTGGTTGCCTTTAACCTGGAATCACGGCAAAGATCATGCAAATCAGATCAAAGACCGGTCAGGCCTGGATACGCGGCGCGTTTATATGAGTTATTCTGATGATGACGGTGTCACATGGAAGCAGCCCTATGAGATCACGGGATCGACCAAGAAACCAGAATGGACGTGGTATGCGACAGGCCCTGGAAATGGCATTCAGTTGACGCAAGGGAAATTTAAAGGGCGGCTGGTCATTCCCTGTGATCATAATGTCTCGCTGCAGGGAAATGTTGTACGTCGGGCGCACGCTATTTTTTCAGACAACCATGGTAAGACCTGGGAATTAAGCGAACCGATCGGAGAAAAAACAAATGAGTGTGCTGTCGTTGAACTGACTGACGGACGGCTGTTGATGAATATGCGAAGCTATCACGGTGAAAATCGTCGAGCGATCGCTTTTTCCAATGATGGAGGCATGACCTGGTCTGATGTGAGTCTAGATCAGGCTTTAATCGAGCCTGTCTGCCAGGCCAGTCTGATTCGAGTCCGGTTTCCTGATGTTGAGAAACCGGGACAGATCTTATTCAGTAATCCAGCCAGTAAAAAACGTGAAAAGATGGTCGTGCGACTCAGTGAAGATGATGGAAGAACCTGGACCGCCTCACGGCTGGTAACGCCCGGATCCGCTGCCTATTCCAGTCTCGCCGGAATCGGTGATGGAAAAGTCGGTTTGCTTTATGAACGGGACGGCTATCGGACCATAGAATATGTTGCCTTTAATCTCGATTCTTTTCAGCCTGAATCATAGTTGAATGAGATCCCCCATTTAATAATAGAAAACAGATACTTATGGATACACTACAAGATCGCTTTCTTCGTTATGTCAGAATTGATACACAGTCGGATGAGACGAGCCCTACTTTTCCGAGTACAAAAAAACAACTGGTTCTGAGTCGGATGCTGTTTGATGAGTGTGAGCAGCTGGGGTTGGAAGATGTCACAATAAATGAGTTCGGAATTGTGATGGCCACGATTCCCTCCACGGTTGAAGCAGATGTCCCGGCGATCGGGTGGGTAGCCCACGTGGATACTTCCCCTGAGTTCTCCGGTACGGACGTGAAACCGATCGTGCACGAAAATTATAATGGAGAAGATCTGGTGCTGCCCGGTGATCCGTCACGTGTATTGCGGGTCAGTGAAGAACCTCGGCTGAAGCAGATGCAGGGGAAAACGGTAATTACCACTGATGGTACGACACTTCTGGGCGCAGACGACAAGTCGGGAGTGGCTGTAATGATGTCCGCCGCCGCGAAGCTGATGGGTGATTCCTCTATCAAACATGGTCCGATTCGACTCTGTTTTACCTGCGATGAAGAGATCGGCCGGGGCATCGAAAAGCTGGATTTAAATGCATTCGGTGTCTGTTGTGCGTACACGTTAGACAGTGATGGCAGTGGCCGCATCGATTCCGAAACGTTTTCTGCAGATCAGGCGGTCATTGTTGTCAAAGGGGTCAATACCCATCCTTCTGTTGGTAAGGGTGTGATGGTGAATGCCAATCGCATTTTATGTGAGTTGATTGCTCAATTACCGACAGAAATCTTAAGTCCGGAAACGACTGAGGGGAGGGAAGGTTTTATCCATCCCTATCATATTGAAGGCAGTGTTTCTGAGGCGTCTGCCCGGCTGATCTTACGTGATTTTGAAACAGAGAAGCTTGCGGAATATGCCGAACTTCTGGAATCTCTGGCCGAACCACTTCGCCAGAAAAACCGCAAGGCAGAGATCACGATCAACATACATAAACAGTATCGCAATATGCGTGATGGGCTGCCCAAAGAGCCACGTGCATTGGAGAAGGCAATCGAAGCGACTCGCGCTGCCGGCCTCGAACCCAATCTGAACGTGATCCGTGGAGGGACAGATGGCAGTCTGTTGACTGAAAAAGGATTACCCACCCCGAATCTTTCCAGTGGACAGCACAATCCCCATTCACCGCTGGAATGGACCACCGTGGAAGAAATGCAGCAGGCAGTTGATGTTCTGATACAGTTGGCAATTCTCTGGGGTAAAGAACGTTGAGGTTCCAACTGACGAGTTGAATGAATTTGAGACACTCGCCGTTTTTTTCTGAAGTTGCTCATTCCGGTTCGGGTTGTCCGGGTTACCGGGATTGGCGAAAATAGAGAAGCATTTCAGCTCCAGCTGCGCGTGTTGTACTAACGAGTTAAGACAACACCCCCTCCATTAGCAGTATTCTGCCTGATTCGGTTTTCAAATGGTCATTTAAAAATGAACCGATTGCACAGGTCGTAGTGCATCTTCACGAAAACGATTGTTTGACCATCGAATTTTTGTGGCTTATGTTAAACATATCGGCAAGATACTTGTTTAAATAAACGCTGTGCATTTTTTGTGCAGCGCGAACCGGCGACTGTTTACCTGCCTGCTTTTGATGAGCCCTGCTTGTGGCGGCCTTCAGCAACAGGATAAAACGTCGGTTATAGAGGGGGAACCATGTTTTCTACTACCAAGACGCGACTTCTTAAGAGATTACATTCGAGTCATTTGTGGGTTTATCTACTGGGCTGTCTGCTGGCAGCAGGATCCAATATCACTGCTGCGGATCCAGGTGAACTTCCCATTGTGATTCCCGTTACGCAGACCCAGTCAATTGCTAAAGGGGAAGAGTATGAACGGAATCGGCAATGGATCAAGGCGATTGAGCATTATGAAGAAGCCTTAAAAGAGTGGCCTGAAAACGACAACATCAAATACGGTTTGCGTCGTGCCAAAATTCACTTTGGCATCGACCGTCGTTACTCGGATGACAGCTTTTCGAAAGTGCTTCTGAATCAATCGCGAAGAGAAGCATTTATACTCTTCGACGAGATTCTGTCTAAAATTCAATCACATTTCGTCGATCCGCTCAGTACCACTTCTTTCGTGGCACATGGTACGGAAAGTCTGTATCTGGCTCTGGCCAATGATCAGTTTATTAAAGCTCATCTGAAGGGAGTGCCGGCCGAGAAGATCCGTATGGTGCGTCGTATTCTGAGAGAAAATTACTGGAACAAATCTGTTTCCAGTCATCATGGGGCACATCAGCTGATTATCGAAGTCTGCACGATGTCTTATCAGAATCTGGGGCTGCGGGATACTGCTGTGATTTCTGAATACATGTTCGGTGGCTGTAATGCCCTGGATGATTACAGCAGCTTTCTGACTCCGGAGCGTCTGGGCGATCTGTACGACAATATCGAAGGTGAATTTGTCGGGATCGGGATCGAAATGAAAGCCGAGATCGGAGAAGGCATGCTGCTGATGAATGTGTTGCCAGACAGCCCTGCCGAAGCGGCCGGGGTCCTGTCGGGAGATCATATTGTTGGCATCGATCAGCATGACTGCCGAAATATGACAACTGACCAGGCAGCGAATCTGCTGCGGGGAACTTCAGGCAGTCAGGTACTACTGGAACTGGAAAGTCCTGGCAGTGACCGGACGCGAACTGCAAGGGTTACCCGTAAAGCAGTCCAGGTGAAAAGTTTTCCCATCGTGAAGATGCTTGATCAGGAAAATGGAATCGCTTACATCAAAATGACCGGTTTTCAGAAAACATCTGCTGCAGAACTGGATGCCGCCCTGCATAAACTTCACGGTGAAGGTATGCGGTCACTGATCTGGGATGTGCGTGGTAATCCAGGCGGGTTACTGTCTGCCGCCGTGGAAGTGCTGGATCGTTTTCTGGAAGAAGGGAAGCTCGTTTCCACAAAAGGACGCGTTTCTGATCAGAACTGGAGCTACACAGCACATCGTCCTGGTACCTGGAAAATTCCGCTGGTATTATTAGTCGATGAAAACAGTGCCAGTGCCAGCGAAATTGTGGCGGGAGCATTAACCGATCATCGTCGTGCGACAGTGGTCGGACGCAAAACCTACGGGAAATGGTCTGTTCAGAGTATTTTCCCGATTCGGGGTTCGACTGGTTTACGCCTGACAACTGCCAAATTCTATTCGCCTCAAGGTAACACTTATGGTAAGATCGGGATCAAACCGACAATCACGGTTGAAAAGGATGAACTGCAGACAGCCATGTATGGTGCGTCAAGAGAGCAGAAACTCGCTGCAGATTCTGATATCAAACGTGGCTTACAAATCCTGCAAAGGCAATATGCTGTAACACCATGATGGATGAACGTGCCGCCTGGCTCACACAGGGAAAAGGGACAACCCCCGAATTACGGTGGTCATTCTCAACAGAAGCTCCTTTACTTGCGCTGGACCTGGCACGGGAAACAGGAGAAATACTGGCCGCCGATGTTTCGGGCGGCCTTTATTTATTGGATCGACAGGGGCAGTTTCTGCATTTGAATCGTGGTGTTAAGGATGTGCAACTGGTCCACTGGAGTGATCGTGGGAAACTGGGAGCTGCGATCTACTCAGACAATAATATCTGTTGCTTTGATCGTGATCTGAACGTCTTGTGGGCGATCTCTTTTTCGGTGGAGTGCCTGGCAATTACGATGGATTCCTACGGCGACTATCTGGCAGTCAGTCTGGCCAGTGGTAAGACCATTCTGATTGACTCGCAGAAAAAGAAAGTCGCCAGTTTTGAAACGATGCGTCCTTTAAGTTATCTCGAATTTCAGGTCTCTGAACCAAGATTGATGGGGGCAGCGGAAAATGGGTTTCTCTGCTGCCATGATCTTGAGGGAAATTGTATCTGGACTGAAAAGCACTGGTCTAATTGTGGAGGGATTTCAATTTCGGGAGATGGCCAGCGGCTCTATCTGGCAGGATTCAATTACGGAATTTTAATTTTTGACCATGATGGTGAATCTGCAGGGACTCTGATTTTTGAAGGGACACCCAAAGTCCTCGCTTGTGATTTTGCAGGAAATCGAATCGTTGCCGCTACGATAGAGCAGGAACTGTACTGGTTAAATCAGGAGGGTAAGCTGATTTGGGGAGGAGTGATTCCTGATGAAGCAGTTGAAGTAGCCTGCGATCCGTTTGGTCAATGGTGTGTTTGTGGTTTGAAATCCGGTCTCGTGCAGTGCCTCGACTGGAGTGATTCGATTTAAAAGAACCCTGTCCCCCGGACACCTGCTGTTGTGATGTGCAGTCCTCATTTTCTTATCAAGTAAGGTCGAAAAGAATGAGGGTCTATTTTGACTCTCTCACGACAACAGCATATGATATATGTTCTTCTGTCATTCGGGTTTAGGTGGTTCCAAATCAGTTCTTAACAATTTCTGGAAGCGTTCGGACTCAAGTAAGGCGTTTTTTGAATCTTTCGATTCAGACATTTCTGGGGCAGGCAATGGCCAAGCGGAATGAAAATACACCTGAGAGAAAAAAACGCCAGTCTGCGCGCGTACCGAAACTGGAAACGCTGGGCAAATACAAAATTGAAAAAGAAATCGGTGCAGGCGGTATGGGAGCTGTTTTCCTCGCCCGTGACACCACATTGAACCGACTGGCTGCTCTAAAAATTCTGCCACGGGATAAAGCGGAAAACCCAGTTCTCGTGAAACGCTTCAAAGCGGAAGGTCAGGCGGCTGCCCATCTCCGCCATGAGAATATTGTTTCAGTTTATGATGCCGGCGAAGAAGATGGTTATCTTTATATCGCGCTGGAATATGTTGAGGGCACAGACCTTCATAACCTGATCAATAAACGAAATCGGATTCCAGTCCGCCGGTCGCTGGAGATCATCACACAGGTGACAGAGGCTCTCTCACATGCTTATCAGCAGGGAATCGTGCATCGTGACATCAAGCCTGCCAATATTCTCATTCGCCTGGATGGCGTTGTTAAGTTGACTGACCTGGGACTGGCCCGTTCCATAGATGATAACACGGAAACGAGTATCACCCGGGCCGGGACGACTGTTGGGACCGTTGATTACATGGCTCCCGAGCAGGCCCGTGACAGTAAGGCGGCAGATATCCGCAGTGATATCTATTCGCTCGGTTGTACATGGTATCACATGCTGACAGGCCGGGCCCCCTTCTCTGAAGGTAGCCTGACCAATAAACTCGCCGCTCATGCTACCACTCCTCCACCCGATCCGCGGGAACTCAATGATCGAGTGCCGGAAGGGATTGTCGCCATCATTCATCGGATGATGGCCAAACCACAGGCAGATCGCTATCAGACTCCGGCTGAACTTCTGGAAGACTTGAAGAATTCGAATCTGAAACGTTCCAATCTTGGAAACGATGTTCTGGAAGCATTGGCAAATGATGAATCGGATGGAGAGCAACCTACTCTCGAGTCAGACCAGCTGCCAGCAGCAGACAGCAGTGATTTTTTGATCAATCAGTTCATGCCCGATTACACCAGCCAGTCTGATGACCAGGATGATGAAGATAAAGAGTCGGAAAATCGGCTGAGCACCAGTTTCGACCTGCAGCAGCTGGCGGGAGAAGTCGAATTCGAATCAGATGTAACAGTACCTGGTCACAAGCAGCCAGCCAAATCTGCCAAACCAGCAAAAAGCAACAGGCAGGTGGAACGCAAACGATCCTCCGCGAAACGTCAGGAGCCACTGGAAGAAGAGGAAGGTTCTGTGATTTCAGATTCGGCAATGAAAACGCGCCAGGCTACGCGTTCTTCAAAGCAGGATTCATCCTCGACCTCGACACCACGCAAAGGATCCAGACCTCAAAACCGGGAAAAACAGATTCCGGAAAAAACGGGAGCTCGAAAGAGTCAGGGAGCTTCAGCACGTCCACCGAAACGATCCTTGAAAACTCAAACAACAACTACGGCGGATGAGCCAGCCGCAAGTAGTCAGATCGCCGTGGATTACAAACAGATTGCCATGCTGGCGGGAGGAGTTTTGCTGTTGATTCTCCTGATCTGGTGGGGGATCAATGCTCTGAGCTCATCGGGGGACGGACCACAACAGGGACCTGCCAGTAATCCATTTCTCACGGCAGAGCAGAATCAGCAGCGTAATTCTCAGAATGCTACCGATCAGCCAGGGAATGCAGCGGAACCAGTTGAAGACTCACCTCAAGCAGAGGTTGCTGTTACGGATGTGAAATCTGGAATAGATCCATCAAAGCAAAAAGAAGAGTCTGCTGAGTCCTTAAAAAACTTGTCTGTCCGTGGGCAGGAAAAAAAACATCTGCCAGACTGGGGACCAGGGTTTTCTGCACTCACTGGGCCGAATGCAGGCAAGGTGGACCTTCAATTACCTGTTTTGAAAGTGGCGCGGGGGAAAAACGAATCCGGAGTCTGGGACAGCTTAAACAATGCCCTGAATGAGGTGACTTCCAGAGGCGCTGTTATCCGTCTTTATGGTTCTGGCCCTTTTTTACTCCATCCACATCGGTTACAGGATATTTCTCAGTTAATCATCATGGGGGACTCAGGCCAGAAGCCGACAATTCTGCTGCAGGCAAAAAATGAAAACGAGAAGCAGTCTGAAGTAAACCTGTTTTCGTTTTCAGCTGGCTTACTGCGATTTCAGGGGGTCCACCTGCTGTGCGATGTGTCCGGGCTTTCTGGTTCCGGAGTTTGCAATGTCCTGGAGTTAAATCAGAGTGATCTCACATTTCAGGACAGTTCATTCACGCTGACCGGGACAACAGATAGAACGCTTAGACTGATCAATTCCACGGGAGCACCACGTACAACGACAGGACGACCCGAAGGTGAGTCACGTATCTTTCTGGAAAATTCAGTGATCATGGGGCAGAAACTGGAAGCGGTTCGCGTAGATCAGATTTATGCGGATGTGCTGATCTCTAACTGTTTTATCTCATGCAAAGGAGCGCCCTGTCTGGAACTGGACAGTCTGGACCTGGCTCTGACTCCTGGTCTGATATTGCAGGAGCGCAAGGTTCCCCGCACCGCCAGGATATTTTCCAGTACCCTGCTCTCCGACCATACGATATTTTCGTTAACCGGTCCTGAAGAAAAGAAAAACCGGGTAAAGTCTGATCAAGCGGAACTTGCCACTGGTCAAACTGATATTGTTGTCATCAATTCTGTTTTGATCGGGAATCCCAGGGATAAACAGGCAACAATGATGACTCTCACTAACTGGCCTCAGGATAAACTGAGAAGTCAAAGTGCAAGCCGGTTTGATGAGGTCAAGGTGCAACTGGAAAACGCTCTGCTCTGGGGATGGCCCTCGTATCTCCGTTCGACGGAACAGGGGAATTCACAAAATGTATTTCAAATCGATTCTCATCGAACCTGGCAGCAAAGTTGGGGAAATCATGTGACTGCTGACATGTTTCAGCCTGATCTTCCTGCAGAAATCGATGAATTGCTGACGCCGGCATTTGTAAAACCCTTATTGGATTTTTCCAAACAGAAAAGTGTTTATGCAATATCAGCAGATGGTGTTACTGCAGGATGTGATCCTGCCAGTCTTGTCTCCCTGACACAGAATGAACAGAAGCGGATCAAAGCCGTACTGGGAAGACCAGATATTGAACAGGAGATCAAGAGCCAGTTCGCCAAGGCAAAAGCCATGACGTTCGATATGACAAAAGGCAATCTCAGCGATTTTCTCAACGGTCCGGCTATATCCGGACCTACACGGGTGAATGTGAGCGGTCAGGGTGTCTGTTACATGTCACCTGTGACGCTGGAGAATAAACAGATCCAGCTGGTTTTTCAGCACAAGACGGCAGAGAGTCCTCAGGCGGTTGAGTTAAAATTGCTTCCTTCATCTTCAAAGTCACGAGTGAAGTCAGGGATAGAAGCTTTCTTCAACTTGAAAAACTCAACCCTGGAAGTCTCTGGCGGGGCGTTTCGAGTTTCCCCTGATCGAAAAGGCGTTGTGCCGCGTCATTTTGTGAGATGTCAAAACAGCCGCCTGGGACTGGATCAATGTGTTCTGGCTGCCCTGCTGCCGAATGATAACCGGTTTCAATCTGCAATATATGTTGAAGCCGATTCCAATGGGAAATCAAGTCAGATTCAGATCGACCACTCATATCTGACAGCCTCAGGTACAATCATTCAATCCGAAGCCAGTCAGCTGGACCTGGATGTTCGTAACAGTCTATTTCTCAGTCAGCAGGATATCTTTGCTCTGCCTGCTAAACAGGAAGTATCAGATGTCATTCGTGTCTCGTTAAGCCAAAGTACGTTTGCTCCACAGGGCTCCGTTTTCGCGATCAAATCAGAATCGGGAAGCAGCAATTCCGGTCGGTCTGCTATTCAGGTCATTGCAGAAGAGTCATTGTTTCTGCCTGCTCCATCAGGCTCAAATGCACGTTCTGATTTATCAAAGACAGCATCGCTGATCTCGGCTCCTCAATCCTCGTCAGGGAACGGAGGAATTGAGTGGTGGGGGAATTCGAACGGTTATATGGTTGAGCGTTTTAATGCAATCAATCGCGCAACAGGCAGCGCTTCGGGGTCCGGAAATGATTTCTCAGCAGACATGAAGAGTCTTTTCGGTGCAGATGCAGATCAGCATGAGCTGACGATGCGTGGAGGGGTGATTTTACAGGATGAGAAACTGCCTCCCGTCATCAAGTTACAGCCGGTTCATTTTCAACTCCTGCCCACATGTAAGGCGGCCAGCTGGTCCGAATTGAATCAGCCATTGGGCGCTGATCCAGTTGTCTTACAGAAGATCATTGAAGGAAAACAGAACCAGGATAAATCAGGACGCCTCAAACGGGCGTTCTGAGAATTGTTTGAAACTGTGATTATCAGTTGGCAGCAGGAGGGTGATCTTCATCCAGGCGTGGGACAGACAGCGTGAAACGCGAGCCTTTACCCGCTTCGCTTTCAATGCTGATTTCTCCCCCGTGCTCTCTGATGATTTTCTGGCTGACTGCGAGGCCGATACCGGTTCCTCTGGCCCCTTTGGTCGATTCAAACAGATTAAAAATTTTATTGATCTGATCCTGGGGAATCCCTGGTCCGTTATCCGAAACCATGATCAGGATCTGGTCCGCTTTACGTAGATATTTGGTTTCAAGCAGTACCATGCCATTCTCAGAGCCTTCTACGGCATCGATGGCATTGATTACAATATTCAATATAGCACGATGAATCCCTTCGTGATCGTAAACGGATTCAGGCAGATCTTCAGCCGGTTCACATTTGAGCTGCACACCACATTCTTCAGCACGTGCCTGCATTAATTCAAAGACGTCATTGACAGGGGTATTAATGGAACCAGGTTCGAGCGCCGGCTTGCGCTCAGTGCTGAAGGTGAGCATGTCCATCACCAGGTGATAGATTTTGTTCTGATTCTTCTCAACAATGTTCCAGCCCTTGCGAACCAGGTCTTCTTCAGATTTATTGAGTCCCATGTCGATCAGATAACTGCCGCCGCGGACCCCCTGTAATATGTTTTTAATATGGTGGCTCAAGGTGGCAATCGTCTGTCCCATTGCCGCAAAGCGTTCTGCCTTCAACATGGCATTCTGGAAGCGATAGTTTTCGATTGCCAGTGCAGATTGTCTTCCGATAGCTACCAGCAGTCGCAGATGCTCTTCGCTGAATTTTTCGACGGCACCATTTTTCAACAGCATCTCGGGATGTGAAGTCGTCGTATCAACATAGATGACCCCCATCAACTCATGCCGCCCCTGCATCGGGACACACATCGCTTCACGAATACCAGCCTGCAGAATACTGCGTCCCCCTTCGAATCGCTGGTCGCGCTGTGCATCTGACGTACGCACTCCCTGTTTTTTATTAAGCACATAATCCACAATACTGTGCGATACAGGCATGCGCGGGCCCGATTTTTTTTCTTCCCGGCTGCTGTAGATCTGGGGCAATATTTCACCAGTATGCGGATCTGTAATCAGCATGCAGCCCCGGTCTGCGCCGACCGTGTTGATCGTGAGATCAAGAATTCGTTTCAGCAGCTCTTCCTGAGAAATGGTCGGGCTGACGGAAGCCTCGGCGACCCGATACAGAGCCTGCAGGTCGTTTTGAATTTCGTGTTGTTGTACGACTCCTGAAACATCAGCAGTGTCGAGAACGACCGAATCAAAACGGTGGTTGACTTCATGTGTGATACTGGATGGGTTTGAATCTTCGTTGCTGATCAGATCAATTCGCTCTGCCATATAACGGGAATCTTCATCCAGCGACTGACTGGAGAAAAGCAGCAGGCTGCGACCTATCTGGATATGGTCACCATTATTCAGTTTCGATGACTGTATCTGAATTCCATTGAGCATCGTCCCGTTCGAACTGTTCTGATCTGTAATAATGTAGGAGCCATTTTTAAACGAGATCAGAGCATGCTGGCGCGAAGCTTCGGTGTCCAGAATACGGATTTCATTGCGGACTCCCCGCCCTACTCCGGCTGGTTCCGTACCAAGTTTAAAGCGAGTACCCAGATCTACGCCCTGGATGACCAGTAGCGTCGCTTTGGTTACATCATTTCCTGTTAACCGTTTCATATTGTCGTTTCCCAGTCAAAGACTGGATTCCCCCCCCCTGAATTGAGGGTTGCTCTGTCTGCTTAAGTCCATCACGCCTGTTGATGCTGATTCCCTTTTATACTGATTACCTGACTGTATTGCTTCTGAGTTCATACGAAAAACATGGGTTTCGCGTGAATTATGAATTCAGGATGTACTGTTGGGTAACAGCGCCAGAATGCATTCAGGTATTGGATCCCGAGCAACCGGCGATCGAGTCGTGTTCAGAATCATGCGCCATGTTACACCAGGGACGATGCAATCTATCTATGATGCATCAACCCTGCCTGAAATCATACCGCAGGACAGAGCCCTGTTCAAATCCCATCTGAGGATTCAGAGTTGATCCAGCTTAAGAAATATCCAGGCTCAGTCGTTTCCTGGAGACTGTTGCAGCAGACTTTCTATGGAGTCAATCAGTTCTGCGTACTGGAAAGGCTGCATCAGGAAGCGGGTCGTTTGACCGGAACTGGTGTTTTTCGGTTTTCTGACTGAACCTATGACAACTCTGGGGACCTCGTTCCAGCCGGGCTGCGATGTTGTGGACTCATTCAGATCGTCATCATGGACAACAACAATGCTGGGGATTTCACAGGGGCAATCCAGGTCATTTGCATTTCGCTGACGTACCCGATCTACACTGCATCCCTGGGGTTCCAGAATGGCCTTGAGGACCTCTTCTGTTTCATTCAAGCCGTCAAAAACAACAACACGCTGACCGTTTACCACTGTCTGGGTTCCTTCCCATGTGCACTATATCCTATGAAGATTCTCACGCAGGTGATTCTTCATTTCGACAGACGGGAAAGATAGCTCGTTCTATTATTTATGTCAAAATCAGAAGCTGGGGCGGCATTTCAGTTTTTTGAAATATGTAAACTTTACAATGTGATGGTCGGAAGGTCGTTGATAGCTGGGAATTACCAGTTGCCCGGGGCAGGGAAATTCTCGTTGAATATCGGTTCCTGGTTGATGTAATTATCGGTCCGTTTCAGGCTGTCCAGTTGCAGCTGTTTCCGCTCGTTACTCAGATCTTCGTCTGTAATACGATCCCTGATTTCAGCCAGTGGAGCGACGTATTTTGGCTGTTTGACTTTCACATCGGTAGGATAAAAGACACCAGGATCCTTGAGCTTTTCGCGAGTTGAAGCATCTGCCAGAGAGGCATAAGCAGTTTCGGGATAAATCCGCTGGTGATAAGTGCTGCTGAAACCGGCGGGCTGGTGATAATCCGGGATGGTCCGACAGCCAGTCTGTGCGCAGGCTAGAACAGCCAGAACGACAAGAAAGTAGCTGCGGTATGACATAAAACATTCTCCCGATATAAAAAGCGGCCTTCAAAATATGAAGACCGCTTCTTTTATATCGGTGATTCAGCGGCAGGATGTCGAACCAAAATTCAGCAAAAACCGCTTTCTGTCACTTAACCTTTTGCTGCTGCGTAGCGTTTGGCAACTTCATCCCAGTTGATGACGTTGAAAAATGCAGAGATATAGTCAGGACGCTTGTTCTGGTAGTTTAGGTAGTATGCGTGTTCCCAAACGTCAAGGCCCAGAATCGGAGTATGTCCTTCAGAAAGAGGTGTATCCTGGTTGGGAGTGCTTTCCACGACCAGCTTTCCGCCATCGACGGACAACCAGGCCCAGCCACTTCCAAAGCGGGTAGCAGCGGCATTGGAAAACTGTTCTTTGAAGGCATCAAAGCTGCCGAAGGTGGAGTCGATGTCAGCTGCGAGATCGCCGCTGGGAGCACCGCCACCACTGGGAGACATTACGGTCCAGAATAAGCTGTGGTTGGCGTGACCGCCACCATTGTTGCGAATGGCACCACGAATATCTTCGGGGACCGCACTCAGATCACTCATCAAATCTTCGATTGACTTGGCAGCCAGATCGCTATGCCCTTCCAGGGCAGCGTTGGCTTTTGAGATATAAGCCTGATGATGCTTGGTATGATGAATTTCCATTGTCTTTGCATCAATGTGGGGTTCCAGCGCGTCATAAGCATAGGGTAGATCGGGAAGCGAATAAGACATTCGAGTACTCCTTTGTGTTTCCGTGTTATTAGTCCAAGGTGTTGGTGACTTTACGTATATTGCCCGGTGTGTCGAACTCATTGAAATGAGGACAATCTAAGCCTGTGCAAATACATCCTCTTTCTCCATTGTAGAAGATTAAACCATTCTCACAACCAACAGGCCATGAAGTTTTCACAGAGTTCTCGGCGGGCTCTGATCTTCTGGCAGACAGAATAGTTGACCTCAGGAGGCTGCGGTCTACAATGAGACCATGCTGTCAATTTCGATGGAAAACTCCTGATTTTCAAGGATCTGCGATATGAACCGGAAAGCGCTGATTGCTTTGCCCGTTTTCAATGAAGAACGCCATGTAGTGGATGTTCTGACCGAAGTCAAAAAGTACGCAGAAGCGATTCTGGTCGTCAATGACGGTTCATCGGATGGAACTGCCGAGATACTGAATACAGTCGCCGGGATTACCGTGATCACTCACCCGGAAAACCAGGGATATGGAGCCGCTTTGAAGAGTGCCTTCGATTATGCAGTTGAACATCAGGATGAGTATGATGTACTGGTGACGATTGACTGTGATGGTCAGCATGAACCCGGCCTGCTGCCCGGTCTGGTTCAACAGATGCGCGATCGCTTTGATAAGGACCCGATTGATATTTTATCCGGGAGTCGCTACCTGAAGTCGTTCAATGGTGACAGTATTCCGCCGGAAGATCGTCGTCAGATCAATGTCGCAGTTACAAATCGGATTAATGAACAGCTTGGTTTCGATATCACGGATGCGTTTTGTGGGCTGAAAGCATATCGCGTAGAGGCTTTGTCGCAATTCAATGTGACAGATCTGGGATACGCCATGCCACTGCAACTCTGGGTGCAGGCAGCAGCGCACGCGATGAAGATTGTTGAATTCGCCGTTCCACTGGTTTACCTGGAGGAGGAACGCAGTTTTGGCGGCTCACTGGATGATGCGATCAAACGAAAAGCCTACTACGATGAAGTTCTCGATCGTGAAATGCAGGCAGCAGGTATGACCTGCTGTGCGTCGGAGAATTGTAACGATCGTACCGATTCTTATAGTGAGTAAAACAGAAGACACAGCTTGTAAGGTGGAGAGGGTAATGCATCGGACACTTTCCACTTGAAATCAAATCAAAAGGACTCGACTTTCAGTTAGAGACTGGTCAAACTAAAGCATTCTCGCAGGCACTTCAGCTGTTCACGCATTAACAGCAATAAGCTGACTGCAAGATAACACGCGAAACGGGTATCGAGCGAGCGCTTCCCTCCTGGAAATCTGGTTGTATGCCAGAAGTAACATACATTTGTTTAAAATCAGCACTCCATTAAAGCATTGAAATGTCTTCAGTGACTCCATTTCCCTGTCAGAATCCTGATTCCCGATTTGACTCCGGTACTGAATCTGTCCCGGAACCTGAGTGGGTGAAACAGGACCTGCGGGTACCAAGATATGATGATGTTGTGTTTGCCCGCCCTGATCTGTCTCAGATCATAGGTGATGCGGAAGCAAACCGGGATATGTTTCAAGGCTGCTCCCGAGACCGCAGCGGAAAAATCATTTCCAGTTTGAGGTCCTGGGCTCGACGATCTGTACTGGAAGAAGCAGCTCGCTACACCGCTGAACTGACAGGATCTGCGGTGGAACTGCCCGCTGGTCTGGATGAGCAATTACTCTTTATCACAGGTCACCAACCGGCTTTGTATCATCCAGGGGTCTGGATCAAAAATCTGTTGATCGGCAAAGCGGCACAACAGACGGCAGGTCTCAGTTTGAATCTGATTGTTGATAACGACCTGGTCAGTTCAACTGCTGTCAAAGTACCTCAAGGAACTCGATCCAACCCCTGTTTCTCTGATATTTCCTTTGATGATTCCATCAAGAAAAAACCGTGGGAAGAGACATCCATTCAAAATGAGAAATTGTTTCGTACCTTTGCAGATCGAGTCGATGAGGCACTCGCGGTCTGGCCTGATCTTCCCGCTCCCCTGCTCCGAAATATCTGGCCGGCAGCTGTAGCTCACATGCAGAAAACTGACCGGCTTGCGGATTGCCTGGCGGCAGCCCGACATGCGCAGGAGCAGAGATGGGGAATCGAAAATCTGGAACTCCCGATCAGCCGCATGTGTCAGACCGGGCCATTTTTATGGTTTGCCTGTCATCTATTTAAGGACGCCCACGCTTTTCGGTCAACGCATAACGAAGTCCTCAGTGAGTACCGTAAAGTCAATCGAGTGAGGAGTAAAACCCATCCCGTACCGGAATTATCCGAATCAGATGGCTGGATTGAATCCCCTTTCTGGATCTGGAGAACCGGAGAGACACGTCGCCACCAGCTGTTTGTCAAACGGGATCAGGAGCAGATTCAGCTTTCGAATGGAACTGATATTATTGCCTCCCTCCCCATGGGGGAAAAATGTGATCTGTCAGCGGCGATCGAAGTTCTCAAACAACTGCCTGAGCAGGGAATTCGCCTGCGGACCCGCGCATTGACGACGACTCTGTTTGCGAGGTTATTTCTAGGGGACCTGTTTGTGCATGGCATTGGTGGTGCTAAATATGATGAAATGACAGATCGGATCTTTACCCGCTTCTTTCATCTGACTCCGCCTCGTTACCTGACTTTGTCAGCCACCCGCTTTCTGCCTTTCTGCAAGCCGTTTGATGTCCAGCATTGTGACGAGACCTGTCTGCAGCGGATCCAGCGGGATCTGGATTTTAATTCTGATCGGCATCTGACAACAGAACAACTGGCAGGTGCAGCGTCATTAGTGGAGCGAAAGCAGGCTCTGATTCAGGCTCAAAAGGCTGCGGAAAAACACGATGATTCGCTGGCACAGGCCGAACGCCGTCGACGGAACCGTCTGCGATTTCGCGAATTCCGCGAGCTTGATGCAGAACTGTCTGAACTGACGCTGCCACTGCGTGAAAAGGTTATTGGTGATCTGGAAGTAGTGCAACAACAGATGCAGGCCAACGCAGTGATTCAGAGCCGAGAGATTTCGTTTGTGCTCTATCCGGAACAGACGCTCCAGCAATTATTTGACAAGCTGGATTTCACTTAAATGCAATCCGGTTCCTTCTGATTGTAGACCGATTTATTTTTCGACGCGTGTGATCCGTTCGAACAGAAACTGATGTCGAGAATTAAACAGGCGCCGATATCCCAGCAGAACAGAGATGACAGTTCCCAAAGCCGTACCCGATGCGATCAGAAACATGATCACAATCTGATACTTAACTGATTCCAGCGGGCTGGCTCCTGCAAGGATCTGCCCTGTCATGAGGCCAGGCAAGGACACCAGGCCGACCACCATCATCGAATTGATGATGGGAGTCATTCCCGACCTGACTGCATTTTGCAGTGCTTCTCTGGCGGCTTCATTGCGCGTTGCTCCCAGTGAGAGTCGGAGCTCCACCTCTCCTCTGCGCATCACCAGTTCTTCACTCAACCGGTCCAGGCCCAGAGAAATTCCATTCAGGGTATTCCCCAGAATCATACCCAGGAGGGGAATCAGATACTGTGCCGGATTTTCTGACCAGCTGTGCGGAGGGATGATGACCGTTAATGCAAAACCACTCACCAGCCAGGAACTGACAAAAACGGCGATGATGCTGTTCAGCCAGATTCCCGGGAAGCGTCTTGGCGAACGTTGAACGGCAGTCAGGCTGGCAATGAGCGTCATGCTGAACATCAGCAATAGAATGACGGGCCACCAGGACAGTTTAAAGATCCATTCCAGGATCATGCCGATCAGCAGGAGTTGAACCACAGTGCGGATCGAAGCCAGCAAGAGTCGTTTTTCCAGGTTCAGGCTTAACCAGAAAGAAATGAACCCATTGATCATCACCAGTAGTGTTGCCAGAAAGATATTCAGTGGAGTTAAGTCATACATCTGGGCTTCCTGGTCAGGATAGATTGGGATGGAGTGGATGGTTCAGTCCGAGGTTCTTTGAAATGGTAGCAGATTCTGCTTCATCAGTTGATGCGAAAACCTTAACACAATCTGCATTTACCGGCAATTTGAGAGAAGTGTGAATTCTCCAGACCTTAACTTTCCATTCATCATCAGCGAATAAAAGCTTGGTAAGATCCGCCGCAACAATGAACGATGAGCAAATCATAAAAAAACACAATCAGGGCTGTGACAGCCAGGAAGCGAGCCGCCGAAGTCGCGGAGTAATGTCATTAAGGAGGATGATATGATCGTGTCCCAGAATCAGTCCGCTGCAACAGTCTCTCGTAGTATTCGAACAATCTTTGTCAGCGATGTTCATCTGGGATGTATGCATTCGAGAGCAGAAGAGTTTCTTGAATTTCTCAATTCCCACCACCCTGAGTCTCTCTATCTGGTAGGCGATCTGATTGATGGCTGGAAGCTGCGCAAAAAATGGCGCTGGCCGCACATCTATAATGAGATCTTTGACCGGGTCGAGGAGCTCAGTCGTAAAGGGACTGAAGTATTTTATACACCTGGAAATCACGATAACTTTTTACGTGATTTCGGGAAGCGGTTTGGTTTTGTTTCACTTTCTGATGAATTCGTGCATCTGACCGCAGATGGACGTCGCTTCCTGATTATCCATGGCGATCAGTTCGATAAGTTTGAAACAGGGGCACAATGGCTGTCGGTGCTGGCATCATTCGCGTACGACATGTTGCTGACCGTCAATACCTTGTTCAATCGTCTCATGCGCCGTCAGGGACAGACAAAGTTTGCCCTCTCCTCTGCTGTGAAATCTCAGGTAAAGCACCTGATGCGGTTTATCAGCGATTACGAGCAGAAACTGGCCGATCATGCCCGACTGAAACGCTGCGAGGGAATCATTTGTGGTCATATTCATGCCCCTAATATTCTGGATATTGGCGGGATTAATTACTGCAATACTGGTGATTGGGTGGAGCACTGCAGCGCCTTGATCGAATACAGTGACGGCGAACTGGAAATCGTGTTTTTTGATCAGGAAATCGAACCTGTCCAGAAACCCGTCCCCCAGGCTCGTTCGGAAAGAATCAGGCAAGAACCCTTTGTGGACGCTGAGGTGCCTGGTCTTATCAGTCGTTTCTGGAAAAAATGTCATCCTCTGAAACTGATCCGCCGCTGATCAGTTTTTTTTATGGTTTCGCTGGAGCAAAATGATGATTTCTGAAAGAATCAGCAGTAAAAGTTTTCAATTCGTCCATCAGGGTAATCTGGTTTACAATACCTGCTGGGAAGATCCCCGTCTCGATCGGAGTGCACTGAATCTGGGACCGGAAGATGAAGTTCTGGTGATCACATCTGCTGGTTGTAACGCATTGGATTATCTGCTGGATGAGCCACGCCAGGTACATGCCGTGGATGTGAACCCCAAACAGAATGCCCTTCTGGAATTGAAACTATCAGCGATTCGTAATCTGGATTATGAAGCATTTTTTGATCTGTTTGGCCGAGGGTACTCGAAAGACTGGCGGAAACTGTACTCACAGAATCTGCGTGCAGATTTATCTGTGACCGCACAGAAGTACTGGGATCGACATGGAAAGTTTTTTTCCGGTCAAGGGAAACGCTCCAGCTTCTATTTTCGTGGATCTTCCGGGCTGTTTGCCTGGTTTGTGAACTGCTACATCGACCGCGTTGCCAAAATTCGTGATGATATCAATTCGCTGCTGGCAGCGCGCGACGTCACCGAACAGAGTTCCATTTATCAGTCCCGAAATCTGAATGAACTGCTCTGGACCAGGATGATCAAATGGTGGATGCGGCGGGACCTGACTTTATCCATGCTGGGAGTCCCCCGTCCGCAACGTACACAGATCGATCAATGTTATGCAGGCGGAATCGTGCAGTTTGTCATTGATCGCATTGAAACGGTATTTACCAGTCGTTCACTGCAGGACAATTATTTCTGGCGCGTTTATCTGACGGGAAGCTACGATCACGATTGTTGTCCCGAATATTTAAAAGCAAATAATTTCGAACGCCTCAAAGCGGGTCTGGTTGATCGGCTGTCCATCAATACGAACACGGTGGAAGGTTTTCTACGACAACACCCCGGAACCATCTCGCGTTATATTCTATTGGATCACATGGACTGGATGGCAGGCGCGCAACCGCAATTATTACAAAGCGAGTGGCAGGCAATCCTCGACAAGGCGGCACCGGAGAGCAGGATCCTCTGGCGGAGTGCGGGTATGCAGGTGGATTTTGTCGATCCGATTCAAGTCCAGCATGATGGAAAGAATCGGGAAGTCGGCGAGTTGTTACAGTACCAGAACCAACTCGCCACAGAATTACACGAACAGGACCGGGTGAATACCTATGGCAGTTTCTATATCGCAGATTTACTCGTCTGACATGTTAAAGCTGCAATCAGCCAGGACGGTTTTCGAGAGAAAGATCGATTCATGAATTACTTGAGTGGACGGTTGAATGATGTCAAAACTGTGTGGCAATTGTTGGCCTCCCGCATTGAAGGTCAGACCCATGTGGAAAGACTGAATTCATTTTATCAGGGACAGGCAGCAGGTTACGACCAGTTCCGCAAACGTCTGCTGCATGGTCGCTGTGAACTGTTTGAAAGTCTGGCTGTCCCTGAAAATGGTGTCTGGGTCGATCTGGGGGCCGGGACCGGTGAAAATGCAGAATTGTGGGGGCAACGACTTCAGCAGTTTCAACACGCCTATCTGGTTGATCTCTGTCAGCCTCTGTTGGATGTCTGTTCTCAACGGATTTCAGATCGAGGATGGTCAAATGTGACAGCGGTCTGTGAGGATGCAACCACTTTCACTCCGCCTGAAACGCACGTCGATCTGGTTACCTTCTCCTACTCTCTGACTATGATTCCCGACTGGTTTCAGGCAGTGAATCATGCCTGGGATCTATTGCGCCCCGGTGGCATACTGGGGATTGTTGATTTCTATGTCGCGAGAAAATATCCTCAGCCAAATCTGCAGACGCATGGCTGGTTTCAGCGGAATTTCTGGCCGGTGTGGTTCGCAGGTGACAATGTGTTCTTGAATCCCGATCACCTGCCTTATCTGCTGGATCGCTTTGAGTTGATTTCTCTCAAGGAATCTCAGGGAAGCCTTCCATTTTTACCTCTTCTCAAAGTTCCATTTTATGCACTGATTGCGAAAAAAACAGTTTAAATAATTCCTGCTCTTTCGCAAAATTCAATTCTGCCATTCGCTTCATTACAGGCTTCTGGTCCTCGACATTAATCTGTTATGATTGATCAGGAAATGGGACATGAGTCAATCTGGTATCGGAGAGAAGCAGGATGTTGATCGAAGCACTTCAGAATAAATCGTTATATGATCATCCAGTAGAATCATTTCAACTGCTGGAGACACACATTTCCTGGGTGCTGCTTACCGGACCGTATGCCTATAAGCTCAAGAAACCGGTCGATCTGGGCTTTGTCGATTTTTCCACATTGGAATTGCGTAACAAATACTGTCACGAAGAACTTCGCCTGAATCGCAGGCTGGCACCCGAGTTGTACCGGGAGGTGATCCCGATTACTGGTCCTGAAAAGACACCCGAGTTCAATGGGACTGGTGAGATCATCGATTATGCAGTTCAGATGGTGCAGTTTCCACAGGATCGTCTGTTGAGTGTTGCGATCAGGGAAAACCGTTTAACGGTGGAACATATCAATCAACTGACAGAAGAGGTTGCTGAATTTCATGCAAAGATTGCGGTTGCCGGCGCAGATCTGGAATGGGGGACGCCCGAAAAAGTACTTGCCCCCGTAGAAGAAAATTATCGGCATGTGACGGAGTTGTTTTCTGAAGACGAGACAATCCTGGGGCAACTGGACTTGATTCGTACTGAGAATGAAAGCTGTTTTCAGGAATTATTCACATTGTTCCAGCAGCGCAAGGCGCAAGGGTGTATTCGTGAGTGTCACGGCGATATGCATCTGGGAAATATGATTTTGAGTGAACGGGGTGTAACCCTCTTTGACTGCCTGGAGTTCAATGCGGGCCTGCGCTGGGTGGATGTGATGAGTGAAGTCGCTTTTGTCGTCATGGATCTGGAAGATCGAGGCCGCGCCGATTTCGCCATGCAGTTTCTGAATCGTTACTTGGAGCTGACTGGAGATTACGCAGGAGTTCCCCTCCTGCGATTTTATCTGTCTTACCGGGCGATGGTTCGTGCAAAAGTTGCTGCAATCCGATTAAGTCAAGCTAAACTGGCGGATACACTAGCGAAGCAGGTACGCGACGAATTCCAGTCGTATCTGAAACTTGCGAAAAACTATGTCGTGAATACGGAACCCAGGCTACTGTTGACTCATGGAGTCTCAGGCAGTGGCAAGTCCTATGGCAGCGAACTTATGCTGAAAGGGATGTCTGCGATTCGAATCCGTTCTGATGTCGAACGCAAACGCCTGCAGGGCGAACAGCAGATCCCGGATAGTGAACTCTACTCTGCAGAGACAACACGACTGGTTTATGAACGGTTGTGTTGTTTGGCAGAGGTCATTATATCGGCCGGCTGGACAGTCATTGTAGATGCTACAACGCTCAAAGTCTGGCAACGTACTTTATTTTATGACCTGTCAGAAAAACTGCAGATACCGTTTCAACTGGTCGTCTTTTCAGCAAGTCAAGAACAGTTGGAATCTCGGATCAGGGAACGAGAGCGAAATGGAGGTGACCCGTCTGATGCCACACCAGAAATCCTTAAGTTGCAACTGGGCGAATTAGATCCGTTGGATGAAAACGAATTGAAACAGTCAGTCGCCATTCCCGTGGATCAGGAATGGACGACTGAATTGCTGGTTCAACTCGTGCAAGATTCTGGTAATAACCAACAGCGATGAGTTGATTTTTAATAAGAGATCAGGCAGATTCCGCGATCCAGGTTCTTGCTGCATCCAGGTCGTCGATATTGAAATATTTGATTTTTGCTTTTGTAAATGGCTTACAGAAGGTAGCCATCCCTTCTTCCCATTTGCTGTCGCCAACAATCGCCAGACGTGCAATGTCCTTGAAGTGTTTGATGTCAAATTTTGTGTCTTCCCAGAGTGCGCCCATCGTCCAGCCATGGAAATCTTCCAGAACCACCAGCATGTGTAAGGGACCATGTTGTTTAATCAAAGTTTCAATACTGGGTGTGAAATTGTGATAGTCTTCTTTGACCAGTTTCCCAGACAAATTTAATTCCACGTAGTTCTGGTCTGCATGATGTAAAATATCAATTGGCATCGATAGTCTCCTAATTCATTGTGAGAGATTCTCTAACTGGAATCATTCCGGTTTTTCAATCATGGAGCTTACAGTTTCTGTTTGATCTGAAAGCTCTCATTCCATTCTATTATATGGCTATCAGGAATTGAGCATAATTGTTTAAAGGCGCGTTTCTAATCAGAATCACAAATTTAAGCAGATCTTTATTCTGAAGAGAAGAACTCTCAGGATTCAGGATTGACCTGATTCGACACCTGGCCTGCAGGAAATATCATGACCTTATCAGCGAGTCGCTGAGCCTGGCTTCGATCATGTGTGATCCAGACAAACGCCGGAGATTCTGATGAAGTCTCGTGCCACTTGAGAATGATAGATTCGAACTGTTGCGTGGTTTCCGGATCCAGGCCGGATGTCGGTTCATCCAGCAGCAGGATTTCGGGCGACAGAATCAGCGCACGTAATAATGCGACGATTTGACCTTCTCCGCCGGACAGGGACGACGATTTCTTTTTGAGAAAAGATTCGGGTCTGCCAAACGATTTCAGAAAGTTCCGAATGGAATCTGGATTATGGTTCTTCTGCTGATTGACCTGAAACTGAAAAGCAAACTGCAGATTCGATTCCACCGTACCTTCGATTAACACTGGTCTTTGCTGAAGATAGACGACCCGACTGCGATATTCGGGCAGTTGTTTATCCCTGACAGGCTCATTGTGAAACAGGATGCTGCCTTGCTGGATCTCATCCAGCATTGCCAGCGACCGTAGAAATACGGATTTTCCCGATCCTGTCGGACCTGAGATAGCGATGCGGTCCCCTGGAAAAATTTGCAGGGATAAATCTCGATTCAACCAATGACCGTCTGAAGTCTGGCGTCCGATCTGGCGTGCTTCCAGCAGGCAATTTTCTGGAGCCGATGCTTCTGTCATCAGACAAGCTGCTCCATTTCGATCTGTTCAAAAAAAGTCTGTACTCTGGTTTTGGACAAACGGGCCGGTAACAGTTGCGTCAGATTATCAGCTGCCGACGCCATTCCCCAGCGAATCGCATCAGTTACACTGCGTCCCTCGTGAATTCCACAGGCAATTCCTGCAGCCAGGCTGTCTCCGCAACCAATGGGGTTGACGACTTTCGCTTTCGCCGGAGTGAAGCGATAGACCTGTTGTTCGGAAGTCGCCCATAAGGCATCTTTCCCCTGCGAGATCACAACCCAGGTAGCACCTCTCTGATTAATTTCCTGCATCCCTTTAATCATCTGATCTGTACTGGTGAGGGAGCGCGCCAGGGTCTGTTCCAGTTCTTCCAGGTTGGGTTTCACCAGAAAGGGACTCTGAATTAAGGCGGCTTCCAGTTCCGGCCCCCGGGCGTCGAGAATAACCGGGCAGTCTGTATCTGCCAGCAAATCATGATACAGGGTAGCGGGAGCACCCGTCGGTAATGATCCGGTCAGCACAACGACATCCGCGGAAGAGACATAATTGCGGTATTCTTCAGCAAACGCAGACACTTCTTCTGCTGAAACAGCGGTTGCGTTTTCCACCAGTTCGGTAGTCTGCCCCGTTGATCGATCCAGCACTGTCGTGCAGATTCGGGTCGGGTTCTGTTGATCCAGAATACGACAGGGAACATGAAGTTGAGTCAGGTCCGCTTCGATCAACTCCCTGGTGTATCCTCCAGCTGAAAAAATTGACTCACAGGAAATATCCAGATGTCGGACGGCGATCCCTACATTGATCACCTTACCGGAAGCTGACCAGTGCGCCGACTGACAACGGTTGACTTCGCCGACCTGCAGGGAGTCCACTTCCAGAATCTGCTGCCAGGCCGGGCTCAAGCCGGCTGCAATGATCATAACAAATTGCCTTCTACAGAGATGAGAAATAAATGCAGTGAAATCGGTCTGTCAGGGAACCAGTTCGCCTCGCAGCATAATCTTACCGACCCGGATTCTGGTTCCCTGAAATTTGGCTGACTTCAATTCCTCTTCGGGGTTTTTGAGACGAAATGCCACCGGTTTGCGATCAGGCTGTTCAGCATCAATCTCAACTGTCACGGTATGGATCTGCTGTGGATCCAGGCCGTCTGCCAGCCTCAATGTGGAGATACGATGGTAGGTACAGTAGCTGTCAAACCGCGGAGTAAGTTTCTCATGCGGTTTGCCATCAACGGTAATCTGAACCTGTCCGCCATCAGGCCCCAGCAAGTCATACAGGGCGGCCTGGGAACCGCGGAAACGAAAGGTTAGTTTACTCCCCGGGGTATCGGCTTCCCAGATTTGTCCCATCCGTCCCCCAAACCGTTTCTGCAGCACATTGTCCGCCGGCAGTTCTTTCCAGTTTCCACTGAGCATGGAGGCATCCAGGGGAATCATTTTGGCATCAGTCCAGTGCCCCGTTACAAATGGTTGTTTCAGTTTGGCGCTGTGATCGACAGGCTGGGACGTGGTTTCCATCTGTTTGAACGCTTCTGCAATCACTTCGGTATAGACTTCATGCCCCTCGTCAAGTGGATGCACACCATCTTTGGAAAACAGGATGACACCTTTCGCAACCGGGGTCTCGGATGTAAATTTGAGTATGCCCTGCTGTTCGAGTACCGCAATTTTTAAAGCAACGTTAATAGAAGGGATTCCATAATAGTCGGCCAGCAGTTCCATGGCGGAAGCGGCGCGTGGATTTTCGTCTTTGCGCAGATCGTTTTCATAGTTCACCCGAAAAGTATAGACAAAACAGATATCTGTCTGCGGATTGGATTTCCAGATCTGTCGGACGATGCCATCCATCGATTCCCAGATCGCTTCTGGCTGGCGGCCTCCATCGTTTACGGCAAATTCAACGAAGACCAGGTCCGGCTGATGCTGCAGGACGTCATGTTCCAGGCGAAATGCACCCAGATCGCTGCCCGTGCCACCGATGGCAGCGTGGATTTCATGAATTTTTGCTTTGGGAAATGCTGACTGCAGCCACTTGGTTGTTTTTACTCTCCAGCCATTCGCGGCTGTGATTGACCCACCCAGGTAGGCTACGCGGACTTCTTCTCCGGCTTTCAGTTTCTCAAGAGTATTGCCGAGCCCCTGTCGTGGTTTGATCAGTTCCGCTTTCACCGTATGAAATTCAGGAGGATCAGCCTGAACCGGCGCTAGTGCGAACATTGTCAGCAGGGTGAGTACAATCAGATTTATGGACATCGATTTCATATAAATTCTTCTCCGGGAGTGCGAACTGGAAGCTTCCATTTTAACGAACGATGACTCAGATTGAAATGAGACGCCGCGTTCAAAATAAGCTGGGATTATTTGATTCTAGAGTAAGGATTCCAGGATCTGCGTCAGTTCCTCATCCGGGATTTCGCGGGGATTTCCACTCATGCTGTTTCCCCGCGAACTCTGGACCAGCGCGGGGATCTGTAACGGAGAGACACCAACATCGGAAAGCCGGCGAGGGATCTGAATACGGTCATTCAATTTCTGAATCTCAGCAATCAGAGATTCTGCGGCCTGTTCTGCAGAAAGAGCCTGTTCCGGATAAAGGAAGCGGTAGATCTCGGCGTATTCCTGCTGGCGTACTGAGTAATTTGCTTTCAGTGTCGCGGGTAGCATCAGCGCACATGCCAGTCCATGAGAAATCTTGCAATGGATCCCCAACGCGGGGGCGACCCCATGAGCCATCCCCAGACCGGAATTGGCTAGAGCGATCCCTGAGAGTAACGCGGCATGTGCCATTGCTTCACGACCTCTGCGGGAATTGCCGTTCTCGACGGCTTCGGGTAATGCAGGAATTGCCAGCTTGAGCCCCTGCAGGCAGAGTGCCTGTGGGATAGGTTGTGCACGGCATGAGATATAGCTTTCCAGCAACTGGGTAATGGCGTCCATCCCGGTACGGGCAGTGATTTCCGGGGGAACCGAACAGGCCAATTGAGGATCGCAGAGTACGATATCAGGAATCATCTGCTCGGCACGCAGGCTTTTTTTAAAGGGGGGCGCGTAACTGGAGATGACGGCATTTTTTGTCGCCTCACTGCCGGTTCCCGCGGTAGTAGGAATCGCCATGAGGGGGAGTGGTGCTTCGGTCAACTTCAGACCCCGACCGACTCCCTCCAGGTAGTCTACGACGGTCGCGCTTTGCTGATTGGTGATCATGGCAGAGGTTGCCTTGGCCAGATCGATGCCTGAACCTCCACCGATTCCGATCAGAAAGTCCCCTGCACCGGCTCCCAGGTCCCGCAGTAGCCTGGTCGTCTGGTCCACGTCCATAACTTCGGGTTCGTTGGAAATCGTGCGAATGAATTCACTTTTGATGCTGGCCCGCGACAGCAGTTGACGTAATTCTTCAATGACTCCCGACGCTTCCAGGGAACGCGAACCGCTGATGATAAATGCCCGTGTCCCCAACGAAGCCGCCAGGTCCCCCGTTTCCTGAAAGCGTCCCCAGCCGAAGTTAATTTGCTGTGGCGCGAAAAAATTATAGTTCATAACGGTCTCTTAATGAAAAAAGGATGCATCCAATGCGGATGCATCCCTGTATGTTGAGATCGGAGTTTGATTATTTCTTTTTCAGTTCGGATTCAATCGCTGTCGTAACTTCTTCTGACTGCGGATTGATCCGAGTCCGGAAACGGGCTGCAATTTGACCATCGCGGCTGATCAGAAACTTTTCAAAGTTCCATTTGACGGGACCTGCTGTTTTGGGGTTCGTCGATTTGGATGTCAAATACTGATAGAGTGCATCAGCATTGTCGCCATTCACATCAATCTTGCTGAACATGTCAAAGGTGACACCGTAGTTTTTGCTGCAGAATTCAGAAATCTGCGAAGCGGAACCTGGTTCCTGAGCACCAAACTGATTACAGGGAAAGCCCAGAACGACCAGTCCCTGATCTTTGTATTTTTCATGCAGAGATTGCAGGTCTTTGTATTGTGGTGTAGCTCCGCATTTACTGGCGGTATTAACGATCAGCAGTACTTTATCTTTGTATTTACTCAGGTCGACCTCTTTCCCATCCAGTGTCTTTACTGTGTGATTCAACACGGGGGGGACAGATTTTTTATCGGTTTGCCCGGCAAGGCTCATGGAACAGGTCAAAGCCAGCAGGCCAGCCAGCATCGTCAGCGATTTGAGGTTTCTCATCGATCTCTCCAAGGTTAAGGATCCGGGCAAAAATGCTCGACCCGAAATAAATAAAACGAACAAAAATTTGAACCGCATCTTGCGAGAACGTCTCGATCCCTCGACTATAAACATTATTATAGTCAGATCTCAAATAAAAATAATACTATTAGTTCGTCAGAGAATCAATTGTCGGGGAAGGATTCGAGAAGTGAAGTTTAAGTGTTGTACCAGACAGGAGAGGCTGGCAGGCTGGAGAGATCAGGAGAGGCGCCTGGCAAGATTCGCTTTATAATAGAGTGAACGAAACAGGTCCGAGATCGGGAAGCCGTCCATGGTGGACCCTACTTCTATTTCCTGCTCGTTGATCCAGCGGTTTCGCAGATCGTTCTCCAGTGACTTCCGGGCAGCTGAGTTCAGTTCCTGAAAATCAAATAATTCGACGATATAATGTTCAGATGAATCATCAGGCGTCGATTTTTCACTGAAAGCCAGATGAGCCAGTGGTTCCTGCGAGAGGATGAAATCCTCAAAAGGCACCAGTGCGAAAGTTTTTTCCAGCTCTGAAATCAGGCAATGCTGAAACGTTTCGTAAGGTCGTTTCTTATCACCCGGCAGCATGAATTCCTGTCGTTCATAATTCCAGTGGGCCAACCAGTGTGTTTTCTGATCGACGGAATTCTGAAGCAGGATAAATGTACCTACAAAGTTCCCCATCGGTGATAATGACCTTTCTCGATCAGGTGTGACTGTCTGTGAATGATTTCAGTAACTATTGGCCCGAATGAATTTTATCATTCCAGAAGCGCTAAGAGGATCGTAATTCGTCCTAAACAGGGACATTCAGGCAGAAATCGGTTTGAATTCCCAAATTCCACGCTATTAGGGGAATCTTCGGTTGACCGAATTCTGAGGGAAATTCAGATTTTACTATCTTTTTACTGTTTCCCATTGCATACAAATAATCTTGTTTGTAGAATTACGCATAAGTACTCACGGATGTAAAATATTTGTATTGTAGTACCTTTACGATCCCCATTTGACCCTACCCCAATTTGACCCGCCCAACGGCAGAACTGGATGAATCGTCACAATGGTTCTGATTCTGCCCAAAACTTTAAAGGCTCGCCCCGTTATGAAAGTTCATCTTATCAGCGATCATCCTGATTTGCCGGACATTGAGATTGGTACGGAAGAACTGCCGGTCGTACTGGGGAGAAGCAACAGCTGTGAATTAAGGATCCTCGATCCGATGCTCAGCAGACATCAATGCGAATTGACGTTCCACAATAACGTGGTTCGGGTCAAAGACCTGGAGTCCACCAACGGTACCATTGTGAACTCTGCTATCGTTCATGAAGCCCCGCTCTACCCGGGGGATATTCTGACCATTGGCATGGCCAATTATGTTGTCAGCTATTACGATGGCGAAGGGCAGGAAAGTTTCGAAGAAAGCTATTTCTCCGAGAACTCGATTTAGTCTGCTGTTTTGCCCGGGCTGTCCTGATGGATGATATTCATCACCGATTATCACGTGCGCACTCGTGCTGAATCACTGGATTCATTAATTCGCCTGTAATCTGGTTCGTCAGGTCATTCTGCGAATTTCTTCTGGAAATCAGGTTTTATGCAATCCGAAGAACTGTTTGATGTCGTCGATGAGCAGGATCAGATTCTGGAACAGCTTCCCCGCTCTGTTGTCCACGCACGCAAACTGCTGCATCGGGCGGCGAACGTCTTCGTCTTTAATTCCCAAGGCAAATTACTGCTCCAGTTTCGTTCTGCCACCAAAGACGAGTACCCACACTGCTATACCTCATCTGCCTCCGGGCATCTGAGTGCCGGGGAAGACTATCTCGAATCGGCGCAGCGGGAAATGCAGGAAGAGATTGGCATCGAGACACCACTCGAAAGGCTTGAGAAATTTCCGGGAACTCCGGACAACGCCTTTGAGCATACTGTGCTGTTTCGAACTTTTTCTGACGGACCGTTTACCTTTGACCCTGTGGAAATTGAACGGGGAGAGTTTTTTGAACTCGCGCATATTGACCAGATGCTGATAGAAGACGAAAGTCAGTTCACTCCCCCGTTTCGACAGCTCTATCGCTGGTATCGTCAGAACTGTTGCGACTGATATCTCTGGAATCGGCTCTGTTTACTCGAGATCATCCATCCATTGCCCGGCGATAAACAGTATAGCTCCTCCTGAAATCTGCAGCAGAAATCGCAGACTGGATCCGCCAATATGTTCCTGGACCGGTGTTGGTGCAATCATGCCGGCGATAATCAGAGCCGATAATGCTCCCGCCAGATTGAGCAGAAGAAATAACTGGTGAGGACGGAATGCTCTCCCAGGATATGCAAACAGGGAAATGACGAATGCCCACCATTGCAGGCCCCAACTCCACGCTTCAAGGAACATACATTGCAGCAGATGAGTAACTGCCCACTGGAGTGCTGCAAGCCCCTCGGTCAGATTTGTGATCTGCATCCTGCTGAAATACGTCATCTCAGTTGTCACAGGCAGATGTTTCCGATAAAGCAGCCAGGGAGTGACCAACAGTACTGTAGTCAGACCGAACTTACCCGCATTGAATGCCAGTGACAGCAGTCTGTCGCGGAAGTACAACAGGCAGACAATTGAAATGGCAATCAGGTCAATCAGGAAGAACGCGATTCCTTCGTCTTTGGTAAAGATCGTCATCCCCGCCGATATTCCAGCGATCAGAGGCAGCATTTTGAGAACAGCAGGATCGGGCTCTGCTTTTTGAGCTTCAGTGAGATAACTCCAGAGATACAGTAGCGTGATGGTATGAAAGCAGGCGACGGGACCATCCCCCTGGCCTGATAAAAAACCGTATTCCCAGGGGACCATCGAAGGCACGGTCGCCAGCATCAGGGTAAACATCCAGGCTCGCGCCGGCTGTCGAGTGGTACGCTGCAGAACCCCTTGAAAACAGAGTACCATTCCCAGGTACAGCAGGGGGAACATGATCTTTGACCAGCGGTCATTGACTTCCCCCATCAGTAGATAAAAGTGGGTTTCATTCAATGGAAGCAATAACGGATATTTCGGGTGATACTGTACGAAGTCAGGATGCAGCAATGCCTCGTTCTGCAAGGTCCCTTCCTGAAACAGTACGATTGATTTAAGCCCGAAAATAGCACGTTCGTCCCAGAAACGTTGCGGTGTCATCAGGGACTGAATCAATGTGGTCAATCCCAGGAATAGTACAATTGCCAGGCATAGCTTTTTGAAATCATCCTCAGCCGAGGAAGCTTCGGTCTCGTTGGAAATCTTTTGCGAGACGCGGAAACGCATGAGCAGGCTTCCTGACCCCAGAAGCAGTCCTACGCCCATCCAGGACCAGGCCACGACTGAAGTGTAAGCGAAACCGATCCAGCCCCACAGGAAATAAAAGAACGCAGTGGAGCCAAAACCGAAGACCAGCCCCAATCCCAGCAGTTCGGTCAGCGAGCTCTGTATTTGAGTAGATCGGAAGATCGGTGTGAGTAGAACCAGGGTTACAGTGAGTCCCATCCCCCAGATTCCTGCTACAGACAGCAGAATCAGTAACAGATCGGTCAAGGGGTCGCCTCCTGTTTCTGCGGAGGAGCGTCGGGCAGGGATTCTGGTTTCTGATATTTTTTCAAACGGACGTTGAAGGACGGTTGATAATCAGGCCCATACTGACTTCGCATGAACTCTAACCATCGAGAGTCTTCCAGTAAGCGATTATTTTCCAGATAATCTTTTCCCTCATAGTATTCCAGAATGTAGTCAGGCGAAATCTGTTCCAGGTAATCAGTGTCGAGATCGGACAGTCGATACGCTTTCAACTGTCGTTGCTGAAACTCTTTCGGGAGGACGAATTCGCTTTCCGGATGCAGAGGATGAAACAGTTTTCGCGGCAGCAGATAGTATGACAGGAAAAACAGTTTCTGGTCACTCAGCACCAGAATGCGGGCATCGCCTTCCGTTGCTTCTTTCACAAAGCGAATCACATCCCGGTTGGAATCGCTGATGTTAGGCATCATTTCACTGCCGGCACGGAAGTGGTACCAGGGCCAGTCTTCAATCCGACGGCTGACACCGCCCGCAAAATGGACAAGACCCAGAATGAACCAGCTGATTAACAGAACCCGAAACAGGTAGGTTCGCCCGAGTTGTTGCAGTGAGGTTAACTGTTTCAAAGTCTGCCAGCAATGAGTAGCCAGTTGGACCACCCGCGGGTAAAAAACAAAACCTGCGATGGTCAGGATTGCCAGCAGTGGCAGCAGAATTCGCAAAAGCACCGTTAATGCCTGACCCTGTTCATGGGCGGCAAACTGGGAATATTGATCCGGGTTTGCCCGTTCAATCATCCAGGTCTGAAAATATTCAACCGGCATCAACCAGGCATAAACCGTGCCGGGAACCGATATCAATAACATCAGAATCAGGATTAATCGCACCAGACGGGACATGCAGCAGTCTCTAGAGCAAGTACTTTACCGGTTATGGCGAGGACGTTGAAAAGCAAATCCCGAGTCTATGACTCAAGTCGACGATTGTCAAGAAGCGGGAGAAGTCATGGCAGACACCAGTGGGATCGCTTTGTTCCACCAGATTGAATTCCAGAAAGACATCAAATATCAGGGGACGGGTTTTGGCTGACATGTTACACTATTCTGCATTGTGAATGCTTTTATCAGAGCTAAGTAAATGAAAAAGCAGGTTACCGTCTACATTGATCACGGAATAATTTCCAGTTATTGAGATTCTATTTGTGCGTACGCAAATCAGCAAAGAAAAATACTTGAAAACGAAAGGCTGGAATTTCCTGATCTGGGGGACTCCCCTGCTCTTTGCGGCAGTGATTCTCGCTCAGACAACCGCGTTTCGGTCTTCCAAGAGCCCAACCTATGATGAAACCTATTTCCTGGGCACCGCTTTAGCCACAGTTCAACAGGGATCACTGGATGAACGGATCAGCGGCGCGGGGGTGGCGCCTGTGCCGATTCTACTCAACTATCTACCGGTCGCGTGGCGGTCTGGTGGCGGTACCCGCAGCGATCTCTGGCAGGGGGAAGTCACCGATCCTCCGTTGATCAACCAGGCCCGATTTCTGACCGCACTCCTGATTGGTGTACCGATCATGCTGCTGATCTACTGCTGGCTCTATCTCCGTCGAGGTTATGCCGCGGCATTCCTGGGAGCAACTTTAGTCACCTTTTCTCCCACGATGATTGCGCACTTCTCACTGGCCACTACGGATGCCTGTTTCACATTGACTGCTTTGATTGCGTTAGCTGTATTAACCCGCTACTGGAAAATTCCGACGACGCGAAATCTCTGCTGGCTGTCACTGGCTGTTTCTCTCGCGATTTCTACCAAGTATTCAGGAATCTTTCTGTTGCCCTGTACGCTGATCGTGATGACGTTAACTGGCTTAATGCGGCAGGTGCCAATAACCAGGAATGTCATCTTGCCTCTTATGAAGCAGGTGGGATGGGGGTTTACCCTGTTCCTGGTTCTGCTGATTCCCCTGACCTGGGCATTTCATTTATTCAGCTTTACAGGACCTTTGAAAACCGTTTCCTATGAAGAAACCCCCGACTACTCTGCCTGGGTGCGTGTGCTGGGACGAGGGCCTGTCGCGCAGCAGGTTATGGAAGTTTCACACAGCACATTAAAACGCCCTGCACCTTTTGCCGGCGTTCTATTCCAGTTTCTGCATAATGCGGGAGGCCATGATGCTTACCTGATGGGCGCGGTTTCTGAACATGGATGGTGGTATTACTTCCCCGTCGCCTGGAGCCTGAAGAGTACTCCCGTGGAATTGCTGTTCACGTTACTCGCATTCTGCTTAGCCTTCTGTCTGCTGTTTGAGACCTGGCAATCAGTCCGCTATCGCCGTGCTTCAATGCCGACGGTAGACCAGAACCGAATCGGACTGGATGCAGATTCAGAACCGACCAGCCATGCGCCGCTGATCTGGTTGCTGGCAATGGTTGTCCTGTTTGGAATGGCATTGACCAGTCGGTTGAATCTGGGACAGCGTTATCTACTCACTCTGTATCCGCTCATGTTTCTGTTTACGATCGATCAGATTTGGCGCTGGTTTCAGTTTCGTGCCTGGTTGCTCTACGCCTTCGGCTGTTTATGTATCTGCTTTCAGTTTCTCTCAATTACTTCTGTGCAACCGAATTACCTGTCCTACTTTAATGACAGTATCGGCGGACCCGTTGGCGGCCGATTCTATCTGCTCGATTCCAATCTGGACTGGGGACAGGATCTGCCTGCGTTGAAGACTGCGCTGGAACAGCTTCCGTCAGAGAATCGTGACCGGACTCTTCTCTATTATTTTGGGACCGGAGCCCCTCAAGCGTACGGAATTTCAACCTTCAATCTCAAGCAGAACCTGCCTGAGAATCTGGATGACTGGAAATATCTGGCCTTGTCAGCAAATTATCTGCAGGGACTTTATACTGAGGCCAAAGATCCGTTTGCCGGTTTCCGGACCATCCAGCCTGTGGGACAGGCTGGCTACACGATATACCTGTTTGATCTTGCGACACCCCAGGCCCGTGAAGCAGTGCGGCATGCGGTTGATATCTTGCGGGAAATGCAGAAGCAGGAACAGACATCCGAGTGATTACCAACATATGCCAGCGCCTGAACCCCGGCTTCAGGTGTGGCGAGGGCTGATCTTCTATGATACAATATCAGCCTCAAGCGATGCGGTAGAGTGTGATTATTCCTGTCTGAAGTATCAACTCGGAGACTGCTGTGAAGAAACTGCGAAAGAAGAGTCTGGTATTCTGGACTGGCATGTTGCTCCTGCTGCTGTACCCCGTCAGCTCATTGCCTGCCCGGGAAATCGATTTCAACCGTGATGTGCGTCCCATTCTCTCAGATCTTTGCTTTCAGTGTCATGGCCCCGATTCCTCTCAACGCAAAGCCGACCTGCGCCTTGATCAGCAGGCTGGTTTATTGGGAACGAAACAAGTACCAGGTGTTGTGGTTCCTGGTAAAGTAGATGAAAGCGAACTGCTCTCACGTCTGATTACGAATGACCCCGATCTGCGCATGCCCCCCGCTTCTTCGGAAAAGCAGATTACCTCAGATCAGATTGCCACCATTCAACAGTGGATCAATGAAGGGGCGCGCTGGCAGAAACACTGGGCATTTATCCCGCCGGTTAGACCAGAAATTCCTGCCGTCAAATTGAAAGGCTGGGTGCAAAACCCGATTGATGCATTCGTTCTGGCACGTCTGGAACAGGAAGGCCTCTCTCCTGAACCTCAGGCAGATCGTTCGACTTTGATTCGCCGTCTGAGTCTCGACCTGACCGGCTTGCCACCCACCCTGACTGAGCAGGACGCATTTTTTCAGGATCACTCCCCGAAGGTATATCAATCCCTGGTACAGCGTCTGTTGAGTTCTCCCCATTACGGCGAACGCATGGCGATGGAATGGCTGGACGCTGCCCGCTATGCCGATACCAGTGGTTATCAGACGGACGGCGAACGGCATATGTGGCGCTGGCGTGAATGGGTAATCGATGCGTTCAACAGTAATAAGCCATTTGACGAATTCACGATTGAACAGCTCGCCGGAGATTTGCTTCCCGATCCGACTCTGAGTCAGAAAATTGCCACCGGTTTCAATCGCAATCACCGCTCGAATTCGGAAGGGGGAATCATCTTTGAAGAATATCTGCTGGAGTACGCCGTCGATCGAGTGGAAACGACGGGAACGGTCTGGCTGGGACTTACCGTTGGTTGTGCCCGCTGCCACGAACACAAATATGATCCGATTTCTCAGAAAGAATTCTACCAGCTGATTGCCTTTTTTAATAATATTCCCGAGCGTGGTCGCGCAATCAAATACGGCAATGCAATCCCGTTTGTCAAAGCTCCCACTCAAACGCAGCAACAGAAGCTGAAAGAGCTGGACCAGGAAATACAGGAGTTGGAGCAGACGTTAACAGCGGCGGTACCAGAACTGAAGCGGCTCCAGAATTCATGGGAGCAACAACAGCCTGCCGCCAACCTCAAGTTATCATTTCCCGAGAAACATCTGGCTTATCACATCAGTTTTGATGGCGAGATCAAGCTTCAGGTCATTGGTAAACAGGCAGCGGATTTTTATGCAGCGAAGACAAACGCTTCCAGCGATCTGACCAGCGAAAAGCAGGCAGCAGCTGCAATATCTCTGGAATTTAAACCGGGGATCGATGGTCAGGCGCTATCACTCAATGGGCAACAGCAGTTTGGGACAGCACAGAAGCCAGTCTTAAGTGACAAAGATCCTTTCTCACTGGTGTTCTGGGTGAAACCGGACCAGCTTTCAGGAACGCTGCTGGCCTCGCTGACTCCTGCTCAGGATGACAGCGGTTTTCTGGTGGCGCTGGATCAGGGACAGCTGAAAATCAATATGGGACCGCGCTGGCTGGATGATGCGATTCGACTGCAGTCGACCAGGAAGCTGAATCAGAACAGCTGGTCGCAGATCGTGATCACGTATGCCGGCAATTCTCAGGCTGAGGACTTTCAACTGTATGTCAACGGGGTTCTCTGGGACCTTGAAGTTCAGTTGAATATTCTCACTGGAGGATTTTCTTTTCCCTCACCGATTCACTTTGGTGCAGAACACGATCACGATTATTTCGAGGGAATGCTGGACGATCTGAAAATCTATCGGACGCGTCTTTCACAGGAATGGGTGACGTTGAATTTCGTCAGGGAACCGGTACAGCAACTCCTACAGATCCCTGCTCAAGATCGTTCCCCTGCAGAGCATTTGAAGATACAACGCTACTTTCTGGCTTTTCAGGCCCCTGCCGTCTATCGCACTGCTTTTCTCAATCTGCAGGCACTCAAAGAAGATCGCGAGTCGTATTTTCGCAGTCTGCCCACCAGTATGGTCATGCAGGATCGAAAGCAACCTCAACCGACGTTCGTGCTGATGCGTGGAGAATACGATAAGCCGGGCGAACAGGTTTCGCCTGACATCCCCTCCAGCCTGGGAGCATTTTCCAATCATCAACCACGCAATCGGCTGGGATTGGCCCGCTGGCTAGTGGATCCACAAAACCCGCTAACTGCGCGAGTGATCGTTAACCGCTACTGGCAGATGTACTTTGGGAACGGCCTGGTGAAAACCACCGAAGATTTCGGTTCACAGGGATCGTGGCCCACACATCCCGAACTGCTCGACTGGCTGGCGACGGAATTCATTCGGTCCGGCTGGGATGTCAAATCACTGCAACAACTGATTGTGACTTCCGCCACCTATCAGCAGTCATCGCATGTGACAGCAGAAAAACAGCAGACTGATCCGGAAAACCAGTTGCTGGCCCGTGCTTCCCGACTCCGCCTGCCCGCAGAACTGATTCGAGATCAGGCCTTATTCACATCCGGTCTGCTGAATGCGGAAATCGGGGGCCCTTCCGTCAAACCTTATCAGCCTGCAGGTGTCTGGAAAGAAATCGCCAGTCAGCAGTATGAGCCAGATACCGGAAAAGATCTGTACCGTCGCAGCATGTACACATTTTGGAAACGCACAGTCACTCCCCCCGCGATGGCCACATTCGATGCCCCTTCGCGTGAAACCTGTATCGTCAAACGTCCGCGAACCAATACTCCGTTACAGGCACTGGCTCTGCTGAATGATGTGACCTATGTCGAAGCCGCCCGCAAGCTGGCCGAACGCATGCTCGATCAACGGGATCAGTCTGCTGCTGCGCGAATCCAGTATGCCATGCGACTAGTGCTGGCCCGCGAAGCCAGTGAGCATGAATTACCAGTCTTGCTGAACGCTCTACAGCGTAGTCAAAAACGTTTTCAAAATGATCCCAAAGCGGCTCAACAGCTTCTGTCAGTTGGCGAGTCCCACCAGAAAAAAGAACATGATGCAGCAGAACTCGCTGCCTGTACCGTCGTCGCCAGTCTGATTCTCAACCTGGATGAATCGATTAACCGGGAATAGCTCATGCAGAACCTCACAAGCGAACTTTCATTGGCTCTCAATCGACGTGCCTTTCTTCGCAGAAATGCAGCCGGTATTGGATTGGCAGCGCTCACTTCGTTACTGCAGGAATCGCAAGCCTCAGAAAAACCGGCTGCCCCGACGAGCGCTCTGCATTTCCCGGCTAAAGCCAAACGGGTTATTTATCTCAGCCAGTCAGGTGCACCTTCACAGCTGGATCTGTTTGATTATAAACCGGGACTCAAGAAATTTCATAAAACCGAACTCCCCGATTCCATCCGCCGCGGACAGCGACTGACCGGTATGACCTCTGGCCAGAAAAGTTTTCCCATCGCCGCTTCGATGTATCAGTTCGCCCGTCACGGGGAAAGCGGAACGTGGATGAGTGAGCTCCTGCCACATACTGCGAAAATGGCAGATGAACTCTGCATCGTCAAATCCCTGTATACTGAAGCCATCAATCACGATCCCGCGATTACTTTTTTGCAGACCGGCAGCATCCAGGCTGGACGCCCCAGTATGGGGGCATGGATCTCGTATGGACTGGGTAGCGAAAACAGAGATCTTCCCACATTCGTGGCCCTCACTTCGGGAGCCGGCGGTCAACCGCTCTACGATCGTCTGTGGGGGAGCGGCTTTCTTCCGACCCGGCATCAGGGAGTCAAGTTCCGCCGCTCCAGCGATCCGGTCCTCTTCCTTTCCAATCCACCCGGTATTGATCAACAGGCACGTCGGGAAATGCTCGATGATCTGGGGGAGCTTAATCGAATTTCATTACAGCAGAAAGGCGATCCGGAGATTGCCACCCGTATCTCTCAGTATGAACTTGCATTTCGCATGCAGTCATCAGTTCCGGAACTCACCGATCTGTCAGAGGAAACTCCTGCGACGTTTGACCTGTATGGCGAACAGGCGAAGCAGCCGGGCACCTATGCCGCCAACTGCCTGTTAGCGCGGCGTCTGGCAGAACGGGGCGTCCGCTTCATTCAGTTGTATCATCGCGGTTGGGACCATCATCTCAACCTGCCCACCAAAATCAGACAACTCACTGGAGAGACCGATCAGGCGACAGCTGCTCTGATCCTCGATCTGAAACAGCGGGGCATGCTGGATGACACACTCGTTGTCTGGGCCGGCGAGTTTGGTCGCACCGTCTATTGTCAGGGCACATTGACGGCCACCAATTATGGACGCGACCATCATCCCCGTTGCTTCACCGTCTGGGCGGCCGGAGGCGGAATGAAACCGGGGCTGACATTCGGCCAGACCGATGACTTCAGCTATAACATCACCGAAAACCCCCTCCCCGTACATGATCTGAATGCCACAATCCTGCACTGCCTGGGCGTTGACCATAAAAAGCTTACCTATAAATTCCAGGGACGCGACTACCGTTTGACCGACGTGCATGGAAACGTCGTGCAGCAGCTGTTGAGTTGATTTCCTGCGAGAGAAATTCTCTTTTTGATATGGCATCTCTGATGCGGTTTTACATGGTCCACGTTCCTCAGAAAACGATGGAACTGGTCTGTCTGGAACTCGTCTGTCTGGGGCTGTCGCTTGAAACTCTGCTTTACAGAATTGTCGCAGCTGAGGTAATATTTCCGGTGACGACCGTTTTCTGGAAACTCCCAGGGAACTTTCAGCGAACTCATTTCGTCCTGCTTAGGGAATGTCGCCATCCTCCTGAATATCAGGCTGTTTTAGGAACATCAATCAGGGAGTATCTCATATGAAACACTGGTCTCTTACAATGATTGTGATAGTGTCGCTCGTGTACTTATCTGAGAGCACACTGCAAAGTGCTGTGGAAGCGGAGAAACCACTTACCGATACCAGCGCCGATGTCAAAGAGATGCTGAAACGGATCGAGCAGCTCGAGCAGCGCGTCAAAGTACTGGAGCAAAAACCAGCGCTCGTACCTGTTCCTGGAACAACGCTGACCTCTCCACCTCGTCTTCTTCTGACTCCGCCTGGCGCACCGACCGTAATTCCGACTTTACCGACTAAACCTGCGATTCCCCAAAATTGGAAACGCAACCAGATCAATGGGATCGACTATTATATCGTTCCGCTGAGCCAGTCGGATCGAACCCCAGTCCGCTGAATTGGAATATCGGAATCTGGTATTGAAGTTTGCTGGATAATGCCTCAATGAAATCACGCTATCCGTTTCTCACTACATTGGTGGTGTTGATTATTTTATTTGGCTCTTTCGCCGGGTCCGGTAGTTATGCCTGGATCTACTTACACGCCGATCAATATCCCACACCGGCAGACCTTGTAAATCGACTCGCCTGGGCACAGCGGATAGAATATATTTCCCAATGGTGCCTCGCCATCGGCTTCATCGGTCTGGCGCTTTTGATCATTGTTGACAAATGTTTGCGAAAAGATCGCTGACATTATTCATCAGCTGGCTTGAGCATTCGCGGCTCTCTCATTACAGTCAAGCCGTCCTTTTGAGAGACCTCTTATTTCCGCTTTCCAACAGAATATGCTTCCATGGATCCGACTCCGATTGAACTCAAAAAACTCGAAGGCGAAAATGCCCTGCTCATCGGCTGGGATGACGGTCAGCGTCGTCGCTATTCTTATGCAGAACTCCGTAAAGCCTGTCCCTGCGTCACCTGTCGTAACGAAAAAAAACAGGCCGCCGCCGACCCGGTTAAACTCCCGATCCTCACCCCCCTCGAAGCCCGGCCCATCCAGGTCGACAAAATGAGCCTCGCCGGCAATTACGCCTACCGTATCACCTTCAGTGACGGTCACAATACCGGACTGTTTACCTTCGAGCACCTCCGCGAACTGGGTGAAGTCGTCGAGTAAACTCGTAAGTTTCTATTCAGCGTTCCTGTTCAATTCTGCTAAAAAACGTTTGGCATATTTCCATCGTCGTACTCGATCAGATATCGCAGTGTTTCGGCCGGGATATCTTTTTTGAGTGAATTTACATAGCCATCCATTGTGACTGCCTGGAATGTATCACCAGGCAGTTGGCCTAAGGCTTTGATCGGATTGACAGGATCAAACGGCAAGTCGACTGGTTTCGTCCAGGGAACAGCCTGATCCGGACCTGCTTTGACAAACATGATCGTTCTGGTCAATCCATCTCTGACAGAGATCTTATCTAAGGTCATGTCCAGGCTGCCGTCGAAAGGGGTGCCTTCCCCCTGAAACGTCATGTAGGTCGTATGGCCGGGCTGTGTGACTCCTTCACACTGATATAAGTCGGGCATCTGATCCAGTAATTTCATGTTGTGAGGACTGTCCCAGGGCTCTTCCAGCTGAAATTGATCGTAGAGCTTTTTCTGACCCAGGTAAGGCAGCAGATGGACGCGCCAGCTTAAGTTAAGTTTGCCGTTTACAAAATGGGAACGAGTGGGGGGCAAAACCTTATTATGAGAAACAAAGTTATGGAACCCCATCCCGATTTTTCGCATGTTTTCCGTTTTCTGTTTGGCTTGTTCTGCTTTCTGAGCTTCAGCTTCTTTTTGTTTTTGTTGCTCCTCTCGGTGGATTTTGGCTTTGGTATAATACGTTTTGATCTGGTTGAATAAATCAGGCGTCCTTGAAATCTGATACTGCACAGTGTTATTCTCGGCTTTCACTGTCACCGCGGGATAGATCTGCTTTCTGATATCAGTGATAAATGCCGGGGCGTTTTCACGGAGATTGAGCGCCATCTGCTCTTCTATCTGTTGCTTTAATTTCGTGGCAGCTTTTGTATCTTTCACCTGGAGGGTTGCCTCCACCACAAGCGGTTTGTCCATGCTGGCCTGCATTCTCATGATGCTGGAACTTCTTAAGAGCCCTTTCTTGAAAGTCAGGAATACCAGGCCCACGCTGGCAACACCGGGGAGACGATCCGACTCAAGCATCGGCTGGGGTAGCATCACCATCTCGAACTGGCCGTCCAGTGGCATCGACTGCAGTTGCGATATGAAAGCCTGTACCTGACTGCTTGGTGCCGGTTTTGAGGTGAATGGCAGCAGACGAGCCAGTTGATATTCAGCGGCGATCAGGAAGGTACGCGGATCATGCTGTATGATAATCGTTCCAATTTGTTCTTTCACCGTTTCCAGTGGTACCGGTTTCGCGAACCTGACAGCAAACCAGTTGCTGTTACGCTCGGAATTCCAGGTGACAATGGTCTCTATTTCCTCCAGTTTCCAATGCAGAACTGCTTCTAATCCAAATACTCGGATCAGGAGCTCGGCTGTATTGGGATCAATGGCGGTACCATAACCCGCTGATTCCACGATCGATTTGGGATGCAGGATGAATACCCCGTTGCAGTCTTCCGACAGATACGCCAGATGCAGCGGGCCGGTTGGTACAGATGCCAGTTCCCAGGGCTTGGTAAATTCCGTGGTGAGTGAATCAATCTCAATGGGATTCTGGTCGGAGGGTTGAACCAGATGTTTCCACGTTTCAGCGTCGATATCCGGCTTTAACAGATAGGTATGCCCATCACAGAATAATGTCAGTATTCCGGATTTCACCGATCCGATCGCTTCTTTGGGAGAACGGGAATCAAGTCCCCCCGGTTTGGTCCAGATCACCGCATGTTCGGGACCCGCATCGACAGCCATGACTGTGTTGACCATCCCGTCTTTGATATCGCGAAACTCAACACGCTTACCCCGGGGAAAGACAGACTGAAAACTGTCGGCTGAAGCATCGTTCGTACTTTCAAACACATGGAACCGCGTGAGGTTGGAATCCTCCTCCGCACCGGGAATGCGATAGACATCAGGCATCGTTTTCGCAGCAGCCATATTTGTCGGACTGTCCCAGGCTTCATCCAGTTTGAAACGTTTAAAGAGCTCCGGTTCTCCCAGAAACGGCAGGAGGTGAACCCGCCAGCTGACTTTTAACTGTCCATTTTCATCATAGTAACCAGGGGTTCTCTTAGGGTCTGGAACCAATCCCCTGTTACTTTCATAAAAATTATGGAAACTGAGTCCGATCTGCTTCAGCTTATTTTTAGCGTTGAAGAAATGCGCAGCTAACAATCTGGCTTCATCGACTTTGCCCGTTGTTGGCTGTGCCGAGGAACTCTGAGCGGTTGCAGCAGTTCCCTGCGGCTCTGCCACGGTCTGACCGGAGGGGAGCATCAGGAAAACTCCAACACCTGCCAGCAGAATCAGGGCACCAATTCCAATCAGAATCTGCTTCCGTTTTCCATTTGGAGCTGCGGGCGTGGGAGTCGTCTTCTCTGCTTTTTTGGCGGGAGAGACTGTTCCGGTTGGCTTCTTCGGTGTGTTGGTGGTCGCGCTGGGGACCTGTAGAGGAGCTTCACACTGACGGCACTGAAATCGTTTTCCCGCCTTCTCATCGCTGACCTGATATCCCTTGCCACACTTTTTGCATTTGAATCGAATTGCCATACCTGCCCCAAAATCATGAAGGAACAGCTCAAGTTGCGTAAGTTTCTGACCCGGAAGAGTCAGGTATACTCTGGTGCATATACCCAAGGTAGATAAATGTGTACACAGATGCAAGTCGTTACTTTCTCACAATCAGTTTTCCTGAAAAACCACTACTCAAAGTTCCTCTTGACGCCGGCAGGACATCGGAGAAACTGCATCGCTAAGCGTCGCGCGCATAGCACGTTTTTTCGCATACGGCAGATCCGTGCTCCTGTCGAAATCAGCATTATAAAAGTCCCTCGTTTCAAGCAAATTTGCCGGCAGCAGCCAATACGACTTAGTGTAAAACGGTCTTTTCTGTCCCCGTTTTGTCCCGCTTTGCACCACTTTTGCGACGAAACCCCCGCAGTCCTGCACCTGACCCGGGTCAAACTCGCGCACATCGTCTTGACTCCTCTCTGCCCTTCTCCATAATCCATTTCTGCCAGAACGCGAATGATAAATTTTGGCTCCGTTACCGGATTGTTTACAAACACAGGCCGAACCAATCTTAGCGGATATCACTCATTTCAGCGGAGGTGAATCTCCCGAACGCATGCCCTTTGAGCAGTATCAGCCGTGACCGTTTTGTGTTTTCGTGGTTGATCAGAACCGTCTTTTTCACTTCTCTCTGAAATGGCGAGTCGAACTACTGTTCCACTGCAGCAACTTCAGCGGTCTGAAAGGCAGGAATATAAAGTCGGATCGAAATGGGAATCAGGCTGCCAGTGGGAGTTTCCAGATCTGCCAGTTCAATGCTGTCAGTCGTCTGAACGATGTTATCCGGCGTTCTCAGCTTCACGCGACCGTAAGGCAGAGGTCCTGTTTCGTTAATGGCTTTGTAGGCCGTGCACGAAGTCGACCCGCCCGTTTTGTCATTTTGGGAAGTCGTTGTGAAAATGAGGCCGTACCCTGTTTCGCCCCCTTCCAGTTTTAACTTATCTGAGACTTCCAGACTGATCAGCATCCGAACATGATTGTGACGAACAGCAGGGGAATCATTCGGATCACCATAAGTGCCATATTTCTTCTGACCAAAATAAAGTGATACCGCATTGATTTGACTGTGAGTGATCTCGAACTCAATTTTAGTATCAGAAGCAGAACGCAACTGGATGACCTGCGCAGTCTCAGCCTGGGAATCGTCGCTGTGAAAACTGCAACTGCTGAAACAGAGCAGCATTAACAGTATCCCGTCAACCGCAGGCAAGCGTGGTTCAATCTCTCGCATCCCATCTTCCCGCATAGAACAATCCAGTTTTAAAAGAACGCCGCACATCTGCAACCAGTGACCGTGAGCGCCGGAGCCTCTTGAAGCAGGAGCAGGCGACTGAACCACTACGATAGTCTGCCCCGCCATGCAAAGCAAACGATTTCTCTCGAACCAGCACAGTGTCCTCTGCAGAGGAGACGTGTTCGGCCAGAGTGTTTTTCGTGCGATTTCGTGCTTTTCGTGGTAGAAATAAAATCATGAATTATCTGTACTTCCGTAAAGTAGTGCTTGAAATCCGATTTAGAGATGGGTATTTATATTGCAGGTGTCAATCCCGTGAGCGGGCCTTTAATCAACACGGAGAAGCACACATGGCAGCGACCGGCTGGCTTTATTTTTGTACGTATGCAGACGATGTGAATGTCAGTCTGCAGCAACTGCGTCAAACAGTGTTTGACCGCCGCGAGTTCAGGTTGCCCGGCGACCAGATCACAGGCACCGACGCGGACACCCTGGCGAAGTCCGCGCCGCCGACCAGTGATCTGCAGAAACTGCTCAAGATCAGCCAGGAACTGGACCAGGCACTCAAAGGGCTGGGCTTTGATACTGCTGACTCCGAGCAGCAGACCCGCGATGTCGGCAGGCTGCTCGAACAGGTCGACAAGAAAGGCTTCGTCTTCGCCGCCCGGGAAGCCCTGGAAAGCAGCAGCACCCCTCCCGCCACGATTGACGAACTGCTCGCACAGTGCGCGGAATCCGGTACGCATTCGATCCTCGACATCCAGCACATCTCCCTCACCCCGCAATCAGGCGCCGCGACCGCTCTCAGCGACGATCAGCTCCAGACTCTCTTCGGCACCACCCAACCCACCAGAGACATGATCCAGTCAGCCGAGCAGTCCGGCAAATTGCACGCTCACTGCGAGCACTGGAGGGCCGTCTTTCTAACCGTGTATGAAGCTGGACAGCCTGTGGAATATGTGTTTGTTGGCTTCAGCGGGGATTAAGGTGCGGCGAACTATCAAGTTCGATTCTCAATCTTTTCACGTAATCGGGTGGCACTGTTGGCAAGTATTTAGACCGGACACAAGCCAACAGTGCCACCCCGCCCTCCCTCATCTGGTACCGTTTGATTGCGATCTCATATATTCGAGGCCTTGTTTTGCCTGCTTGAGTTCGGGGTCGATGCGCAGAGCCTCTTCAAAATGGTTTTTCGCCTGACCGAAATTCTGCTGATACAGATAAATCACGCCTAGATTATTGTGAGCGGAAGCATGTCGCGGGTTGATCGCGAGTGCCCGCTGAAACGCAGCAATCGCCTCCGGCTGACGGCCCGCCTTTAAATCAATGAGTCCCAGATTATACCAGGCGCTGTCGAAACCCGGGTCGTGTTGCAGTGTGGCTTCATACAACTCGCGGGCCTTGTCCAGATCCCCTCGGCTTTCCCAGATTCTGCCCAGCGTAAAATAGGCGGGTGCATATTGCGGGTTGATTTCGATCGAACGCTGCAGTTTCTGGACGGCTTCATCGGTCTGTCCCATCTCGCGCAGGAGACTTCCCCACTTCTCATAGACAATGTGATTCTGAGGCAGCAACCGGGCGCTCGCTTCAAAGTGCCGTAATGAGGCCTGCAGATCTTTCCGCTCCCACAACGCAACCGCCAGCATCTGGTGCATCCTGCCATTCTCTTCCGTCACCGCCAGGCCATGCGAGTAGAGCGCCACATTATCGCCCCAGAGTGCCGTCTGCTGAAATGCAGTGAGTGTCAGCAGCAGGATCGAGAGCGCCGTGATCATCGGCAGCACCAGCTTCCGCAGCGTACTTTCCCGCACCAGGTCGTCCACCAGCCAGGCGACGAGCAGAAAAATCCCGGTCAGAGGCAGATAGGTATAACGATCGGCCATGCGCTGCATACCGATCTGAACCAGACCGATGACCGGAACCAGCGTTCCCAGAAACCAGAACCAGCCCGTGAAGACATACGGTCTGCGCCGACGCCACACGATCGCCAGCCCACATGCCAGCAGCAGGAACCAGGAGGCCAGAATGCCCGCGAGCGGAGAGATCGTGCGGTGCGGATAGAACAGGGTCAGCCCCGTCGGCCAGAAGGTCTTCCCCACGTATTCCGTGTAAGCGGTGACCGCGTTCAGCATGCGATAAGGGAGTGAAAACTGCCCCGCGAACTCCATCGGGTTTGTCTGTGAAAACAAAGCTAACCCGCAGAACAGAACCGTCAGAATCAGGAACGGGATTTTCTCGATGATCAGCCGACGCCAGGGAACCGACCGGGCTGGTCCCTCGTCTGAAGCCGCAGCAAGAGGGTTCGCCAGGGCCGAGGTGCGATATAAGGGCCAGTAATCCAGCAGCAGTAACAGGAATGGGAGCGTGACCAGGGTCTGCTTGGAGAGCAGACTGCACAGAAACAGCGCGACGGAGGCCAGATAATATTTCATCCGTGCGCCGGTAACATACAGCGCGTAGGCCCAGATCGCGGCATGCCCGAAGCACAGACTCAACACATCCTTGCGTTCGGTCACCCAGGCGACCGATTCCACATGCAGGGGATGCACGGCAAACAGCGCCGCCACGATCGCAGATTTGGTGGTCGCTCCCGTCAGCTGCACGAGAGCCGCATACAACAAGAGGACACTGGCACAATGCAACAGGACGTTCGTCAGATGAAAACCGCCTCCCCCCATCCCGAAAATCTGGGCATCGACCATCAATGAGAGAAACGTCAGCGGCATCCAGTTGGAGAGCGCATCGACGGTGTTGAAACTGAACGCCCAGCGCACGTTTGTGGCGTTGACGCCTGAATTGACGAACGCGTTATTGACAATCCAGGACGGATCATCAATCGTCACGAACCCGAACGAAAAGGTTTGCGCGTACACGATGAGAGTCAATACGCACAGAATCAGGCTGTTTCGCAGATGTGGTCTCATCTGGATTTACGTCCGTCAGTCAGTTTCACGATTTCACTCCGGTCGTTCGAAGATCAGGTCAGTCGGCGATCGCGGACGTCTTCACGACCCTGCCCGGGTAACGTGACAGGCCGATTGAGAAAGGGTTGAAGATGGTAATCCGTAATAGTATATCTGTTCACGACAAAGATAATAGGATAACGAAGATGAGTCCAGCATAAAAAGGGCCCCATTGGAGAGAGAACCCCTTGAAGAGAGAACACAGTCTGAGCATGTCCGCCGAAGGACAGCGGCAGGGATCTCAGTTTGCAGGCGTGCGCGGGGATGAGGCTGTGGGCACACCATTGATTTCGAATTGCATGCATCTCACACAATCGGGTGCCACTGTTGGCTTGCTCCAACAGTGCTGAGAGTTGATGTTCAATACTATTGACGCTTTATGTCTACCAGTACGGCTCGAATCGAACATACTGGAGAAATAGATGAATCTAAGTAGGCCTGATAATCAAATGAAATGAACGGATCACTTATGATGGTATCTATCAGCTACAACAGGTAGGAGCGGTCACACTGTTTTCACTGTTGGCAAGCCAACAGTGCCACCCCACCGCGGCGTATGTGCTGCTTCCTCTGGACTGTCGTTCAGAGACCTTTTATGATGGACCGCAACAGCTCATTCATGAAATGGAGACCCGAATTATGAAACGCTCCTGTGCCCTGCTGCTGGCAGTCTGTCTGCTTTGTGTAACGCAATGCCCGTTCGTGCTGAACCAGACGACGGCGGCCCCTCCCGAAGAACGGCAGGCGGTGAGCAGTCAATCGGTTCCGTCGCAATCCGTCCAGCAGCAGGCAGCCACCATTCGGCAGAAAAAAGCGAAAGCAACGCCGGAACAGGAAAAACAGATTCGCGCCCTGATCGAGCAACTGGTATTCGATGAGAATATCGATCCCAAGGATGAGAAAGCCATAAGAAAGCAGATGAAACTCTGCGGCGACGCTTTTGGAAAGCTGTTCGAATACAAGGAACTGGCTTTCCCGGCGTTGGTGGAACATCTGGACGACAAACGGTCTTCAATCCATTTTCGCAATCATTACATCGAACATTCTGTTGGCGATGCCTGTTACTGGAATATGGTGTACCAGTTGCAGGACCGTCCCGATGATTATTCCCGGTATGGCTATGCCCGCCAGGGCCGGGACGGGAAATCGCACCCCAAGCCTGTCTGGAAGGGATCACCGTTTGCTGAAGCCGGCGGTCTGAAGAAATGGCTGATTGCGAATCAGAATCTCTCTTACACGGAGCAGCAGATTAAATGTCTGAACTGGATGCTCGCGGCAGAGAAAAAGATTGGTGCTGCCGACGCGGAGAGTTACTTCGTGAATATCCTCCCCCTGGAGATCCAGATCCTCAAACGCCGCCAGCAACTGGGCCACGACGTCCAGGCCGAGCTGAAGCGTCTGCAGCAGATCAAATCACAAAAACTGGTCGACCAGATCCCGGCTGAACTGCTGCCGGAGAAGAAGGAATAGACGCGTTTTTCGTTTCGTCTTATGCAAGGCAAACTACCAGGGCCATGATTCACGCCGACAAACTAACCAACATCTGCAAGCGCTGGCACGTCGTCTGTCTGAGCGTGTATGAGGAAGTACAGCGGGGAGAATATCTGTTTGTGGGTGTGAACGGGGATCAGAAGATGGAAAAACTATTTGTCTTTAGGCTTTATGAATTTTTCTATAATTGGTTGATTAGGAAGTAGCTTTTCTAAATCTTTCCATAGTTCTTTTGAAACCTCATCCCCGTTGCGTAGAGACTTTAAACGATCTCGAGCAGCATATACTTGATCATATCTCGTGAGTTTTGCTTCACTGAGACCTTCAGATATATTTCTTAAGGTTTCAGGTGTAGTTTTAGGAACGAGTGATTCAGCTAAGGAACTTACTATGTTGTCAATAAATGAACTGTCCCATTGAGATTGATTTAGTGGTAGGTAAGCTTTTAAAACAGATGAAACGGCGATTTTGCTTCTATCATCGGTGTCAACTAATTGGCGTAAAAGTTGGTCACCCTTGTTATCAGGGTGTGAAACCCATTTTGTAGCATAGTTGAGAAGACTTCTGTCTGTTTCTCCATTCCAAGAATCAATTAATTCATCAATGATCGCAGAAGCTTCTATTTTATTTCGACGAGTATCAAGAGAGTTATCAAGTAAACCTAACCAACTTTCTGTAACATTGCTCTCCTTTCTTACTAACTGAACTGCTAAAAATGCTGGTTTACTTTCATCATCATTAGATATATATGGCTCTAATTCCTTTAAGAAAACTGGAATGTTTTCGGGGGGAGAAGTTATTATATTTAAAAGGTCTAGTTGTTGTGCTGTATTAAAGCTAGGCCACATGTGTGCAACATTGGGCCATGCTTCTAAAGTTCTATTCTCCGTTAGTGCAATTAAATAGGTGAGGTATATATCACCTAAGTTTTGGGAGTAGATTTCTCCTACACACCTTTTAAGCACGGCTGCAGCTTGAATTTGCTGGGGAACTTCTATCTCTAACCAGTTCTCTAAAATGTTTTTTGATGCATCTTGACGAGTTTTTTCTTGAGATTCGTCTAAAAGTTGTTCAACAGTTATGAATGCACCTGTTACCCAATTTGGATGTCCCTTCTGTTGAAATGCATAAGTTATTAGCCGTTTGACTAGGCTATTGATTTCTTCTGGAGATAATTGACTTTGATGTGCGACTATTAGTTTTGCTTTGTCTTCGTGATTGTCCCAATCCCCTTTCCCGCCAACTTCTTTGGTATAACTTTCTATTTTGCTAATAATAATAGGCTTAAGAGTGTCATCCCTAAATGCTCTCACAAACCACTTTTCGGCCTCAGTATGCAAAAGCGATTGATGTTTTTCGAGTGGTTTCATTATTGCAGATACAAAATCACTAATATCTTGCTCAGAGACACGATTTAAATTATTGAAGACATAAGGAATGGCTAAAGTTTCTATTGCTTCATCCTTTTTATCATTTTCTGTGAAAACAGCAATCGCATGAATAATATCCGTGTGAGTCTTTAATAAAGAGTTAGTGCCTATCGCCGTAGAAATATCGTCTATGATCGGAATGCATTCATTCCATGCGATTTTTGATTTTACTAATTCAATGCACATAGCATCGACTTTTTGTGTTATTTTCTTCGTACGCAAGAACTCCTTTTGAATAATTATTTTTGAGCATAGAATTGATAGTTTCAATTGAATCTCTTGGCTCAAATTGCTTGAACAAGCTCCAAGAATTGATGTAGTAATTGGCGTTAAGGCTTCATCATCTTCTTCCCAGCGATTAGAGATGACGTTATATGCTATTTCCAAATATTTGTCTTTGAGCACGATAAGTTCGTCGAATGTGAGAATACGTTCGCGTGAATTTAATACATTCCATAGTTTATTAATCACATTTATCAAAGTGTCGTTTGAGGGTATTGGAATTGGAGTAGATTCAGTTTCCTCATCACTCGTGACGTCTTCATTTTCCAATGCTAGTAATGCTGTGATTCGTTTTATAAATCCACGTCCAAATAAACTAAAGAGTTGAGTATTCTCATCAGATGCATCATAAATGACTTCGCAGAAGTCAAATACAATTGATGACTCTGATTCATTAGCAAGAGGGGTGTTCAAGTAGTGATGTATTTTGTCAATTAAACTTGCTCTTTTCAGCAAATCTAAGTGTTTAAAAGAAATCTTTAACTTTTCACGTTCTATTGAAGCTTCGTCTAAATCTTCCTCGTTAAATCCGAGAGCGAGTGGGAGCAATTCTTTTAGTAGATTATCTGAACTGATGTAATTTAAGACATAAAGAATATTTTCGATATCCCATTCAATAAGCTGACTGCTTAATTTGTTTGTGTGGATTTGACTTGCCCAATCGTCGGCAATTCGGTACCGAAGCCGCTCATCAATTTGATTGAAAATAACAGGTATTGTTCCGACAGCATTTTTTAAATTAGTATAATTTGATTCCTGTTTTTCAAAATATTCCTTTATTACCTCGCAAGTCATTCTCCTTTTATTATCATCTGGTTCATTAAGTTTTTCTTTAAGTTGTACGACTTGGCCAGATGTTAATAAATTATTGATTTCTCGATGTATCGCATCACCGAAAGCCCCCATTTCTCCGTATTCATTCAGGTAAATAAAAGGTAATGCTGATGGAAGATCATAGGCATGATGTTTTGCCACAAAGCTAACCAACTCCGGGTGTAGAGCTTGTGTGTAAGCTTTAGGAGTTTCATTACTGGGTTTGTGGTATAAATGCTCCGTAGCTCCAATTTCATAGGTTTCCAAAGCACCTATAGTCTCACGCTCTCTTTTTCCTATTAGACTAAGAAGGTTGGGCTGATTCTGTAATTCTTTGATTGCATATGGAAAGTCGAGCGTCAAAACGACTATTCTTGCTAAGAAATGAGGGTTGGAAGTAACGGTACCAGGATTCAACCGACGTGTTTTTTCTAGTCTAGATGCAAGGTTTAGTTTAGCGCAAAACTCATCTATCAACCGGTTAGCTTGTCGAGGTGTGTGAACTCCATCATGAATGAGGATTTCTACTATTTCACGAAGCGGGAAATGGTGGTTTTCGCCTAGATAATGAAGTAGATGTTTGTTACTAGGATTCTTAATTGCATTAAGAGTGTAGCCAATCATGTCCTTGGGCTCGAACGGGGGAAGCCTATGGGCATGTGGGCAGTACCGTTGGACATAATCGTCGAAAACTGTAGGACCCGGCTTTGTGAAATTTAGTTTATCCTTCTCCTTTCTCTCGGAAGCTACTGCTTCTTTAAGTCGCGATTCGTCACAGGCGACTATGAAAATACAGTTGCCCATTTCCATAAATGTTCTTACTGCATCAAGAACTTCAACTACTCGGCTTGAGCGTTGTCTATCTATGTCGTCAACAAAAAATATAGGGATTAAATTTGATTGGGCATGCCACTCCCGTACAAAGTAACCGAAGATTGCTTCTAATTGTTCTGACGTTCTAGGGAGTTCTCGAGTTGCCGTAATATTTCCAGGTTTGGAAAATGTATTAAAATGATATCCGTATTTTCTAACAAAGTGTGTAAACAACCAAATTCCTCCAACTACGATTGCAGCAGGAATCCAAGCTGGAATAGAGGGGACAACCAAATAAAGAAAAAAAGCAATCAAAATGAACGTTGTTCCTCCAACACCGAATTCAAGCATTAAAGTTTGGATAGCCATCTTTCTTGCTTCTTTTCGAGTGGGTTCAAGATGTATTTTCTGTTCGCTTACTTTTGTATAAAAAAGCCGATCAAACTCGTTGCTAATATATTTTATTTGGTCAGGAGTCATTGAGTCTTCGTCGTATTCATTTTTCTTGCACATTAACTCCCAGTGAATTTTCCGAAGCATGGCAATTCGCAAATCACCAGCATCATGTTTCCATGCACTAAGTCTTACCAATTCAAACTCATTGCTGTTCTTCAATTCATGTTTAAGCAGGTAGTAGATGGTCGATTTTCCGGTACCATAATCGCTCAACAATGCAATTGCATTCTTACGCTCTTCTCCAACATGTCCCAAGTGTGTATCAGTTGATTTAATAACTTCAGAGATCAATGACTTTAGTTCGCGGGCGTGCTCAATGTGGTTGAGTTTGTCTTCATCAGGTGAAGTGACTGGTCCAGCGGGGAGTCTTGAATATAAACCAGAATCAATGTTTTGTGGATGTTCGTACTTTTTAGGCATGTTATTCTCTGGGGAGTGGCCTTTTGGTTATATGTGTATAAGTGGATTGTTGTGTTTAGTATATCTAACTGAGCCTTGTGCACTCAAGCACAATTACCTGTCTTTTCTATGTTGTGTGTGTTGCGAGCTGGGTTTAGCTATTTTCGTACGAAAAAAAAGGGCAGACACAGTGGTCTGCCCTATTTTATTTTTCAATTTTATTTCAAACCTACTCCACCACACTCGTCAGCGGCCCTACGGCTGCTGTTGTGCTGTGCCCCAGCGGGTATTTCTCCAGGAGTTTCTGGATGTCGCCGAGGGTGATTTTGTTGAGGAGTTTCAGGTCGTCGGCGACGGAAAAGTATTCGCCGCGGTAGACCCAGTTGCCGCCGAGGGATGACAGCCGGCCCATCGGGCGTTCGCTTCTTAGTACCAGGCGGGATGCAATTTTGTTGCGGGCGCGGTCCAGCTCTTCCTGGGTGATGCCGTTCTGGTTCACGTCGTCGAAGACCTGCTGGATTAGAATCCGGTTGTCCTCGGTCAGCTCCGGGTCGCAGCAGAGGTAGGTCAGCCAGGTGCCGCTGCCGTCGTATTCGTTGAAGCCGATCTCGGCGGATTCGGCCAGGCCCGTGTCAACCAGCTTCCAGTACAGGCGGCTGTTGGAATCGTCGCCGATCACCACCGACAATACTTCCGCCGGCAGACGCAGATTGTCCTGCGCCGCGGGTGCGGGGCCCAGTTCCATGATGTGCTGCTGCTGGATGTTTTTCTCGATGATTGTCTGCGTTCCCTGTTGAGGCTGCGCTTCGTCAATCGGACGGTTGCTCTTGCCCGCCGGCCAGTGGTCGCAGAACTGGTGGGCCAGCTGCAGGATCTGGTCCCAGTCGGCATTGCCGGCAATCGCCAGCGTCAGGTTGCCCGCCATGTATTGCTTTGCATGGTATTCGCGCATCTGTTCGGCCGTCAGATCGGTGATGGACTGCACCGAACCGAGGATGCTCCGCCCCAGCGGATGCCCTTTGAAGTGGGCCTGCATCACTTTTTCATACGCGGTGAAGCTGTGCAGATCGTCGTACATGCCGATCTCTTCCAGGATCACTTTTTTCTCCATGTCGAAGTCTTCCTGACGCAGTGTCGGGTAGATCAGCGTGGAGAGCAGCTCCATCGCGGTCTCCACGTATTCGGGCAAAAAGGAGCCGTAGAACAGCGTGATCTCTTCGCTGGTGGAGGCGTTGTAGTTCGCGCCGATCTCATCGAAGATGCGGTTCACATCGTCGGCGGAGTATTTTTCGTTCCCTTTGAACGCCATGTGTTCGAGGAAGTGACTCACGCCGGAAACCGCGTCGGTTTCATCGCGGGATCCGGTACGGACGAAGTAACCGATGGCGAGGCTGTGTGCGTTGGGATTCAGCTCGGCGATGATCTGCAGGCCGTTGTTTAATTGTGCTTTATGAAATATCACTGGGAACCTCTAATGGTTGGGGGCCGATCGTTAAGACGGTGAAATTCGCGGCGGGGTGCGCTTGGATGTAATTCAACACGCGGTCCGTGGTCAACTGCTGAATTTCGTCGTTAATCTGGTCGAGTGTGGTAATGCGTTTGAGATAGAACCAGTCGCGGGCAATCGAACTGGCGCGGGAGGACGTCGATTCCTGCGACATGATCAGCGAACTTTTGGCGCGGGCTTTACAGCGTTCGAGTTCGGATTCTTCAATGCCGTCACCCAGCCGCATGAGTTCGTGCAGCGTGACGTCGAGGGTTTCCTGGGCCCGTTCGGACGTGGTGCCCGCATAACAGAGCACGCGGCCCAGTCCCGGCATGCCGGAGAGCGACGCGGAGACCGTGTAGCAGAGCCCGCGTTTCTCGCGGACTTCGGTAAACAGCCGGGCGCTCATGCCCCCGCTGAGGATGCCGACAGCGGCCCAGGCGGCGTAATATTCGGGATGACCGTACGGGACAGCATCGTACGCGATGCCCAGATGCGTCTGGGTAGTGTCCTGCTCGGTGAAGAACCGGTTCTCGTCAGCAAAGACCATGGCAGGTTCTTCGCTGATGCTGCTGGTCTTCCAGTCGCCGAACAGTTCTTCGATGACCTGCTTGACCTGTTCGAAGTCGACATTACCGGCGACGCCGATAATGGTTTCGTTGGGATGGAAGCAGGCGTCGTAAAGTGTACGGACATCATCGATGGTGATGAACTCCAGGTGTTCCAGTTCCCCGTCGTTGGGCAGTCCCCAGGGAGCGGGAAAGGCGTGCCGCTTGAGTTCGACGAGTGCTTTCTGCCGGGCATCGTCTTCCACGGACAGCAGCGCCTGCGCGATTCCGGCGCGGGCGGCGTCGAACTGGTTGACCGGGAGATGCGGGTTCTTGAGAATCTCGCCATAGATCTTGAGGGTTTCCGCCAGGTTGCCGGCGAGAGTCGCCCCGCTGAAGGTGATGTGTCCGCTGGTGATGCCTTCGTGTCGCTGCACGCCGAGATCGTCAAGGGCACACGAAAGCTGCTGGCTGTCATAAGGGCCGGCCCCGCGGGTGACCAGTTCGGAGAGGATGCTAGCGGTGCCGCGCTTATTGGGGGGATCGTAAATACTGCCGCTGGGGACCAGAATGGAGAACGCCGCCGACTGGACATCGTCCATGGTTTCAGCGACCAGCGTCAGTCCGTTTGAAAACTGATGGGTTTGAATCAGTTGTTTACCCATACGGGATGCAACCTTCCTGATTGGATGAAGACGAAAGTGATTAGATGAGCAGACGGAGCATCGCCGGTCGTATCGAGTGAGAAAGGCCGACGGTCGCCGCACTGCGGTCAGATGTTTCCTTAAAATACTTGGGCGATCTTAGCGATTTGGCTGCTGAATTCCTAGTGTCTTCTCAGACCTGAAATGGCAGGTTGACGCAATTGTCTGACGTCGAATTCTGAGGCCAGGATTGGGTTTAGCAACGGGGGGCAAGCTGCTGCTTTCTGCTTTGTTGGACAAGCCAACAGTGGCACCCGGTGGGCTGAATTGCGTGGATTTTTGCGATCTTCTGGCCTGGGGAGAAATACCAGAAAAAAGCGTCAGGCGCTGGACGCATAGGGGGTTGTTGATATTAAGATGGAGGGGAGCTGGTTCTGGAGCTGTTCCCGGTGCCTCTCATGCGATCCCTCCCGAATGACTCATCCCGAATAAAGGACTCACCTGGTGCAAGCACAAAACGACACGAATGCCAAGAACCGAATCTCTCGCAGAACTTTTCTGGGAACCAGTCTCGCCGGAGTCGCAGGGACAGGAATGCTGGCTCTGATTTCCAACTCAGTGCAGGCGGCGGAAAAGAAAGCGTCACCCAAACATTTACAGATCGAACGCATCGAGCGGACCACGGTGAAAGTTCCCTTTCGGGAAGTGCCCGCCCGGAGCATGGCCCGCGAACTGCCGCACTGGGCGTATACTGAAATTGTCGAAGTGCATTTAAAATCGGGGCACATCGGCTTCGGGGAAACACTGCTCTATTACACGTGGAATGCCACTTCCGACGAAGCCGTCCAGAAAGCACAAGGCAAAAATGCGGCTGCGTTGATGTGGGATGACGATCTGGGGGCTGGTCTGCAGATGGCGTTGTTCGATGCGGTCGCGAAAGCCGCCGAGGTTCCCGTGCATGCCTTGCTGGGTGAAAAGATTTACGAGCAGACTCCCCTCTCCTGGTGGAACATCGACACGTCTGTAGCTGACATGGCGCTGGAATGTGCCGAGGCTTACAAACAGGGCTATATGTCCTACAAAACCAAGGGCCGTCCGTGGTTCGATGTGTGGGCGCAGGTCGAAGAAGCGAGCAAGGTGGTGCCGCAGAACTTCAAAATCGACATGGACTTTAACGATACGCTGCTCGATGCAGAGCGTGCCCTGCCGATTCTGGAAGACCTGGCGCAGTACCCGCAGGTCGATATTTTTGAATCGCCGATCTTTCAGGACGACCTCGCCGGAAACAAAAAGCTGATGGCGGCCACCGATGTGAATATCGCCATGCATTACGGGACTCCCGAGCCCCTGATAGCGATTCGCGAAAACATCTGCGATGGCTTCGTGATCGGACACGGTGCCAGTGCGCTGATGGCATCGGGCGCAGTCGCGGCGATGGCGGACAAGCCGTTCTGGTTGCAGTTGGTCGGGACGGGAATTACCGCTGCCTTCTCGCTGCACTTTGGCGCGGTGTTGAGTCATGCGACCTGGCCGGCGGTGAATTGTCACCAGCTTTACAAACACAATCTGTTGACGGAACCGATTGTCGTGAAAGACGGATTTGCCCAAATTCCGGACAAGCCAGGGCTGGGATATGAACTGGATCGTGATCTGATTGAAAAATTCCGCGTCAAAAAACCGGCCTCCCGCCCGGAACCGCCGCGCTTGATTGAAACCACATGGAAAGACGGACGGAAGATGTATTTCGGCAATACGGGCGAAGTAAATTTCGTGCTCAACCCGGCCCGCGACGGCAATGTGCCCTTCTTCGAACGCGGCGTTGACACACGTCTGGTGCCCAATGATGGTTCTAAAGAATGGAGAGAACTCTATCAGAAAGCGAACCGTCAGCCGTTATTGATCAAAGGGTGAGTCAAAGCGTAACAGCAACGCTGATACCCGTTCGAGGTTCCAGCTTACAAAGAAGAGGCTTCCACGTAATGGCTGGGTTTATACAGGGTCCGCGTGAGGCGGAAACCGATCGAGCGGTAGAGGTTGATGGCCGGCTCGTTGTCGGCGGTGACTTCAAGGTAAGCACGTTTGACTTTGGCAGCACGGAAGCCGATCAGGCATTTCGTCACCAGTGCCCTGCCCAGTCCTAAGCCACGGTGTTCGGGAGTGATGCCGACGTTCTGAATCGCACCCATGATGCGACTGGGAACGATGGCCTGAATCGTGCCGCAATCGACGGCGTCTTCTTTGCCGGTTCCATCCCAGGTAATCAACCAGGTGCCGGTCGGCAGGAAATTGCGTTGACGCGAGATATCCTGCATCAGTTTGCGGCAGCCTTCATAATCTCCCAGGCAGGGAAACACGCGGGCATCAAGCTCAGAGCGGAAGCTGTGGTACTTGGCGACAGCGTGGCGGTCGACGGTAGTCAGTTCCCAGGGACACCAGCGATAGCCTTCGGGAAGCGTGGTGTCTTCCAGTCGCGCGTGGGCCAGCTCGATTTCCATTCGAAATCTACGAAAGTATGTTTCGGTAAAGTCCATGAGTGTCTCGCGGAATACGAGGAGCCGAACAGAAAAAGAGCAGTTCATTTTCAATACTTAATTTTAACATTCTCTATACTACTGTCAATCTGGGGACGCTGATTGACGACGAAAGCTGCTATTTTCTTCTCAGAACAGGTGCATCGTGTCTGATGTAACTGATTGATCCGGTATGCCTGATCTGCCCAAATTGCGGATTACCTCTGATTCCCGGGGAAAACTCTCGAATTGCTTTTAAATCACCCTGTTTTCGCTCAAGTTGGCTGATAATTGCGGGGACAGTGTTTGTGGCCGATCTCAAATTGACAGCAAGTCCCTTAGTTGAAAAAACATCTGAAACTCCTAGAATGATTCATAAGAGCTTGAGTACATGTTTCCCGGTGAACATGGTTTTTCCCCGCCACTATTCCTTCCCTGTTTGGAGTGAGTCTCACAGTGACCGACAACAGTAACCTTGACGAATTGGTAAAACAGAACCAGGAAGCACTCGATGCCCATACCCGCGAGTCCGTCCAGTGGCACTTCAACCCGGAAACCGGTTCTCCTTACTGGCTGGAAAAAGCCAAATCGTTCGACTTCAATCCACTGACCGATGTCAATTGCTTCGAAGATCTGAACAAGTTCCCGCTGTTCGAAGATGACGAGCTGCGCGGCGGTCCCCTGGATCGCTGGATTCCCAAAGCGTTGCTGGGAAAACCAACCTACGTTTTCGAGACCGGCGGAACAACGGGCATTCCCAAGTCGCGTGTCGTGATTGACGACTTCCGCATCGACTACGAAAACTTCAGCGATACCCTGCCCGATGAATCGTTTCCCAAAGGTTCCAACTGGCTGATGCTGGGGCCTTCTGGTCCGCGACGTCTGCGTCTGGCGGTGGAGCACATGGCACAGTATCGCGGCGGGATTTCCTTCTGCGTCGACCTGGACCCCCGCTGGGTGGTCAAGCTGATCAAAAAGGGGAAGATCGATGAAGTCAAAGAATACAGTGCTCACGTGATCGACCAGGCTATGGCGATCCTGGGAGCCGGGCATAAGATCAAGTGTATGTTTACCACACCCAAACTGCTCGAAGCGCTGGCCATGCGGCTGATGGATGAAGGTTCGAGTATCGAAGAAGCCGGCATTACCGGTATCTTTTGTGGCGGAACTGAATTCACGCAGCAGTGGTACCGCTTCGCCCGTGAAGAACTGCTGGGTGAGAACGTTTATATCACGCCCACCTACGGAAATACGCTGATGGGCCTGGCCTGTGGTAAACCATTCGATCCAGCCGACGATTACAAAATTACGTACTACGCTCCACAGCCTCGTGCGGTGATTCGCGTCGTCGATTTCGATGACCATACCAAAGTTGTGCCTTATGGCGAAACCGGGCGCGTCAAACTGTTCACCATGACCAAAGAGCTGTTTATTCCCGGCTTCCTCGAACGGGATGAAGGCGAACGCGAAAAGCCTCACGTCAAATATCCCTGGGATGGAGTGAGCGGCGTGCGTCCGTTCCACAAAATTGCCTCATCGACAACGGTGGGCGTTTATTAAACCAATTGTGCTCAGCGAAATTGTCTGTCGGCATGGTTTTCTGACGTTCGATTCGTATGTGCTTTGCTGATAAGTCTGATCTCTCTGCCTGGATGCGGCATCATTTGATTGATTCGCATTATCAATAAAAAGGAAAACTGCCGTGTTGGAAATACCTGTAATTCGCTGGGGAAAACCTTACGAAAGTTTCGATCAACAGGAAGTCGTTCATTTTGAAACAGGCGAGCCGTTAGCCAAAGTCCATCAGGCCAATGCGGGCCTGGTGAAAATGGACATGCGGAAAGCACAGCGGGCCCGCGATCTGCTGCGGGAAATTCCGATTTCAAAACTGCTGGAGATCTGTAAAAAAGCCGCCGAACTCTACATGACAGCGGAACTGCCGCTGGGCAACGGTACTCAGACTCCCGAGGAATTCTGCCGGATTCAGTCCGCCAGTACCGGGATGCCCGAGTGGATGTGTGCCGGCAACATGAAAAAGGTCGCGTTCGTACTGGAACACATGGATGAGATCCTGGATTCTCTGACGCGCGGCCTGCCCCTCGATATACTCACACGGGGTTACGGCAAAGAAGAACGGGGCGTGATGATGAGCTACCAGGCCAATTCACCGGTGCTCGGTCTGGTATTGCCTTCGAATTCTCCCGGCGTGCATACCCTCTGGATGCCGATCCTGCCGATGCAGATTGGCCTGGTCTTAAAACCTGGTTCGTCGGAACCATGGACACCTTATCGGATGACAGAAGCCTTCTGTCAGGCTGGCATTCCCCGTGAATGTATTTCGGTGTACCCTGGTCCGCACGATGTGGGGTCGACGGTGACCGAACTCTGTCAGCGAGTCATGCTGTTCGGTGGTCAGCAGACGATTGACAAATACAAAGGTAATCCCAACGTGCAGGCACACGGGCCCGGCTTCAGTAAGATTCTGCTGGGTGATGATGTCGTGGATCGCTGGGAAGATTATCTCGACCTGATGGTTGACAGCATTTACCAGAACGGCGGCCGCAGCTGTATCAACGCGTCCGGCGTCTGGGCCTCGCGTCACACCGAAGCCATCGCAGATGCGATTGCCAAACGGATTGGACCTGTGGGCCCCACTTCGATGACCGACCCCGAAGCACCTCTGGCTGCGTTCACCATGACTGGTGCTGCCAAAGCGATGCACACGCAGATTGAAGAAGGCCTGAAAGAGCCGGGTGTCACGGAAGTCACTGCGAAATATCGAGACGGCGAACGCCTGATTGAAATGGAACGCTGTGATTACCTGCGGCCCACGATCGTGCATTGTGCCAGCACCGACCCTGCCCTGGCAAATACCGAGTACATGTTTCCGATGGCGTCTGTCGTGCAATGCGAGCAGAAAGACATGCTGAAGAAAATCGGCCCGACGCTGGTCTGCACCGCGATTACCGAAGATCCGCAGTGGTCACAACAACTGCTGGATGCGACCAATATTGACCGTCTGAATATCGGCGCGGTCAAAACAAATGCTTTAAACTGGCTGCAGCCTCACGAAGGAAATATCGTCGAGTTTCTGTACCGGGCCCGGGCATTCCAGAACGAATCGCCGGCGGCTCACTGAGTCGTTCTGTTTCCGACGGTTGCGAAATCAGGCGGATTGCTCAACCGGGTCACTCGCAAGATTACGAACCTGACTGGCCAGTCCCTCCGGGGACTCGGTCAGCAGCCAGTCGATGATTCGCCAGTCTGACCAGCGAGGATCCGGATCACTGGATGGTCCGCCGATAAATCCCAGGTGCCCCCCATGCTCTGTCAGGTACAGGGTGACTTTGTCGTGGTGTTCCAACTGGTCGATGACTTCCTGATAGGTGAACGCGGGAACGAGCGGATCATCCTGTGATGAAATGATCAGCGTCGGTACATTGATATGCGAGAGGACTTCCGTCGGACTGCACCGCGAGTAGTAATCTTCCGCCGATTCAAAACCAGCCATGGGAGCTGTGAATTGATTATCAAACTCCAGCAGGGTTTTGGGATAATTGGCCCCGGAAATTTTATGGGTGTGGTTTTTGTACTGATATGACTTGCGGACGTGTTTGATCAGATTCGTGACGAAGTGTCGCTGATAACGGCCAAATAATGGTTTTCCAAATACCCTGACACTTTCAGACAGCTGCATCGGGGGATTGAGAACGATGGCTCGGTCGACCAGGTCAGATGTTTCCGAGGTACGTCCCAGGTAGTTGAGGGTGATCGTGCCGCCCAGTGAGAACCCGGCAATCCCGATGGGGGAACGCGGGCACATCTGTTCGATCCGTTCCAGTGCAATCTGCAGATCCAGAAAACTGCCTGCATGGTAGGGAGACTTGGCCAGACCGGTGCCTGCTCCACAGCCCCGCAGGTCCATGCGAAAAACCCGTACTCCCCTGGCATTCAACTTGTGTGCCAGGCGGATCATGTAGGAACTGCGGTGACAGCCCGAAAGTCCGTGCAACAGTATCACTACCCGGTCACCGGGTTGCCAGTTGCCCGGACAGTCATCGTGCAGAATCAGCAGGTCGTTATCAGGCAGTCGACAGCTGTGCTGCTCGGCCTGATAGGGTGATTTCACGCGCGAATGAAACTGCCCGACAATCGTCTGCAGATGCCGGTTTCGATAGAGTCGATGCGGAACAAACGGCGGAAAAACCAAATCACTCTTCATTAAAGTTCAATCCTGTCGAACGTTCTCGCGGCTGATCAGACAAACGCAGCTGTGGTAGGCTTAATTGTCAAATCAGAAACATGAGCACGTGGAGGGAGCTGACAAATCATTTTCACTGCAGCGGCAACATCTTCCGGCTGTAAAATTTTCGCACGATGTTCCTTGCTGACGGGAACCGGACGCTCGTCCAGGATAGGGGTTTCTACTTCCCCGGGATAAATCGTTGAAATTCGGACTCCCCGATCTTTCTCTTCCTGAGCAACAGTGGTTCCCAGCGCGGCCATCGCAAACTTCGAGGCATTATAGGCAACTCCGCCCAGCAGGCCAGCCCGAATTCCCGAGACGGAACATATGTTTACAATCAGGCCGTCCTGACGATCCCGCATTTGGGGCAGCACCGCCTGCATGCAGTTGAATGCGCCCGTGGCGTTTACGGTCATCAGCTTGTCCCAGTCTTCTCCGGAAACGACTTCCATGGAGCGGTCACGACAGTTAATGCCTGCGCAGTGAACGAGGATATCAATTCGTCCCAGTTTCTCGTTTGCCCAGTCAAAAAAGGTGGAGACACTTTCGCGATCTGCGACATCAATGGTATGGAAACCGATTTTTCCTTCGGCCTGAGCGGAAACAGCTTCGAGTGGTGCCTGCCGCCTGCCACCGACAACCACATTGGCGCCGGCCTGTGCCAGACTCAAAGCACAGGCTTCTCCAATTCCGGTACCTCCACCGGTCACAACAATATTTTTGTTTTCTAATCCAGGCATGTTTGCAGTTCTCTATCTGATGTCTATGGAAGGAAGGTGCCATGTTGCGAATAGTTTTCGCTTCTCATTCAACCAATATTACGGAATCAGAGGGGAAAATGAAATGATGTATGGAGGGAAACGAGCATGAAATCAGACTTCTTCGGCTGCGGGAACCTTCGATTTGCGCCGGGGCGGCGCGAAGAAAAATGAGAGCAGAACAATCAGACCAAACAGAGAATAGCAGACTGTGAAGACCCAGGGTTCAACAGTTCCCGCATCAATAAACAGCACTTCATGGACCCAGTTCGCGATGAAATCGCCTTGATAACTGGCTTCTCCGGCCTGTGTTCGTAACCACTTTTCCAGCGTGGTCAGCGGGCAGACAATACCTGCCACTGATTCAAATACAACGAATAGGATTGAAACCAGATGAATAATACGGAATTTGAAATTGCGGACCCAACTCCACCCGACCAGCGCACCGATGGTAATCATAATCTGTCCCAGCAGCACAAACATGACGAAGGAGAAATGGAGTATCACAGTGAAATCAGCGGTGAGTCGATAGAGAAACTGAGTGTCGTGGAAATCCATGTGCGCACCTGTTAAGGGCCAAAATCTAATTATGTTTCTCAAAGAAGTTTCGTCCTGCCACAATGAGAGAGACTCGGGATCACGGAAATATTCCCGGGAACAGCAGGAAATTTATAATAAAATGTCTGATGTATAGCTGTTTTACGGGGAAAACTATCGGAAACAGGTTCCCCACGTTTTGGGGTGAGAGATGATAAAGAACAAGTTATCGGGAAGCGCGGGTTTGTGCATACGCTGCTGATTTGTTATTCGATATACTGAAGACTGGCAAAACTGAGCGATTCAGTCAGTAGTATAATTTAAGGAAATAGCGATGTCATCGACCAGGCATCAACAACTGGATGAAGATGAGCAATCCCCGCCAACTGTCGCGGAGGTGCCAGCGCGTACCGGCAATCGGTCTGCTTTACAACTGATGCGTAAAGTTCGCCGGGGACGGTTACGTCTGCCGATCACATTGAGTGTCGTACTGATGGTGCTGAATGTTGCTCTGATGGTATTCTGGATCATCCTGGCAGCCCAGATTTACTGGTGGACGGCCCTGACCATTGGTACGGTTGTGTTTGTTCTGATTCTGGTCGGACTTTCACTGTATCTGGTTCTGACGATCAAGGAGGTGCGACTCAGTCAGCGGCAGTCTGATTTTATTGACAGTGTCACGCATGAGTTGAAAACGCCGATCGCAACACTCCGTTTGTACCTGGAGACGCTGCAGATGCGCTCGTTAGCAGAAGAGCAGCGCAGCGAATTTTACTCGACGATGAAAACAGAACTCGAACGCCTCGATCACCTGATTTCCCAGCTGCTGGAGGTCAAACGCCTGGATGCGCTGGGCATGGAGAGTGACCCTGAAGATATCCTGCTGGAGCCACTGATTCGACATTGCGCGCGTGTGGAATGTAATCGGCGGCAGTTTGAAGTGGAACAGATCTTTGAGTTTGATATCGAGCCGGCAGTGATCCATACCCGACGGATTTTACTGGAAATGATCTTTCGCAATGTGATTGACAATGCCATCAAGTATGGAGCCAGCGAACCGCAGATCCTGGTTCAGGTTCGTGTGAGTAAAGGGGGACGCGTTATTACGCGCGTGATGGATAACGGCGAAGGCGTCGATCCTGAAATTCGAAAGGACATTTTTAAGATTTTCTATCGTGGAGAAAGTGAACTGGAGCGACGGAAAACGGGAACCGGACTGGGGCTGTACATTGTACGGACCCTGGTGCATCTGCTGGGAGGAAAAGTCACGGTGCACGATCGACTGGATCAGCCCGGCAGCGTGTTTGCCATCGATTTGCCAGGGAGAGCTGAAACATGAAGTTACTGGTTGTTGAGGATGAAAAAGCCCTCGCGCAGGGATTGAAATTCAACTTTGAACAGGAAGGGTATACTGTCCTGACTGCAGAGGATGGCCCGACCGCGCTGAACTACTTTCAGGAGTGCTACGAGTCCGACAAAGAGAGTGTCGACCTGGTGGTGCTGGACCTGATGTTGCCCGGGATGAGTGGCTATGAGATAGCAAAAGAGATTCGCCGTATCGATGAAGTCGTGCCGATCCTGGTTCTCAGCGCCCGCGAACTGAGCGAAGACAAAGCATACGCGTTCGATTGCGGTACGGATCAGTATATGACCAAACCGTTCGCCCTCCCTGAACTGCTCAGTCGCGTTAAAAATCTTCTCAAACGCAAAAGCCTGGTGAAACCCGCGCTGTCGCAAAGCAGGAAGCTCCCCGCGCTTTACGAATTCGGAAACGTCGTCGTCGACTTTGAATCATTCGAGATCGAAGTCGACGGAGAACGCAAAAGTCTGACCAACCTGGAACTGAGGTTGCTCAAATATTTCATCGAGCATGAAGGCATGGTACTGACCCGCAGCCAGATTCTGGAAGATGTCTGGGGGGAACAGTCTGCCTTTGTGACAACCCGCACTATCGACAATTTTGTCCTGCGACTTCGTAAGCTGGTCGAGGCCAATCCAGCTGAACCTGTGCACATTGTCTCCGTGCGTGGTGCCGGCTATCGATTCATGCCTGAAGACGTCGTTGACTGATTTTTGTGGACAGGTGTTGCGGTTTCTGCACTGTTTTTTGCCAGAACGCCTTGGAAATCCATATTTTTTGTCACTTTGACACAACTTTGACAATTATATGACGCTTACAAGACACCGGATTCCGACCTCTTGGATAGAATTCCGCAGAAGTGAGGAGATCGGTGAACCCCGATTTCCTGCAAGTGTTAACTATCAGGCACCTGTTAATGTAGATGAGGGCAATCATGTCGAGCGTCATTCTGGATCAACCTGCTGAAGAACAAACAGCTGCGGTAACCCAACCTAAGAAATCAAAAAAACGCGAAGAGCGGGAACAGATCCTCGCCAAATTTCATAAAGAGAATTTGCACTGGGGTAATGTTGACTGGGTCGTCCTGATCTGGATGGCTGGAATTCACATTGGCGCGGTTGCAGCTCTCTTTTTTATCTCCTGGCAGGCAATTGTGACCTGTCTGGTGCTGCACTGGGCAACCGCCAGTATCGGGATCTGTCTGGGATACCATCGCTATCTCTCACATAAATCATTTAAGCTCAGAGCTCCTGCGGAATTCTTTGTGCTGCTGTGTGGAGTTCTCTCCGGTGAGGGTTCACCCTTAACCTGGGCAGCAACACACCGATTACATCATCAGAAGTCAGATAAGCACGGCGATCCCCATTCTCCTTTTGAAGGAAACTGGTGGTCTCACCTGTTGTGGCTGTTCGTCTATCGGGATAAAGAACTCAACGATAAATTCGCCGATCACTATATCCCCGACTTTAAAAATCGCCCGATGATTCAGTTCTTCGAAAAAACCTACCCACTGTGGCTGATTGGTTCCGGCTTTGCCATGTATGGAATTGGTTACGCCATGGGCGGAAACTTTATGGGCTGGTCGATGCTGCTCTGGGGTTTGTGTGCCCGGATGGCCTTTGTTTACAACTCCACCTGGTTTGTAAACTCTGCGACTCACCTGTGGGGCTATCGTAACTACGAAACCACAGATCAGTCTAAGAACCTGTGGTGGGTTGCCATCGTCGCTTACGGCGAAGGCTGGCATAACAACCATCATGCACATCCTTCTGTAGCTCCCGCGGGGCACCGGAAATGGGAAATCGATATTACCTGGTGGTCAATCAGAGCCTTAAGAGCCATCGGTATGGCCTACGACGTCAACGATCGGATTCCTGAGAAGAATGCAGAACCGGAAATTGATCCGGAACCGGGCAAAAACGGAATCGTGGTTGCTAAATAAACGAGACAGATTACAAAAATGAAAGCCCTGACTGGTGAGAACCGGTCAGGGCTTTTTTGTTGTACTGACTTTATGAGTTTTACGGTTAACTACCTGATGGGTGACACCGAATGCAATTCGGTGTTGTCGCAGACAACAAGAGGTGGCAGTGTGGAAGCAGTCGGGTGAGAATGTGCGCCTCATACTATCTGTTGATAAATATTTGACGCTTTATTTTGAAGTGAACGAGCCAACTGGGACCTCCTGCTCGCTTCGCTCGGCCCGAATTTCATTCGTGCTTACCCATTTCTCTCTTACGTGTCATTTCGTGATTTTCGTGGTAGTAAAATCTCTGCCAGATCACATTCCCGTGTGGCGCTCTTGAGGGAGTTTCTGTAGGGACTGGATACACGGGTAACACACGTTCGGACACATGGGTGACACTCGTGTAAACTTTGATGCGAGGCCATTGATTCAAGCTGAAACAGGCAGGTTGAAGTACGCTTTTTGATTACGAAATCTGTTCCAGAAACCCCGGGCGTAAAACGTTTTCACACCACTGGGAGGCCAGCAGCAGATCGTCAAATTTATCAGGGTGACCCGTGATTTGAATCGCCAGCGGTAAGCCGTCCGCTGTGACAGAGACCGGGATCGAAAGTGTGGGAAAGCCGGTCATGCTCCAGGGGGCATTCATACAAGGGTTGCCGGTTGTTTCCGGACCGGGGGCTGGTCCCACGGTCGCGGGAGAAATCAGAATTTCCGCACGGGCGAAGCACCTTCGCGTGACTTGCGAGATCAGATTCTGGTAGTCCAGGCAGGCCGCAAAGCGTTCCTGCGAAAGTTCCCTGCCTGCATCGAGCACCTGGCTGATGGCGGGGCCGTAGAATTTCCCGTTCCGATCGTAGTCTGCGCCCATATTCTGTACCATTTCAAATTGCATCAGATCCCGATGGTAGTCCAGGATCGATTCAAATTCCTTTGGCAGCGGGCAATCTCTGATGGGAGCACCGGCAGTTTCCAGTATGCTTCTGACTGATTTAAGAGCCTGTTGCATTACTGGATCTGCCCTGCTCTCAAAGAAGTCTGTCAACCAGCCGATGCGGGGCGCAGCGGTAACTGGTTCAATCAACAGTGGCAGATACGTGGCCTGGTCGGTCATGCCATCCAGCAGGATGACCAGGTCAGCAACGGTGTGAGCGAGTGGGCCGACATGATCCAGGTGTTCAGAAAGCATGATCGATCCCCGGCGCTCGACCATGGCGAAAGTCGGTTTCAGACCGGCGACGCCGCAGAACGAAGCGGGTCTGATGATGGAACCGCCTGTTTGCGTGCCGACGGCTGCCAGGCACATGCCGGCGGCGACGGCAGCCGCGGACCCGCTGGAAGAGCCTCCGGGCGTGTGATCCTGGTTCCAGGGGTTCCGTGTGGGCGAAGGGTCGAAACAGGCTAACTGCGTGGTGTCGGTTTTGCCGGGGAAGATCGCCCCTTCCAGACGCAGATTTTCAACGAGGGTGGCATCCTGGGACACAGGTGATTGATCGCGGCTCTCCAGGCCGCCCCGGGTGGGCATGCCTTTCACATCGATGATGTCTTTGACGCCGATCGGGATTCCATGTAAAGGCCCGCGCCAGCGTCCCCGCTGGAGTTCCTGGTCCAGTAAGTCCGCACGCTGAAAAGCGGCCTCACGATCGAGGTATGCCCAGGCATGAAGGGCAGGTTCTTTTTCCTCTATATTCTGAAAGCATTCTGTCAGGAGTTCGCGGCAGGAGAGTTCGCCGGCTTTAAGCGCCTGTTGTGCGTCGGCAATGGTTCGGGGAGGTGTCTGGTACAGATTCATAATTCGTTTCTGATGCGTAGGAGTGGATTATCGCAGTATTTTAAGATTTTCGGCGATTCAGTGCGGGAAATCAAATGGCAGTGGGTTGACGATCGGGAATTTAGCTCCATAATGCATGGTTCAGGCGTTGAATCGCTATCAATCAGGGGGCGAGAAGCTGTCTCCGAGTATGGTGGGGTAGTCATTGACCGGGTCAGATCTTAACCGAAGCAGCCCACATTGGTTTATTCCAGGTGTACGAGGAGGCAGCTTTTCGCCCCTTTTTATTAGACTGTATCCAGTTTATCCGTAGCGTCTCCAGGGCCATTTGGACCGAGTATGTTAGATTGCGAACGCTATGATTCAATGCGATATACTCTGGAAGCTCCTCATTCACGTTACGATCGCAAATTGATTACCACCTCTCACTGGATAAACGGATCAGAGTCACTTATTGTAAGTGACTGAGCAGCAGGTTGCTCTTCGTTTCCCCGTTTCTTTGTCTCTTTCTGATTTCGATGTCTGATAACAGGTATGTCCAGTAAATCGATGCAGTATACAGTGTTGGCCCGTCGCTTCCGGCCTCAGAATTTCTCGGAAGTCGTAGGACAGGGAATGGTTGCCCAGGCGCTGCAGAATGCCATTCGCGGTGATCGCGTGGCACACGCCTATTTGTTTACCGGCGCGCGGGGTGTGGGTAAAACTTCGATGGCCCGTATTCTGGCGAAAGCGTTGAATTGCCCTCATACACAGGATGGGATTCCGTGTGGCGAGTGTGAGGTCTGTCAGAATATTGCTGTCGGCAGTGATGTGGATGTATTGGAAATCGATGGTGCTTCCAATCGTGGGATTGATGATATCCGTTCGCTGCGGGCGAATGTGAATGTGCGTTCGATGCGATCAAAATATAAGATCTATATCATCGACGAAGTTCACATGTTGACCAAGGAAGCGTTCAATGCCTTGCTGAAAACGCTGGAAGAACCGCCTCCGAATGTAAAGTTCATCTTCTGTACGACCGAGCCGAATAAGCTGCCCGATACGATTCTTTCCCGTTGTCAGCGTTTCGATTTCGGGTACATTGAAGAAAACAGCATCTGTGATCGTCTCAAGCAGATTGCCGAAGCCGAACAGGTCAGCGTGGCTGATGACGCCATTCAACTCGTCGCCCGCCGCGCGGGTGGATCGATGCGGGACAGCCAGTCTATTTTTGATCAACTGCTGTCTTTTGGCGAATCGCATCTGACGGCAGAAAGTGTGCACAGAATTCTGGGGACGGCCAGTGATGAACGGCTGATTGAACTTATCGACGCTTTGATTGAACAAAAGCGGGATGTGGCACTGACGCACTTTGATGCCGCTTTGAATGCCGGCGTGCAGTTGAACGAGTTTGTCGATCAGCTGCTGAATTATCTGCGTGATTTATCTGTCGTGGCAACAGGAGCGTCGCAGGTCACCCTGCTCTCGATCTCGGAGATGAATCGAGCCAGTCTGCAGCGTCAGGCGGAAGCCTGGGGAATTCAAACCTGTCTGGCCGCGTTTCAGATTCTGAATGAAGCCCGTAACCGGATGTTTCGTGCCAGTCACGGTCGCGCACTGGTGGAACTGGCATTGATACGAATGTCTCTCCTCGAAGATCTGGACCTGTTGAGCCGTTTTCTGTCATCCGGAGGTCAGATACCTGCTGCCCCGGCAGCAGTGCGGCAAGCTTCCCCTTCTCTCTCTGCAGCTGCGGTATCCCAACCCGTTTCTGAGCCCCCCATTACCCCTCAAGAGAGTACTGAGCCCTCGTCCGATCAAAAAAAAATTGAAAAAAAAAATGAAATTGAATCGCCTGTAGCGTCAGAATCGATTGAAAGTTCCCCCCCTGCCGCAGAAACAGTTCCTTTTCGACCCGGAATGGAAAGTTTATTGTTGTCGCAACTTATTGAAAACACAGAGGATTTGTTAAAAGATTCCCTGAAAGGTGTGACGTCAATAGCAATTTCTGGGCCGAAACAGCTGGATTTACAATTCTCTAAGAGCTATAATTTCTCAAAGCAATACTGCGAACGGCCTGAAATGCTGGCCCGACTCGAAAATTCGCTGGAAAAGGTGACAGGTGAACGGATTAAAATTCGTTTGATTGTGCTGGAACCAGCGACTGAAAACGAGAATGCAGATGACAAACAAAGCAGACCATCGATGGCTCAACAGCGAGCAGAACAGCGTGAACTGGCCCCTGCCACGGATCATTTTCTGCAGGAAGCCCTTTCCGTGTTTAACGCGCAAAGTGTGAGAGTCGATGTTTTAAAAGTCCAGGCAGAAGAGAAAAAAGAGGATTCGTGACCATGTTCAAAGGACTGGGAAATATCGCCGGCATGATGAAGCAGTTTTCAGAAATGCAGGGCAAAATGACGGAGATGCAGGAAAAACTGGGCAAGCTTCGCTTTGAAGGCTCTGCCGGTGGTGGAATGGTCAACGTGGAAGCAAATGGCCAGCAGAAGGTTCTGGGAGTCAAGATTGACCAGACTCTGCTGGAGAGCGGTGACCGGGAAATGCTGGAAGACCTGATCACAGCGGCGACCAACCAGGCTTTAGATAAAGCGCGCGAGGGGGCTGCAGAAGAAATGTCTCAAATCACGGGAGGGATGAATATTCCCGGGCTGGATGAAGCACTTTCGAAATTCAATCCTAATTCCTGAACTGGTACGCGTGCCCTACCCGTTCGGTTCCATTTTCTTTACGGACAGCACTCCGTCTGTTTCAAGTTTTTGAAGAGTCTTTTTATGTCGCTACGTGGAAGAGAGAGTCAGTCTCATCCTTATGGTTCCAGTGTGGGTCAACTGATTGATCAGTTTGCGACCCTGCCCGGAATCGGTCGTAAATCGGCTGAGCGGCTTGCGCATTACATCCTGTCGATTCCTGAACCGGAAGCCCGCCAGCTGGCAGATGCGATCAACGCCGTCAAGCAGTCCGTGCGTCCCTGTTCCGTCTGTTACAATCTTACCGAACAGGAAGTCTGTACGATCTGTTCCGATTCCCGGCGTGATAAGAAACTGGTCTGCGTTGTAGAGTCCCCGAGGGATGTGGTCTCGCTGGAAGCGACCAGTTCGTTTCAAGGCGTATATCATGTATTACAGGGACGGATTTCACCGCTGGAAGGAATTGGGCCGGAAAATCTGACGATCAATGCCCTGATTCGACGCGTCAAGCAGGATGGCGTAACCGAAATCATCATGGCCACTAACCCGACGCTGGAAGGGGATGGAACTGCGCTTTATATTTCCAATCTGCTGGAGCATGAAAATGTGGAAATCACCCGACTTGCCCGCGGTATTGCTTCCGGGAGTGTGCTAGAGTTTGCTAACAAAGAGATGTTATCTGATGCCCTGCAGGGGCGGCAGAGGTTTTGAGTTTGATCGTTTTTCATTTGTTAAAATTTTGTAAGACAACAACAGGTTTGGATTCGGATAATACATGCATCTGAATATTTCACAACAAATGAAACTGGGCCAGCAGATGAAGCTGGCCCCCAGGATGATCCAGTCCATGGAGATCCTGCAGCTCCCTTTACAGGCGCTGGAAGAACGCATCGATCAGGAGCTGGCGGAGAATGTCTGCCTGGAACGGATCAGCGACAACGAGAATACCCCTGAAACCGAGTCGGAACAGATGCGGGAGCAGGCCAACTCAGATTCCAACAGTCATGAAATTGACGAAAAGGAAATGGTTGCCGGCAGCGAGCAGAATAATGAATCCGATTTTGAACGACTGCTCGAGATGGCCGAACAGTGGCCTGAAGACAATGTGACCTCTGCGACGAAACCTTCGTCTAACCGCGTCAGCGAAGATATTGAACGCAATAACGATGCCGTCGCGAATATTACCGAACGACAGCAGACAATCAACGAATACCTGATCGAGCAGTTTCATTACTTCAACTGCTCTCCGGAAGTGAAAGAGTTTGGCGAATACCTGATACAGAACCTGGACCATAACGGCCGACTGCAGAGTTCGCTGCCTGAAATCGTGCAGGTGTATGGGCAGAAAATTACACAGGAAGAAGCGGAAACCGCGCTGTCGCTGATTCAGAAATGTGATCCGCCTGGCGTCGGTGCCCGCGACCTGCAGGAATGTCTGCTGCTGCAGTTGAAACCAGATGCCCCGTATCGCGATGTACTGGTTACTCTGATCACCGCACACCTGGATGACCTGGGACAAAATCGTCTGCCTGTGATTCAGCGCAAGACCGGCTATTCGATCGACATGATCAAAAATGCCATGTCTTATCTGCGCTACCTGGATCCGTTTCCCGGTCGTGGATTTGAATCAGAACCGGTACTCAAGGTGACGCCGGATGTGTTTGTCAAACTGGATAAAGACGGCAAGTACGTGGTTGAGCTGGAAAACGAATACACGCCTCCCCTGCGGATCAGCAGGGGATATGCTCAAATGCTGCGCAACAAAGCTGACGATCAGACCAAAGAATACATCAAGAAAAAGATCGATGCTGCCAAGTGGTTAATCGAAGCCATTGAGCAGCGACACAGTACGTTGAAGCGGGTCGCACAGGCGATCGTAGACTTTCAGACCGAGTTTCTGGATAACGGCCCTGAGTTTATCGTCCCGTTAAAAATGCAACAGATTGCTGATGTGGTTGGCGTGCACGTGACCACGGTCTCCCGGGCAGTCGATGACAAATGGATTCAGACTCCCCGCGGGCTGTATCCTCTCAAACGCTTCTTTGGCGGCGGCACAAAAACCTCGGACGGTGAAGACGTTGCCTGGGGCATTATTCGTCTGAAACTCAAAGAAATCATTGACGGGGAAGATAAGAATAAACCCCTCAGTGATGATGCACTCGTGGATGCCTTATCCAAAGAAGGCTATAACCTCGCACGCAGAACGGTCACGAAGTATCGGAAAGCAATGAATATCCCATCATCACGTCAACGGCGCGAATATTAATCGCTCACCCGTAACAGGCTGGTTACAACTGATGCTTCCAGCCTGTATTATCCAGTGGTGTTGTGGAACCGTCTGTCTGCTGCAGCAAGGCACCCTGCCCTGCTGTGATTTCTCCGATATGAGTCAATGGGATGGAAAGTGGATTCTGGTCCCGCAGTCGCTGCCCCTGTTCTGCAGAGACGGTAAACAGCAGTTCGAAGTCTTCGCCGTCTGAGAGTGCCTTCTGTAGACGCTCTGCGTCTGTCAACTCAGAAGAGACGCGCGGGCTGATCGGGACCTGTTTCGACTGGATGACTGCACCGACATCCGATTCTGCCAGAATGTGTTGCAGGTCAGATGCCAGGCCGTCACTCACATCGATCATGGATTTGATCGTTACGGTTTCCATCAGAGCGACAGCTTCCCTGACGCGAGGTTGAAATGTCAGATGATGGGATTCCAGGCTTCCGCCGAGAGCGCCGGTCACAAAGATCCAGTCGCCTGGTTGAGCGCCAGAGCGTTTGATGGAGTGTGACTGGTCTGCGGTTCCAATGATGGCAACATTGATGACCAGGGGGCCGTCCCAGCTGTTTGTATCACCACCGGCTAGTTGGGTCTGGAATTCTGCAGCCAGTTCCATGATCCCCTGCATCACTGATTTGGCAAATTTAGATCCTCGTGATCGAGGCAGCGCCAGGCTGACCAGGGCTGAGTGAGGAGATCCGCCCATGGCCGCGATATCACTCAGGTTGACCGCCAGTGCTTTGCGGCCGGCAAGTTCCGGAGTCGCGGGGGGAAATGTGAAATGAGCCCCCTCCATCAGCATATCGGTCGCCAGCAGCAGTTCTGAGTGGGCCGGCGGTTGCAGTATTGCTGTATCATCGCCAATCCCCAGCAGGTTTGTATGCGACATTCCCTTCTGTGAACGAATCCATTCAATGAGTTCAAATTCGTGAAATGCAGTCATTTGGATATAGTCACGGACAATAAGAGTTCGTTCGAAGGGGGCACAACGCTTGCCTGTCGACAGCCCATCATAACAGTTTCCATTGCCGGACTGCGAGTGTGCGTTATCTCGTTTTTACGACCCAGGCAGGATCAGATCGCTGTCAAAAAAAGAACCCGGCACTCGTGGAAAGAGTGTCGGGTTTGATGGATCAGTATGAACTGATTGATGGATCTATTATAAACTACGGCGTACTGTCCAGATTGAGTGGCAGGTGGCCATAGAGAGTTTCGTTCTTGCGGAGAATGTAAAACTTCAGCGGGTTGAAGCTGGGGAGCTTCGAGTTACTTAGAACATATGATACGTTGCTGAGATTAACCGTTTCCCAGATATGCAGTCCCACCAGAATGTCGCCGCGACGCATGCCGTTCATGGCTGCCGGGCTCTGGGGGCGAACTTCTTCGATCAGCATCCCACCCTCATAGCGGGGATTAAGCATATGCTTTTGTGTTTCAGGAACTTTGCTGATACGGATTCCCAGGACTTCCCATGTCTTTTCCAGTGTGGGATCGTTTGAGATTTCATTATTCTGAGCCCGCACAATGGGGGCACTGACAGGTGTTGTGCGAACAACAGAACCACTGTCTGCCAGTGTGATCTGAACCGTCTGCGTTTTCTCTTCCCGGCGAATCAGCAGGTCGATTGTATCACCGGGCTTGTGTCCCATGAAGGCTCGTTCCAGGTCAACACGATCAACTACGTTGACCGAGCCAGCCTTCATGACAATGTCATTTTTCTGCAGACCGGATTTTTCAGCGGGGCTGTCTTTGGCTGGCTGTCCGAGTACCAGCATCTGTTTGTCACCCTGTTTGATATCGTTCGCCAGAATTCCATGGTAGGTATGATCCAGTAATTCCGTACTGATCAGGTCAGCAATGATTTTGCGGGCATCGTCGATGGGAATGGCAAATCCAATTCTCTGGGCACCGGCACGAATTGCGACGTTAATCCCCACGACTTCACCATCAAGGTTCAGTAGTGGACCACCACTGTTACCAGGGTTGATGCTGGCATCGGTCTGAATCAGGTTCTTGTAGGATTGTTTTTCGTTCACTTCGACATCACGGGAAAGCGAACTGATGATACCTGATGTGACCGTGTGTTCGTATCCGAACGCGTTGCCCACGGCAATCACGGTTTCGCCCAGCATCAGGTCTGATGACGTTCCGGGAGGCATCACCGTCAGTTTTTTGTTGGGATTGATTTTGATTATCGCAAGATCTTCACTCTGATTCGATGAAATGATCCGCGCATTGTAGGTGCTGCCATCCATCATCGTGACGCGCAAAGAGTCAACTCCATCAATCACATGGTGATTTGTGACGATGTATCCACGGGGGTCAACGACGATACCGGTTCCCATCCCATTGACTTTGCGGTTTTTTCCAGAACCGAAAAGCGAGTCTTCTGAACGCGCTGTCTTCTCACTGTGAATATTAACCACAGAAGTTTTTGCACGTTCAATAGCGCGAACAAGGGGTGTTTTCCGTACGTCGGAGGCAACACTGTCCTCACATAATGCAACTGATCCTGTTACGATCAGAACAGTGCACACAGTGAGTTTATAAAAGCACTTAATCATTCGGTGGCTCAGTTCATCGAGGTGGCGGTGCGATTGCTCGCGATTCCTAGTTCCATCTACCGACCGGAGGCGATCCATCAATGCTCCGTAGAACTGCATATCGGAATGATTACTTGAGCGCCTTAATCAGGGCCAAACTCTGTGGAATAGTTTACCTAGTTCACAAGTCGTTATTCTGGGTAAAAGGTGCCGATTAAATGGCCTGCAGTTTTGATAAATGACTGCGGCTTTTCAGAAATGGCTCATGTCGGCAGAGACGGAGGCAGCCGGATGCTGTCAGATTCAGCGAGATAGACGTAAGTGGAGCGACTGCAGACTTCTGCGAAGTGAATCTTGAGAATGATTTCAATTATTTGTGATTTTATCGAGTTTCATTTTTAACACTTTTTTCTGCTCAACAGGGGCTTTCTGAATTGCCTGGGTGAGGGTATGGGATGCTTTGTTCAGCTGCTGGTTTGCCTGATAGGATGTCGCCAGTGTGTCCAGTAGATTCCAGTCTTCAAAGCGGGTCAGTTCACAGGCTTTTTCAGCATGAGATACTGCCAGTTCAGAGTTTTGAAGTTTCTCGTCAGCACAGGTTGCATATAACCAGGCCAGATCGTTATGTGCTACTGCTGAGGAGGGGTTAAGCTCCAGAGCTCTCTGGTAGTCTTTGATCGCCGAATCAAACTGAGCTCGATGTTCCCAGATCGCAGCGCGATTGCTGAATACTTCGGATACGAAGTTGTTGGCTTTGATTGCCTGGTTGAAATCCTGTAGTGCCTGGTCCCACTGGTTCAGTTCCCGATAGGCAATTCCCCGGGCATTTACAGCCGCCACCATTTGCGGGTTCTGCTGAATCGCTTTTGTCAGATCCTCCACTGCCGACTGCAGTTGCTTCTGTTCCAGTCGGATCAGGCCTCGAATGTAATGCGCATTCGCATCTTTGTCATTGAGGTGTATGGCTTGATTCAGATCCTCCAGAGCCAGATCGTACTCTTTCTGTAAACGTCGGATATTTCCCCGATTGACGTAGATGTGGGCATTCTCGGGTTTGAGCTTCAGCGAGGCGGCAAAGTCAGAAAGAGCTGCAGGATAGTTCTTCAAAACCTGCTGGGCTATACCTCTTAAATGATAGCGCTCGGCGGTAGGCTTGGTTTCGATAAACTGATCCAGAATAGAAATCAGTTCCTCCGGTGCTTTCAGGTCAGCTACATTAATCCAGCCTCCCCTTAAAGGAATCCAGAGCCATTCCTCGTTTCGCTGGGTTGCGACAAGAACTTCCCCCGGGTTCAGCTGACTGATGAGCCCTTCCCCTGTCTTCAGTTCTGCCCCTTTGGTCGCCACGATCATCGTCTGAGAGAAAATCTCCGGCTGCTCACAATAAGTGTGATTATGGGCATGTAAAATGACTGCCAGCAGCAGAGCAGACTGAATCACATTGTTTGTAAATGTAGCGTTCATCAATGTTTGCCAATACTGTCTCAACGGTATATCTCAGAGAATTGTTAGTTTTTTGATATAATTAGTATAATTCGTAGAATTCCTATATTAACATGTTATTCTATACTGGTGTTCGACTCTTTCCCAAACTAAAGGGAATTAGAAAACAGAGAATATTCATTTTTTAGCATTATGAATTTCAAAACAACATGAAAGGGGAGGAAAGTGAAACCAACGTTTAAGATACTTTGTGCTGTGGGAGCCATCATGATGATGACCTCAGCAGCCCAGGCGGGAAAGTGTCACTCGCAGCAGTGTTGCGTGAGTGCAGCCCCCTGTGTGAGCGGCTGTAATCCATGCGCGACGGTTGCATGTAAACCAGCCTGTAAAACTGTGGAACGCACGGTGATGGTTCCGGAAATGGTCACCGAAGTCCGTAAAGTCAACTGCACTGCCTATCGCACCGAAACGCGTCAGCGGGATGTCACAATCTACGAAAAAGTCCCTGAGATCAAAGAGGTGGAACATTCTTATACCGTGATGGTACCCGAAGTACGGACCCGCGAAGAAAAGTATGTGGTCTGCAAACCGGTCTGGCAGACTTCACAAAAGACATATACGGTCAATGTGCCTTATTATGAATCAAAAACCGGAGTCCGCCAGGTTCAGAAAACTTTCTGGAAGGATGTTGAGCAGGAATACATGGTCAACGTTCCCTACACCGAAAAACGGACAGCAACCCGCCAGGTTCAAAAAGTGGTCATGAAGGATGTGGTTCAGGAATACACGGTAAATGAACCTTACACAGTCAAGCGACAGGGAACACGAACTGTGATGAAATGCGTCCCCGTGAAACAGTATCACACCGTCTGTGAAGATCAGGGACACTGGGAAGACCGTCCCATCGAAACCGCCTGCCCTGCTCCGGCCTGTGGCAGTTGTGGAACCTGTGGCGACTGTTGCCAGCCAGCCTGTACCCCCGTCTGCACACAGCGGGTCTGGGTCCCTAAGATCGTACAGAAACAGGTCGAATACACAGCCTATCGTCAGGAATGCGAGCAGGTTCCCTTTACCTATGAAGTTCAACTTTGCAAAGCGGTCAAGAAAACCAGAACGGTCAAAGTCTGTGAAACCGTCTGTGTACCCGAAAAATACACATACGATGTCCAGCTCTGCCGACAGGAAAAAAAGACACGCATGGTGAAAGTCTGCGAAGTCAAATGCGTTCCCCAGGAATACACCTACCAGGTACAGAAATGCCGACAGGAAACACGTACCTGTGACGTGAAGGTCTGCTCTCTGGTCAAAGAGGAAAAAACTCGGCTGGTGAACTTCACTGTCTGTGTGCCTCAACAGAAAACCTGCACACGCAAAGTCACCGTTTACAAATGCGTGCCTAAAGTCGTGCAGCAGTCTTATACTGTCTGTGTTCCATACACGGTACAGAAAGAAGTTCAGGTTCAGGTCTGTCGACAGGTGGCGAAGAAAATCGCTGTCCAGGTACCGGACTGTGCTCCCTGTGCAACAGGTTGCTCTACCTGCAATTAACTTATGAATCAGGCTTTCTGATCCGGATTCATTTCAACGCTGATCAGCCTCATACTTTCAGGTATGAGGCTTTTTTTATAGACTGGATGCTGTGGCGCTTACAATACTATTTCAGCAATGAGAAGAGTGATGACAGAATCTGCATTGAATGCAAATCGACCCGAACGATTTCAGGACGAGTTCGATAGCCTGCTCCAGACGATTTCGAAGCTGTCGGAAAACAGTGATTCAGAGACAGCCTGGCCGGCGGAAGCCTGGCACGAGATCAGGCAGGCGGGCGTTCTGGGCTGGAATGTTCCCCTGGAATTCGGCGGGACCGATTTGAATTCCGTGGAGATGACTTACGGCTACATCAGACTTGCAGAAGCCTGTCTGACGACGACTTTTGTACTGACTCAGTTCAATGCTGCCTGTCAGCGGATTAACTGGTCCCAGGACCAGGAAATGAAATTGAGCGTTTTTCGGGAACTGGCAGCGGGCGAAAAATTTGCCACGGTCGGAATTTCACACCTGACCACTTCCAGGCAGCACTTGAGTAAACCGACCGTGACAGCAGAGAAAGTCACTGACGGCTGGAAACTGGATGGGTTTGTTCCCTGGGTGACGGGGGCAGTCCATGCCGACTACATCGTCACCGGTGGCGTGTGTGAGGACGGGACTCAGATCCTGGCACTGGTTCAGACCGATCGTGAGGGAGTCGCTCCTCAGCCCCCAATTGAAATGCTGTCGATGACGGGTTCGCAAACCGGCGCAGTAAAACTCGATCAGGTCATTGTTCCTGAGAAGTATCTCATTGCAGGACCTGTCGAGAATGTGATGAAGCGGCCCGACGGCCAGGGAGGCGCCGGCTCTTTGACGACGTCTGCCCTCGCGCTGGGAGTCGCCCGCAGAGCGATCACAAAACTGGGAGAGGAGGCTGAGAATCGCCCTGATCTGCTGGAAATCTATCAGCCCTTGAACGCCGAGTGTGAAGGCATCTGTGCCGAAATGTTTGAGACCCTCAAGGCGGGCACCCTCAATGGCGGTTTTTCGGAAAAGATTCGTGGCCAGTCAAACTCACTGGTCCTGCGTGCTTCTCAGGCATTACTGGCGGCGGTCAAAGGAGCCGGTTTTGTCAAAGGGCATCCCGCAGAGCGCGCCATTCGCGAGGCCATGTTCTTTCTGGTCTGGTCCTGTCCACAACCGGTGGTCCATGCCAATATGAAAGAGTTCGCCTGCGTACTCGATTAGACGGTACCCCGACTTTCGGTGACGGAACCGGCTCACTTTTCGCCGGCGAGTGCTTCCGCGAGATTAATCACATGATCCCGCACGCGGCGTAAGGCGTTCAGCGTCGATGTGTATGAGACGTTGATATACGGGTCGACTTTTTCTGCCGAGAGGTAATCCAGGTGTTCCCGCTGCAGCGTCTTGACTTTGTGCTTGATTTCGGTGCCTGAGCGAATCGTCGCAGAAACTACGTCGGTGTGAGAGTGCTGATAGGCGGTGGTGACATGGTTCAGCTGTTTTTCGACCATCGTGAGCAGATCCAGCAGTGAGTTATTATGGGGGTCATCAAAGACCCTGCCCTGCTTGTTTAGTTTGAGTCTGAATTTGGCAATTCGCTGCAGGTAATCGCTGATGGACTCGTATTCATCCGCCATTCGCAACTGGCAGCGTCCTTTGGAAATCACATCCTGAGTCAGATCCATGGCGAGCAGATGGGTGATGTAGCTGGTAATTTCATCCTGCATCTGATCGAGTGCTTCTTCATGCTGAAACAGTTTCTCAACGTCCTGGGGATCAGGCGTTTTTTGAGACAGAATTCGATACAGTATGTGAGCCATTTCATCGCAGATCACACCCATCTTAATCACTTCGGCCCGTGATTGATTTATGGCGAGCGCCGGTGTTTCCAGAATGCGAATATCAAGGCTTTTGAGGTGGGCAATTTCCTGTGGCTTATCTTTCACGACTCGTGTGAGCAATGTTGCTATTTTACCGGCAAAGGGGAGGAACACGAGAGTGTTGACGATATTGAACACGGAGTGTGTCGCTGCAATTGCAAGTGCAGTCGAAGGATAAGTGGGCGTATCTCCTACCATGACGACTTCAGTCACGTCGACATCAATCAGCCACGGAATAAATTTGACATACCAGAAAAAGATCGTCGAAACCCAGAGAACCCCGCCAATATTAAACAGAAAATGGAAGTAGGCAGCGCGGCGGGCATTGGTTGTAGTACCGATTGATGCCAGAAGCGCGGTGACCGTCGTCCCAATATTTTCTCCCAGAACCAGGGCGGCTGCCGTTTCAAAGGGGATCAGCCCGGCACTGGCGGCTGAGAGTGTGATCGCCAGCGTGGCGGAAGAAGACTGCACGAGCATCGTCAGGATACAACCGACGAACATACACTGATACAACCCAATGAACGAGTTGGCTTCAAAATGTTGGAACCAGAGCCTGAATTCAGGTACGTCCTCCAGAAATTCACAAGCATCTTTCATCAGTTCCAGGCCGAAGAAAACCATGCCGACACCCATGGTTGCTAAAGCAGTGTAGCGCAGTTTTTCATTTTTGGAAAACAGATAGACTAAGGAGGAAACCCCTAAAATGGGCAGACCATATTTACCGATCTTTAATACCAGGATCAAACCGGTGGAGGTCGTACCAATATTCGCACCCATAATCACGCCAATCGCCTGAGTCAGAGACATCAGCCCCCCGTTCACGAACCCGACGGTCATAACGGTGGTCACAGAACTGGATTGGACCAGCACGGTGACCAGGAACCCGACGAAAGTCGCCAGGATCCGGTTATTGGTGACGGCACCGATCAGCCGCCGCAAACTGGCGCCTGCAATCGATTGAAGCCCCTGGGACATGTATTTCATTCCCAGAAGGAAGATCCCCAGACCTCCAATGAGGGTGGTCGTCATTTCAAACATTGTGTCTCTGAACCTATCGTATTGGTGTTTACCCCCAAAGAATCTGACCGGGGCAACTGGAAGGTGTTCATATGAATTGGTTTGTGTTAAGTTTGTGCTTATTTATTGTGAAGATCTGTTAATAATACAAGGGTCCGAACGGACTGTCTTTCAAGACAGAACTAAAATTATGGGGCTGATCCTTGTCTGTTGGAGTCTCTGACGGTAAATCAGTTCATAGACCGTTCTGAAACTGGTTCACGCCACGACAAACAGAGGGATCGGGAAACCTGTTCAGGTATCAGGGAAATGAGCCCCCGTAGCTCAATTGGATAGAGTGCTGGCTTCCGAAGCCAGAGGTTGCTGGTTCGAGCCCAGCCGGGGGTAATTTTGCTTTAGTGTGTCTTTGATGCACGTAGCACCGATCCAGAACGCCATTCTAATAATGAGGGACAGGTCAAATAAAAAATTCAATGACCTGACACCTTTTATCTCTTCAGTTGCTATCCCCCACTTTTGACATTCAATAGTAATGATGGCATTGATGTTGTACCGTCTTTTGAAATGACTACGTACGGCTGGCCTCGACGCCAGTATGTCCGATTGAACCTGGATTTCGGATCGGGCATCAAGTGATACTGATACCGTCCAGGAGTTAAAGGCCAGTCGGAATGAGCAATACCAGTTTCGTCAGTAACGAAACTGAAAAATCCACCATCACCTCCATCAGGACCGATCAACGTCATACCAACAATTACGTTTGAGACAGGTTTATCACGGTCAGCAGAAAGCACCTTTGCTATCGGACGGCCGCTGGCGTTCGTCTGCTGTCGTAAAACATCCTTGTAATACTTTGCGTGCCGATTTTGGATTTCCAACTGCTTTACATGCCGCAGCGCAAAGAAGATTGATATCAGGACCAGTGAGGCGAGAAGACAGGCTACAATTTTACGTCGAGTTTTCAGCATGTTCATTGCATTGATCCCAATATTGCTCCTGATGGACAGAACCTGATTTCAGATCAGCTCTTTAATCGGTGCCCCGTGGGGCAGGATGGGCATGGGGCGGCCGCTGAGGTCGAGGAACTCGTGGTTCTGGTCGATGCCCAGGAAGTGATAGACGGTTGCCAGCAGATCATTCGGATCGAGCTTGTTGTCTTTGGCGTATTCCCCTTTGGCGGTCGTGGAGCCGATCACCTGTCCCATCGGAGCGCCGCCACCTGAGACCAGAACGGACATCGCACCCGGCCAGTGATCACGGCCTGGCTGCATCACCTTGCTTTTCGTTCCTGGTTGAACGGTAATGCGAGGTGTGCGACCGAATTCTCCGGAGACGACGAGCATGACTTTTTTGTCGAGCCCGCGGCTGTAGATATCTTCAATCAAAGCTGCGACAGCCCGGTCAAAATGGGGCATCCGCACGCCCAGATCATAATACAGGTCACCGTTGATCGCGTGGATATCCCAGTTACCATGGATGCGGTTTTTCTGCGTGCCGGGTACATCCGGGTTATTCATATACATGGTGACAAAGCTGGTACCTGCTTCGACCAGTCTTCGCGCGAGTAAAGCACGCTGGCCCCATTTATGGCGGCCGTATCGGTCGCGGGTGGCGTCGCTCTCCTGTGACAGATCAAAGGCTTCTCTTGCCTTTTCGCTGGTGAGCATTCCCAGCGCCTGCTCATTGATGTTGTCCATCGCCTGCATGGAACCATGCAGGTCGACGTCTCGGCGGAAATGATCAAAGGATTTAAGTAGCCCCAGTCGGTCATCAAGGCGGTCCTTGACACTGTTGGAAACAGACAGGTTGGGTACTGTGTAACCCGGGGCGCCCGGATTACCGCCCACGACAAACGGCATAGCAGATTCACCAAGATAGGCACTGCCTCCTCCATAAGCGCGAGCGGAACTGGCGACGTAGTTGGGAACTCCCACTTTTCGCTGCTCGCGCATTTTGGCAACAACGGGTCCGACTGTCGGAAATTCTGAAATGGGACTGACACTCTGTGTTTTGCGGCCACTGAGAAAGCGGACTGAACCTCGCGCATGCTGCGAATCTTCATGCGAGATCGAACGGATGATCGAAAATTTGTCGGCGACCTTCGCATGGTGAGGCAGCAGTTCACAAATTTCTATTCCAGGTGTATTCGTCGCGATCGGGTTGAGTTGTCCGCGGTAATCGCTGGGGGCATTCGGTTTCATGTCATACGTTTCCATATGACTGGGACCACCCAGCAGCCAGATAAAAATCACCGCGGTGTCTTCCCGGTTCCCTGCCTGGGGATTAAGCGAGTTGGCCAGCACACGCTGACGTTGCAGATCGGCGAGTCCCATTCCCCCCAGCGCCATGTAACCGGCTTCCAGAAAACTGCGTCGTGACAGCGGACCGGGACAGTAAACAGAACGGTCAGCACTCATGGAGTTACCTCTGGCATGCGGAAACGGGCAGGAAAATCAAATGACTTCAAGAAGATCCTGGGGAAGTTCTGAAGCAGGAATTTCGCAGGATTATTAAGTTTTGATTCTAGCCAGATGGAAGGTTACACACAAGTGGGGATTGATGCGTTCGCTGTTTTCCTGCGGATTTGCAGCTCTGAATCCCTTCCCCACAGGCGCGCAGACTGAGCCTGTCGGGGAGTACTGGAACGTTATCAGGAGGCAATTCCGAGGAGTCGGTGGGCGTATTCAGTTGTGGCAGGATGTCAGAAGATTTCAGGCGTGCCGTTCCGTCCGGACAGGGGCAGGAAAGCGCGGGGCGCTTCCTCCGGCTGTCCGATTCTATGGAACCGACTCAGGAAATCGTGCCACAAAAGGCAAGAGAAAACTGTGAGTTTTCCCGGGTTGTTTCCTGTGCGGAAACTTCCTGGGTCACCGTCTGCTTGGCATGCTCGGGACGGGAAATCTGAATCTCCCGGGGAGCGGCGATGCCGATGCGGACGGCTCCTTTTTTGGTATCCAGAATGGTGATCTGGATGTTGTCGCCAATTTGAATCGTTTCGTTGACTTTGCGGGATAAGACCAACATTTGTAGACTCCTTCTAATCAATGTGGAACTGTACTGGGTACGTGAAACAAGCTTGTGGATTGCCTGCAGTGGGGCTCGGAACGGTTCGATTTTGCAATCGTGGGGTCGTTCCGCTTGTTACCGAAATTTTCTCAGGTTCGGTAGGTAGAATCAGGCAACCAAGGGCATTATTGAGCTAGTTGTTCAACTCAATTCAGCAGTAATTTGCTGTTGTGTCTCTCAATATTTAACTATGCGCTCGCACCTCCAGCGGCGAGCATGCGGCCGGCACCTGCCGGGCAAGTAGTTGATTGCTGGCGCGAAATTTAGCTGTTACTCTTTTTTTATGCAATACCAGTTTTTACTTTTTTACAAAATTATTGGTGCTGGTACAGGTTTCAACCAATCCAGGCTTCACTGATAGTACGAAAGTGATTTCCTGAAAGCATTTTAGAATGAATTGAATCTATCTGTTCTTTTTTGCATTCTCTGCTCCGGGGAAATACAATGCAGTGGATGACTGAGCCTGTTTGAGCGCTTCCGGTTTCTTAAATACAGACTTCCCTGCTTTTACTTATCTGAATCAACGAGGGGATGTCTGGCGAAAATCGGATCCAGGCTGAAGTAATTCCTTTTGAAGGGAAACAGGAAATGATCGGATGCCAGAAAGCAACCGCAAGGTTCTGCGACAGACAGGTGATTTTCATCCTGTCTGGTTTGATGCTGATATTACTGCTGCCGCCGGTCTTTTCAGCGGGGGCTGATCCAGCAGAACCAATCGTCGCCCGCCGCCCCGATGTTTCGGAGACAACCGGCACCGGGCTGAGTCTGTCGGCAGAAGCACTCGCGGAGCAGGCGAAGTCCTCTGTCGTTGCCGTCTCATTTGCAGGCCGCGATGGACAGCAGGCCGGACTGGGAACCGGCTTTGTGATCAGCGCTGATGGTCTGATTGCCACGAATCTGCATGTGATCGGCGAGGCACGCCCCATCTCCGTGCAGTTTATGGACGGCAAGAAATATGATGTCAAAGAGGTGTACGCAACCGACCGACAGATGGATCTGGCTGTGCTCAAGGTTGATGCGGAAGATTTGACGCCGTTACCTCTGGCGGAACCCGATTCTTTGAAACAGGGTGCGGAAGTCATCGCGCTGGGGAACCCACAGGGCTTACGTTATAGTGTTGTCAAAGGAGTTAATTCGGGAACCCGGGAAATCGACGGCAAACCCATGATTCAACTGGCGATTCCAATCGAACCGGGAAACAGTGGTGGTCCGGTTCTGGATGCACAGGGATACGTCCAGGGAATTGTGACATTGAAATCTGCAGTCACGCGGAATCTGGGTTATGCGGTGAATATCAGCGCGCTCAAAGTCCTGCTGGAAAAGCCAAACCCGGTTCCCATGAACCGCTGGTTGACGATTGGTACGCTTGACGAGCGGCATTGGAAACCCTTGTTCGGCTCGCGCTGGCGACAGCGTGCCGGTCGCATCATGGTAGAAGGTTTCGGAAGTGGTTTAGGCAGTCGTTCCCTGTGCGTTTCGCAGGAAGATCTTCCCGCGATTCCTTATGAAATTGCAGTGGAGGTCAAACTGGACGATGAGTCCGGTGCTGCGGGACTGATTTTTTACTCGGATGAAAACACGAAGCATTATGGTTTCTATCCCAGTAACCAGAGTTTACGGATCAGCCGCTTTGATGGTTCTGATGTGTTTTTGTGGCGGGTACTGGAAGAGAAGAAATCCAATTCGTATCGCGAAGGAGAATGGAATCAACTCAAAGTCCGCCTGGAAACCGACCGGATACTCTGTTTTGTGAATGATGAGCAGATTTTCGAAATAAAAGACCAGCGTTATACACAGGGGAAGGCTGGTCTGGCCAAGTTCCGGAACACGGTGGCTGCGTTTCGAGGGTTTCAGGTAGCGCGCGAGATTGCTCCCTACCGCCCTTCCAAAGAAACCGCACAGAAAATTCTCGATCTGACAGAAGATCTGCGCGTGGACCGTCCTCCTCACGCTGAGTTGATTGAAGAAGTTGTCAAAGAAACGGATGAGAAACGGGCACAGCAGGCATTGCAGGAGCGGGCGCGGTTACTTACGAAACAGGCGGAGCGTCTGCAGCAACTGGCGCAGTCAATTCATGAACGAGTCGTGCGGGATGATCTACAGCAGCTGTTCAAAAAGCAGAAGGAGTCAGAAATCGATTTACTGACAGCTGCATTGCTGGTCGCGCGGCTGGACAATGCGGAAGTGGAAGTGAAAACCTATCTCAACCAGGTCGCCGGCATGGCAAATGAGATTCAGAAAACCCTGCCCGCCGATGCGAGTCCTAAAGTGAAGCTCAAGGCACTCAACGATTATCTGTTCCAGGAAACCGGTTTTCATGGAAGCCGTACAAATTATTACAGCCGTTCCAACAGCTATATCAATGAAACCATTGAGGATCGCGAAGGACTCCCGATCACCCTGGCAATTCTGTATATGGAACTGGGAAGCAAACTGGGACTCGACATTGAAGGCGTCGGGTTACCCGGGCATTTCGTGGTCCGAGTGAACTCTACCGCAGAAAAAGGAGAGCTGGTTGACGTCTTTGAGCGTGGCGAAGTGGTGAGCGAAGATGCCGCCAGGGCAATCATTGTTTCCGCAAACAGTGGTCGTTTTGATGAAGAGTTTCTGAAAGCTCAGCCCAAAAAGGAAATCATCAAACGCATGCTGCGGAACCTGTTAAATCTGGCGCGGGATGATGAAGACGTCCAGGCCATGCTGCGCTATGTCGAGACGATGATCGCCATCGATGAAGATCTGCTGCAGGAACGCTGGCTGCGGGCGGTGTTGCGGTATCAGACAGGACGGATTACCGAAGCGATAGCCGATGCGGATTTCCTGCTGGAAAAGTCGCCCGAAGGTTTTGATCTGCGGCGTATCCAGGAGTTTCGCGATTATCTGGAAACTGTGAAATCAACTGAATAATCTGAATGGTCAGGTTGTTTAAGATAAGATTGGAGCGATGAATTGAACTGGATGAAACCGGGAGTATGCCTGTTGGCGCTGATGGTCGAGGTTCCATTGATCTTAGCCGCTCATCCCCTTGCCGCTCCCCGACGTACGAGCCTCACCAATTCGCAAATCAAATATCAGCTGACAGACCAGCATGCGGTCACACTCAAGCGGGGTAACGTGACGGCGATCATTGTCGATAATGCTGCCGTTGATACAAAAGCACTGCCCGGTCATCGCGCCGGTTATAATGGAGTGGCTTCGCTTAAATATACCGGACAGGATGAGAATCTGTTTGTCCCTGCCCTGGCTGGTTTGAACTTCGAGCACATCCATGATGGTACACCGGATCTCAAAGAAAAATTTGAGCCGCGCAAATTTCCGATGCAGTTGCGGATCATCTCTGCAGACACCGTGGAGTTGTATCAGCCTCCCACGGAGAACTGGAAGCTGGAAAGCTGCGGTCGTTACCAGATACTGGAAGACGGGACTCTGGAGTATACGTTCGAATGTATCCCGCACGCCGATCTGTTTAAAAACGGATATATTGGTCTGTTCTGGGCCAGTTATATTCAGGCTCCCGAAGATCGCCGCATCCATTTCTATGGGAAACCGGTAAAGCAATTGAATCAACCGGAAACGCTGCTCCACGCGCGAACTCCCTCGCATGGAGTTGACAGCACACATCCCCCTGCACACGGGGCTTTCTTTCCGGAGCTGGCCGCGAACTTTCCATTAACCCTGGTGAATCATCCGTCTGCTTACCGGTATTCCCAGCCATGGTACTATGGTATTCGTGATAATTATTCCTATACTCAACTCTTCAGAGACCGTGATCAGATCTGGTTCGCGCAGTCACCTACCGGAGGCGGAGGCAAAAATCCCGCCTGGGATTTTCAGTGGTTTATTCCGGATTATCAGCCAGGCGAAGCTTACGGGTTCGTGATGCGGGCGCATTATGCGCCATGGTCTGATCATGCAACGTTACAAAAATCGGTTCAAAAACATTTATCTGCTTTAGCACAGGATTAATTGTCCCTGATTTTTTTCAGGGAGACAATCTGGTTTCAGGATGCAGCCAGTCTTGTACCTATCAGGCATGGATTGAAAATAGAATGAGAAAAATCGGCTCCCTTCCTTCCGGGCAGCAGGCAAAGCTATTCGAAGACTATCTGCTTACTACAGGTGTGGAAATCAAGGTTGAACAGTCAGTCGACCAGTGGTCGATCTGGGTCTATGATGAAGATCAGATCGAACACGCCAAACAGGAACTGCAGGAGTTTACTGCAGATCCTGACGCCGAAAAATTTCAGGGCGCTACCCGAAAAGCGGAAGCCATCCGTGAATCGAAAATCAAAAACGCCGCGGACAGCGCCCGCAAACAGGTGAATGTCCGCGATACCTGGAATCAGCCTTTCACCAGCCGCTGTCCGGTGACATCGTTGCTGATTGGCGTCTCCGTGGTCGTCTATCTGTTTATGCAGACTAATGAGTATGGAGGACAGATCAGGCAGGCTTTGAGTATCAGCTCATTTCAGACGTCAGGTAATATGATCCGCTACAGCCCTTATCTGCTGGATATTCGCGAGGGTGAAGTCTGGCGGCTGGTGACACCGATTTTTATTCATTTTCGTGGCTCCGGGGGGCTACCTCTGCATTTGTTATTTAACTGTTTTATGACATATCAACTGGGGGGCGCGATAGAAGGGAATCGTGGCAGTACCAAGCTGCTTTTACTTGTATTACTGGCAGCGATTCCATCTAATCTGGCTCAGTTTTACTGGGCGGGGCCAAGCTTTGGTGGTCTGTCGGGCGTTGTCTATGGGATGTTCGGTTATATGTGGATGAAAAGTAAATTCGATCCACAATCTTCTTTTTATGTTCCCCCCAACATGGTGGTGATTCTGATTGGCTGGTTTTTTCTCTGCATGACCGGCGCGATGGGCTCTGTTGCCAATATGGCGCATGCGGGCGGTCTGGGAATGGGGATGCTGATTGGAGTCGGCACCACATTTTTAAAGCAGGCCGGTAAATCGAAATGATCTGAGTGAATTCTCGGAGTCAGTGATTGTTGCCTCTTCGGGAATCGCCTATAATTCGAACAATGAATTGAAGATGCTGTTGAGTTAAGGACTGACTAAATTGCTGACCCTCTCTAGTGGAGCGAAATATCGGATGATGAATCGACAAAAATGGAGTTTAACCGCAGGGGTATTTTTCGTAATGAGCTTTGCTTCCCAATCATTTCTGACAGCCGCTGATGCACCTGCCCCACCGGAAAAAATTCGGACTGTAGAAGGCATTACCGAGTATTCTCTGGCGAACGGCATGAAAGTACTGCTGTTTCCGGATGCCTCCAGCCCCAAAGTGACCGTGAATCTGACATTACTGGTCGGTTCTCGACATGAAGGCTACGGCGAAACCGGGATGGCGCACCTGCTGGAGCACATGCTGTTCAAGGGCACGCCCACCCATCAGAATATTCCCAAGGAACTGCAGGCCCGTGGCGCCCAGTTCAACGGAACCACCTGGTACGACCGTACCAATTACTACGAAACACTGCCGGCAACCGAGGACAACCTGGAATTCGCGCTGAAGATGGAAGCCGATCGCATGATGAACAGTTATGTGAAAGCCGAAGATCTGGCCTCGGAGATGACAGTGGTCCGTAACGAATTCGAACGGGGCGAAAACAGCCCGTCGCGCATGCTGATGCAGAAAGTGATGTCTTCCGCATTTGAATGGCATAACTACGGGAAATCGACCATTGGTAACCGGGCTGACATCGAACGTGTGCCCATAGACCGTCTGAAAAGCTTCTACAAAAAATATTATCAGCCCGATAACGCGGTTTTAATTGTAGCCGGAAAGTTTGATACCGACGAAGCACTGAAGCTGATCAACAAATATTTTGGTACGATTCCCAAACCGGAACGAAAACTGGATAAGACCTACACCGAAGAACCTCCGCAGGAAGGCGAACGCATCGTAACGCTGCGGCGGATTGGTGAAGTTCCCGTTGTTGGAGTGGTTTATCACATTCCGGCAGCCGCGCACAAAGACATGGCTGCCATTGACGTTTTGGAATCAACACTGACTGATGATCCTTCAGGCGTCTTGTATCAGGCCCTCGTGAAGACGAAAAAGGCATCCAGCGTTTCCGGATCTCTGTTTGCATTACACGATCCCGGCGTACTGCGACTGATGGTCGAAGTTGTCAAAGGCAATGATCCACAGGTCATTCTGGGGATCATGTTTGATACGCTGCAGACCGTCAGGGAAAAAGGAATTCCCGCCGAAGACGTGACCCGCGCCAAAGAGAAACTGCTGAAACAGTACGAACAGGCAGAAAATAACAGTTCGCGGCTGGCAGTCGAACTGTCGGAATGGGTTTCGATGGGAGACTGGCGTTTGCGATTTCTCTATCGGGATGCTCTGGAAAAAGTGACTCCCGAAGATGTCAAACGAGTCGCGGATGAATACCTGAAAGAAAATAATCGAACCGTGGGGATTTTTGTTCCCGTGGAAGAAAGCCAGAAAGTCACGATCCCGCAGATTGATGATGTCGCAAAAATGATTGGCGACTACCAGGGACGGGAAACGGTTGCGAAGGGAGAAGACTTTGACGTGTCTCCTGAGAATATCAATAAACGCACGACTGTCAAAACTCTGTCCGGTGGCGTGAAAGTCGCCTTGCTCTCCAAAAAGACCCGCGGTGAAGAAGTCAATCTGAATATGACGCTCCGTTACGGGGACCTGCAAAGCCTGCAGGGCAAAAAGACCGCCAGTGAATTTCTACCTGCTGTCATGAAGCGAGGAACGAAGAACCGGACTCGTCAGCAGATTGAAGACGAACTCAATAAACTGCGTGCCCAGTTGAGCATTTCCGGCTCACCCGGCGAAATCAATGTCGCAATCAAAACCCGCAGCGAGAGTCTCTCCAGCGTGTTAAGTATTCTCAAGGAAATTCTCCGCGAGCCAACCTTGCCGGAAACCGAACTGGATGTGCTGAAATCGCAGCAGATTGCGACTCTGGAAAAACAGAAAACCGATCCCCAGTCACGGGCGATTCTTTCGGTGCGAAGTCAACTTCGTCCCTACCCGGAATCAGATCCCCGCTATGTGCCGACGATAGAACAGGAAATTGAACGGATCAAAGCATTGTCACAGAGCGATCTGCAAACACTGTACGAAAACTTTATTGGTGGCTCCGTGGGCGAGATTGCCGTTGTCGGCGACTTCTCGGAAGACGAGGTTTATGCACAACTGGGATCCATGCTGGATGACTGGAAATCACCTGCTCCTTACAAGCATATTCCAGCGGAACCGCATGCGATTCCCGGAAAACTGACTGAGATTATCATTCCTGACAAAGCAAATGCGTTCTACTTTGGCGGTTTGACGTTTCCGATGAACAGCAATTCCCCCGAGTATCCCGATCTGATCGTGGCTGGCTCGGTGCTGGGCTCCAGCGGACTTTCCTCACGTCTGGGGGATCGCGTCCGACAGAAAGAAGGTCTGGCGTATGGTGTCGGGGCGTTTATTCACGCGGACAATGTCGACTCCCGCGGTTCCATTTCCCTGTATGCCAGCTGTAATCCGGACAACATGGAAAAAGTAGAAACCGCCATTAAGGAAGAGCTGGCTTTGCTGATCTCGAAAGGCATTACAGCAGAAGAACTGGCCAATGCTCAGAAAGGATATCTGGAGCAGCAGGAAGTTTCCCGTACCAGTGATTCTTCTCTGGCTTCCATTCTGGCGACCAATCTGTTTGCGAATCGGGACATGACTTACTATTCCGAACTGGAAACAAAAGTCAACGCGGTGACTGCGGATGCTGCCCGGCAGGCGTTCGCAAAATATATCGATCCCGCGAATCTGATCATTACTGTTTCTGGAAGTCTGAAACAGTAATTTCTTCCAGCAATCCATTCCCCCGGACTGTTTCTGTTCGGGGGAATGGCTGGTTTTCTTCCCGGACGTGATTCCCTCACATCCTGATCTGCGCTGGCTTTGTATTCGCTCCCAGCGGTCGTACACCTGCGTTTTGCAGATCCGTAAACTCATCCGTCCATCAATCAACGTTGCTTGATTCTCAACTGACAACTGGTTACCTTGGTCCTTTCAACGTTACAACAAAGTATTCTAAAGTAACTTAATTAAACCTTGGTATAGCAAGAGTTTGCAATGACAGAAGAAGCAGCAAATTCCCGAATTGAACAAGATCGTCAACTGATTCTGGACGCCAAAGAACGTGGCACCGGTGCCAAGATTCTGGCATATACCAGACTCTCGGGCCCCGGCTGGTTGCAGAGTGCGATTACCCTGGGCGGTGGTTCGCTGGCAGGTGGCCTCTATCTGGGAATTCTCTCGGGTTATCACCTGATGTGGTTGCAGCCACTGGCAATGATCATGGGCGTGATTATGCTCAGTGCCATTGGTTATGTGGCGTTGTCAACTAAAGAACGTCCGTTTGCTGCGATCAATACTCATATCAACCCGGTGCTGGGGTGGGGCTGGGCGATTGCAACGTTGATGGCGAATCTGGTCTGGATCATGCCTCAGTATGCGTTAGGGACAGCAGCTCTGCAGCAAAATCTGGCGCCCGAACTCTTTGGTGACCCCAAGAATGGTCTGATCTCAGCGGTAGCAGTCCTGTTTGTGATTTCAGCAATTGTCATTTGGTTTTACGATTCCGGCGGATGGGGCATCAAACTGTTTGAAGCGATTCTGAAAATCCTGGTCGGAATCGTCGTCCTGTGTTTCTTCGGCGTCGTTCTCAAAATGAGTATTTCCACGAACGATCTGGACTGGGGAAAAATTCTCGCCGGCTACATTCCGAACTTCAGTCTGTTTAGCAATCCTTCACCTGAGTTTTCCGATGTACTGGCGCAGGCCGGCGGTTATGCCGAGTACTGGAAGAACCTGATTGTCGGGAAACAACAACAGGTAATGATTACCGCTGCCGCGACCGCGGTCGGGATCAACATGACCTTCCTGCTCCCCTACTCCATGCGGGCCAAAGGCTGGGATAAGGATTTTCGCGGCCTGGCCATGTTCGACCTGGCGACCGGGTTATTTATCCCATTCGTCCTGGCCACCAGTTGTGTTGTGATTGCAGCCGCCTCACAGTTCCATGCCCAACCGGCTGCCGGCCTGGTAGGAGAAACCAATGCTAAAGGCCAGGTTGTGGATGCAGAAGGCGAGGTCATTGAGGCGGATCCTAATTTGCAAGGACAATTCAACAAGCTGCTGGACAGCCGCATCAAATCGGAAGTTTCTTCTGAAGAATGGGATATGCTCCAGCAGGCAGACAACGCGGCTGCCCTGCAGGCGAAACGAAATGACCTGCCTCTGCCCGAACGTACGCTGGCAGCGATGCTGGTCAACCGGGATGCATTCCAGTTAGCGGCGGCACTCAAGCCACTGGCGGGGGCTACGGTTTCACAGGTTGTCTTCGGTCTGGGCGTTGTCGCGATGGCCATATCGACGATCATCATTCTGATGTTGATCAACGGCTTTGTATTCTGCGAAATGCTGGGCGTTGAACCACGGGGCACATTCCACCGTATTGGCTGTTTTATGCCGGCGCTCACTGGTGTGGCAGGGCCTTTTATCTGGGGCGATTCAGATGCAAAAGCCTGGTTGGCCGTGCCGACATCGATGTTCGGGATGGTGCTGCTGCCGATCGCTTATGCGACGTTCTTCTTCATGATGAACTCTCCGAAAATTCTGGGCGAGCGGATGCCTACCGGAGGCAAACGTGTGGCCTGGAACCTGGCGATGGGCATTTCCACACTGCTGGCGACCTTCGGATGTGTCTGGAGTATTAAATCCAGTGCATTCGCTACTTATGGTTTTGTGGCTCTGGGAGTCTTTATCGGTCTCGCCATTATTGTGCATTTCATCCGCGGGAATTCCAGTTCGGCACCACCGGCGGCCGGTGAATAACTTCAGAGGCAGCCGGTCCAGGCAACGGTATAGGAATTCCAGAGCGTATCATATTTCACTATGGCGTCTCTCATCGGTCCCAATGACCCTGGAGACGCTATAGTTAAGTCTATTGCAGTTGTACCCGGTTCTCTGCGTCATGGTCGTTCTTCTTACTGAAGAATATCTTTGAAGGACGGACCCGCAGTTTCTGCGCCCAGAACCGCGCGAGAACAGCCAGAGTACTCATGCCGTATTTAACACAGCGCTTGAAGTTGATGCTGGATGCTTCGGGAAAGTAGCGGACGGGGACAGGAATATCACCCACCCGGAATTGAAAGTAGACAGACTGTGCAAGTAGCTGGCTGTCAAAGACAAAGTCATCGGAATTCTGTTCAAAGGGAATGGTTTCGAGGACTTCTCTGCGATAGGCACGGAAACCACTGTGGAAGTCACCCAGGTTCTGTCCCAGCGCGATATTTTCAGTAATCGTCAGCAGGCGATTGGCCAGATATTTCCAGGCAGGCATGCCACCTGCCAGCGCTTCCTGTCTGGTGCGGATGCGAGACCCCAGAACAATGTCGCAGATCCCCAGCCTCAGCAGCTGGATGGCGATTCCCACAACCCGACTGTCGTACTGGTAGTCGGGATGCAGCATGACTATATATTCTGCACCATGCTCCAGCGCATACTGATAACAGGTCTTCTGATTTCCTCCATAGCCCCGGTTTTCTTTATGTTTCACGACAGTCAGACCGTGCCGCAAAGCCAGATCGACCGTCCCATCGGTGCTGCCGTCATCAACAAGAATGATTTCGTCAACCACTTCTGCAGGCAGGTCCGTTAAGGTTTTTACCAGGGTTGTTGCTGCATTATAGGCCGGCATCACCACGATGGTTTTCCCTTGCGGAAAACAACTGCGTTCAATTTCTTCCAGCAGGGGTTCCAGGTTGTGGAACTGTGACATCGACTCGGCACTGTCAGGCGCCATGACCGGACTGGATGGAGTGGTTTTAGATTCTGTGTTTTCCAGTGATGTCTGCACGGGGCTCTCCGAATGTAACGACGTAGAAATGCGTGCTCTTTAAGCAGAGCATATTCAACTTCAAGAATAGCTCAGGTTTGACAGGCTGGGGACGTTGGACTCGCAACCCTAAGAGGTGAGCGCAGTATTGTCTGCAGCAGAGCGCTGCCTGTATCGGTTGTAGTAATTGAACAGCCTGGTTAATCGATTGGTGTTGCAGCGAAACCACATTTTTTTCAAAGCGTGTGCAATCAACTGTGCACAACCTATGTTAAGAGTAGGATGCAAACGAGTCTGCACAGCTTTGGAAAGGTTCAAATGTCAAATCAAATACAACCAGACCAGCGGGGACTCCCCTGGCAGTTATTGCAGGCGATCAAAACGGAGTGGCGCGCCTGTTGCCTGCTGGTGCTGCTGGTTCTGATCAGTTTTGGAATGGCGATCAATTTTGACTTTGTCAACTGGGACGATCCCTGGTATGTCATTCATAATCCCCTGGTCAAAAGCTGGCATCCCGAGAATCTGCAGAAAGTTGCAACACAGGTTGTCACCAGAAATTACGCGCCGTTGACCGTGTTCTCATTTCTGCTCGATCATAGCGTGTACGGTCTCTGGGCAGGTGGATATCATCTGACGAATATTTTGTTGCATCTGGTGAATGTCGTTCTTGTCTTTCTATTAATTACCAGTCTGACAAAGAACCGGATGCTTGGCTGGGCAACGGCGGCTGTATTTGCCATTCATCCTGTTCAGGTGGAGACCGTGGTCTGGATTTCTTCCAGAAAAGGGCTGCTTTCAGGCGCCTTTATCCTGGCGTCGCTCTGGTACTGGCTCAGAAAAGATCGCACTCTGGAACAGAATACCTGTGGTTTTTTATGTTTCATTGGTGCCTTGCTCTCCAAGGCGTTAGCAGTAGTCGTACCGGCGATTGTGTTCTGCTACGATTACTGGGTGGCGAAAGTACCATTTCGGGAAGCTGTCAGAAAGCAGGTTTTTCCGGGGTGCTGTGCCTTGTTGCTGCTCGTGATTACAATGCTGGCACAGACCAGCGAACTGGGCGGAGTCCGAGACCATTTCGGCATGAGCAAACTGGAACTGATATCGGTTGATACCGTCATCATGTCAAAGTACGTGCAGATGCTGCTCTGGCCTGGTACCCGATCGGTGTTGTACGATCCTCCTACCAGTGGAATTGCCTGGAATGTCGCGATTTCAGCAGTATGCTGGTTGCTGGCGGCGGTGCTGTTTGTCCGCATGGGGAAACGGCGGCCTCTCATCTTATTTGCAGGGGCCACATTCATCCTGCTGTTGATTCCCGTATTGAACCTGTTTCCCATCACGACATTGATGAATGACCGTTATCTTTACCTGCCGTCGATTCCCTTCTTCGCCCTGATATTTGCCGGTGCCATGCAGTTGCTGGAGCGATTGAGAGATCGTATTCTGGTACATGTTTTACCGGGGAAATCACGATCGGGATATTTCCTGCCGGCTGTGTTTGGAGTGCTGGTTCTGTCTATGTTGACGCGTTTCAGCTGGCAGACAGAACGCTATCTGACGATCTGGCGCGATGGTCTGACGCTCTGGCAGTACACGTCGACTCAGGTACCTGAAATCCCGGTGGTGCAGATTCAACTGGCGAACAGTTATCACAGCCAGGGAGATTCGGAGCGGGCAGTCAACATTCTCAGGCATGCGCTGCAGCAGACCAAGCCGGATGAACTGGACCGGGAACGGATGCAGCAGAAAATTCGGGAATGGTCGTCTGTCAAATAGTGTTCGTCTGGCTGCAGAAATCTCTTTCCAGGTCACCTTCTCAAGTGGCTCCCAGGCGGCATTGATGAATAGCTCATCACGTTTGTTCGTGGAAAATGACCTTTCTGACAGCCTCCAGGACAAATGATACAGACTCGCTTTGCAGTTCTACAGAAAATAACAGGCTGTTGTTTTTCTGCATCATGGCTGTAATCCACCGGCTGCGTAGAGATTTCCGGCACTTGAGTGTTTCTTTTGGTAAACCGGATGTTTTTCTTAAAAAATCTTTTGCATCTCTGCTTGACTGTCTTAACCCGTGACCTACTTTTAAGTGTGATCAGTTTGCTCAGCAAGTTTCAAGCTGAAGCAGTGAGCACAACAGGTTTGACATCATATCGGAAGTACCTTCCGTTGTTATGTGAATTAAAAAATTCCAATACCATTCTGTATTTCAACTTTTGGATACAGGAGATCTGCTCTTCTAAAGAGGGGGCATATTGGGTGCTTCATTTGAGGATGTTCCTCAAAGAAGCAAGTGTTTCGGGTGAGTTGTGGAATAAGCGAACTAATGGAGTCGCGACTTCCATAGCTTGGTTGTTTTGTGTCGATACATGTGGTCCATGAGTCGACTCCAATTGGAAAGAAAGAGAGCAACAATGAAGAATCTGACAAAGAGCATCAAAAACTTCCTGGTTTCAGAAGATGGTCCTACAGCTGTTGAATACGCTGTGATGCTGGCTCTGATCGTTATCGTTTGTCTGACTGCTATTCAGGCTGTCGGAACAAACGCCAACGCGAAGTTTGAAGCCGTACGCGATGCATTGACCTAATAGAGGCCAGTTGTATTACCGCAAAGTTAAAAGAAAATCGCTCAGTCGAATCGTCGGCTGAGCGTTTTCTTGCGTATGCGATTACCCGAAAGTCGTTGGTTGATCGCTGTTGTTGATGAAGTTTATTTTAATGAGAAAAGACGGTTTTGTTTTTTGAGGAGAGTGGAATGTTTCCTTACTGCTTTGATGCCCCGGCGGGCGCGGTTTTGGAGTTATTCATGATGATGGCTACTGTTGTTGTCTGGTTTACCTCCCTGCTGAGCTGTAGTCGCTGCTAGACAGTGTCCAGTTTTACGATAGCGTTTCCAGGCCCATTGGGGTCAAGTCTGTTTGATTGGCGACGCTCAGGTTAAAAGTGATGCGATCCAGATCAATTACTGGAATTGAAAAAATAATCGCGGTATCGGTTCACACTTTTGCGGGCTGGAGAGATTTCAGTCAACCAGGATGCAGGCGGCATATCGATTCAAAAGCAGTCGCTGACAGACAGGTCACAGAGTGTTGTGATACGACTGATTAATAACAGAAGTGGTCACCTCCCGGATTGGAATCAATGTCCGGCAGACACCCTTGACGCAGCCAGACAGCGGGTCCTTAGAAACCAGAAATTTTCAAGATATTTCATCCCCTGCTGAGCCTGTGACCTAAACTGAATAATAAGAATACAAATCATTTCAGTGTCGATCCCGTCGATTCTACTTCGCACGAACTGACAGAAGATCAGACCTGAGTATCACCAACAAGTAATATCCCCAACGAAATGCACTGACACGCATTTCATTAAGACACGATAAGAAAGGCCATATTGATGGATTGGCAACAGTTACTTCTCGAGAATTGGCATGTAAAGTTTGTTTCCATTGTCTTGATTTATGCCGCGTATATTGATGGAAAAGAATTGCGTGTTCCTAACTGGATCACCTATCCGATGGTCCTCTCCGGGTTGATCTACATGACCTGGACTGGCGGTCTGGCGGGACTGGGATGGGGACTTTTGGGAATGGTCGTCGGACTGGCAACACTTCTCCCTCTGTACAGTGTAGGTGGCATGGGGGCAGGAGACGTTAAACTGATGGCTGGCATCGGTGCCTGGCTGGGTGTGAAAATCACCTTCTATGCATTTTGTGTCACCACAGTTGTGGGGGCAGTCATGGCTGTGGCCATGGTGCTCTATCGCAAGAACTTCTACAAGCATTTGGGACAGGCCATCATGATTCTTGATGAATGGCGTTCGGTAAAGAACCCGCGTGAACTGTCACGCATCGCGAAGGAACGGAAACCGACCATGTTTCTGTTACCTTATGGTATCCCCATTTGTATCGGATCAATTGCCTACTTTTTCTACGCCGGACTGCTGTAAGCTTGAGTATGAAATCCGTTACCCCCCCCTCTGTGAAAACAGGGAGTGTGGGGTGAATGCGGTTTTCGGGGTGGCCGCGAGGCACCATGTGTTACAACCAGAACAGCTTTTTCAATCGATAAAATCGTTATAAATTGAAGCGAAAGCTCTCGAAGTGCCGATGTTCTCCATGATGGCAGAATTTTCTTTTCTGTTTTCCTGTGAGAAAGAGGCATATCGGAACGCCATTTCGGAGAACTGACTTTCATTCCTTTCGGGACGAAACGGTTTTCACCAGAGCTTCGTTGATATGTTTCTCTTTGATGGGTGACAGAAATGAAAGTCAAGTCGTTAATGATGTTGGTGATCGCCGTCGGTTGTGGACTGGTTGCGATGTTGGGCGTGAGGCAGGTCCTCAATAAGGATGATAAACAGGCAGAAGTGAAAACGGCAAATGTCCTGATGACAATTGCTGAAATTCCGCCTGGTACTCCTCTGAATGAGTCCAATGTCAAATTCAAATCATGGCCGATCGATCAGGTACCGGAAGGTGCCGTCACCAAACTGGAACAGTATAAAGACCGCTCCATCAAGACCCGGGCCGTACCGGGAGAAATTGTGATGAAAGCGAAGCTCAGTGAACAGGGAGTTCGTGGAGCTTCAGTCGAAATTCCAGATGGGAAACGGGTCTTCACAACATCAGTGGATATGACCAAGACACATAGCGGATTGATTCTTCCTGGCGACTTTGTGGATGTGTATGTGACGTTCACAGCCCGTAAGCCTGGGGGAGGGATGTCAACAATAACAAAAGTGATTCTGGAACGGGTAAAGATCTTTGCGACGGACCATCTGACCGATGTGGGGGGCACAGAAAGTAACCAGGTGAAATCAAAAAACATTTCACTGCTGCTTTCTCCTCGTGAAGGAGCCATGTTGAAACTGGCAGAGAAAAAAGGAGAAGTTCATCTGGCATTAAGAGCACAATCTGATTCGACTGATTCAGAAGATGTGCAGTTTGATGATGACGAACTGGCTGAAGTCTTCTCGATCGAAGGCAGTGAATATCTGAAGGACGGCGAAGAACCAGTTCAAGACGATGTGAAGAAAAAAGAAAAACAGGAAGTGGTTCAAAAGGAAAAAGAACCTCAGTCTGCAAAGCAGTTTCTGGATGAAGAGCAGGAACCTCAGCAGATGGCGTCAACTGGTGCCGAGGTAGAGCCGCTGGAAGAACCTAAAAAAATGTGGCAGATCGAGATTTATTCCGGAGAAGAAAAAATCGTACAGGAAGTGGAACTCCTGGAAGAAGAAATTGAAGATCAGAAAGCTGCATTGAAAGATCTGTGGGAAGTGTTTACGACCAAACAGAAACAGACTGAGATACAAGACTCCCCTGCTCTCTGACACAGAACGGGGGATTGATTGCGGGCAGAGAGAATTCTCTCAACATGTTATTGAATGATACCTGTTTTAGAGTGATTTCAGAATATGATCTGAAATCACTCAATAGTAAAAAATGTAAGGGGCACGGATGCTGGCCTTAAAAAAACACATTAGAGTGAAACGTCTGCCTGTCTTAGTCACATTGGTATGCAGTCTCATTGCATTGAGCGCATACGCTCAGGACGAACAACCTGCACCTCCCGGTGCGAGCGAGCCTGTTGTTCAGGTTTCATCTGAAAAAATGAAGCTGGAAGTGACAGAGAAATTCTCCAAGATTCTCAAATTTCCGGGTAAGATCAAACGTGTGGATGGTTTTGATCCGACTGTTTTGAGTGTTTCTGCGCTCACCCCCAACGAACTCCGCATTCAGGCGCTGGTTCCCGGTGTGACCACACTGGTGATTACCGACGAAAATGGAAAAGTCTACACACTTGAGACATTCGTGAGCGGTGATGCCCGTCATCTGCAGGCCTATCTGCGGGAACTGTTTCCCACTTCTTCTGTAACAGCCATCAAAGTTCAAGACTCGGTTGTCTTGCGTGGCTGGGTCACTGAACCGGAAGCCATTACCGAAATGGTAGAAATCGCCGAACAGTTCTTTCCCAATGGTGTGTTAAATCAGATGAAGCTGGCGGGAGTACAACAGGTACTGCTTAAAGTCAAAATTATGGAAGTGCAGCGGTCGAAAATCCGTCAACTGGGCGTCAACTGGTTGTTCCTGAATCAGTCAGGCTATGCTTACAGTACGCCTGGTACACTGGTTCCGATCACCGGAATCAATGTTCCCTTTGGTGGGCCTCCTGCACTCACAGCATCACAAAATCTGATCAGTGGTACGTCGCTTGGTTTCGGCCTGGTGGACGGATCCAGTATTTTTCAGGCATTCATTGAAGCGTTAAAGAAAGAAGCCCTGCTGAAAATTCTGGCAGAACCGGAACTGGTTACCACCAGCGGTCGCCCGGCGAACCTTCTGTCTGGTGGAGAATTCCCGATTCTGGTCCCCCAAAGTCTGGGTACGGTTACCATTGAATGGCGTGAGTTTGGTGTCAGAATGGAAGCGGTTCCCATTGTGCTGGGGAACGGACGTCTGCGGTTGGAAGTACAACCTGAAGTCAGCGAACGCGACTTTTCCAATGCGGTTCAGGTTGCCGGAACAACGGTTCCCGGATTGACTGTCCGTCGTGCAAATACTGCTGTCGAAATGAACTTCGGTGAAACCATGGTCATTGCCGGTCTGATATCGAGCCGCAAAACTGCTGAAACGTCCAAGACGCCCTTTCTGGGAGAACTTCCCGTGGTAGGAGCTGCCTTCCGCCGGGTCAGGTACACTGAAGGGGAAACAGAGCTTGTCATCATGGTGACTCCGGAACTGGTATCTCCATTGAAGTCGGGCCAGGTACCACCGGGGGGCCCCGGCCTGTTTACAGCCACTCCGACAGATCGCGAGTTGTATCTGGATGGTGTGCTGGAAGTTCCCAGCTATGGGGATAACTGCCCTGACTGCCAGTATTCGATTCCCGGGCCCATCAGTCCTGAATCAATGATGGCTCCCGATCATGTGTTGCCGCCAGCATCGGCATCTCAAGTGCCTCCTGTACCGGCGGCACCTACGATTCGCTCAGAAGTGATCAGGAAACCATCACTCTCGCCGGAAAATATGAAAGCATTAGAGGAGCATGAAAAAATGCAGAAGACGCCTCCTCAATCGGCTGCAGCCGCCAGAGTGCCAGATCTTTCAACGCCGAAAAAGAATGATTGGAAAGCGAAAGCAAAAACACCTGAACCGAAAGTGAAAGCAAGTGCACCCCGTTTGAACTCTCCTGCGAGTAATCAACCGGGACTGATTGGACCGGGAAGTTAACAGTAAAATGATATTATTTGAGTCTCTTTCTGGCAGAATTGGAATGAAGTCTGCCAGAATGCCGCTCAATTCAACGGGAACTTCTTTGAAAAACTTCAAAATGTACGCTTTCAAGTTCGATACTATTATAAAGACAGTAGCAACACTAGAGTGCATATTTAACCATCGCATCTCCCGATCTATGATACTCGGTCTAAATGACCCTGGAGACGCTACAGTAAAACTGGGCTCAGTTTAAACCTTAAGTAGAAGTGATCAACGAATGAGTGGAGTTGTCCGGCTATCGATTATCGATCCCAATGAAGCAACTCGCAATGAGCTGAAAAACATGCTGATTGGCGTGGATATGGTCTGGCTCGAAGCTGAGTGCAGTCGTTATGAATTTTTTACGGAGGTCGTTTCTCAGACACAACCTGATATTGCGCTGATTTCGCTGGATGCGAATCCGGAACTGGCTTTAAGCCTGATTGCCCAGGTCACGCGCGATTTACCAAGTTGTAACGTGATTGTCGTCAGCAGTTCCCAGGAAGGCAGTCTGATTTTAAAGGCGATGCGAAACGGCGCCAAAGAATTCCTGGGGTTCCCGCTGGTACTGGAAGATTTCCTGTCTGCCTTGAACCGCATTCAGATTACCTCCGGTAAATCAGAAGGGGAACATAATGCTCCCCGTTCCAGTCAGGTCATTACCGTGGCCGGGGTGAGCGGTGGTGTGGGTTGCACTTCCCTGGCAATCAACCTGGCCTGCTGCCTGGCAAGTCAGGAACGAAACAGTGTGGCTGTGATCGATTTGGATCTGGCCCTGGGTGATACGGATGTCTGGCTGGATATCATTCCGGATTACACAATTCAGGACGTTGCCGAAAACATTGCACGACTGGATTATTCGCTGTTGAAACGCTCGTTAACCAAACATGCGTGTGGGGCGTTCCTGTTACCCCGTCCCGTCCAGATGGATATGTCGATGCAGATCACAACCGAAGTGCTCCGCCGAATCATTGCCCTGCTTCGAGCAACGTTCACACATCTCGTGATTGATGTCAGTAAGTCTTATAACAGTCTCGATCTGGCAGCGATGGAGTTATCAGATACGGTTTTGTTGACTGCGCAACTGGATTTACCCTGCCTGAGAAATGTCGTGCGTCTGTCACAGTTTTTCGATACCAACGATCACATCGCTGAGAAAATCAAAGTCGTGATGAATCGTCTGGGACTGGAAGATACCCAGATCAGTGTGAGTAAAGCGCTGGAAACAATAGGTCGCGAAATTTTCTGCCAGATTCCCAATGATTATGCGACAATGGTGGAATCCCGTAATAATGGGATTCCTCTGGTCATGCAGGCACCCAAAGCAAAACTCACCAGAACTATTATGGGGCTGGCTGCCAATGTCAGTGGTGAATCTGTCGCAGAACAGGAAGATTCGGTCTCCCGGAAAAAGAAGAGCCTGTTTGGTTTCTTGAATCAATCCAAATAGTCTTTTTCGCGCGGTACTTCAGGCATCCAGGTCCAGGTGTGTCCCCAGGTTACCTTCTGCATCGGGGTGACGAGTGGTATGAGTTTCCGGTTCTTCCGTTTTGTCCTGAGTCTCCTGCTCGGCCTCATCCTCATGCCCTAATGGCATCCGCCCATCCGCATCTCGATCGCCAGAGGCATCCGGGTCACCCACATCATGCAGTTGATGATCTGTCATCTCTTTTTTATCGATGGACATGTTCTGCGCCGCCGACTCGGCCTTCTGCTTGTCGACACTGGCATCACTCCGTTGCGCACCGGCAAATGAGCTGTTGATATTGAGAGCACCGGGATTGATCGAACTCATGGGACAGATCCTCCATCTGATTTGAAAAGTCTCAACATCAGCTGAACGTCTGGAGCGGTTGACTCAAAATGAATGACAGACGTAATTTGAGAAGATAACGAAAAAATGTCAATAGAAATTCGCTGTTCCCCGGTTTCCTGGTGAATCAACAGTTATCGGCTAGTGTTCTGCTTTCCAGGAATTCAGCGTCAAATGTGCCTGTCCCTGATGGTGAGTTTCATGCCAGCAAAGAATTTTTAAAGCCATCTCATAGGACCAGCCTCGTTCCTGGAGACCTGCCGGTACCAGTTCCAGGTCTGCTTCCGGGATGAGCTGTATGGTTTCCAGTAAATTTTCCCGAGACTGGCTTAATGTATTTTTGATGACATCCAGTGAGGGAATCTCATCTACTGCAGTACTTCCCTTCTCATAGAGGGAAAACAGGTCTGACAGTTTCGAGTCCGTTTTCCGCAGGCGGTCTGTTGCAAATAATTCTTCCGTTATCGCGGTATGCATGAACTGCCAGGCAATATGTGCTCTGCCGGGGCCCGGTCGGAATGCCAGGGCTGATTGAGGATCAGTCAGTGAACTGATCTCATCAATGGTTTTGAGTGTCATGATCCGGTTGAATTTCAGCAGTTCCACAAGGGTGGCAATCTGAATGCTCATGTTTTCGCTATACCTTTTGGCTCGAAAGTGGCTGGCAGTTGTAAAATTCTTTTTTAGATCATATACCTCACGGTCTACTTCCGAAAAGTGCCTGACTATAATATCCGACAGATCACTGTTATACTCTGCCGTTTTAACTGTCATGCTGATCACGACAGTTAACAGAATGTATGTTTTTTCAGTTATATCATAAGGAAACTGCCTGACATGGGAGTCTCGGCAGAGAAGTACCAGCAGAGTCTGGACTTTCTATTTGGTCGTCTCAATTATGAACGGATGGGGAGTAGTAAATACTCTACCAGTGATTTTAAATTGGGAAGAATGCAGGAGTTACTGGAGTCCCTGGGGAATCCGCAATCCGAGGTCCGTACGATCCACATTGCAGGGACCAAAGGAAAAGGCTCCACGTCCGCGATGATCGCAGAAATGCTTTCTGCGGCCGGTTTTCGCACGGGATTATTTACTTCTCCTCATATCACCTGCTATGAAGAACGCATTCTGATTGATGGTCGACAGATCGAGCCGGAACAACTGGTCGATCTGGTATCGGAACTGATTCAGGTTGTGGAGCAACTCGATCTGAAGCCGGGCAATCTGAGCCCCACATTTTTTGAATTAACGACCGCGCTGGCCTGGATGCATTTTCAACAGCAACGGGTTGACTTTGCAGTGATGGAGGTGGGACTGGGAGGACGACTGGATTCCACAAACGTCTGTGAGCCACTGGCGTCTGTCGTAACGAATATCAGCTATGACCATACGGCACTGCTGGGTAATACCATTGAGCAGATCACGCGTGAGAAAGCCGGAATTATCAAACAGGGAGTCCCTGTTTTCAGTGGAGTGACACAGCCGGAGGCAATGGCAGTGCTCGAAGAGGTCTGCCGGGAAAAACAGGCTCCGCTGTATCTGTTGAATCGGGATTTTAATCGATTGGTTGAACCCTGTCAGGGTTTCAGACGTGAGCAGACAGATGACTCCAGACTGTTCCCTGATAGTAATCAACAGACCATACAGGTAAGAACTCCCTGGTCCCTGATTGATCAGATGCCTGTCACACTACTGGGAACGCATCAGCTTACCAACGCGACTCTGGCAGTAACAGTGATCGATTATTTACGCCAGCAGGGAGTTTCCCTCGGGGATAGTCAGATGCGCCAGGGAATGACGCGCCTGAAATGGCCGGCCCGGATTGAACTGGTACAGAAAAATCCTCCGGTGGTTATTGATACGGCTCATAACGGTGCCTCTATTGAAGCACTGGTTGAGACGCTTGCTGCCAGTTTTCCGCAGACCAACCGGATACTGATCTTTGCTGCGACGAAAGATAAAGACGTCGGGGAGATGCTCGAAACACTACTGCCCTCCTTTCAGACGGTCATCCTGACGCAGTACCTCTCGAATCCACGGCGGATTCCTGTGGAAGAATTAGTCGAGCTTACCCGGGCAGTTCAACTGTCAACAGGTAATACATCTCAGCTCAGTATTACAGACAGTCCTGAGGCGGCATGGTTACAGGCAAAAGACATGCTGACGCCAGATGCGCTGATTTGTGTTACCGGCTCATTTTTCATCGCAGCAGAATTACGTGAGCTGCTGCTGGGCACAACGGATGAAGTTCTGGTATCGGAACCCTGCTGATCGGAGCGAGTACACTCGTCTGAGACACGTTCGTTTCAATGAAAAGCGGCCTCCGTCCGTTCTGGCAGCTCCAGAAATAAAAAAAGGGCGGGACATTTGACTGTCCTGCCCTTTCTGTCAATTTGGATTGAAAAATCAATCAGGGTCCCAGACGGATCGGATTTTTTCTCCGCTTGCTTTTACTACCGCGCTGGGGGGGGCCAAGCATTTCGGCTTCCATACCTTCAAAAGCACTGGCGCCTTCAAAACCAATATCAAACCCGTCGGTCGGGGCAGCAGTGCGTGCTTCTGAAGCTTCCTTGACCCAGGTTAAACTGTCGCGTTCACGGCTGAATTTCTTTTTGACATCAGCATAGGAAGAGGAAACAGCAGGTGGAAGCGATTTTTTCAGGTTACCGAAATTATCAACAATGACTGCTTCCGGTTGGATTGGCAGATGCCCGCGTGTTTTAGCAGGCAGGTTTAAATCAGGATGATCTTCCAGTCGAATCGTCGGTGCGGGAACGGCGTCGACGAGATAATTCTGAGTGTCAAATTCAACAGTCGCCTTCTCATCATATTCTTCTTTGGCAACATCATACAGCTCAGCAACCTGCTCGCCGCCGATTTCATCACCAATGGATGTTTTCAAGGTAGACTGAATTGTTGTCCCGGTTTTAGGATACCACTGGTAGATTTCGAAGTTCGCTGTAGTCCCAGCAATACCACGGGGAGGACGCACGCTTTGCAGGTAAAAGTGCACGTCTTCCTCAGCAGTCACTGCTGCTGTTTCATTACTCCAGGGAGTGGTGCGGGTTTCACCTTCGGCAACTGCCGGCAGAACGACTTCATCAATGGGACGCTGGAAATTGGGATTACGGACAACCAGTCGCACGCGGTATTTATAAGTTTCACCCGGATTCAGGTCAAAATCGAAGTAACGAAACAGAAGCAGACGGCCAGCGGCTGTCACATTTGCTTTCAGCTTCTGGATCAGTTTCTTCTCATCCATCGGTTCATTTGGATTGCCCGGACGTCCCTGCATCATTGAACTGGCCGTATCCTGCATGACCATATCCATTTCGCTGGCTCCTCCTCCACCGTACATCAACTCACTCCGCATACCTCGCATATCAAGTTGTAAAGTGGAGAAACCTTTCTGTTTTTCCTTGAAGACTTTTTCATTCGAGTGAGTCTTTTTGTACTGGTCCAGAATGCGTCGATTGAACTCGAGTTCCTGTTCAATTTCTTCCTGGCTCAAAGTAAAGTTTTCCACGCGGGGATGTGTCGCGACTTTATACCAGAAACCGGCAATGCGGCTGGGAAGCGGCATTGTAAAGACACGGTCCGTAATCCCACTGTTGACGACTTCGGGATCAAAGTCAGCACTTTCCTTCAAGATTTCGATAGACGTTTCAATGTCCACATCTTTCCACTCCCCAGCCCAGGGATCTTCGCCGGGAATGGCTTTTTTACGTTGTAACTGAAAGTCGAGGAACTCCAGGATTTTTCCTGTCTGCATATTCTGGAAAGAGAAGGCGTCGCCTAAAGAACGTTCCAGTTTATCCTGCTGGGTTGCCAGGTCGAAGACACCGCGTACTGCGACAAACCTTAACCCCCGCCCTTCACGGACAGGGCCAGTCATCCCCATGCCACCTTCCATGCCCATACCTTCAGGAAGTCCGGCGGAATACGCATCGGGATTGGCAAAACCGGGATCCATCGCACCTGGATCTGCCGCCATCATCATTTCCGATTCACCGGGGATTCCACCGAATGTCAGACCCGCCATGGCAGCGCCACCGGGGCCCCCCATACCACCGGCCATACCTGTGGTACGTCGTTTGAAAGCGTCGTATTCCGGTTCATCCGGTTTTGCTTTTTCTCCTTCAGTTGACTTTCCTTCTTCGCTGCCTTCCAGAGTCGCAGAAATGGGACGGGTCTGCATAATTACGCGGCCATAAGTGGCAACCAGATCTTCGACAGCGAGCCAGTCGACCTCTTTGGCTTTTGCTTTTTTCGCATAGATGGGCCAGGAGAGTTTAGTCGTAAACATATAGGGAGTGACTTCCAGTGGCTTATTCATTAACGCAGCCACTTTTTGGCGCAGGTCATCTTCCTTAAGGTACTCGTTGCGTTTTTCTTCAGGCCACTGGCTGTTACTCACCTGGGTCTCAGCAGTATTGACCTTCTGTTCTAATTCAGCAGGAGTCCGTTTTTCAGTTGTCCACTGAGAGGTGAAGATGACGAAAAATACAAACAACGCAATGAAACCCAGGACGATTTTTTCGCCATGCGAGATTGCAAATTCTTTGTAATTCATTCCTTTGAGGTTGGACATCAGATTTTTCACGGGACAGTCTCCGTTAAGTGAAAATGTTACAGGAGCTGCTAAACTGCAGCATCGAGTAAAAGTGTATTATGGATTAACCGGTTCCTCTGGCTTTGGTTCAGCCGGAGGGGGTTGTGTTGTTTCACTGGGGTTGGAATCTGCAGCTGGCGCAGGTGTTGCAGGTTCCGCTGGTGTTGTTGTACTACCACCTGGTTGAGGTGGTGTATTTTCCGGGGTGGTCGTCGCCGGCTGAGCGGGTGTACCAGGGTTTTCACCAGCCGCCGCTGCTTCCGGAGTGGAAGCGGCAGGTTCAGAGCCATTGGCAGGTTCTGTGGGAGCTGCCGCGTCGGTTGGCTCTGTCGCATCCTGAGGTTGTTCCGTGTTTTCGGCAACCACTTCGCCTTCTGGTGGAACATAGGGTTTATAAAGCGTCATCAGGCCTGCGATGGTAACAACAGCCAGTTCAGGATCATTCAGAGCCGCATCAAGCAGCCCCTTATTTTCCTGTCCCTGAAGTCCTGCTGCACCGTTCACACCCATATCAGATTCAAATCCGAGGCCGCTATTCGGACCGAATCCTCCCCCTGCACCAGCAAAGTCAGATTCGGAACTGAATCCGCCTGTCCCTCTTGCTGCGCCTCCCCGTCGTCCCATGCCACCGCCGCCGCCACCACCACCGGCGATAGGGTTCATATTGTCATCGAACAGGTCAGCACGTTGCACACGCACGATTTTTGTCGGAAAGGGCATGCTACTCAACTGGGCCAGCAGGTTGGGAAGCTTGGAAGACTGGATAGTCGCTTTGATATAAAAGGCTCTTGTTTTGTAAGGCAGAGCTTCTTCATCGTGGTAATAGCGTTTGAGTTTTTGTTCGCCTGCACCGCCCATGCCGCCGCCGAAACCACCGCCAGCCAGGGATTCTTCCATGGCCATTTCAGAACCGCCATCGCCACCGCCGGCGGAACCATCAATGTCATTTCCAAATATTTTCATAAGGTCCATATCAACTTCAATTGATAATGATCCCTCTTTTCCGCCAGCCATACCTCTCATTCCGCCGCCACCGCCTGAGAACATTCCTCCGCCTCCGGCCATTCCCATTTCGCCATCCATGCCACCGTCTCCGGCAGGCGCACTACCGTCATCGCCGACAGTACCGCCACGCAGTTCCAGTACGGATATCTGTCGGATAGGGGATTCGCTGATATTGGATGCGCCACTGTCTTTATTGACTTTGGCGATGGCTTCCATAATGGATGAGACCAGCCAGACATCTTCCTGAGCATCCCACATATCTTCCGAAGTGGGAGAGACGTTTCTCCATTTATCAAAGGGAACATGCGGAATGATGTTGGGGTTGAGGTCGACCAGTCCCTTACCATCTTTCAGGCTGAATGGGTTAGCCAGTTTATAGGCACGGAGAATTTCAAATTTGTAAGCAGAACGGTACAGGTTACGGGGTTTAATCGAAATTTCACCACGATGGGGTGTCTCTGTCATCAGAGTTGCGATATCAGGAGGCCAGACGAATAATTCCTTCTGTTTTTCCCAGAGATATTTCGTTGACTCTGCATTGTACTTTCGTTTTTCCTCGTTGATCTGCTTGAGGGCAGTCGACCAGGTTTGATTCGGAGGATTCGGGGAAACCTGCGCATCGGTGAAGGCCTGGTCGATTGAGGATTTTCGCTCTTCAATTTCTTTTGCCAGGCTGCCGGTTGCCATACTCCAGCCAATCACAGGCAGAAGTAATGCGATGAACAGGATGATCCAGAATTTATGAACAATCAGAGGTTTTAATTTGTCCATGGGTTTGTCCTCATATTCTCCGAAGAGATCAAATACTTTTATGTTTTCAGGTACTGACTAGTTTCTCTCTTTGACTCTTGACTCTCAATGTATTGCCGTTCGACTCAACCTGCTTCCGCAGTGGCTTCTTCCCCTTCTGTGGCAGGGGCATCTGGTGGGGTTTCCTGACGTTCCAGAACAGGAATGGGTTTCCAGATAAATTCGAGCGTGAATTGAGTACGCTGCAGATTAATCGGTTTCACTTCTTTCTCAGGCCGATTATTACCGATACGAGGACGACCAACGCCTCCGCCCAGTCCGCCGGCAAAAGCAGCTTCGTCATTAGCGAGACCAACTCCACCACCTCCTAAGCCACCAAATCCGCCTGATCGACCGGCGAATCGCCCTTCTCCCCCCTGCCGAGTGCCGCGGGGACGGCCATTGGGATAGAATTCAAAGGGTTCACGATTGTCTTTCAGAATGACCGGATGTGTGATCCCCATTTTCCGAACATCAACGGGATTAGAACCCGGGTTTTTGACAGTCCATGACTGCAGATTTTTCAGCAGAGTCTCGTGCACATACAGGACACCGACATCTGTAGTTGGTTTGGATTCATCGTTGTGATAATGCACCCCATTTAAAGTGAAGATATACCCTTCGCCTTCCGGGGGAGTATCCTGATCAATTTTGGGAAGCAATGACTTTGCCTGTGGAGAGAGCCCCTGGAACCAGGTGCCCAGATCCTTCTCATGTCTGACTGTAATACCGGGAAGTTTGATCCGGTTTCGTTTTTCAATCTGTTCGTTATCAATTTCATCGCCGACATCGCGCGGCAGGCATTCGTCAATGGCTTTGTAAATTTCCAGCCAGTCAGCACGACTGTCCATATTCCAGACAAGTTTATTACCCTGTTCAATCAGGCTGGTGTATTCCGTTTCTTCACCTTTGTAAGCGGAATCATAGCCGCCGACCTGTTGTTTCAGGTTTTTGACTTTTGTTTCAACTGCACCAAATCGGTCCTGGCTGACGGAGTTGGCCACATTGCTGTAGCCGACTGCGGAGATACACAGGCCGATCATCAGGGCAGCCGCTGCCACCACTGCCCAGGGCTTTTTACGACGGATTTTACGGGCCGTTGCAATTTCGGGAGGCAGCAGAGTGGTACGAATGGTTGTCTGCTGCAGCGCCTGTAATGCAATTCCGTAAGGCACAGTAAACGTGAGGATGTTGTCCTGGAACAGGGGCTCATTCAGAACGGCATCACCTACGAGACCCTGGAAGTCGTCCAAGCGTTCCACTTCATACTGCAGGTTCTGTTGCAGGAATTTCTGCAGACCGGCCAGTTTGAAACCGTTACCGGTACCGTACACTTTTGAGATTTTGGCGTCACGGTTGACGCTTGAGAAGTAACCGATGGAACGTTGGATTTCAGAGACGTATTCATTGAATACCGGTCGCAGTGCCTGAAAGACAGCACGGGGATCTTCTGAACGTGTCGCATTGCATTTGAGGTGTTCGGCTTTTGCGAACGTCAGTTTCATCTCTTTGGTCAAAGCGCGTGTAAAGTGGTTACCGCCAATAGGGACATTGCGGATCCAGATTTTATTGCCATTGGTCACCATGAGCGTGGTACTGTCAGCACCCATGTCGACGACGATGGCAGATTCTTCCGGATTGCCTTCAAAGTCCTGGCCGACCCGCATGCCCAGAGAGTCATAACAAAGTGTGTTATAAAGTCCCAGGGGCGCGATCTGGATCAGTTCCACTTCTATTTTGCGTTTCAGAAATGGTTGCAGTGCATGCAGCACCTGATCGCGTTTCATGGCGAAGATACCGACCTCGGCATCCAGCATGTAGCCACTCTCTTCGATACCACCGCCAAGAGGCTGGTAATCCCAGATCACGTCTTCCAGCGCGAAAGGAATCTGCTGCTTGGCTTCGTATTTCACAATCTCCGGAACCCGGTTGGATTGAACGGGGGGCAATTGAATGAAACGCGCCAGTGAAGTCTGGCCAGGCACACTGATGGCAATCAGGTCGCCATTGGTTTCATTGCGAGACAGGAATGTGTCCAGAGCCTGGCCGATCAGTTCATCGGGAACGGCATCGGGCTGGCTGAGAATTTTCGGGTGTGGAATGTAGTCGAAGGCAACTGCAATCACCTGGTCGGCGGCTTCTGCATACCGCAGGCGAATCGCTTTTAAGCCCGCCTGGCCAATTTCAATACCCCAAACAGCTTGATTTTCTGCCATGTGTCTGGTCACTCCTGCTTTCCGGAACTGAGGCGACCACTGGCCGTCCGATGGAACCGGAATGTAATAAGAAAATAATTTTACGAGGTGAAACTCTGCCGGTTGAGAGAGCTTGAACAACAGGCAGAATGTATCAGATCTATTCAGTTTCAGTCAGGATAGGCTCGGGAATGATTTGAGATGCAATAATTCCCTAACATAAGGCTATCACAGGATTTCCTATAAAGTCAATGAAATAACTGATGTTTGAAAACGACTTCATAAAAATTAATATAAACCGTTATAATTGATAACTATGATTACCAGGGCATGCCGTAATGAATGGCCCTGATAATTGTGTCAATACGTCAGATATTTGTTGCTTTCATCCGATTGGACGGAACACAAATGACAGGAGTTCCCACTAACCTGGTTATTATTACGAATTTATCAGTTTTTTTGCTGGATCTGAGCTGCGTCTTTTCAGCGCAATTGTAAATTCACCTGTAGAACGGTGCGTTCTTAACTGTCGATTTCAAAGTGGGTTAGATGGTCTTTTCACTTTTAGTCGACTCAGGGACATGCAGCACTATAGATACTTGCCAATTGTTTGCTTATGCTAGACTGAGTCCAGGTTGACTGTTGCGTTTCCAGGGCCATTTGGACCGAGTATACTAGAATCTGAGACATGATGGGTTAAATGTGAAGCGACTGGGATTCTGTCGGAAGTAATGACTGCCTGAACGCTGCCCCCATTGAGTTCAGTTAATTATGTAAAGCATTGTGATTCAATGACATACAATGATATTGTTGTGCTGATTCCCTGTCATAGCCTTGATGATTTTCCAACGGAACTGGATGAAAAAGAGGCAGAGAGTCTACTGAATGCGTTTGCCGTGGCCTGGCACCCGGAACTGCTTGCATCCTCGCGTGTCATTCCCAGCTGGCATCGGTCTGATGAGCCTCCCCAGTTTCTGGCAGACCGCCTGCTGCTTGTTCCCAAAACCTCTGAAGACTGGCTCCCTTACGGCTGGATTGAAGAGGCAGAAGCAAATGGTGCGACTGTCGTCAGCGGGAAAATTCACCGGGAAGAAATGACAGAAGCCGCTCTGCTACCCCTTCGTTCAGTTGAAGACGCAGCGGAAACGACTCAGAAACCGGAATTATCCAGCGAGCTGGTCGCCGATTTTCATGCGCTGGGAATCTGCTATATCCAGCTTGAACTGTTGACGCGCTGTATGCATCACTTCAGCAGTCTGGATGAAGCGACGATTCAACGGGAAGCCATTGCGGCTGCCGATGCCGTCCTGGCAGATGATAATGAGGCGGCACGCGCCCATCTCAAAGCCTGTTTTGAAGTACTGTTGGAAAACCGTGAGCGGTTTTATCCGATTGACTGTTACCTGATTGATCTGTGTCTGCTGACGCCGGAATGGGCGAATGCATCATTAAAACAGTCGATTAAGAATGAACGCCCTTTCAATATTCTGGTCAGTGGGGACGATCTGGAAACAATCGCCAGTCAGGATTCCGAGCTGATTTCGCTGTTAACCAAAAGCTGTCAGGATCGGGAAAGCGAAGTAATTGGTGGTGAGCAGGATCAGATATCAACGCCCGTTGTCCCGGTGGAATCGATCATCTGGCAATTACAGTCTGGTACGAAAACGGTTCAGAAATTAGTCGGAATGACTCCTACAACCTGGGCGCGACGTCGCTTCGGGCTGGCCTCCGTACTGCCGATGCTGTTGCATCGTTTTGGCTTTCACTCGGCTTTGCATCTGGTGCTGGATGACGGGATTTACCCTGATTACGAACAGAGTAAAATTCACTGGGAGGGATCAGACGGCACCATTCTGGATGCGTTTTCCCGGATTCCCATGTCTGCGGAAGGCGCTGCCGGGTATCTGCGATTTCCCCAGAGAATGGCGGAATCGATGGAAGAAGACCAGGTGGGCGCATTGATGTTTGCGCACTGGCCTGATGTGAAATCGCCTTTTTTTGAAGACTTTAAACGCATTCATCAGTACGCGCCCGTCCTGGGCAGTTTTGTACTTCTGAATGACTTTTTTCAGAACACGGAGTCATCGGGAAGGCACTCCTCTTACGACGCACGAGAATATCTGTCCCCTTTCCTGAGCCAACTCGTTGCGATGCGTAAACCGGATCCTCTCAGTCGCTTTATCAATCATTTTGTCCGTCACGACGAATTCACGGCAGGACGCTGGTTTCACACGGTGGCACGGGCCATCTATGGGAAACCGGTAGAGGATGTAGCACTGTTGAAGATCGAACAGGATATTGAACGCGGGCATCCTGATGCCGATGAAAGTGCAACTCTTAAGGCGGTTCAGTCGCTGCAGGGGTTTTGTGATGACGGTGTCGAACAACTTGCAAAGATCATTCTGCAGGGGGCAGAACAGCATCAGAGTGGAGTGCTGTTATTAAATTCGCTGTCATTCTCGCGGCGAGTTGTAGTGGATTTACCTGGTTTTGCGCACGAACCGATAACCCATCCTGCTGTCAAGTCAACACAATTTGATGAAACGCGAAAACAGGCGGTCGTGGAACTTCCTGCTGCGGGTTTTGTCTGGTTGCAGCCAGGTCAGATCTCTGCGACACCGCCTAAGAGCAGTGTACCCATTGCAGAACCATTGCTGTTACGGAATGAATTTTTTGAAGTGCATATCCATGAAGAAACCGGTGGGATTGCACAGATCAAAGAGTATGGCCGCAAGCCGAATCGACTGAGCCAGCAGTTGGCATATCGCTTCCCTTATCAACGTAATATTTCCACTCCCGGAGCCTTAGGTGACTGGGATACGAAAACTCCTTACTCCGCGACGCGGGCGGTCAAGGTAGAACTGACCTGCGCAGGTCCGGGTCTGGGGGAGATCGTAACCACCGGAGAAATTTACGACCAGGTCAGTGATACGACACTGGCTACATTTCGACAGACATTCCAACTCTGGCGTGGACGTCCGATCCTGGATGTGAAAATCGAACTGGAAGTGCAGACGCTGCCTGATGGCAATCCCTGGGATCATTATTATGCAGTCCGCTTTGCCTGGGGAGACAGTACGGCATCGCTCACACGGTCGCTGCTGGAAAGCGCGCATGCGTTCCAGGGAGAACGATTTGAAGGCCCGCATTACTTTGAAATTGCAGAGGGAGAAGAACGGGTTACGATACTGAATCACGGTTTGCCGTTTCATCGTAAAACCGGTCCACGCATGCTCGACAGTATGTTGATTGTGGAAGGCGAAACAAAACGCGAATTTCAGTTCTCGATTGCCATCAATCAGAATTTCCCCATGCAGATCGCGCGGAATGTCATGGTGCCGGCGGGCAATTATCCGAGCCAGGTCGGCCCTCCCCGCATGGGTGACCAGGGGTGGTTGTTCCATGTCTCAGTGAGCAATGTCCAGATTACCCGCGTCATGGATCTGCTGGAATCAACACATCAATCATCCCCTGCTCCGACTGGAGATTCATCGGGATTTGCAGTGCGTCTGATTGAGACCGAAGGGATTCACCGTTCTGTGAAACTCAGGTGCTTCAAATCTCCCGTGAGTGCCCGGCAGCGCGATTTTCATGGTAAAACAATCGTGGAATTACCCGTCGAAGAGGATGCGGTTTTAGTGGAAATGTCACCTTATGAAATCGCAGAAATTGAACTTATATTTCAGGGCTCCGTTTGAAAAATGATTGTGACAATTGATGGCCCCGCAGGTTCCGGAAAAAGTACAGCCGCAAAAGGGCTGGCTGAAAGACTGGGGTTTGAATTTCTGGATACCGGTGCCATGTACCGTTGTGTTGCCTGGGCCGTGCTGCAAAAACAAGTCGACCCGGCTGATGAAGCCGCAGTTGTCGATCTCAGTCGGCAGATTCAGATTTCGTTTTCTGATGCGCAGGTACTGGTAAATGATGAAGAGGTCACGGGATTGATACGCACCCCGGAAGTGACAGAGGTCGCTTCTGTGGTGGCCCAGTATTCGGGAGTGCGCGAAGAACTGGTCCGGCTGCAACGCGATGCTGCTTCTGGTACAAACATTGTCAGCGAGGGGCGCGATCAGGGGACGGTGGTATTTCCAGATGCCTTCTGCAAGTTTTTTCTGGTCGCAGATCCGGAAGAGCGGGCGCGGCGCAGACATGAAGAGCTACAGTCGGAAGGAAAAGACATTACCGTCGATGAAATTCTGCGGCAGATTTATCAACGCGATCAACGGGATGAACAGCGCGACGTCGCCCCGTTGAAGGCGGCAGACGACGCGCTGGAAATCAATACTTCGGCAGTTACCATTGATGAAGTGTTAGATCGGCTCGAGCAGACCGTTCGAGAGCGGATCAGTTCGCTCTCGCAGTGATCTTTATCACGGTGATTATTTCTACGATCAGAACTGCAGGGTCATCGTGACAGTCGTGCGGCTGTCCAGCAGATCTTTTCTGTTCGAGATTGGAAATTCCCAGACACCGGCAAGTGACAGACACGAATTGAGCCGGTAGTTGGCACCGATTGCTGTCGTCACCACGTTATTGCCAGCCACGCTGGATGAACCCAGGTTGATCCAGTCTCCCCCTTCAATATTCAATGGGAGGGCCTGGCCGCTCTTGGTGTAAACAATGCCGTTAAGTTCCGCTACTGCGGAAAGTTTGCTGGTGACAGGGTGGTCATAGTGAATACTGTAATAAATGGACTGGGATTCTTCGGCAGTATCACCGGGTACATGATACCCGGAGGAGGCGATCAGGTGACCGCTGCCAATCTGCTTACCGATGGAGACGTAAGGAGTCCAGACGCCATCACCGTTCCCCTGGAAGACACGCGAGCTGCCGTTGGTGGCTTCGTAGATCAGTCCGCCAGATAAGAGGAACTGGTTTTCCACATCCCGGATCACAACATACTTCAGCCCCAGTCCGATGTCTGACCAGCCTGTTCGGTTTCCGACCCCACGTGTCTGCAGCGTGTTGTAACCGTCTTTGACGGCAATAATTGAAAGGCGTTCGTTTATGGCAATTCCCAACTGGAGTGCATAAACCTGCAGGTCCCCTGCACCGAGTACGGGAGTCTGGGCATCTATCATCTGGTTGATGAAGATACCTCTCACATAGGTCAGAGAGCGCGGGTCAATGGACCAGACCGGATTGCTGACTGGCATGATAAAGTCATCAAAACAGCGATCACTGGGAAATTTATTGAGTAGCGGAATACGGTCGCAGAGTGTGCAGGCATTGCAGTCGCATGGCTCACAACTGCAGACCGGAGTCTGGCAGGCACAGGTGGGACAGGTGCATCCGGAACCAGAGGGGCACAAAGCGGGATGTCCGGTGGGAGCTGTGATAAGCAGGTCCTCTGTTTCCGCCGGTGCAGCCAGGTTTGTTGAATGTTTTGTGTCAGACTGTGCTGGTGTCGTCACAGGATCGACAAGGGGAGGTGCAGGAGCCGCATCCAGGTCGATCACGCCTTGAGACAACACTTGCTCCAGTGTTTGAGGTTCAGCCGTTTCTTCTGCAAAAACTGCCGAAAGGCCAACGTGTAATGTAAACATGGTCAAAAGCAGCAGCCCGAACCTCATGTTTTTCCCCCCATGGAAATGCAATAGATCAGTGATTAAAGTCTCACTCTTACTCTGTAATCTTCTTCAGGTCTCAGGACTTATCGGCACTTATCACTTGAGAGAATAGGTATATAAAGTGGGGTTTATTTGTTTTATGGGATTGCATGGAAATGCCGCAGGTAGCGATTGTTACCGTTAAACAAAAAAACACGTCTGTTCGACGTGCTTTTTTATTCTGGTTTGACATCGGATCCAGGTCGTTTTGGACCGAATCTAGATCGAGAGATGCTACGGTTTAATGTGATGTGCGCTAATGCATCAGTTGTTTTTCGAAATCGATATCGTATTTTTTCATCTTCTTATAGAGCGTGGTCCGGTTGATCCCCAGGGCTTTAGAGGTATTCTGCCGGTTCCAGCCATTCGCTTCCAGAGCTTCAATAATGATCTGACGTTCCGGATTAGCCAGCGCCGTTTTCAGGGAACCGTTGCTTATGCGATTTTCCGGCGAAAGTGAGTATGACTGTTCCTGCCGAATCTGTTCTGGCAGATCATGCATGCGGATATAATCACCTTTTGTCAATACAACGCAGCGTTCTACAACGTTGATCAGTTCGCGAACATTTCCCGGCCAGGAGTATTTCAGCATGGCCTGTGTGGCAGAAGCATCAAATCCGTTGATCGATTTTCCAATCTGTTCGTTATAGACCTTCAGGTAATGTTCAATCAACAGTGGTATGTCGCTGATGCGTTCCCGCAATGCAGGCTGTGTGAGGGTGATGACGTTGATTCGGTAATAGAGGTCCTGTCGAAACTCTCCTTTGGCCACCATTTCTTCCAGGTTCTGGTTGGTTGCAAGAATCAGACGGATGTCGACGGAGTGAGTGACATTATCGCCGACGGCTTCGAATTCCCGATCCTGTAAGACCCGCAGCAGTTTGACCTGCAGGCTGGGAGAAGCAGTCGCAATTTCGTCCAGGAACAGCGTGCCGCCATCTGCCTGCAGGAACTTTCCGATTTTGTCGTGGGACGCTCCGGTAAACGAACCGGCTTTGTGTCCAAACAGCTCACTTTCCAGTAATGAATCGGGCAGCGCACCACAGGCGACTTCGACGAAAGGTTGATTGCAGCGGTCACTTAACTGGTGGATTGCACGGGCGGTCATTGTTTTGCCTGTACCGTTTTCACCCAGAACGAGCACGGTAGTACGGGTATCTGCCACGCTTTCAATCAGATCGAACATTTTCTGCATTTTGTAATCCTGGCCGACAATGTTCGAGAGGCCGAATCGCTGATCAAGTTGTGCCTTGAGTGATTTGTTTTCTTCGACCACTTTGCGCTGGTCGAGGCAACGTTCGATCGTCAGGCTGAGTTCTTCGTCGATGACCGGTTTGGTCAGATATTCAAACGCGCCCAGGCGGATCGCTTCGACGGCGCTTTCTATGGTTCCATAACCAGTGAGCATAATGACCGCGGTATCCGGTGCATGGTCTTTAACCCATTCGAGCAGATGGAAACCATCCTGATCAGGCAGGTTCACATCACAGACAACAACCTGAAAAGGGAATTCCTTTAAACGCTCAATCGCATCCAGGCAACTGAGAGAAGTTTCGGTACGATGCCCGAGGCTCCTCAGATAATCAGCCATCGCTTCCAGAATATATTGATCGTCATCGACTACCAGTAATGAACCAGAGTTTGTCTTCATTGAATTATGTCTCGCCAAAGTGTGCATGTTAGCTGTAATCGTCGTACAACTGTGTCGTGGGTAAAATACAGCCAGTCGATAGCTGAATTTACAATCTGAATTGAAAATCTGTGTAAGTATCCGGAAAGAAATCAATCCATGATCTCGGCCGAACGAACTGCTGGATAAATCAGACCCCGTTACAGATGAGGTTCCGATCCAGACTTTCATGTCAGACAAAGTTGTCACCGGATCGGTGATGAAATCACCTGATGATGAAACTGGGAGTCAAACATAATGAAGGGATATTCAAACATAGAACACGAGTTTCAATCGGGCAACACCCGAAGGTGAAGCGCTGTTGTTTTCCCGAATCAGTGTTGTGGAAAATATCAGATGATGTGCTCCCGGATGTGTGCTTATGAACACATGAAGCGTCTCGTAGAGGATTGTGAAAAAGGATTGAATCGGTCATTCCGATTCTACAGCGTTGTGAACTCCGCGTTAGATCGGCCTGTAATCCATAAATCTCCTGCAGTTGATAGAGGGGGTATAACTGGTTTATTCGCAGGCAAATCCTCATGCTTGCCAAGTTTAGCCACTTTAGGTTAAGTCGGGGAAGTGTCTGCTGGGGCATGATGCTTCGAGAAGGTTTTTTTTTCGGTTTTCATTACGGAATCCGGTAACCGAGAATGAAATTCCACATAACGGAGGCTGAATCGTCTCAGAAATACCGATTGAGAACGAATGATAACTGTAAACACAGCCTTGAGATGGTGCGCTTGTACTGCTACTATTGGGGCTTACGTGGAAAGAATCCAGACTGTCAGAAGGCAGGTCGGGTGGTCCTGGCGTGAACAATTTCAGCATTCACTGGTTTTTAAAATCGTTGCAACTGCAGAGAACACGATTAAAGTCAGCAGTTGGTCCGCAAATGGTCTGTATTGTTGTGGCGAGTGACCAGTCAGCCTTTCCGAATAAACAGGGTATTAATTTCCTGAAGTTAGCCTCTCGTATCAGGCTCCTCAAAAGATAACAGCCGAGGAAGGCCCCCATTTGGTGCGGACCCGGTCAAAGAAAGTGGGAGTTGTCCGTTGTTAAGAGCGATCATAAGTGATATTCACGGTAATCTCGAAGCGCTGGAAGCTGTTCTGGCAGATATTGACAGCCGTGAGATCAGTGAGATTTATTGCCTGGGCGATATTATCGGCTACGGTCCGAATCCGCGCGAATGTATTGACCTGGTAAGAAAACGCTGCCAGAAGTCATTGCTGGGTAACCATGATCAGGCAGCATTATTTGATCCGGAAGGTTTCAATGCAGGCGCTGAACGGGCCATCTTCTGGACGCGTCGCATGCTGGAAACCGGCGATGCCTCGAAGAATCAGGATCGTTGGGATTTTCTGGGCGAATTACCTCGCATGATCCGCGAAGATAAACTCCTGTTTGTGCATGGTTCTGCACGGAATCCATTGAACGAATATGTGTTTCCGGAAGACATCTACAATCAGCGAAAAATGGAGCGGATTTTTGGTCTGGTCGACCAGTACTGCTTCCAGGGACACACACATATTCCCGGAGTTTTCACAGAAAGTATGAATTTTCTTGCTCCGGATGAAATAGATTACGTTTACCCCTTTGGCCAGGAAAAATTCCTGGTGAATGTGGGCTCGGTCGGTCAGCCACGTGATGCAGATAATCGTTCTTCCTATGTGATCATCGATGATGAGAAAGTGTCGTTCTGCCGCGTCGAATATGATTTTAATACGACCGCTGAAAAAATTTACGATATTCCTGATTTAGACAACTTCTTAGGCGACCGCCTGCGGGATGGTCGATAACAATGGAACAAAAACGTCTCTTACTATTCGTCACACTGTCAGCATCCATGTTATTTTTCTGGCAGCTGTTCATTAACCCGAAAATCGCTCCTCCACCTGCAGCGCAAAACGTCGTCGAGAATGACGCAAAAGATCCTCAGGGTGCCGATGCGCCGCTAGTGGCGAAAAAACCGGATCTCCCTGGTGCAGATAAAGGAGCGGAGGTAAAACCGGCTCCCCCTGAAGCAGAACTGCTGAAAAATCCTCAACGCACGATACTGCTGGGCTCTCTGGATCCTGATTCGGGCTATTTTCTGCAGACAAAAATTTCGACAACAGGAGCGTCTCTGGTTGAGGCACACCTGAATGATCCGTTATACCGCGATCTGAATAATCCCAAACAACCGTTGAAAATTCTGGGTGAATTTGCAGCCGGTAAAGACTTCAAACGCAGCCTGGATCTGGATGTAGCACAACTGGATGCCAAACTGGCCGCGTTAAACACAGACTGTCACTCTGCCAACTGGAAAGTTCTGGAACTGGTAAAAGATCCGGATGATCCCAAACTCTATCAGTCAGTTCTCCTGAGTCTGACAGCCCCGGATGGCAGCATTGAAGTACAGAAGAAATACGAACTCAAGAAATATCCGGTTCCAGAGGGAAAAGATTTTCGTGAGTTTCGCGACACCGATCAGGCAGGGTACATGGTTCACTTTGATATCAAAGTGGTCAACCACAGTCAGGCGGCACAGAAGCTGGATTATCAGCTATTGGGGCCGATCGGGATTCCACTGGAAAATGCCGAAAACACCCGCAAGTATCGCGATCTGCGGATTGGCTTTCTGCAGGATGACAAGAGCGTTGAAACGGAAATCTTTACTGCCCCCGACATCATTGAAAATGTGAATGCGCAGCAGGTCGAGAAGTACAGCCGGGCATTTCAATTTGCCGGCGTTGATATTCAATACTTCGCTGCTCTCCTGACGCCGGACGGAAAAAACTACGATCCCCAGCTCGTTAACGGCGAAATGCAGTCCAATTATTCGGCCAGTATCGAGCCTGTCCTGGTCCAGCGAGGATTGAGGGATGAAACACAGAGCCGGATCACGGTTCAAGTTAATTCGAAGGATCTGGATCTGGCACCCGGTGGCGATATCACACACAGCTATGCGATGTATACCGGACCAAAACGGGAATCTCTACTGGGGCCGCCACTCAATGCAACCGAAATTATGGACCTGGGTATTTTCGGGCCGGTTGCCAAGCTGATGTTGTGGCTGTTGACCACCCTGCATGGATTTGGCCTGTCCTATGGAATTGCCATTATCTGCCTGACGATCATCGTGCGTGGCAGTCTGTATCCGCTTTCGCGCAAGCAGGCGATTGGTGCCCAGAAAATGAAAGAGTTACAGCCACAGATTGCTGAACTCAAAAAGAAATACGGGGATGATCGCGAGAAGCTGGGCCGGGCGCAGATGGAGCTGTTCAGCAAGAACAACTATAACCCCCTGGCGGGCTGTCTACCGATTTTCATGCAGCTGCCGATTTTCTTTGGTCTGTATACCGCTTTGAACAACGCCGTCCAGCTGCGGGGCACTCCTTTCCTGTGGGTGGATAACCTGGCTGCTCCGGACGCCCTGTTTCAGATGCCGTTTGCCATTCCCTTCCTGGGAGACCAGTTTAACCTGCTGCCTATTGTGACCGTTGGATTGTTCGTCATGCAGCAGAAACTGTTCATGCCGCCGCCAACTGATAAAGATCAGGAACTGCAGCATAAAATCATGAACTACATGATGATCGGGATGGGATTCATGTTCTATCATGTTCCCGCGGGTCTGTGCGTGTACTTCATCGCCTCCAGCCTGTGGGGGATCTGTGAGCGAAAGCTGCTGGACTTCCAGTCCAAACGCCGTCCTTCGACCATTGTGGGATCAGATCCGAACGTGATCGACGTCGAAGCCAAATCGAAGAAAACCCAGAATCGAAAAAAACAGACTGATGAAAATGAGCCACCCGCCAAAAAAGGCTGGTTTGCCCGACTCCAGGAAATTGCGGATCAGGCACAGGAGCAGGCAGCATTGAACGATCGGCGACAGGAGAATTCCCGCGATAAAGGAACGGGGAAAAAATCCAAAAAACGCCGCTAGACTGTGTCCCGTTTTCTGTAGCGTCTCCAGGACCATTTGGACCGGGTGTACCAGCTTGTCAGACGATCTGGTTAAATATGATGCGCTCTGGACTGTGTCTGGATTCAGGATGCGGTTATGTCTGATTTTCTCTTGAGCGAGAAGTTTTCCAGCGGACCTGCTCCTGAAATGTTTCTTTACGAGATTCGGCATGAATCTGCAATTTGATGATACGATTGTCGCGTTGGCCTCTGCACCGGGTAGTGGTGCAGCAGGTCTGATACGTATCAGCGGAAACGAGATTCTTCCCTGTCTGCAAGACTGTTTTGACTCTGATGTGAAATGGCAGGACTCCCGACTGCCGACTCGTCACTCCGGCACCATCAAACTGGCAGGCTCCGATTCCCGGTTGCCAGGGGCGCTCTATTTCTGGCCAACTGCGCGTAGTTTCACCGGTCAGCCTCTGGCCGAATTTCACACAGTCAGTTCGCCTCCCCTGCTGGAGTCGGCCATCGAGAATCTGGCAGCGCATGGTGCTCGGATGGCGCGACCGGGCGAATTCACGCTGCGTGCTTTCCTGGCAGGACGTGTCGATCTCGTCCAGGCAGAAGCGGTGCTCGGGGTGATTGATGCCTACGATCATGAAGAGTTGAATCTGGCACTCAGCCAGCTGGCAGGAGGAGTCTCTACCAGGATCGGCGCAGCCCGGGTGGATCTGCTGGAACTGCTGTCTGAGCTCGAAGCAGGTCTGGATTTTGTCGAAGAAGATATTGAATTTATTGATCGTGAAACACTGGTCAACCGTCTGCAGAAGATTCGTGAGTTCTGCGAACAACTGTATCTTGACTCTTCGGAACGGATGGAATCGACGGGCAGCCTGTCACTCGTACTGGCTGGTCTGCCGAATGCAGGCAAGAGTACATTGTATAATGCCCTGGTCGGTGATAAGCAGGCAGCACTTGTGTCAGATATCGAAGGCACCACCCGTGATTATCTGGTGACCTCACTCAACTGGAGCGGTCAGCCGATTCAACTGATTGATACAGCAGGTCTGGAAGCGGGCGTGCATGAGATTTCAGTCTCTGCCCAGCAGTTTCGCCAGCAGCAGATGGCACAGGCAGATCTGGTCGTCTGGTGTACTGCAGCGGACCTGCGTCCCGAATTGCGCAGCATTGATCAATCACAGCGCAGGCAGCTTGCTGAATCACTTAATGTCATCACGGTGCTGACGAAAAGTGATCTCTCCCCTGCTCTGAATGGGGACGCCGCCTGCGATGTGGTGTTGAGTGTGGCTGAAGAAACGGGACTGGAAGATCTTAAGCATGCGGTTCTCTCGCGTTTGAGTGAATCCCGGCGGGGCAGTCGCCAGTTGATTGGTTCAACGGCCTCCCGTTGTCGCGACAGCCTGCGTCAGGCAGGACACTCTCTGCAGGCGGCGGAAGAAGCCGCGCAGTTACAAGTAGGAGAGGAACTGGTTGCGATTGAGATTCGCGAGGCCCTGCAGCATCTGGGGCAGATCGTCGGGCAGGTTTATACCGATGACATTCTGGATCGCATCTTCAGCAAATTCTGTATCGGTAAATAATCATTTGCTTTCAGGCGTATGCTGATGCACCCATTCGGGGACGGTTCCAAACTCAATTCCCAGTTGCGGTACGAAATAGAACCACATAAATGCGGTCAGCAGGAAGACCCCGATCAAATTGAGAATAATACCGTACCTGAGCATGTCTGACATTCTGATTTTTCCGGATGCAAATACAATGGCATTGGGAGGCGTGGCAATCGGCATTGTGAAGGCGCAGCTGGCCGAAATGGCAGCGGGAATCATGATCAGACGCGGATCAATGCCGAGACTGACGGCCGTTGCCGCCATGATGGGCAGCACTGTATTCACCGTGGCAATATTGGATGTAAATTCCGTCAGAAATGTCAGCATCAGACACGCGGCAAAGATGAGGGCCCAGGCAGGCCAGCCTGCGATGCGTTCGGAAAATACCTCTCCCACCCAACCAGAGAGATCGGTGCTGCTGAACGCACTGGCGATTGCAAACCCGCCCCCAATCAACAGCAGCACTCCCCAGGGAAGACGTTCTGCCGTTTCCCAGTCCATCAGGTATTGCGTCTCCCCCTGCTCCGATTTCTGAGCAGGGATCGCAAACATGAGTAACGCCATGCCCATGGCTACCGTGGAATCATGTACCCAGCCTGATGCGGAATCGACGGAGATTCCCCACTTGGTCAGAAAGTAGATAGGAAGACTTTCCCAGCCCGGCAGCAGAACTGTCTCTTCACCAAACGTAAGTGGCTTTCGGGTGATCCATAATACCGCTGTAATCACAAAGACCATCAACATCAGGATCTCGGGACGTGTCGGTTTTCCCAGCTGTGTGACATGTTCATTGATGATCGCTTTGGATGACTCTTTTGAACTCGCCAGCTTTGGCATATTCCAGCAGAGTACGATCCAGGTCAGCATCAAAAAGGTAATGCCAAACGGGATGACCATAATCATCCACTCGCCTGCAGATAATTGTGGGCCGTCTGGAAACTGAGAAGTCCAGATCGACTGAAATGCAATATTGGTCGGCGTTCCAATGAGTGTCGTTACCCCGCCAATGCTCGCAGAATAGGCAATGCCCAGCAGTAACGCGACCGAGAAGTGTTGGATGGCTTTTGCTGAATCTTCCTGGGACTCAAACATCGCCAGTTCGGAGATCGAACCGATGATTGCCATGCCGATAGGCAGCATGAGTAGAGTCGACGCGGTATTGCTGATCCACATCGAGAGAAACGCGGTGGCGAATAAAAAACCGAGTACAACCCGACGTGGACTGCTGCCTATGACTCGAATCGTGTTTAAAGCGATGCGTCGGTGCACGCCCCATTTTTCAATTCCCAGTGCAATGATAAATCCCCCCATATACAGGAAGATATTCTCATTAATATAAGAACCACTGACGGTTTTTGGATTTTGAATGCCAAAAATGGGGAACGCCACCAGGGGGATCAGGCTGGTGGCGGCGATGGGAATGGCCTGTGTCATCCACAGAATTGCCATTAATGCCGTGACCGCGGCGAGACGCTGAGCCGAGGGAGTCATGTCTGCAGGGGTTGGCAGATTCAGGATGACCACAAACGCAATCACGCTGAACAGTTTCCCGTAGAAGGGAATTCTGCTTTCTCCCGAATGTGATGAGTCGCCAATCACGAATAGAGTTATCCCGTATTATCTCAGTACAACATTCGTAGAGAGTAGGAGTCAAGATCAGGATGCATATGGATGCGAACGGTTATTCGTCATCCGATGTCGGGTGAATGAACTGATGACCCTTGGGGCGTACGGTCAGGACCGGGCAGGATGCCTTGCGGACCACTTTCTCTGCGACACTGCCCAGCAGCAGGTGTGCGGTGAAAGAGCGTCCGTGTGTACCCACTACAATCAGGTCGATCTCTTCCCGCTTGGCATATTTCAGAATATCGACAAACGGATTTCCGTGTACCCAGTGGGTTGAAATCTCCAGCCCTGCTTTGTCTTCATCAAGGATCCAGTTGTCGAGCCGCGTTTTGGCGAAGTTTTCAAAGTCTTCTTTGGGAGGCAAAGCATAGCTTTCGAACATGGGCATATAGACTACAGGGTCTTCAATGACGTGCAGCAGATGCAACTGGGCACCGAACTTTTTCGCCAGTTCGACTGCATACTGAGTCGCTGCTTGAGAGGTTTCACTGAAGTCTGTTGGAATCAGGATTTTTTTGATGTCGATCATGAGCGTTTCCCTTGTGTTTACCGAGCTGGCAATCTTTGCATGCTTTGCGAGAAGAGTTCATTATAAGAGGTGTTTGTCTGGAAACAATAGCCGGGGAAACCGCAATCGGGTATTCAGTCAACTGTTTTTTTAAATTGTAAAGAAATCGGAGTCCTCGTTTGTGAATCTGCCGGGTTCTCCTTATGATAAAAGTATCTCTGCCCGACAGGCGCGGGGCTAACGTCATTGAAAAATGGAACAACAAGAGCATTATAAACGTTCAAATTCTGGAGTCAGATAATGGAAAAATGGCCTATTGGTGTATTCGCTTCGGTCGACGCCGGATTAGGAGTGCATTTTGACGTGGTTCAGGAGTTGGGAATTCCTACCGTACAGATCCATGCACCTCACAAACAGACGCGAACTCCCGAAGTGGCACAGGAATTCCTGGAACGCTGCAATTCTGCCGGGATCAAACTCACCTGTGTGTTTGGCGGATTCGATGGTGAAAGCTATGCAGACATCCCCACTACAAAACAGACCGTGGGACTGGTTCCCACTGAAACACGAGCAGCCCGTGTTGAGGAAATGAAAGAGATTTCTGACTTTGCGAAATTGCTTGGATGCGATACGGTCGCTTTGCATATTGGCTTTGTTCCTGAAGATCGTGATTCAGACGATTACAAAGAACTGGTGTCGGTTACACAGGGTCTGCTGGATCATGTCAAAGTCAATGGACAGAACCTGAATCTGGAAACGGGACAGGAATCCGCAGACCACCTGCTTGATTTTATCAGTGATGTCGGTCGAGATAATCTGAAGATCAACTTTGACCCTGCCAATATGATTCTGTACGGAACCGGCGATCCGATCGCTGCTCTGAAACGGGTAGGACATCTGGTGGGTAGTGTCCACTGTAAAGATGCGACCTGGGCAGCAGAGGAGAAACGGGGGATTGACTGGGGCGCGGAAGTTCCTCTCGGCGAAGGTGATGTCGGCATGGGGACCTATCTGCGGACTCTGGATGATATCGGTTACACCGGTCCTCTGACGATCGAACGGGAAATTCCCGAGGATCGCGAACAGCAGAAGGCGGATATTGGCAAGGCCGTTTCGCTGTTAACCGAGCTGAAAAAGCAACTGGGTTAATTCGAACCGTCCCTGCTCTTCGAAACTGGCAAAGTGAATGTTGCGGAGACCGTCTGTGAAAAATCTGATTGAAGACGTGACCTGTGCCGGGTGTTATTGCGCATGTGACGACATTCGGCTGGAAACGGACGGTCAGCAGATTCAGGAAGTTCAGACCACCTGCTCACAGGGGCAGGCCTGGTTTGAACGCGCGGCGACCACAGATCAGCTGGTTCCACAGATCCAGGGGCAGCCTGTTTCTCTAACAACGGCCATCGGACGCGCAGTCGAACTGATTCAACAGGCGCAGGCACCGCTTGTGACCGGTTTCTCGCAGACTTCAACCGATACCCAGCGCGCTGCTGTCGCGTTAGCAGATCAGACAGGAGCGAGCATCGACACTGGTGCAAGTGCTGTAACCAGGGCCCTGCAGCAGGTGGGAGAGGCCACATGTTCTCTCGGCGAAGTGCGCAGTCGTGCCGACCTGATTATTTACTGGGGGGCTGCGGACCTTTTGAGCAATGCCCGTCACAGACAGTCACTGGTAACAACTTCCCCGGAAATTACTCGTAAAACCGTCGCGATGGGGGAAGCAGGTTCGCTTGTGTCTGAGTCTGCAGATGAGTGCATTCAGATCGAACCAGAGCGGGAGCTTGAAGTGATCTGGCAACTGCGTGCTCTGCTGAAAGGGGTGGACCTCGCCGGAAAAGAACCGGTGGGAATTGCGGAAGCAGAACTGCAGTCGCTGGCTTCACAACTGAAACAGAGTAAATACATTGTCTTTTTTACCGGACCAGATTTCAAGCAGGGGCTCCTGGCGCATCGCAAGCTGGAAGCGCTTTCACTGCTGGTCAAAGAAATTCAAAGCGAACGTCGCTGCCATGCGATCACAGTCCCCAATTCCAGTGAGACCAAAGGAGCAGAACATGTACTGGCCTGGCAGACAGGATATGCGGCTACAGTCAATTTTGCTTCCGGATTTCCCCGCTACTCACCAGGCGAATACCAGGCCACTCGGTTGCTGGAACAGTCCCAGGTCGATCTGTGTATCCTGACGGGGGGGAATCCCCTGGCAGGATTATCAGATAAGGCGATTAAGAATCTGAAACAAGTCGCTTCCATCCTGGCTGGTCCTGTATTGCTTCCGGATTTTCAACCCGATGTGTTCCTGCCGACGGGCATCACAGGGATTCATTTTCCCGGTTCGATGTATCGCTACGATGGAACACCTCTCCCATTGCGTGGATTTCTGCCCACTGTTCAAAATAGTGAAGCAGATGTGCTGAAACAGATCAGTCAATCTCTCTAGTTTTCTGGCGAATCCCATTCGACGGAGAAATACCTCCTTTGATTGTTACCTGATCGGAATATTCGGAGTATCAGGTACAATCCAAATCAGATTTTTGTATCGGAAATCCCTCCTCAGCAGTGTTTTCCGGTTTTTCAAACTAGGCTTACGGTAAGAGCTTTCTTTACGAGAGTGTAAGCGTTCGATTAATAATCATCTGTTTTGAATCGGCTGATATGTAAGAGCTGATTGCCTCTTCAGGTTACGAAAATGACTACAGAAATAAAAGAACAAACGGGCCCATCCATCGAATCACAGATTGATTCTGAGGAGACTGTTTCCATACGCGTCGAAGATCTGATCGTGGGACGCAGGATCAATCATCCAATCTATGATGCGCACGGCGTGTTACTGCTGGCTGCAGATTCTGTAGTAAATTCACGTTTCAAACAGTTATTACGCGATCGGAAAATGCCTCAGGTAGAAATTCACAGTGAAGATGCCGCCTCGGTCAGTCTGGGGGCGGATACGATGCTGGATGCGTCCAGCCAGGGAATCTTTTCAACCGACCTTACCGAAAAGCTGGACCGATTGATTGAATCGGGTTCCATGTTCGTTGCCAACACCGGACCGGCCGTCCGGGATTCCATGGTGATGCATGGCTGCAAAGCATATGATCCTGCACAACGTGAAAAGCTGTTTGAACAGCAGAAACAATTTGGAGAGTCTCTGGATGGCATGATGCGTGGTGCCCTCACCGGTAAACCTCCCAGTGGAGCAGATATTACCGGGATGGCAGCCAGTTATCTGACACAACTGACTTCTGATGCAGACAGTGTGATCTCCGCAGCGGTCGAAGCCGGCAAAGATGAGTCTCTCTCACAGCATTGTCTGCAGATGTCATTGCTGGGAATGGCAATCGGCACCGAACTGAATTTAGATGAGAACAATGTCCGTAACATTGGACTATGTGGACTGGTACATGACTGGGGGATGGTTCGCGTTCAGGAGAAAATCGGCAGAGGACGTCGTCAATTAAGTCCCCTGGAGTGGATGGAGATGCAGAAACATCCGATCTTTTCCCTCGAAATGCTGGAAAATGTAGCAGGGATCCCCAGCGTCGTGCCCGTCGTCTGCTACCAGGTTCACGAACAGCCCAACGGGTTGGGGTATCCACGCCAGCGATCTCATAAAATGATTCATTTGTTTGCCCGTATTCTGAATGTTGCGCATTCTTATGTTTCTCTCACGAGTTCAAGGGAAGATCGACCTGCTTTGATGCCTTATGCGGCGATGGAATATCTATTACGGCTGACGAACGATAAAACGATTGACCAGGGGCCCATGCGGGCTCTGTTAAACCTGCTCTCTCTGTTTCCCATCGGGAGTATCGTGATTCTCACCGATGGAAGTGCAGCCCGGGTCATCCGCCGAAATAAAGATTTTTATACCAGCCCAATCGTTCAACTGATTCAGACTTCTGATGGCAAAAATGTTGATCCGCTGGATCCGGACAGTATTATCGATCTGAATGTAAGTGACCTGGAAATTGATCAGGCTCTGCCGACCCCTGGAAAAGATGAGATCGATTTGTCATCAGACCTGTTTGATGGTCAGATCTAGAACGCTTCCCTTTTCACCATCGCGTCTGTTGATCTGTTATACCCGGTCCAAATCGACCAGGAGACGATGCAGCCAAACTCAACACAGTCTCGATGCAGTTCTGATCGTTAAAACTCACAGATTCCGCACAACTTAAACAGTGATTTCACCAGTATTTGCAGTAGAACAGATCAGGAACCAGGAAAACTCATGAAACCTGACGAGGAAGTAGTGGTTTTGCTTGAAACTCAGAGAGGAATGGCTTATATTTCCATCTCGCTTCCATTAAGCAATGATTGCATATGGGGTTAACGCCCCGATATTTCATTGGGAAACGAAGGGCATGTAGCTCAGTTGGTAGAGCACAGGACTGAAAATCCTGGTGTCGGCGGTTCGATCCCGCCCGTGCCCACTTTTAACTCATTAAACCAGTTCGGGCGGGAATATCAGTTGATATTCCCGCCCGTTTGCGTTTCCAGGACTTCGATCTCTTTTGACCTGATCTCTCGGTCAGTCGATATCCGGAGACAATGCCAGCAAGTTGACTTTCCAACTCCGAGTCCCTGTTCGCCGATTAATTCAATCGCTCAGGGAACGTTGTCTGGAATCTCGTCACCATAATCCGGGTCATCGGGGACGATTTCAATAAAGTGAGTCAGCCGTGAAAGTGAAGCGGTCTGGCTCCTGAATCGACCTGGCCCGGGAATCAGCTTGTAGTCGATGACATTTCCAGTGTGATCAGTATCGGCGCTTGCATAGCCGTAATGATAACAATGCCGTTTCCAGCGGTTTAATTCCTGGCTGGTGAGTGCTGAATGGATCGACTGAATCACAATAACAACAATAAATGCAACGGTGGTGACTTTCATGAGAATTAACCCCTATTGCGTGCCCGCTGTGCACAACGTAACAACTTCAACTCATTGATTCCAGATGAATATTTTTTTAAGCACATTTTATTTTATCGTGCTATCCTCCTGATCAGTGGCTGTGTAAATAATTTATTGACTGCCAGACTGTGTCCTGTTTTACTGAAGCGTCTCCCGATCCATCTAAACTTTTTGGTTAAATATGATGCGATCTGGAGACGGTCGAGTACTCAAACGGAGTCTGATATTTCCAAGGGACGTTTACCAGGGGGATTGAAATGAGAGGTTTTATAACTGTTTTACTGCTATCAGGTTGCTCCATGGCAGGGGCAGCCGAGCAGCCGTCGATTGAAGTGTCGGCGATGAGTGAGATTCAAGTGGTTCCCGATGAAGTCATTCTGTATCTGGCAGCCCACACACGAGACAAGCATCTTTCCATTGCCAAACGGGATAACGATGAAGTCACGACTGCTGTCATGGAGGTATTTCCCCGTTATCAGATTCCAGACGAGGATATCAAAATCACTGACCTGGATCTCACCCCCGATTACGGTCAATTCAATTCCCGTTCAGAAACTCCGATCGCCTATGATTTTGTCCGATCCATGCGGATTCGTTTGACTAATTTCGATCATATTGAACCTTTGCTGTCCGATGTGATTCAGGCAGGTTTGAATGATGTGAAACGAATCCATTTTCGGGTAAGTAATCAGCGAAAGTATCAGTTCGAAGCTCGAAAACTGGCGATGACCTATGCCCGTGAGAAAGCAGTGCATCTGACCGAATTAACAAATATGAAACTGGGCTCTCCCCTGAGGATTGAAGAAGGAATCGAATCAAACTGGGACGCAGGCGGGTTTGGCGGTGCGATGGTGCGAATAGAACCGGACCGACCTCAGGGAGATCAACAGCAGATTCAACCGGAAAAAACGAAACTGATGCTGGTTGCCCTGCAGAAAGACAAAACAAAGGATGAAAAATCAGCACGGATTCTTGCCGCACCGGGCCAGATTACTATTTCTGCCCAAGTAACGGTCAAGTTCGCCATGTCACCTGAGTAATTGAAACCGTACAAAACGATCGATACTGCATCGACTGATTGACAGGCTCACAAGGTCTGGTACCATCGATTGTACATAACGTCTCATCAGTTCATTCTGAAAGTAGTGCCCTACCCTGCTTTGTGAATTCGATTTTGTCAGAAAGGTTTCCCATGATCAGTACCGCCGAAATCAGCATGTATCCATTTCAGGAAAGCTACAAGGAACTGATCAAAGCCTTCATTGCCAAGTTGAGTTACTACCCTGATCTGCAGGTGACGCCGGGGCCGACTTCGACGGTGGTGGTGGGCGAGTACGAACAACTGATGACATGTCTGACGGAAATGTTCCGCTGGAGCCACGAGGAACATGGCAAAGCGGTATTCGTTGTTAAAATCATGCCTGGTTACGAACCCTCCTGATTGGTGGGGAACCATCAATGCGAGTCTACCCTCTGATACTTATATTACTGCTGATGGGGTGTACTTCGGGCCGACCACCAATGGAGCCATCAGGTGACAAAATACCGGTTGATGCAGTGGCTGCTCTGAACGAAGCACCCGGGTGGGAACTCTTCTCGCTCAATCCCTGTATTGAAGAGGATCCGGAGGATGCCAGCAGATTTCATGGCTGGAAAATACTGGGATCAACGCAGATTACCAATACGACGACCAGGCAGAATCTTATGCAGTCTCTGGAAGAGAGCGTCGCTGCCAATCCGGGTATCGTTGCTGCCTGTTTCTCACCACGTCATGGCCTGCGGGTCAAATATAAAGACCAGCAGCATGATTTTGTCATCTGTTTTGAATGCTATCACGCAATCTGGTACACGGACGACCAACGGAGAGAGGGCTTCAACCCCACCGACGCGCCCGCTGACGCGTTCAACCGTGTGTTGAAAGCTGCGGAAGTGCCTTTGCCTGAGCCACCCGCTATTTAAGCAGCGGTTCTATGAAGATCTAGGTTTTAAGATTTCCTGGAAGTCCGATGCACTGGCCTGTCTCCAATTTGGGGACTGTACGTTTCTGTTGCAGAATTTCTATGAAAAAGCGCTGGCGGAAAATTTCATGATGAATCTATCCGTCAAAAGCATAGATGCCGGTTGGGAGCACGTACTGAGTTAACATATTCTTCCGGTGTCTTGTGGCGGATTGCCGAAAACACCGATTGAGACTGATGCAAAACAGGCGATTACTGCTTACGGTTCTCGCAGCAGCAGCCAGAGGATCATCGAGAACAGGCCGAGCAGCCCGAGTCCGATGTGCAGCGCCGGAACGCTGATCATACCAGTCAGTGAATTGCCGGTCACGAACGGCCAGAATGGGTGCATGTCGTCATGCATCAGGCTGTCGAGAAAAACGTGTGAGACTCCCCCGATCAAACCCGCCAGCAGCGACTGATTGAGCAGTCGGATATTTTGTGTCTGCTCAAGTCGCGTTTTCCAGCGTGAACTGGCGGGCATTAGTCGAACGATGATTAAAATAACGGCCCACATCAACAATCCAGAGAGGAGCCCGACCAGGCTGCCGCCAATGTAAGTATGCAGGTAACGGTGGAGCGGTAGTTCGTCCCTGCTCAGATAATACAGCACTTCCACATCAATCAGGACATTCGCGGCCATGAAGGACGTCAGCCAGAACGAACGGGGGCCAAAGACTTTAGTCAGCAACCCGGGGCTGAAATGAAACGGCGTGAGTGGAATGAGAAATTCTCCCTGGTGGAATGTGGAATTCGATTCATTGAAGAATGCTTTATATTCAGTTTCCCGTCGTGGCGAACAGGTATCGAGTCCAGAGATGGTTCTCTTCACCCCCGTCAACGATTTTCTGATGACACCAGTCGGTGGGGTACAGGTAAGTATCGTCATCTAACTGAAGAGGAAGACCAATTGTAGCTCTCCACTCACAACTTACATTGGATCGGACAACCTCACCTACATAAGATCCCCATAAAATGGATCTTTTAATAATCTGGTCTTCCGAAAATGGCTTCTCCAGGTGTTCGCGATGCATTTGACCTAAGATCTGATCGACCTTTTTGATTGATTCGGGAGAGTAATCCAGATCAACATTATATTCACTTTTTGCGATGTCCACTATTTTAGCCGCGTTTACTGTCCTCATGTCTGCCATGGTCGCATCATTGAACCCAGGGTTGTAATTGTAGTATTGCAAAAAAATCGCGTATCCCGCGATGAGGATCAGGAAGACAACTAAAATACGAATTCTGCTTTTAGGAGATGATTCGGGCATGAGTAAAAGCATCTGACATTAAAAACGGTCTCGTTGCGAATAAATAGACGTGAGATTATTTTAGCTCGCACTGGTTCAACAGAGAATGCTGAATTCCGGGGGAAGTCAGGCTTTCTCAAGTTGCCATTGCTTTTTTGTACCATGGTCTGCACCCTGTGAAGAAAGGAGAACGGAAGACAGCCAGACCCAATCACAAGGAGATTTTCGTATGCCCGGTTTTTTTGAGATGATGATTCTCTGTTCCATTCTGCTGATTGGAGTCTTTCCCTGCTGGATGATCTGCAGTAAAGCCGGTTTTCCCGGCTGGATCAGTCTTCTAATCTTATTTCCGGGGCTGAATATCGGGCTGTTGTTTTTTCTGGCATTCGCAGAATGGCCTGCGCTGAAGGAGAGAACAAAACAGGAAAACGCTTAATCGTTACACAGTACCAGAGTACAGTCAGATTCGGATCCATAATGGTTGCGTTAAATGCCCTTTTTCTGCTGATGTTATTTTGCATGACCTTTACCGTGATTGCGGCAGTGGTGTGGGGAGGCTTATTCCTGGCGAAAATCGCCCACAAACGACAGTGGCTGATCGGCTCATTTGCCGTGTATTGTCTTTGTGTTGCCATTCTCTTTTTTAGACTGTCACGTCCGGCGGCTGTTTTCGAACGCACATTCGGCTTTACCCCGGATTGTGAAGTCAAAGAGCTGGAATCATCGTTCTGGATATTGGGTGATGGAGGGGAAATCACAATCGCTTTTACAGGTAAGCGGGAAACTGTAGATCAAATATTAAAAAGTGGAATGCAGAGACAAACGGATGTAGGGAGGTCCGAGCACTATCGTCGCATCTTTTCCGAACACTTTGGATGGGAATCGGAAGATCTCTATTTCAACCCGTCGACCGGGCGTGTCAGATATTACTGGTGTGGTAGTGATTAATTAGGAAAGCACCAAAGAGGTTCCTGCCGGAAGTTTTTTTGCCAGTGTCCCGTTGTTGCGACTAAATGTGAAACGCTCTAGATGGTTTCCAGGGCGTCAGAAAATAGTTCGTCCATCATTTTCTCCAGGGTATTTTGGTTAAATGGTTTTCTGATAAATCGATAACCTTTTGCTGCGAGATTGACGTGGCGAAGCTCAGGAGTCGCATCTCCCGTGCAAAATAAAATGGGAGGAGGGTTTCCCAGTTTACAGATACTTTCATAAGCTTCGGTACCCGTCATCTGCGGCATCGAAATGTCAAATATCAGACCTTGAATGTTATGTCGTTCCCGTCGAAATATTTCTACCGCTTCACGTCCATTGCTCGCTGTAATTATCTGATATCCCAGGTTGTGCAGCATGCGCACTGTAACCAGTGTTACGATGGAATCATCATCGGCAATCAATATTGTTTTGTTGTTTAAAGACGTATCTTTTTCAAGAAATAATTCCTGTTCATCAGCGCCTTTCTCCAGATTCGTCTCGGATTTCTGATAGTACTGGGGGATCACTATTTCAAACCTTGTTCCTTTTCCAACGGTAGTTTCAAATTCCACCTTGCCCTCATGTTCGTAAGCGGCAGAGTACACGATGGAAAGTCCCAGCCCGGTTCCTTTTCCAACTTCCTTTGTTGTAAAAAAAGGATCAAAAATGCGGTCTTGAATTTCTTCAGGTATTCCGGTTCCCGGATCGATGACATAAATGCCAATCTGGTGTCTGCCGGTTTCCGAAGTGATTAATCGTGTTCCGATGGTAATAGTGCCTCCGTCGGGTATCGCATCACGAGCGTTCAGACACAAATTCAAAATTGCCTGTCCCAGAATGAGTGTATTGGCCCTAATGGGGGGCAACGAAAGAGCTAATTCAAAATTCAGATTAATTTTATCAGGCATTAATGGTTTGAGTAAATTTTTTAAGTCTTCAATCACATCGTCAGGCTCGCATTTTATTTTTGCAATATTATCAATACGGCTGAAATGCAATAATTGCTGTGTAAGCTGCACAGCACGATCGATGGCAAAGATACTTTCTGAAAGATCTGCATATGCGGACGATTGAGGATTGAGTTCGTCCTGCGCGAAACAGACATAACCGCGGATTGTCTGCAATAAATTGTTGAATTCATGTGCCCCGCCCCCTGCCAGTTCTCCCACTGCCTGCATCCGTCCACGACGACGCAGTTCCAGTTCTTTTTGACGCAGGGCTTCACGTGCCATTTCCAGTTCGGTGATGTCGATTGAGACCTCGAGGATTCCTGTCGTATTATCATTTAGCTTAAGTGGGACCTTGTTAGTGTCTAGAATATTCTGGCCACCATTTGCGGATACCCGGGATTCGATCTGATGCATTAATGGGGTACCGGTCGTTACGACTTTTAATTCGTCTTGAAGTTGTTGTTCAATGTAAGTGGATTCAGGTTTCAATTCTGAATCTGTTTTCCCCAATATCATGCGGGAGTGTTTGTATCCTGAAAGCGCCAGAAAATTGTCATTACAACCCAGGTAGCGTAAGTCAGAGTCTTTCCAGGATACGGAAAAGGGAATGACATTTAGAATCGTACGCAGGAGTGTATTTTGTGTGTCCAGAAGATTCTGCGTTTGTTTTTGACGGGTGATATCAAAGTGTACTCCTACCACTCTCGTCGGGAGCCCCAGATCATTGCGCGCCACAACCTGTCCGCGTGCCATTGTCCAGCGATACTGATTATGGTCGCATAAAATACGATGTTCCGAGATCAAATAATCCTGGTTGTTACTTGTCACCGCTGCCAGTTGTTGTGAAAACAGATCCAGATCTTCTGGATGAATCCGTTGTTCCCAAGACTCCAGATTGTGTGTGAGGTTTTCGTAATCTGCTCCTACCAGATTTGCCCAGCTTTTGTCAAAAACCAGTCTGTCTTCGGCGGGGCTCCAGTCCCAGCTTCCCACCTGACCGCCGGCAAAGGCGAGTTGGAGACGTTCTGAATTTTCGAGAGCGCGATTATTGGCTTCAATCAGCTTATTCTGAGATACCACGCTTGATGTCACATCAGTCAGAAGAGCCATATAGCCGGTCAACCTGTCATTCTCATAGAGTGGCTGGCATTCAATGTAATTCCAATATTTCTGGCCACTCTTTGTATAATTCAATACCGCTTTGGAGAATGGCAGTTTACACGCAATGGCCTGCCTCATACTCTCAATGTCTTCCGGGGCTGTTTCAGGACCTTGCAGCAAACGACCAGGGTGTTTGCCTTGCGCTTCGGCAAATGAGTAACCTGTCGTTCGTTCAAAGCTGCGATTGACCCAGGTGATATGACAGTTGGTGTCCGTAATGACTACGGCATTGACCGTCTTTTCGATCACTTGTGTGAGAGTATTTACATCAATTGGATTTTTAGAGAATGGGCTCATACCTGTTGGGGATCACTTATCTGAAGTTGATTAACAATTGCTTCCAGTTCCTCGGGTTCCAGGGGAGGCGTTCGTAATATTTCTGTCATCCGATTTGTTTTTTCGATGGCAGTCAGAAATACATCTTGTGCTTCCATTCTGCTCTTCTGGTAATACTCAGCCAGCAGAGTATTCACTTTAAGAATACGCTGTGGGACAGGCTGATCACACATTTCAGCAAATGCTTCCGCAAGACACATGCAGCGGACCAGACCCTGTGCCATGATCGGCATTTTTGTCTGCTCCTCCTGATGATGTGCATATACAGGTTGTACGATCGAAAAAGGAAATCCCCAGGATTGCAGCACAGCCGCCGATACCATTCCGTGGTCAGTATTCGTTACCAGGCTTTCCGATGTCGTAAATTGCAGAGTCGGTATTTTTCGCACTCGTTTGATAACTCTTTCAAAGTAGACTTCTCCATAATGCTCCGCTTGAACGAGAATCCCGATGTCCTGTAAAATACCCAGTAAATACGCTGTTTCCGGCGGAACATTTTCGTAAAAACGCGCCACCGATTCTGCTGTGGCAGCGATGAGTGAAGTTCTTTTTAAGTACCAGTTTCGAAATTCCTCTGCCCACGGCATCATCAGTTTGGAACGTACTGTTCTTAACCCCAGCGAGAGACAAATAGAAATTGCCTGTCGCGGCCCCAGCAGAGTGATGATCCCTTTCAGATCTTTTTGTTTGGAAGTCGATGCGACTTGAGACGAGTTGGCGACTTTAATGAGTTCGGAAGTGAGTCGCGGATCCGTTTCTATTTCACTGACTAACTGGGGGATCGAAATATCGAGCGACGATTGTGCTGCGCGTTCTGCGAGTCTGGTGAGAACGTGCGGAATGGGAGGTACATCACTAAACTCAGTCACCAGCCTGCGGGCTGCCGGATCGATCACTAGACAATGTTGAGATAATCGAGATAAATAGGCATAGGACATGTTCAATAGATCTCTTTCATTTATGTCTAGCTCAATCAGTTTCTCAACTCCCTCGCATTCATCAATATTAAGCCGGCTAAATGATTTTTTATCCCCCCGTAAGAATGCGGGAATATTAATTAAATCTGAATGAAGTCGTTCTACAATCTGATTACCGCGCAGAAACCCCGAGATCTCCTGATCGACAATCAGCAGGTCGATTCTTTTTTCGTTCACGATTTCCAGCAGGTGGTCGGTACTGAGTGCAATAATGACATTCAGCGGGCTTTCGGCGGATGCCAGTGAAATGCTGCGACAGAATGTCATGTCCGGGCTGAGAATCACTACATTGTTTTTGGAGGCGGGTGTCTCTGATGTGGAGGGGATAGTAGACGGAGTCCTCACTTTCGGTTCAGGTGGTGCCGAATCATTTGAATCCTCCAGTAAAGCAAGCATATCCTGGGAAAACTGTTTGTAATCAATAGGTTTATGGTAGAGATGTTTAATCCCCCGTTTCTTCAGGTCCTCTTCGATACGTGGCTCTGCAATACCCGTCAAAACACAAATCAGAGGCGTTTTCTTTCTGTTTTCAAGTAGCTTGATACACAAGGCATGCCCATTTGTTTTTGGCATACTTAGATCTGTAATCACCAGATCATAATCATGTCGTTCATAGTATAGCAGCGCGGCGGTACCATCTTCAGCGGTATCACAGTGGAAGCCCACTTGTGTTAAGGCACGCGCCAGAAGTTGTCGTAACGAAGATTCATCGTCAACAATCAGCACATGGTGTGTGAAAGATTTAATGGGAACCGTCTCCTTGAAACTCTGTATAAGAAAAATAACGCGATGAAAAACTCATCGTCAATCTCTGTATGTACAGAACATTTCAAGACAGCAGGAAGGCGAATAAGTCGAAATTATGAGACAGCAATTCTAATTATGATGATTTAATCTGCCTGGACATTACTGAAAAACTGACGTTTTAATTAAGCTGCAGATTGAGAGCGGGATACATGCGGAAACGGTAAAGTCGTAAGGAGGGAATTGCCTTGGAGGAGTGTGGGGTAAATTGCCTATGGGCTCCCGGGGTAAAATTCAATCTCAAATATTGAACAAATTTATCTGCAGGAAATACCATGTAATAATAAGCAGGATGACTCAGTTGTCCTGATCCATTCTAGAACTGTTCAATCTGTAATTTGCAGGGAGAGATATCGCCAGAGCGGCGGTTTCGAAAGGCCGAGGTATGCTCTTAATTCCGTTGGGGTAGTTGTGTCATGATGTGGAATTACGAACTCATCATCCGCTGTCTGGAGTCGCTTGGCGGAATCGTCGGCAACCGGTGATCGTTGTTTAATCTGAAGAAATCTTTTTGCGTGGTGGCAATAATCCAAGAATGAATATTCCTGCCAGTGCAGCCGCTGACAGATAGTAGACATCATTCAACAGGATGAATCGCTTGAACATTTCTCGAAATCCCGGGACAAGTACTGGTCCATTGAGGGTGTTGATGACTTTCTGTTCAAACATTAATCTCAGCAGAAAGTCAAGCCAGAGACCTGCCAGCGGGAGACCGACTAAAATGAAACCGATGATTCTAAAATAGCCTTTGCTCGATGCAATTGCGATTGCGCCTGCGATCATGCCCGAAGATAACGTCAGCAATGCCAGGCCCATAAAACATTCTACGATATAATTCTGGTGGAGAACTTTGACACCATACAGTCCCGCGATGGCTGAAATGAATAAACCGATCCCCAGTAAAAACAGGGAAACGATGATTGAAGAAAAGGTTACAACATATCCTGTATACAGTTTTTTTTGTCGCAGGACGGGAGGTTCTGTTTTATTCTCCGGGACGGCGTCAACAGTGATCGTGCTCAGATCGACCCCGATTGCATGATTGAGATTGATATTTTTTAAAATAGCGCTTTCCAGGTTGCCGTCACTTAAGTCAGCCCAACTGAAGTCTGTTTCAATCAGGTTCGCGTTGCTGAAATCCGCCCCTGTGAGATTGGCTCCCGAGAGATTCGTGCACATCAGGTCGGCATCGCATAGATTGGCACCAGACAAATCAGCCTCACTCAGATCGGCACAACTCAAATTCGTTCTGAAAAGATTTGCCTCACGCAAATCCGCCTTTTTGAGTCGGATTTTGTATAAATCCAGCCCGCTTAAGTCTGCTTCTTTTAAGTTTAACCTGACCTGGGGGTGACTCATGCGCCAGAGCGACAAGGATTTTGCCCCCTGTCGCACCACTGCTTCATGCTCAGGATTTGCCATACGTGTCTCCCGCAAAATATCAGATATGGATGCGATATTTCCATTCTGAAGATCGGGAAGGCAGGCTGCAATCAGCATTGTATCAAAATTATGAATTTAGAATGTACTGAGTCAGATGAGCCAGGGCACTTGCGTTTCTATCACCGGCTTTGAACTATCGTTTCTCGTCAACGATCTGATTGACAGGTCGAACGAGTCTGGTATTATTCTTCTCTGTTCAGACGGCTGGTGAAAAGTACTTTTACTATCGATGTCAGAGCAAACGGAGCCTGGGTTCATGCAAGCGGAAATCAATGAATTCCCTGGGAAGTGGGAAAACGGCAAAGGTGATTACCTGATTCTGATCGGCCTGGTTGTGCTTCAGGGGATTCTGGCATTGCTCACTTCGTATTTCTTTCAGACCAGCCTGGGTGACGGAGTTATCTATGCAGGAATCATAAGTGGCTACCCGCTTTTTTTCTGGTTTCTGATCTCCTGGATCAGATCACTCCAGAGCTGTGGTTCAACCTTGCTTGATTGCAGAGGCCCACGATTCGAGCCTGCACTCATACTGCTCGCATTCTTGTTATTACCAGGTGCAGTGTTGAGTTTCTTCGTCAGTGCTGAACATGGTCAAGGAATCCTCATGGGAGGACTTCTGTTCTCTACCCCCATCATGATGCTCATCTTTTCTTCAGGTCGGTTACTGATCGTTGAAAATGGGGTCTGGCATCATGGGACCCTGTTCAAATGGGATGAAATTGTCGGTTACAGTTGGACGGGAGATGCGAATTCACAGTTGGTCCTGCAATCCAGCAAAAGGTTTTTCAAAGGGGCAGGCCCTCCGCTGTCCGTTCCAACCGAGTTGAAAGCAGCGGTAAACGAATTGCTGCAAAAAAATATCCAGGCAGGAAGCTGACTTCTTTTATAAAGGATGATAACGATGAGACGAACACGTACTTCCATACTCTCACTTTTCGTGTTGACCGGAATGAGTCTTCTGCTTTCATCCTCGCCTGTGCAGGCAGAAACGAAAGCAGCCGGTAAAAAAAGTATTGGTGGCTCAGGTGAAATGATTCAAATGAATCTGCCTGCTGAGCAGCGGGAATTGAGTGGAATTCGCATCCATGGTTCGCGCTATGGCACAGCCAAACCGCCGCAGGAACGATTTCTGATCTATATTCTGAATCCGGACCTGAGCGAGGTCATCGCGACAAAGATGGCGCCGTACGCGCTGTTTGAACGGGGAGCCGAGCAATGGGTGGAGATTAAATTCCCGAAACCCGTTACCCTGCCTGCGGATGCCTGGGTTATCGTCGATTTTCGCGCAGGGCGGACCAAAGGCGTTTATGTCAGCTACGATGACAGTACAGAAGGAAGCCGATCACGAATCGGATTACCCGGAATCGAACCCAAACCGACCGGCTTTCCCGGCAACTGGATGATTGAACCTCTGATTTCCAAGTGAGCGACAGGGAGATCCAGACTCCAGCCTGATCTGGCAGAAATCGGCAGGTGTTATTTCAGGGGCTTGTCTGGTATGCTGCCAGAATGGAATAATACAGCTGAAGGTGCTACATCAGCCCTTGAATCCATTCAGCCTTCTGGAGTATTCAGCTGTGAGAAAGACCGTTCAGCTCAATTTGCGTAAAGATTCTCAAGAGATCTACCAGTATCTTTTGCAGAGAATTAGCGAATATCCCGTTTATATTAACAACGGACCAGGAGAGGATGCGGATGACATCCGACAGATCACTCTTGGTTTTTCCTACGCTCAGTCAGGCTGGATTGCTGTTGTTTTTGACACACGTCCCGATGCGGAAGTTGACGGTACATGGCAGAACTTTATTGAAGAGAATTGCATCGACTATCCACACTGGAATGCCGCCTGGGATCAGGTCTCCGAAGGCAAATGTCAATTAAAAGTGCTTTTGCCACTGGGGAAAAAAACAGACGTCGCTCCTTTCGCAGAAATGGATGAGTTTGCGAGTTCACTGGGACAGGCTCTGAGTGGCCTGTTGATCAAAGCACGTGATGCCGGCGAATTCAGCAGTTTGCCAGTGGATGCGAATTGTTTCCTGACGGTTGAGGATCACGATGGCGCATTTGGATGGAATACGTTTCTGGACGGTCGTATTCAGAATGAATCAGGCGAAGAAACTGAGCTTGCTTTGTGTCATCGGATCAGAACACTTTCGGTTCAAAAACAGATCGAATATTGGATAGCTCAGCTTGATTTAAAGGCGTCAGAGAAACCATCAGATCTGGATCACTTCATTTCCGGGACAAATCTGGCTTTGGATGAACTGGAAGCGATCGGTGAGAAAGCCGTGGTCCCGCTGCTGGAGCTGTGTTGTCGATGGGCGGGACAGCCGGAATGGAACGGTGATCGCCCCAGGAGGAACTTTCAGGAAACGCCGGTCCAGGACATCGTGGTGGGAGCCGTCTGGAAAATCAATAAGATGAACGTGGCAACAACATTGGTGGAAGGCCTGCTGCATGCCATTGTTTATGAATCTGTCGAAGCAAATGAGAACCGCCGACTTTGGGGAATTATTCCCTATCATACTGCCTGTTGTCTGTACGACCTGTTTGAAGGTTATCCTAAACCACTATGGAATGAAAAAACAAACGCGTTAAATAATCCGCAGGCATACCTGGGGGCGCTCCTCAGGTGATCACCTTATGTGGTGTGTCGACAGGCAAGATTGAGATCGGGTGAAATCTGAATTGTTACAGGATGCGGTTATCGAATCAGATTATGACTCTGGAGGGTTTTCAGAGAGGCAACGGTCTGGAATTGTGGATCCGGATTGGATTCCTGCTCTGACCGGTCCAGATGGATTGCCTGAATACCGAGGTTGACCGCCGGGTGAATATCTAATTCAAGGCTGTCACCAATCATGACTGTGTTCTCAGGTGTACCCTGTAAAACATTCAGAGCATTGGTGAAGGCGGCCGGGCTGGGCTTTTCGTAACCTGTTTCGCCTGAAATGAAAATCTGGTCAAAGAAATGGCCAATTTTCAGGACCTCAATTTTCGTTCGCTGACCATCTACCGGCCCGTTGGTCAGTAAAGCCAGTTTCATTCGCTTGGACTGCAGGTATTCCAGGAAATCCAGCGAGTCCTCATAGAGCACACAGTTGCGGTTCATGATCTCTGCGAAACCGGCTGCTTCTGCGGCGAGCGATTGCTGGCTGGTACTTTTGATTCCGGGGAGTTTCAGCAACTGCTCGTATCTTCTCAGTCTGAATTCCGTGATGGAAACATGTCGATTCAGATAGCGGAGGAACAGACTTTCATTGATCTCGCGAAATTGTGCTTTGATTTCTTCCAGGTCGGTCAGACCATATCGATCGGCAAAGACTGATAACGCGGCAGCTGCACCCTCAGCAGTTGAACACAGCGTATGGTCCAGATCGATGAGGACACACTTGATGGTAGTGATGGACATTTACCAGATTCCGCTGACGCATTGGTGTTGATTGAATGGAAGAGGGTCCTGGCTGATGCAGCTGTCTGGACTACAGACCGGTATCGTATCTTTTGCGTCTCTGCTGTCATATACTACCATGAGTGTTGACTGCCTGACGAGTGTCTCCGTCGATTCCGTTGGGGGAAGTCGATTCCGTATTCATGTTTCTTCCAGCTGAAAGATCCCCTGCTCTTATGGAAGCGGTTCCGGATGTCGTGCGGCATCTGATTCATTATGCGTGTCACCTGCTGGTGCCTTTTCTGATTGCGCGGCTGTTCTGGAAGGAACACTGGGTGCAGGCGGGGCTGATTATGCTGGCGACAATGCTGATTGACGTCGATCATCTGCTGGCCGATCCGATTTTTGATCCGCATCGCTGCAGCCTGGGGTTTCATCCGCTGCATACCTGGTGGGCGGCGGTCGTGTATGCGGCACTACTCTGTATTCCCTCCTGGCGCTGGCGGGCGGTGGCCGTGGGCTGTCTGTGGCACCTGGCGACGGACGGGATCGACTGTCTGCTCGGTGGGCATTGCCTGTTTTGCTGAGCGGTCTGTGAATCGAGTCGATAGGCACGGGTATCGATTTCTCAAGAATCTTAAGCATGGAGTTGCTTCGGCAGGTGTCACTGGGTAAACCATAAGAATTGTTTATTCCTGCTAAAAACTGATCCTGCAAAACTGGTCTGACATCATGATATTTTCCTGCCTGCGTCAATGGACTTTTCTGGCGATCCTGAGTCTGGTCGCTTTTTCCGATGTGGATACTACTGCTGCTGCTGCTGCTCAGCCTGAAACCGTGGAGGCGGACGTCTGCATTTACGGGGCGACACCGTCGGGGATCCTGGCGGCGGTGGCGGTGCAGCGTGCGGGGCGGTCGGCGGTGATTGTGGAGCCGAGCCGCTGGGTGGGGGGCATTCTGGGATCGGGTCTCAAGCCGATGCAGGACTGTCCCAACTATGCAGCGACCGGGGGGATGACCCGGGCACTGTTGAAAAGCCTGGGGCAGCCGAACTGGACCGAAGATCGCACGGAGAACCGTCGGGTGCTGGCGGAGATCAGTCCGAAAACGATTCGCGAAGACTTTCAGAAGCTGCTCGCGGCACACAAGATCAGGGTGATCTTCAATCATCGTATTGCCCGTTGTACGAAACAGGCGGGAGATAAAACCGCGATTCAGGCGGCTCTGTTTGATCGGGCCCCCTTTGATAAACTGGGGACGCCGGTCGTGGAACCCGCAGCCCGCGAGGCCTTGCGCGTCGCGGCGCAGATCTTTATTGATGCCAGTTACGAAGGGGACCTGCTGGCGGTAGCGGGCGTGTCCTATCGCGTAGGGCGGGAATCGGCGGAGGAGTTTGGAGAGGAATTCGCCGGTGTGCAGCCCCCGGTGGGGTTGACTCCCGTAGATCCATTTAAGACGCCCGGCGATCCGGAGAGCGGTCTGTTACGCGGGGTGGAAAAAGATCATGGGAAGCCGCTGGGGGCGGCGGACGATTACACGCAGGCGTACAACTTTCGGTATTACACGACCAGTGATCCCGCACACCGGGCTCCGTTTGGCGTGCCTCAGGATTACCGGGCAGAAGATTTCGAACTGGTGGGTCGGTATGTGGACTATCTGAAGCAGCAGCATCCCCGGGAGAAGGACCTGCGGCAGTGGCTGATCGGGATCTTTCCGGGCTGGAAGAACTCAGGCGAGTGGAACTATCAGCGGAGTTCGCTGATTTCGATGTCGCCGGTGGGCATCAGCCGGTTTTATGCCGACGGTGATGTCGCCGCGCACGTGAAGATCTGGAAAGCGCATCGAGACTATTTAAGCGGGCTGCATCATTTTATGAGTAACGATGACCGCGTACCTGAGTTTTATCGGCAGGAAGTGGCTGAACTCGGTCTGGATAAACGCCCTCATCCCGAGACGGCCGGCTGGCCGCATCAGTTGTATGTGCGCGTGTCGCGACGCCTGGCGGGGCGTTATACGGTGACGGCACACGATGTGTATAACAAGACAGAGATCGAGGACCCAATCTGTCTGGCACAGTACGGAATTGACGTATACCCGGTCCGGCGGATCTGGTTGCAGCAGAAGGGACAGACCCAGGTCGGCCTGGAGGGCAAGATGTTTGTTGGCGGTTCCCGGGGGCCGACGAATCAGCCCTACCCAATTGCCTATCGGGCGATTACACCGAAGCAGGAAGAATGCACAAACCTGCTGGTGCCGGTCTGTTTTTCAGCGACGCATCTGGGGTACGCGTCGGCGCGGATGGAGCCGGTGTTTATGATCTGCGGCGAGTCGGCGGGGATCGCGGCCTGCCAGGCCCTGGCGGAAAACTGTGCCGTGCAGGACATTGATGCGAAAGCCTATCGACGGGCCCTGGAGCGGGCCGGGCAGAAACTGGTATGGGATCCCGCGACGGATCAGCCCGATTCGGGAATGGGAAAAGAAAGTGGTCGTTATACGATGCAGGGATTGCTCCGGGAGTGTGACGCGGATGGGAACGGCAAGGTCTCACAGGAAGAATGGAATGAGAAGAAAACTCCCTATGAGTGGCTGTTCGAGATCATCGATGCGAATAGCGACGGGCAGATCATCGCCAGCGAATACGAGGCATTTCAGAAGTATAAAGCACAGCACCCGGACTGGCAGAAACGAATTAAAACCGCAGGCCTGAAGTGATTTCACGGGTGGCCTGCGGCGCGCGTTCCGGTTGGCTGTGTATTAAGAACAGATTTTCTTCTCGTTCCCAGGTGAGCGATCTTTTCGAGATCGGAGTTAACCGCGGCTAACGCCGTGCGGCTGATCTTGTTTGCAGAAATTAGCTGCAGGGCATTAGCCCCGGTTCATCCCAATTTCTAATACGCATTCAAAGTAAGAAGTGTTACCTAGCGCCCTGTTGTTAAAAGGGCGTCGATGTCTGACAGTTTCACGCGGAAGACTTCGGTCTGCAGCTTGTTGCGTGAAAAGGCGATGTAGAGGAAGCCGTCGTGCTCGATGACGTGCGGGTATTGCAGACTGGCGATGCCGGCACTGAATTTCTTCTTCAGCGAGGCAACCTCTTTGGGGAGTTCGGCTGGTGAGGGGATCTCCAGCTTTGCCAGGCAGGTGAAGGTTTTGTTGTCGGGGCTGACTGCCAGGTGGAGTTCGCGGCGGTTGACCTGGGGATTCGCATTGAGGACGAGCACGCGGTAACCGTGGCTGGTGGCCAGCGAAAACAGTTTGCTTCTCGAGTTGGGGAAGTTGGAGAGGACCGGAGTGTCCCAGGTCCGACCTTCGTCGTGAGAAGTCGAGAAGAAGAGCCGCTGCGATTTTCCGTTATCGCGGAAGAGTGCATACATGCTGTTGTCGGGCAGGACCCAGAAGATCGGTTCGTCGGGGCGGAAGCCGGAGACCTGTTTGACGCCTACGACGGGAAAGGACTGCCAGTCGTTGAGCGCTTTGACGCCGCCGATCAGCACGCTGACATTGAACCGCGAATCGCGGCGGGTGAGAATCCAGTTGTCGGAAGGGAGCTTCTGCGGGGGGAAATTGTTAATGGCATTGTCGTAGAGTTGGCCTTCATAGACCCACTTGTCCTGCTGCGGTTCCCAGCGGTAGGCGACCAGTTCCAGATGCTTTTTATCCGGAGGACCGAAGGCGCCGTGTCCCTGATATTTCGCTGCTAACGTAAGCAGTTGACCATCGCGGAGCCAGAGTCCGCGGGCGATGAAGGCGTGGGGCTGTTTGGGAGTGCCGGTGACCGATTTTGCTGCGCTCCAGTGGAGACCATCGACACTGGTGGCGTACTTGATTTCCTGAGTCGGTTCGTCTTCGATGCGGGGGCCGTCACTCCAGATACACCAGAACTTGCCGTCATGATAGATGAGGTAGTTGTGCAGGTTCAGTCGCAGGTCGCGGAGATCGATCTTGTCTGATTTCCGCGGGTAAGGACCCAGGGCTGCCGGGTTGATGATGGCGTGTTCGCCTTTGAGGACCGGGAGACTTTGATAATCGATGGCCGCGGCATCGGTGCCGGAACCGGGGAGATTCAATACCGGGACCGGTGTATCTGGTTGCCCTTCTGCGACAGCAGGAACGAGAGCAGCGATGGTCGAGGCCAGAAGGGTGAGCGTATAAATCAGATGTTTCATGACTGGGATTCCCTGGTGGAAGCGTGGTTGAGTTCAGGTTGATGTTTGAGGATCTGACCTTCACTGGCCAGTTGCTGTTGCAGTTCGTGAATCGGAATATTACGGGGGGCACACTGTTGCTGAATCGCCAGATGGGCGGCGACGCCGGCGGCCTGCCCGAGGGCCATCCAGGTGGGTTCCATTCGAATTGATGAAAAGGCGACGTGCGTCGTCGAGGCGGCCACCGGGACGAGGAGTCCGTCGATGGTCTGCGGTACCATGATCCGATAGGGGATCTCGTAGGGGCGGGTGATCTGATCCAGCATGCCAAGGTAGCCTTCGAGGACGATGGTATCGGCCGGTTGTCTGGGCTGACAGGGGAAGCTGTCGATGGGGAATTCGCCGATGGCGATGGTGTCGGTGAAGGATTCGATTTCTCTCTGGTCGATCCCCTGCTCCGGCTGATGGGTGATGTGCTGTTCTGTGAGGGTGAATTCTCCCCGGAGGCGACGGCCCTCGCGGATGTAGAGCTGCCAGGGGAAATGCCGGTTGTCGGTGAATTCATCTAGCGGGAGATGATATTGTCGGGCGATCTGGCGATGTTGCGTTGGGATCTGCGTGTCGGTTTGCAGGAACCAGAGCAGACCGAGAGTGCGATTGCGGATGCGGGTGGAGATGGCAGTGCGGGTGGCGGCATCTCCGGTGATATAGCCGCGGTTCAGTTCCGGAAAGGGGAAGCCGAGCGGACGCGGGTTGATGTTGACGTCGGTTTTGTGATTGGGGAGCGGCGTCACGCTGAGAGCGCGGACCAGCGTGTTAAAGTGAGCCGGTTCGTAGCCCCGGCCCGGTTTGAGCTGCAGTGGACCGGCCAGACGCCCCGCGGCCAGATCGTCGAAGTAGCCGAGGTAGTGGCGGCGGTCATAGTCAGGAGGCGACTCTGTCAGTGGGGCCGCGTTCGCGGGATCGGTGGTCAGGCAGAGACGGTAGGTGTAGGCGGGGAGTCGGTCGTCGCCTGCCCCGGTGCTGCCGGGGAGGAACTGTTGTCGCTGGTAGTCGAAGTAGATTTGGCCGGCGTGGGGTTCGTCGAATTCGTCGCGGGATTCGCGTCCCAGTCGGAAGTCGGCACCCGCAGCGGCAAAGAGATCGCCTTCATAGGTGGCGTCGAGGAAGACCTGCGCGCGGACGGTGATGCGTTGTTGCTTAGGGTTGAGAATGTTGATTGCAGTCAGTCGATTTTCGCTGGTGGTGGCGGAGTTCAGAGTGTGACTGGTGAGGAGGGTGATCTGCGGCTGTGCCTTGAGCATGTCGTGAAAGACGGTTTCGGCGACAGAGGGTTCGAAGTAATAGCCGTTCTGGCAGAGGGCGATGTCTGTGGAGTCCGGGGCGTAGCGGTTGCGGTAGTGCTGGTCGATGCGCTGTGTGAATTCCTGAAACAGGCCGCCGATCAGGTGGCGGCGTTCGACGTCGCTTTTGCCCAGACCGCTGGTGGACATGCCGCCGAGATGGGCCTGGGGTTCGATTAACAGGACACTGTGTCCGAGGCGGGCGGCAGCGATGGCCGCGGCGATGCCGCCGGGGGTGCCTCCGAGGATGGCGATGTCGGTCTGCAGGGTGCCGCTCATGGCAGTTGCTCCTGCGTCCAGACAGTCAGGCCGGTGAGATCACGGGGGGTGGGGCTGCGGAAGAGACTGATCAATAGGGCCAGCGATATGAAGGCCAGATTGACGAACAGGCCGACCCAGTAGGTGTGAATCTGGAGGGACCAGGCTGCGGGCAGCCAGCCGCCGGTGCTCAAGCCAAGATAAAGGTTGACCAGGATCGCCCCGGCCAGTCCGATGACAGCGGCAGTGTTATCAACGCGGCGAGTGAAAAAACCGAGCATGAACAGTCCAAGCAGACAGCCGCCAAAGACGGATGCGATGATCCAGCTGAGGTCGTTCATGCTTTCCTTTTCGACGGAACTGAAGAAGACGGCGCCGCCGATCATAACGGCTGAGGCCAGGACGGCGATCAGGCGAGCGAACCGCAGGTAGAAGCGGTCGTCCCTGCCCGGGGCGAGCCAGGGTTTAAGCAGGTCGACCGTGGTGACGGTGGCGATGGAGTTGATTGAGGAGTCGAGGCTGGACATGGCAGCCGCGAGGACTCCCGAAATGACGAGCCCGGCCAGGCCCGCGGGGACTTGGGTGAGGATGAACCAGGGAAAGACTTCATCAGCCTGGAGGTTGGCGACTGCGGATTCCGGAAAGACGCGATAGAAGACGAAAACGCAGGTGCCGACGAGGAAGAAGAAGGACCAGGTTAACACGGCCAGGACAGAGTAAATAGTGGTTGCTTTACGGGCTTCTCGGAGGCTGCGGGCGGCGATGAATCGCTGGACGACGTTCTGGTCGCTGGAGTAAATCGTCAGCCAGTTGAGCAGACCCAGCAGAGAGACAGTCCAGAAGGTGCGTTCGGTCAGGTTGAAATCAAACGAACCGATGCCGAACTTGCCCTGGGCGGAACCGACTTCGAAGACCTGCGCGAGTCCGCCGGGGAGTCGCGTGACGATGATTGTGAAACAGAGAATGCCCCCCAGCCAGAGGACGATGGTCTGAATGACGTCGGTCCAGATGACGGCTTCGATTCCGCCGGCAATGGTGTAGAAGGAGATGAAAATTCCGACGCCGATGATGACGAGACGGATATCCCAGCCGGTGAGCAGGCTGACCGGAATCGAAACCAGGAAGAGAACTTTCCCGAGGCGGATCAGTTGCAGCAGAATGAAACTGAGGGTGCCGTACAGACGGGGGACGGTGCCGTAACGGTCGCCCAGGTATTCGAAGGCACTGGTGGTATTTCCCCGTCGAAAAAAGGGAATGAAGACGATGATGGCCAGTACCGCGACGAAGGGTAAGGTGAGGTTGGAGATCAGCTGTCGCCAGTCGAGGGCGAAGGCGGCCGCCGGGAAGGCGAGGAACGTGACCGAGCTGATCGAGGTGCCCAGCATGGAGAGGCCGATGGCCCAGCCGGGGAAATTTCGATCGCCGAGGAAGTAGTGTTCGGTCGACTGGTTGCGGCGGGAAAACCAGAGTCCCATGCCCGCCATCAGCGTGAGATAGACGACAATCACCGCCAGGTCGAGCGGGCGAAAGTGAACCGAGTTGGCGAGGAGCACTGATAACATAATCGGCCATCCTACTGTTGACGATCCCGCGGCGGAATAGGAGAATCGGTTATTTATATGTCAAAAACGATCATTGGGAAGACGTTGTGATGGGAGACTCATTTCAATATATTGCCAGTAACCGGGTACGGTTTCACCAGGAATTGCATCTGCGGCCCCGACGGATCTCGCATTACCGGTTTCTGTATGTGGAAGCGGGCTGCGGCGAGTATCGGATAACTGAGGAATCCTTTCAGGTCGCTTCCGGTTGGCTGGGGCTGCTGGCACCCGGAGTGCGGGAGAACCGGTATTTCGGGCGGGAGCCGGTATCGTATTTGTTCGTCGAATTTCAGGCGACGACGCGGCTGACCGAACAGCGTGCGGTCCCCTTCCCGGGCCAGGAACCGCAGCGGTCGGCGTTGATCGGTTTGTTGAAAACGATCCAGGCGGAACAGGCGGATGCGGGGGGCTGTCTCTTGGCGGCGGCGGTACGGCTGATGTTTCCGGAAGCCGACCGGGGGACGCAGCGACGTCTGGATGATCGACTGCGGAAGGTGGTGAGGTTGATTGAAGCGGCTCCGGATCAGAATCATCGGATCAGCGAATTGGCGGCGACAGCGGGACTTTCGGAGCCGCACCTCAGGCGGTTGTTTCGTGAGCAGATGGGAGAGAGTCCCAAGCAGTTCCTGAGACGGACCCGCATGGAATTCGCCCGGCGGCTGATGCAGCAGGAGGGGCTGCGCGTGGGAGAAGTCGCGCACCTGCTGGGGTTTGCGAGTGTCTTTCAGTTCTCAGCCCAGTATCGGCAGGTACTGGGGCATCCGCCTTCGGCGGATCGGGGGACGGTGTGAATGAGACGCTGGGAATCTTCGTGTGGAAGATGAGGAAAACTATTATGATAAGAAGATCCTCAATCACACTTCTGGAAGCTATCGTGTTGCTCAGGCTGGATGAATATGCTTAAAAAAATTACTAATGGTTTCATCTTCACGATCTTCATACTGCTAATACCAATCAGCTTACCTGTTTCTCTACTTCAGTCTCATCGTGAAAAGCGAAAGACGCAGACAACTGGCGAGTCGGTTTGTCTGTTTGGAATGCGGTGAAGTGCTCGGAGTCGAAGCAATCCGACTGGCGGATGAACGCTGGGAAGAGATTGTGAAAGCAATCATCTCATAGAATGAACCAGGAACCCGGCTGAGGCTGGTCCGCACGGTCGATGCGATCTGTCCGCACTGCGGTTGCCTGTATCTGTATCATCAAGCGGAACGGACGTTTGTGGTGCGTGAGGTGTCTCCTGAGTGGGAACTGCTGGAACCAAAACTGGATTCTGAATAATGAGTATGCGTTCTTTCCGTTCAGAATGGTTGTGTTCGGTGTCCCCTGCTCTTTGATTTCAGTAGAATTGGCGCTGTCGGGTATTCACTTTCGAGCAGCCCGACACTGGCAGCCGGTAAAACAGTAGCGTTTCACTGAGGTGTTCTAAATGGCCTGGTATCCAGAAAATTGCCCGCTGTGTGCGGCTCCTGTGGGATTCGGTTTGAATGCCGTTCCTGATCAGGTCTGCTGCCCGTCGTGTGGCTGCCGGATTGAGGGGGCAATGTTCCTGCTGGACTTCTGGGAACGTGAGCGAACCGCGATTGAACTCTCTTTGTCCCGTCCGGTAACGCTGGAGACCCGGTTACGGGAACTTGCATCTGATTCACTGGTTGTGGTGGAACTGGTGATGCTGCTGGAAGGAGAGATGAAGGTTCTCGTCTCTGATGGGGATTATGAGGGATTGAGTGACTCCCAGTCGGTGAGAGAACTGTTGAGCCGATTATCGTATTATGTCGATGCAGGGAGATACTGATTCTGAAAACGAGTTTATTAATGAAATCAGACAAGAGGAGAATTTATGATAGGCCGACTGGAAGACAAAACAGATCCGTTCGTTGAGGCGGTCACAGCTGACCCGCGATGGGTACTGGAAGACGAGCTGATGGTGCAGGTAATGGGTTTTACGCTGTATGGGTATGCGTTTGGACTGGGCCGGATCGTCTGCTTGATGGATGTGGAAGACATCAATGCAAGTGTGGCGGGACAACTGGCGGCACTGGGAGTGGGACCCAAATATGCCCAGGGGCTGGCCGAGGCTGCATTCGAATGTTTTACCAACGAAGCAGATCAGTCGGTACATTCACAACTGGTGAATATCGGGCATTCGCATATTACTTCCGAAGATTTAAGTGAGTGTGTGGAATCAATTTTTCAGAACACGGAAACCCTGCGAGAGCAGGTACAATAGTCCTGCTGGTTCGGAACAGACACGGAATCTCTGTTTTTTCGTAGTTTAATTCTGAATCCTTCTGAAATTGTTTTTGGACCGATGATCAGTATGGTATAAGTGTGAGAATCTGTGCTGGTGTGAGAGTAGTTCATACGGCGAGACTCCAGTGCAATCTTACTGGTCTACACCGTGAGCAAAGCCTGTGCAGAACGATTCACCAAAGATGACTTTGCGGAAGCTTCCCTGGAATGGGAATAGGTGATGTTGACCTGCAAAGGATCTGATTGGGGAGAAATCGATGGATACATCTCAAACCATAATCGAAGTACCGGCGACGCCGGATTATGTGCTGGAAGTGCTGCTGGACCAGTCGCGTCAGTACTGGAGTAAAAACTCACTTATTTCCGAGGAAGAAGAAATCCCGGTGACGCTCGATTCTCCGCTGGAAACTCTTTTTGAGGCCTGCCAGCTCTATGACTTGGGGTTTATATGTATTTTTACAAAAGACTGGCTGGGGTTGAGTGAATCAGACTGGACGCAAGCGGTATCTGGTCCTCAGATGCATACAGTGCGCGAATTTTGTGAACGGATCGCCGCGCGAATGACAATGCCGGTGATTTATCTGGAGTCTTTTATAGGTCGTACCTGTCGACCTGCGTCTGCTTTTCTGGCGATTCGTTCGCTGTTGCAGGAGGCTGGTGTTGATGTTACGGAAGTTGCTCCCTCGACGTCTTTATCGGAAATGACACGGCGGCAGCTGGATCTGTTTCTGGGACCGATCGCTAAACTGGCCCCCGGGGTATTGCCTACAGTGCAGGTGAAAAGACCGGTGTGGGATACGAACTGGATTGGGACAGCGGCTATATTATATTTTCTCATCCTCTGCCCTCTGAGTGTAGGGTATGGGACTGCAGCTTATCTGTTGTGTATGTTTGTGTTGGCATGCCTGCTGATTGCCGCCTATGGTACTAAGGAACGTGACCCGGCCAGGGTACAATTCGGAAACCTGCGAACCTTCAGAGATCTGTCGGAACTGATTGCACAGCGTGCTGCGTTTCAAGCATGAACGGTGCAAAAAAAATAGAATGATTTTTGAGATGTCGAACTCTATTTTTAAGAAGTCCACTGGATTCACAGATGTTTTAATCAGCCTGATTCTACTTTCGGCTATTTTGAATGGTGTGGCGGTTGCCTATGGTTATCACCAGTATGAACTGCTTGTGTCTGCGAAGAATGGCGTGGATGTGAATATGGATGAAGCGGGTTCCATTCTGGTCCATCAACTTATGATCAATGTGGCTCAACTGGGTTTTCGAGTCATTGTCGGGATCCAGTTCTTGATGTGGGTTTATCGGATGAGCCGCAATGCGCACTGCGTGAAGACCGGGAAGCCGACTTCTTCGCCGGGGTGGGCGGTAGGCTGTTATTTCATCCCGGTTCTGAACATGTGGAAGCCTTATCTGATCATGAAAGAGATCTACGAAGCCTTCAGACAACGATCGAATGACAGTAAAACGTTACCCCTCTGGTGGACTGCATGGGTGCTGACCAGTGCTCTCGGGTGTTTCGCATCACGATATATGCTGCATGCCGAAACGCTGGATGAACTGCTGGTGGCCTGCCGCTGGTCGATTGCGTTAGACGTGTCTCTGGTATTTCTGGATGTGGCCTCGGCACTGATGGTCTACGTAGTTAACGAGGCGTCTGTCGAATGGTATGAAGTAACGCAATACGAAGACCTGGGTGTCTACTGGGAACTGGTCTGACAGCGGATCAGAAAGGATGTTTCATATGAATAGCGACCAGATGATTCTCAAAGTGCGGGTTACGCCGGAATATGTGTTGTCGGTGTTTCAAGATCAACATCGGCAGATTTTCCTGCTTGAGCATGATATGCTACCTCGCGAAGAACTGACTTTAGAGACAACCGTCGAAGAATGGCAGTGGCAATGCGATTATCTGGAATGGCGGCCACTGGGGCGAGCCTGGAATGATGCCTGGGGGATTGACTTGGCCGATGAAGAATGGCGCGCGGTGCTCACGCCGGAGCGCAAGAAAACACTGGCTGGTGTGTGTGAGTTGATCGCCCGGCATGCTTCTGCCCCTGTAATTCGTGAAAAGACGTTTTTCGGAAAGCCGTGCCGTCCCGCCTCGGCGTTTCTGACAATCCGCGCGCTGCTCCAGGAAGCGGGGGCGGATGTCTCGGAAATTGCTCCTTCAACACCTTTGATTCCGTATACGAATCAATTCGCGGACACTTTCCAATGGAATATAGCGAATCTGGCGCCGGGTACTCTGCCTCGGCCTTCGATTCTGAACTGGGACTGTTACCGGGGAGTCGACATCAGTCTGCTCTGGATGACAGGTACTCTGCCTTTCGCAGCGATGTTTTCCCTGGGCAGCCGAAGCCTGTGGCCGTTGCTGTTTCCCGGTGGCTTTCTACTGTTGTATCTGTTGTTTCGTGCGGAATTGCATCGTCGGGGAGGACGCCAATTACAATTCGGGAATCTGCGGACGTTTCGGGATTTGTCAGAACTGATCGCAACACGTGCCACATTTAAAGCGTGATAATCAGTTGGATTGACCTGAGAGGGAATTGAAAACATTTCGGGAACTGTCAGCTTGATTCGGCTCTGAATTTGGTGCTGATTCTGATAAGGTTGTAACAGTATCGATGGGGATGGCATAACGCTGTCTAAAAACTGGCTTGAAAGGATCAGATGAAAAAAGAAGAAGTTGCTTATATTGGCTGTCGGCTGGTCGGGTTGTTTTATGCAATCAAGGCACTGGAGACTGTGGCATCCTTTGTCATGACGTTTGTCGCGTGGAAGACAGCCTCGGCCCAGTTTTCTACATCGGTGTCCGGCATGTTTTATCTGCAGTTGATGCCTCTGACTTTTTATACGATTACCGCCTGCCTGCTCTGGTTCGGATCGGCGACCATTGTGAAATACCTGTTGCCTGACAGTGAAATAAAGCACGCTTCGAAAAGTGTCACCGCAGAACAGATACAGTCAGTGGCTTTTTCCGCAGTGGGGTTGCTGGTCCTGACGTGGGGGATCGCCGATCTGGGGAATGTTCTGTTTCAACTGTTTCAGTTAAAGCAAACAAACGACTTTGCTCATATTCCCCTGACCCTGCAGGCAGCGGGCGTGGCGGTTGCCTGCCGATTACTGTTGGGGTTTTGTCTGGTATTCGGTTCACGCGGACTGAGCGGTTTTTTTACGAGGTTACGGCAGCCAGAATTGCGATAACGACACGCCTTATTGATATCGGTGCAGAATGGATGTGAAATGCCTGTTTTTGATACTGACTTTCTTCGCGGCTGGTGAAGCTGCCACCATCGCTCAGGCTCTCATGGAATTCAAAGACTGGAAGATTGATTCGGACCAGATGCCCCGTCTGTCTGAAATCGCCCCCAACAGTGTCTTTGTGATTCGCATCTGAAATGTGCTCTTGACATATGAACCAGGTGACTGGAAACACAGAGCCCTGAAGCAGAAACCCGTGAAGCTGGAATCGATGGTACGGGTGGGTAAAGCAGTCACTGTTGCGGAACCGGATGCCGGGTTTCGATGAGAAGAAAACAGAAGATATCTTTACGGTCTGGGTGTTGGAGGACGGGACTGTTTCTGAACTGAAAATGATCTCGATGAATCAGTAACAGGCAATACGACCTTAAAATCAGCTTTCACTGAGGGCAAACCCTCATGATTTGTGATTAATAGTTTGGTCTCAATCTTATCGCTTATCAAAACATAGAAAATAATGGTGTCGTAAATTACAGGAATCTGTTTAGAATAGACGAAGAGAGAATGCTCGACATTAAGTGGAATCTACTGTATCTGGATAATTGGTATAGTATAGAGCAAAATAAGAAAATATTTGTCAGTAGTGTTTCTGTTAACAAGTAATGGGAAACAGCCAGATGAATGATGATGGTATCGAGGTTCTTGCAGAACAGAAAACCTTAAAGGTATTACCAGATATCAAAATTATCCTGGAACTGATCAGCAAAGGGGTCTCTCTCCGGAATACCCTGAATACCCTGGTTGAATATATAGAGACAAACAGCAAAGAAATGATCTGTTCCATCCTTTTGCTGGATGACGAAAATCAGCTCAGGCATGGTGCCGCTCCCAATTTGCCCGAAGACTATATTCGGAGTATTGATGGTACAAAAATTGGGCCGAACCAGGGATCGTGCGGAGCAGCAGCTTTCAGAAATCAACAGATTGTGGTCGCAGATATTGCGAACGATCCTTTATGGGTAGAATTCAAAGAACTGGCGTTGATCTACGATCTGCGCGCCTGCTGGTCAACGCCGATTCGTTCATCGACCGGATCCGTTCTGGGAACTTTTGCCATCTACTACCATAAACCCTGCAGACCAAGTCAGTTTCATCTGCAGCTCATTGAGCAGGCTGTGTACCTGGCAGCGATTGCCATTGAACAAGCGAAGGTTGAAGAGAACCTGTTGAAAAGCGAACAGGAATCGCATCGATTGCGTGTCCAGTTAACAGAAGCGATCGAATCTCTGACGGAAGGATTCGCATTATGGGATGCCGATGACCGGCTGGTAATGTGTAATTCCAAGTTCCGTGAATTCTATCAGGAAAGTGCAGATATCCTGGTTCCCGGCCAACGATTTGAAGATCATATACGAATCTCCGCTCAAAGAGGACAAATCGTGGAAGCTGCCGGGAGAGAAGACGAGTGGGTTCAGGAGCGCGTGCAACAGCATCAGAATCCAAAGCGGAGCCATCGGCAAAAACTGAGAAATGGTCGCTGGTTATTGATCTCGGAACAAAAAACAGCAGGAGGCGGGATTGCCGGTGTTCGAACTGATATTACCCGGCAGGTTTTATATGAAGAGGAGTTACGCGCTTCATTTCATTTGATTGAATCGATTCGAAATCTGCTGGAGCATTACATTGTCGATTCGAATTCAGATCAGGTGTTTGAAGATCTATTGCTGACCTTATTAAATACATCAGACAGCAAGTTTGGGTTTATCGCAGAAGTTCAGGAGTCAGATTCAGATTCAACATCTTTTGTGATTCGCGCCAGCAACCGGCGATCCGCACAGGATGAGTTACCGGGATTTCATACCGGTCCGCTTTCGGCAATATTGGAATCGGGGCATCTGAAAACATTTTTTGATCAGATTGTGAAAAGTGGAGAAGCGGTTATCTTCTGTCAATCCAGTGAAGATTCGCGACTTGGCAGCCTGGCTCAAGATCTGTTTGAATCGGAATTGAATTCCTGTCTCGGTTTACCGATTTACTCACAGGGGAAACTGGCTGGAGTGGCGGTTATTGCAAACCGACCAGCGGGGTACGATGAAGAATCTGTCGAATTTATTAAACCTCTGCTTATCACCGGTGGGACCTTAATCAAGGCTCATCGGGATGAAATCGTGCGAGTAAAAAACGAACGGGCTTTACAGATTTCTGAAGAACGTTTCTCAAAGATATTTCATTTGAACCCGCTGGGTAAGGTGATCATCAATTTCAATACCAAACGATTGATTGATGTGAATGAGTCTTTTCTGATTACAACCCGGTATGCACGTGAAGAGGTGATAGGAAAAACAATTCATGAACTCAATCTATTTGCTGATACAGTTCGCTGGCAGGAAATCGTCGGCATCGCGCATATAGAAGGGATGGTATACGACCAGGAAACGTTACTTCAAACCAAAATCGGTGAAAAACGGTCCATCCAATGCTATGCCTGTTTAATCCAGACGGCCGGGGAACCCTTATTGCTGGTAATGTACAAAGACCTTACTGAGCAGAAACATGCGAGGGAATTAAACAGGCAACTGCAGATTCAGCTGCAGCATGGTCAGAAAATGAAAGCCATTGGTCAATTGGCGGCTGAAGTGGCTCACGAGTTCAATAATATTCTCGTGGGGATTAACATGAATGCGGAACTGTTGCTAATGACAGCAGAAAACGAGTTACCTGAAGAATATCGCGGACCGATACAGGAAATAAAAAATTCTGGTGAGCGTGCGACCGAACTGGTAAAGCAGATGTTGTCTTTCGGCCGAAAGAAAGTACCGAATACATCGTGGATTAATCTGAACATGTTGATCACCGTTCATCAGAATATGTATCAGCGAATCCTGGGCGAAGGTATTAAACTTCATGTGAACCTGGATTCGAATACAAAGCCTGCCTGGGCAGACGAAGCGGAAATTGAACAGGCCTTAATGAATCTGGTTGTCAATGCACGTGATGCGATGCCTGAGGGGGGAACGCTGGCAATCAGTACACAGAATGCTTTATTTACAGAAGATCAGATTGCTCGGGAGTATGGCACCCTTCCCGGTTCCTATTCGCAGATTTCCGTATTTGATACTGGCTGCGGCATGTCTGCAGAAACCGTAGAGCAGATCTTTGAACCATTCTTCACGACGAAACCTGCAGAGATGGGGACCGGGCTTGGTCTGTCCACAGTTTTCAGAGATATTTCCAATAATGGGGGTTTTATCTCAGTGGAGAGTCAACTGGGAGAAGGAACAGAATTCAGAATCTATCTCCCCCAGGATCAGGGAAAAACAGTAGAGGCACAAAATATCGCTCCCGCTACTTCGCATGACCCGATTACCGGAGGCACTGAAACTCTGCTTGTCTGCGATGATGAGGAGTCTGTGCTTACCGTGTTATCAGCGCTACTGGAAAAATTAGGTTACTCTGTCATTAAGGCGTTAGGTCCGCGTAAAGCAATCCAGGCAGCCAGATCCCACATTGGAAGAATTTCACTGTTATTAACCGACTTTAATATGCCGGATATGAACGGACAGCAACTGGCGGAAGAGTTGACGCAACTCGATCCTGATCTGAAAGTCATCCTGTTATCGGGTATGACGGGTGATATTCTGGAATATGGCGACGATTTCGAATTGATCCAAAAACCGGCGAAAATCGGTCAGCTGGCTCAGAAAATTCGAAAAGTTCTGGGTGATACAGACAGAAGCGGATTCTGAATTTCATTCAAATTGGAACCCGAGGGAAGTGGGATGTTGATCTGATTGACTGTGTCCAGTTTTACTGTCGCGTCTTCAGTTCCATTTAGACCGAGTATATTAAATTGAGAGACGCTATGGTTAATTGTGATGAACTCTAGATCCTTCCGCTTTTGAATTCCGTTGTCAGTGAACCTGCTGTCCTGAATTATTGTCCTGATGCTGTCACAAGAGCAACTGTTGGATCAGGGCTACAGAGTTCAATGGCAGTTTAGGAATTGCAGAAATGCCTGTCTGGGATGCGGATCAGTATTTGAAATATCAGCGTGAACGGACGCAGCCTGCCATCGATCTGGCGGCACGGGTGCGGCTGGAAGCACCCCGGCGGATTGTCGATGTCGGCTGTGGTCCAGGAAACAGTACCGCGGTGCTGTCGAGACGCTGGCCTCAAGCGGAACTCAGCGGGCTGGACAGCTCGGCTGAAATGCTGGAAACCGCGCGTGAATCTCAGCCTGCGGTGCACTGGTTTCAGGCGGATGTTACCAGCTGGGAACCGGAAACGAAATATGATCTGATCTTTTCAAATGCGGTACTGCAGTGGGTGCCCGACCATGAAACGATCTTTCCCCGGCTGATGCGTTTTCTGGAGCCGGGGGGCGCGCTGGCTGTTCAACTGCCGATGCATTACGACTCTCCCCTGCACTACCATGTCAAGGAACTCTCAGAGCGGCCGGAGTGGTCTGAGCAAACAGCAGGTGCCCGGGAATCGCTGGGCTCTGAATCGCGATTGTTTTATTACGACCTGCTGGCGCCTCAGAGTTCCGAACTGGAACTCTGGGAGACTGAGTACATCCATATCATGGTGAACGTGGAAGCGATTCTGGAATGGTTCCGCGGGACGGGGCTCAGGCCCTACCTGGAAGCGTTATCCAATGATCGTGAGCGCGCCCACTTCGAAGCAGAATTACTGGCACGTTACAGAGCCGCCTATCCGCTTCAGGCAAATGGAAAAGTGCTGTTTCCCTTTCGACGGTTGTTTATTGTGTCGTATCAGTTTGTATAACTCAATTTTTTCTAGAAATGTGTTGATGGTGAAGATCATGGCGTATTTAATTCTCCTGTTTCTGGTTCTGCTCTGGGGAGTCGGCAATCAGTGTTTTATTCGTATGGGGGTGAAACGGGGAATTCTCAGTCTGACTGCCGTGACTTACAGCTGTTTTCTGGTCAGTTATCTGGTAGGCCTGTTTTACAATATCAGCTTGTATAATACGAATCGATTTTCCATGATGATTCTGATATCGTACCTGCTCATAGCGACCATGATCAGTTTTTTCATGGTGACGTTATCATTGATCACTGCTTACCTGATTCCTCAAGAGAATTCACGAACCGAATTTACACATGAATGCCAGGCTGGATGCAGACGGCTATGAATTGATATCCCGGGCGATGAGTTCCACACAATTGACGGAACTGCAGTCAGTGCTGGAAGCAGCTTCACCAACGATATTTCGTCGGCGACAAAACGGATCTGCGTATGCGATCCGCAATGTGCATCTGGAATTGTCTGATCTGCGTTCCCTGCTGGAACGGGGGGTTCTTATTTCATTGGCGAATGAAATCTTTAAGTCGCCAGCCACTCTGGTGAGTGCGACGCTGTTTGATAAACAACCCGGTGCGAACTGGTTTGTGCCGCCGCATCAGGATCTGTTCGTGCCAATTACCGGTACAACAGATGATCTCCGCTGGACCAACTGGTCTACCAAAGCGGGAGTCCAATATGTCGAACCGCCCGTCGAAGTGCAACGGGAACTGCTGGCGCTTCGATTACATCTGGATGCCTGCCCGGGTGTGAATGGGGCACTGGAAGTGGTGCCCGGCAGCCAGCATGAACGATTGGATGAAGATGCGGTGGCAGAGTTCGCTGAAAAGGCATTTGAAGTCTGCCCTGCTGGTCCGGGGGAAGTGTTGCTGATGCGACCGCTGCTGGTGCACCGTTCCCGTGCTGCGAAACTGCCAGAGCGCCGCCGGGTGCTGCACGTGGTTTATTCTGCAGCGGTGCTGCCCAAAGGGCTGGAGTGGACTTAAGCCTTCAGGTCTCACGTGGTTTTTAGTGAAGTCTGTTGAATAACATTAAATCAACTCTTGTGCTGTTCATATGAATCTATTCAAATGTTGTGATGACATGTGACGCGATTTACAGCAAATTGATTCATTGAAAACAGTCAGGGTAACAGAGTGAAATTTGAATACAATCTGGATGATGCCACTCATGATATAAAGCAGGCTTCCATCGCTGCGTTTCTCTCAGCGGCTATGAGTACCTTAGTCATCGTCGTTGCCATCGTCACTTCCGCCGAAGGCGTATTCGGACCATTTGCTGATCCGATTAACTTCATCGATGTTGCCCTGGTGCTGTTGTGCGGGGTGGGGCTCCGATTCTATTCGAGAACTGCCGCAGTCACCCTCGTTATTTATTTCATTTTAGCAAAAATCTTTATAATGCTGGAGAACGGGCGACCTTCGGGGCTTCTGTTTACCATGATCTGGCTTTACTTCTACTGGAAGGGCATCCGAGGCACCTTTGCCTACCACCGCTTAAGAAAAGAGGCGGATTCCAGTTATCGGTCCACACCGGTCTCGTTTTACTATTTTGTGATTCCTGTCGGGGGGATTGTTCTGAGTTTAATCATACTGGGAGTAAGCTTGTTCGGACTTGGAATGCTGGCTGAAAGTGGAGCCTTCGTCTCTCCTGAAGTGACTGCAGGAGACAAGCTGTCAAAAAGCGACTTACAGTTGCTTCTGGATGAAGGAATCATCAGGCCGGATGAAACCGTTCTTTATTTTTATTCGACGGGTCTGACTTCCATTTCAGATGACGGGAATCTGCTGACTGATAAACGTGTCGTTTCGTATGAGAGAATCGAGGGAGTATTAGAGGTCTACGCAGCGAACTATGAAGATGTAACAGAGATCATTGTTGTGGAAGAGGGAAACTTCATCGATGATACGATAGTCGAAATCAATACGACGGATGACGATGTATTTCTCCTGTTCCTCTCTGCTCTGGAAGAAGGTGACCAAACCTTTATTAATGAACTCAGAAGCAGAATCCCGTCGAAACCGGACCAGGTAGAACAGCTGACATTGTAAAAAAACGATAAATTAAAGCATGATTCGCATTTGCGATTCTGACTTAAAACTACCGCAACAGCTGGTCCGCTCGGGAATTCGAAATGTTAGCGGAGTATCCTGATCGAACCTCTGAATCTGTTTAATCTCAGAAAGCAACAGTCATGGGAAGCTGGGGAGCCGGGCTCTACTCTAATGATATTGCACTCGATCTCAAAAGTGCTGTTGCTGCAATTGTGAAACTCCCCTTCGAGTCAGAGCAATTAATCAAAATGCTGGCTGAAGCGTTTCCTGAAGAAGCCAGCAACGAAGCGAATGAAGATTATACAACGTTCTGGCTGGTTCTCGCTGACCAGTTTCATAAGCGGGGAATTGACTGTCCGGATGTGTTTTCTCGATCGCTTAAAATTATCGATTCCCATTCCGATTTGCAGATGCAGGAATCGCTGGGGATGGATGCGAAAGAGTTGAAGAAACGGGAAAAGAATCTGCAGAAACTGAAAAGTAAACTGTGCCAGCCTGTCGTTGAAAAAAAACGAAACACTCTGAAAAAACCACAACCCCTGATCATGACGAAGGGGGACCTGATTATATTTCCGGTGTCAGCAGAGGGGGATGCGATCAATCCCTACTTTACTGAGACTGAGTTCCAGGAAGTTAACTGGAGCCAGTCGAACTGGGGGGCCGCCGTGATTATGGATTGTGGGCATGTATTCGAGTATCTTGCCTATTATTGTTTCATCGTCCAGATGCGATGCCTGGAAGAGAACAGCAAGCCTGATTTAGATCGGTTGCAGAATTCAGTGGGATGGCGCCTTGCCCCGGCTGGGACATGTAGCAGAACTCATTTTCAACGAATGCAGATTGAAGTCCTTGCCAACATCAAGTTAGACGAACAAAAATGCCAGAGACGGTTTCCTGTGATTCCGAATGGGATCAAGGCAGCGGTCAATGATATTTCGATCAGCAATGAACTCCATGTCTATGCGGGACCCTGGTGGAAAGATCCTGCGCAAATCAAGAGTTTGAGTGAAATTACTTTCGAGTGACCTTGTTTGATGGTGCAACTGTTTTCAATACGATCAACAACTCCGTTTGTCAGGACAACCGCAGTTTAAACCGTCGCTTCCACTACCAGCGTTACCCGCGTTGATTTGAACCCGGGGGTTTTTGACAACGGATCGACGGTGTGCGGGACAAGAATATTGGCTTCCGGGTAATACATCAGCGCATTGCCGGCGCGGACGTCGAATTCGCGGACCAGGATGTAAGGCATCTCTCCTGCTTCGCTCTTCACCTTGACCCGCTGATCGGGTTTGAGGCCCAGGCGATCGATGTCGGCCCGGTTCATCAGGATCACGTCGCGGCGTTCCTGCCCGCGGTAGATGTCTTCGTCATCATAGACGACGCTGTTGAACTGGCCTTCCGAGCGAACTGTCATCAGTCTTAACTGATTGTCATCCACGGGGATCTCGGGCAGCGGGATGGCGTGGAACTTTGCTTTGCCACTTTCCGTGGGGAATTGGTATTCCGCGACCGCACGACCGGTGACGTGGAATTCCTTGTTGGATTCAATCGTCTGATGCATATTTTCGTAGCCGGGAATCAGGTCGGCAATCAGTTCGCGGATCGCAGAGTGGCTTTCCAGTTTCTTCCAGTCGATGCGGTTATCGCCGGCGAACAGCTTCTGGCCGATGGCAGCGAGGATGGAGACTTCGCTGCGGGGGCCTTCATAACGGGATTTTCCGCCGTCACTCATGCGGACGTAGCTGAACATCGACTCCTGCGTGGTCGACTGTGGTTCTTCATCGCGCGGCAGGACGGGGAGAATCAGTGTCTCTTCGCCGGTGCCCCAGACGTGACCCGTATTGAGAGTCGTGGAGAGATACAGGATGGTTTTAATGCGGCTCATCGCTTCGAGCGCGTATTTCGTATCGGGGTTACTGCCGTAGAGGTTACCACCCAGGCAGAACGCGAAGTCGATCTCGCCTTTATGAGAGGCTTCCATACAGGCCATCGTGTCATAACCGGGAGTGGTGGGAACCTGAATACCGAGTTGACTCTCCAGTCGTTCGAGCATGGCCTGTTTCAGACCCGGGGTGACGCCGACCGAACCGAGTCCCTGCACGTTGCTATGTCCGCGGATGGGCATCAGACCCGCCTGGCGGCGACCGACCATACCACGCAGCAGAGACACATTCGCAATCGTCTGTACGTTATTCGTGCCATGCAGATGATGGGTAATGCCCATACACCAGCCAATCACGACGTTTTTGGCGGAGATATACTGGTCGGCGATTTTTTGAATGGTTTCGCGGTCGACACCGCTCTGGGCGATGATATCGTCCCAACTGGTCTGGTTGACCTGTTCCTGGAAGGCTTCAAAGTTCTCAGTATGAGCAGCGATGAAACTGCTGTCGTGAGCGTTTTGTTCGAGGACGACCTTGGCGATGCCGGTCAATAACGCCAGGTCTCCGCCGACATGCGGCTGCACGTACATGGAGGCGATACTGGAACCAAACAGCATGCTGCGGACGTCACTGGGGACTTTGAAATTGACCAGTCCGAGTTCTTTCACGGGATTGATGACAATGACTTTGCCACCCCGCCGCCGGATTTCCATGAAGGCTTTCATCAGTCGAGGATGATTGGAGGACGGGTTGGCGCCGATCAGGATATACAGATCGGTGTGTTCCAGGTCTTCCAGTTTGATCGTACCCGCTCCAGTGCCGATGCTGGAGCCTAAACCGACTCCACTGGCCTGATGACAATAGTAGGAGCAGTTATTGACGTAATTCGTACCCATCAGACGCGACATCATCTGGAACAGGAAGCCGGCCTCATTCGAGGAACGACCACTGGCGTAGTAAAACGCCCGCTCGGGGCCAGCTGCTTTCAGGCGATCGACAACCAGATCCAGGGCCGCATCCCAGGAAATGGGTTTGTAATGTTTTTCCCCGGGAGAGAGCAGCAGTGGTTCGGTGAGTCGGCCGCTGTATTCGAGTTTTCGCGAGTTGAAAGAACGCAGCTGGTCGATATTGTGATTTGCGAAGAAGTCGGAAGCGACCGCGGGCTGCATGTCGGAAGCCATCGCCTGAAACGATTTTTTGCAGACTTCGGGAAACAGCCCTGCTTCGTTGACCATGCCCCCTTTTTGTCCGCCCATGCCGACAGCACAGGTCTTGCAGGCATTTTTGGAACGCATGGACTTCCAGAGTTTCCACCAGCCCACCCGGTTTGCCAGAGTCAGACTGTATTTAATCGCTTTCCAGCCGCCGCCGCTTCGTGGAGCTTTCACTTTACGCCTTCCTTTGTCGTTTTTCAGGAGCACACTGCAGTGAACCGATTCCGATACAACAAAACACAATCTTCACACTTTTGCCAAAATCTGAAACCTGTTCAAGTCAGGTCGAGTATATCCAAATGAATTTATGCAATCAACGAGACGGGCTTCATTTCCGTACAGTGGGTCTTGCGGGGGTTTCCGGCCAGTTGATACAATACAGCTCCTGTCTATCTAAACTACAGGAGGAAGGATCGTTCTATGTTTCGTCGCTGTGTAAGCTTTTCAGTATTCTTGATTCTGGTTTGCGGAAGTTCTCTCTGGGGGGATAAACCATCTGCCACTGCTTCCTCCGCCGATTTGACATTTCGTCTGCCCACTACTTCCGGTGAGACTGTTGAACTCAAGAAACAGCCCGATCATAAAGTGACGGTGGTCTGTTTTCTGGGAGCGGAATGCCCGCTGGCACGGCTGTATGGACCCAGGTTAAATGAACTGCAGGAGTCCTATCGATCGCGAGGCGTACGCTTGATTGGTGTCAACAGTAACCAGCAGGACTCGCTGGAAGACGTGCAGGCATACGTCAAAAAATATCAGATTCAGTTTCCCATGGCGAAGGATTACGGGAATGAAATCGCCGATCGCTATCAGGCGGTGCGGACCCCGGAAGTCTTTGTGCTGGACGAGAACCTGGTGGTTCAATATCGGGGACGGATCGATAATCAGTATCTGCCGGGGATTTCTCGAGCCGAAACGACTTCCCATGATCTGACGAACGCGCTGGACCAGGTTTTGTCGGGGAAACCAGTCAAACTGGCGGTGACCGAACCGAACGGCTGTTTCATCGGACGCGTCAAAAAAACAGAAGTGACGACCAGTCTGACGTTCTGTAACGAAGTGGTGCGGGTTTTGAATCAACATTGTGTGGAATGCCATCGTAAAGGTGAAATCGCGCCCTTCAGTCTGACCGACTATGATGAAGTGAGAGGCTGGGCAGATACCATGCTGGAAACCATTGATGACGGACGCATGCCTCCCTGGCACGCGAGTCCGAAATATGGTCATTATGCCAATGCCCGTTTCATGTCAGATGAGGATAAAAAAGTGCTCCGCGACTGGGTTGCCGGGGGCATGCCATATGGTGATGTGAAAAACATGCCGAAACTTCCCGAGTTCCGTGAAGGCTGGCATCTGCCGGAAATTCCGGAAGCGGTCTTCGAGATGCGGAAACGACCGTTTCAGGTTCCCGCGGAAGGTGTGGTCGAATATCAGTATTTTGTTGTCGATCCTGGTTTTACAGAAGACAAATGGGTGACCGGAGCGCAGGTGCTGCCGGGCAATCGCGCTGTCGTGCATCATGCGATTGTGTTTATTCGTCCGCCGGATGGCGCCGACTTTCGAGGTATCGGCTGGTTAACCGCGTATGTGCCGGGTCAAAGGATCAAAAAACTGCCTGAAGGACGGGCCCGTAAGGTCCCCGCTGGTTCGAAGCTGGTGTTTCAGATGCATTACACGCCGAACGGCTCGGTCGCGGAAGACATTTCCAAGGTTGGCCTCCTGTTTGGCAAAGAGGAAGAGATCACGCACGAAGTCTTCACGCTGATTGGCATTGATCAGGAGTTCGAGATTCCACCACATGCCAATGATTTTCCCGTGACAGCAAAAGTGCGACGTATTCCCGCGGAAGCAGAGTTGCTGGCGATTGCGCCACATATGCATTTGCGGGGGAAATCGTTTCGGCTGTTTATGAAGCAGAAGGACGAATCGGAAATTCTGCTGGATGTGCCAAACTACGATTTCAACTGGCAGCATATTTACGAACTGAGTCAGCCCATGAAACTGGATGATGTGGACTCGCTGGAATTTACTGTGAAATTTGATAATTCCAAAGAGAATCCGTTCAATCCCGACCCCAGCGAATATGTGACCTGGGGGGATCAGACCTGGGAAGAAATGGCGATAGCCTTTTTCGAAGTTGCTGAACCCCGGAAAAAGAAGAAGGTTGAAGAAATTGCTCGTAATAAAAAGCCCAGTCAGAAAGAGACGGACGAGCAACGTAAAAAGAAATATGAGCAATTAGTCGCCGAATTCATTCAGCGTTTTGATAGAAATCAGGACGGGCAAGTGGATGTGGATGAGGTCCCGCTGGCAACGCAACGTTATGGACGTTATCGAGATCACGACGGAGACGGCATTATCGGTAAAGAGGACCTCTGGAAACGATAATTGCTTTGAAGTATTACGGGAAGTATGAACCCGAGGTATTGAATCTGATTCTACCTGAATCGCCTGTCCTTACTGTCAGAAAGAGAATCGAGAGTGTTTCGCGCGTTTAATCGATGTTCTGTCTGGATGGCCGACCATCCTGTCATGGTCACGCTGTTCATTCTGCTGCTGAGTGGGATTGCGCTGCTGGGTTATACGATGCCCGAAGAGGTGCGCGACTGGTTTACGCCGGCACCGGTTAAGCAGGTACAGAAAGAGACCCCCTCTGCTCCGCGGAAAGTACGGGAGGTGCCGCCGGATGTTGATCCGATCAGTTTGACGGATGCCGATACCATTCTGGTGATTGATTCGGAAGACTTTTTCACCCCGGAGCGAATTAAAGCACTCCGTGAAATTGTGGAGCAGATAGAATCACTGGACTATGTGCGTAGCGTCTTCTGGCTGGAAGATATTCCAAATCTGAATATCTTCGGCTTGCGGGAACCCTTAATTCCCAATGAACGTGCTTCACAGAAACGGCTGGAAGCTGCTAAAGAAAAAACAGTCGCACACCCTCTGGTGGGGGGACAACTGCTGTCAGTGGATGGCAAGACGCTGTTGCTGATGATCAAGTTCGACTGGCTTCATGTGACGGATGATGATGCCTGTACGATCGGTTTAAAAGAAGTGGCACGCGGTGTTGCTGCCAAATATCCGGGAGCCGATTTCTCTTTCCTGACGACCGGACGCGTGCCGATTTATCTGACCGCAGTGCGGACGCATAATGCAAACAAGGTGAAATACCAGGTCATTGGCTACGGCATGATCCTGTTTATGGCTGTGATTCTGTTTCGTGGGATCTCTGCCGTGATCATCGTTGCGCTGGCACCAATGTTCGGCGTGTTTCTGACGATGGGGTTCATTCAGTTCCTGGACTTTCAGGATAATCCGTTTAATGACGTTGTGCTGCCGGTTTTGTTGAGTCTGGTGGGACTGACGGATGGCGTGCATCTGATGGTCCAGATCAGGAAGCACCGGGCCGCCGGGTTGAGTGGGCGTGATGCGGCCCGGCGAGGTGTTCAGGAAGTCGGACTGGCCTGCCTGTTGACCTCGGTGACGACAGCCATCGGCTTTGGTTCGCTGTCATTGGCCCATCATGAAACCGTACGCGAATTTGGTTACAGTTGTGTGGTCGGGGTGCTGCTGACATTCATCGCGGTGATCACGGTGATTCCCCTGGCCTGTCGTACCTGGCTGGGACGCTCTATTCATGTTGGTTATGGGAAAGGTATTATCGACCGGCATCTGGGACGCATCAGTGTCATCATTGAGATGGTTCTCAAGCGGACGCGACTGATCAGTTCGCTGGGGATTGGTGTGACTGCTGTTCTGATTTTGATATCGCTGACACTGCGTCCGGATGAACGGCGGGCAAATATGCTGCCTGATGGCTCGGAGGCGGCGGTGGCGCTGAATCATATGGACCGGGCGATGGGAGGACTGGAACATTCACGGGTGCATGTTACCTGGGACGATGATGTGCCCTCCGATTCTCCGGAAGTGCTGGTTGCCATCAGTGAAGTAGACGATTTATTGCTACAGGAAGAATTGATCGGCCATCCGATTTCAATTCGTAATATCCTGGGAGCATTGCCCGGGGAAGGCAAACCGGAAGAGCGGATGTCGATGATGGACCTGCTGCCTCCCCCGCTGAAACGCGCTTTTTATACGCCGGAACGAAATCAGGCTGAAGTCAGTTTTCACGTGCAGGATCTGGGTATCGCTCGTTATGGACCCACCTTTACACGAATCGAAGAGGGACTGAAAACGATTGGTGCCGCACACCCCCATTTTCAATTTGAGCTGACGGGGTCTGCTGTCTGGCGCTGGCGGAACCTGTACCAGATTGTCGTGGATCTCGCCGCGAGCCTGGGGAGTGCCGCAATTATCATTCTGGTTGTTTTGGCGTTTGCTTTCCGTTCGCTGCGACTGGGATTGATTTCGATTATCCCGAATATGTTTCCCCTGGCTGTGACCGGAACGTTTCTGGTATTTACGGGACAGTCCCTGGAGATCGTCAGCGTGTGTGCTTTCACAGTCTGTCTCGGGATAGCCGTCGATGATACGATTCATTTTTTAACCCGGTTCCGGGAAGAACAGCTGTTGGTCGACAGCGATGAAGAGGCGATCCGCCGTGCATTTACCGGCGTGGGGACTGCTTTGATTATGACGACGGTGATACTGGTAGCCGGCTTTTCGACGGTGATCTTCAGCGATATGCGCGATCAGCGGATCTTCGCGATCATGAGCGGTTTGACGATTTCGTCTGCCCTGTTTGGAGATCTGGTCTTTTTACCCGCATTGCTGGCACGGTATGCGAAACGTTCCCAGGTGCCTGCGATGGAAGAGCCGGAAGAATTATCTGACCCGATGGTGGAACAGACCCTGGTGCGAGAATAATCAGATGCGGTTTGCTGTAACTCACGTGAGTCTCAGTAATTTCGATCCCTTCTCGTCGGCAGCTGATAATTTTGTCTTTCGTGGATGGTTTCGGAAAGCGGTAAGTAAAGTTAAATAATTTGACTTTACAGCCGATAAACGTTATAAAAGATTCCCACCACTGTAGTTATATTCGTTGAGTTCAGCGAAATGACTCCCGCCCAAAAGATGTTCCCCGACATGAAGGAACAACGCTTTGTTTTACCGTGTGAATGCACTATTGCTGCCCGGCTTGATCTCTCTGTTTGCGTGGTGCCCCTCTGCTGGCGCTTCGGATGAGCAACTGACATTTGAAAAAGATATCCACCCGATTTTCAAGGCCTATTGCTTTCACTGTCACGGGGAAGAAAAAGAGCTTTCCGGCGCACTTGATCTGCGGTTAAAGCGTTTGATTTTGAAAGGCGGTGATTCGGGAGAGTCGATTACTCCCGGCAATCATGCTGACAGCCTGCTGTTTCAATATGTGGAATCAGGCGACATGCCTCCTGATGAGAAATTGCGTTTAAAACCCGAAGAAGTGTCCGTGATTGCCAGATGGATCGACCAGGGAGCCGCCGCAGGACCGGAACCAGCCGGCGAAGTGAAGCCTGGTGATTTTCTGATGACGGAAGCCGAACGTTCTCACTGGGCATTTCAACCCATTCGTAAAGTTAAACTTCCAGAAGTCGCGCGTCTTTCCAAAGAAGCAAATACATCGACCGTAAATCCGGTTGATGCGTTTGTGGCCCGTCAGCTTGCGAAGAAAGAACTCTGGTTTTCTGAGGAAGCAGATCGACTGACGTTGATTCGGCGGGCCGCCTTTGATTTAACGGGCCTCCCCCCGGCTCCGGAAGATGTGAAAACCTATCTGGCAGACGCATCAGCGAATGCGTACGAGAATATGATCGATCGTCTACTGGCGTCTCCGCATTATGGTGAGCGCTGGGCGCGACACTGGCTGGATGTCGCCGGCTACGCCGATTCAGAAGGCTACAATGATAAAGATGTGATACGCCCGGATGCCTGGCATTATCGCGATTATGTGATTCGCTCACTGAATGCGGATAAGCCCTGGGATGAGTTTATCAGCGAACAGCTGGCAGGTGATGAACTGGTCAAAGCCACGCATGCCACAGCGCAGAAACTGGTTGACCAGAATCCTGCAGTGTGTGACAAGCTGACAGCGACCGGGTTTTTACGATTGGCTCCAGATGGAACGGGATCGAGTCCGATGGACCCTGCCCTGGCCCGGAATCAGGTGATTACGGAAACCGTGAAAATCATGTCATCGTCTTTACTGGGGATGACCGTAGGTTGTGCTGAATGCCACCATCATCGGTTTGACCCGATTCCCCAGGAAGACTTTTATCGGTTGCGCGCTGTAATTGCTCCCGTGTATGATGCCGACAAGTGGCGGAAACCGGCCAGTCGTCGGGCGGCGCTGATGTCAAAGGAAGAAAAAGCAAAAGCGGCAGAACTGGCTGCGCAGGTTAAAAAACTGGATGAGCAGCATAATCAAATCAAGGCAGAAGTGACACAGTTGATCGCGGAACGAGTTTTCAAGGAAGTTCCTGAAGCAGATCGTGAACGGGCCAAAACCGCTTATGAAACAGCGATCAAAGAACGGACTGCAGAACAGAGCGATTTCCTGAAAAAGAAATATCCGATGCTGGATCTGCTGGTCCCCGGACGTCTGCATCTGTTCCTGGCCCGCTATAAAGATGGCAAAGAACTGGCCAAACGCTATGAAGATGTGAAAGCCGAAGCGGATGAACTGAGAAAACAGATTCCTCAACCGGAATATATCCGGGTTGCGACCGAAGACACGCAGCATCTGCCGGAAACGTTTGTCTTTTATCGAGGGGATATGTCCTCACCCGAATCAGAAATGATTGCGCCGGGCGGACTGACGGTTGTTGGTTCCAAAACCGAAAACACTTTTCCCGTCAATGATCCTGCAGTGCCAACGTCGGGACGTCGACTGGCGTTTGCCCGCTATCTGACCAGTGGCCAGCATCCACTGGTGGCTCGCGTCTTGATGAATCGGTTCTGGATGCATCATTTCGGTCAGGCGATTGTTGATTCGACAGGTGATTTCGGTTCACGCGCCGCGACTCCCACGCATCCCGAACTACTCGACTGGCTGGCAGCCGACTTCATGGAGCATGGCTGGGAATTAAAACGGATTCACCGGTTGATCATGACCTCGCGGACGTATCGTCAGACCTCCACTTCTCATTCCGAGAAAGCAATGGCTGTGGACGCGGATAACAGACTGCTCTGGCGGATGAATCTGAGGCGACTGGAAGCGGAATCGATTCGCGATGCGATTCTGACCGTCAGTGGCGAACTGAATCGAGACCAGTTTGGTGCACCTGTTCCGGTCTCCCTGGCTGACAGTGGAATCATTACTGTGGGGTCGGGCAAAGTTTCTCCCGATCGGCGGGAATTAAAGCGTTCCATTTATATCCAGGTAAGACGGACCCAGCCGGTCACGATGCTGAATGCCTTTGATGCGCCGAGTATGGAGCCGAACTGCGAGCGGCGGGTTTCTTCTACCGTGGCGACGCAATCACTGGCCTTGTTGAACAGCGAGTTCATGCGGGAGCAGTCTGTCGCGTTTGCAAAACGGGTGCTGGCGACAGCAGAAAAATCCACTGATCCAAAGAAACTGGTGCAGACGGCCTGGAAGCTCGCATTGAGTCATGAACCGTCGGCTGCAGAGATGCAGGCGCTGGAGAAACATTATCAGCTGCAGTTACAGGAATATCAGACGAAAAAAGTCAAAGATCCCCGGCAGGAAGCATTGGCGTCACTGTGCCATGTCCTGTTTGGTACCAATCAGTTTTTGTATGTCGAATAAATGGTTTAAGATCAGACGTCATGCAGATGTCTATAATGATAACCTCTCCGAAGGGAGTGCATTGTGTTTCAGAACAGTCATGATTATTCAAACGGTTCCCGCCGTCATTTTCTTGCGCAGAGTGCATTCGGCGTTTCTTCGCTGGCATTGGCGACATTGTTAAAAGACGACCAGTTGCTGGGGGCACCGGAAAAACCGGCGCTTGAGGAAATAACGTATGACCTGAAGCCGAAGAAAACCAGTCATCCCGCGCGGGCAAAATCGATGATTTCGATCTTCTGTGGGGGCGGCCCCAGTCATCTGGATCTGTTTGACCGGAAACCGACGCTGGATGAATATGCGGGCAAACGTTTTCCCGGCGATGGCATTAAGTATGACAACGCCGGTCAGGCGACGTCCATCATCATGCCGTCTCCTGACACGTTTCAGAAGTGTGGCGAATCGGGGATGGAAATCAATACCGCCCTGCTGCCTCACTTCGGCGAGATTGTCGATGATGTGACGTTGATTCGTTCCATGCAGTTGCCCAACATTCGAAATCATGTGGCGGGGATGCGGGCCATGACAACGGGTCGCGGGCGCGAAGGCTGGCCTTCATTGGGGAGTTGGGTGACCTATGGTCTGGGAGCGGAGACACAGGATCTACCAGCATTCGTGGCGATAACGATTCCCCGCAATCCGGTTGGTTCTCCCTATTGGGACAGTCGGCAGTTACCATCACTTTATCAGGGAACGGTCGTCAGTAAATCGGAACCACGGATCGCTAATCTGAATCCGATCTCACAACTCCGTGGAAAGCCGCAGAGTAATCAGCTGGATCTGCTCAAGGAACTGAACCAGATCCACCTGGAGCGTCATCCCGGTGAAGACGATCTCTCCGCTCGAATTGCGAGTTACGAACTGGCAGCCCGGATGCAGACCGCGGCGACCGAAGCACTGGATCTGACCAAAGAGACGCAAGCAACCCACCAGATGTATGGAGCCGATGATCCGGTAACCAAAGAGTTCGCGGATGCCTGCATGCTGGCCCGTCGATTTGTGGAACGTGGTGTACGATTCGTGCAGATCTGGAATTACGCCTGGGACATGCACGAGAATATTTTTGCGGCACTGGAAGCCCGTTGTAAAACCTGTGATAAACCATGTGCAGCTTTGGTGACTGACCTGAAACAGCGTGGTTTGCTGGATTCGACGATGGTACAATGGGGCGGTGAAATGGGGCGTCTGCCTGTCGTGCAGGATCGTGGGGCGGGCAAAAAACCGGGACGCGATCACAATACGGAAGGTTTCAGTATCTGGATGGCCGGCGGTGGTGTTAAAGCAGGGCACATCCATGGAGCCACGGATGATTTTGGTCACCGGGCTGTCGAAGATGTTGTTACTCAGCATGATTTTCATGCGACATTGCTGCACCAGTTTGGTCTGAAGGCGGACGAATTACATTTTGAGCATAATGCACAACCGGTGGCTCTGGTGGAGCCGGGACAAGGTAAAGTTGCTGAGGGAATCCTGAAATAAGCCAATCGGGGAGAAACGATGACAAGACTGTACAGCTTCATTCTGTTGTGGGTGTTGTCGATGTTTCTTATCGTTTCTGAAGCCTCAGCTGAGGATCTGGTGGTTTCCTCTGATTTTCCGGGAGGCTCTGCGGAAGTCATACAGGTCGACCAGAAACAGCGCAGGATTCTGGTTCGTCCCGCCGGTGATCCTCAATTTGGCTGGCCCTGCTGGTGGTACTTCCAGGTGACGGGAGTCACGCCTGGGGAAGAGCTTACGGTGACCGTCGATGCCAGTCAGCTGAAACAGGCGAATGGCCAGAAGTTATCAGCATCATGGGCGCTACCTGAGCGAGCGGCATTCAGTACCGATCAACGACGCTGGGCACAGACACGACCGGGTAAAAACCAGGGAGAGAACTGCGAGTGGAAAGTGAAACCGGATGCGAAAGTCGTCTGGTTTGCCTGGGGACCACCTTTCGTTCCCACTGATGCAGAACAACTGGTTAAGTCGCTGGATGAAAAAAATGCGTATGTGTCGGCTTTTGAGTTGTGTAAAACACGTGCGGGGCGCAGTGTGCCTGCATTGCTGGTCAGTCAGCGGGTGAATGATTCAGATGACAGGATGGTGATCTGGGTTCAGGCCCGTCAGCATGCATGGGAATCGGGAGGCAGCTGGGTAGGCCGTGGTTTCATAGAGTGGGCCGTCGGCGATGATCCCCTGGCAATGGCATTAAGAGAGAAAGCCGACATCTATTTTGTGCCGATTATGGACATCGATAACGCAGCGACCGGCAATGGCGGTAAGAATCAGGTACCGCACGATCACAATCGGGACTGGTCAGAACATCCGCGCTGGAATGCGGTTCAAGCGGCGATGAAATCTCTGAAGCAGCTCGATCAGCAGAACCGGCTGGTAATGTTTATGGACCTGCATAATCCGGGACCTAACTCGAAGCAGCCTTTCTTTTATATTGCTCCTCCGGAGCTCAATACGGAGCGGCGTAAAACGCTGCAGGATGCATTTATCGCAGTCTGTCGCGAGGAGATGCGAGAGCCTTTGAAACTGGATCGGAGTACGCCCTCAACCGGTCCGAAATATGACAAGCGCTGGAAAGAGATTTCCAGTAACTGGGTGCGGAGCGCGACACGCGAACATGTGATTGGAATTACGCTGGAAACATGCTGGAATACGCCGCACAGCACTCCGCTGGGGTATATGACAGTGGGACAACAGCTGGGGCGGGGAATCGCCCGCTATCTGCAGCAGGATCCCCGTCAGTCACCGAAACAGAGGTGACTGACGAGGTTGTTTTATACAGAGCCTGGAAAATCCACCCGTGTTCAGCTGGTTTCGTCCAGTTTTTCAAAAACGGCTTTCATCAGCAGAGGCAGGACCACGGTCGCATCGGAATAGACTTCCGCGAAGCGTCCCCCTTCTTGAGGAGAGATGAATTTCCCCCAACTGACCCCTTCCGAGTAGGTGCAGCCTGACAGGCCTCCCCAGTGAACGGGTTCGGGGCAGATGCGAATGCCGTATTTGAAACGGGGTTCTTTCCATTCGGTGCCAAGTCGGTAGTTGGCAATTTCGTAGTAGGGAGCAACCTGTTGCGCCCAGTTTCGTGGAACGCCACCACCGACGGTAAAGATTCCCAGGGTCACTGCGTCACGCATCAGACCGGCGTATTCCTGCAGGTCGATAAACGGGTTGAAGCTGGGGAGCGCGGTCAGGATTTCGGCCTGATCGAGTTCTTCAGCTGATTTACCGGATTGCGCGATATGTTCAGACATGGCCCAGGTGGCGACATCAAGACCAATTTCACTATCGGTAAACGCAGGGATAAAAACGGGCACGTTCTGTTCGTAGGCGCTGCGGAGAATACCACGACCTTCGTCGACTTCCGAGAGCCTCTGCCCGAGCGCGCGACACAGACGGGCGGAAGACCAGACACCGTCTTCCGGTTTGGATTCCCTGAGTACGGAACGGACGAGCCGCTCGACGTTATTCAGATTGGATTCCATTTCCAGCGTATCGTAGATACGGTTGTAGCCTTTTTTGTAGAGTGTTTCGTCTGAATCGTTGGGGTTGTACTGGTAATGGACCAGGCCAATCGATTCTGTCAGGCCGTGGGCAATGAGGGCCCCGGTAGCGACAACGGCATGGACCAGACCGCGATCGATCATGTCGCAGATAATACTGCCCTGCTTGGCGACGGTCATTGCGCCAGAAAGAGTCAGAACGACTTTGCAGTTGGTGTCTTTCGACATTTCCAGCAGGATGTCATAGGCGACCCCCAGTTTTCTGCCTGAAAAGGCGGTTTCGGACATTGCCTGTAGCAACTCGGCGAAGGAGTTGACACTGGACAGGTCCAGGCTTTTCAAAGGCTTTAATCCGTCGCCTCGACCGTCGTGGAACTCTCGTTCTCCACTCATGTTCTGCTTTCCCTGATAGATCTCAATTAGCAAACGTACTTTGCCTGTCATATCGCATGGCAAGTGCGCTCGTCGACTGTAAAGACTTCCGAGCACACTTACCTGAATGCGGTAGTTATGACAAGAATTCAACAACAGATTTAATCTACCACGTCACGAGCAAGAACTGTAGGCAGTTCTGGTGGTTTCCGGGTAGAGTCTGGAAATGTTGAGAATTTATAGAGCGACGACCTGATCAGCTTCGCAAGGGTAGCTGGCCGCTTCCTGTAAGGCAGGTTTCCCATTCGGAATGGGGAAGCGGGGCATCTCTAGAATACTGACATCACCCAGGTCAATTTCTTCCCGAATATAACGTAATACGTCATTCGGGTCGGTATCACCACAGGTGAAGACGTCCAGAGCGATTAAGCCGAGGTCTGCGTAGCAGTGTGCTGAACAGTGGCTTTCATCAAGAAGGCACATAGCGGTGAAGCCCGGTGCTGAATTATGACCGAAGTGATATCTAACCTGTGAAATCACAGTTGCACCAGCGCGGGTAGCACCACGCGCCATGGCTTCAAGAACCAGTTGGTCGTTTAGACAAATGTCCCGCGAGACATTACGACAATCAATGAGAAGATGTCTTCCTTTATGCAACTCATAAACCCTCCACTAGAGGTGCCTGAAAAAAACAGGCATCCGATTTTGATGAAATGTTCGAGACAATTTCGAATCGTAATGCCTATATCGGTACGCAATTTTTAAAGTGCGAGATTATTATGTTATTGAAGAATAAAATACAAGAAATAAATTGACGAAATTGCGCGGAATTTACAAAAATCGAAAAACAGTTTCCCGGACTTGAGCCCGCGGCGGCAACTACTGGCAGGCGTTCGGGTTTCGCAGGAGGAAGGCGGCTCTGGTTTCGACCGGTTTGAAAGGCTGGGAATGTCCTGTCCATGCGCAGGGACTACCCGGTGAAATGCTTCCGGCGATGGTACTGTTTCCCCTGCAAGACCGGGAGCCTGGAATGTGATAAGTGGTGCATGCAGGCCCTGTTAAGAAACCGCCCCGCAACTGACTGGTCAGCGCGGGGCAGTTTTCAGATCGTTTCATGAGGGATTCGGGGCTGTCCTAAAACTCGCCGATGACGTTCCCGTCATTGATGGTTCCCAGATACCGGAAGGTTTCATAGTTCATGTTCTCGCTCAGAAATCGGACCGCGCCATCTCCAAGCAGGAAGTGAGCTCCCCCCTCGTGCTTACTGGAGAAGTTGGCAATATGGTTGGTTGTGTTGGGCGGGTGGTGCATGGTCATCATGCCCCCCTGCCCGACGTGTCCCAGAACGAGTGAAGCAGGACCCTCGGTCATGGAGGCCATGGTCATGCCAGCGGGACGCGTGGCATTAGGAATCGCTGCGTACCAGGTTGTATCGGCCTGAATGACTGAGGCGGCACCTACAAACTGGTGCTGATGTGATCGCTCACCGACGACAATGGTATTCGAGGTGCCATCGGTAATGTCGCGAATTTTAACATTGCTGTTCCGGTACAGGATGCCCTTTACGGTGGGATTTCCAGGAGCATCAGTCAGACTGCCATAGCCATAGATCCCGGCGTAGTTTGCTGAAGAAAGGCTGTAGGTATTGGAGCCATCTGAGACAGAAAACACGCCCTGATTTGTATCGCTGGGACAGCGAAAGACCGGGATTGCAGATGTAGCAAGTCCGATGTTCGGGCTGACGGTGCTGTCCAGGTTGAGATTGAGCTGATTATAAAGCGGTGCCTGATCAATGAAGGGCAGCAGCATCACGCCCCAAGCGAAACCGGTGCCGGTTTCTGTGGTGCTGTCCGCTGTGCTCGTGACATTTCTGGCGATGTAGCCCGGAGGGAAGGACTGGTGAGAGTCATGGTAGTTATGCAAGGCGACCCCGATCTGTTTCAGGCTGTTTTTGCAGGTTGACCGCCTGGCTGCTTCGCGGGCCTGCTGAACAGCGGGGAGCAGCAAGGCAATCAGAATTGCGATAATGGCAATCACAACCAGGAGTTCGATCAGGGTAAAGCCACGAGTTGTACTTCGATAGAGGGGTGTTTTTTGTTTCATTTCAGTTTACCTGTTATGTTTCATGAGGCGGTGGCCGAGCATTTCGGGCGACACCGATAAAGGGAAGGAGACAGATTGCAGGCACATCCAATCCGATTCGTGAAAATCGAAGTGGAACTGCAAACTTCTAAGAGGCATGTGCGACGCTCAGACGCGCGGCGGAGGTGTGTCCGGTGAGAATGTCATGGTAACAGGGAGGACATCAATGAATGTCAAAATTGACTGCAGGTCAGTTGGGTTTAACAGAGCCGGGCCAGAATGCAGGTTTCGAGGGAATGCCACAGCTAACGCATTCTCAGAGGAATCGCCACATCCACAGGCGCGTGATAACTGCAGCAGTGGTGACTCCTTCTGACTTTTGAGTGGCTTTTTCTTTTTCGCGTTACAGCAACTTCCCGGTTTCTGTCTGCGGGCCGTACAACAGGAAGCCCCTTCCCTGGAGTCACCGGAAGCCGTTTTATTGATGCAACAACAGTCATTACTGGATGTTGACTGCTCTGCACAATGGCACCCTTTTCCCGGCTGCAGTTGAGGCAGCATTCCCGTGCTGGTGATCACATACAGCAAACAGAGCATTGTCATGCCAGCAGAACGACGGAGGCTGTCGAGCCGTCTGCGGCGCTGGATGCCAGTTTGTGGGGTGGCGTGGTGGGAAGACACGGGGATCACTCAATTCAATAAGTATCTGGTTTGATTCTGTTTCGACTGTGTCCAGTTTTACTGTAGCCTCTCCAGGGCCATTTAGACCGAGTACATTAGATTGAGAGACGCTACGGTTAAATGTGATGCACTGTAGAGAGCTTCCGTGCCTGACTCCATTGTTTTCGATTTAGTATGCAAAGGAAAGTGTTCGATTTGGTTTTTTAGGCGATCCCGCAAAATTATTCAGAGGAGCGGTTTGTGTCTTTCTGCAGTGTATTCTCTCTGATAAAGGTCACAACCTGTTCGGGATGCGGATGCGTGAAGTGGTGACCCTTTGATTTTTCCGTACCAGTTTTGACCGAAATGATTTTGAAATTATTCTGCCGAAACTGTTCCGGGACACGGCTGAACATTAATCGCGTGTTTTCGGCTGGCGGTACAACCTGGTCATTTTCCGAGATGATGTGCAGGACAGGAATTCCGGCTGCGGCGATGAACTGAATACGGTCAACTGGATTGTCTTTGTACTCGAGGGCTTCCGCTTCCGTCATTTTGTAGGCTTTCAGACATGCCTGCCAACTGGATTCGGAGCCGGCACTGGTTCCTTTCCCGCCTGGCCAGCTTTTAAAATCGCAGACAGGAGTGTCTGCGTAGATACAACTGACTTTTTCCGGATTCGCGAGTGCCCAGTTATAAATGAACAATCCGCCGCGACTGACTCCTTCCAGAGCGACCTTCTTCTGAAATCCGTGTTGTTTGGTCAGTTCTTCATAGAATTTGTTTCCGTATGAAATTGCCTGGGGGGATCCGAACAGATTGGCGACATCAAGGTAGGCAATATGAAAGCCCTGTTTAAGCAGTTCGAGATCCATCTCGTAGTGGAAGTCAGGAAACCGGGCGCGCCAGACCCAGGGTTTCCCTGGAGCGACTTTTTTGGGGATGACCACATAACACTTGCGGTCTTCGATCTGAAAATGATTCCTTTGATAGCCATGCCAGGTATCCTGTCTGCCTGACCACTCAGATTTCCCTTCCGGATTTGTGGAGGCAAACGCTTCAAATGCCGGTTGACATAAATGCAGTCCAATAAAGGAGATGAAAAAAACACGAAAAAAAGAAAACTGGTATTTCATTTGATGATTCTTTCGTCGCCTGAAGACAGATTGTGAGTACGTTTGCTTTATCTGCTGGTAAAAAGGAGGTTACGTGCTTTGCGTCACCGACTTTGTGCTGGTCAGTCTGTTTGAACAACAAGCAGGTCATTCTGATTTTAGCAATTTTGAGTTCATTTGCACAATGAGAGCCCTGTCCCAACTGCAGTCACTGACTGCGGAACGGCATTTCTGACATATAGTTTAAGAACTTATCATTAAAACAAAAAATATTCTGAAAATCACAAACCAGAGCGGGAGCTGTTTCTGCTTCCGCGGTGTGATTTCATCAGATACAACTATTTGTTAAATACGGACTCAGTTATGTCACTTATTCCTGCTACACATACAACAGAAACATTGACCAGGCGGTTTTCAGATCCGGTTACTAATTCTGTGATTGATGTATTCAAATATTTTGTCGGCACGACAGCCGAGCTGGAAAAGGTTGTCGAAGTCGATGAAGCACCCCGCTTCGACAGGAGTTCAGCGATTGAAGTAAATGGTCCCGGCAAAGGGATTGTGGTGGTGAATGTTCCTCGTGAACTGGTTTCACGTGCTGTGTCTGTGCTGATTGATGAAGAACTGGCGGACGATGAACACGTCCTGACCGATTTTGCGTGTGAGCTATCAAATATGATTGCCGGCCAGGCTAAAAAAGCGGTTGATCATATGGGATTCCAGCTCGGCCACCCCACTGTCATTGAAACGGAACAGATTGATACACTCTATCCGCCGGAAGCAGGTTCCCGCTGCGGACTCTTTCAGACGGGGATCGGTCCCCTTGCCGTCTATTTTGGCTTTGTAGGTCAGTTGGGCGAGATTATCGATTTCGAACACGAAATGACAGACAGGAAACGTTTGATTGTCATCGATCAGGACGAAATGAATCGTGCTTTATTCAAAGGTCTGCTGCACGAACGTTATAAAGTCGAAACCGCGTCTTCGATTGAAGAAGCGTTTATTGACGCCGCCTTGAATTCTCCCGACCTGATTTTACTCGATCTGGATGGTGCTGATGGAAATCATGCGGAATCCGTCAAATACATCAAAGAGTCTCCCCTCACTCGGGGAGTGGAAGTGCTGGTGATGACGTCAAACCGCTCCACTACAGCAATTATCCAGGCATTTAATCATGGAGCCAGTGACTATATTCTGAAATCTGACTTCACAAAGCAGATTCTGATTGGCAAAATTGAACGGGCGTTTGGAAGAACCCCGGTTGTCAAAAAAGCCGTTTCCGCTATAGATTAAGCGAAACATCTCTGGTCGTTCTCGTATCAGCCCCGGTTTGATGACTGGGGCTTTTTATTTTTGAGCGTTTCAAATTTGACCTTTACGTCTGTCAGACTAATTTACCTGGCCCACCTGATCCTGGAGACGCGACAGTAAAACCGGGCACCGTTTAGTTTCCATGGGAGGGAGTTTACATTGAATCTGGAAGGCAAAGTGGCAGTCATTACGGGCTCAGCGGTACGAATCGGCCGCGCGATGGCGCTGGCATTGGCAGATGCCGGGGTGGATGTCTGTATTCATTATCACCTCTCACAAGCGGCGGCAGAGCAGACATGCAATGAGATCCGTGAGCGGGGACGTAACGCGACTCGTGTCTCAGCGAATCTCTCGGATCCCGAGACTGCAGCGGCTGTCATTTTTGAAGCGGCGATGACCGAGTTCGGCAAAGTTGACATTCTGATCAACAACGCCTCTGTCTTTGAAAATAAAAGTCTTACAGATACCACCGAGGCCGACTGGGATTCCCATCTGGACATCAATCTGAAGTCTCCTTTTTTTCTTTGCCAGCGGTTTGCAAAACTACTCCCGCCGAGGTCGACCGGCCAGATTGTGAATATTGTGGACTGGCGGGCACAACGGGCCGGGAAAGAACATCTGGCCTACCGGATCTCTAAAGCGGGTCTGGTTACGCTCACGGAATGTCTGGCGCTGGAGCTGGCACCTGCGATCCAGGTCAATGCCATCGCCCCGGGAGCCATTCTACCCCCACCAGGGGAAGACCTGTCGTACCTGGAACAGCGGGCGCAGAAGGTACCTCTGAAGCGAGCGGGAAGCCCTGCTGAAATCTGCAACACCCTGCTCTACCTGTTACGCTCTGATTTTGTGACAGGTGAAGTGTTGACGGTTGCCGGTGGAGAACAGCTCACAGGCGGTCTGGGATGATTTCCACCGATTGGGAATCAGATCATGAGGAATGAGCCTTCAGAACAGCCTGCTTCAGGATCTGCATTGTATTCTGTTGCCGCTTCTCGATCGACTGCATCACTTCTTTCAGCTTGTTGTCTGCCCGGGCTTTTTCGTTGTAAATCTGAATGACCCGCTCAGCAATCTGCTGTTCGTTGACTTCATCAATTTCGAATGTCCAGTCTTTTAAACCGATATCGTACCACATTTGCCCTTTGATCGTATCGGTGGGCTGTCTGACATACAGCCCGGGGGTACCAAAAGCACAGGCGATGATGGGAGAATGGCATTCCATGCTCACCACAGCAGCGGCATCGCGATACAAAGAACCGGCTTCATCAGGCAGCCAGTATTCATCGTGGGCCACGACTTTGGATTTGACATCCGCAGGCAGCGGATCAATGACCAGGGGGTTTATAATTTCTGTCTGATAGGTCATTTCGGGACAGACGACTGCTTTCTGACCGCTGGTCCGGACCCATTCAATAATGGCCGCCCGCAGTTTGGCATGATCCTGCTCCTGGTATTGCTTGTTGACCGATTCCACTTCCGCAATTTTTTCTTTGGTCCAGCGGCTGGATTTGTGGATTTTGTGGTAAGGTGTATAGCGTAATCTTGGGACAGCGCATAAATAGTTGCCCGGTTCCAGCTGATGTTTCTGCTGAAAAGCGGATGCCTTTTTGTCATCGGTCAGGTCAATCGCAAAGGTCGCGTCAGGGGCAAAATCCTGATGCGCTGACGTCACCTTGGCATCTTTGAGGTTCTTCAGTGAATGTGTTTCTCGGGTGAAAATGAAATCGGCTCCCGAGAGCAGTTCATGCAGCTCGGGATTGATCTCGGAGACAGTGACACCGTAAATGCCATACGGTTTACCGGTCTGCTGTTTCCAGAATGCCAGTTCCCGCCGTGAGACCACACTGGGGCCTGAGCCATGCAGAAAGAAATCAGCCTTTTCAAATGCCTGTTGTAACTCCCGGGAATCCAGCTTCCCGTTCCGGTTCAAACGTCCTTTAACAATTTTCAGTTTAGGAAAACGTTTTTTAAGCATCGGTTCCACGCCGCGATCGACACTGTTGGGCCAGAGAATGATTTCAAATTCGGGCGCATACACTTCCAGAAGTTTTAAAATGCCGGGAGAGTGTCCGATATCACCGATATTAACGGTTTGCCAGCCTGATCTGAGTAAAATAACCGGTGGGTTCTGAGAGGACTGTGAGGGAGCTGCCAGTGAGGATGTCAGATGCAGTTGTCCGACAGCGGCAAGCCCCATTGATTGAAGCAGGGTCTGTTTCAGCCAGTGACGTCTTGTAACGGGAGAGCGGTTCATTGTGTTGTTCTTTCTATTTGGGAACCCCTTTGTCGTGGCGAATGCAGATAATCAATGTGTTCCTGCCAGAAGTCAGGAATTCTTCGCTGTGCAATCGGAGGGATTAAGACTATAGTAATTCTATCATTGTAGCTGTTCTTAAACTTAAGTCTGCCCCATTTTAAACTACGCTTAATAATATGCCTGATCAAATTCATATTTCCGACTTACTGTTACGCACGATCATCGGCATCAACGATGAAGAGCGAGAGAAAAAACAGGATGTGCTGATTAATATCAACATGCTCGTCGACTTGAAAACAGCGGGCCGGTCTGATGATATTAACGATGCCGTGAATTATCGAACGATCACCAAGGAGATCATTGAGCTGGTAGAAAACTCTCATTTTCAACTTGTGGAAAAAATGGCGGATGAGGTGGCGCGGATCTGTTTGCGGGATCACAAAGTTCAGTCAGTTCAGGTGCAGATAGAAAAACCCGGTGCCCTGCGTTTTGCCCGCTCCGTCGGAGTGACAGTCGTCAGAACGCGTGAGGATGTTTCAGGAGTCTGAAATGAATCAGGTGTATCTGGCATTAGGCAGTAATATTCGTGCAGAGTTCCATCTTCCCCAGGCAGTCCGGCTGCTGACAAGCTGTGGAGCAATCATTCGGAAATCTTCTGTCTGGCAGAGTCAGCCCGTGGGAGATACCAATCAGGCTGATTTTTTAAATGCGGCTGTTTTGTTAGAAACCGCCTGTGATGCTCAGCAGATCTGGGATGAAGTGATCCCGGGGATTGAGGCTCGGCTGCTGCGCGTGCGAGACCCCCTGAATAAAAATGGACCGCGTACGATCGATATCGATCTGGTACTTTTTAATGAAGAGCAGTTGCAGGTAGCTCATCGCAGTGTTCCTGACCCGGACATCAGCAGTCGTATTTTCCTGGCGGTACCACTGGCGGAACTGGCTCCGGGGTATTGTGTCCCCGGTGTGGGAAAGACCCTGTCAGAGATCGCAGCAGAACTTCAGATAGACAATGGATCTGTATTCATTCGCAGGGACGATGTGCGTCTCTAATCTTCCAGCAACGATAATGCATCTCCGGGCAGACAGGCCATTTTGAAGAACAGCCCCTGTTCTTCACACTGAGATTTATAAGCTGCTGGCATTTTCTGTTCAGTTTCGTCATCCCATTCGAGGATATAGGTTCGTTCAGAAACCTTCTTACCACGGACTTCGACAACCATACCTGTCCAGCCTGCACAGCAGATTTCTGGAAATTCGGGGACACAGATCCCGTCTTTCACCTGGATGTTTGAGCCTGCCTTGATTGTTGACGATGCCTTTTTACCCATAATTTATTTCTGCCAAAACATATCTTGTTTTATTGATTTCATGTAACCAGCCGGCACGACTGCAGACAGTGTATCGCTAATGCAACATGAATTTCAATTGAAGGGCCTTGTTATCAGTCTATCTGGCACAAGAAATTAACAAATATCACGATCAACAGCACGAAAAATGCTGTTTATTATCTACAGTGGCCTGTTGGATCAAGTTGCATTATGGGGACCTGATGCATTTTTTCAACAGGAAATTAATTCTGAATAATTTGCAGAAAAGACCTGCAGCAGACAAATTCTGAGCTATTGTTTTATTGGACGATACCAGCCCCTCTTGAACAGTTCTCCCGGCCCACTGCTCTTCAGCAGATTTAAACAGATATGACCATGGAGGGACATACGTAACTATTTTCAAGAGAAAAAAAATGTTAAAGCGGCACAGCCGAGTGGCATTGAATCAGAAACTGAAAGCCAGACGTTCCGGCCTGGCCCTGGTGGAACTGGCATTCGTGACTCCAGTATTTCTTGTGTTTGTGTATGCCATTTTTGAATTCGGCTATGCCTACATGATTTCTAATATTATCCAGGAAGCGACACAGGAAGGTGCCAAGCTGGGGCGGTGTGAAGAAGTGACAACCGCGCAGGTGGAAACCAAAGTCAAAGCCCTGCTGAATACCGTCTTCGATGCCGATCTGGCTGAAGTGATGGTCAAAGATGCGAGTCAGTTTGACACCCCGGGCGTCGATGTATCGCAAATTAATTACAAGACACTGCCCGATCTCGAATTAGCCAATGCGCAGAAAGCGCAGTTATTTCTGGTACGCGTTGAAGTGCCGTACAAAGATGTTCGATTACTGAGCTCGTTTTTCGTGGATCCGGTCGAAGCCGCAGAGGCTGCCGCCAAAGAAGACAGCATGGTTTTATCCGGACATTCCGTCAGACGTCACGAGTAACCAGACAGAAAATAATATTACTTATTTCGGCAAGCAACCGCCTGCAGGAGCACACTTATGCAAGTCATGCGAAAACAGAGTATGCAGTCAGTCATTTCAAAGGAGAACCGTCGCGGCGTTGCGGCGGTTGAATTCGCATTAATTGCGCCCGTCTTTCTGGCGTTACTGCTGGGGATGGTGGCGGTACGCAAAGCTGTTCACACTACGACGGTCATGGACGCAGCCCTTGCCCAGGCAGGTCGCCTGGCTTCGATGGATGCCGGTTTAAAACTTCCCGCTGGCAAGACTCTGAATGACAAAATTATTCTGGATGTCCGCAATTTCCTGCGTGCCTCCGGTGTCGAAAATGATGAAACCAATCTGATTATCTCCATCACGCATGCGGAAGATGAAAACGGGGTGCCTTTGGATCCCATGCCGAACCCTCCCAGCACGGGAACAGATTTTGATTTAAGTAATTCCGACAACCGAAACCGGTTATTTCGAATAGGGATTGAGATTCCTGAAGGCGCTTCGAATTCCAAGTTGTCCGATATTATGAACCTGGAAGGTTCAATGGCCAAACCAATGAGTGGCGATCCTGTCTGGGATCTGATTTTGAATAACGGTACGACTAAGATCGTCAATTAGACTGCGTCCAGTTTTACTGTAGCGTCTCCAGGGGCATTGGGGCCGAGTAGAATTGATCGGGAGACGATTTGGTTAAATGTGATGCGATCTGGAAACAAAAAATTTACTTTAGTGTCTGTGGCTCTATTTCAGAGTACAAGAGGGGGAAAACATGAGACAACTGCAACAATTGAAAGATGAGGAGACCAGTTCCCCGCACGACCAGAGTCGTCGCGGTGCGTTCATGGTTATGGCAGCACCATTCCTCGTCGCAACCATGGGCTTCATGGCGTTCGGTATCGACATCGCCGTGATCACAATGACCAAGACAAGAATGCGTAATGCCGTTGAAGCGGCGGCGCTGGCTGCGGCTCAGCAGATTACGGATGCCGTTCAGACAACGGCTGACGGTATTGGAGGTAGCGACAATGTCAGCGGCGATGTGCAGGATGCGAATTCCATTGCCATCGACACTGCCAGGGCTGTTGCTGAGAAAGTCGCACGGTTAAACGGGGTCTACATTGATCCTGAAACCGATGTCGAGTTCGGTAAACGTTACCAGGACAGCGGCGGAACTTTTCATATGGTCTGGGGCGAAAATGCCAAACCTTATAATGTGGTGAAAGTCACGGCCCGAAAAGATAATGCTACCGAGGGACAGCCGGATTCTCGCCTGCAGTTGTTCTTTGCCGGCTTTATGAGTGAGAAAACTGCCGCGGTAACGACTTCCGCAATCGCGTTTATTGAAGCCCGCGACATTGTGCTCGTTCTCGATTATTCAGGTTCAATGAGCTACGACAGTGAATTTGACGCGATGTCCTCATATCGTCTGGGAAAATCGGCGGTGGAAGCCAACCTGGATGATATCTGGGATACTCTGGTTGACTCCGGAGCAACCTATTCTGATAGCGGTAAACTGAAGTTTCCCGCAACGGGCTATGGTAAAATAAATTCGGAAGTCGGTACTTATATCAGTTCCACCAACGACGATTATATTTACAGGGCTCTGGATCTGGATGAAGAAGATTCCAGTGGTAATTTAAAATACCCCTTCCCACAGGAAGGTAAAAATTATTATGGTAATCTGAACGGAGAGCCTTCTGGCAACACAAATAAGAATCTGTGGAAAAACTATATCAAATGGGTTCGGTCGGACGGCACTGTCAATAATTATGGTTACCGCAAAAGATATGGGTACCGCACTTTGATGGGATACCTGATTGAACAACGCAAGTTGAACAGCCAGTCTGAAGATCTGTGGCGGGCTCCCATTTATCCGTTCAATGCGATGAAAGAAGGGGTGACGTTGTTTACCGAATTCCTCAGCGGTCTGGAGTTCGGCGATCATATTGGACTGGTCACTTATGATGATACATCACGTATTCAATCTGCTTTAAATGAACAGGGGATTTCCGAGTCTGTTGATCTGGGAGATGAACTTATCACGAATCGATACTCTGATATCGATACCATCCAGAGACACAAGCAGGCTTCTCACTATGCTCCTTACACTGGTATGGGTTATGGGATCAAAGATGCAAGAGAATTATTGCAGTCCCATGGCCGTGCTGGTGCGCGACCTACGATTCTGGTGATGACCGACGGTAATGCAAACCGTTCGCCTTCAGGCTGGTCACTGCCAGGTAGCTGGGACTGGGATGATGTGACCGATTTCGATGACGATGGTCAGTCTGACTATTCAACAAATGATCGGCACAAACAGTATGCATTCTGGCAAGCTGTGGAAGCAGCAAAGCTGGGGTATACGGTTCACACCATGACCGTAGGTGAAGGGGCAGATCGCAGCTTGATGCAGGCCATGGCCAAAGCGTGCAATGGGATCTGTATTGATGCTCCCGGTGGTGCAACGATCGAAGACATGAAGTCACAGTTACTGACTGCCTTCGGCAAGATTGCCGCCAATGTGCCTCCAGCGAAATTACTGGCGGATCCGGAAAGCGATTATTAAGTGAACGAATTTGTTATGATTCGTGCCTGCTTGGGTTGATTTTCTACCTGAGTGAGAGGGGTGACTGGTAACAGTCACCCCTTTTTTTATTGTAAGGGCGCAGTTCATAAATAACCTTATGAAAGGTCCCAGTGGCTGAATCTGAGTGGGAAATCTTTTAAATTTTTTTGAAAAACGTGAAATTCTCATCGACGAGGAATTAGGATGTATTCATAATACTAGATATCAATGCAGTCGAATATTAAGTTTCTGATTGAGGATCAATCGGAGTTAAACTTATCCTTCCACTACTCTCACCCTGGTTGATTTTCGCTCTGAAATAATGAGCCCTCTCAAAATCAATAAGGGGCAATGAGAAGAAACTGTCTTCTCATCACCAGAGTTATTTTAACTTAGGTTTGCCACAAGGGGGTTGAGGTTCATGTCCTGCGACAAGATCCGTACCATTGCAACTTTCACAGTTGTGCTCTGCGCCAGTTCTGTTTCCGGCCTGTTTACTGCGAAAACTGCGGCCGCTGAAAAACAAATCAGCTTTTATCAGCAGGTCCGACCAATACTTCAGGCACAGTGCGCCGGTTGCCACCATCCAAGAAATCCCGAAGGGGAATATGTCGTTACCGAGTTCTCCCATTTTCTTAAAGGGGGAGAAAGTCAGACCAGAGCGATTGTGCCCGGAAAGCCGGATGAAAGTTACCTGGTTCAACTGATTACACCTCATGGCAATGAAGCAGAAATGCCGAAAGCAAAAACCCCTCTATCTCAGGATCAGATTAATCTGGTTCGATTATGGATTCAGCAGGGGGCTCGCAATGACTCACCGGCAAAGGTGGAGTATCGTTTTAATCAGGAACACCCGCCGACCTATTCTTCTCCCCCGGTCATCACCTCGCTGGCTTATTCGCCTGACGGAAAAATACTGGCAGTCGCCGGGTTCCATGAAGTGATACTGCATGCAGCCGACGGTGATCAGATTCTGGCCCGTTTGATTGGAAAGTCACAACGCATTGAATCGGTGCAGTTTTCACCGGATGGAAAAACCCTGGCCGTCACAGGCGGGACTCCCGCGGAACGGGGAGAGGTTCAGATCTGGGATCTGGCGACCAAAACGCTCAAGAAGTCGATTCCGGTCACCTATGATACCCTGTATGGTGCCAGTTGGTCTCCCGATGGAAAACTGCTGGCATTTGGCTGCAGTGACAATACGGTCCGCGTCATTGAGGTGGAAACAGGAAAAGAAGTCCTGTACCAGAATGCCCATTACGACTGGGTACTGGATACTGTTTTTTCCACGGATGGCAGCCATCTGATTTCAGTCAGCCGCGATCGCACGACTAAGCTGACCGAGCTGAAAACACAGCGGTTCATCGATAATATTACTTCAATTACACCCAAAGCCCTGACCGGAGGACTGGCTGCCATCGATCGGCATCCTACCCAGGATACAGTGCTGGTCGGCGGTGCGGATGGTGTGCCAAAACTGTATCACGTTTTTCGGCAGTCGAAGCGGGTCATTGGAGATGATGCAAACCTGGTGCGCCAGTTCCCTGCTCTGAAAGGACGGATCTTCGGTGTCGATATTCATCCGGACGGTAAGCAACTGGTCGCTGTCAGCAGCCTGAACCATACTGGCGAACTGAAAGTCTTTGATTTTGAGATCGCATCCAAGTTTCCGGAAGATCTGGTCAAAATTCTTTCTGAGCGTGTGGCATCACGTTCGGCAGAAGATAAGAAACGGGTTGAGGAAAATCGCAATAAAGGGGTCAAAGTTGTCAGTGAAGTGAAAGTGCCGGAATCGGGCCTGTATACCGTCTGCTACCATCCAGCTGGTGAAGTTATCGCGACTGCCGGTCAGGATGGTCAGGTGCGTCTGTATGAAGCAAAAACAGGAAAGTTAAAGAAATCCTTTGTGCCTGTTCCGTTACAGCAGGCCGGGACTCTTGTCGCTGCCAGACCGACAGACAGTAGTAAAGTTCCACAAGACGAGTTAAATAAACTCGTTGTCGTCGATTTAAATGAGAAAAAACTTCCCGAAGAATCATTCAGCAATTCTGATCCACTGGTGAAACTGGAAGTACAACCCGCTGAAGCCACAATTGCCCAGAAGTATGACACGATTCAGTTTCTGGTGACAGGGTATACCAAATCCGGTGCTAAGACGGATTTGACACGACAGGTGCAGAAGTCACTCAAGGGGAAAGACACGATTTATGTCTCACCCCGCGGGCTGGTACGGGCATTGAAACCCGGTACTGCGGAAGTTCAGTTCAGTCTGCACGGTCAGCAGACAACAGCGAAAATCAAGGTGGCAGATTTTCCTGCCAGCTACAGTCCTGATTACTGGCGGGACGTGGCGCCGGCTTTTACAAAAATGGGTTGTAATTCTGGATTGTGTCACGGTGCCAATAAGGGGAAAGATGGATTTAAGCTCTCTTTGCGAGGCACCGACGATCTGTTTGACCTGCGTGCTTTCACAGACGATCTTAAATCGCGGCGCGTGAATCTGGCGGCTCCGGAGCAGAGTCTGATTCTGCTGAAAGCGATTGCGGAAGTTCCTCACAAGGGAGGCCAGGTGGCACTGGCCGGTAATGCCCATTACGAGATTGTTTCGTCATGGATTAAAGAGGGCACCCCGCTCCAGCGAGATGCGGCCCGTGTTGCCAGCATCAAAGTCGTGCCCGAAAATCCGGTTGTGCCTCGCGCAGGACTGCTGCAGCAGTTCCGGGTTCTGGCAACTTATGATAATGGTGAGATTCGCGATGTGACTTCCGATGCTTTTATTGACTGCAGTAACATTGAAATTGCCAAAATGCATCATGGCGGAATAGCAGAAGCACTTCGCCGCGGGGAAGCCCCCCTGCTCGCCCGTTATCAGGGTAAGTATGCGGCTACGACTGTCACCGTCATGGGAGATCGCTCTGAATTCGCCTGGAAACAACTGCCGGTCTACAACTATATCGACGAACTGGTCGATCAGAAACTCAAAAAGACAAAGACCCTGCCTTCTGAATTGTGTTCTGACGCTGAGTTTATCCGCCGGATTTATATCGATCTGACAGGATTACCGCCCACAATTGATGACGTCAAAGCGTTTCTCGCCGACAAACGCGAGTCGCGTACGAAACGCAATGAGTTGATTGACCGCTTACTCGCAAGTCAGGAATATGTGGAACACTGGACCAATAAATGGGCTGACCTGCTGCAGGTCAATCGCAAGTACCTGGGGACAGAAGGTTCTCAACTGTTCCACGACTGGATCCGCAAATCCGTCGCTGAGAATGTGCCTTACGACAAGTTTGTCTACAACATTCTGTCCGCTTCGGGATCCAATAAAGAAGTACCGGCTGCTTCGTATTTCAAAATCCATCGTACGCCTGAAGATACGATGGAAAATACGACACACCTGTTTCTCTCAATTCGTTTCAACTGCAATAAGTGCCACGATCATCCCTTTGAACGCTGGACTCAGGATCAATATTACGAAACGTCCGCTTTCTTCGCTCAGTATGATTTGAAGAATGCCCCGGAAAGTAAAGGACGCACGATTGGCGGAACTGCTGTCGAAGGCCGTAAGCCGCTGTTTGAGGTTGTGTATGATAAAAACGAAGGAGAAATGATCCACGAACGGACCGGAGCGAAAACACCGCCGGAATTCCCCTACCCTGCCAAATTCAAACTGGGTGAGAAGAAAAAAGAAGAACTGACCCGGCGTGAAAAACTGGCCCGCTGGATCACCTCCCGTGACAATCAGTACTTTGCCAAAGCTTATGCGAATCGCATCTGGGGTTATCTGACGGGGACCGGCCTGATCGAACCGATTGATGATATCCGGGCGGGCAATCCGCCTTCGAATCCGGAATTACTGGATCGATTAACGGCTGATTTTCTTGAGCATGATTTTGATATCAGGCATATGATGCGCGTGGTCTGTCAGTCGCGTACCTATCAGCTATCCATCGAATCCAACGAGTGGAATGAAGATGACAGCATAAACTATTCGCATGCAAAAGCGCGGCGTCTGCCGGCAGAAGTCTTGTATGATGCCCTGTGCCGTGTCACGGGTTCACAGTCCAATATCCCGGGAGTTCCGGCCGGAACCCGTGCTGCCGAACTGCCCGACGTCGGCTTTGAATTGAAAAGCGACTTCCTGGCAAAGTTCGGGCGTGCACAACGCGAAAGTCCTTGTGAGTGTGAGCGGTCTTCCAGCGTGGAACTGGGACCGATTATGGCGTTGATCAGTGGGCCCACCGTGGGAAATGCCATCAGTGATCCCAATAACGCTTTGAACAAACTGGTGCAGACTGAAAAAGATGATTCGTCTCTGATTAACTCCATCTTCCTGCGTGTATTGAACCGCCCTGCTTCTCCCGAGGAGACACAGGCAGGTGTCAAGCTGATTCAACAGCAGATTCAGAGCGAACATGAGACATTGAAAAAGCGTCTGGCGGCCTATGAAAAAGGATTGAAGCCGGAAGTGATTCAGCAGGAAGATCAGCGCGTACAGAATATTCAGTCAGCACAACAGAAAGTGTCTGAATTTGAGAAAGCGATTGCGCCACGCGAAGCCTTCCTCAATAAGGAACAACAGGCACGCACAGCGAAGCTGCAGAAAGCATTGTCCGCCTACCAGAGTTCGATTCAGGGCAAGATCGCTGCCTGGGAAAAACAGGAAGCAAAAGGGACCAACTGGACTCCCGTCAAGCCTGTTACGGCGAAAGCGACGAATGAAGCAACTCTGGAACCACAGAAAGATCTGTCTCTGCTGGCAAAGGGGAAAAATGGTAAAGGTGATTATGAAATCGTTACAGAAACCAGTCTGAAAAATCTTTCGGCAGTCCGGCTGGAAGTATTGATCGATGATTCGTTTCCCAGGAAAGGTCCCGGACGTTCGACGGATGGGAATTTTGTATTGACTGAATTCGAAGTCTACGCGGCTCCGAAATCAAAACCAGATCAGAAAACAAAACTCAAGTTGTTTAATGCTCAGGCTGATTTCAGTCAGAATGGCTATGCAATTGGCACGGCCATTGACGGCAAGCTTGCTCCGCAGGGAAATGGCTGGGCAGTCTCACCACAGATTGGAAAACCACATGTCGCCAGTTTCGATATCCAGTCGCCGGTCCCCGCTGATGATCAGGGAATGATTCTGACATTTATCATGAAGCAGGAGTTCAACAGCAATACACATTCAATTGGACGTTTCCGTCTGTCTATCACGGACAGCATCGGACCGACCACCCTCGATAAACATCCCCAGGATATTCAGAATATTCTGGCGAAGGCGGTCGATAAACGAAATGCTGCCGAGAAAAAGAAACTGCAGGAATATTACAGCAAAGCCGACAGTCAGTTGCAGTCGATGTTAAAAGCAGTTGCCGAGAGTAAACAGCCACGCGCGACCGACCCGGTTCTGGTGCAATACCGTAAGCATCTGCAGGAAATGCAGGAAGTCAAACCGGTTGACCGGATGCTCACACGACTGCGAAGTGATGTGCAGTTAAGTGCCGAACAGCTTAAACATCACCGTCTGATTGCGGCTCAGGACCTGACCTGGGCTTTGATTAACAGTCCGGCGTTTCTGTTTAATCATTAAGAACGATTCAAAAAATTGTTTTCAACATAGAATACAAAACTGAAACTGCTCTCAAATCCAAATGAGGAGATACTGAAATGCTGATCATTCCCGGTCAACCAGGCAAGGAAGTATGTGAGTCTCGAAATCAAATTTCACGACGTGATTTGTTGCGGGTGGGTGGTTCCGGCATGATGGGTATGGGACTGGGGTCCATGCTGCAACTGCAGGAAGCGGCGGCCAACAGTAATGAAGGTGGTGGCGGCCCCGGCTGGGCCAAAGCCAAAAGTGTCATTCTGATCTTTCTGCAAGGGGGCCCCAGCCACATTGATTTGTGGGATCCTAAAGAAAATGTGCCCGATAACGTACGCAGTGTATTCAAGCCGATCTCTACAAAACTGCCTGGTGTGCAGTTTACCGAGTTGCTTCCCAATCTGGCTCAGAACAATGACAAGTTCACGATGATCCGTTCGATGAGCTACACACCCAAAGGGCTCTTCAATCACACCGCTGCCATCTATCAGATGTTGACCGGTTACACGACCGACAAGGTCAGCCCTTCCGGCCAGCTGGAACCGCCCAGTCCCAAGGACTTCCCCAACTTTGGTTCCAACGTGATCCGTCTGCAGCCACCACAGGTTTCCATGTTACCTTTCGTGATGCTGCCTCGTCCTCTGCAGGAAAGTAATGTGGTCGGCAAAGCGGGTACCGCAGGCTTCCTGGGACGTGCCTATGATCCTTACTATCTGTATCCCCCCGGAGACGATATGGATATGAACAAGATGGACAAGATCAGTGTCGACGACCTGAAGCTGCGTCCCGATGTTTATACATCCCGTCTGCAGCGTCGCGCCAGTCTGCGTGATACAATCAACAAAGGCATGCCTCAACTCAACAAAGCGGTTGAGGACTACAAGCTCGATAAATATTACAGTCGTGCCCTGGATCTGGTGATTTCCGGGCGTGCCCGTGATGCGTTTGCTTTGGATCAGGAATCGGATGCTGTCCGTGATCAATATGGTCGCAATACGTTTGGGCAGAGCCTGTTGCTGGCAAGACGTCTGGTGGAAGCTGGAACGCGTGTCGTTGAAGTGGTCTGGCCGAAAGTTGCCAATTCCAATAACCATTCCTGGGACGTTCATACCGGTCTGACCAATCGTTTGAAAAATCAGTCGGCTCCCATGTTCGATCAGGGACTGGCCAGCCTGATCTCCGATTTGTACGACCGTGGTACACTGGATGAGACTCTGGTCGTGGCGGTTGGTGAATTCGGACGCAGTCCACAACGCGGCGTCAGTACTTCCGGGAACTCAAACAGTGATGACGGACGCGATCACTGGCCTTACTGTTATACTTCCCTGCTTGCAGGTGCCGGGATTAAACGGGGCTACGTGCATGGTGAATCGGACAAAACCGGTTCCAGCCCGCGAAAAGATCCCGTCCATCCCCGCGAACTGCTGGCAACGATTTACCATTCGTTCGGGATTAATCCGGAAACGATTGTGTATAACCATCTGAATCAGCCCCGCGAACTGGTGAAAGCCCAGGCTGTCACCAAACTCATGGGATAACCGTATCCGTAATTTCAATTTTAGCCAGGCCCGCCTGTCAACTGCGACAGGTGGGCCTGTTTTGTTTGTGGTGAGACAAAAGAAAGAGTACGATACGCGGCGAACTCTGCCGTCTGTCAGCAGAATTGTGAAATGTCACCAGCTTTGAAATACGAGATTCATGCCTGAACCGCTTAAAGACCGCTATGATGAAGCCTATCTCAATCGACTGATTGAGGAACTTGCCCGCTATTCGCCGCGCTTTCCCCGCAAGCGTATGCTGCAGTTTGTGTTTGACGCGGAATGGGAGCAGCGTGAACTGAAACAGCGTATGCGGCATATTACGCATGCGTTGCATGAGTTTCTGCCGAATGATTATGGGACTGCACTCACCGTTTTAGAGCGGGCTGCCCCCTCTTTTGGTGGTTTTGAAGCAATGTTCTTCCCTGACTTTGTTGAAGTCTACGGCCTGAAGGACTGGGATCGCTCTATGGGAGCACTGGAACATTTTACGAAGTTCTCCAGCAGTGAATTTGCCGTCCGTCCGTTTATTGTGCAAGACCAGAAACGCATGGTCCGCCAGCTGAAACTCTGGGCTGCATCGTCGGATCAGCATGTTCGCAGGCTGGCTTCCGAGGGGAGTCGCCCCCGTTTGCCGTGGGCAATGGCTTTGCCGGCCTTTAAACAGAATCCTGTCCCCCTGCTGCCAATTTTGAAACGGCTGAAATCCGATTCCAGTGAATATGTCAGACGGAGCGTCGCCAATCATCTGAATGACATCTCCAAAGATCATCCTCAAATTGTTTTGTCTCTGGCTGAACAGTGGCTCAAAGGAAAACCGGAAACACGCTGGATTGTAAAGCACGGCTGTCGGACATTATTAAAACAGGGAGATCCGCAGACGCTGGCTCTGTTCGGTTATCGCCGGCCGGATAACCTCAAAATCAGAAAGTTTGAACTCCAGCCGTCTGTCATCAGCATGGGAGAAGAGGTGAGGTTTGAATTTGAACTGGTTTCACATAAAACGGAACTGGGGCAAATCCGCATGGAATATGCCGTTGAATTTGTGAGACAGAAAGGCGCGACAACCCGTAAAGTATTTAAGATTTCGGAAGGCGTTTACCCTGAGCATTGCAGAGTCTATCGATCAAAACATTCCTTCAAACCCATTTCCACACGCAGGTATTATCCCGGCATCCATCGTCTGGCGATTATTGTCAACGGTCAGCAGCTGGAACAGGTAGAATTTGAACTGCAGGATGCCTGAGAGGCAGCTGTTTCTCCTCAGCAAGTAAATGCAGGGGGAATTCAAAAACGGAAAGTTATTAAAAAAGCGAAAAGCGACAAAATAGTCCTTGAAATTCCGATCACCATGTGGTGTACAATGATGACATGGTTTATTTCTTGCAGAAACGTGCGAGGGAAGATCAGAAAAAACGAGGGATTATTTAAAAACCGGGAACTCCTGTCACCCCACAACCATCCTGGTTATGTTCTTATTAGATCGCGCCAACACAATTGATATTCTACGAAGGAACAGGCCATTCGTCGGCTAAGGATGGATTATGTTATCTATGGGTGCGCATTTGAAACAGTTCAATCTGAAATCAGTCTGGAAGCAATGCCTGCTTTGGGGGGGAGCTGTTTCGCTTTTCTGTCCCGTTGCACTGGCAGAAGCACAGGTCTTTGTTGTGAATGGTGCTGCCGTCGTCCAGGAAGCCGTGGCGGCAGACGGGACTTCTCCCCATAAGATGCCGGGGTTCAGCATTTCGGTGGATGAGAAAAAATTGAATCTGCTGGAAGACTACGAACGTTATATCCGGCATCGGATGTGGGAAAAGGCGCTGACGTCGCTCAAGGAACTCTCTGAGACAAAATCTACCTCGCGCCTGCTGCCGACCAGTGATGGATTTCTGATTGATGCGGAAGACAGAGTCTTTCAGGCGCTGACTGCCTTGCCTCCCGAAGGGCGTGAGGCGTTTCGACTGTTCTTTGACGGCAAAGCCCGCAAACAGTTTGAAGATCTCAACGCGTCAGGCAGGCTGGTGACTCCCCAGGCGGCAGCGGAAGCCCGAAAAATATATTCCCAGTATTTTTTAACTTCCATCGGTGATGATGTCGCTGACCTGCTGGGTAATGATGCGTTCGAGCAGGGGCAGTTCCATCAGGCGGCACGCTATTGGCGTGCTGTGCTGGACCACCATCCTGATTCCAATCTTTCCGAAATGGATCTGAATGTCAAATACGCGCTCGCCCTGATACGTAACGGGCAGATGGAACAGGCGGCTGCGACGATTCAACTCATTTCTCAACAGTATTCCGATCAGAAAGTGACATTAGGAGGCGACTCGGTCGATCCTGTGTTGTATCTCAAGTCGTTGATGCCTGCTGACTCTGAAAAAAGTGACAATCAATCTGTTGCGACGACTGCGCTTTCGAATCGGATTTCTCAGCCGCTTCAGATGTCAGACAAACAGATAGCTCCTCGCTGGCAGGTCACTTATCTGGACCAGGCGGCAGAACAGGCAATCATCAATTCCCAGTCTGACTATTATGGACGCAGCAAATCGTATCAGACATTCGTGCCCCCGATGGCCGTGGATGACAAACGGGCCTATTTTAATTTTTACGGGATCTGTTTCGGAGTCGATCTGCAGACCGGCAAGCTGGTCTGGCGGAACGCGAAGTTCAAAGACCTCGGCACCAACTTCAATAATTACAGCTTTCATCAGTCATCCAATCTGAACCAGTACCATATTACTGTCGACGGCAACTATGTACTGACAACCTTGATTCCCCAGAAAGAGATGAACCGGTATCGTGCCTGTTATCGATTGATTGCCTATCATCGGGATTCCGGAAAACAGCTCTGGCAGAGCAGTCAGACCAATGAGAGCTTTATTTCAAAACCACTCGTCGCTGGCGAGCAGATTTATGTAATTTCACATCAGCAGAATAATAAACTACTGACACTGAACTGCCTGCAGCTGAAAACCGGGAAGAAACAGTGGTCGATTCCCCTGGGAAGTGTGGTTGCTGGAAACTCCTCGAATGGCATGCCTGTCATGCCGGTTCCGATTTTGCGGAAGACCGGGGACAGCCTGCTGATTCTGACGAATAACGGTGCCCTGTTTGAGATCGATCTTTCGACCAAAGCTATCAACTGGGCATTCCGGTACCCTTACAAAGTCGATCAGACCAATTCCAATTATTACTATGCGGCGATTGATGAGGAGGTTCTGTTGCATTCCGAAGGACAGATGCTGCGGGATCAGAACCTGGTTTATTTCAAAGAAGCAGGCATGGATAAAGTCTTTGCTCTGGATCTGGCTGCAAAAAAAATGCTCTGGGAACGCCCGATCAAGACATCGGCACAACTGGTGGGTATCGATCAGAAGAATATCTATCTCCTGTCACGGGAACTGGAAGCCATTGACCGCAAATCCCATGAACTGAACTGGGCAGTCAAGTTGCCCGTAGCTGCCGGAGGTATGAGTGCACTGCTCGATCCGGAACAGCTCTGGGTATTCACCAGCCGGGGAATTTTTGAAATTTCCAAGACAAATGGTGACATTCTTGGAATCTATCGAGGGCATGATCTGTCTTCTCTGGGAGGCTCGATCGATTTCAGGCAGGGCCTGATAATGTGTGTTTCGAATCAGGCTGTAACTGCCTACCCGGTGACCATCCCCGGTTCATCAGATCAGAAGTCAAAACCTTAACACGAATGAATCACTTTTAAACGACTGGATACGGAATTGAATATGAGTGGTCTGTCCCGATTGTTACGACGAGTTACTTTGTTTTCACTGGCAGTCCTCTTTTGCTGGATCATGATGACGCATTCGTCTACTGCAGCCGAAAATCAGGGGATTACGGTGATGGGGCTGGGCAGAGTCGAAGCAAAGCCTTCCGTTGTTGAACTCACGGGAATTGTAATCGGCCAGGGACAACTGGCCGGCGATGCGGTTACCAAGTTTCATGGTAATCGTCGACGGGCGGAAACCGCTTTCAAAAATCTGAAGATCCCGGGGTTGGAAGTCGTGGAAGAAGGCTTGTCTCTTTATTCTTCTTTGAATGCGAGTCAGATGCAGGCCATGATGCGCGGCATGGCAGTGAATAATACGGATTCACAGGAATTGTCAGTGTCTGAAACACTCAAACTGCGCGTGACTGGAATCGACAAGTTGAGCTCCCAGGAACTGCTGGAAATGATTGTACGCATCGTCGATTCCGGTAAAGATGCCGGTGTGATTATCGGCAACGATACTTCGCCTAGTGTACCGGGTACTTACAATCCATCAAAAGCCCGCAACACAATGGCTACATTCAAAGTGACGGACGTGGAAAAACTGAAAGAAGCGGCTTACGAACAGGCCGTCAAAGATGCGCGGTCCCAGGCGGAGAAGCTGGCGAAGCTCACGGGCGTCAAACTGGGAAAAGTGATCTCCGTTGATGGCGTCGGTGACAGTCAGAAAAATACGGCAGCCGTTTATAATCAGATCATTTCACAGTATATGGCAGCGACAGGAGTCAATCAGACTGAAGAACAGGCATCGACTTTATTGAAAGCCATCCCGATCGCGGTGGCAGTGCGTGTGACTTATTCCATTGAGTAACAGGCAGGAAATTCAAGGACGGGCGTCTTATGAAATTTAATCCACTGTTGACGGGCTGTACGCTGTGTCTGATGTTAATCGTCAGACCAGTTGAAATGCGTGGGGAAGAGATTCTCCCCAAACATATGACGCCTGCTGCTGTCAAATCAATTGAGCGCGGGCTGGCGTACCTGGCCAAACAGCAGACCGCCGGAGGCAGCTTTCAGACGACTCAGGATGGCAGTACGTACCCGGTTTCCATGACTTCGCTGGCAGGCATCGCCTTTCTGGCCAACGGGAATACATCCAGTCGTGGTCCTTATGCTGACCAGGTTCGCAAAGCGACCGAATATGTTCTGAGCCAGGCACAGGGAAACGGGTTGATCGCTGCAGGCGCAGAAAATGGACGTCCAATGTACGGTCATGGTTTCTCACTTCTGTTTCTGTCCAGCGTATACGGTATGGAGACAGACGCAAAAGTGCGCGACCGGATTGCCAAAGTCGTCAAAGACGGGATTCAGTTAACGGCTTCCGGTCAGAGTAATATGGGAGGCTGGATCTATACGCCTGGAGGTGGCGATGAAGGGAGTGTGACCGTCACGCAAATGCAGGGACTGCGCGCGGCACACAATGCCGGCTTTACCGTGCCCAAAGGTACGATTCAGAATGCGGTCCGCTACCTGGAACTCTGCCAGACTCCCGAAGGAGGGATTCGTTACTCTTATAACTCAGGCAACGATACCCGACTGCCGATTTCTGCGGCTGCCATTACCTGCCTGTATTCCGCGGGAGAATATGAATCTCCGCTGGCAGAAGAATGTATGGAATATGTGTACGGTCAGTTCAAGAACCGGAAAAACGGTTTTCAATCGGGACATTATTTTTATTTGAACCTTTACGCCGCCCAGGCGTTTTATCAGGCAGGCGATGAGTACTGGGATGCCTATTATCCCGGTCAGCGGGACAGTCTGGTCAAATCACAGACATCCAACGGCAGCTGGAATGGAGACGGGGTGGGTCCCGTTTTCGGTACCAGTGTGGCTTTGATTGTCCTGCAGTTGCCCTATAAATACTTACCCATTTATCAACGATGATTTTCTAGAGCGTATCACATTTAACCATAGCGTCGTTCAATCTAATCTACTCGTCTCAAATGGCCTTGGAGACGCTACAGTAAAACTGGACTCAGTCTAACGAATATAACCGGTCGTTTCAGACTGGTAGAACAGGGAGTGAATCTTGTCAGAGATTAAAACAGCACCAGACATGGTTGCACTGGAAAAACTGAAAGTGGCCCAGGAACGCATCCGAGAACAGATTCGTACCGTCGTGATCGGTCAGGACGATGTCGTAGAACAGTTGCTGGTCAGTATTCTGGCTGGCGGACATTGTATTCTGGAAGGTGTCCCGGGGCTGGCAAAGACGCTGCTGGTTTCGACACTCGCTAAAAGCCTGTCATTGGATTTCGGGCGGATTCAATTTACTCCCGACCTGATGCCCGCTGACATTACCGGAACTGACGTGATCTATGAAGACCGTCAAAGCGGGACCCGGGAATTCAAATTCATTGAAGGCCCCATCTTTACGAACCTGTTGCTGGCCGACGAAATTAACCGTACGCCTCCCAAAACGCAGGCGGCGTTACTGCAGGGGATGCAGGAAAAGAACATCTCGGCGGGAACCAAACATTACCAGCTCCCCCGTCCTTTTTTTGTTCTGGCGACACAGAACCCGATTGAACAGGAGGGGACCTATCCCCTGCCCGAAGCACAACTCGACCGTTTCCTGATGAAGATCATCGTCAAGTATCCGACGCGCGACGAAGAACGCCAGATTTATAAGGCGGTCACAGGCGATGATCAGGTGGAACCGGAATCAACGTTGACCGGAGAAGAAGTTCTGGAACTGCAGCATCTGGTCCGGCGTGTGCCAATCAGTGATTTTCTGGTCGATTATACAATGGACCTGATTCGGGCCACCCGTCGGGACGGCGATGATGCGCCCGAATTCATCAATCGCTGGGTTCTGTGGGGCGCGGGGCCTCGTGGCGGGCAGTCGTTGATCCTCGCGGCGAAAGCTCGTGCCGCGCTTTATGGTCGCCCTGAAGTCACCGTGGAAGACCTGCAGGCTGTCGCTAAAGCAGTGTTAAGGCATCGGATTGTGCTGTCGTACAATGCCGAGTCCGAAGGACAGTCTCCCGATACCGTGATCGAAAAACTGATTGAAGAAACGCCGTTACAACAGAGTGCAGCCGGAAAGGATGGACAGTATGAAAGAATACTTAAATCCTGAAATCATCAGTCGGATTGCAGGGATTGGTTTCAAAACAAAACAGCCCGTCGAAGGTTCGATTGCCGGCCTGCATCGCAGCCCTCTACATGGTCTGTCGCCTGAATTTGCAGACTACCGCAGTTATACACCCGGCGACGATCTGAAAAATCTGGACTGGAAAGCTTACGCACGCTCGGACCGTTTCTATATCAAACGATTCGAAGAAGAGTCAAACCTGCGCGCCGTATTTATTATCGATTCTTCCTCTTCGATGGCGTACGGCGAATCTGAGTTATCGAAATACGATTGTGCGGCTACGATTGCCGTCTCCCTGTCGGCAGTCTTACTGAAACAACGCGATGCGGTGGGCCTGGCGATTCTGAATGACCACGTGCAGGAAGATCTGCGAACCGGGAGCACCCCCTCTCATCTTTCGAAGTTCATCGAGGTCCTCAAGCAGGTCGAACTGGCGGGAGAAACGGATATCGGCCCTGCGGTATCCCAGGTGGCAGACCAGATTCATCGACGCGGCGTGGTGGTCGTGCTGTCAGATCTGTTGACGCCTCTGGATCGGTTTTATGAATCGCTGGGGAAACTGCAGCACGCCGGTCACGAAGTGATCGTGGTACACATCCTGCATCGTGATGAAGTGGAGATGCCTTTTAAGGATTCTGTGATCTTTAAGGACATCGAAGGAGAAGAAGAGATCTTCGCCGAGCCCTGGGCGTTTCATAAAGCGTACCAGGCGGCCATGGAACAGTTCATTCAGGAAACCCGTCAGCGCTGTCAGTATTGTGGCATTGACTATCTGCAGGTGTTGACGGATGAAAACCTGGCAGTCGTTTTAAGCAGTTATTTACACAACCGACAGTTTGCGGGGGCAAAAACGCATCGTGGCAGGATGTCTGCACTGGCGGGCACTTCAAACCAGGAGACCCAGTCGGAAATCGTTTCGAACTCCCCTGCCCCCGATGTAGAACAACGTTCCTGACAGAAAGAGAAATTCGAAAGACACTATGCAGTTTCTGGCCCCTTTATTACTGACGGGAACGGTTCTGGCAACCGCCCCCATTATCATCCACCTGTTAAACCGGCGACGGTTTATCCGCGTGGACTGGGCGCCTATGGAATATCTCAAACTGACCCTCAAAACCAACAAGCGTCGCTTGAAACTGGAACAGTGGCTGCTGCTGGCGATTCGCACATTATCAGTGCTGGCTTTGTTTCTGGCGGTCGCCCGTCCGATCAGTTCCGGGACCAATCTGGCGGGATTTCTATCTGTCGAAGGCCGGGCCAGTCGCGTGATTGTGATTGATGACTCGCTGAGTATGGCTTATCGGAAGACCGATCAGAGTGCCTTTGAACGGGCCCAGAATGCCACGCGACAGGTGCTGAATCAGCTGGGACCCCAGGATTCTGTCTCTGTCGTACTGGCATCGAATCCGGCTGCACCACTGGTGCGGATGTCACATCTGGATGAGAGTGAACGAAAAAAACTGGTCAGCCGCGTGAATGAATTGTCGCATTCCCAGACAGGCAGTCATTGGATGTCGACACTGGAAGATATCGATCGCCAGCTTCAGGAAGCCACCTTCCCCGTCAAGGAAGTCATCATTATCACAGATCTCTGGCAGGCCGGCTGGACCGATGAGGTGCGTGATCTGTTTGATCGCTGGTCTCAGGAACAGGTGACGGTTCGCTTTATTGATATCGGTGATGAGCCGGCAGGCAATCGCGTATTACGTTCCCTGGAACTGGATAGTCGGATCGCACTGGTGGACCAGGAAGTGAAACTGACGGCGATAATCGAAAATGCCGGTGAAGAACCTTTGAAATCGGGACAGGCGTTATTAACCGTGGATGGCAATGTGACGCCGGTGACACTACCTGAAATTCCAGCTGAGAAAACGGTGAGTGTGCCAATCAGTGTACGATTTGACCAGGCGGGTCAGCATACGGTCACACTCAGCATTCCTGCTGACAAATTACTGGATGACAATGTGCAGCGCAAGATCATCAACGTACGCCAGATGGTAGATGTCGTACTTGTGGATGGAGAGCCGGGACTGAATCCGTTTGAAAGTGAAACCGATTTTCTGGCACTGGCACTCTCTGCGGGGAATTCCAACTGGCAGGTGACCCAGGCGGAGAGCTCGACCTGGAAAACACAACTTTTAACGGCACCCGACCTGATCGTACTGGCCAACGTCGATCAATTGTCCAAAGAGCGGATCAAAGAACTCGAAGAACTCGTCTCACTGGGAACCGGCCTGATGATCTTTGCCGGCGATCAGTGTGATCTGCAGCTCTATAACGAGGGTTTGTACAAAGGGGGAAATGGACTACTGCCGGCACGACTGCAGCAGGTACGTGATCTCTCCTCCCAGGGATTGGTGATTGAACCGATTGCGGATTCGCCGATTGAATTACTGAAAGGTTTGACGCCCGAACTGTTGAGCCGCATCCGACCGCGACGTTTCGTCGATGTGACCCTGGATGCCGGAGCCGATTCGTTACAGACACGCGTGCTGGCACGCTGGAATGATGCACAACAGTCGCCAGCGGTTCTGGAAAAACGGTTTGGCGAAGGACGCGTACTGTTGTGGACCATCACCGCAGATAAGAAGTGGAGCGATTGGCCTGCCGAGGCGAGTTTTGTTCTGGCAATGCGTGTCGCGGCACAACAGATCGCCGCTGACATACAACGGGGCGAGAATCTGACGGCAGGTGAGCCCATCCATTTTGAACTGGATACGGTTACGGCACCTCAGTCGGGCGAACTGATCTGGCTGGAGCAGGAACAGAACCCCCTGGAACTTGTCTTTGCCAGCAATGCCGAGGGCAAAACCACACTCAGTTCTCCCGCGGTTCGCTTTGCCGGTGTTGTGGAAGCCGAGTGGCAGGATGCGCAACTCGGAAAACAGACACAAAAATTTGCGATCAATGCCGATGTGAATGACTCGTTACAGAAGAAACTGGATGAACCGGCTTTACAGCAGTTTCTGGGAAAAATGCCTTTAAAGCTGATTCGGTACCAGGGGAAAGAAATGGACCTCACCACCGAAGGGACCGAGTTGTGGCGTTACCTGGCAGTGGTGTTACTGGGCTGTCTGATCTCAGAAAGTATGCTGGCGACTTTTATTGGCCGTCGGCGATAAACAGAAAGAAGTGACTTTGAACGGTTTTCTGGAATTCCTGTTTGGCATCAAAGCTTCGACCTGGACCGAAGGAGGCCATTGGTCTGCGCAGTGGGTCGGGCTGCCTGGAGGAGACTGGCGACTGTTGCTGATTCTGGGCATTCTCGTTTTGATTGGTGGTGGCTGGTGGCTCTATCAACGTGACGCCCAGCAGGTCCCTTTCGTGCGTCGCTGTCTGCTGTATACGATTCGTATTTCTATTGTACTGCTGGTAATTGCCATGCTGCTGGAGCCGATTCTGGTGCTTAGCAAAGAGGAGAAAATCCCCTCGCATCTGCTGGTCCTTCTGGATAATTCCCTTTCGATGTCATTAAAAGACGCCTGGAAGGATGAAGACAAAGCCAACAAAGTCTCCCGAAATCTGGGCATGTCAGCAGATACGGCGGCGTTACGGCAGATGAACCGGATGCAACTTGCTCAGAAACTGGTGAATGAACCGTTCCTGAAAAAACTGTCAGCCGACGGCGCACGCACCGTTCATCTCCACAGTTTTTCTGACAAATTTAATCCCGAGGCGCTGTCACTTAGTGAAGAATGGCAGCCGGGCGGGACGGGAACCGCGATTGCCAGTTCCCTGAGACAGGCATTACTGTCGTATTCGGGAATGCCTTTATCGGGCGTGTTGATTGTCAGCGATGGTCAGTCGACGGCAGGAGAAGCGCCAGAAGAAGTTCTGCAGATGCTTTCAGATGAAGGGGTGCCTCTGGTGACAGTCGGCGTGGGAACCACTGACGGGCCACGGAATGTCGCGATTACTGAACTGGAAGCGAGCCCGGTGGTCTTTGTGCAGGATCCCAATCAGATCACCGTGCATATTGAATCGCGGGGCATGCAGGCGGAATCAGCCACGCTAGTGATCGAGCAGCGCAGGAACGGCGGCCCCTGGCAGGAATTTATCCGTGAAGAGATCGTGCTCAATCTGGACGGCGCCCTGCAGCCTAAAACATACGAATTCAGCGAGACTAAAACCGGGAAACTGGAGTTTCGTGCCAAAATCGTGGATGCAGGCCCGGAAATCTCGCAGGATGACAATCTGGCGTCCGCGGAAGTACGGGTGATTCGTCAGCGGCTGAATGTGTTGTTCATCGCCGGTTCCACATTTCCCGAAGTGCAGTTCCTGCGGAATACGTTTCTGCGTGATCGACAGATTAATCTCTCATCGTGGCTGATGGCCGCTGATAAAACTTACGAACATCCGGGAGACCTGCCGATCCGTCGGCTGCCTGTGACCCAGGAAGAGATGAATGACTATGACTGTGTGATCCTGTACGACCCCGATCCAACTCAGTGGCCGATCAACTTTCCGGAACTGCTGACAAGCTTCGTCACCAAGGCGGGAGGCGGACTCGTTTATATTGCCGGCGAAATGCAGACGGCACAGATGTTTGATCGCCAGTCTGATCCGTCGCTCAGCTGGCTGAATCTGCTGCCCGTCATACGGGAACCGGGTCTGTTTCGATCGCAGGTGCAGATCCGCCTGAGTGCGCGTTCGCCCTGGAAGCTGGATGTGACGGATCCGGGATTTCAGGATCCGATCTTCACTTTTTCTACGGATCGCCAGGCCAATGAACAGATTCTGGATAATTTGCCCGGGATGTTCTGGCATTTCCCCGTTACCAAAGCCAAGCCGGGCGCAACCGTTCTGGCAGTGCACGCCGATCCCCGCATGCGTAATGAATATGGTCAGGAAGTTTTGATTGCTTCACAGCGAGTGGGACCCGGCTGGTCGATCTTTATCGGCTTTGACAGTACCTATCGCTGGCGTTACCTGGATGATCAGTTTTTTGATGGCTTCTGGGCACGCGTCGTGGATCGCGCGGGGCGCAGCAAACAGCTGGGGGGAAATTATCCGTTTCGACTGTCGACACCCCAGGCCACTTACCAACCGGGCGGTCAGGCAAAAATCATTGCCCGGTTCCTGGATGAATCGCAAATGGAACCGGGGTTGCAGCGCCTGTACGGTGATGTCGAACGCGGTGATGATCAGCCGATACCGTTGACACTCACTCCGGGAAACAAAGCGGGTGAGTTTTCTACCTCGTTTCCGGTCACGCAGCCGGGAACTTATTTCGTGCGAGTCTGGCTGGGGGACGAAGCGGCAGGCGCGACCGTCAAAGCAGCGACACTGCCGATTAATGTTGAGTTTCCGAACAAGGAACTGGAAAACCCGACTCTGGACGAAGCGTTCCTGCAAACGATGGCGGTTTCTACGGGAGGGCGTGTGTTTGATCTTTCGGAGTCAGACGGAATCGTGAATGCGTTCAAAATCAAACAGGTCTCCCGCCTGCTGGAAGAACGACAGGAGATCTGGGATGCGCCCCTGTTTTATATACTGATTTTCGGTCTGCTGGTCACAGAATGGATCTTGCGAAAATGGTGTCGACTGATTTAACAACTGGATTAACGATTCGAAGGAGTTACTGATAGATGTCACCCACGCCACGATCTGATGAATTCGAGGCGCTGCAGCAGACGATTTCAGGGAAGCTGGAACGCGTCGGGGTCGCTCTACGCAGACATACTCTGCTGGAAGCGACGGTGCGGATTCTCGCGGCTCTGCTGGGACTGGCAAGTCTGTCACTATTGTTCGACTGGTGGCTGGGGCTGAGCCTGGTGGCTCGTATGCTGTATCTGCTGGTCTGTGTGGCGGTGATGGGTTATCTGATCTACCGGTATGTTTATCTGCCTTTGCGGGTTTCGCTGTCACCCATTGAAATCGCGAATCTGATCGACCGTTCCCAAAAAGTGATTCCTCAACAGGCACTGGCGCCGCGTGTTGCCAGTGTGTTGCAGTTGCCTGGTCATCTGACACAGTCCGAACAGTCGCAGCCGATGATTGAACAGGCGGTACAGTCGAATTATCAATCCCTCAGTCAGTATTCCTTTCACGAAGTGATTGATTCCCGGCATACGCGAAATTGCCTGTTGATTTTGCTGGCGGTGATTCTGATTCCCGTGGGATTTGGAATCGCAGCGCCGGAAGCGGGTCGGTTATGGAGTCAGCGGTGGTTTGCAGGATCGAACGCGCCCTGGCCTCGCAATACGCGTTTGACGGTCGTGGGGCTCAAGGATGGACAGTGGATCATTCCCCGTGGGGAGTCGGCAGCATTACAGGTGGTCGTCGAAGATCAGGAAGAACCGACGGAAAGTGTGTGGCTGTACCTGACAGGAGAAGAGGGAAACAGTGAAACGATTACAATGAACCGTTTTCAGGAGGGGGATTTTCGATACGAAGTGCCCCCGCTGCAACTGCCGGTTCAAGCTTATGCCTGGGGCGGAGATGGCGAATCGGCGCCTTTTGAGATTGTGCCCATTGATCGTCCACGCATTACCGAATTGAAGCTGCAGGCGACGCATCCCCGGCTCTCAGAACCGTTTGTGTCACATTTCTCCGCCAGTGACGGAAATGTGAGATTATTGCCGCAATCGGAGGTGCTGCTGGAATTGACGACAAATGTCAAAGTCCGTGAGATTGACGTTGATTCTGAGGACGTTTCGTTACAATGGAAGAGTACAGATGGTAAGCATTTTCAGGCGGCATGGACGCATGAGAAGCCTGTCAATTTTCGATTGACGTTACACTCGGCAGAGCATGAAATTCATTCGCATCCACGACCGGTTTCGATCGGTGTGCAACCGGATCGTGGTCCTCGATTGAGTTTCCGGTATTCAGGAGTTCGACAGCGGATTACAGCAGACGCCACAATCCCCTTCTCGATCATCGCCCGCGACGACTTTGGTATCAGGTGGGTGGGCATGGATTCGAATCTGCCACTGGCTGAAACAGAAATGAAAAAAAGTCAGAATGTGACGGAAGCGGCTCTGGATCAGGTGTTTGGAAACCCGGAAGCAGAAAAGAAAAAACAGGCAGTTACCAAAAAAGATTATCCCGTCTACGGACCTGCGGATCCTGCGGTGGAGAATGTGATAGAAGACGAAAAACGTGTGTCGATCTCAGAATTGAAATTAAGTCCCGGTGCGGTAATCACGTTTCAAAGTCATGCGGAGGATAACTGTTATACCGGGGTGCAGAAGACGAGTTCCCGTCAACTGGTGTTTCGCGTTGTCAAACCGGAAGAACTGTTTCGGGAAATACTGTTAAGACAACAGCAGTTGCGTTCGCGATTAAGGAAAGCCCGGGATCAGGCGGAACAATTGAGAGATCAACTGAAGCTGGCACAAAGTCTGGATCAGGCAGCCGACTGGATGCGACAGCATCAACTGGTCAGACGGGAAACAGGACAGGTCAGCCATGCGTTGAACGCTTCGGTTGAGGAAATGAAGCTGAACCAACTCGGAGGAGAAGAAACCTATCAGTTGATTTCACAGACAGTACTCAAACCCCTGGAAGATCTGCATGATCGTGAGATGGAATTACAGCGACAGTCGCTGGAAACATTACGGGGAGACTCACCAGAGCCGATGGAACAGATCCATACGCGTCAAGACGAGATTTTGAAATCCATGGATCAGATATTGAATAACATGGCACAGTGGGACAGTTTTATTGATGTGGTCAACCAGTTGAATGCCGTGATTAAACTGGAACAGCTGGTGAAAGAGAAAACAGAAGAACTGAAGAAAAAACAGGTGAATTCAATCTTCGATAATTGAAGTCAGAAACATATTTCAAGGCCCCCTGTTATGGAGGTGAGGGACATGCGGAGCAGAAAAAAATTAATGGCGTCGGTACTGGTGTTGATGTTCGTCATCTCCCAGATGTTATGTTCCGTGCAGGCAGCAGAAAAAGTGGCTGCTACTGCAGACAAGTCCGCGGAGGACGACAAGAAAATTGCACCGCAGACACGAATTCAGTTTGAACAGGACAAAGCCAAAGCGCATATGCAGGAACTGGAAGAGCGAATGTTTCGGCTCTCCAAGCTGATTCGCGAATCGCAGCCGGACGATGCGGCGCGGTTGCTGCTGGGACTGCGAAAAGCCCGCGAACAGCTGATCCTGGATCGCATGGGTGAAGCTTCCAAAATGCTGGATGATCTCAAACTGGATAAAGCCAGCCAGGAACAGAAAGAGATCCTGGTTCTGCTGGAAGAACTCAAAAAACTGTTGCTGACCGCCGACATCGGGCTGGAGCTGAAACTGGAGCAGTTGCGTAAACTGATTGATTCGCGTGAGACGTTGAATAAATTACTGAAGAAGGAAGAGCTGCAACTCTCGAATACACTGGAACAGCAGAAAAAAAGTGGTAATAAAAAAGATTTGAAAGCGCTGGAAACCAGCGAGCAGCGCAATCAGAAGTCCGCAGAAAACCTGGAACAGATGCTGCGTGAATACGGGCCGGCCTCGCAGAGTATCTGTAAGTCACTGTCAGGTGCAGGAAAATGTATGGGCGGCGCCTGCAAGAAGTTGGGAGCTTCTCAACCCAAGCCTGCGTCTGAAGAACAGAAAAAGGCGATTGAACAGTTGAGCTCGGCACAGCAGGATACGAAAAAGCTGGAAGACAAACTGCGGAAAGAAGTCGAATCACTGGTACGTCAGCGGGTGATGGATCAGCTGCAGGATATGATTGCGCAGCAGAAACAGATTCGCGAAGTCACAACCAAGTTGCAGGATCGTGTGGCCCAGAAACAGAAACAGGCTTTGGCGGCTGTACGAAGACTGGCGACTTCGGAAGAAAAAATTATCAGCCTCTGTAGTGAGTCAATCGAACTATGTGAACTGACGCAGTTCAGTCTGGTTCTGCCCGTGGCGTTGGGCGCTGTGCGGGAACAGATGGAACTGGTCGATGAAGGTCTGTTGCTGGCGCAAGCCGACAAAGCAATGATTGATGATCAGAAGCAGATTGAGACCGATCTGCAGGCATTGCTGGATGCGATGATTGATGCCTCCCGACCGTCCAATAAAAATGGAGGGGGCCAGTGTAAAGGCTGTAAAGGGAATCGCAACAAACTGCTGGCAGAAGTCAAAATGTTACGCTGGATGCAGCAGTCCGTTCATACGCGTACTGATCAGCTGGATCGACAGATTGAGAAGAAAAAAATCACGGAAGCGTCACGTCAGGAACGGATTGATCTGCTTTCGGTCCGTCAGAAAGAAATTGATTTAATCACCGGACGATTACACAGTATGACCTGTCCCCATTGTCTGGCAGGAGAATAATAATGAAACATACCCAATCCCATCAAACCCACTTGAGATTCCTGTTCTCATTGACGATTTGTGCCCCGCTGTTTTATACAGGCGGTCTGCAGAGTGCATTCGCAGATGCGGTCGAAGCGGCAAAGCCTGGGGCAAAACAGGTTAAAGCACCGCTGATCATTCCGCCGGAACCGAAAGACAATCTGTCGCAACTGAAGGACGATGCCTGGCTTAAGGATCCTTTTAAAAATATTCAGACCGATGTGAAGTCAGTCATTACTGATTTTGATAAAGGGCAGACGACACAGCCTGCGAAAACCACGCAGCCCCGCATTATCAGTCGACTGGATACGCTGGTGGAGATGTTGGAAAAATCGTGTAAAAAAGGGGGCGGAGCGGCAGGCGCGAATCCTTCACGTCCGGCCAATTCATCTACTTTGGGGAAAGGTCCCGGCGGAGAGGGGGAACTGAAGGCCCCCGATAAAAAGGGACGCAACTGGGCAGACCTGACGCCAAAACAGCGGGAGAAGATTCTGCAGTCGCGTACGGAAGGCTTTCCACCCGGCTATGAAGACATTCTGGCAGATTATTTTCGACGTCTGGCGCGAAATCAGGCAGTCGATAAAACAAAACCGACTTCCGAGAAACAAGATTAAAGACTCTGATGCAAATGGTATTTCTTATGAAGAAGTGTAATTTGAGCGGCTTGTTGCTGGCGGTGCTGATCTGTGTGGCGGAATTGTTGCTCTGTCCGCTCGCCTCTGCCGATGAAGTGCTGCTCTATGATGGGAAAAAGGTCTCGGGTAAGATCCGTTCTGTCGATTCCAGCGTATTGAAGATCGAAGTCGGTAAAGACCTGCAGGAAATCAGCCTGTTTGATGTGACGTCTTACAAATTTCTGGAACCGGCGCTGCCACAAAATGTGAGTCAATTGCTGATTGATGGCGAAAAGCCGAGCTATGCCGCGGGACCCCGTACTGCGAAAGTCAAACTTCGTAAAGGACTGCATCGCTTTACCCTGCCCTACTATCACTCGATGGGACTGGCGAAGCTGGATATTCAGGTGTCAGGTCCGGGGATGAAAAAGGCGGAAGTACCCAAAGAGCAGTTGTTTCGTGTCAATACAGCAGTGCGCGAGATTCCCGCGAGCGAATACAAGATCGATGAAAAGGGATATCGACTGCCTGTCAAGATTGAGAAGCCGGAAAAATATATTGCGTACCGACTGATGGAATGGAGCCATCCTGTGAAGGTTAAATCGATGGCTGACCTGAAAGCGGTTCCGGTTAAAAAATATGGTGCAAGTCCGCGACTGGCTTTGTTGAGCCGTCGCAGTGCCATCAATTTCGGAATTGTGTATGAAGGACTGATCCAGATTCCCCAGGACGGCGAATACACGTTTGCAGTGGAGACCGATAAAAACAGCAAGGCGAAATTCTACCTCGGCGCTTATCCCAGTGAACTCTACAAACAGGCTAAAAAGAATAAAGTATCTGGCTGGAAAGTCGCTTACTCGCAGTCAGGCGCACTCACGGGCAACCTGGAAGAATGGACCAAAACGGGGATTCGTTTTCAGGCTTCCACTGCTGGAAATGAGTTCGATCTGACTTTAAAACCGGGAGCCGTACATGAACTCTGGAAGATTCAGGAAGACAAGAAACAAACAAAGACGGTAGACCGCAAAGGGGAATCGAAGATTGAAGACTCGGCTTATGTCACCACGCAGGATGGGAATATTCATCGCGTGTCAGGTGAAGTGGTGGGGATTAACGAACAGAGTCTTTTGTTTCAATACCAGGGACAGGAACGCGAAGTCAATCTGGACCGGGTTGTGGGACTGGTCCTGTGGAAGAATCGCGTGCAACCTGAGAGCAAACTGGCGTTGCAGAGCCTGATGACTCTGATCGGCAATACGCAGATTCCCGGCGTGGTCGAACTGAACCAGGGCGCAACCGCCAGCATTACCATGCCGTGGGGCGATTCGTTTTCCATCAATAAGGATTATCTGGAGTCTGTGAAAACGGTCAACGCCCGTTCGGTTTCGCTGGTGGAAATCCAGCCGGACAGTGTGACGCAGGTCCCCTTTTTCAATCAGCGGTATCCCTACCAGGTCAACAAGAGTCTGGCTGGCCAGCCTTTGAAAATCGGGACGCAGTCGTTCTCCAAAGGACTGTGTGTGCATGCCCGGACGGTGCTGGTTTATCAGCTGGGCAAAGAATTTGAACAATTCCAGACTACCCCAGGCCTGCAGGCTGAAACGGGGAAGCTGGGAAATGTCGCGGTCAAGGTCATGGCCGATGGCAAAACCCTGTTTGAAAAGCCAGAGTTTACCAGCGCCACGAAACTGGAATCACTCAGCCTGGATGTGACAGGCTGTGAGACTTTGACGCTGGTCGTTGATTTTGGAAAAGATCAGGATGTGGGAGATCGCTTTGTCTGGGGCGATCCAAAACTGATCCGGGCGGTACCGAAAGAACTGGCGGCGAATCAGAAATAATTGAAATCGAATTCCATTACAGCGATCAACCATGAAACAGTATTTAAAATTCAATCAGCATATTCAGTACACCTTTGGCTTGTCGAACGATCGCAGGCGGGTGCGGGCTTTGACCGGTGCCATAATGGGACTGCTCTGGCTTCTGTGCCCGTTGGGAAATGGCTGGGCTGGTGAACCTGAGGCTTCCCCCTCGTCCAAACTGATCGTGAGAGATGTCAGTGTATTTCTGGTCTCGGCGCATGGGAAGAAGCTGAATGACACGGCTCTGTTTCGCTCCACGACCCCCGGTTATATGCAGTCCCGCCGTTTGAGCGCCGATGCCAGTGAGAGCGACAAACCGGCGCCACTGGGATTGATTACATTTGAAGGGCCCGCGACTAAAGATATTGATGTGCTGCTGGAATTTCCCTCCGGGCGTTTTTTAGCACATTGGCCTTCCGCACGAATTCAGTCGAAACGCATCTACTGGCGTTCACAGAATCTGCTTAAAGAGAGTCCGCTCAGCATGCAGTTGTCTGAATCCCACTGGCTGAGTCCGCTGCAAAAGGCCGATCGTCTGTATGTGAAAGGTATCGATAAATGTGATCGCTTTATTCTGTATGACGTGGAACTGAATCATAACCCGCGCATTACGATGACCCATGCTGAGAACGGTTTTCAGGTGCAGAATGCGGACACATATCCCCTGAAAGATCTGACGATCATGCAGCCTGCTGGAGAGAAGGATCACTGGAAAGTCGCAGCTATCGAACAGGTGCCCGGGATAAAAAAAGAGAACAAGAAGCCTGAGGCAAAATCAGATCAACCAGAGAAAGCGAAACCCGTTGACCCTTTATCAGAAGAATCGCTGAACAAGAAAAAAAAAGAAGCCCAGGCCAAAGCGCTACAAGCTCTGGGTAAACAGTTACAGGCGGCAGGTGCGTTACCGAAACTGGCTGAATCGGCCACGAAACCAGCTGAGAAGAAAGCGGCCGCAGCGGCGACTGCCTCTAAAGCACCTGCTGTTTTAGTGCCCTATATAGAATCTGCCGGGCTGTCACAGGCCGAGACTTTAGAGGTCTGGAGGAAACAGCTGACTGACCTGGGACTGGGCACACCGGAAGTCGAGCATGTCCTGCGCATTCTGGGTGAGCATGCCTTGCGAAGCGATCAGGCAACAGTCATTTACCGTCTTGACGAAAGTTATCTCGACAAAATTATGCCGCTGGAAATTACCCCGTTTCCCGATGTGGTGCGTCGCACCGGAATTGTCATCCTGCTGGATGCGGATCCGGCGTTGTTGAAACGCATTGATGGCCTGATTGCGCAGCTGGGAAATCAGAGTTGGGAAAAACGCGAAGCGGCTCAGAAGAAGCTGGAAGAATATGGGAAAGCCGCGCAGGCACAATTGCAGAAAGCGACCAGCAATAAAGATCTGGAAATCGTATTTCGCGCCGAACAGATCCTGGGAAAGATTAAATAGATTGTACCCGGTTTTACTGCTGCGTCACCCGGACCATTTGGACAGGGTATCATAGATCGTCTGACGCTCTGGTTAAATTTGACGTGATCCAACTGAGTCGCATGGGCTGCAATCTGACTGGTAAATGTCAGTTATTGGTAAAATATGACTGGTGTCAGGGTAAAGCCGATGATGAAAAACGCCAGTGTCAGCCAGCCTGTAATGATCCGGGTTTTACCCAGGGGGACCGTGTCGTCGGCCGTGGGAGGATGATTGATGCCAAAAAACACAAGTAAGAGTATCAAGAGAGAGTAGCCATACTCATCCGCGTAAATCATATATCCCACTGCGGATGCCATCAGCAGGCGGGAAATCAGATTCGCTTTTTTGCCCAGCAGTGTGTAGAGGATGTGACCACCATCCAACTGACCAATGGGAAGCAGATTCAATGCTGTGATGAAGATCCCGACCCAGCCTGCAAACAGCATCGGGTTTAAAATGACTTCCTGATTTTCCGCCAGCGGTCCGTGGACCAGTCTGATCATCCATTGCAGAATCAGTGGTTCTCCATAGCTCATCGTGCCTGGTTGCTTCAAGGTGACGGCAACCGTTGATTGCAGTACGCCCCAGTATGCGATCGGGAGTGCAAAGACCAGTCCCGCGAGGGGACCGGAAACGGCAATATCGAACATCTGTTTGCGATTGGCGATTCCGCCTCGTTGCAGAATCACGGCGCCCATGGTTCCAAACGGGGTGAGAGGCATGGGGATGAACAGAGGTCGGGTGGCGGGAATGTGGTAGCGTCGCGATTGCAGATAGTGCCCCATTTCATGGGAGAGCAAAATGAGCATCAATGGACCCGCATACGAAATCCCGTCGATGAAAAATCTCGTCCAGCCAACCAGCTGAATATGATCATACACGCGGGCGAATTCTCTGGGGACAGGAACAAACGGATTGTTATGTGTGGCACCGACAATGAACGTACTGAGGCAAGTCACCACAAACAGAATCAGTGGTACTTTACTGCGTGGCGGGCGAACTGTATTTCGATAAGCAGGCTGCGATGTGGAAAAATCTTTGACCTCGGTCTGATAGTCCTGTGGCTGCACAATAATGACAGGATCAGGGGGTGGCAGAGGATGATTTTTGTCAGGCATTAGTCTGTGTCTAAATATTGAAAGTCAGTAGTCCGGATGCTGATATTTTATACGTTGAGGAGTTACCAGTTGAGGCGAGAAATTCGAGTTTTTTGAAATTCTATATCCGCTGCCGTTTCACTCTTCCGTATTTACGATCAGGCTTCGCTTATGACAATGGCTTATTGCGAAGAATTCTGGAGGCTCGGAACACATAATCCACACCGCTGTACAGGGTGATGAGTGCTGCTGACCAGACAGAGATGTCACGAAGCAGAAAGAATGCGGAGCTGTTAAAGGGGGCTTCCGGGCTGAGTGACAGCAGACAAAGAACCACTGCGACACATTGGACACCCATTTTGATTTTACCACTCCAGCTGGCGGAAAAATCCCGGCCGTGTTGTTCCAGAAATCCTCTGAGGCTGGTGATGAACATTTCCCGCCCGATGATGATCAGCACAAACCAGGCGTTGATGCCCGTAGCCGGGCCACGTTCCAGCAGAAAAATGAAGGCGCCACAGATGATGATTTTATCTACAAAGGGGTCCAGAATCCGGCCCAGCGTGGTGACCTGATTGTATTTACGGGCAAAATAGCCGTCCAGAAAGTCGGTGGCAGCAGCCAGAATGAAGATGGCAGCCGAGGTCTTCCACCAGCCTTCCAGATAAATGATGACAAATAAGACCAGCGCGAGCACCAGACGACTGACGGTGATCAGGTTCGGCAGATTCCAGATTTCTGGTCCTAAGAGTTCAGAACCGGTTTGCGGGTTCTCGGACTGTTTTTCCGCTGGTGAATTCATACTGTATAACTGTTTTCATTAGATAACGGGAGAATCAGAAGCAGCGCTCAGGACATCAGATTATAGAGCAGAGGTGTACGTCAGGTTAAATCAGAATCATACCCTGAGAGCTCGTCTGCATTTTATCGAGTTAGCCGCGAAGTTTACAGGTCAGCCTGTTTGCTTTTATGGGGAATCAGCAATCGATTCTTCAATGGGGAGTTCGCCGGCGACCAGTTTTGTATTACTGCGGGCATAAACACGTGTTTCTGCGTATGCTGGATGAGCCCAGGTTTCGCCGATCAGGCAGGCGCGGGCGAGTTCTTTGTAACCGACGGGTGTCAGTTCAGCGAGAATCAAAGCACCTTCCGAATTGAGAATCAAAGCGCGCGAAGAATTGTTGAGCCACACCAGACTGGCCTGCGGGTTGCGGCTGTTGCCGGGCGTCATCTGGTTGTCATCATCCCAGATTTTCTTGCCGGTGGCGTATTCGAAACAGGTCAGTCCGAACTGTTTGTCCAGCAGGTAGGCATAGCCGTCCCGGTATAATGGCTGTGACATCAGTCCCCTCAATGCGCGGCGGTCTTCCCATAAGAGTTCAGCCTGCTCTGGCTTCTCTCCCAACTGGATGGCTTTGGAACCTTCCCAGTAACCGGCGACTAAGATAATTCCCTCCTTTTCGATCGGACTGGCAATCGCTACGCCGTAAGTGACTTTATAGGGAACTGACCAGAAATGGGCACCGGTCCGTGGGTCGACACTATGGATCTGATTCGGCGACCAGACAATCAACTGGTCCTGCTGGTTGTGATGAATCAGCAGTGGTGTGGCATAACCGGCTTCGTCTTTCAGTGAACGCCAGCGTTCTTTCCCTGTATTACAGTCGAGGGCGACAATGGCGGTTCCCTGTTCTTTTCCGCCTGGCATGAGAATTACCAGGTCACCGATCAGATAGGGAGCGGCAGCATAACCCCATTGAGGGACTTTGCCGCCGAAGTCTGTAACGAGCTGTTTTTTCCAGATGATGTGGCCCGTATTCGCATCAAAGCAGAAGACATCCCCCATTGTACCCAGCGTATAGACCCGATTATTAACTACCGTGGGGGCACAGCGGGGACCGTTGCCGTAGTCCAGTTTGTCATAAACAGCCGGGTAAGAATGTGACCAGAGCTGTTTGCCGGTGAGCGCATCAAAGCAGAGTACGCGTTCAATATCCTGACGGTCGGCCCGATGTCCGTGAATGCCTTGTGCTTTTTCCTGTTCCTCAGGCGAAGTCACCGGTCGATCCATGAGATAGAGTTTGCGATGGGACACAGAGATGCCGCCATAACCTCCGCCGATTTCACGTTCCCAGAGTTTTTTCAGTCCGGTTTCGGGCCAGCTGGTTTTGAGCGCCGGTCCCTGCCAGGTGCCATCTCCACGCGGACCGCGCCATTGGGGCCATTCTTCATATTGTTTTTGGGAGCTTATCAGATCCGAAGCGGGAGTCTCGGCCTGGAGCGGAAGTGTCAACAGGATTGAACTGAAGAGGATGAGAAATAAACTGCGCATCAGATTCTCTTGCAGGTGGGAACAGGTTGGCGGGGAAACTGTTTTGGACCTCTATTTTCACGGATTTGATCCGAAAGCTCAAGTGGTTCACCGAAAAATGGGCTGGCTGCGACTCAGATGAGTACCGGGTCCGGGAAGTGATCGGGAATGGTCGCCGGGTCGAGGAATGTCTGAAACCAGAGTTCAAGGACCAGCAGTGACCAGAGCCGCGCGCTGTGGTCCCACTGCAGATTCAGGTGCTCACTGATCAGCTGCTCGACGGCCTGCGGGTCAAAAATCTGACGGTCGATGGCCCTTTGATCTAAGAGTACATCAAACAGCAGTGGTTTGAGTTCGTTGCGGAACCAGTGATTAAGGGGGACACCAAAGCCCATCTTTTTCCGTGTTTGAATGGATTCGGGCAGCAGATCGGAAAAGGTATCAGTCAGGATCTGCTTGCCGCGGCCTTTGTGCATTTTGTATTTCAAAGGCATTGCCGCTGCGAGTTCGGCAACGTGGTGATCCAGGAACGGGCTGCGACATTCGAGGCTGTGTGCCATACTGGCGATATCGACTTTGGTCAGGATGTCACAGGGGAGATAAGTCTGGACATCGGTGGCCGTGGTGCGGGTGACAAAGTCGCGATCCGGGCAGAGCTGGTAGGCGTCGAGCAGAAACTGATCGGCGTCGAAGTCCGTGAGCTGTTCCCGGAATCCGGGGGAGTACATTTCCTGGCGTCGCTCGGTATCAAAAATACCAACCCATTTCAGATAGCGGCGTTCGGGGGGAACGGACAGTCCGGCGAGAAAGCGTTTGACGCGACGGCGAAACGATTTCTGCTCAACAGATGCAGGTATTTTCTGCCAGATTGAGGCGGTCATCATTTTTCTGGCGAAAGCGGGCAGGCGATCGAACCATTGGGACAAAGCAACCGCGCGGTACCGGTCATAGCCGGCGAACAGTTCATCTCCGCCATCTCCGGAGAGGGAGACGGTCACTTCCTGGCGGGTGACCTGCGAGAGATACATGGTGGGAATGGCGCTACTGTCCGCGAACGGTTCATCGTAATGCCAGGCGAGGCGCGGCAGCATTTCCAGGGCGGCAGGTTCGACGACGTATTCGTGATGATCGGTTCCCAGCATCTTCGCTGCTTCGCGGGCATAGCTGCGTTCGTCAAACTGTTTGACCGGAAAACCGATTGAAAATGTGTGGACCGGGCGATCGGACATGCTCTGCATCAGGCCCGCGATGATGGTGGAATCGATGCCACCAGACAGGAAAGCGCCCAGGGGAACATCGCTGCGCATGCGGATCCGGACAGATTCGGTCAGGGTTTCTCGCAGAGCCGCGGACCACTGGTCTACTGACTGAAACGGGAACTGAGAATTGGTTTCCGGATGTTGATACGGGGGTGTCCAGTAGCGTTCAATCTGCAACTGCCCGTTTTCATAAACGGCCCGGTGTGCGGGCGGCAGTTTGTGATAACCTTTGAGGATCGACCAGGGGTGTGGCACATACTGGTAGGCAAGAAACAGATCAATTGCGTGGGGATCGACGGTTCTGTCGGCACCGGGAATCTGCAGCAGTGATTTCAGTTCACTGGCGAAGCTCAGACGGTCTGCTTCCTGTCGGTAAAAAATGGGTTTCTGCCCCAGGCGATCTCGAGCTATGAACAGACGCTGGCGGCGTTCATCCCAGATGGCAAACGCGAACATGCCTCGCAGGCGTTCGACGCAGGCGGTCCCCTGCTCTTCATAGAGGTGGACGATGACTTCGGTATCGGTTTCGGTCTTGAACTGATGCCCCTGTTGGATCAGCTCTTTGCGCAGTTCCTGGTAGTTGTAGATTTCGCCATTAAAGACAATCCAGACGGTTCCATCTTCGTTGGTGAGTGGCTGATGACCGGTTCCCAGGTCGATAATCGAGAGACGTCGATGTCCGAGCGCTGCACCAGCCTGGGACTGGGGCTGGAAATCGGCGAAGGAATTCCCGGGTGAAAACGATATGGATTTACCCGGAATATCCGAATGAAAGCCTCCCGAATCATCCGGCCCTCGATGCGCCAGCACGCTGGTCATACGCTGTAGCACGTCGGGCGAGATGTTTTTGTCTCGCGAGGTCCACGAGGTACCGGTAATTCCACACATGGTAAACGGGTTCTACTCTTTGACTGAAAGGAAAAGTCTGATTGAGGATGCGATAATTTAAGCGAGCACTTCGCGGTAGAGTGCAGCGTAGCCTGCTGTCATTTTAGCGATACTGAAGTCCTGCTGCATCTTTTTTCGGGCAGCGGTACCAAGATCAGTGGCGAGTTGAGGGTCTGCGAGGATACGTTCAGCATATTGTGCATACCCTGTGCAGTCACCGACTGAGGTTAAGAAACCGGTTTCCCCATGCATGACCAGTTCCCTGTTCGGGGGAATATCACTGGCGATGACCGGGATTCCATACGACATGGCTTCCATCAGGCTATTGGACTGTCCTTCAAAATCACTGGCCAGCAGGAACAGGTCGAACAGGGGAAACAGCTGTTTCACATCCGGGCGGTGTCCCAGAAACCGCACATTGGGGGTTACCGTATATTTATGAGCCAACTGCTCCAGTTTGGCCCGTTCGGGGCCTTCGCCGATCAGCAGCAGAATGATCTTTTCGTTCATCTGTCTCAGCAGTTGCAGTGTCCAGAGCAGGTCTTCAATGCGTTTCTGCCGTGCCAGTCGTCCGACAAAGGCCATCAACCGTGCATCGTCGGGAATATCCTGTTGCTGAAAGAGTTCCTTGCGAATGGATTCCGTACTGGTGACTTCGGGGATGGGAATCCCGTTGGGGACAACACGCAAGATCGATTCCGGGACGCCCTGCTGCTGATAAAAATCGACGACACTTTGAGAATTGCCCACGAGTAGTGAGGTCTGTGGCAGCAGTCTGCGATCGACATTGTGCTGCCAATTGCTTTTCCAGGAGTCAACACACCGCTCGGAGACTATGACTTTCGGCGTTTTCAGTGTTTTAGACATTCGTCTGACGGCCATTCTGCCATACGAGTTGGCAGCGAATAACCAGGTATGCAGGATATCGGGCTGTTGCTGTTCAATTGTTTTTTTGAGCGCGCGATAAGCGAGTGGATCAAATTTGAAGCGTTTGTTTAGGATTGTCACCGGGATATTGTGCTGGCGGAGCAGTGTTTCATAGGGGCCGCCGCGCGTGAGCGCAATGACCTGGACTTCGAATTCCTCTCTTGGCAGCGACGTGGCGAGCAGAGACAACTGTTTTTCTGCACCGGACTGATCCAGAGTGGGAATGAGGAGACTGACTTTTATCACGGTGGACTGATTCGCAATCATTGCTGGAATTGTTGACGGGTTGGCTCTTTGATCTGAGACTATAGTATTTTATACTGACTGTCAGGATCAATGTCTGATCTTAGCGATTTGTCATTTCGAATCATAGATTGAGAGTCCATGATCGTACAGTTTGGATCTGCCCTGGTTGAGCTGGTTCTGGGAGATATTACCACGCAGGAGGTGGATGCGATCGTGAATGCTGCCAATTCTTACCTGGCAGGTGGTGGGGGCGTGGATGGTGCGATTCATGACGCTGCAGGACCCGAAATTATGAAAGAACTGCAGCGCCGCTACCCTGACGGCTGTCCCACGGGGAGTGCCGTCGCGACATCAGCCGGTCAGCTCGCTGCCCGACATATCTTTCACGCCGTTGGTCCTGTCTGGCAGGGAGGCGGGAAAAAGGAGAGTCAGGTGTTGCAGTCGGCCTACGAGAGTTGCCTGGATCTGGCAGAACAACATAACTGCCGGTCTGTGGCTTTCCCTTCTATCAGCACAGGCGTTTATCGCTATCCTGTTGATCTGGCGGGCGAGATCGCATTGCGAACGGTGGCGACCAGGCTGGAGTCGACACAGCAGATTAAGCTGGTCCGGTTTGTGTTGTTCGATCAGGGGACGTTCGGCTGCTATTCACGTATTCTGGAAACCATGCTGGTATGAATGAATGACAAACGCAGTCGTAGAAGAATTCATTGCCTCGGATGGATACCGTCTGCAGGGACGCGTCTGGCATCCCGAAAATCAACAGGTCCAGGTGACGGTCGTGATGCTGCATGGGATTCAGAGTCATTCCAGCTGGTATGAAGCCTCATGTCAACAGCTCTGTGAATACGGAGCATCCATCTATTTTTTTGATCGCAGAGGTTCGGGACTCAATACGCCGAATCGCGGACATGCCGCACACTGGCGGCGGCTGGTTCAGGATGTGGTGCAGTTGTTATCTCGGCTCAGATTTCAGCGGGAACAGTCAGACCATCCAGCGCCAATCGTGCTGCAGGGGATGAGCTGGGGAGCCAAACTGGCGACAGTGGTGGCAGCAGAGCGACCTGATTTAACAGACGGACTCGCGTTACTGTATCCGGGGATCAAAGCACGGGTCAAAGCGACCGCTGTGCAACAGATGCAGCTGTCATTGGCGGAGCGACTCGGAATCAGGGACAAACGGGTGCCGATTCCCTTGAGTGATCCAACGTTGTTTACCGCTGATCCGGACTGGCAGAAATGGATCCAGGAAGATCCGCTGGCGTTACATGAGGTGAGCGTGTCGTTCCTGCTGGCCAACCGGGAGCTGGATCGCCGAGTGGATGAAGCGGTTGAGCAGATCGACTGTCCGGTGTTTTGTCAGCTGGCTGGACAGGATCAGATCATTGATAACCGGGCGACAGAAGTTTGTTTTTCACGTTTCCGGTTTGATCGGAAAACGCTGATTTCTTATCCCGAAGCGCGGCATACGCTGGAATTTGAACCTGATCGCGAACAGATGACAACCGATTATATCAACTGGCTGAACGAATTCGTTTCTTCTGCGAAGATCTGCTAAATCCAGTGGAATCAGGGCAGACTTTTAGATTGAAGTTCCTAGAATAACAGTATGTTACCGACGGGCGTTTCCTGCCTTTTACCCTGATGGATGGATATATGAAACGACAGACAATGACCCTGTTCGCGTTGTTCGCATGCGTACTGCTGTGCTGTCAAGTATTGACGGCCGCTGATCCGATGGAGAAAAAAACGGGATCGACTGCGGATGCGAAATCAAAAGAGACCGACGAACTGGTTTCCCTGAACAGACAAAAAACGGTACTGTTGGATCTGCCCCACAAAAAACTGCTGTTGAAAACGCATGTTTGCCTGCAGGAGGGCGTGCTGGAAATGCTGTTGTGTAAGAAACAGACCAAAGAACATGAGTCGATTCTGTCGATTGAGTCTCCGGCAACTGCCATTCATGCCGGCCTGCTGGCAATTGGTGCCAAGGTGGGGACACCTGTTAAATTCACGCCGAAGTTTCAGCCTCCCCAGGGGCAGAAACTGAAACTTGAGCTGGTCTGGAAAGACAAGGACAGGAAAGAGCAGCGCGAAGTGGCCCAGCAGTGGGTCAGAACGGCCACCAGTCGTTATTTCACCGCGATGCTGGATCGGTTACCAGAGGGGGTCACCATCGATAAAAAAAGTGAGCTGCGCTATGATGAAAAATACAAGGAACTGATCTGGTTCGGCCAGATGTCTAAAGAAACCCGCGATCAGTTTCTGACAAAGTCCAGAGACAAGGCATTTCAGAAAGCGATCAAAAAGTTCTACGATGAGAGTCAGCCTCGGATCATGAAGGCTGACTGGATCTTTGCCGGCAGTGGCTTTGCCCTCGATGAAATGACGGGGGAAAAATACTACTACGCAGAAAGTGGCGACCTGATCTGTGTTGCGAACTTTCCGACTGCAATCATTGATGTGAATATCGCCAGCTCGGCGTCGGGTGAAGGAAACCTGTTGTTCGAAGCGAACAAGGACAAGATCCCCCCGCGTGGTACGCCGGTCACGATTGAGATCACACTGGCTGAAGATGAATCGAAAGATAAATCAAAAGACGGAACAAAATAGTCGGTTACTGAATCAAAGCGACGGCTTTTTTCATCGCGGCTGCGGTCGCAGCGACTGCCTGATCGGCGGGCATTTTTCTTAATGCGGCATTGAATGGTTCGGCCCGTACAGGTCCATCATATTTGAGCTGATTCAATGTATTCAGGAACGTTGCCAGATCGATCACGCCGGTCGCCATGGGAAGTTCGCGTTGCTGATCGAGCTGTTGATCGATTTCCAGACCGGCGGGGGCATCGTTCAAATCGACCGCGACTATGTCGGCATTGGTCAAAGTCAGCAGATCCTCTCTGGATTCATGCGCGGTGTACCAATGCCAGCTGTCCAGAATCAGGCCGACCCCCTGGACATCAATGCCTGCGATCAATTCACGGGCTTCGGGCAGAGAGTGAATGAAGGGAAACATTTTACTGGACCAGAGTGTTTTGGGGCCGACATATTCCAGCCCGAACCGCAGACCATGGTCTGCCAGGATCTGCGAGATTTGTTTCAAACGGCGCGTGTGCTGCTTGAAGTTCTGGTTATAGGTCAGTTCAGCATGTGTCGGCATGAGCCAGGTGCCTGTCCGGGTGACCCCTGCCCTTTGTAATGCAGCCGAGTTTTGCGGGAGTCTGGCCAGTCCCTGTTTGAAGATCTCGTCCGTTTTACGAAAATCGACAGGCATACCGGCGGCGCTGAAGACCAGATTTTTCTCTTTCATTTCTGCTTTGAGTTCATTCAGTTGGCTGTCTGAGAGTTTACCCAGATAGCCTGCATCCGGTACGACGGCTTCGAATCCGTATTGATGGGCATAGTCGATTGCCTGTCGTTGATCTGCTTTCACCCCGATCCGACCGCAGGACAGATCCAGCTTCATGGATCTCTGCGCCGATGCTTTTGAGGGTGATGCCGTAAGTGATTTGAGCAAAGTGCCTGTGAACAGAGCAGCAGTAGAGGACTGAAGAAAAGAGCGCCGATTCAAATTCATGATGCAGACCATTTCGCAAAGGAGAGAAGATATCGGAATCAGGTTATGTATTACGTTTCGTCTAAATCATTGTAAATGAATGCCTTAGTAAAATAAAACCCGGACTGAATAAAACGAAGTGCTTTTCGAATTCACAATTGCGATGGGAGAAAAACAGATGCGTGTGAGATTGGGGGTTATGCGGCGAGAGTATGGGTTTCATCTAATCTGAACCCATCCGGGTTTGAGAGTGTTCTGATTAAAAAACGGGCATCAGTTTTACTAATACTCGCCCGGCAAAATGACGAATTTTTAGTCATAGCCACCCCGAATGAATCAAAAAGACGGTTTGACAGTGAGGTCGAATCGGAACCTGGAGATGCACAAATCGGGAAATACGCAGCGAGCGTATTGTTCTCCGTTTTTGAAGACAGAACCTCCTACGGGTCAGGAGAGTTCTTTCTTCAGAGTGATGAGAGCACAGAATATTTATGAAATCAAACATCTGTCAGACGCACTCAGGGATTGCCGTGTGCTGGCCACATCATATCACGACGGGCAAGCCCGGTTTACGTCTTTTCACGGATGAATGGATTCCGTTTTGGGAATTCAGTTCAGACAAGACGGTGCCTTGCATTTTCTTACCGAAAAGGAATGGTACCGCATGATGCGCATGCTAAGAATCAGATCAGAACATCATTTTTCAAATGTCATGGCGTCGGCCATCATTTCTGCTGCAATTGGAATTTTATATTTCAGTTTTGACCCCGCCCCCGCTGATGCTGATCCGAATGATATGGCACTGGTCGCCGCCAAACCGGTTCCCATCCCGGTGATTGCTTATAAGCCGTCGGAAATGTCGGATTCAAAACCGTCAGATAAGCCGGGTGAAGCAAAGCAGCAGACTCAACAGGCGAACGGGATGTTGACCGGTCGCATGGCGATTTTGATGAATCAGCTGCTGCTGGAAAAAGGTTGTCGCTACCTGGAAACCATTCCCGACTATACTGCCACCTTCTCCAAACAGGAATATGTGGGGGGCGAACTGTCTGAGAACCAGGTCATCAACCTGAAATGCCGTCACAAGCCGTTCAGCGTTTACATGAAGTGGATTGTCGGCGATAAGGGACAGGAACTGCTGTACGTGGATGGCGAAAACGAAGAAAAAATGCTGGTCAAAATGGGTGGGTTAAAAGGGCGACTGGTTCCCACGCTGAAACTGGATCCTCATGGTTCACTGGCAATGCAGGAATCTCGTTATCCGATTACCAAAGCGGGTATCAAAGCGCTGGCGGAAACCATTATCGAATACCGTAAGAAAGATCTGGATGAAAATCTGAATACAGAATGCGTGATGATCCCCAACCAGAAATATGACGGCAAAGACTGTTACTGTTTCATCGCTCATTTTGCCAATCGGAAAGAATCAGAAAATTATCGTAAATCGATCATCTATATCGACCAGAACACATGTCTGCCGATTTTCGTTCGCGGTTTTGGCTGGCCTTCAGAGGATCTGGCCAATGCTTCTGCTGAAGAACTGGATGAAAAGACGCTGATCGAATCCTATTCTTTCACCGATATCAATCTGAAATCAGAACTGGCTACGACTGAATTTGATCACACCAACAGCAATTACCGCTTCCGCCGTTAAGAGCTGAATCAGAAATTTGATGGAAGGCCTGCATCGCCTGTCTGAGATTTATCAGAGTTTCAGATGGGCGATTGCTTCTTCCGGGGGTACGATATAGCTCAAATAGAACGGGCCAAATTCGGCGTACTTTGCAGATGCTTTATCAAACCGCATTGTATAGACGATTTCTTTGATGGGCTCGGGGGCACGACCCCAGAGCGTCACTCCCCACTCCCAGTCATCAAACCCGGTTGAAGCCGTAATGACCTGTACGACGCGACCAGCGAACTTCATTCCGCTCATCCCGTGTTCGGCCATCATGCTGTAGCGATTGCTGAACTGTTCCATATACCAGTTGGCACCGGGAACACGTGACTTGTTCATCGGGTAAAAGGTGCAGACCGGAAAATCAGGGAACTCGGGATAGATCCGCTGCTGGTTCATCGCGGGCAGACGGCTTTCATAAGCTTTGATTTTCGCCTGGAACGCGGGCCCTTCCGGATCGGTCCCTTCTCGCTTGAGCTTGGCTGCAAACTGTTCGAGTGTGGGAACGTATTCTGAAATTTCAGTAATCGAAACGAACGAATATGTGGGGATCAACGCCGGTCCCAGTCCACAGCTGCGAATGGCCTGCTTGATACCGTCGATTTTGATCGGATCCGGATCCATGACCAGCACCTGCAGATCGGCTTTATGGCCGGAAACGATTGAGGTTTGCATGCGAATGGGGGCATCTTCTGCTTCCGCATCCAGAATGGCTGCCAACTGTCTGCGCCCCTCCGCCCGGGTAGCCTGGTCAATTTGATTCAACGCGCCCTGGTCGACACGATAATACAGGTGCAGGCAATGCCAGCCTTCTGTCATATTGGTTGTGGGGTCAGGAAGCTCTGCTGCTGTATGAGGAGGACGGTTCACGTCGAAGTACCTTGTCTATGAGAAAAAAGAGCGTCTATGCGATAATCGGGCAGAATCATCGGCGGTTGATGATCTGTGCTGCCGATGACTCTATTCCGATTATAACGGCGCAGCAGAAATGAGCAAACAGAGCGAAGACTCCGGTTTGAAACTCGCTGCGAATTCTCTGCGTCATTTCTGAATCTGGAGTCGACTTTGATCCCAGCCCAGCTTATTACTGACCTCAGCGGGATATTTCCAGTCCTCTGGTTTTGCTTTGGTTAAGACCACAGGACTGCGCGTTGCCGCCATGGCGAGCGTCTGAGGCAGATCCAGGTAGCGCAGCACATTCAATAACGCTGGTCCCTGCTGATGTGAAACAGGCAGGCCTTCCAGTTCCAGCGCTGCAATCCCGGTTTCGAAGAGTGAGGCATACAGACACAAAACTGCTGCGTCACCGCTGGCTTGCAAAGTCAATTGCGCACCAGAAGAGTCGGTGAGTGATTTCAATGTCTGAATGGCACGACGAATATCCCAGACCTGCATGCCTTCCAGGGATTGTCCCAGCAGATAGAAACGCCGACGGATCTGAACCTGTTTCTTCTTATTCTGATTCCATTCGCTCAAACCGATGCCCCGCGGGGCAAAGTAGACGATAGGGGCTCCGTTTTCCAGAATCTGTTTGCGAAATTCCTGGAACCGTTTTTTACTTTCAGGGGCAGACGCATTCTCAGCCTGCATCCCTGGAAAAAAGGGAACGATAAATTTGAAATCTCGTTCCCAGTCCGCCTGATTCAGCACAACCAGATTGATATTGTCGATTTTCGTGGCATCGCTGTCTGCCGGCAAGACGACGAACAGGTCGAGCGGTACATAATTCTGGCTGTCGAAGGAGATCGTCTGCAGAACCAGGCCGTCTTTCGTGATTGATCTTATTTCAGGTTTGCTGGCGTTCACTTTTTCAGGCCAGGCACGGAAAGATTTCTGCAGCAACTGCTGTTTCCAGCGTTCGCTCTGCTGTTCCCACTCTTGTGTGTCAGCCGGAACCGGTGCGGGGTCTGCCAGCTTAACAAAGGATTCCTGGATTTTCGCGTTCTTCTGGTCTGCGGGGAGAGTCTGGAAGACTTTCAGTTCTTCGGGTGTATGGAACTTCGTGGCCGCCATTTCGATCAGGCTGTCATCCCCTTTGAGGAAATGATTGAACCAGCGGAAGGCGTGAATGCGTAGTTCCTGCGTATCCTTATGTGGACCTTCAGTGATCTGCAGACCCAGATTCTGGGGTACGCCGTACAAGTCATAGATCTGCATCGTACTGCGGTAGACGTCGACCACGCCGTCGAGTGGGAAAATGCTGTCCTTGTCGGTATTTGAGATCAACAACGGTCGCGGTGCGACGAGGGCAGCGACCTGGGCGTAGTCCCATTGGTACGTATTGACCATAAACATACAGTCGCAGTGCCCTTCAATCACGCCGTCGATCACATGATTTTTCAACGTCGTGATCCCGGCGACCGGGACGGCGACTTTGATGCGTTCATCCAGTGCTGCAATCCACCAGCTGTAGGCGCCTCCGCCGGAACGACCGGTGACACCCAGTTTTTCGCCATCCACTTCAGGACGTGACTGCAGATAGTCGAGTGCGCGAATGCAGTTCCAGGCTTCGACTCCTGCAGGAGTGTAACCGCGCGAGAGCCATTCCCACATCCCTTCCCGAAAGGTACCATGATGCAGGCCTGCGATTTCGCCCAGTTGGAGCGTATCGATTGTCAAACAGACATAGCCATTGCGGGCAAACCATTCGCCGTGATGCTGGTAGTGCACCTTGTTACCGTAAATGATCCCGTTTTTCTTAACGCCGCCATGACCGCAGACATACAGAATTGCAGGAATCTTGCCTTCCTGTTTCGCGGGACGATACAGGTTGCCGGTGACATACAGGCCAGGCCGGGATTGAAACGTGATGTTTTCGACGATAAAGCCATCACTTTCGATCGTACCTGTGATTTCCGGCTTCAGCTCGGTTTTCGCAGGCTGTGGCGACAGTCCCAGCATTTCAAAAAGCTGTTTGCGATAGGTGACGCGTTGCTTTTTCCAGTCTTCGAGATCTGTGATGTTTTTGAGACTGTTGTTGGCCAACTGCATTGTCTGATCATAAAAATAATCACTCAGGTTCTGATCTGCGGTGCTGGGACCAATGACTTTGCGAGGGTCGGCTGCCTGAGAAGCAGTATGGAAAACCAGGAGAGCCAGTAAGGTCAACCAGAGAAACGGAGAACGGAGTGGTTTCAGAGCCATGATCATTCCTGTTGTCAGCTGAGGTGGGAAACGGGAGAGTACGCAATTCGTTAACAAGAGTAATTATTGTACCATTGCGAAGCCCGTCTGTCAGTAAAGCGGGAGAAAATCTGATGATCGTAGCTTTAATTCTGATCAGCTGATCGGGGACTGTTCAAAGAAAGATCTCTTTCTCATGGATTTTGCTGTGGGGAACGAAGCCGGCCCGTTGCGCTTCTTCGACCAGTTCTGCCCCTGCGCCGCGATAGGCAAATAACGCCTCGCCCGGACTGACATGCTGGTTCCAGCGTGACTGGAAGATGGCGACCAGACGTTTGTTGCGTGCCAGTGCCGCCGGTACTGCGTGGACCATCGCCAGTTCCTGTTCCGTCTTGCGAAAAAAACGTCCCAGCAGATCAGGCAGTAATCGTGAGATCCAGGTGTCTTCGATCTGATTCACGTGCCGGGGAATGACATAGCGGGCTCCCTGAACCGGACCGAACACCTGATTGACGGCGTCAAGAAACAGTTCGCAGTCTGCTTCGGAAGCACGGTCCAGAAAGACGCGAATATAGTTACCGGAGCGGGCACCGATCTGCAGTGAGGATTCGTGCGAAAGCTGTCCCGCTTCCTGCAGTGACTCCAGAACCGCGCGGCTGACGGCTTTCGTCAACGATTCCGCCGACCAGGGGGAACGCAGACCCTGAAACGGCATGAAGCCCCAGCCTGCCCCGTCGCGACTTGCACTGTTGATCTCAATTGTTTTCAACGGGATGCCCTGGTAGGGTTCGCCGATCTTCCAGAGCTGGCGGGATTCGGCGCGCTTCGTGGAACGGGTCAGCATATCGCTGTTGAGCAACTGGACTGATTCTTCCAGCCCTTCCGGTTTGAGTTCGGTAAACGCGGCGTGGACGTGACCGACCCCTTTTTCAATCAGGCCGTCATCGGTAACGCCAAACAGGCGACAATGTTTTTTATTGAAACGTTCGTAGTCGTCCAGCCCCTTGGTGAATTCAGGTGCAATGCAGACGACATCCCAGTTATTGGCGACTTTTTCAGGCTGATCCGGGTCGAGACGGAATGAACGCCCCCGCAGCTGATTGACGGTCATCGAAGTGGTGACGGTCGTCAGATCGATGAGCACGTTGATCTTATTCGCGTCCCAGCCTTCGCCCAGCAGACCCCGTGTGCCTACCAGACAGCGGGTGACACCTGCCTGGAACAGATCGGTAATCATCTCTACATACACGCGCGGCGACCATTGTGAACCACTGCCGTTGAGCAGGTCAAAGCCGTCAAACGGTTCGCGACTGAGCGTGACATCAATGTCGCGTGCGCGCAGCCACTCTTCCGCGCTGCTCTGCAACTGTTCGGCAATGTCGTCGTCAACCAGTACACTGGAGCCGGTGAGCAGCACCGGGTTCAGCCAGTCGGTCGGCGAATTGTTGACCAGTTGTTTGAAGGCGGCAATCGCACCGCCCGCTTCCTCATCGAGCAGATGTTCCACCTCGGCGGATGTGGCCGACGTTTTTTCGAAATCGGCAATCACCACCGCGCGGATATTTTCTCGCAGGTTCTCAATCTCCTGACTGAGAATCGGAACCAGCGCTTTGATTTTATTTCGCGAGTAGGCAATCACACGACCAACGGGGGACGCACACGCCTGACAGCCCGTTTCGGTGATCTGCAGGCCCAGCAGGCGAAGCTGGTTGATAGCCTGTTGCGCTAATTCCTGATCTGCTTGAGACGGAGACCGCCTGAGGCGATGCCGAATGTACCGGTCGAGTACGGGAGCCCAGTAGTTCAAGCGGGGAATGTCTTCTTCCATCAGATCGACAGAAAGCGGAGGCACGTGCGGTGGAAGTGGGATGTCGCGGTGTTGCAGAAACAGACGCGAGGCATCTGCCAGGGAGGGATCACGTCGTTCAAACGTCGTCCAGTCTTCCACCACCTGGCCTGAAGGAAGCTCCAGTTCTGTCAGCAGATGCAGCAACCAGTCCTGCAGCGGTTCAGCGCATTCGACAGACGGCGGTTCCTCTGTTTCTATATCAGGTAAACTTTCCGGTTCTGATACCGTTTCGCTGACGCGGGGAGTACACAGGGTTTCCATAATCAGTTGCAGTTGGTCGTCTGTATTGGCGACGTACGATAATTCCTCCGGAGAAGGCCGCACGAAATACGCCAGATCCTGATAGGGAGCCAGGTAACCGTCTTTGACGACCGCCGGGATCGGAACTTCGTAATCGATGGGGCCGAAGAAGTCGTTGTAGCGGTCGATGTCTTCCGGGCGTTTTCCCTTTTCATCGGGAGGTGTTGCCGTCAGGCCGATGATGACCGGCTGATCAAGATAGTCGTGTGCATCCGCGAGCACCCGACCCCAGTGCCCCATAAGGTGATGGCATTCATCAAGGATGATTAAGCCGAGCCCCAGTTGTTTGAAATTTTCCAGCGTCTCCTGCGACGAATCGTGCAGCATCTCCAGCGCGTTCCCTTTGAGAATCGCTGCGTCGCGGACCGCTTTGCGATAGACGCGCATCCGCTTCTCGAAGTAATCGGGATTATGCACTTTGAGGTCGTTGATCCAGATCTGGGCCTCCGCCGGGTCCTGTGCCTGTTCCTTATAGATGAGGACATCCACCCAGAAGTCGATCGCGTCGGCTTCGAGATCGGCGTCCCCCTGTCGCGGCAGCGTGACGGACTGGTAGGTCAGTGAAGTCAACAAGGCGCTGCTGTTCGTTTCCGTTGAAACCAGCTGATGCGGTGCAAGCGAAGATTGAAACAGGTCGGTGCGGGCGGCCCACTGGGACTGAATCGCGGAATTCGGTGAAAGCACCAGCGCCGGCTTGCGGATGTGATGCGCCCAGAGAAACAGGCCTAAGACGGTTTTACCGGAACCGGGAGGCGCGACAACGTGCAGACGTTTCTGACCCGCCGCCAACTGCTGCTCGACGACGGCGATTGCCTCGGCTTGAGAGGGGCGGAGTTGTCCCTGAAACCGGATTTCAGGAAACACGTTGCTCACGCCATCTCCCCGGAATCGCCGGGAGAAGTGGTCGGGCCCTGACCCTGACCCAGCCCCTGATAACCGTCGGGATGTTTCTGAAACCAGTTCCACGCCGATTCAATAATCTCGGTCAGCGAAGTATGCCGCGGCGACCAGCCCAGCTCCCGGGTGATTTTTTCATGCGAGGCGGAGAGGACCGGGGGATCGCCTGGACGACGGGCCTGGTACTCGATGGGGATTTCACGACCAGTCACCTGCTCTGTCGTTTTGACAACGTCGAGCACGGAAAACCCGCTGCCCAGACCGACGTTATAAAACCGGTTTGCCTGGGGCGTGAGCGCGTTCAATGCCAGCAGATGAGCCCGGCAGATGTCTTCAACGTGAATATAGTCGCGGATGCAGGTGCCGTCCGCGGTGGGGTAGTCATTCCCCAGGATGGTCACATGCGACTGCTTTCCAAGCGCCGTATTCAGGCAGTTGGGAATCAAATGTGTTTCGGGACTGTGGTCTTCGCCCAGTGAACCGTTCACGGCGCAACCAGCGACGTTGAAATATCGCAGTCCGATAAACCCGAAGTTGGGATAACTGCGGGCACAGTCAGTCAGAATCTGTTCGATAAAGAGTTTCGACCAGCCATAAGGATTGATGGGACTCTGTGCGCTTTCCTCTGTGACGGGAATCTGTTCCGGAATCCCATAAGTGGCGCAGGTGGAACTGAACACAATCTGGCTGACGCGTGACTGTCGCATCGCCTGCAGCAGAGACAGCGTACCCGCCGTATTATTCGCGTAATAAGGCAGCGGATTTTCAACCGATTCGCCGACATACGCGAGAGCCGCGAAGTGGATGACTTTTTCGATCCGCTGCGACTTCATGACATCGATCAGTTCATCGGTCTCGCCCAGATCAAGCTGAAAAAACGAGGCCTGGGAAGGAACCGCTTCCCGGTGTCCGCGGGACAGGTTGTCGATGACACATACTTTCTGCCCGGCGGCGAGCAGTTGCTGAACACAATGTGAGCCGATATAGCCTGCGCCACCGGTAACAAGGATCGTCATGAGGTCTTCTTAAAGTGAAAGTCAGTCGAGGTTGATTGAAAGATGATTTACGTTGAAATCCAAAAACGGTACGATATCAGTAGCCATCGGTCTCTGAATCGATCATGCTGAGTGATTCCTGCCATACATTAGCTGTTTTTCAGTCATCGGTAAATCAGATGTCGCAAAATAATCCCAATTCCGACTCGCAAAACTCCGAAACCATCCCGCTGCAGCAGACGCCGGGCGTGGAAGTCTCTGCCGAGGTTGAACCGGCCAAGGCGGTGACAGAGAAAGATGTGAGTCTGAAAGAAAAGAAAAAGCCGGAAACGAACCAGCGGCTGGTCTCACTGGACGCCTATCGCGGCTTTGTGATGCTGGCGATGGCGTCAGGGGGGCTGGCGATAGCCAGTGTCGCACGGAATTCTCCTGAAGTGCTGGACCAGTATAACGGGACCCAGTGGGAAAGCTCGTGGAAAACGCTCTGGCAGACGCTCTCTTATCAGTTGAGTCATGTCGAATGGACGGGGGCCGGCTTCTGGGACCTGATTCAACCTTCATTCATGTTCATGGTCGGCGTCTCGATGCCCTTCTCTGTCCGCAAACGCAGGCAGAAGGGAGATTCCACATTCAAGATCTGGATGCATGCGATCTTTCGTGCCGTCCTGCTGGTGGCGCTGGGCGTTTTTCTCTCTTCGCAAGCCGGACCACAAACAAATTTCACGTTCGCGAATGTCTTGTGTCAGATCGGCCTGGGCTACCTGGTGGTCTTCTTTTATGTGAACCGGTCGTTTGTGACGCAGCTGATTGGCGTGGCCACCATTCTGGGTGGCTACTGGTTCTTTTTCTATCAGTACATGCCCCCTGAGGACGAACTGGCGGCCGTCAAAACCTACCTGAAGGAAGTCCAGCATAAGGACGAAGCGGAATGGTCTCAGTTCTCCGGGATCGGCAGTGCCTGGAATAAACATACTAACGCAGCGGCCGCCGTTGATCGTCAACTACTGAATATGTTTCCGCGGTATGATAACCCCAAAGACGACCCCGACCAGGGAGACACCTTCTGGGTGAATAACGGCGGCTATCAGACTTTGAATTTCATCCCGTCGATTGCCACGATGCTGTTCGGTCTGATGGCGGGACAACTGCTGATTTCGAATCGACTGGAGAAAAAGAAGATCAAATGGCTGCTGCAGGCGGGGCTGATCTGCTTTGGAATTTCGATGCTGCTGGATACATCCATCTGGCCGGTGAATATCAACAACTGGGAATGGCATCTGGTGCCGATTGTGAAACGCATCTGGTCGCCCGGCTGGGCGCTCTTCAGTGCCGGCTGGGCCTTCTGGTTCCTGGCAGTCTTTTACTGGATCATTGATGTCAAAGGCTACAAAAAATGGGCCTTCCCGTTTGTGGTGGTCGGCATGAATTCGATCGCCATGTACTGCATGGCCCAGCTGCTGCGACCCTGGATCACAAAATCGCTCAAGATCCATCTAAACACACTGGACCAGGCGACCGGCTGGTCGGTGCACGGTTCACTGTTCAGTGCCGACTGTCCGTATGCTCCCATTGCGGTCTCGGCGACCGTGCTGTTCGTGTTGTGGCTGATCTGTCTCTGGATGTATCTGCAGCGGATCTTCATCAAGATTTGAGCGGAATTGCCTGAAAACAGGCTGGCTTTGCTTGCACGGGCTGCAGAATGCCTATAGAACACGTTCACTTTTAATGGATTCATTCGGAACAGAAGAGAACAGAAACAGACGATCATGAGCGAAAACGAAGCCTCCCGCGAACTGCTGGAAACATTTGAGAACCCTCACCCCCACCGCGACTATGTGATGGAAACCGTGTGCCCGGAATTCACGTCGGTCTGCCCGAAAACCGGCCAGCCCGATTTTGGCACGCTGATCATCACTTACATTCCGGACAAGGTCTGCTTCGAGCTCAAATCACTGAAAATGTATCTGCAGAGCTACCGCAACGTCGGTGCCTTTTATGAAGATGTGACCAACCGCATTCTGGACGATCTGGTCGCGATCACCGATCCCCGCTGGATGGAACTGCGGGCCGAGTTTACTCCCCGCGGCGGCATCAGCAGCACGGTCACCGTTTCGCATCACAAAGAACCGTCGGACGACTGATTCAGCGTTTCAGCTGCGATAACACGGGATGATTGCTGCGGAGGTGGAATTCCAGTTCCTGCCGCGCGGTCGTCCAGTCTTCCTCAAGCAAGGCGTTGAGGATGCGCTGATGCTGCTGGATTTCCTGAATCGCGGCAGCGCGGTCGTTCGATTCCCAGAGGAACAGCAGATCGAAATAGCGGCCGTGCCGATCGAAGAAGCTGATGATGTAATAGTTATCCGACTGCTTGATCAGATATTCGTGCAGACTGTTGTCGATCTGCAGCGGTTCGTCATCGGTCGCGGGGACCTGGTTGCCGGCGAGAATCTTCTGCAGAACTTCCCGGTCAAGACTCCCTTTAGAGAGATCCAGCGCCTTGAGTTCCAGGACCACGCGGACTTCGATAAACGCATCCAGATCGTGCTGATTAAACGACCGCAGTTTCCAGCCGCGCCGGGGGACATGTTCCAGCATGCCGTCCCCTGCCAGGCGATTGAAAATATTCCGCAGACTGGTGCGGCTGATGCCATACTTTTTCGCAGACGCCATCTCCCGCAGAAACAATGACTCTCCTTTGAGGCTCATCGTAAGCAGGTCATCGGTGATCCGTTTGAAATGATCTTCGGGAGGGGCTGGCTGCGGTGACAGCGCCGCAGTGCGGGCATCGCCGATCCGGTCACTGTTGACACAAAGCCGACGGTTCTTTTCGCGATAGAGGTACCCTTCTTCGATCAGCTCATTGATGGCATGATAGATGGGGGTGACGCTCACCTTGTAATGATCCGAGAGCGCAGCGAGCGTCAGCGATTCCGGCGGCAGCTCATCCCGCGACAACCGCGCAATCAGATCGGCTTTGATATAACTGGTGAGTGTCAAAATCTGCATCATCGCCCCTCGGTCGAATACCTGTCGAGGCGATTATATGTGATATTGGTGACAATGTAAATGGTGGGTGGTGTTTCAAGAGCAATGCTTTAGGAAAGCATAGGCTTATTAGACAAACTCTTTACTTGTGTTCAGGTGGATAGTGTGACATGATATAGATTCTGAAAATGCAGAAGCGACTTTTGAGCGGAGAGGATATTGCATGACAAATCAGGAGGGACGAGCAGAATATTATCTGCATAAAAGCATACATGCGGTCGTTGGCTTTGTCGGCTCTTATATTATTCTGATCTATGTATTCATGTTTCTCGGTTTGATGCTGCCGGAAACAGATCTGACCTGGCCCGAGCAGAAAATGCAGTCATTCATGTTCTGGCTGACCTTTGCGCTGGCCTGCGGTTTTGGATTGTTCACCGTTTGCTATGGGACGGTCAAAGTCTCTCGATTCTGGCTCTGGTTTTTGATTATCTTTAGCCTGACCTCCCTGCTGCAACTGGCGCCTGATAATGGGGGTTTGCGTGTCGAATTGAATTTGGGTTGGCCACGGTGGACGATCGTCTCGCTGTATGTCCAGGCGAAATTATCAATGGTAAAACTGGTGGTACTGCTGATTCATGTATGCCTGTCGCTGGGGCTTGCCTGGTGTTTTCATTCGGGTTGGCCGCGCCTGTTTCATCAGTCGACGCCGCATACCAGTTCGTAAGGGTAATTGTGCTCATACTTAATAAATCAACTTCCCTCTGCGGAAGTCAGGGGGAGTCGCTGTGACGCGGTTTTTTGTGAAGCTGGCTGTGTTGGTGGTTGTGGTTGCGCTGTTCGGATTCAATCGGAGCCACAAAGTTGAGAAGCAGGCGAAGCCGTTTGCGGTGATGGAGAATGCGGGGGCCGTCCACAGTCTGTATAAGGAACTGTCTCTGACGGAAATCACCCGGGCGCTGCCGTCCGGTTCGGTCGATGCGATTGACGTGGATACCCGGTATCCCCAACATGTGATCGGCATTGTTGAAGTGACTTACCCGAAAGAAAAATCACACCGGTTTCAGACCACGTTCAAAAACAGCGCGGGTAAAACCATCGTGAAACAGTGGCAGCCCGCCGAAGGAAATCCGGGGCCGACCGCAGTCGGGCTGTTCATGCTGCCTGAAAATATCGTGTCGGGAACAACGAAAGTAAGCGAACCTTTGGAGTAGTCCGTAGTTCTTTTTTTAAGAATATTACCAGGAGTTTGTAATGCGGTCTGTTTTTCTGTGTTTATTCTGTCTGATGCTGACTCCTCTGCAGGCGGCTGATGAAAAAAGTCCACTGGAAGTGTGGGTGATTCCCGGTGCGGAAGCCAGGGAACAGGGAGAGACGACTTATTCCGTCAAAGAACCGGATCAGGCGGAGGATGTCACAAGAAGAACTGATACGGGACAGTACCTGTCCGAAAAACCGTTTCAGGATGTGGTCGCGTTTTATGTGAAGAAGAGCGGGTTTGAGCCGCCCAACTGGTCGATCCTGGGCCGCGAATTTCCCGGGACTGATCTTTTTCTACCGGCCCACTGGACACAACAGCGTGAAGTGGACGGGAAACTGCAAACTGTGATCATACAACATTTCATTCGCGAACAGGCGGCCTCGGCTCAGTTACTGCTGACGAATCAGCGTGAAGTGGGAACGGTATCGATTTCGATTACGCGCGGCAAAGAAGATACGAAAACGCTGATTCAAATCGTGAGTGTTCCCGCCAGTGATACTAAGTAGAAACCAGCCAGGAAGCACCAACATGAACATGCCGGTCACGACGACGTTTACGATCGAAGGCTACCGGATCAAAGAATACAAGGGCATTGTACGGGGGATCATTGTACGGTCGCCGATGCTGGGGCATGGATTCATGGGCAGAATGAAGAATCTCGTAGCCGGCCAGATTGGTGTCTACACCGAAATGTGCGAAGAGGCCCGACAGCAGGCGTTTGATCGGTTACTGATCGATGCCGGGGAACGGGGCGCGAACGCGATTGTGGGCCTGAGGTACGATGCCTCGGAAATCGTCGGTAAAGGCCGGGCGACCGAGGTCCTGTGTTATGGCACAGCTGTGGTGATTGAGCCTGAGCAAGATGCATAAACACCGGGATGCCAGCCAGCGGCTGACGATTGAGTTTTTTGACATCGAAGCCAACTTATATCCGCAGGTCACACAAATTGTGGTGGATCAGTTTCAGCTGCAGCCTGTGGGAGAACTGGTCACTGGCCCGGAAGAACGGTTCCAGGAATTTCAGCACCTGAGAAAAGTCGTGGGGCTGGAATGGGATTTCTGGTCGGGTTACTGCGTGGTCGCAAAAACGAAGTCCGCGGAAAAACTGGTGCGGAAAATTGCGACATTTATTGAAGCCCGGTTTCAGCGTTGAGTGTCTGCTGTCTTTACCAGACCGGGTAGCACCGAATGCAATTCGGTGTTGTCGCAGACAACGGGAGGTGGCGGTGTGACTGCTGTCTGCTGATGAATCGTTCCTTACTCTGATTGTGATAGTAAGTCGGATTTGTCTGGATGATTCGAACGCTTGAGCTGCGACCTCCTGCTCGCTGCGCTCGGCCCGAATTTTATTCGGGCTCACCCCTCCTCCACATAAAAAGATTAGGGTCGATCCTCATTTGAAAATAGTAAGGAGTATTATGTTTATTATTAAAAAGGAATGCAGTACGTTACAGGAAATGGACCCGGTTGAATTGGAACGCGGTCAACAACAGAGTGAAGCCGATATTGCGGCGGGACGACCTGTGTTGTACATCCAGACGCGCAGTCGCTGGGGAGAACTGCTGACGTACCTGATGGCCGAACGTTTTCAGGTGACGGTAGAGCATATCAGCGATATGACCACTCATGAGCAGAATTCGTATCGGGCAGGATATAATTTCGTCACGGCTCAGTATATCGACCGAACTTTTGGTGCGGGGGCTTGTCAGAGTGTAGAAGATGCCGTCGACTGGTTTCGTTACTATCATTATCGACTTCATTTTCATCCTGAGGAGAATAATCCTCTGCGTGATTTCTGATTAATGCTTTTGAAATGATAAGATGACGATTTATTTCTACACAAAAAAAGATACGTACGGTGAGTTTTCGAACTTTTCGCCGCATGGTGTGGAACTGGACGGACTCTGGTGGCCGACGGTGGAGCATTATTTTCAGGCGCAGAAGTTTGCAGAGGCAGACTACCGCGAACGAATTCGAAATGCGCACAATGCGAAACAGGCTGCGAATCTGGGCCGGAGTCGCAAGATTCCCCTGCGGACGGACTGGGAAGAGGTTAAGGATGAGATCATGTACCAGGGAGTGCTCAGGAAATTTCAGACACACGCGGAACTGAAGATTCTACTGCTGTCGACCGGAGAAGAACAGATCGTGGAGAATGCTCCCGGCGACTACTACTGGGGCTGCGGCAAGGACGGTACCGGGCTCAATCGGCTGGGGGAGATCCTGGTGCGGGTCCGTGGGGAACTCCGGGAGGCAGAGTGAAGTTTGTGTCCTTTCAGGTTACCCGCGGGTGGTACCGAATGTAATTCGGTGTTGTCGCAGACAATAGGAAATTGACATGATTCACGTGCAAATCAGGTGACTCTCTTCGATTCCAGTTACCAGTTGGGTTGGACAGCCGGTGTTGATTTGATTGCTTTCTCTGACAGTTTCCTGCTCGCTGCGCTCGGCCCGAATTACATTCGGGCTTATCTATGAAGAGCATCTTGTCAAGTGGTTTTATTCTTCGCGCATGGGTACCTTTCTGAGACTTAATCAAGCGGTACGCTCAATCATCTATTCGGGATCGATCGCTGTTTCAGATCGTCGCCATTAAACTGGTATACGAAGAACGCCCCATTCACCCTGGCGAAGGTCGAAGAAATCTCCTCGCCTTCATAAGCCCGATCGGGGTCGTTCACACGTTTCCGATTGATGTTGTCTCTGTTTTCATGTAGTTCAATCTGAATTATTTAACAGCCTGCTTCAGGCAGGCTGGTGTGTTACTGAGAACGGTTCGCCTGATTTCATGATTGCCACCATCATTCCCAGCAGACGTCGGGCGATTGCCACGATTGCTTTTTTGGCTTTCAAACGTTTTTTCAATCTCTCATAGATCGTTTTCCAACGTGGGACCCGGCGAACCAGTTGCCAAGCTGCTTCCACAAGAGCCCAGCGCAAATGCCGGGAACCAGACTTCTCGATGTGCAGTTCTTTACTCTTCCCGGCACTTTCCCGTTGTCCTGGTGCCAGGCCAGCATAGGCCACGACCTGCTTCTGTGAGTCGAAACGATCGATGTCCGCAATCTCCGACAACACGACTTCGGTGGTCACAAAGCCAACTCCCGGGATACTCTGGAGCAGTTCCCGCTGGTGTTGCTCACGAATGGGAGCTGCACTGGCAAAACCTTTCAGGGCCTGATTGGCAGCCTGTAACTGCTGGCGAAAGAAATTCCATTCCGCAATCAGCTGGTCCATGGAGAAGCGGTCTGCCGCTGAAAGGGAGTATGTGCTGACAAACTCCTGACCGGCCTTGCTGAACAGATCCTGCCGATCTGCATTGTAATTACTCATGATACGACGGATTCGATTTTTGACCGAGGTGATCCAGCGTTGAATGGTGTTGCGCTGGCGAACCAGGCAGCGATGATCACGCTGCCTGGGTGTTGCCCGGTAAGAAGTGGGAATGATGTCCAGTGCCAGAAACTCGGCCAGAATCTGAGCGTCAAGACGGTCACTTTTCCGTGTGGATTCAGCAATGATCCGTAGCTTGCCGGGGTGAGCCAGAACGACTTTCTCAGCCAGGGATTCAATGAGTTTTACGAACCATTCGTGGCTGGCTGTCGCTTCGACAACAGCACGAAAGAGCCCCAGCTCTGTGAAAAATGCAATGATGGCAGACTCGTTCGCACACATCAGACGTTTCCGTATCTGAACATTAAGATGTTTATCTACGACGCAAACTGTGATACTCTGTTTGTGAAGGTCGATGCCGGCGTAAAACATGAGTGGCTCCTTTCTTTTGTGGAAACAAGGTTCAATAAACTATGTTTACCACGCGTTAAAGAATACCACCACCGGCTCGACCTTCTTTCATAGTTTCACCCTTTTTTATTGGTATTGGGCGTCGATATTAATTTCACTGGTGGCGAGCCACCAGTGCCACCCGATAGCCTTATCAAACTATGCGAGAATTTTGTCGATCACGGTGCCGTGGACGTCGGTCAGGCGGTAGTCGCGGCCCTGGTGTTTGAAGATCAGGCGTTCGTGGTTCAGGCCCATACAATGCAATAGCGTCGCGTTGAGATCGTGGACGTGGACGGGGTTTTCGGCGACGTTGTAGCAGAAGTCGTCGGTGGCGCCATACGAGAGGCCGGGCTTGATGCCGCCGCCGGCCAGCCACATGGTGAAGCAGCGGCCGTGATGGTCTCTGCCGTAATCGGTGCTGGTGAGGGTGCCCTGGCTGTAGATCGTGCGACCAAATTCGCCGCCCCAGACGATGAGGGTGTCGTCGAGCAGACCGCGCTGCTTGAGGTCGGTCAGCAGCGCTGCGGTGGGCTGATCGATGTCGCCGCACTGCAGACGGAGATCACTGGGGAGGTTGTAATGCTGGTCCCAGCCGCGATGGTAAAGTTGAATGAACCGCACGCCCCGCTCTGCCATGCGACGGGCCAGCAGGCAGTTCGCGGCGTAGGTGCCCGGCTTGCGGGAGGCGTCGCCGTAGAGCTGGAAGGTCTGTTCGGTTTCGCTGGAGAAGTCGGTCAGGTCGGGGACCGAGGTCTGCATGCGATACGCCATTTCGTACTGCGCGATGCGGGTCTGGATTTCGGGATCACGGTAATCTTCGAACTGTCGTTGATTGAGTTGGGAGAGCCCGTCCAGCATGCCACGACGACTGGCGTCGTTGATGCCCGGCGGATTGGAGAGGTAGAGCACCGGATCGCCGTTCTTGCGGAAGTTGACCCCCTGGTGGCTGGAAGGCAGAAAGCCGGTGCCCCACAATCGTGCATACAGCGGATCTGCCGGTCGCGAAGCACTGCCGTCGGAGATCAGAACGACGAACGAGGGCAGATTCTGGTTCTCGCTGCCTAAGCCGTAACTCGACCAGGCGCCGAAACTGGGACGGCCCGGTTGCTGGTGTCCGGTCTGCATCAGGGTGACGGCGGGATCGTGGTTGATAGCTTCAGTGTGCATCGATTTGATCACGCAGACATCGTCGATGACTTTCGCGAAGTGCGGTAGGGCATCGCTGACCCAGGTACCGCTCTCGCCATGCTGTTGAAATTGAAACTGATTGGGGGCGGCGATGGGGAACGACTTCTGCCCCGAGGTCATGCCGGTCAGGCGTTGATCGCCGCGAACGGAATCGGGGAGTGGTTCGGAATTCAACTGTTTGAGTCGGGGTTTATAGTCGAACAGTTCCATCTGCGAAGGGCCGCCATGCATGAAGAGATAGATGACCCGTTTGGCTTTGCCCGGGAAATGTGAGCTGCTGACGGACGGCGTTTCACTGGCGAACAGATCGGGGTTCAGCAGCGAACCCAGGGCAGCTGCACCGATGCCGGTTGCGCTGGAGCGGAAGAACTGGCGGCGGGTGAATTCGTGTTGTAATTGATTCAGGTCTATCTGCATGACGGTTCCTGTGAGTGAACACGGTTATTGTTTGGTCAGGGTTTCGTCCATGTTGAAAATCATGCTGGCAAGCATCGTCCAGGCAGCGAGTTCGGTTGGTTTCAGTGTTTTGTCGACCGGAGATTCGCCAACATTGATCAGTTTTGCAGCGGCTGCGGGATCGTGATGATAGATGCTGGTCTGCTGCTGGAGGATGCGGCTGAGAATCTGTTGTTCGGCTTTGGCAGGCAGGCGGCTGGTGGCGGCGCGGAACAGGAAGTCGATACGTTCTGTTTCGCTTGCCTGTTTTTGTAAGGTCTGTGCGGCGAGTACGCGGGCGGCTTCGACGTAAGTGGGGTCGTTCATCAAAACGAGGGCCTGCAGCGGCGTGTTGGTGCGGGGACGCGACACGGTGCAGGTTTCACGTGTGGGGGCGTCGAAGGCCATCAGGCCGGGGGGCGGGCTCTGACGCTTCCAGTAAGTATACAGGCTGCGGCGGTAGAGACCGTCGCCGGTGCTCTGTTCGTAGGTGACATTGCCGTCATAGGAGACCGCTTCCCAGAGGCCGGGGGGCTGATAGGGTTTGACGCTCGGTCCCCCCTGCTTCGCCACGAGCAGGCCACTGATCTGCAGGGCGTTGTCGCGGACCGTTTCGGCGTCGAGACGGAAACGGGGGCCGCGGGCCAGCAGACGGTTTTCAGGATCGCGTTCGTAAAGTTCATCGGTGACACGCGAGGACTGTCGATAAGTGGACGAGAGGACGATCTGTTTCAGCAGGTGTTTGACATCCCAGCCACTCTGCTGGAATTCGACGGACAGCCAGTCGAGCAGTTCGGGATGACTGGGCCACTCTCCCTGCGAACCGAAGTCGCCGACGGTTTTGACGAGGCCGACACCGAACAACTGCTGCCAGAGACGGTTCACATACACGCGGGCCGTCAGCGGATGATCAGGACTGGTGAGCCAGCGGGCCAGGCCGAGACGATTGGTGGGGAGTCTCGGGGAGAAGGCTGGTAAGACCTGGGGCACAGCGGCGGAGACTTTTTCGCCATGCTGATCGTAGACGCCACGCAGCAGAACGAACGTGTCTCGCGGTTTTTCGTTTTCGTGCATGACCATTGTGGTGGGAATGTTTTTTTGCAGCTTAGTTAACCTGCTGCGGAGTTTAACCAGTTGTTTCTCGGCGGCACGCAGGGAATCCGGGGCGGCGGTTTTGAGGAAGTAGTCGCGGAGTTCCTGCTGCTGTTGCGAGGTCCGTTTTTCGGCAGGGATCGTGAGCAGCGTGTTGAGGAACTGGCTGTCGGCGAGTTCCCGGGCTTCGTCGGCTGAGAATGTACGCTGATAAATTCGCAGGTCGTCGAGTGCGCCTTTATAGAAAGCACTGGTGCTGCGGCGGCCGATGCGGAATGGTTCGTCGACGGTAATGTCGCCGGTGAGTCTGTCATAAGGGGCGGAGGTGGTCTGCGGTTCGCCGTTGATAAAAATGCGAACGCCGGCGGCGGTGGAGGAGCCGTCATAGGTGACGAGCAGGTGCTGCCAGCGACCGGAGCGAATGCCGGTATCGGTGACGACCTGGATCGCGTTGGAATTCCATTTGTGGATCAGGTGGACGGAGAGTTTGCCTTTGCGGATCATGATGTCGAAGCCGCGGAGGTGGTTGGTATCGTCGTTTTGTGAGAACAGACAGATGGGGCCGCCTGAGGCGGGGTTGATCCAGGCAGCCAGCGTAAATGGTTTGTCGCGACTGAAGCGGAACGGCGTGTTGCTTTCCAACAGTGCGCTGCCGTCGAAGTTCGCCGCTTGACCGACAAAGCCCGGTTTGATTTCGACAGAGCCCATTGAGGTGAGCGACTTGCTGTTGGTGATTTCGTTCAGCGGTTCGTAAACGACCAGTTGATCAGAGGCAGGGGACGTGAGATTGCTGCGTGCAGTCTGTTCCCACTGTTTCTGTTGCGCTTTAAGTTGTGTCTCGCGCTGCTGGTGCTGCTGTTCCAGCGCTGCGAGTTCGTTTTTGAGCTGCTGTTCGCGGTCGAGATAGTCTTTCGTTGGAATCTTGAGAATCGGTTTGGCATTGCCGACCGTGTGGGTGTTACCGGTTTCGGGCGTGTTGTTGAAGAAGGCGAAGAGCTGATAGAATTCTTTCTGGGAGAGCGGGTCGTATTTGTGATCGTGGCAGCGGGCGCAGCCAACGGTGAGGCCCATCCAGACGGTGGACGTGGTATCGATACGATCGACGATGTATTCGACGCGGTATTCTTCATCGATGATGCCGGTTTCGAGGGTGGTCATGTGATTGCGGTGGAAACCGGTGGCGATGAGCTGGTCTTGTGTGGGCTTGGGTAGCAGGTCACCCGCGAGTTGTTCGACGGTGAACTGGTCAAAAGGCATGTTCTGATTGAAGGCGTTGATGACCCAGTCGCGCCAGTGCCACATCTCCCATGCTTCGTCGGTGAAATACCCGCTGGTGTCGGCGTAGCGAGCGGCGTCGAGCCAGTAGCGGGCCCGGTGTTCGCCGTAACGGGGAGAACCGAGCAGACGGTCGACCAGTTTTTCGTACGCCTGGGGAGTATGATCGTTGAGGAACGTTTCCAGTTCGTCGAGCGTGGGAGGCAGGCCGGTCAGGTCGAGCGAAAGACGACGGCAGAGTGTGGCTTTGTCGGCGCGGGGGGACGGTGGTAACTGTTCCCGTTCGAGGCGAGCGAGTACGAAGCGGTCGATGGGCGTTTGCGGCCAGTTCATTTTTTTTACCGCGGGCAGTTCGGGTCGTTGTGGCGGAATGAAGGACCAGTGCTCCTGATACTCTGCCCCCTGCTCGACCCAGGCCTGGATCAATTTGATTTCGGCGGGAGAGATTTCTTTCCCGGAATCGACGGGCGGCATTTTAAGGTCGGCATCGGTGGTCAACAGGCGTTGGAGCAGTTCACTGTCTGCAGGTGACTTTTGATTGATGATCGCGTAACCGTCGCGAGGCTGTTTCACGTCCGCCGGATCATCGAGCCGCAGGTCGGCTTCCCGGGTGGCGGGATCGGGGCCGTGACAGTGCAGACATTTCTCGGAGAGAATCGGGCGGATGTCGCGGTTGAATTCGATTCGCGGTGCTTTGTCCGCAGGCTCGGCTGCCGAAACGGTCTGAAGTGCCGTCCAGAAAGACGAACTCAGGCAGACCGTGATGATGGCAGGCAGGATCAGGTTCCGTATTGGTACAGGCATGGACCAGCTCTCTACGGGGGGAAGATTTGGCGAGGGTCAGAATAATATTTAAGTTAGTTTAAATATTAGCAGGCGTTGATGGATTTGTCACGGATTGTTTGCAGGAAATCAGTGTGTGGGGTGAATTGGGTAGCTGGTGATGAAGCCGACGGGGCACGATGAAATAATTCTCGAAGCAGGCGTTTTTTCTGTTAGACTGATGTGTGGATATGAAAAGTGTCTTTTCTGAAAGAGACTGTGATGGTCAAGCTCGTCGAAACTATTCTGAAAGGTGTGTTGGGCGGCGTCTTTACCGGGTTCATTCTGGGCTTTTACCTGACAGTATTGACCAGAGATTATGTGATTGAGCCAGGCCATTTTCAAACGGAGGTGTTGTTCGAGCAGGGACAAGTCCGATTTACCCAGGTGGTGATGCTGGGCTGTATGGGCATCCTGGCCCTGGTGGGGCCCTTTATCGTCGCGGCTGAGTTTGGACCCTGGTTGCGGCATGCGGTGTATGGACTGGTGGCCTGCCTGGCTCTGGTCGTGGGAGGGGCGTTGCTGGGGAGCAGGCTGCTGAATGAGCCACTGGTTTATGATTCAAAAATGGCTGATCGCACCTGCATTGATGCGGCGCGGCTGTACGGGATACCGACTGCGTTTGTGCTGGGGCCGATTGTGGGGATGCTGATTGGCGGGGCTCGTGAGAAATGGTACAGACAAGAGCCGGGTAATATGGAATCATCGACGAGAATCATGTCATGAGTGAAATCTTGTCAGACCAGAGCTATCGACCAGGTCCGGGGTACCGGAGTCTGCTTAGCACTTACAGGGTTCTCACTCTTGCAATCTGCGTTTACATGATTCGCGAGGCCTATTCCAGAGGTGGCAATCTGACGGACGGATTTGTGATTCTTACTCTCATTTATATTACCATCGTGCTTTTTATGAGCACGGTTGGTGTGTGGGCTTTTCTGGCTTACTCGCGATGGGTACGTCTAATTCTCTCAGAGCAGACGATTACGAAGATGGAAGGTGATAAAGAACACGTGATCGCTTTAAACCAGATTTCTCACCTCAACTGGTTATCGATTTCTGATGAGATGATCGTCGAATCACCAGCCGACTCGTTCCGAATCAACCTGGATGATTTTAAGCGAAGCGATCAACACGCGATTATTACGTTTCTGCGCGAAGCGGTGCCTGTTGAAAAACAGGAAAAGTGGGAGCCATTTTCGGAAGTTCGGCGACGCAGCATTGATCCCGACATGCCTTTGACAACCCGCGAATGGCTTATGACAGCTTTCTGGTTGATATGTACTGTTTCCGTAGGTTATCAGTGGTGGACTGAATCAAGGTGGCAGTGGCTGGTTGTTGTCATAACCGGTATCTGGATGACGATTCGCAGCTATCGGGGGAGATAGGGAGTAGAAACTGAATGGAAAGAAGCGGGTAGCACCGAATGGAATTCGGTGTTGTCGCAGACAATGGGAAACTGACAGGGAAAACGTTCGGATTAAGAGCACTATTTCGTTTCCCGTTGCTATCTGGTGGGGAGACTACTTGCTGAGAGGAATGGTTGCACTGACAAGTTCCTGCTCGCTGTGCTCGGCCTCAATTATTTTCGGTCACTGGAACTGAATAGCGAATCAAATACAGACCTGGTTCTACATATGCGGGAGTCATTTTCAAACTGATGAATGATACGCAACCCACAAAATGTTATCGATTGCGTCGTGATTATCTGTATTTGGGTATTGTAGGTTCTATTCTGTGTCTCATTTTCGGGACTGGTTTTTCGCTGGCCGCCTTCTGGAATCTGGATGGCTCCTTTCGATATCCTGTGCCAACAGCCATATTTATTGTTGTGTTTTTTTCATTTTTTATGCTACTGGGTATCTGGATCATTCTCGCTTACTACCGGGAGCGCCTGGAGATTTTACGGGATGCCCTGATTAAGCACGACGTCTTTCATGTAACTGAAATCGCCTTTGATGAAATTACGCAGCTCCAATGGTTTTCTATGTCAGGTGCGATTCTTGTAGAGTCTCGGTTTCAGAAATTCAAAATACATATTGATAATTTTCAGAAAGCCGAACAGATAGAAATTACGGAATGCCTGCGAAATTCCATCGAATATGATTTGCAGGAGGGATGGGACAAATATCGGAGGCTCAAATCGTCACTTTTTGAAACAGCTGAACAACCTGTGAAACCAGTACGTTTATTGCCTGTGATTCTAGTGTTGAACTTCGCTGGCGTGTTTTTCATTGCCTGGTGGTATGGTCGAGGAGTACATTATCTAGTGGTCAGTCTGATCAATCTGGTTGTCGCGATCCGGTGGTTCTCCAGGTTCAGCAAAGAACGTCTGAAAACTTCATCATCTGTGGAGCCTGAGTAGAAAGACAAAACAGATTCATGAACCCGATTGTCTATCATTGTGTCTCGGGGCAAGCGTTTTTTACGGGGGTGGTGCTGATACTGCTGGCGGGGCTGTTGTCGCTCTCTGAAAAGCGGATCGCGCGGCGGAGGCCATGGTGGGAATCTGGCTGCTGGGGCTGCTGTTGGAAGTGCCGTATCATCTGACGCCGGGAGTGGAACCGGTTTCTACGCGACGTCTGGCTGTGATTGGGGACTCGGTGACGGCGGGACTGGGAGATGCGCAGACGGAAACGTGGCCTCGCATTCTGGCGCGGGAACATGACATCGCCGTGCAGGATCTGTCGCATGTCGGGGATACGGTCTCCACGGCAAGGCAGCGGGTCGCTGAGACAAACTTCGATGCGCCGCTGGTGTTGCTGGAAATTGGCGGAAATGATGTCCTGGGGAGTACCACGCCGGCTGAATTTAGAACCAACCTGGATCGTTTATTGACCGAAGTGTCTGCACCGGGCCGCCAGCTGGTGATGCTGGAACTGCCGCTGCCCCCCTTTTATCATGACTTTGGTCGGATCCAGCGCACACTGGCAAAAAAACATGGCGTAAAGCTTGTGCCGAAACGGGTGTTACTGTCCATCCTCGCCGGCGGCGATGCGACGCTGGATTCGATTCATCTCTCCCAGGCAGGTCAGCAGCAGATGGCGGATGTGGTGTGGGGGATTGTCGGGCCGGGGTATGTGTCTGATTTAAACGAACAATAATTCAAGATTGGCAGTCAAATATGGACTGAGAGACAACCGGGGCTAACGCCCTTCGGCTAATCAGGTATGCCTCGTTCGGAGTCGTAGACATAGTAATAATTACGATGATGACTGCAAAAATCAGCCGCACGGCGTTAGCCGCGGTTCATGTCGAACATGATTAAGATTTCGTAGAATTACCGGTCGGTTACTTCTCAAACGTAATCACTTGTCGAACGGCGGTGCCGGTGGCGAGGGCGTCGAAGGCGGCGTTGATCTCATCCAGTTGAATGGTACTGGAACGCAGTTTGTCGACGGGGAGCAGGCCGGCCTGGTACATGGCGATGAAGCGGGGTAAATCGCGGCGGGGGACGGCGGAACCCATGTAGGAGCCTTTGATCGTGCGTTCTTCGGCGACCAGGCTGACGGCGGGGACGGAAAACATTTTGCTGGGGTGTGGCAGGCCGATGGTGATGGTGGTGCCGCCCCGCCTGGTGGCAGCGTAAGCCTGCTGGAGTACCCGTTCGTTGCCGACGCTTTCGAAGGTGTAATCAACGCCGTTCTGAATGTCTTTGATCAGCTCGACCGGGTCCTCTTCACTGGCGTTAATCGTGTGCGTGGCGCCGACCTGGGTGGCGCGTTCGAGTTTATCGGGGAGCAAGTCGATGGCGAAGATGGTTTCGGCTCCTGCGGCGCGGGCGCCCATCACGGTACTTAAGCCGACGCCTCCCAGACCAAAGACGGCGACACTGGAACCGGGTTCTATCTTCGCTGTATTGACGACCGCGCCGACGCCCGTCATCACGGCGCAGCCAAACAGGGCCGCGGTGCTGAGGGGGAGTTGGGAATCGATTTTGATCAGCGATTCCTGGGCGACGACCGTGTGCTCAGAAAAGGCGGCGACGCCGAGGTGGTGGTTGATTTTCTGACCAGAGATGCTACTGAAAGGACGACGGCCGGAGAGTAAGGTGCCGGCGGTATTTGCTGCTGCGCCGGGTTCGCATAACGCGGGGCGACCCGTGGCGCAGGGAATGCAGTGGCCACAGAGGGGGACGAACGAAAAGACGACGTGATCATCGGGCTGGAGATCGTGAACGCCGGGACCGACTTCGCGGACGATGCCACTGGCTTCGTGTCCCATGACCATCGGCATCACGCGGGGTCGCGAACCGTCGATGGTGGACAGGTCGGAATGACAGAGGCCGGCGCCTGCCATCTCGACGAGGACTTCCCCCGGGCCGGGATCGGCGAGATTGAGTTCTTCAATGATCAGCGGCTTTGAATCCGCGTAGGGAGTCGGTTTTTGCATTTCATACAGGACGGCGGCGCGAGTCAACATGGGGAGCGTTCCAGATTGAAAGAGGATTTCGTAATATCTTATTCCACAATATAGCTGATTACTTTCCCCTGGGAATCCCGTTTGCGATAATCATAGACCCGGGCACCCTGGGGAAACTTCAACTGAAACTCATCATCTGTAATATTGGCATCGGCATGGAATGTATTGAACGTATATTTGTAAGCATCTCGCAGTATATCTTCATTTCCGTATAAACATTTGATTTCACAACTCTGGGGGATCTGACCCCATGTTTTGTCATTTTTGTATTGGACATGACAGGAGTTCAATATTTTACCTGCATTGTGATACTCGTATTTCAGTACCGCATAATCATGTGACCTGGGAGCCACCCAGAGATACTCTGTTCCCTCTGAATCTGTTTTTTTCAGAACGGTACAATCGAGATTCTGAATCGATTCTGTTTTAGCTTGAACAGTGAAGCCTTCCAGGGTTTCTCCCAAGTCAGGATCTCCCGGCAGGAGTGTCCAGCGAAGTGGAAGTTGTGCCAGGGAATTGAAGAGAGTACTCGCTTTGGACGCCTTTAAAATATGAATCGAGGGAGTCTCTTGAGATTGATTGAGTCTCGTAAAAGACCGTCCGTCGCTGAAGCAGGTATATTCAACAGATACTGTCTCTTTCAAGCGAGCAGTAGGAAAACGTCCCCGGTAATGGTAACGCATTTTGGGAGAATCGAGCAGCATTGAGTACCTGGCGTGATTGATTACCTGTTCTTTTTTAAGGTGCTCGGATTCTTCTTTAGTCAGTGGAATATAGTCACTGGTCTCAATGAGAGGAGTTTCTTCTTCAGGATACAGGAGAAGTTTACTGGTCGTTATTTCCACTGAAAGTTCAATCCGCATTGCCTGCAGGCGCTCGCGTCGTTCTTTCCAGGTTTGATTGATGACTTCGGTTGTCAGTGGTTGTTGATCGGCTGCCTGTGTGGTGGGTAACAGACTGCCCCAAAGCAGAAAAGCGACTAAGTAAATTCGATGATGCGGGAGCATTGTGAATCCTTTCGTTGCCGATGTTGAATCCGTTCGTATGATCGTGCTGCCGAATCGTAAGAGAAATCTGTTCCGTTGAACAGATCGGATTGAGCGTCTTCACGTTGGTCGATCGTGAACAATAACGGTCTGTTATGAGCAAGTGGATAAAAGGAGTGGTTGATATGAGTTGATACGGGGGTGATATACCGGCGAGGCTGGTGCGACGAAGGTCGACAGCATGGCGATAGTGTGTCGATAGTGTGTCGATAGTTGCGGTTATACGATCGTGAAAAGAGTGAACTAACGCGGTTCGTGACTTTGAATATAATCTACTATTAAAGCACAAAAATCCTTTAATACAGGCAGCAAACGGGAATGAGAGTGATTGAATCGGTTCGAGCGATGATTGAGATAACTGCTGAGTTCTCATGACGATAGACCCTGTTAAAAAATTCTCCACGCGCGCGACGCGCTTGAGGCATAAATTATCGAGAGGCAGCAGGCTGTCAAGCTGAAGAGACGACAGCAAGTTCAGGTGAAGTGCAGTAGTTTTCATTGAGAAACTCGCAGAGAGGAACAGATTTGATGCTCGTTTTCAGGAATTTCTACTGTTATACTGCTGCCACTCAAACAATGCGCACCGACTCTGAATGAAAGCTGAATGACTTATGGCCAGTGTGGAACCGACCAGTTCGTATGTTCGTTATCGTGTGATTTTTGTCTGCATGCTGATGGCGGTACTGTTGTACCTGGACCGGTTCTGCATCTCCTTCGCCGAGGTCTTTATCAAAGATGAGCTGGGATTGAGTGATGAGCAGATTGGTATCCTGCTCGGTTCATTTTTTGTCTCTTATGCATTATGCCAGGTCCCTTCCGGGTGGTTCAGTGACCGCTTCGGTGCGCGGAAAATGTTGACGATCTACATTCTGATGTGGTCCCTGTTTACGGCGATGACGGGGCTGGCGACCGGTTTCATCATGCTGCTGATTTTTCGACTGGGCTTTGGTCTGAGTCAGGCCGGTGCTTATCCCACGAGTGCCAACATTGTCAGTAAGTGGATGCCTTTAACAGAGCGCGGCTTTGCCAGCAGTATGGTTACTGTCGGCGGTCGGATTGGTGGTGCCTTGGCGCCGGTGTTGACTGCGTTTCTGATTATCCTGTTTGTGCCGATGTCGGAATCCTCGGATCTGAAGTCCGGCGATATTATGAATCCGCACGCTCTGGCGACGACGTTTCTGGAACGAGTGGATGAGAAACAGGTGTTTGAAACGAAGATCTATGAAGGGCTTACGTCGGGAGACAGGGAGTATCTGAAAGCAGCGGCGGCTGATCCCAAGATTGAATCTGGTACGGCGGTGGAAGGTGATTTTGTTGCGAATCTAAATTCGATTTTGCGGGAACAGACGCTGTATGATCCGGCAGACTTTGAAGGGTTGACGCTCAATCAGCAGGCGGAACAGTTGTTGAATGTGAGTCCTGGAGAGCTGAACGTTGAACAACGCTCCCGCTTGAATCGATTGTTGTTTGAAGCACGCTATTCAGCCGACGTACGCAAGGTGCAGGGAAAAGGCTGGCGTAAGATGATGATGACCTACGGTCTGGTAGGAATTCTGATTGCCGGGATTTTCTGGTGGGTGATTCGCGATTATCCGCGTGTGCATCCAGCCTGTTCTGAACAGGAACTCGCACTGATTGAACATGGTCGGCTGGAGTCGGATAAAGATCATTCGAAGCAGATCGGCGGGATTCCGTTTAAGGCGATCATGAAAAACCAGAGTTTGTGGTTACTGTCGTTGTCGCAATTCTGCACGAATGTGGGTTGGCTGTTTCTGGTGACGTGGCTGCCACGATTTCTGGATGAGGAGTACCAGGTTCCGTTGGAAGAACGCGGGAAAATGGTGACGATTGCGCTGGCGGTGGGGTGGCTGGGTACATTGTCAGGGGGGAAAGTGACAGACTGGTTGATGCGACGGATCAGTCTGCGGTGGAGTCGTGTGCTGCCGATTGCACTTTCGCGGTTTACTGCGATGGCGGCTTACCTGGTCTGTCTGCTGGAGATTTCTCCCTGGACTTCCGTGATCATGTTTTCGATTGTGGCGTTTTCCACAGATTTTGGTTCGCCTGCGATGTGGGCCTTCAACCAGGATATCGCCGGCAAACACGTGGGTTCGGTGCTGGGCTGGGGAAACATGTGGGGCAACCTGGGGGCAGCTGTCGCTCCTTCGTTGATGATTGCAGTAATTACCGTGAATACCGCGAGTGGTGAGGAGCATCACTGGAACATGGCGTTTGTCACGTGTGCGATTGCGTTTTTCATTGCGGGGGTGGCGTCGCTGTTTGTGGATTCTTCTCGGAAGCTGGTTGTGGATGATGAGGATGGGATGTTGGAGACAGCGTAGTGTCTTTTCAGACTTGGAATGGCACGTTGGTTCAAGTGGTACGCACACTCGTTGGTGTGCTCACCTGATATTGACTACCTGTCAATACAGGATTTATGGACCTGTAGTTTGTGAATGAGATTGAAGATGGGAAGGTTACACTTCATTGCGGGCTTACACTGCGACCTCCTGTTGTCTGGCGACAACCCCGAATTGCATTCGGGGTCACCCGTTTTTTGTAGCGAGATTTAGTGCAACCGTTGATTGATTATTTTGCCAGTTCGTCGAGTTCCGCTAATTTGAGTTGGATACTGAGGATGTAAGGGGCTTTGTCTTTTTCCCAGTGGCCGTAAGTGGTAATGATGAAGGTGCCATCGGGGAGGACTTCGACGCCGGGGTAGGCGCAGTCGGCTCCTTTGGTGTTGTCTTTGAGTCGAACGTGGTACTGACCTTCTTTGCCGTTGACGAGATCATCGTAAGTGCCGACCCAGGCGACCCAGTCTCCTTCGGTGGGCGCTTTGTGGCCTTTGGGGGTGTTACTGCGAAAGGAGATGAGCAGCCGACCGCTGACGGGATCGTATTTACCGGTGTGACGATCGCCGTTCAAAGAGCCGGGCAGATCGCGGGGTTCGGTCCAGGTTTTGCCTTCATCGTTGGAGAAAATGATTTGCGAATTGTGACGACGACTATTTTCGCGAAGGAGGACAGCCAGCTGTTTACCATCAGGAGAGCGAATGATGCCGGGCTCGCAGATATGGTATTCGGATGATTTGTGAATGGCTTCCGGGGCGGACCAGGTTAAACCGCCATCTGTAGAAAGTGTTTTATATAAAGTGAAGACAACCGGTGATTGCTGTTTGGAATCTTTGGAGATGAAACGACCGTCATCATGAAACAGAGCCATATAATGACCGGGGCCGGTCTTGAGCGGTTCGACACAGCCCATGACGACAATGCCACCCCAGTCGCCGATGGGTTTGAGTTCGCTCCAGGTCTGGCCGTCATCTTCGGAGACCGCCATGCGAGCGGGATACAGACCGGAGAACATGATAATTCGTTTTTTACCAGAGGCATCGACGACGCGATGCAGCGTGGGGACTTCACGGGAGGTCGCCCAGGAAGCGGGAGTCGGCAGACGGTCGCTCCAGGTTTTTCCGGCATCGATGGAGCGTTTGTAAACGATGCCCCCCTTCCCGTGACCTTTAGGATAGACACAGAGGATGGTTTTATTGTCTTCAAGTAAAACGGTGGTGGGATGACCGAGGTACTGACCTTCTTCGCGATCGATGACGATCTGGCGATGCGACTGGGCATCGAGATCGATATAGGGAATTGTGAAACCGGGCGCCTTGGGAGCCTGTTTTGGAGGATCGGCTGCATTGAGGACGTTGAGTTGACAGCTGACAGTCAGAGAGAAGAGCAGTGCCAGTTTTGCTGAGAGGGACACACGAGGAATCATGGCAAGTCCTTACGTCAGAGGTGTTTGAAATCAGAGTAAATCGACCTGGATCACAATGCCCGTTATGTTGGTTGTATCGTAGATCAGCATGTAGTTTAAGACTAACGAGGCGCTGGGGAGGGTTCAATACAGGTTATCAGAGTAAATCCCGTGAAACAGTGGAATTCTGTGAATCTTGGCGCATTGCTGAGCCTTTTTTAAATATTATATTGTTATTCGCAGGAATTCCCGATACGATATAAAAATGACTTGATGTATCTGATTGTGAATTAACGAGATACAGTTGAATCATCCCCAGCCTGCGCGGCTTTTTCCCACCTGACTCTAACATCGTAGACATGACTATGAAAACTTTGCGAAAAGTGACAGCTGTCATCGTATGCACGAGCCTGTTTCTCTGCTCCGCTTTTCCGCTCTCCGCTGCCGAATCTGAACCGACTCAGCAACAGCTGGATTTCTTCGAGAAGAAGATCCGTCCTGTTCTGATTCAGCATTGTTACGAATGCCATTCCGCGGATTCGAAGAATCTGAAGGGGAGTCTGCTGGTCGATTCTAAACAGGGACTGCTGGATGGCGGTGATTCGGGGACTGCCTTGGTCCCCGGAAAACCGGATGAGAGTCTGCTGCTGGAAACCATGAAGTATGGTGAAGAGAGTTACCAGATGCCTCCCAAAGGGAAGCTGCCGGATGCAATTATCGCTGACTTCGAAAAATGGATCGCGATGGGAGCCGCTGACCCGCGGACAGAACCCTCTAAAAAAACAGTGAAGACAGAAATCGATTTCGACAAGGCACGTGAGTTCTGGTCGTTTCAACCTCCACAACATTACCCTGCCCCCGAGGTGAAACAGAAAGCCTGGCCGAAAAATAAAATCGACACATTCATTTTAGCAGCGCAGGAAGCGAAAGGATTCACGCCTGCTCCCGCTGCTTCCAAACAGACACTGATTCGGCGTGCGTATTTCGATTTGATCGGGCTCCCTCCCACGCCTGCAGAAGTCGATGCTTTTGTGAAGGATCAATCTCCGGACGCGTATGCACGGGTGATCGATCGGCTATTACAGTCTCCCCATTATGGTGAGCGCTGGGGCAGACACTGGCTGGATGTTGCACGGTACGCAGAAGACAATACGAATATGGGGCCTCACAATGGTCCGTTTCCGCACGCCTATCGTTATCGAGACTGGGTCGTCAAGGCGTTTAATGAAGATATGCCTTACGATGAATTTGTGATTCGTCAGCTGGCAACGGACTTTCTGCCGGAAACCGGTCCGGAAGACTACCCTGCCCTGGGATTCATGGGACTGGGACCTTCCTATCACAAGGAAGTCGCGCTGTCACAAATCACGCTGGAAAACCGCTATGCGGATGACTGGGAAGACCGCGTCGATAGTTTGTGTCGGGGGTTACTGGGACTGACGATGGCCTGTGCCCGCTGCCACGATCACAAATACGATCCGTTAACAGTGGAAGACTATTATGGGATTGCCGGTGTCTTCGCTTCCGTTCGACAGACGACACGACCAATTATTCCTGAGGAAGAAGTGGCGAAAACTCAGCCAGCCCGGGATAAAGTGGACGCGTTAAACAAGACGAATACGAATCTGGCTGCCAAGGTCAAAGCATTAACGAAACGGAATACAGAGCTGAAGCAAGTGATCAAGGCTGCAGGCAAAGTCGAGTTCCCGTTGATTGCTTCGCGACCGGATCTGAAGAAACAGACGACAATCAAATTTCCGGTTCCCCCGGAAGAGTTGCAGCAGAATACAGCGTTGATCGCTGCTCATAACAAGACGATTAAAGCGAATAAGGCGCAAGCCGAAGAGATTAAAAAATCGACTCCCGGCTTTGAATTGCCTCTGGCAGATGCTCTCACCGAAGAACAGGTGCGGGTGGAAGAGATTACTGAAGACAAAATGAAGATCGTCTATTATCCCAAGCCTCGCGATCTGAATGTATTCATTCGAGGAAATGCTGCCAATCTGGGAGAACTGGTTCCCCGTCGTTTTGTACGTGTGCTGTCTGAAGAACAGCCGGAACCGTTCCGGAATGGCAGTGGTCGTCTGGAGCTGGCTCAGAAGATCGCCAACCGTGATAATCCACTGACAGCACGGGTAATGGTGAATCGAATCTGGCAGCATCATTTTGGAGAAGGACTGGTTGATACGCCGAGCAACTATGGAAAAACGGGTTCCCTGCCCAGCCATCCGGAACTACTGGATGATCTCGCCGTCTGGTTTATGGATGAGGGATGGTCGATGAAAAAACTGCATCGACTGATCATGTTGTCGGCGACGTATCAACAGTCCTCCAACATCGAACTGAGTGAAGCACAACAGAAGCAGGACCCGAATAACAGGCTGCTTTCGTATTTCAATCGTCGGCGACTGGAAGCAGAGATTTATCGTGATGCATTGCTGGCTGCTGGAAATAACCTGGACGCACGACAGGAGGGGCCCTCTGGTGACATTGATGATCCCACCTTTCAACGACGTGGCATTTATGCCACGGTTTCCCGGCATAAATTGAGTACTTTCCTGCAGTCTTATGATTTTCCCGATCCCGCGATTCATGCGGCACGTCGTTCCAAGACAACAACGCCGCTACAGCAGTTGTTTGTGTTGAATTCTCCTTTTGTCAGACAGCAGGCACAGCAACTGGCCAGTCGGCTGGAAGGTGAGTCTTCTGAAAAACGCGTCAATGATGTTTATCGGTTATTGTTCTCACGGGAACCGACTTCGTCTGAAATGCAGATTGGGCTGAAGTTCCTGGAAAACAGTGATTCGACGGGTGACTCAGACAGTCAGAGGGAGCAGATTCCCACATTTGCCGGCAAGCGAATGAAGGCGGACGTGAAAGAGCTGGGAGATTCCTACTCGGTCGAATTATGGGTTAAGAATCAGATCCCCAATGAGCAGCGGATCATTACCGGTTACTTTTTCTCCCGGGGTAAGGATTCTGCTGCAAAAGCGGCTGGTGACCACCTGGGGATTGCCGGGAAGTATCGTCCGAATAAAGCCGGTCGTCTGTTCTTCTATAACGGTGATTTGAAACGGGACTCTTTATTTGGTTCAACCATTATTCAGCCGGGAACGTGGAATCATGTGGTGCTGATTCGTAATCAGAAGCAGATTGCCGTCTATCTGAATGGTAACCCAAAACCGGAAATCCTGGGAGAAGCAGAACCCGGATATGCTGAAGGTGTGGCGGAGCTGATCATCGCAGGGCGAAGTGATAATTTCTCGAATTTCCAGGGACAACTGGGGGCAGTCGCAGTCTTCAATCGTGCATTGAGTACGGCAGAGGTACAGAAACATTTTGCTGCTGCGAAACTGAAACAGGATCAACTGGCACATGCAGACTATGTGGCCTCGATTTTGTCTTCTGATCCCCTCTCCTGCTGGCCTTTGCGGACAGATAACCCGAACCTGTCCCAGGCTGTAGATATCACCGGGAACAAACATAATGGTGTTTACGAAGGACGTCAGGACATCGACCCGAAACAATTGACTAACTGGCAACGCTATTGCCTGGCGTTACTCTGCAGTAATGAAATGATGTATGTTGACTGACAGTCAAGTGGCTCTGTCAGGTCAGCGATTCTTTCGAATTAAAAACGAGATCTGAGTTATGATGAATTTCAACGGACAGGACCTGTTCCATCGTCGCGAAATCCTGGAGAAAGTCGGTAGTGGCTTTGGCATGATGAGCCTGGCAGGCATGCTGGCTTCAGCCGAGGGGGCCTCTCAGAAAACTCCCCAGCAGACACCTCATTTCGCACCGAAAGCGAAGCGGGTGATTTTTCTGTTTATGAGTGGTGGTCCTTCTCAGATGGATACTTTTGACCCGAAACCGCTGCTAAAGAAGTATGAAGGACAGCGTCCTGCTGCAGCGAATATTCGGACTGCGTCTAAAACAATGGGCCTGATGCCTTCCCCGGTGAAATTCATTAATGCAGGAAAGTCCGGAATTCCAGTCTCAGAGCATTTTTCAAAAATTGCAGAGCACATCGACGACATGGCGATAATTCGCTCAATGCACACGGACTTCCCGAATCATGCGCCGGCGTTGTGCATGATGAATCTGGGGACGTTGACACCGACACGTCCCAGCCTGGGGTCATGGCTGACTTACGGGCTGGGAACAGAGAATCAGAACTTGCCCGGATTTCTGGCGTTATGTCCGGGCAAACCGGTTGTCGGTCCTAAACTCTGGGGCAGCGCCTTTCTGCCCGGCAAGCATCAGGCGACACATATCAACAATAAAGATCTGAATCCCGAACAGATGATTCCGTATCTCAAAAATGAAGTAATGTCATCTGCACAGCAGAAGAAGCAGCTGGATCTGGTTCAGGCGATCAATCAGCAGCATCTGGTAAAACGCGCCGGTGACAATGAACTGGAGACGCGGATCAAATCGATGGAACTGGCTTACCGGATGCAGTTCGCAGCGACCGATGCGTTTGATATCTCGCGTGAACCCGAAAAGCTTCAGGAAGCATACGGGAAGAGCGAGTTCTCTAAGGCTTGCTTATTATCCCGCCGATTGAGCGAGCGTGGTGTGCGGTTTGTGCAGGTATACTATGGGAATCGACAGCCCTGGGACACGCATAGCAATCACGATAAGAGCAACGAACGATTGTGCAAGGATATTGATCAGCCGATCGCTCAGTTGCTGACCGACCTCAAGCAGCGCGGACTGCTGGATGAAACACTGGTTGTCTGGGGGGGCGAGTTTGGACGCACTCCGACTGCGCAGGGGGGGATTAACGGGCGCGATCATAATCCATTCGGATTCTGTATGTGGCTGGCCGGCGGTGGAATCAAGGGGGGCACCGTACATGGGGAGTCGGATGAATTTGGTTTCCGTGCGATGCAGGATAAGGTTCACGTCCATGATCTGCACGCGACGATTCTGCATCTGATGGGCATCAACCACGAGCGGTTGACCTATCATTATTCCGGTCGCGATTTCCGATTGACGGATGTCGCCGGCGAAGTTGTACATAACATAATTGCCTGACTTATTGTCTGAGATGCAGGTCTAAATCAGTACAGGCCTTTCTTATTTTCTGAAGTGCGCGCCCTCCCACTTTTCTCGCACGGGTATATTATATATAATATTACATCATATCAGAGCAGTGTCCCGTTTTGCTGTAGCGTCTTCAGGGGCATTGTGACCGGTTCCCTGCGAGAACGCAGAAAGGTGATGTGATCTAGAGTTCGCACTTCTGGCCTGTCACAGGCTGATCAAGGATCAATTATGTCGACTACTAATCTGCCCGGCTCGTTTTCGATGGTGCCCCGGGGAAATATCCGCGAAGTCGTGGTACAACGAATTCTGACGGCGGTCATCCGGGGAGAGTTTCCGGTCGGTCATCGAATGGTAATTCAAAGCCTGGCTGAACAGTTCGGCGTGAGTGCAACTCCCGTACGGGAGGCACTGGTGGAACTGGCATCGATTGGGATTGTGGAAAATCTTCCCAATCGAGGGGCCGTGATGCGGGAATTTGGTGTCACCCAGATTCGCGAGATTTACCAGTTGCGTCGGATTCTTGAAGTGGAAGCGGTCCGAACTGCTTGCGGGAAAATTGAATCACGATTTCTGGCGGAACTTTCAGATGAGTTTGTGTCGATCAGCAATGAAAAACGCAATAGCAACTGGTCGCAGAAAGCAATGTCACTGGATATTCGATTGCATTCGTTGATTGCAGCACATTGTGGCAGCACCCGACTGCAAGATGAATTACTCCGATATAATACACTGGTGCAGGCTATCCGAGAAGTTGTAGACAACGAAAGTCAGGCTCAGGAAATCGCGCTTTCGGATCACCAGGAGATCATTCGCGCCCTGCAGGCAAATGATTGTGAAAAAGCAGCTCAGGAAATGGAGCAGCATATTCGCAAGACAGCGAACCTGGTAGAAACGCTCACACGCGAGAAATCTCAGAAAGAGTAAGGCCTGCATTTAGCCAGCTACTTTATTTGAGATCGAACTGGAACTCGTTTTCCTGATCCGGCATTACTTTCGCTTCGAGCTGCGAAAGTGATGCGTCAGAATATTTTCGAGGGATGAGTTGCTTTAGCTCTGGCGGTGTCTGTTCCTGACTCAATACGCCTCCCCCGGATACGATTTTATCAGCCTCCGCCACTTTCGCCTCGTATTCATCTTCGGTCATTTCTCCGGGAGGAACCATTTTGAGAATGGTCACTTTGTATGTTCCTGGGACGGCGCCCTTTTTAACGGTTCGCGCTCCAAAGTAGGACTTGAGTTCAAATTGTCCTGAATCATCAGTGATGGTATTGAGAGTTCCCGTCTGAGGAGATGCTGCAGACGAATCCAGAAAGATCACCGATGCACCGGGGAGAGGCTTCCCCTGGTATGAAACGGTTCCCGAAACAGGTACCGTCTCTGGGGTGTCAGGGGTATTTGAGGAACAACCGACTGTTACACTCAAAGAGAGAAACGCAAACAGAAACCTGGAAAGGCGAAGGGTTTTCAATAATGTCATGATCAAATACCATTGGATTGCAACTGGGAAAAGATTAATACCGGTTGACGGAGTGAATGTTTCGTCAGCGATTAATAATCTCCGATAGTTTCTCCCCCCTGCTTCGTCCCCAGAGCTCCCCAGATACCATAGTTACTGGGACCGCTGGTGGCAGGTGCCAGAGCCAGGTTGCCAGTATCGATGTTTTCGCTGATAAAGCGAACAGCACCGTCAGCCAGCAGAATATGAGCTCCTCCTTCATGGTAGCTGCTGGAACTGGAGAGCGCCCAACTGTCACCATGGGTATTGGACATGCACGATGGACTGTTAGGCGGTAGCACGGCACAGAAACCGGCAAAATGAGGTTGTCCGTGCTGCCACATCCCGCCCATGTGACGGTCTTTCTGCACACTTTGGCCTGTATTATACAAACCACCGCTGGCTGTCGTAAAACAGGTATTGGGAGCCGTCAATACCGAGCTGATACCATTCGCTGCCAGCCCACGGACATCGCGGGCATTTCCGGAGTAGATACCCCGTTCGGCCAGCATGATCGTATTACTGCTGCCATCTGTGATATCTCGCATTTTAGTACTGGATTGAAATCCGAAGATGCCACGCGTTTTGCGAACCCCCCAGTTATTTATTGTATCACCCATACAGAAGACATAGCTTTGAGGAACTGTCCAGCCAAATCCTCGATAGTCAGCTGGAGTTGGATTTGAAGGACAGAGAATCACGGGGATCTTCGCTTTCCATGGCGCATAGCCACTGTCATCACGTGATGCTCCGAACGCAGGGTAGCTACCCAGTGGAGAAGAGATTTGATTGAATAATGGGGCCTGATCAAAATAGGGAAGCAAGCCTACAAAACCACTGATCCGACTTTCATTTCCCGTTCCAAAAGCATTGGTGGAACAACCATCGGTTACAGGCGCGCCACCAAAACAACGACCGTTGGCGGAACCACCCATCATATGAACGAATACCTGAAACGTGTCATGGTAGTTGTGAAGTGCAAGTCCCAGTTGCTTCATATTGTTTTTGCAGGTGGAACGACGGGCAGCTTCGCGTGCCTGCTGTACCGCTGGCAACAGAAGGGCGATCAGAATGGCAATAATCGCGATGACAACCAGTAATTCGATCAAAGTAAAGCCGACGCGTTTCTTAAGTCTGCCCGATGACATTGAGTGCGCTCCTCATAAAAATCATAGTAGGTCGATAAGAAAAATCCCGTTTTGAGATGTCAGAATATATGATATATTATATATGATATCAAATGCAGTGTCAGGTCAAGAGTGATCTGCTGAATACTGTCTCTTTTTATAAAATTGCATGAGAGGGTCTAGAGTAGGATTTTCAGGTCTCAGATCTCTTCTGGGCAGAGTTTCCTGGTCAATTCATGTGGCTTTCTTTGTTTCTCCAAAAAAGAGCCATGGCAAAGCGAACTTTTATGCCGCCATTCCCTCTTAGAATGTGTCCAGTTTTACTGTTGCGTCTTCAGGTACCGAGTATCTTGGTTTGCCAGACGCTATGGATAAATGTGATATGTTCTACAAAGTAATTGAACACAATATAAAAACAGACAATTGGCTGACTTACAGGTAGGAAAATGAATTTATTCGCCATTTCAAAGCATACAGGACAGGCAGAGAGTGATCTCAATTCGGGGAGAGAATCCGAATTCAGTTTACCGTTCCGTTAATGACACCAGTTGATTCTGTCTGGATTGATTTCTTTCAAAGACCTGGTGTTTTCAATACCAGGTTTTTTTTTACAGGGATCGGTAGCTGAGATGGTTTAGCGGCGGTCTGAAGAACCGCAGACGAGGATTCGAGCACCTCCCGATCCACTTCATAATCAGAAAATACGCCCCGTTCTTCTAACGGACAGGATACTGGCCTTTCACGCCGGAGACGCAGGGTTCAATTCCCGCACGGGGTATTCAAGTCGTGTCAAATGTAACTTAATCGTTGAAAGAGATCAGGAAGTCATCCGGCTGGATGAGGGCTCTGTCTTGAAAACAGAGGGCGCTGAAAAAGTGATTGTGGGCTCGAGTCCCACGGCTTCCGCTGGAGAAAGGTGCTGGTCTACAGGTTTGAAAAGAGAGAAGAACCTGGGTGGAAAAGATGAAAAAACCGTAAATTTTAAGTGATTGGAAGGTAGCCGGATACGGTTTGCCGGACCGCACTGCTAATGCGTGTGCCTGCCAGGGTGTGTGGGTTCGAATCCCATGCCTTCCGCTTTGTAATCAGATTCGATATGGTGTTCGTAGTGTAATGGTTTCGCACATAACACTGTGACTGTTAAAGAGGTGGGTTCAATTCCCCCCGAACACCCCTTTACTAAAGACAGGAATCCCAACATGGTGTCATCAACGCTGGAGCGGCCAACGCTGATACTCAACCGAAACTGGCAGCCCGTTGGTGTAACGACGGTTGCTCGGGCTGTGGTCAAAATCTGGAATGAGACGGCGCGGATTGTTGATCCGTCTGACTATCAGACCTATTCCTGGGCCGATTGGGCACAGCTCAAACCAGAGGATGACGAACTGGCCATCCAGAGCAGTCATTCCCGGTTCCGGATTCCGGAAGTGATCACGCTATTGAAGTACGACCGAGTGCCCCGCAACGTGGTGACATTCAGTCGACGGAATGTGTTTAAACGTGACCATTTCACCTGCCAGTATTGTGGCTGTCAGCCCGGTAGTGAAGAGCTGACGATCGACCACGTCACTCCTCGATCCCAGGGGGGGGAGACTTCCTGGAGTAACTGTGTGCTGGCTTGCGTGGAATGCAATTCGCGAAAAGCAGCCCGTACGCCAGGACAGGCAGGGATGAAACTGCAGAAGGAACCGGTTCGTCCGAAATGGAAACCATTCTATGCAATGCAGAACATGCGAATAGACAGCTGGTCTCGATTTATCAGCGAGACCTACTGGAACGTAGAACTGGAAACTTAAAAGCAGAACAGTCCCCCTGGGTCATGACTCAGAGGGGCTTTTTTTATTGCAGTTTGCCGAGGACAGGGATGGCTTCTTCCCGACTGAGAGGTTTTTCCATCTGTTTCGACTGTACCTGGACTAAAACGCGCGCGTCTCCCTTATCACGGGCTGCCAGTGTCAGTTCAAAATTCAAGGACTGTTTCGCTGCCAGTTCCTGAGCCGGTTCAAAGATGATATAAGAGCCAGCCTGCTGATAACGACCGGGGCCTTTCGCAGCAACAAAGACCAGTTCTTTAGGAATTTTGACCCGGAATTCGACATTCGTGGCTGAGGCACTTCCCTGATTGGTGAGTTGCACCTGCATTGCCATCTTCTCGCCCACTTCCAGTGGACCTTTTAATTCGCTGGTTTCCACTTTCAGTAATGGCTGTCCGATGACGACCGTTTCGGATTGAAGATTGGCCGAAAACTGAGTGTTGTTATCCGTAACAACCTGAAGCGTACTGATTTTCTTGCCGATTTCGGTTGGTTCGAGTTCAATTTTCAGCGTCTGAGTATGCCCGGCTGCCAGTTCTTTGAGATCCCACTGGACCACATTGCGAACCTGATCGTATTTGCCGTTTTCTGATGCAGATAAAAACTTCATGCCCGGAGGGATCGATTCAAATATCGAAATATTCTGGATTGATTTTTCCGTGTTATTGGTAATCGAGTTCTCATACTCACCTTTGCTGCCCAGATATCTGTTTTTGGGACCTTTGCGAGCCAGGATAAACTGCTCCCCACTCCCGATGACTTTCAGGGGGACTTCCGTTTCTGATTTCAGATTTCCATCACCCACTACGCTGGAAATGTTTTTGCCTGCGCCTGGTTTCACGGCTTTGAGCTGCAGTTGGATCTGTTTGGTTTCACCAGCTGGAATAATACCGACGCTGTACTCAAGATCGTCTCCTCCTGGGTGAGTGAACTGCGGAGGGATGATGCTGCGAACATACACATTTTTCGCATCCCCTGTTCCACTGTTGGTGATCGTGTAGTTGACGACGGCAATGTCCCCTGGTTTTACTGCTTCGGGTTGATCCGATTTAATAACCAGTTTAGGAGAAGTGATTTTGGTTTCTGAGGCGACTTCCGTCACAAAATTGACGGTGGCTACGCTGCCGATCTGACCGGCCTGTTCGGGGATGACGCGGATTGAGATTTTCTTTTCTGCTCCTGGTCCCATCTCTCCCAGTCGCCAGATGATCCGGTTATTAATCTGTTCAGCCCGGGGAATGGTTCCCGTCAATTTGGCTCCCTTGGGGATCCGGTCTTCTACAATCACCGACTGAGCCGATGTCGTCCCACTGTTTTTTACAAGAACGTGATAAATGAAGGGCTGGCCCAGCACCGCTTCAGGGGGAGCCATCTTCTGAATCGTCATTTTGGGAGACTGAGTTTTCAGATGGACTGCAGGAATTGCTGGTTCCTGGTTCAGCGACTGATTGCCTTCTACCAGACTCAGTGGCTTCGGCTCTGCCGGTGAAATCGCAATCGGCTGTGGTTGTGATGTCCCAGCGGTCTCTTTTTTCCCCTCTATCGGGAATAACGGCGGTTCTTGTGGATTCGATTCTGGCTGACGTTTTTTGATTATGACGACATCAGATTCTTCTTTAGCCGGGACAGGCTTTGCTTCGATTTTGGCCGACGGTTCCACTGCGAAGGGGGCCGGTTTTGTTTCAGGTAAATTCACTGGTTCGGGTTCGGGGACTGCTGTGGAATTAAACTTCGGTTCCATTTCCGGTTTTGAACGAGTGGTTTCCGGTTCTGACTGAAACGGATTGAATTCCGGTTCAACGGTTGGAGTCAGCGTGGGAGTGTCGGGTTCTGGTACAGGAACCGGTTTTGGATCGTTCCCGGGAGACTCGGCAAAGGGGTTCAGTTCGATTGCAGGTGTCGGAGACTCCAGAGATTCAACAGGTTGGGGGCTATTTTCAGGTTCCGGCTTGGGCAGCTCCATTTTTGCTGTTGAATTGCCGGTTGAGAATGGACTTTCTTCGATAACTGGTTCCAGATTACCTGGGTCAGCTTCCGGAAGTGTGGCTGGTTTCTTGTCAGCCGGCTCATCAAACGGATTTGCTGAATCAGATCCCCTGGTAAATGCTTCTCGAGGGGGAACCTTAGTGACTGGGTTTTCTTTGACGGCAGCTTCCGCTGTCATGACCGGTCCAAACTGGGGACCGGCATCAAATTCCGGGAGAACTGGTTCAGAGGGAGTTACCGGTTCTTTCTGAGTAACAACCGGTGTTTCTTCAGGAACCGTAAAAGGATTCTCTGAAAGATCGGGAGTTTTCATGTCCGGTGGTTCCCGGAAATCCAAACCTTTCACAGGAGAAAGGAGATCTGCTTTTTCGACGGGTTCAAATTCACTGGCCGCCGCTGATTCAGGATCGCCTGTCGCAGATTCATCGGTTGCTGCAGTAAGCCTGATTTTAGAGAGTGGCGAATTCGAGTTGGGGGCAAAAGGAGAATCGTCTTTTTTTGATTTCTCGGCATCGAGCGGTAGTGCATTCCGCGCTGCCAGTTCTGAAAGTTCTGCGGGCACTTGATCTGAAGGGACGGAATCGGATTCGCCGAGTGAAAGTTCTGGCGTTACAGCAGCTTGCTCCGATTCCAGAACATTCATCTGACTCATTTGATGTTCCAGGCTGCCGGACTGAATTCCTTTTTGAGCCTGAAGAAACATTAATACGCCAAGACCTACGACTCCGGCGACAGCGACCAGCTTGATTGCTACATTCGACATGGGACTCCCTTCCCGATGAATAAGCTCTTAAGTTCTGCAGATATTTACTGTCTGACGTCAGGATTCTACACCAGAGCCAGATAGTTTTCTGCTACTTCGGATGCTGCAAAATGTGGTCCAAATCTTGATCTGAACTGGAACACCACAACATGCGGGGGTTTCATAGCAAAAATTACAATTCAGGGGAAGAGAATATTTGAGAAAATTTACGTATCTGCTTGCAAAAGATGATGATAGAGCTATCAGCAGGTAAATCAGAAAACCAGGAGTTTATTCTGACTGGGGAGGCTCGGTATCAAAGTCGAACCATTTCATGGCACTGCTCATTGGTTCGATTCGCAGAACGACATATCCGTCTTGAAAAATTCGTACAGTTCCGGTTGACTCCGAAACGGCAATTGCGATGGCACCGGTTTCTTTTGAGATGGCGGCTGCAGCCCAGTGTCGGGCTCCCAGTCCTTTGGAAAGGGTTAACCCTTCCGCCGAGGCATTTAAGATCCGTCCTGCAGATTGAACCACACCATCGGAACTGATGATAAAGGCTCCGTCAATTTGAGCGAGCTCCTTCATGCTCTCTTTGACACGCGGGTTGTTAACCATGCGGTCTTTCTGCGAATAGCCTTTAAATGGATCATGGACCTGTTCGTGCGAGGCAGCCAGGACTTTGCGGTGATTGCCCACAGCAAATAAGGCACCCACCGGTTTTCCCTCACGGCCTTCACGTCCAATTTCAACAGCCAGGTCGACGACTGCCCTTAATGTCTGCAGCGGGACTTTGGTTTCCAGTCGCTGCAGGTCACGTGAAGTCAGCTTTGCCAGATGGTCAGCCAGACTCACGATACTGAGTGAATCTGCATGTTCCCGCTCAAAGCCTGCATAGAGTGCAATAATCCGATCGCCTGACGCCAGAATTTCATCTGCAATCGCTTCCAGAATGGCCTGGCTGATCTGAACCTGCCGTGTCTGTGGTTCGTGAATCAACGGAACCAGAGCAATTCCATCTTCCTGGGCAGCACGTTGGACGTCTGGTTTGTCTGAGGAGACTACCAGTCGCAGCTTGCTCAACGATTTACTGATTTCGAGGAAATCATAAGGAATGTCAGCTAACAGGAAGACAACTTCAATCTCACAATCACTGGCCAGGCGTTTTGCCGCTTTTAATAAGCTGGTTAATTGTGGAGAAAGCTCTACCCGTTTCATATCCGGTCTCAATCGCAACGCTGATGGTTAATGACACAGTGATTACATTGCTCGTGCCATTTCAGGTATTGACCATTTATTAAGATAGCGTTAACCGCATCATTCGTGGTGTACGAATACTGTCGGCAGGAAAGTGTTCAGTCTGTGTTCACTGGGGTGTGGGACAGAGCTGATAGCTACGTGAAATGGTTGATTGCAAGGATTTACATACCTTTACGGCGATCTCTAAGTGTAAAATATTTATCGCCAGCGTCAACACACAACCAATGTTCGGTACTCAAAAAATGAGACGTTTCCTCAGGTTGGAACCAAATTTGTTATTCGGGACTCGATATTGGCTCACTCGGCGGCAGTCTCAGCCGTTTTCTGCGCCAGCGAAGCCGGATCGACCAGGGTCTCAACAACACTGGTAATCGCCCGCATGGCTCCCTGCCCGTCAAACACACCGACCTGTGCTTTGTCCAGCGAGACATCCTGAGAGACAATCACTCCCTTGTCCAGATCCAGCTTAATTGTTCCTGAGGGGGTTTTTTGAATCAGCTGAATGCTGAATTTGGGGTCGTTGAGTCGTTCCATAATCTTGGTTTTAAAGGAAATGACAGCCAGATCACCTTCGACAGATTTCAGAGTGAAGATTCGCCGAATGGGAACTTTTTTACGCAAAACTTTGCTGACTGAGACTTCCGCTTCAAAGTCTTCATTCCAGCTATCGCCGATTTTGACGGAGTCTTCTGGAAGAGGAATCAGGAATCCCAGGCTGCGGGATTTATCATTTTCGAGCTTTTCCGGTCCTTTTTTAGTGACTTCTTTAAAAGTGGATCCTTCAGAAGTTGTTTGCAATTCCAGCACACTAATGACTTCGCCCGTCGGTGAGTAAATGATGCGTGAAGGGCGGCCGATGGTCTTGCGGATCGGAATGAACTGTTCCAGATCTTTCTCAACAGGCTGAATACTGTCAAATGTGGCAGGGGTACCTCCCTTAAACTGCACGCTCATTTGCACACGGTCAATCATGGTTTCCAGCGTGGCGTTGCCAGACTCATCAACGGCAACCACCCGGTAGTGTTTTTGAGTTTGAGTCGAGTTGACTGTTGTCTCTTTAGCCTGGTTCAACTCGACAGTGAACTGATTCTTTGCGTCGACCGCATAATGTTCGAATTCACCAGGCGTAAATTTAAAGCGCAGGGAGTAGGTCGTTGCGTCTTCTTCTGCTTGTAATACAGAAACCGGTGCCGAGAGTTGGCAGACGAAAATTGAAAGCACACAGAAAACAAAAGACCGCATCAGGGACTCCTTCCCTCATAAACTGGTTGATAAATCTCCTTAACCTGTGCGAAAGTTAGCAGATCCGCAAATTATTGGGGAGGGCATTTTTCGGTAGAGGGCAGAAAATCTGTCAGAAAAGCTTATTCAGCACCATATTTCGGCTGGCCACCCCAGCCAAGTTTGCGGTTGAGCCGTGAATAGTAGTTGAAACCGGGAATTCGCGCGAGTTTAAATGTGACAGGAGCCCGTGTCAGCTCAAGTCGATCACCGGAGGAATAAGGAACTTTGATTTGACCATCAATCACCAGCATAGCTCCATCAGGAACATTCGCAGCTGTCAGCGAATACAGGGCATTCGCATTATCGACCAGAGGACGGTTCGAGGGGGTATGAGGACAAATCGGCGTAATGACAAAAGCCTGCAGGTCCTGTTTTAAGATAGGACCACCTGCGGACAGGCTATGGGCAGTCGAGCCTACCGGGGTGCTGATGATCAGACCATCGCCGCTATAGGTTGTTACCATTTCATTATCGATGGCTAATTCGACATCGATCATGGCCATCGCTCCTGCGGAACTGATTACCACTTCATTTAGCCCCAGGTAAGTTTTCACCGAACCATCGGAGTGAAAATGCTTGCATTCAAACATCAGATGTTCCACGATGCGATATTTTCGTTCCAGCAGCAGTGAGAAGTTTTTGCAGAACCCTTCCGGTGTCAGATCTGCCAGGAATCCCAGCCGCCCCAGATTGACTCCAATCATCGGCAGCTGTTTGAGACTCATTTGTCGACACGCCCGGAGAATAGCGCCGTCACCGCCGAGGACCACGACCAGGTCGGCTGCGGAATCATCGGGGATAAAATCTTCAATCACGGAAACCGAAGAAACATAAACAGAAGTTTGTGCCTGAATATGATTATGAATTTGTTCCCAGGCGGTCTGGATATGCGTACTTTGATCACGCAGCAGAAACATCAGGTTTAATGGCGATTCAGACATATCCCACTTTCAGCACAAAATCAAAGAGTATTGGAACAGGTATTGTCAGGCATTATACGCAGACAGGAATCAGTATCCAATCATGAGACTCTGCTTCTGATTTAAACGAGAGATGAAATTTCGGCAAAACGTCTACCAGCAGGGGATATAACAGTGGCAAACTGTGAATTTCAATTCAGATGAGCTAGGATTGAAGAAACCCTTGAATTGTGACTGGTGTCAAATGGTGAATTGTCTGTATGAATTATTTCGCACATGGAATGCGGTTTGTTGACCGCCCCTATTATATGGTAGGAACTGCCCTGCCCGATCTGATGGCCGTCGTTGATCGCCGCGCGCGGCTGCGTATAAAAAATGTCGCCCCTTTCGTCAGTGAAGAACCGACAATCGAAGCGGAACTCGCATCAGGGATCAAACAGCATCTCGATGACGATCACTGGTTTCATTCCACTCAGGGATTTCTGGAAATCAGTACTGACATGTCAATTTTATTCCGCCAGATCTTCACCCACGATGAATCGGCACGCGTCGGTTTCCTCGGGCATATCGTCACCGAGTTATTGCTGGATCGTGTGCTGATCGAACAAAATCCAGGCCTCATTGACGAGTATTATGCTGCCTTCAGTGAAATTGATCCCCTGCAGACCGAAATCGCGACTAACAAAATGACGACGAAGGAAACCGATAAACTGAAGCTCTGGCTGGCCCAGTTTTCTAAAGAAGCTTTTTTAAGGGATTACCTCGATTCACAAAGAATGCTGGTACGCTTGAATCAGGTCATGAATCGGGTCAAACTACAACCATTGCCAGTAGAAACGATCTCAGTATTAAATACAGGGCGGAAGATCGTCGAAAAGCGTCTCAACGATTTATTGCCGCCTGAGCATTTTTAATCTCAATTGATTGAAAGATAACAACGATGAAGTACGGCTTAAACATGCTGCTCTGGACCTCGGATGTCAACGAATCCCATTTTGGACTTCTGGAACAGATTAAAGGCTGGGGATACGACGGCGTTGAACTTCCCGTGTTCGAAGCAGATGAAAAAAAGTTTGCTCAGGTGGGAAAGAAATTATCGGAACTCGGTCTCGAAAGTACGGCGGTTACCGTTTGTACTCCCGACGAAAACCCCATCTCCGGTGATGCGAAAATACGGGAAGCTGGTCTGGAGCGACTGAAACGCATGATTGATATGTGCGCCGCAGCAGGATCCACCCATCTGTGTGGCCCGATCCATTCCGCTCTGGGGGAATTCTCCGGCGCAGGTCGTACTGCCGATGAGTGGAACTATGGCAAAGAGACGCTCGCGAAAGCAGCCGACTATGCTCAGGAACACAAAGTCATGCTGGTCTGCGAATATCTGAATCGCTTTGAATGCTATTTCCTGAATACTGCTGAAGACTGTTCGCAATTCACTCGCGAAGTCAATCACCCTTATCTCAAAATGATGTACGATTCCTTTCATGCGAACATTGAAGAGAAAAGCATCACCTCCGCTGTGAAAACTTGTGCCGACCAGATGGTGCATGTACACATTTCTGAAAACGATCGTTCCACACCCGGCGAAGGGGGCGTGAACTGGGATGAGACTTTCTCTGCTCTGAAAGAAGTCAACTACGATGGCTGGTTGACAATCGAAGCCTTCGGTCTGGCTCTGCCCGATCTCGCTGCCGCCACTCGCATCTGGCGTAAAATGTTCCCCTCGGAAGAGCATCTGGCAACAAAAGGTCTGGAATTCATGAAATCCCGCTGGGAAGGCTAATCCTTCACCCGGTTTTCAGGGCAACCTAAAATGGAGTAAACATCGTGCTGAATGTTTACTCCATTTTTTGTATCAGTTGACCGCTTCACCTACAATCTGCATGGCTGATTCACAGAGTGCTTCGGCGGCTTCACTCTCAGGGGCTTCTGCGATGACGCGAATGATCGGTTCGGTATTACTGGCTCTGACCTGTACCCAGCGGTCGTCCCAGTCCAGTCGCAGGCCATCTCCCTGGGAAGCCGTTGCACTGTCGAAATGAGACTCAAGCGCTTTACAGGCGTCTTCCACTTTTTCGCGCGGGCAGGTGATTTTGTTTTTCACAATGCTGTATTGAGGAAGCGAATCTGACCAACTGCTTAATTTCTGACCTGAAGCAGCAAGGCCTGCCAGTACGTAAGCCATGCTCACATAACTGTCACGCACATAGCCCACCTTGGGATCAATTACTCCGCCGTTCCCTTCTCCGCCAAGAATTGCCGACTCCTGCTTCATTTTGGCACAAACGTGGGCTTCTCCCACATAAGAACGAAAGAAGGGACATTTGTATTTCGCAGCGATGTCCGCAGTCACGCGACTGGTTGATCCATTCACGACAACAGGGCCGGGAGTCCGTGCGAGTACATAATCAGCGGCCAGCGCCAGGGTGAGTTCTTCTCCAATATAGCGGCCCGTATCATCTACAATCGCCAGGCGATCGGCATCGGGGTCCTGGGCGAAGCCGGCATCGGCACCTGCTTTTACAACGGCTTCACTCAAGCCGGTTAGATTCTCTTTTAGTGGCTCAGGCGTATGGGCAAAATGACCGTCTGCCGTCCCACCAAGTACGATGACTTCGCAGCCCAGTGATTCGAGGAATCGTGGTGTCGAAACGGCCCCCGATCCATGGTTGCAGTCCAGCACTACTTTGAATTGACGTTGTTTAATCTGTTCACGGTCGATTAATTTGAAAACACGGTCCATATGAGGTGCAGCGGCATCTTCCAGAGTCTCAACAGAACCCAGTTGATCCCAGCTGACATAGTTGAACGTTTCATTGTTCAAAACAGACAGCAGTTTTTCGCCCTGCTTCTGGTTATAGACGGAACCTTCAGAGGAAAACGGTTTCAGTCCATTCCAGGGAATCGGATTGTGGCTCGCGGTGATTTGAATTCCCCCGGCCGCTTTCAAATGGGTTACCAGAACCCCGCAGGTCGGAGTTGTCGCGATCCCCGCATCAATCACGCGGCAGCCGGTTGCCAGCAGTCCACCGATCACAGCATGACGCACCATTTCACCACTGCCGCGGCCATCACGTGAGAGTACGACCGTTCCCTGATTTGCAATCGTGCCGACGGCGGCGGCAAACCGGGTTAAATAATCGGGAGTCAGTCCGTTACCAACCACGCCGCGTAAACCGGAAATACTGAGTATCCGTTCTGACATGAAATTACCTGATTGAGCTGGAGGAGAAGTAGTGGTCTATCAATCCTGTATTGAGGGGTAATTGGCGTCAGGTCCGCACGCCATCGAGCGGTCTATGTCGGCCAAAGAGTCATTCCAGGTCTGAAAAAACAGTCGGGGTGACAAATCAATCAATCTTACGAGAAACATAGTCGAGATGACTGAGATTGACAATCCCTTCTCGGCGAGAAAATAGCTGGCTAGAAATTAACTGGTCAGATCAGGGTTCAACCAGGATTCAGCCTGCTGCTGACATGCGAGCACTCGCTGGTGAGTCAGTTCCAGCAGCGCTTTTTCTGCACCGCGTTCACAGTATTCCCGAATCAGTTCTGCAGAAATCGGTTCTCCGAAAACAACCCGTACCGAGCGGGGACGCAGAAAGTAGGCTCCCCGCGGCAGCGCGCGAAAAGCACCCGCGATTCCAATGGGGTAGATCGCGACATCAGTCCGTTTCAGTAGAGCCAGAAATCCCGGTTTGAAACGTTGGACCGACCCGTCGGTGGTTCGTGTTCCCTCCGGAAAGATTCCGACATAATTCCCACTCTCGATATTCAGTATCGCTGCACGAAAACTCTGCGAACTGGCAGCCTTGCGACTGATCGGTATCACAAATTCATATCGCATGAAGGGACCCAGAATCGGGATCCGAAACAGTGAATCCCTGGCCATAAAGCTGACGGGCCGACTCAGAGGCAGACCAATCAACAGCGGATCGAGAAAACTCTGATGATTACTGACCAGCAAGCCGCCTCCTTCTGCTGGTAAATTCTCCTTACCCCGCGACTGATAGCGCAGCCAGATCGCAAAGAACGCCTGCAGGATCCATTGAAATAGAATCCAGAGAAAATTCCGGCGGTTACTGCGGGGAGGAGAAATCTGATTTACTTCAGCCAATTACTCCGCCTCTCAATCAATCTCTGTAAGTTCCAGCTGAGCAGGGTCAATGACCACATGCTTGACCAGCTCACGTCTCCAGGTATAGGTGATATGCACCTTGCCATCTGCCGTCTGAATCACAGCCGGGTAAGAATATTCCCCCTTTTTGTCTTCCAGAACGAGTCCGGTTTTCCAGTGTTTACCATCTTCGGAAATCGCGACATGCAGCGGGCTACGTCCCTTTTTCGTGGGATTGTAAACGAGCAGCGCCCGACCATCTTTCAGAGTAACAGCATCGGTTCCACTATTGGGATTAGGCAGCGATGTTGGCGTGACTTTGCTCCAGGAACGACCATTATCCTCAGACCAGGCTTCCACAATCTTGCCCTGACGACTGCGACAGAGAATCTGCAGTTTATCGCCATACTGAAGTACTGAAGGCTGGATTGCTCCAATTTCACGTCCGTCATTTAAAGGACCAGTCCGATGCCACGTTTTACCCAGATCGGGTGTCCATTCCATCTGTAACTGCCAGCCATCATGTTCCGTACTGGCAGGGCAGAGCAAGGTTCCGTCAGACAACAGGAACGGTTTATTTTTGACCGGTCCAACGAAGCCGTCAGGCAGACGCCGGGCTTTGCCCCAGGTCTTGCCATGATCATGGGAAATCTTGAGCATACCCCACCATTCACTCGGATTGGGGCCCACCTTATAAAACAGCAAAAGTGTGCCGGGCTTGGTCTGAAACAGAACCGGGTTCCAGCACGGCCAGCGTTTCGTAGCATCTTTCACCCCATCCGCAACGCTGACGGGAGCCGACCAGCCATCCCCGGTATTTCGAGACAGCCAGATTTCGACGTCCGGATTTTTCTCAGCAGTTCCACCAAAAAAGGCACAAACCAGTCCTTCCGGCGTTTCAGCGATGGTTGAAGCATGACAGGAAGGAAACGGGGCCTGATCGTAGATGAATTCCTGCATAACAAGCCCCGGTTGATCGGGAGTAGTTTTTTCAGGTCCGTTTCCAAACGTCTGGGTCTGGCTCATAAAGCAGACAGCCAGAGCAGATAGCAGACAGGCCGAGATTTTCACAGTTGGTAAGCGTCTCATAGTTGTACCTTCTTCACCAGGGGCAGCAATTTGAGATGAGAATACAGAGTTCTCTGTTCAGAGTATCATCCATTGTAGAAAAGTGGAATTAGAACGAAAATCTAATCTTCGCAAATCTGGAAATTGTACCAGATTCCAACGTAAGTCTGGAAATAATGGTGGTTTTCAGGCTTACCTTTGTCTGGCTCGGCCCCCATTGAGCCGTAGTGCCTGCCAATCTGATATACCAGGTCCAAATGAACCCGGGGACGTTCAAGTAAAACTGGACACACTCTAGCCGATACAACTCGCGGGCGAATTGTTTTTTGCAAGCAACATCGATACGATGGCTGATTACGAATCGAGGCATTCATAGCTTTAAAACCGCCTCTTTCCAACTCATCTCGGAACATTCTGCCGAATCCAATCGTGTTTTTCCGATAGATGAGCTCCCTTGAAAGCAATCGTGCTTAAACAAGCCTGAAGAATATTCAACTAAAAAGGTATTAACTAATGGATGCCGAAGCATTGAAACTAGCGACTCTGTGTCTGCATGGCGGCCAGGAACCCGATAGCGCGACCAACTCACGTGCCGTTCCGATTTATCAGACCACTTCTTACACATTCAACGACACTGATCACGCGGCCAGACTGTTTGGCCTGCAGGAATTCGGAAACATCTACTCCCGACTGATGAATCCTACCTGTGACGTCCTTGAAAAACGTCTCGCCCTGCTTGAAGGAGGAGCCGGTGCCCTGGCGGTTGCCTCCGGTCAGGCGGCAGAATCGCTGGCGATTCTGAACATCGTCGAATCCGGTCAGAACATTGTTTCTTCCTCCAGTCTGTATGGCGGAACTTACAATCTGTTCCACTACACTTTCCCCAAATTCGGTATTCAGACCAAGTTTGTCGATCAGAGCGATCCCGAAAACTTCAAGAAGGCCATCGACGAGAACACCCGCTGCGTCTATGTCGAAGCCATCGGCAACCCTCGATGTGACATTCCCGATTTCGAAGCCATCGCTGCCATCGCCCACGAAGCAGGTATCCCGCTGATCGTCGATACGACCCTCGCCTCCCCTGCTCTCGTTCGTCCCTTCGAGCATGGAGCCGACATCATTGTGGCTTCCTGTACGAAATTCATTGGCGGTCACGGAACCTCCATCGGCGGTATCATCATCGAAAAGGGTGGCTTCCCCTGGGATAACGGAAAATTCCCCGGCATGACCGAACCCGATCCCAGCTATCATGGTCTTAAATTCTACGAGACCTTTGGTGGCATGAATATTGCCTACGTCCTGAAAATCCGCGTGCAACTGCTGCGGGATCTGGGACCAGCAATGAGTCCGTTCAACGCCTTCCAGTTCCTGCAGGGACTGGAAACGCTGCATCTGCGAATGGAGCGTCACAGTCAGAACGCCATGGCTGTTGCGAAATTCCTGGAAAGTCATCCTAAGGTCTCCTGGGTCAATTATGCCGGACTGGAATCACATCCTTCCTATCAACTGGCTCAAAAATACCTGCCCAAGGGAGCCGGGGCAGTCTTCGGCTTTGGTATTCAGGGAGCAACCCCTGAAGAACAACAGGCCAATGGTGTGAAACTGATTAACAGCGTCAAACTGTTCTCACATCTGGCCAACGTGGGAGACAGCAAATCCTTGATTATTCATCCTTCCAGCACAACGCATCAGCAGTTAACGCCGGAAGAACAGGCCAGTTCCGGCGTCACACCTGATTTCATCAGATTGTCAGTCGGAACCGAAGATCAGGAAGACCTGATCAACGACCTCAAACAGGCTCTGGATCAGATCTGATCCCGGCCCGCTTGACGTGAGTTCAGATTTTAGGCAGGAGTCGGCTGTGAAATCGCAGCCGACTCCTGATTTTCAGATAAGTTTATCGATGTCTGGGGAACTCTCGGACGATAATTATTCTTATCACCAGAGAGAAGATGCCGCGTACTCTTGCCGGATGAATTACACCGAACTAGAATACGTATGACAACAACGCCCTTGTAGCTCAATCGGCAGAGCAACTGACTCTTAATCAGTAGGTTCTAGGTTCGATTCCTAGCGGGGGCACTTTGAAGCCTTGTGTTTGCTGCATTTGTGGCAACCCCAGGGCTTTTTGTTTTATATCCGGCTCATGCGGGCATCACTAGTGTTCTGCTTTCAAGTTTCGGGGTATAATTAACAAACGCGGGTGTTCCAGACTTTTTTTATAAAGGGTCAATCAAGGAGTTAGACAAGATGCTCACTTGTCCTGCCTGTTTTCAGACCATGGTCAAAATCAAATCTGATTCTGAAGCGTCTGAAATAATGGTATGTAAAAATAACCGTTGTCTGAAATCGATCTTTCACTCTGACGCGAAATGCCCTGAATGCGACGCACCCCCTGTCAAAATATTAAGAGGCAGTAACCACTACACTTCTTATCTCTGTGAAAATTCTCACGAATTTTCTGAACAGCTCAAGCCCGGACATGAACTTTATAAATAGTTCCTGCTCTCGATGTACACTGCATCAAATTCACTGCATCAATTGGACTTGACCCCGCCGTGCCAACAGCGATAAACGCTGAATTGTGTCGCGCGCGTGACCAGTTTACAGTGCACTGAAACACACGCCACTTGTTCCCGGTGTTCATTACAAAACGGGCCCTTTTTTCCAGATAAGCAGTACTCACATCAGCACCGGTTCCCCATGTATGCCTGCGGGTCGCCGCACATCGCCGCCCATCACCACGGAACCGCCAGCAGGTCGCCCCGGATCGGACCCCTGTCAACCAGTATCGCCACCCGATTCTGTTCAGCCCCTCTTGACGCCCCCGCGCCTCTGCCGAAAATATTCTCTCGAACAAAGATATCAGACAAAGCCTGAAATCAGCGCTCACAAAGTAAACATAAATAAAGATTAGCTTGAAACAGCGACTCATCTTCCTACGTTCCTCCTGGAGTAAGATAAACTCTCCCAAAAATGTTCGTGTAGTTTCGTACTTTTCGTGGTAGCAAAAAACTGAAAAAGCAAATCCCCTGGTGGCACTGTCGGCTCGTTGTAATTCCTCGTCCAACAGCGATGGTGAAATTACCAGGTTTCACAAGGCATTATAAATGATCTACCCCTCAGCCCCGCAGATGAAAATCCCGAACCACATCCTTCATTAGCCGCAGAGCGTTAGCTCCGGTTGTCTTCCAGTCTGCAGGAACCGCGGCTGACTTTGTAAGACTGATAAAAAAAAGGGTGCCCCCGGAGGCAATCCGGGGTTGTCGCAGACAACAGGAAACTGTCAGAGCAGACTCTCGATCCAGGTTACCAGTTCCAACCTCCTCTGCCGTAGGGGCGGAACCCATGTGTCCGCCCGCCTGGCGATGTTCAAACCAGTTTCACACCGGTATGGGAACAGATGAAATACTCGAATTTGATTTTTCTACCACGAAAGACACGAAACCTGTCATTCGACCGTATTCCCGGTATCAGAAATTCCGCCTATTGGACCTGCTGTACGATTTTTCAGGGATTGCGGTTACGTTTTTCCTGCAGTTGATTAAAATAGAACCGTTCAAACGGATGACCGCAGGAGACATTCCAATGTCGGAAAATAAACGATCCATTCTCATGCGTTTTCTGTCCGGGGCACTTCCCCTGTTGCTGGTGCTGTATGTCTTGAGTATCGGCCCCGTTTTCGGATATCTGCTCACTCCTTCCGGCCTGCGGGACGATGTCTCTTCTGAAACGCTTGAACGTATTGAGTCTTTCTACGCTCCCGTGACCTGGGCTGTGAACAATAACGATTTTTTACTGAGCATCGCTGTTAAATACGTTGAGTTCTGGGAAGACATTCTTTAATACCCGTACTGCTTTTACAGGAATCTGAAAACAAGATGCAGAAATGGCTCTTACTGATTCTCGTTTGTTTCCCCACCTGCAGAACCGCGGCAGCAGAGGAACTCTATCTGCTGCGTCTGGATGCCGTGGGCTACGTCAAATCTTCCGAAGACACGCCGCAGGAGAAGGTCCTGCAAAGTGTCGAAGTCGTGGCACGCCTCAATGAACTGTTTCACAGTAAAGTGATTTCAGGGCCGGAAACGCAAATCCTGTCGGGCAAATTCTATGCTGAGGAAGGGGAATTAAATGTCCGCCTGCACTATCAGCGACTGGTTGACACGGGGAGCGTTGTCCCCATCGCCATCGATGACGAGGGCACCGTCATCACCGAACCCGTACTGGGTCGAAACGAAATCCAAACGACAGTCGCAGTGAAACTCAACACAGAGACCTTGGTCGGCGGGTTTGAAACAGACTCAGAAAGCACACAGGGATCGATCACAACCATTTCTAAGTCCAAAACACACTATCAGTTGTTTCTCTCCCGCTATGAACCTCCAGCGGAAAAACGTTGAATGCTGCCTGCGGTCTGATATGATTCAGGGAGAGAAAACAGACTCAATGGACGCGCAGTTCTATCAGAGGGATCATTTCTTCAACAACGATTTAACAGACGAAGCCAGCCTGGCCATCGGGAGGCAGACATGAATGATTTAAGCAGAAGAGAGGCCGTCAAAATGGTCGCAGGACTCGGTCTGGGCCTGGGAACACTGGCAGCGCGAGATACTGGTGCCGCAGAGACCGCTCAACCGGAGGATAAAATGCTGAAGGATGCCAGCGAAAACCCTGCCCGGTTCATGTTTACCGCCCAGCAGACTTTCAAGACCACTCCGTCTGGATACCGTCTCGTCTTTACCTCCGCCGTGCGCAAACCGACCGATCCCAAAGAAGGGGTTTCTCTGCTGCCGGCGTCAATGCGGATCTTCCGGGCCGATTCCGATCTGGACGAATTCACCCGCAAAGGGGGACTCTACTGGAAGTGTGGCAAAGAGGAAGGACAGATTCAGTTCAAAAATCCGGGTGAAGTGATCATGGCCGTTTACGATCAGGATGGCACCGTCAACTGCTACTCCCTGTTTTACGACGTGCGCTGCTGAATCTTTTTTGTGTCCCCTCTCATAACGGGAAGACAGACGATGATAAATCGCGAAAGACGCAACCAGCTGGCGGCACTGATACGCCGCTACCTGGACGGAAAAGCGACAGCTGCTGATTTCGAAAAGTGTCAGTTAGAAAATTATATCTCCGCTGATCAGGCCATTTATCATGTTTCGTTAGAGCTCTCGTATTACTCAGAGAAGGCTGCGAGCACTCTGTCTAAACAGGATTGGGATTATATTCAACGCCTGCTGCTGCTTCTGGATTCCAATTCAACGGTTTCCTGGCAGTCTTCCCGTTTGCGGCCCTGGACCCGACCGATTGTCGCCCTGCTGTTAATTGTCTGTCTGCTCCTCTTTTATTTAAACGGCATCAACGTACATTTATTCCTGTACTTCATCCCTGTGGGGCTCGCCACGATTCTACTGCTGTTTTTCGGGGATCCTGAACCGGAAGTGGGGCCGTTCAATCAGATCGTCACACCATTTCATTCGATTGCCGATCTCGGCATCGCTTACGATTCGGCACACTTTGTTAAGCAGCGCTATGCTGCTCCTGCAAAATACAGGAATCGTCGTTCCTTTCTCAGAAATCTCGGAGCCAAAATCTCGTTATTGCTCGTTTTACTGCTCCTGATGCTGATGCCCCCGGTGATGTTATTACTTCTGTGCTTTCCCTTCTCTGCTGAAGAAATATTAGTCCAGCCGGCGTGAACATGGCCGAACCCCGCTCCAATGCACTCGATTTGATCACGTTTTGTGAAAGCGCCGGTCGCAGTACCGGCACTTTTCTGGTGGCGCTCTCGGAATATGAACCTGGCAGCGAGCGATGGAAAGCGTATCTTAAATCCGGTTGTGACAGTGAGAATAACCTGGTTCAGATAGTCGCGTTTCAGGAAATCGGGAAAAGCAGCGATACAGACTGGTTACCATTCCTCTTCGAATGGCTGCAGCCGGAGACTTTTCCGACCACACTGGTTGCTGTGATCAACGCGATGGGGGCACTGGGAGGCATCCAGTCCCGCGATGACTTTGCAACATTTATTGAATCAGCAGACCGTAACCTCCGCGGTGCGGCAATTAATATTCATTATTTTCTCCCACACGACGAAGCCATCGATTTGCTGCTGCCGATTCTCAATCACGATCCGGATCCTGATTTACGCCACAGAGCGGCCCTCAGGCTGGCAGCTTTACATTCCGATGCGGGATTACCTCTCTTACTGGAGGGGATGCAGCGGGAAAGCCTGTTCGGGAAACTGACGAATGCCTGTGCCCTGGCGATTCTGAATCATCCCCGGGGCCTGCACTTTCTACATGATCTCATTGCGACACATCACACGTTATCGAAGCAGGATCGCACCAGGTTACTGTTTCACATCTGTGGATTAGGGGACCAGGTCGGCTTTGAATATCCCCCCTGCGATCGTCCGGAAGATATCCCCGTAGAAACGATCTTTCAAAATGCCTCTGACTGGATCGAAGGCTGTTCCGGATTTTATTGATACCGCTTTGCTTTCGTACTACGCGCGGCCTGTTCTATGAGTGAAATCATTCCCTGCCTGGGCAGAAAGCAGAGATTACTCTTACCTGATTTTCAGAATTAGTTAAACTATCTGCCTGATCAGCAACTCTAAAGGGAATCCGAACATGTCTGCACATCAACAAACGAAAGTCATCAGCATTCTGCGTTCGCTTTGTTGCATGCTGGGCCTGTTTATTCTGATCTATGTACTCAGTGTCGGCCCTGTGATTGCCATTTTCAGTTATTCCAATGGTTATATGTCCCCCGAGCAGATTCGCCTCGTCAATTTTCTGTATGCCCCCTTAAGCTGGCCTACCGAGTGCAGTGCCTCGTATCGAAGTCTGTTTCAGTCCTACGTTGATCTCTGGTTGAGGTTGATCTGAGCAGATTCGGCTCTCAAATAATCAGTGATCGGTCCCCTGCTCTGGCCATGCTTCTGATTTGCGCCGGATGTGTGTATAATCCTGCACCGTGCTGACATAACAAGACGACAAATTCACAGGAAAACCGCTTCAGGGCTACGATGGAAGATCACTGGATACTACGCAGACGTGAGGACGAAGAAGGCCACCCGCGTAAAACGTTTAACGATCCCGACTCCGAAAACTTTGAATCGCAATTTTTGCGAGACAAAGCCCGGATTATTCATTCGTCCGCGTTTCGTCGGCTGCAGTCGAAAACGCAGGTGTTTTCTCTGGGCGACAGTGACTTCTACCGCACGCGTCTCACGCACTCCCTTGAGGTCGCGCAGATCGGCGCCAGTATTGCCTCGCACCTGCGGTTCTCCTCACCACTGGACCAGCTCTCCACGCTGATTCCCTCCAACAGTCTGATCGAAGCAGTCTGTCTGGCCCACGACCTGGGACATCCTCCCTACGGGCATGGCGGTGAATATTCGCTGAATAAGCACATGCACCAGAATGGCGGCTTCGAAGGGAACGGACAGACTCTGCGCATCGTCTGCCGCCTGGGGGAATTTTCCGATCATCATGGTCTGGACCTGACCAGGAGAACGCTGCTGGGCCTGTTAAAATATCCCGCCACGCATTCGCAGGTGGCCAATTATGAAAAACTGCAGAACCACAGCGACGATTCCCCCTCAAAACTCTCGCTCTATGGGCCCCCGAAATGCATTCACGATGATGACGCCGATCTCCTGGAATGGATCCTGCAGCCCTTCTCCGCCAGTGATAAAGCGATCCTTTCAGAGATCAAGACAAAACCGGGTGGGCATGCAAAAACGGTCCGCAAGTCTTTCGATACCTCGATCATGGAACTGGCAGACGACATTGCCTATGGCGTGCACGACCTGGAAGATGCCATCGCACTCGGACTCGTGTCGCAGAAGATCTGGGATGCTGAAGTCATGGAGCAGATTCAGTCGTTTGAAGATTCTTACCTGGCGGATGTCGTCACCCGTTATACGGAAAAACTGTTTTCCGGCTCGCATAAACAGCTCAAGCATGGCATCAGCAACATCGTCGGCGGACTGATTCGCGATACCGAAATCCGGGATCTGCAATCAGGCGAACATGAGTTGATCCGGTATAATGCCTGCCTCAAAGCCGACTCGGCTGCCATTCTTGATATCCTCAAAACATTTGTGCTCAAACATGTGATCCGTCAGCGTCAAAATCAGATTCTGGAAATCAAAGGCCAGATGATTGTCGACAAACTGTTCGAGGCCCTCTTGGAAAATCCCGAGCGATTGTTGAAGCCGGACGAGTATGAGCTTTATAAAACATCTAACTCGAAACGGGTCCTGTCTGACTATGTCTCGGGGATGACCGACCTCTACGCCAGTCGCCTCTACAGCAGCCTGTTTCTGCCCCAGTCCGGGTCGTTATTTGACCAGTTCTGAATTCGGAGCAGACATACTTGTGTCTGATGCTGTGAGTCAGCAGTTCCAGTTCACACCATCGTTGATTCCACACGATGCGGCGGCAGATAGATCGTGAATTCGGTCTGGTACTGCATTAAAACGCTGTGTACATGGAGTGCTTCACCCGGCTCAACCAGACCCAGTTCGGTGAGCAAGTCGAAGCGGGCAGATTGTACGCTGCCGACGGTCGTCTGCAAACGATCGTGCCAGATGGAATAGGAGCCGAGGTGGCCATCCCGCCGATAGAAATAGCCTTTCCGTGGATGCGTCAGCAGAACCAGCCCCGATTCCAGATCGTCAAAGCCAGTGAGTTCTGTCGGCGGTTCGCCTGTATCGGTCAAGTCAACTTCCACGTCGGCCCAACTGTTCGTGGTTTGCATGCGATAGGTCGTGTAACGCTGTAAACTGTTATCGAAGACACAATCAAATTCAATACGGGCCCGATGCCAGGGAAGCTTCCAGAGAAATCGTGGGACAGAGACGGTCCAGGAATTCAGCGACGTTCCAAAGAACCAGGCGATGTGTTCGCCGGTTTCAGTATCCTTAGCGTACATCCGATAGTTTGTCTGCCCGAACCGCCACTTGAGCCACGGGATGCGGGTAAAGCGAAAATCCTGATCGACAAAGGGCACCACTGAGACCAGTGCCCACTCCTGACCATTGATTTCAATGAGATCCAACTCAAAGCGGGCGTGCAAATGACGTCGCGCGATTTCGGGTTCCACCAGAATGGTAATGATGGCGAAGTGTGAGAGCCTCGTATCCACGTCGATTCCCCGCGGAGATCGGCGGGACAGCAACTCGTTACTGAATGTTAACGGCTCCATATTTTTCTTCCGTTAAGTCACCTGAGTCCTGGAAAGTCCGATGTTCCCTGACTGCAACTGTAACAGCTGATCGATTTCCTGTCGAATTACGAAAAAAAGATTCCCTTTTGATTTCTGACATTTAAGATAATTTATAATCCTGTAGCTGAACCATTACTGCAGTGGAGGCCTCGTTTGTGAAAATCAGAAACGAATTGATCAGAAAAACAGCGCTGCGTCTGGGATACATTCTTAGTATTCTGCTGGTGCTTTATCTGCTGAGTGCGGGGCCGATTATCGCAATCTGCCGTCAGTTCGCCGCCAGCCCAGTCGGGCCGTCCCCTGCCATGTATTATATCGGTATGTTTTACACGCCCCTGTTTGAAGTACCGATGTTGGTGCCGATCGTGGAATTTTACATCGGACTCTGGGAGAAAATCATCTGATGTATCAATACAGGATAGAGAGAATCATACCGGGATTTCGCCATCTGGCCTCTGCTGGGGAAACGTTTCAACTTCAAATAGACCAGCAGGGACAACCAGTAGTCCGGTAAATAGGGGGGCCTGCGAAAATCTTCCTGTTTTTATACCTGTTTAGTGGTTCTGGACAGTACTTATGGGACCTTCAGAAATAGTCTAAAGCAGTTTAGTCGAACTTTACAAAAAAACAGTACCAAGTATAATGAACCTGTCATGAAAGTATGACGAGCAGAGACAAGGTGTAGAATAACCTCCTTCGGGTCGTTCATCTCTTCCCGCTCCATTGTGCGTAGCTGGCCTACTACGTAAGTATCCGCTTCGATTTTTGTAGCTTTATCTGCTTTCATTATTTGACTATCGCTGGCTCTGTATGTGAGCTGTCGTGTGTCACCGGTTTATTTGGTTGGAGAGCAGAAATGCCACAAGGTAAGATTAAGAGAATTGTTTCAGATCGCGGATTCGGGTTCATTGAAGGCGAACGGGGCGACCTGTTTTTTCATTATTCTGAAGTACAGGGTGTGACACTCGAAGAACTTCAGGAAGGTCAGATGGTCGAATACGAAGTCGGTCAGGGTCGTAAAGGTCCCTGTGCGACAGGCGTGAAAGTCGTCGACTAGACTTGTCCAGTTTTAATGTAGCGTCTCCAGGGCCATTTGGACCGAGTATACTATATTGAGAGACGCTATGGTTAAATGTGATACGCTCTAATCATAGACCGCTGAACTCTACAGTTAAAACGCCCGGATTTCTTCCGGGCGTTTTTTTATTGATTCAATCTTTTTTCGCAGAGCCTGTCCGTTCCGGCGTATCGGGAATCTGATTGATCAGCTCATTCGGTCCTCCCACGCGAGAATTCTTTCGCAGCGTAAACGCATCGTACAGGGTGCCTGTTGCAGTAAATGCCTGGTAGCGAATTTCTTTCGGCTCAACTGTTATCACCTGGTAGAGTTGGGTTTCAGCGGCCCGTCTTAAAAATTCATTCTTTGCCTTGAGCTCATACATTTTAGGGCCACTCACCGAGACAGCATACACTGTTCCTCCATCTGATTGATGCGATGCCTTGCGTTTGGTGTTACGCTGCAGTTGTAATCCCGTGCGACCATAAGAGTGGTCGTGCCCCTGCAGCACCAGGTCGACTTGATATTTGTCATAGAGCGGCTGCCAGTGCTCGCGAAGTTCCGGGTTGTCCCGCCCTTCACTGACGGAATTAATGGGGTGGTGATGTGTGATAATCGTCCAGCGGTTTGGGTTTTCTTTGAGGACGGTTTCCAGCCATTTGGCCTGTGCCTCAATGTCGTCCATCGAGTTCAGGCCGATGAAGCGTATTCCCTGGAAGTCGAGATAATAAACGGTCTCTTTCATTCCATTAGGACCGTTCTCCGGAAATTCAAATCGTTGTCGCCAGCGTCGTGCCAGATGTTTTTTTTTGGTTTTCTGTTCCTCAGCCGTCGGGTTCACACGATTGATGTCATACTCATGATTCCCCGGAATAGCCATATTAGTCAGCATCCCGTTAATCCAGCCTCCCGAATAATTCCATTCCCCCCATTCCTCATCTTTATTACCTCGATTAACCAGATCTCCCGCATGCAGCAGAAAACGGGCGTCGGGAGCGGTGAGTACCGCCTGTCGGATCACGCGTGACCAGAGCGATTTGATCTGATTCTGTGCATCGCCGAAGTAGATAAAGGTAATCGGATCGTCTTGATCACTCAAGGTACGAAACTGCATCCACTCACTCCAGATGTCATCAGCACCGACCCGGTAGGCATAGAGTGTGTCCGGTTTGAGGTCGGTAAATGTGATGGCATGAAAATGACAGTCCCCCAGATCTGTTCTCAACTGACTGGTTTCCGCCTTGAACTGACGCGCTGTTTTGGCAAAGTTCGGCCCTGCTTCAGCGACGGCGATTTCTCCATAACATTTTGTAACGGAAGTGTCGGTTCGCCAGGTGACTGATTGAGTATGAGCGGGGTCCTGTTTCCACGTCAGCATGATTCGGTCTGGAACGGGAGTTGGCTGGTAAATCTGTGCGCCCGGTTCTTTAGCATAGGTTAAAGTATGAGCTGGCAAAGTGAAGCCGAGCAGACTGAGTGTGAGAAACAGGATGCAGGAGTGGTGGGACATGGTGTGCCTTGGACTGTGAAACAGCGGGAATGAATACTGTAGAATGGCAGGAGCCTGACGGTGATTGTCAGTCTGGTTATATCGCGCAGGGATATGATAGATTAAGTCTACGGACTGCAGATGTGGCTGATTTCATCGAATCTTCATTGAGTGTGACAGCAATTGCTTCAGGAAAAGAGTTCTGAAACAACGCGGCCTTCCACATCAGTCAGCCGGAAATCCCGGCCGGCATGACGATACGTTAATCGCTCGTGGTCAATGCCCAGCAGATGCAGCAGCGTGGCGTGCATGTCATGCATGTGGACCTTATTTTCGACTGCTTCGTGGCCAAATTCATCGGTCGCGCCATACGAGAAACCGGCTTTGACGCCCGCACCACACAGGAAGTGGGTGAAGCCTTTGGGGTTGTGATCGCGTCCGTCCACACCCTGCTTGAAGGGATTACGACCGAACTCCCCGCCCCACCAGATCAGTGTGTCTTCCAGCAGACCACGCTGCTTCATATCCTGGATTAATCCAGCGACCGGTTTGTCGCTTGCTTTTGCATGAATTTCGTGTTTCTGAATTTTACTGTGCTGGTCCCAGCGGGGCGTATTGCCGTTGTCGGCGTAATTCACCTGGATGTAGCGCGTTCCGGCTTCTGCCATGCGACGGGCCAACAGGCACTGGCGTCCAAAATCATCGGTTTCTGGCTGTCCGATTCCATACATATCAAATGTGGCCTTTGATTCTCCCGACAGATCAGTCAGACCCGGTGCATGCTGCTGCATACGGAAGGCCAGTTCGAATGAATTCACGACGGCCGCGAGTTCGTCATCTTCCCGGTTCGACTGTAACTGACTCTGATTCAGTGACTGCAGTAGATTTAACTGCTGACGTTGTTTCGCAAGGGACCACTGTTGATTTTTGACATTATTAAAACGGGCCTCTTTCGCCGGCTGGGCGGCCCGTCCCAGTGCAGTCCCCTGGTAATGCGAAGGCAGAAACGCGTTTGAATAATTGCGGGGGCCGCCGTTCGAGGAAGAAGGAGAAATCGTTATGAAACCGGGAATGTTTTCGTTCTCGGTTCCCAGTCCGTAAGTGACCCATGAACCAACCGAGGGCATAATCAGGTTCGTTGTTCCGGTATGTAGAAACAGTGTGCTCGGGCCATGCGCTACACCGTTGGTGTGCATGCTGTGCACGAAGCACAGATCGTCCACCTGTTTGCCGATTTCCGGAAACAGATCGGAGACCCAGTGACCGGTTTCACCGTACTGGCGGAATTTCCAGAGGGACTGCATTACCTTTTCTTTGCCATAGCCGCCTGTCTTGGCGATCTTGCGGGAGTCCTTGAATTCCAGTTCTTCCCCATCTTTTTTCGCGAGCAGCGGTTTATAATCAAAGGTATCAACCTGACTGGGCCCGCCTTGCATGAAGATAAAAATGATGCGTTTGGCACGCGGGGGAAACATCGGCTCCTGGGGAGCCAGCGGATTCTGATGGGAGACAGAAGGACTGTTCGCGCGAGCAGAATTCAACATTCCATTGAGCGCCAGGGAACCAAAACCACAGGCGGAGGTGGCCAGTAACTGACGTCGGGTAACGGATTGATGTTGTGGGAACATGGAATCACTCCAGGTTTATTTTATATAGCGAAAATCGATGCAGGCAATAATCGTCTGACAACAGGCGGTCCAGCGTTCCAATTCTGTTGTCGAATCCTGCGGATTGGTTTGATTCAGGAAGGAAGCGGTATTGTTTTTTTCCGCCGTGCTGGGAAGTCGCCCCAGTGACATGCGAAACAAGGCATCAATGCGGGCCGATTCATCATCGGGATATTTTTCCAGCAACCGTTCAGCCGTGTGCTGGGCCTGTTCGATCACAAACGGGTTGTTCATCAGGTACAGCGCCTGCGTGGACAGTGTGCTGGTGTTTCGTCGTCCCACCGACAGATTAGGATCGGGGAAATCAAAGATCGCCAGCAGCTCATGCAGGCGGTTTCGAAAGACCGGGACATAGACGCTGCGAAACTGATTATGGAACTGGTAACCGTATTCCGATTTGGTATCCGGGCGGATGGTCTGGTCGTGTTGTGACAGATCCAGTGTTCCGCTCATGAACAGAATCGTATCCCGGATCGCTTCCGCATCCAGGCGGCGATGGTTCTGGTGGGATAGCAACCGGTTATCCGGGTCCAATTCCCGTTGTTCCGCTGTGGATCTGCTGGAAAGCTGATACGTTTTCGAAAGGACTATTTCGCGAATCATGGCTTTGGTCGACCAGCCGTTTTCGATCAGTTTCAAAGCCAGGTGATCCAGCAGTTCGGGATGAGAAGGTTTCTCGCCACGAAAACCAAAGTTATCGACCGTGCGTACCAGGCCGGAACCGAACAGGTGATGCCAGATCCGATTGACATACACGCGGGCCGTCAGTGGATTTTGAGGATCGGTGATCCAGCGGGCCAGCTCTCTGCGGCCACTGGCATCAGCGGGAATCGTAGGGGCTTTGGATGTCTGCGCGACCGTGATAAACCCACGGGGGACTTGTTTGCCCGGGTGATGGACGTCACCGCGAATCAACACATGAAAATCTCCCGGCTCGTCCTGCTCATCGACTGCCATGATTTCGGGAACTGCGGGAGGAGCCGCCTTCTTATGCTGTTCCATTTCTTTTTTGAGAGCAGTAAGCTGATGTTTCGTTTCTTTGATTTTCAGCAGCGTCTGTTTATATTCCGAGACAGCTGCCTGCTGTTGATTCTTGTCAGCAGCAATGACAGGAGCGGAAATAAAGCGGATGGCATCGACAATCACATAGCCGTCGGTTCCTGCGTTGGAAACGATGATTTCATCGGCCTTCGTTCCCGAAAACTCAAACTCGCCGACAGAAGCGAAAGCACCATCCGTGGGCTGGAGTCGCTGGTTCAGATAAACCGTCTGCTCTCCTTTAGGGGTTTTAATCGTAATCGGCACGCGGGAAGCCCGTGATTCAGCCGAATTGTAAGCCAACTGGACATCGTAGCGACCGGACTTGAGCTTGCGGGGCGAAAACTTCACCAGCTTCTTCCCTTTGGCAGTATGCTGGTCGTGAATATAGCCTTTGCCGATATAGTCTTTGTAAAACGTGGATTCTTTCCAGTCGCCAATCAGCGTCGCGGAGGAATCATCCAGCGTAATCGTATTCAGATTCTCGCGCAGCAGCTTGAGTTCACCCTGCTTTGATTTAATCTGTGAATCCAGGCTAGCCAGGGTTTGATGATAGGCATCGTACTTCATTTTCTCTGGAGTCGGCAGTGGTAATGGGCGTTTGGTCCAGCCAGACACATTTCCGGGAGTCAGCATTTTCGTACTGCGAAAAATACCAGCTAACGCATAGTAGTCAGAAGCAGGTACAGGATCGAATTTGTGATCGTGGCAACGGGCACAACCGAGTGTCATCGACAGGAAGGCCCGGCCAACAGTCTGGATCTGTTCATCGATCACATCCATCCGCAGTTGTTCTTTATCCTGCTGTTCATAGTTGGTCGGGCCCAGCAGCAGGAAGGCGGTCGCCACCAGATGTTCGCGCTGCTGTTGATAGTCTTTCGCTTCCAGCAGGTCTCCGGCAATCTGCTCGGTGATGAACTGATCGTAAGGTTTGTCTGCGTTGAACGAATCGATGACGTAGTTTCGATACCGCCAGGCAGAATCATACAGCAGTGATCGACCGCCCCCCGTGGATTGAGAATAGCGGGCGATATCCAGCCAGTAACGTCCCCAGCGTTCGCCGAAATGCGGTGATGCCAGCAGTTCGTCTACCAGCTTTTCCGTTGCGGCAGGACTCGGATCTTTCAGATAGCGATCTATTTGAACGGGGGTCGGAGGCAGACCGGTCAGATCGTAATACAATCGACGAACCAGCGTGGTGCGCGAAGCGGTCGCAGAGGGTTTGAGTTTCTGCTGTTCCTGACGTGCCCGAACCAATCGATCAATGTCGGTTTCATTCCAGTCCGCATCGGTGACAGTGGGAACAGGATGGTCAGTGATCGGACGAAATGCCCAGAACTGTTTTCCAGCTTCGATGTCGATGCTTTGTTTGACGATTTTACTTTCGCCATCCCGGGGATCCGGAGCCCCCATTTTAATCCAGGTTTCAAAGTCGGCAATAATTTCCGGAGACAGCTTTCCGGAAGGCGGCATCTCAAAACTTTCAAAACGCAATGATTCCAGCAGCATACTTTCTGCCGGTTTACCTGGTTCCAGAGCAGGTCCGGAATCGCCACCTTTTAAGAGGCCGGCTCGTGTGTCGAGCAAGAGACCACCACGAATCGATTTGGAATCAGCAGCGTGGCATTCATAACAGTGTTTGATCAGGACCGGGCGGATCTTCGATTCGAAAAACTCAATTCCCTTGTCACTCACTTTTCCTGCAGCTTCCGCGCTCCAGGCAGGTGACATCAGACCTGACACCAGTAGTATGAAAACTGGTATTCGCATCAGGCAGGTTTTTGGTTCAGTCTGCAACATTCAGCCTGCTCCTCACTCGGTATGGGGATGACCCTTCAGCTCGTCCATTTATCGAAAGTGAATCAACTAATGTTTATATCAGGATTTGAGACCGAAAACAACTCTTTTTCAGCCGGGAGACGCCGTCAAATTGTCTCTACTTCTGAACTTACGACGTTTGAATAGATTTTATCGAGTACGAATTCAGACAGGATAAAAAAATACCCCCGATTCAGAAACCTGAATCAGGGGGAAACGCAAATGGCTTCATGGCCTGCAAATGCATTCAGCGCAGAAAATCAATCAGCTTGATCTGAAGATCAGCTGTTTTTCTTTTTGTTTTTCTTGCCTTTAGCAGGCTTTTTGATTTTAGCAAACTGGTCAGCAGTTAAGACGCCTTCCAGTTTACCGACCACTTCGCCGTTCAACTTCCGAATATCTCCGGTGACGGCTTTCATCTGTTTTTCCTGATCATCAGTCAGATTCAGAGCAGCGCTGACTGCTTCACGCAGTTCTTTTCCTTTTTTGCCGGCGTCCTTGGCTTCCTTCATTGCGGCGCGACGTGCTTTGACCTGATCAGCTGTCAGGATCTCCCGGTTCTTTTTCTGCAGTGCAGCAAATTGTGGTGTGTACTCTTTTTTGAGTGCTTCCACTTTTTCTTTCTGCTCCGCATTCAGTTCGATCGTTTCAGGTAATTTCAAAGCCTGAATCGTGACGTTCGCCTGCTTTCTGTTGCCTTTTTTCTTTTTGGCACCTTTCTCTGCTGCATCGACAGATGCAACACACGCCATGATTAAAGCTACAGCCACAAGCGCTTTCGATACTTTCAACATTCTCATTCCCCCTCAGGAAATAACATATAATGCCAGACATCCAACATGGATATTGGCGGGAAGTGCCACGATAAGATTCTCTTAAGAGAACAGCTTGTTAATCACAGCACCGTCACGCACGATGGTAATCGGTCGTCCGGTGTTGGTGTGATATTCTTTGGTAAAATCGATTCCCAGGTTGTGGTAGAAAGAAGCGGCGACGTCATCGGGAGAGAATCCATCACCCGCCGGTTCCGTTCCGTTAGCAGTACTCTTGCCGAGTACCTGTCCCCCTTTGACCTGACCACCGGCCATCAGCATAAACATACAGCGTGGATAGTGATCACGTCCGCCACGCTGGGGATTGATTTTGGGAGTTCGTCCGAACTCGCCGGTCACATAGACGGCGGTCGACTCCAGTAAGCCTTTTTCAGCTAAACCGTTGAACAGAGCAGACAACCCTTCATCGAACGGAGGCAGCTGACGGTTTTCCAGGGCATCCCAGTTTTTGTTGTGCGTGTCCCAGCCTCCCATGGAGACCGTTACGAAACGTACGCCCGATTCCACCAGGCGCGAAGCCAGAAGACAGCTCTGGCCGAAACTGGATTCGCCAAACGGTTTGACAAAGTTCGGTGATTCTTTGGAAACATCAAACGCATCACGGGCGCGTTTTGAAGTGATAATCGATTGAGCCTGCTGGCCGAATCGATCCAGCCCTTCAATCAGCTGTGAATTCTTTTCCAGACTGCTGAATTTCTGGTCGATCTCCCGCAGCAGTGATTCGCGACGTTCGATATTTTCAATCGTTAGGCCGGAACGCAGTGAAATACCGCGTACGTTAAACGGCTGGCCTGGACGAGGAGTCGCGCCGGTGTTTAATGGAGCGTATTTGACCCCCAGGAAACCCGGTTTTTGTGTCGAATTGGGAATCGAAACATACGGAGGCAGATTTGCCGGACCGGGATATTCTTTGGTATAGACGGCACCATAGCCGGGATATTCCAGTGATGGTAAAGGTCGGCTGCCTGTGTTCACATAAGCGCGACCCAACGCGTGAGCGGCAACGGAGTGTGAGACGCCACGGAGCAGAGCGAACTTATCCATACAGGCAGCCAGTTTTGGCAGATGCTCGGAAATTTCGATTCCGCTGACATTGGTTTTAATGGGTTTGAATTCCCCACGGTATTCACTGGACGATTCCGGTTTGAGGTCGAACGTATCCATGTGCGAAGGACCGCCGGAAAGTTCGATGAAGATTGCGGACTTCGCTTTTTCCGGTTTTGCCTGTCCGGCATCCACCATTCGCAGGTAGGAAGAGAGGGTCAAGCCAGTGAAGCCGAGTGTTCCGATTTTCAAAAAATCGCGTCGTTTCACTCCATCGCAGGTCATTGATAAAGCCATGAGAATTCCTTTCACATTGTGATGCCTGAAGTTGAAAATCAGGCGAAAGTTGTTTGGTGATACAGTAGATTGTTGCTGTTGTTTCAGTGATTGATTTCAGTGATTGAGCATGAATTCCTTCGTGTTAATCACAGCCCAGATCAGGTCATACAGACCATCAATTTTATTCTCCGAGTCACCCAGGTATTTTCTGGCAGAAGCAATTTCATCTTCTGTTGGATAACGGCTCAGGCTTCTCAGGTACGTGTTCGTGATAATCTCTTCTGATTTCTCAGCGGAGATCGGACCTTCAAAGGACTGCAGTTTTGCAGGACTATTACCGGTCTTGCTGGCCATCTGCCGCACTTTTCGTATATTTCCATTCAGTTCCTTGAATCGTTTTTGTGCCTGCTGGAGTTTCTTTTTATCATCCTGCTTTCTCAGTTCGGCCACACGCTGTTTTGCCACTTTGGCCTGTTCCTGAAGTTTTTCCAGGCGATCACTCATCTGCTCTTTCTGAGCATTTGGTTTCTGTACGGCACCCAGTTGCTGACCGACCTGGAACAGCCAGCTGCTGTTGGTACGGTTGATGGCTGAGTACACATCGTTGTCGTTTTTGATATACATCGTCTGTAACAGACTGGGGTCGACCGAACGATCACAGTCGCAGTTGTTTTCACGTGTCGAACGTCCGAAGATGGTTAACGCGTACTGCTGATCCCGCATGGCCCGGTTCCGGGTTCCCGAGGCAGCAATCGCGATCGCACGATCACTCAGGCTGTTTTTCATACTGTCGATCGCATCATCAGAAGCAGTTGCCTGGTGAATGGCATCGTACAGAACTTCTGCCGGCAGTCGATGGGGAATGTAGTGGCTGAAGTTGACTTCATCCTGTTCGTTGGTTTTATTGGTCTGCCAGCTGCGCTGGTAGGTGTCGCTATTCGTAATTTCACGATGCAACCATTTCATGTCGAAATCGCGACGAATGAATTCGCGTGACAGATAATCCAGCAGTGGTCCATTGCTGGGTGGGTTGGCCAGGTTCAAGTCGTCCGCGGGTTCAATAATGCCGCGGTTGAAGTACGAGGCCCAGACGCGGTTGACGAAGGCTTTCGCAAAGTAAGGATTGTCTTCACGACGTAACCATTCCATCAGAGCAGTACGTGGATCGTCCAGTTCATTGATCTGAACCACTTCGGCTCCCAGGAGCTTGGCCGTATCAGGAGTCTGAGCGTTACGCCCTCTCTTATTCTGTTTCTTCTTGTTTTTGTTGTTCTTATTCGCAGGACGTGCTTTAGGTACATACACTTCCATGAAAGGTACATCTTTACCTTTTTTGACTTCTTTGCTCAATTCGCGGAGCAGCTGGTTACCACGCAGTTTGTCGGCACCAATTTCATCCACCATTGCCGCGTATTCATCCTTTGATTCCGGATTGACGCCGAAATTAACCCGGGTAAAGAACCCGCGGAACTGTTTGAAATCGTTCTGGGTCCATTGGTCAAACGGATGTTTGTGGCACTGGGCACATTGAATCCGGATTCCCAGGAAGGTGTAAGCAAAGCCCAGCACACGGTCATCGGGGTTCCGCAGGTCACGTCGCGCCCAGTAATAAGGCATGTGATCGCGGTCCGTAATGTCTGTTCCGGGCTTGTCCTGGTAAATGGCATTGATGTTTTTAGTGAACTCTTCGAAGCTTTCTCCTTTTTCACGGCTGGTTGCCAGCAGGATACCTTCGGTGATTTTATCGTAGCCGACATTGTTGGCGACACGTTTTTTAATCCAGTCGTACCAGTCCTGGCTGGGACGTTCACGGACGGGAGAGACGTTGACGAGGTCGTCGTAGTTATTCTGAGTAAAATCACACAGCTTGGTGGCCCACCAGGCAGCATAGCCAGGGCTTTCCAGCAGCTCATCAATCTTCTGTGAGCGTTTGTCGGGCGAGGTGTTTTTCAGAAAAGCTTCGATCTCATGCGGTGCGGGAAGTGTGCCGGAAATGTCCAGACTGACTCGACGCAGGAATTCAGCATCATCACATTTGTCAGCGGGGACCATACCCAGTTTCTGCAATTTGTTGACCACATGTTTGTCGACTGCTGTGGCAGCGGCAATCTGCGGATATTTATCGCCGTACTGTTCAGAGACAGGCTGCAGAACCGGAACTGGAATCACGCCGGCATCGTAGAAGGCAACCACATGGGTGTCTCCTGGTTTGGCAGCAGTGACGAGGCCTTCTTCGGAAATCGTCGCAATCTGTTCGTTGTTGGTCTGGAAGCGACAGAGGGGAGTCACGTCTTCGCGGGTTCCATCAGACCAGACCGCAATGGCGTTTAACGAAACGGTTTCCCCTTCTTTTTTGAATTGAATCGCATCGGGGGTGACAATCAGTCGTTCAAATTTTGGGGCTTCTTTAGACACACCATTCGCGCCCGCTTTCACCCAGCTCAACAGCAGGCGATGCTGCCAGCTGTCTTTCTCGAAGCGTTTGCCCCCTTCGTGTTCAATTTCGTTTAACGGCTTCTGGATGATCAGGCTTTCAGCGGCATCTTTCAGGTTGATGCGTTCGGCATCTTTATCGGTCAACTGCTGGTGATCCATCGTGAAATCATAGCCGAACAGCGAAAGGCGGAAATCGCCTTTCCCCTGGAAGGAACCATGGCAGGCACGACCATTGCAGCCCAGCTTGCCCAGCAGCGGAACGACGTGTTGTTGGAACTGAGGGACTTCGGTACTGGCTGGATCAGAAAATCGCTGATTGACCGGCTGTTTGATGTCAGCCTGATCAGCTGCCTCAAGCGTTGCGGACAACGAGATAACGGCCAGTAAAGAGAAGAAACAACCTGTCATGCGAATTGATTTCATATCACACCTTGCATTAAAGACGACGTTGAAGTCTGTCAAAGAGTAATCCGTTTACTTTTGTTTTTTATTCGAGGGGCCCGATTTTTTGATACTGCGGTTGATTTTAGTCAACTCGGTCTCAACGAGCCTGTCATGGTTCTGTTCGATATCGGCGATGGATTTTTCCAGTTTCTGCACGCGTTTTTCAGCCATGGCTTTTTCGTGTTTTAACAGTTCCAGCTGCAGATCCATTCGCTGTTTCAGTAGTGTTTTTAATTCTGATTGATCATCTCTGCTGCCCATGATGGAAACGCGGGCGGCCATCAGCCGAATGCGCGAATCAACTTCCCAGCGTTCCAGAGTCAGACGGTAGCGATCACTGTCTCGGTTCTTGAATCGGTCCAGTTTGGTGAGGGTGGTGTCCAGGTCGCGAATGGCACGTTTGTATTCGCGTGGTTTGTGTTTTTTCAGACGTTGGATCAGGTCTGCCAGTTCAGAATGATGGGCGCGGGCAAATTCCATCGCCAGTTTTTCCCGTTTCGCGTTGATCGCATTATTGGATTTCTGTTCTTTATTTGATTTGGATTCCGGAGAGACCGTTTCTTTCGCTTTGGAAGCATCTCGAGAAATCTTGACTGTTTCGCCTTTCGCACCGTTTTGCGCAGAGACAGAAGCAGGCAACAGCAGGCAGCTGCCACTGAGGAGTAACAGCAGCAGGCATGAATACGTATCAGATTTATGAGGGCTTGATAGCATGGATTCAGTTCACACTTTCATCCGGGAGAGCGACGGCTGTGTAAAGCCAGTCTGGAATATCGAGCGAATGGCTTTCAGCCAGTGTTGTCTGTTGATCCAGCCCGTCGACGGATTCCGTCGTGGTATTCTGTGAGATCAGTTGATTGTCTTCTGCCGACTCGGACCAGAGGCTCAGCAGGTGTTCGAGGTCTTCTTCCGAAGCATCGGTGAGAGTTGACTGTGAAACCAGTTCGGTTTCGGGAGTCTGAGATTCAGGCAGCAGGGAAATCGCCAGGAACAGCATCACGGCGACTGAGCAACTGGCCACAGTCCATTTCAGCACCCGGCGGTGAGCAACAGGGTGAATCCGGGGAGTCACTGTGACAGGCATGGATTCAATGGCATGTAAACCTTCCATCAGACGGGTTGCCTGTGCCAAAGCTTCACGTGCCGACTGATTCTCTGCCAGCAGTGATTCGAATTTCTGTGAATCATCGGCAGAGAGTTCATTTGTGACGTACTGGAACGCGATCCAGTTCAGGTCACGGTCTGCAGGGTTATCAGATTCAGGGGTTAAGTGATTCATAGTCATGTTCTTGGCAAGCAGCAGTGATATTCCGTTCCGAATTATTCAGAAGGATGATCAAGCCGACTTGAAAGGAATTTAATGGCGAGTCTCATCCGCGTCAGTACAGTTCCCAGTGGGATATCCAGGTCCTGTGCAATTTCGTTAAATGTTTTATTCTCATAAATCCGGGCTTTCACGACCGCCTGTTGACTTTCAGGTAATTGAGTGAGTGCCAGTCGGATCTGTTCAATGTTTTCGTCATCCAGCAGCCGTTGATCGGGTGAATCGTTCGAGAAAAACTTTGTTGTCTGTCCCAGTTGATTCAGTGATTTCCTCTGTATCGTGTTCCGACGGATCAGTCCCATCGCTTCGTGGTAGGCCACCCGAAATAACCAGCCTTTGCGGGTCTCTTCTTTCGAGGTGCCCCCTGATTCCAGGGCTTTGGAAAACGTCAGCTGTAATACTTCATCAACCAGATCATGGTTGCGTAATACACCCAGTAAAAAAGCGCGCAATTCGCCAGCATGGTCTTCAAATAGTTGATGGACGAGCTCGGGGGCGAGTTTGCCATCGTTTCCGGTGGCCAATTTCAACTCCCGTTTGTTAACAAAACCACGGCTTTTAGTAATACAGATGCACGAGCAGGCGGATTTATTTTCAGAAAAGAGCAGTTTTTTGAAAATGATCCGAAGAAGGTGGAAGTCGCGTAAGTCCCTACACAGCAGAAGAGTACAGACATTTCAGCCTGTCAGCAGGCGGGAAATCCTCAATCAGAATATACTTCTGAGAGTTAAGTTGCAAAATAATTTCCGGATCCGGAAGGAGATTGGGAGAGACTCTCTGCTCTAAAAGTGGACGTAAAGACAGGATTTCTGCCAGATTGCAGTAGCTCAGGGTTCAGGAAGAGATATTATGGGTTCTGGAAGTAGATGGCGGGAACAATCGTTTCCGCGATTTCCGGATGGCTGTAGTAATTCGGAAACATATGCCCTGCTCCGACGCATTCTGAGACATCAATATCATGGACTCGATTGACGTCAGCCCCCAGCGATCGTCTGTCCAGGTAAGTGAAACCCGTTCGGGCTAGCGCCCGGCGGGAGATAGGAGCGAGGATCGGGTAAAACAGCAGGATCCGGTCTTTGTGGTTTCGTAAATTGATCAGACAGTCGGTACAGTTCAGGCCACAGCCATACCGATCTCCCGGATTTAACCAGTTGTGATTGATGGCAGCGGCAGCGAAGACAATTCGAAAATGTCGACACCGACAACAGATGTGAATGCCGCAATCCTGCAACGAGACGCCTTGCACGCTCCCTCCGCCAATCAGATGCATGGCGGAAGCAACCGTGCGGGCTCCATGACTGTGTCCCAGCATACTGATCTGGTGATGTTCGGGAAGTTTCGCAATCAGTCTCGTCAAATAATGCCCATTATACTCTGCGCGCTTCCCCAGGATATTGACATCAATGGGGATGATCCTGGTCTTCATCTCATCACTGGGCCAGGTAAAGAAAATCACGTTTAACGGCATCTGCGGTGCGGCACTTCGCAACCAGAGATAGGTATTGTAAGAATCGTTCAGCACACTGTCCCAGTCGACGAAGCTGCCATGAACCATAATACAGATGGGGGCTTCCGGATGAATCGACTGGACCAGACTCTCCATCGACTGCTCTGTAACACTGCCCTCGGCGTTGGAATGATACACGTCAAACTCGCAGCAGGGACAACAGCATTTACTTTTCTGAATACAGCAACGACTGCTGACAACCCAGTAGTTGATCTCGGGAACACAACTGACGCAGTCAGGTGTATTGAGACACTCTGCAGCAGGGGTATCGCATGCGGGTGCGGGAGGAACAGACTGGGCATAACCTGGTGTGATAAACAACAGCAGGCAGCAGAAAGTAAGGACTTTGAGCTGCATGAATTGAGATTGTAATAAATTCATTGGCCTGATTTATTGAATTCAATGGATGAGTGTTGGGGGGGCACCTTTTCTCACATGCAGCGCGCACTTCCTGTTTGGTCGTACGATCAGCGCTTGAAATTGATATCGGTATTCTTCTGAACCGATATGCGCGATTTAATACAATCTCCGGTTCTGACGACTGCCGTCAGATATTACCAGGGCAATGTCGACAATACGGATATTATGTTAAAGTCGGATGGGGAAAACAGGGGCAGAAGTGGAAGGCGTGCGAACGGGCATTATTTTTAAGAGACCATAATAGTGTGCCGCTGACTTCAGGTGCGTTATTACAGTCAGTTTGTACTCACTTTAACTGCACAGCACTTATAAGATGGCTGACTGGAATGCGGATCAAACACCGCATCTGTCAACTGGTTAGTCTCTTCATAGTGCATGGGAATGAAAAGCTGTCCCGGCTGTACCGATTGAGTAATGAAGGCCCGTGCTTTCAGATGACCACGCTGTGATTCAACCATAATCCAGTCATTGGGCTGGATGGATTTGGCGCGGGCATCCTGGGGATTGATCTCCACATAGATCCGCTCGGGGTACAGCTTGCGGAGCACATCAGAATTCCTGGTCCTGGTCTGTGTATGCCACTGAGATGCGGTCCCTCGTCCGGTTAACAGAATGAAAGGGTATTGCTCGTTAGGTGGCTCCGGCATTTTGGAAGGCTCTGAAAAGATAAAACGCGCCCGTCCATTCTCATGAAAAAAGTGACCGTCTGCAAAGAGTCGGCGTTGCGACTCAGGAGGCTGTGACTCAGAATCGGGGAACGGCCATTGTATTCCCCCCTGCTCGTCCACCGCGGTGTAGTTTTCGATCCCGGAAAAGTCACACGGTTGACCTTTGGTTAACTGTTTCATCAACTGAAACACATCTTCCGGGGATTTCCAGTTTTTGAACATCTCGCCACAGCCCCAGTACTGGGCGATCAGTTTGAAGATGGAGAAATCGGACAATGCCTGGCCGGGAGCGCGTTTGACCCGTTTCACGCGGCCAATCCGCCGTTCCGCATTAATGAAGGTCCCCTCTTTTTCACCCCAGCCGGCAGCCGGCAGAATGAGATCAGCAAATTTTGCGGTTTCCGTATTATGGTACATGTCCTGAACCACCAGGAAGTCGAGACGGTCCAGAATGTCGCGTACCTGACCCTGATTAATCCAGGAATGGGCCGGGTTCGTACAGATGACCCACAGTCCTTTGATTTTTCCAGCCAGAATTCCTTCGATGATTTTGTGATAAGGCCAACTGTTCTGATCGGGAATCCGTTCAGTGGGAATCGAGAGCACGCGGGCGACTTTATCGCGGTGTTCGGCGTTCAGAAAATCGTGTCCCCCCAATAGATTCGTGGTATTGCTGAATAACCGGGAACCCATTGCATTACACTGCCCTGTAATTGAGTTGGCTCCGGTTCCCGGGCGTCCGATGTTGCCAGTCATTAACGCCAGGTTGATCAGAGCCTGCGCGGTACGGACACCCTGATAGCTTTGATTGACTCCCATTGTCCACCAGAACGAAACCCGTTTGCCTGATTTGATCAGATCGGCAAACTTCTCGATCGCGGTCTGGCTCAGTCCCGTTTCTGCGATGACCCGTTCCAGCGAATATTCAGCGACATGTGCGGCAAATTCCTGAAACCCTTCGGTATGTTCCTGAATATATTGTTCGTCGATCGCGCCCTGCTCGATCAGAATACGGGCAATCCCGTAAAACAGAGGCAGATCTGATTTCGGATAGATCTGCAGATGCAGGCTGGATTGCATCGCGGTTTCTGTTTTGCGCGGATCGACGGCGATAATTTCAGGTGAATTGGGATTACGCATCACCCGTTCCCACATGATGGGATGTGCGATGCAGGGATTCGCGCCGACAAAGACCAATACGTCTGATTCTTCCAGATCCTGGTAGGTGAATGGTGGGGAATCGAAGCCAAAAGACTGTTTATAAGCAGTGACTGCAGACGCCATACACTGACGGGTATTCCCGTCACCATGTTGCATGCCCATGCCAAACTTAGCCAGTGCGCCCAGGAAAGCCATCTCTTCCGTGACCATTTGACCTGTGCTCAGAAAGGCAACGGAATCGTCGCCATACTTCTGCTGGATACCTTTAAATTTGCGGGTAAACAGGCTCAAGGCGGTATCCCAGTCAACCGGCTCCCAGTGGTTGGGAGATTTTTTGACCAGGGGGCTGATGGCACGGTTGGGCGACTCCAGCACAGACAGGGCTTCCCAGCCTTTCGGACAGGCCATGCCGAGATTGACCGGATACTCTGTCGTCGGACTGACGCAGATTCCCTCTCCATCTTTTAAATGAATATTCAGGTTACATCCCGTACCACAAAAGCCACAAACCATCTGGGTTGTGGAATCAGGCAGGTTTTTTTCGGGGACCTTGCCCAGACCAAATCCGCCGGGAGAGAGTAATAACTCTCTGGTCAGGTGCCCCTCTTTCTGATGAATGAGGGAGCCTAAATTTGAGGGGTCCATTATAGACATCGAAACCGATTCCAGTGCGATAAAAAGTGAGTCATCGTAATACACCTGGCATGCGGGGAGCGGCAACCGCAGAGAAAAACAGGTAGCGTTCCAGCAGTTCACCAGCGAGGTTGGCGACAAACAGGAAGGTGACAATGATTAACAGGCTTAAGGTATGTAAAGGTTGAGACTGGTGATTTAACAGAAAGGCCGGCATCAGAAGGCCTCCCAGAATACCACAGGCAAACCGTGCCAGCGTGATATTGGACAGCTCCCCACTCATTAAGAGTGCAGAACGTTTTAATGGAGAATTCTGACGTCGCAACAGATAGCGGAAGATGGACGCTTCGAACGCAAGTTTGCAGACTGCAGTGGCAATCAACGCTTTCGCCAGCATCGGACCTGCCTGGGTCACCAGTAACTTTGATTCCGGAGAACTGGAATAAATGCCCAGTAAGTAGAGCGTGAATAGAGTGGAAGTGATTCCCAGTAGAACGGCCGTCAGCCCGAACTTGATCAACGTGGATTCAAAGTTCCAGAACTCACGTTTTGTGAATACATAGATCATGATCGAACAGAAGATACCGATGATTCCTGTCAGTCCGACCAGTTGACCTGTCAGAGGCTGCCATGTTTTCAAATATGCGAATGAGTCGCCAGAGAGCCAGGTCAACAGCGCATATGCCATGGCAGTATTGGAAAAGACACCAAACGCCAGGATCTCACGACTCAACCAGGAATGTTTAAGCCCCAGAATTCCCCGGAAGGCATATTGTGGTCGCCCCAGATGCAGTGTGCTGGCACCCAGCGCGACCAGGCCAAAGAAGAGTGCAAACGTGGCCGTAATCCGTGTCATGCCGGCAGTCGATTCGGCACTGAGGAAATATTCCAGCGCGAGACTGGTCAGAAAAGCGCCGACTGAAAGTTGTGTTAACACCAGCATGATTACCAGGGGCATGTGGGCGTGCTGCGGGCTGGCGGAATAATAATCCGCAGGGATCGTATTGCGGGGGAACGGTTTTTTTGATTTATAGGTGGTTGTCGGATAGGTATGTTGTGGATCGGGAGCAGCGGGCAGGAACTGATCAATTTCTGAATCGGCGATGACCTGTTCTTTGTTGACGATATTGATGGAAATCGCCTGGTGCGGGCAGGCCTGCACACACGCGGGGGCTTCTCCATCGGACAATCGCTGGCTGCACATGTCGCATTTGCGGACAATGCCTTTTTTGCTGTGATATTTGGGCACATCATAAGGACAGGCCAGTGTACAATACTGACAGCCAAAACACTGATCATCCAGATGCCGGACGATTCCCGTAATCGGATCTTTTTCGTAAGCATTGACCGGGCAGGCCTGCATGCACCCCGGGTCGAGGCAGTGATGACAGGCAGTGGTGACGTGCTGATAGATCGGGTCCTGGTTGGTTCCCCCCGTGAGCAACCCGACATCGCGCCAGGTTTCATTTTCATCCAGACCATTCAGAGAGTGACAGGCCGTCACACAGGCTTTACAGCCCGAACAGCGATCCAGGTCCACGCCGAACGCATACTGCTCACCAGACTGGGGAATTGCTGAAGGAATCAAATCCGCATAATAACGCGACTGTACGGGTAACTGGTTGGCATCATATTGTTTGGCAAACTGATCAATGGCTGTCAGTGTCTGTTGTTCTTTCAGCAGCAGTGAGATCAGATCGAATTCCTGTTCGGAGGAAGTTCCCCGCGGCGCCACAGAAGAACCAGCATTACTGGAACAAGACTGATTCAGATTGGGTCCGTCAACGTCGAAGTTCATGTGTCTCTATCTGGTTTTGTTTTTTTTATGAAATTGTTCACTGTGAATCAGTTCGTGTGGTACTCCCATTTCAAGAAGTCGAAGTGTGAAATCCTGATTGAAATTCCGCGGGCCACATAAAAAGAATCGGGATAACTCAACCTGGGGGATCTTCGAGATCATGAAATCAAAATTGAGTTGTCCACAATATCCCAGCCAGTGAGGAACCGGCTGAGAAAGTGTCAGAAAGTAATGGAAGTCCGGCATCTCAGTGATCAGGTCTCGTGTTTCCTGATCAAAGATAATATCTCGATGTGTCCGGGCACCATAAAACAGATAGCAGATCCGGTTCACGTTGGTCGCATGCAGATAACGCACGATACTCATCATGGGAGTGATCCCAATGCCAGCACACAGCAGTATGACAGGCTCGACATGTTGCGCAGGATCAAAGTGAAATTGTCCCAACGGACCTTTGAGAAACACATGACTGCCAACATGAATGTGATCAAAAAAATAATTCCCGACCTGTCCTGCGTGATTACGTTTAATGGTTAAATCAATCCGTTCCCTTTGATGGGGAGAAGAACTGATCGAAAAACTGCGCCAGACTTCCACTCCATTAATGTCGAGGCAGACTTTGACAAACATCCCCGGTTGATGAGGGGGAATCAATCCCTGTGAATTATCAAGTCGAAAAGTACAGACGTCGTCCGCTTCCTGGATAACCTTTGTGACGGGGAGCGATATCAGTTGATCTTTATGTATTTTGCAGTCTTGTTGATTGAATTGTATCATTCCATAACCTGTGCTTAGTGAGCGCCAGCACATTCCCTGTGATTGATCAGTTCGTCCAGTACACTGGAGTCCGGTAATTCCAGGTACACATTGTCCTGTTCGTCTATTTTAACCTTAAATACATTGACTTCATATTCTGATTCACCACTCAGGCAGGAACCATTCTCCAGCGAGAAGGTTTTTTTGTGTAGCGGGCAGGCGACTTTCGGGATTCCAGCTGCATCACCGATAATTCCCCGCGACAGGACCATTGCCTTTTTGTGAGGACACATCTGCTGACAGGCATACCATTCACCACGGCTGGCGAAGTTGAAAACCGCAATTTGTGAATTACCATATTTTACAGTAGAACCGGCTTCTGCAGGAAAATCACTGATCGTTCCGACTTTGACCCACTCTCGTGGCTCCCTGTTCTGATCAGGTTTTTTCTCAGGTATTTTAATGTCGTCAAAAGCAACAAAATCAGGTGCCCAGTCAACGGGCCGGGTCTGCCCGCGTTGCGGAATCAGCTCAATTGATGTCTCATGCTCATCCGTGTTGACAAACTGCTCGAACAGCCGTCGTTTTTCCGGATTGGTGACCACTTCTTTCCATTCGCAATGATAAGTATCAACCAGGGATTGCATCATGCTTTCCAGCTCATCGCAGATCCCCAGCTTGTCTTCAATGACCACTTCTCGCAGATAATCGATGCCCCCTTCCAGCTTTTCCAGCCAGGTGGCAGTACGCGTTAATTTGTCTGCAGTCTGAATATAAAACATCAGGAAACGGTCCAGGTATTTAATGCAGGTTTCTTCATCCAGGTCTGATGCAAACAGATCGGCGTGCCGCGGTTTGGCACCACCGTTTCCACAGATATACAGATTATAGCCATGCTCAGTCGCAATCAGTCCAAAGTCCTTGCTCTGGGCTTCAGCACATTCGCGAACACAACCTGAGACGCCCCCTTTCAGTTTATGTGGTGCCCGGATTCCGCGGTAGCGTTCTTCCAGTCTAATTGCGAAGCCAACTGAATCCCCGATCCCATAGCGGCACCAGGTGGTTCCCACACAGCTTTTGACGGTTCGTAATGCTTTACCGTAAGCGTGCCCGCTTTCAAAGCCGGCATCAATCAGTTTCTCCCAGATTTCCGGCAGTTGATGGACCTCTGCCCCGAACAGATCCACACGCTGACCACCGGTAATTTTCGTATAGAGCCCGTATTCTTTACCGACCTCACCCAGCACGATCAATTTTTCCGGAGTGATTTCACCGCCGGGAACGCGAGGCACAATAGAATACAACCCCCCGCGCTGCATGTTTGCCAGAAAACGATCGTTGGTATCCTGCAGGCCGGAATGATTGATAATGTGATCGTTCCACAAACTGGCCAGGATGGAGGCAACAGCCGGTTTACAGACTTCGCAGCCATTTCCGGAACCGCAATCTTCAATTACTGCAGAAAAGGACTTGTGCTTCTTAACTTTGATGATGTCGAATAATTCGGTACGCGAATAATCAAAGTGTTCGCACAGCCGATTGCTGACCGTGATTCCCGCGGCCTTCATTTCGGCTTTAAAGACATCCGTCACCAGAGGCAGGCAGCCTCCGCAGCCCCCGCCGGCTTTCGTGCAGGCTTTGATTTCATCGACCGAGCTTAAATTCTGCTCTTTGATGGCGGTACAGATTTGTCCCTTCGAAACGTTGTTACAGGAACAGATCTGTGCGTCATCAGCCATGTCTGCCGCACTGCCACCAGGAATGCCTCCCCCTGCCCCCACAATCAGTTCGTGTGGTTTACAGGGTAGCGAATCACTGGATTTCGCCAGCATGGAGAGACTGCCATAGTCAGAGGCATCGCCAATCAGGATCCCGCCCAGCAGTTTTGTACCTTCTTTATTAAAGACCAGTTTCTTATAAACACCGTTAAAAGGATCTTCGAAAGTCAGGCTTTTGGAAATGTCAGGCCCCGACTCGTAATCACCGAAGCTGGCAACATCGACTCCCATCAGCTTCAGTTTGGTAGAGAGATCGCTGCCGGAAAACTCCGCTTCACCGTTACATAAATGAGTCGCTGCGACTTCTGCCATCTGGTAACCGGGGGCGACCAGACCGTATACCATGCCGGAATGCAAAGCCACTTCGCCTACCGCGTAGATATCAGGATCGGAAGTCTGCAGCTTGTCATTGACCAGGATACCGCCCCGCTCGCCGACTTCCAGTTCGCATTCTCGCGCCAGTTCATCTCGTGGACGAATCCCCGCGGAGACAATAATCATGTCGAGTTCTAACTCCTCGCCATCCTGAAAACGGATGCCTGATACACTGGATTCACCCAGAACAGAGTCCGTAGCTTTGTTCAAATGCACCTGGACCCCGAGTTCTTCAATTTTCTGTACGAGGATCTTTGAACCCGCATCATCGATCTGGCGCGGCATCAGTCGTGGTGCAAATTCCAGAACGTGAGTTTCCAGACCCAGGTCAAGGGCCGCTTTCGCTGCTTCCAGCCCGAGTAAGCCTCCACCAATTACGGCTGCCTTTTTTGAATGTTTAGCGTAATCAATGATCTGTTCCAGGTCGTTGATTGTGCGGTAAACAAAGACACCACGGTTTTTAATGCCAGGTACGTTCGGGACGAAAGGATACGATCCTGTCGCGATGACTACTTTGTCATAGGGGATTTCAACCCCTTTTTGCGAACGAATCATTTTATTCTGACGGTCAATACTGACAGCGCGATCGGCCAGATGCAGGTCGATATTGTTCTCTGCATACCATTCCAGACGCGCCAGCATCAGTTTTTCGGCGTCGTTGTGGGCAAAAAACTGCGTGAGTCCCACCCGGTCATAGGCAGCACGAGGTTCTTCGCAGAAGGTGACAATTTTGTATTCCCGGGCCAGATCTTTTTCGACCAGTTGCTCGCACATGCGCAAGCCCACCATGCCGTTTCCGATCACAACCACATTTTTCTGTTGTCCCGAAGATTGCTGAATCACTTTATCAATACCTTATTAAATCAGAGGAGCGCGTAATTTGTGTCTCTCGCAGTCGAACGGTTATTGTCCCAGAGAAGCGGCAAGTTCCTTTTCGCCGGTTTTCAGTGTGATGGCAGAATCGTGAGCCAGACGTGCTTCTTCTTCCGTTTCTTCAGTGAACCGGACTAAAAAAGTCAGGAAGGCACAACTGGTAACAATTGCCCCGAGAATGAATAAAGCGGTAGGCCAGTTAATGGCTTGCGTTTTAAACAGAAATCCGGCAGAGACTGCCCCGGCATTTCCACCTGCACCCACGATTCCGGATACCGCTCCCAGTGCTTTTTTGTTGATAAAAGGAACAACAGAATACGTGGCTCCCTCAGACATCTGCACAAACAGGCTGAAGACAATCAAGGCCGGCAATGCCATCGCCAGTACGCTCATCTGTGAAAAGACCATTAAAGCAATTCCTTCACAGAAGATGACAACAAATAACCATTTCACTCGTCCGCTCAGGCCCCACTTCTGACCGAAGCGGTCGCCGAAGGCACCACCCAGGGTCCGGGCAAAAATATTCATTAACCCGAACATCCCCGCGAACAGGCCCGCCATCTTGATGGCTTCTGCAGTCTCCATTTTCTTGAAGTAATCGAAGTAGTCCAGAAAGTAGAGTGCAGCGATATTGTTGATGGTCAGCTCAATGCCGAAACAGGCACCATAAATCACAAACAACGCCCACACACGATGGTCTTTGCAGGCATTCCAGAACATCCCTTTCTGCATTTTCTTTTCAGGCAGTTTGCCAGCTTCGCGAAGTTCTTTGAAGTTCCCTTCCGGAGCATCCTGTGTCAGAAAATAATACGCGATTCCCGTCAGAGCGCACACCAGACCGGCGGCGAACATTGATGCCCGCCAGCCCATCGATTCACTGAATCCCAATACGCCGATAAACATTGTGAAAATCAGAGGCATCACAATCTGTGTGACACCCCCACCCAGGTTACCCCAGCCGGCAGAGGTTGCGTTTGCGGTCCCGACACAGTTCGGAGCAAACATGATTGATGTGTGATATTGGGTAATCACAAACGAAGCGCCGATTGCTCCAATTGCAATTCGAAAGATTAGAAATGTGGTATAATCATGTGCGAAACCAATTCCCATCACAGGCAGTGAACCGAGAACCAGAAGCCATGTGTAAGCGAGCCGGGGTCCAATCTGATCGCAGAGCCAGCCGATAAACAGTCGGGCGATGACAGTAATGGCAACCGAGCCGATAATGCACCAGCCGACCTGCTCCTGGGTCAGATGCATTTCCTCCCGCACGATCTTCATAAGTGGGGCGATACCAAACCAGGCAAAGAAACAGAGGAAAAAGGCAAACCAGGACATATGAAATGCACGCATCTGGGGCGTGGTAAAATTGAACAGATTGATTCTGGTTGCTTTATTCTGAATTTCCATTTCTGAGTGCCTTCTGCTGATGTCCGAGAGCGTTCGTAAGGTGAATTTGATCGATAGCAATTCACTTTCAGACAATCAGAAGGCGTACAATCAGCCCGGGAATGCGAGAGTGGGGATTGGAGTCAACAACACGGAAAGCGTGCAATCATTTGCGAGAAACATTGCTCAAAATGATCTGTTTAGATCATCTGGATTTCTCAGCAGGCCCCGAATTATTGCTATCGTGATTAGTTGCTCTTTGGCTTCAAATGTTCTGTTTGAATTCACAGTCAGCGCAACCGCGATTCAAAGGAAAGCAAACCATGTAATGAAAAACACATGAATCTGCAGTGACATTTGATGAGTAAGGCAAAGTGTATGCCAGAAAATAAGACAACTATCTTAAGGAATGGGCGGCTTTAATTGATTTTTAGAATTGTTCTACTATTTATGAGGAAAATGACGTTTTAATGTGTCAAAAAATATTAGTAGAACAGCATATTCACTCTAATAAATACGCAGTGTTTACCTCAAGCTGCATAGAAATGAGGCATAAATAATGTGCAAGTTGCGCTTTAATTATTGCAGAAGACTTTTCTGAAGTACGTCTTTCGCCTGATCGAAATAAGGCTGCCATTCGATTTCCGGTTTACCGTATTTCAGGCAGTCGCGCACTTTCTGCAGTGTGTTCTTCGCCATGTGGGGGCAACGATTACATGCACAGGTTTCTCCCGAGGAAGCCATGATACCAGGCACAGGAAGATAAGTGTGCTGCGGAGCTGACTTCTGCAGAGGATGAATCATATTCGCTTCGGTCGCGATCAGGAAGGTTCCAGGTTCTTTGACTGACATGACGTATTGGCGTAATTTTTCAGTACCGCCAATGATGTCCGAAACTTCGAGAATGGAATGCGGGCATTCCGGGTGTGCCAGTACCAGGGAACCGGGGTTATTCTTTTTGGCACGCAGTAAATCCTGGATACTGAAGATTTCATGCACCATACAGGAGCCAGGCCACAAAATCATTTCCCGTCCGGTCACTTCCTGCAGGTAACGTCCCAGATGCTGATCAGGCACAAAGAGGATTTCTTTATCAGCGGGGACCCGGTCTATGATTTCCCGGGCATTACCACTTGTGACGATCCAGTCACACAGACTTTTGACTCTGGCACTGGTATTGATATAGGCGACCGTTTCGAAGTCACGACCTTCTGCCCGTAGTTGCTTCTGAAACTGATCGAGATCTCCAAACTGACAACTGTCAGCCAGCGAACAGCCTGCAGTCAGGTCGGGCAGGAGAACCGTTTTTTCCGGGCTGAGGATTTTTGTCGACTCAGCCATGAAATGGACACCGGAAAAAACAATCGTCGAGGTCTTCACATTGACGGCATCGCGGGCCAGTTTCAGACTGTCGCCCGTGAAATCAGCAATTTCCTGAATTTCACCATCAATATAAAAGTGAGCCAGGAGTGTCGCATCCTTCTCTTTTTTGAGTGATTCAATTTCATCCATCAGATCAAGGGGATCTTCATAGACTTCATCACTGTGATCAATTGTGGGCAACGACATTGGCTTTTACCTTATAGAATATCTGTCCATATTCCGTTTCTGTGACAGACACGGAATACCAGTCAAAAGTTCAATAACTTCAATCAGTTAAATCTGGATGAGTTGAAACTCTTCGAGTACAACTACAGTACTATTGTTAATGGAAATTCATCCTCGTCAAGCGGGTGATATTCTATATAATTACCCAAAGGTTTAGAACTCTATGACAGATCAATCATTACGAATCCTGGTTTTTGGCGCTCATCCGGACGATTGCGATATCAAAGCGGGCGGATCAGCGGCCCTGTACCAGCAGTCCGGGCATACCGTCAAATTCGTCAGTGTGACGAACGGCGAGTCGGGGCATCAACGACTTTCAGGTACGGAATTAGCTGAAATCCGCCGCGCAGAAGCTGCGGCAGCAGGAAAATCTCTGGGAATCGAATATGAGGTGCTGCATAACCGGGATGGTTATCTGCAACCGACCATCGAAGCCCGGTTTGAAATCATCCGCCTGATCCGAAACTTTCAACCCGATCTGATCCTCACCCATCGCCCCAACGACTATCACCCTGATCATCGATATACTTCTCAACTGGTCTGCGACGCCGCGTATATGGTGACAGTCCCTCCCATCGTTCCCGATGTTCCCGCACTGAGGAAAAACCCGGTCATCGCGTACCTCTCCGATCATTTTACCCGCCCCTATCCGTTTTCGCCGACAGTCGTAGTGGATGTCGAACCGGTCTGGGATCGCATGATTGACGCTTTGGACTGTCACCAGTCCCAATTTTATGACTGGCTGCCTTATAATCATTTTTATGAAGAGGAAGTCCCTGCAGACCCCGCTCATCGCAAAGCGTTTCTAAGTAAGAAAATGAAAGACCGTATCAGCCCGCTTGCTGATCGCTACCGTGATTTAGTCATTCAGACTTACGGAGAAAAACGAGGGCAGGAAATTCAGTTGATCGAAGCCTTTGAACCATGTGAATATGGTTCCCCTCTGACAGACGAAAATCGCAACATATTGTTCCCTTTCCTGCCCTGATGCATTTTGAGTTTCACTTTTGAGAAATAACCCTTCCATGCGAATACCAGTTCTATTGCTGATGGCTGCCGTTTGTCTCTTAGTGAGAATTGATTCCACTGTGGCAGAGGAAACTGCCGCCGAACGGGGCTATCGCCTGCTGACGACAAAGGCTTATTTACCACCTGATTTTGATCAGGATGTTTTGAAAGACTTATGGAAGGTCTGGCCGGAGGACTGGAGACAGAAAGCCGAACAGGCTTCGCCGGAAGAACGCCGTGAACTGATTTTTTCCTATTACGGAATCATGCACCGCCCTGGTTCTGAAGAGGCACCGCTGGGTTACGTTGTGACGCCCGAGCAGAAGTGGGTCATGAACTGTTTTACCTGCCATGGGGGGAAGGTGGCTGGGACTGTGATTCCCGGAGCCCCTAACAGCCATGTTGCCCTGCATACCCTGACCGAAGATGTGAGTAAAGTCAAACTGCAGCAGTTGAAAAAGCTGAGCCACATGGATCTGGCTGCGATTGGAATTCCGCTGGGCACGACGCATGGCACCACGAATGCCGTGATCTTTGGGGTGGTTCTCGATTCTCTCCGTGATCCGGATATGAATTTTGACAGGAACCGTCCCGTCCCCAGTCTGCTGCATCATGATATGGATCCCCAACCCTGGTGGAACGTCAAACGGAAATCGCGGATATACGCAGATGCCTTTATCACCAAGAATCACCGGGCATTGATGCAGTTTATTCTCATTCCACGAAATAACGCGGATAAAATCAAAAAATGGGAATCCGACTTTGCAGATATTCTGGCCTACATTGAATCACTGGAAGCCCCCCGTTATCGCTGGACCATTGATGAGAAACTGGCCCAGCAGGGAGAAATGATTTTCAACGATCATTGTGCCGACTGTCATGGTACCTATGGCAAAGAAAGCGTTTATCCGCTCAAAACGGTTGCGATTACAGAACTCAAAACCGATCCCGCCCGTTTGAATTCGCTACCACCCAATTATCGCGCCGCATTGAACCTGAGTTGGCTGTCCCGCTACGGCAAAGATCCTGTGGTGGAAGACCCGGGCGGTTATGTGGCACCTCCCTTAAATGGAGTCTGGGCTTCTGCTCCTTATTTTCATAACGGTTCCGTACCCACCTTGTGGCACGTATTGAATCCTCAGGAACGACCGGAAATCTGGCAGCGTACGGAGAACGGATACGATCAGACCCGGGTCGGGCTGGAAGTGCAGACGTTTAAGAAAGTGCCGAAAGATCTCTCCACGGTACAGAAACGACTCTACTTTGATACGAGTCAGTTTGGAAAATCTGCCAAAGGGCACAACTACCCTGATGAACTCACGCTGGAACAGAAGAAAGCCGTGCTGGAATATCTTAAAACGCTGTAATGAATTGCAGGAATCCTGCTTCCGCTTCCGGTTCCATGCCAAACAGATACATCATTGCCAGAAAGTTTACGAACAGCACTGCCAGCCCGGGATAAAATCCTGCAGCTGCGGTTGAACGTTCCATGGTAATCGGTGCACCCGCCGGTGGTTTCTCATTCGAAAGATAACCGGGAGTCCATTCGCTGCCATTCGGTTTAATGTACCTGACCCGCGTCTTCCACAGATACAGACAAACAACGATGAGAAACGCAACTGCCGCGAGTGTAATCAGGGGGTGGACCGACTGCGTTTCATCGCCCAGTTTCGCAGCATTCTCGGGGAACTGACTCATCATTTTGGCTACTGTGACAGCGAATGCATTATTCAGAAAATGAACCAGCACCGGGGCCCAGAAACTTTTCGTCACAACATAGACGAAGTGCATGAACATGCCCAGGGGAATCACGGCGATCGCATGCGCCGGATGCATGTGGACGATGCCAAACATAACTGATGTAATCAGAATGCCGGGAATCAAACCCCACCGTGCCAGCAGGCCGCGACCGATGGCACCGCGGAATACAAGCTCTTCTCCAATCGCGGGACAGACGGCAATGACCAGGACCAATGCCCACAACGAACTCTTTTCTGCCATATCCTTGACGATTTCCATCGTCTGCATCTTATCAAACTGTTGCAGCCAGGGTATCTGCTCAGCAAAACCCGTCCAGATACCATAGGCGATACGATAAAATTCGCCAGACAGCATCGACAACGGTAACACGCAGATCAGTAATAGAAAACCAGTAGAGACAGCAAATGGCTGCAGGTTTAACTTGGAGAGCACACCTTTTCCGAAACGCAGCGCGACTGCCGCGATCACGATGAATACAAAAACCCCCTGCTCGACTCCTGCCAGTTCCAGAGTGTGAGTCTCTGTGAGACCGGTAAGCTGCTCTCGCATTTCGGCGCTCGTGTCGGGAAGCTGGTTTGTTGCCATCAGCAAGGCGAAGAAACCGAACAAGAATACAATCATTCCCGCAAAATGGGCCAAAATGACACCAATCAGCCAGAAGATCGATTCGAAGAGTCCGGGCCCCGGTGGTCGAACCGTCCTGGTGAGACGGGGCGCTTCTTCTGCGCCTGCGACCTGCACCGCTTCGTTTAAGAGATCGTCCATGGTCTTCTTCGAATCTTCTGAGAAGGGATCGCTCTGAAAATTCTCTGTCTGAGGACCTTCATTCTCACCCGGCGAATCGAATACAGGCTCCGATTGCTCGGATGAAGGGTTTTCGGAGGCAGCCATAGTATATATCAGTTTCCGGAAAGTATGCGATAAGTATCCCTGCATTTGCAGGCAGGGATACGTTTTAAGTATATGACTAGCAGGGTTTTATGTGAAATATATGAGTTAAAGGAACGCAGAACGTCCCTCATTCAGTCTATGTCTTAATAGTCGTTGTGAAGAGAGATGAATTTCAATTTTTTCGAGTAAACCGGGATTTTTTCAGGAATAATCGGGTTTGCTGAGCGAATTTGACAGAGACAGAATCACGACGGTTGAAAACTCTTGATTTCAATTCACTCACAAACGGTTATGATAACAGCAGGGCCCTGATATGAAAGAGTCATTTTTTACTGTTTTTCCCCGTTTGACTGGGCAAGATTCTAAAATGCTTCCGGATTCAAATTCTGAAATAGAAGACCAGCACAGTCAGTTGCAATACTGTGCGAATTGTAATGCGACCTTCTTTCAGAAAGAAGACAGATTGCATTGTCCTGACTGTGGTGCGGTGGTCGATGACCTTTCAGTGAATGATCTTCAGGAAACAATCGTAGTGAAAGATCTCGGAAATCCTGCTGCTCTGGTGACAGACTGTCAGTGGGAAGATCCGATTACAGGCCAGGATCTGCACGTCTATCGCTGTCAGTCACTAATTGGTCGTGGCGGCATGGGCATGGTCTACCTGGCAACACACCGTGATCTGGGACGGCAATGTGCCTTGAAAATTCTACTTCCGCATCTTGCGGAACGCGACCCCGAATATGTCCAGCGTTTTCTACACGAAGGACGTGCTGTTGCGACGCTCAATCACCCCAACATTGTCACGGCGCATGCGATTGGTGAAGAACGCGGGTACCGGTTTCTGGAAATGGAGCTGATTTCCGGTCGCGCATTAAGCCACGTGGTTCGTGAAGATGGACCTTTAATGCCTCTGCATGCCACTTCGCTGATCGCTCAGGTTGCTTCCGGCCTGGGAACCGCGCATGTGAAAGGCATCATCCACCAGGATCTCAAACTGGAAAATATACTGCTTACAGCGACCGGTATCCCCAAGATCGCCGATTTTGGCCTGGCGAAACGAATTAACGCTGATGAAAAACAGGCTACATCACATAACCTGGCCGGAACCCCCAATTATATGGCTCCGGAACTGTTCCAGGGGGCAGCCGCATCGGCAACCTCCGACATTTATTCTTTAGGGGTCTGCTTCTTTGTCCTGCTAACCGGGCAGTTACCGCATCGAGGTTCGAATTTTAATTCGCTGATTCAGGATGTCACGACAAAACCTGCTCCCAGCATACGTGATCTCTGCCCTGATATCCCGCTGGAGATTGCCGAATGTGTTTCGCTGATGCTTGATAAGAGTCCCGCGAATCGATTTCAGAATGGATACATGGCGGCTCTGTTTTTGAATGCGGTTCTGGGACAGGTGCAGAATATTGAAGCGATGCTTTACGAAGCATTTGCAGATAACAGCCTGGTTACCTGGAAACGCAAGGGGCATCAATACATTGTCAAGGTCCGGCAGTCAGAAGAACGTAAGCAGACCGTCTTCATCGAACCGAGTGATCATCAGATGCACGAGCGTCTGTTGTTGATTTACAGTACCTGCTGTGATGCACAGCCTGAGTATTACGAAGAAGCACTCAGGCTGAATGCGGAAATCTCACATGGCGGGATTTCCATTCGCGAAGTGAATGGTGAAACGAAGTTTGTGATGGTCGATACTTTCCCCCGCTCGACCGTGGATGCTGAGGATATCCGCAAGAGTGTTGTGGCCGTCGCCCAGCATGCTGACGATGTGGAAAAGAAACTGACTGGACACGATCTGCATTAATTCCACTTTCCCTCCCTGGCTGAGCAGGTCCACCTGTAGTGATTGTAGCAATCATTGTTGTCAGAGACACTGGGCTGTCACGTCGAACAGTCTGTCAACGGTTCCGGATATACTGGCCTCTCTCAAAAGACATGCCAGTCATTAAAACTGTGGCGAACCTACGCGCTATGTTGGAATCATGCCCGATTCCAGTGAGAACTTAAATCAAGAGCTTGACCCTCCATTCCTGTCACTGATATAGTCAATATCATATCAAAAATGCCATTTCCGGCTCACCAGACTGAATCCATGCCCCGCCAGGCGTTATGTGTGTACATTCGACACTGGTTACGGGTGCTGGAGACAGGACTTCAGGTTTTCAGCCTGTTTCAGCAAAGTCTCTGTGGGAATTTCCAGGGTAGAGACGATATACTTTTAATACATTTGTGGTCTGCAAAACCACTTTCCATTCTGATCGAGAAGAGTAATTCCGGGGTATTTCATGCGTCCATCACTCAAATATTCTTTCGCGACCGTTTTTGCCTGCAGTTGCCTGTTTTTAACTTCCCAGGGAAATCAGGTATTCGCTCAGAAAAATACGTTGAATCGTGGATTCTCGATCAGCCCGGACCTGGTGGCAACGGGTGAGGAACTGGCCTCACAGAAATCTCTGTGGGTCATGGAAGCGGTATTCAAGCCAATGCGCATGGTGCGGATGGACCTGACTGACCCGCTTACCGGTAAGAAAGAGAAAACCCTTGTCTGGTACCTGGTCTATAAATGTGTACTGCGTCCGATTGAACGACCGAATTCAACCACCGAGTTCACTCCGGAAAACGCCGAGGTTACTCCACCAGGGCCACCATTATTTGTTCCGGAAATCACCTTGATTACAAATGATAACGGACAACAGAAGATTTATCCTAATCAGATTCTTCCTGAAGCCGAACTCATCATAAATCAGCGGGAACGCCGTCAATTTAAAAATGCTGTCGACATTATCGGAGAATTGCCTCCTGAAACACCGGCTGATTCCAAAGAAGAAAATGCCATTTACGGTGTCTGTCTCTGGACCGGCATTGATCCCGGGACTGATTATTTCACAGTCCTGTTTTCCGGTCTCACGAATGGCTACAAAAATGTTGAAGGACCGGATGGTAAAAAGGTGACCCTGCGGAAGACTCTGGTACAGCAGTATTGGCGTCCCGGCGATGAGTTTGGCCAGCAGGAACAGGAGTTTCGGCCGAAAGGCAAACCCTACTGGGTTTATCTGCCCGATGATCCCGCAGATGCGGCAAAGATGAAAAAAGAACTGAACATGGAAGAGAAGCCTGCTCCCTGAATCAGAATTTAACCGGTTCTTATCAAAAAATAGTGGGAAGTTGTCCAGAAATTGGATTATCTATTGCAAGTTCAGGTCGAATTCGCCAATATACGGCCTCAATTAACAGTATTTTCTTAAAATGCTCCTGTACAGGGGCAACTTTTGCTACCTGAGGAATGATTTAATGGCACATAAGAAAGGTCAGGGTTCCAGCCGTAACGGTCGTGATTCACAAGCACAACGACGCGGAATCAAGAAGTTCGGCGGCGAAAGCGTGCTGGCAGGAAACATCATCGCCCGTCAATGTGGAACGAAGTGGCACCCCGGGAAAAATGTGGGCATGGGCCGCGACTACACTATCTTTTCACTGGTGGAAGGCAAGGTTTACTTCGATAACGAAGGTCGACGCATCAACGTTGAGCCTGTATTGAACTAATACTCTTCCAGAGTAGACACATGGAAGGCTTCCTGAACATCGCATTCAGGAAGCCTTTTTTTATTTACCGGTTCGTATGCCCTGTTGTGAGGGTGACCGAGATTTTCGTAGGCGCCTGCTCTTTTCCGCGCAATACGGATACCGTAACTGTGTCGCCCGGCTTTTTACTTTCGATGTAGTCCAGGAAATCAGACGCTGTTTTTACAGGTCTTGAGTCAACGGCAACGATCAGGTCAGCGGCACCACGGTCAACACGTTCAATCGTGATCAGTCCCCTTCTCTGTCGGACAATTTTGGGGCCGCGAATCCCTGCCGTTTCCGCCGGTCCGCCTGGAGTCAGTTTCGCGACCAGCAGTCCCTGTTCGGTTTCATACACACGTTGGATCCCGATTTCAGGATGAATCATGTGGCCATGGGTCAGAAGCTGGGGGACCACGCGCGAAACCAGGTTAGAAGGTATCGCGAATCCGACTCCGGAACTTTGACCTGTATTACTGGCGATGGCGGTGTTGATTCCGATTAACTGGCCATGCGAATTAATTAAGGGACCTCCTGAGTTACCCGGATTGACGGCAGCATCAATCTGAATAATCGACTTGATCGTTCGGTTGCCCCGCAGTTTCAGGGAGCGATTCAGACTGGAAATAATTCCGCAGGTCATGGTTCGTTCCAGGCCAAAGGGATTCCCAATGGCGAACACACGCTGTCCGACTTTCAGTTTGCTGGAATCGGCGATGGTCACCGGTTTCAGAATACCCGCATCCTCTTCAATTTTAATGACGGCGATATCGTTAATCGCATCAGCGCCTACAAACTTGGCAGTGTAAGATTTCCCGTTGAACAGAGTCACATTTACCTGTTGCGCATCCTCGATCACATGGTAATTCGTCAGGATGTGTCCCGCCTGGTCGATGATTGCTCCGGAGCCGGCTCCTTCCGTATCATATTCCAACAGGAAAAATCCATCTGTCTTCGTACTCTTTGTGGTGATATGAACAACGCTTTTATTTAATTTTTCATAAACACTGACGTTAATCTCTTCTTCGGGGGACAACCCACGCTGATTGAACAGAACCGTTTCTGGAACGGCCAGCGTCTGATTGGCCGTTGATCGGGGAGACTCAGTAACTAATGGTGTTGGAGGTACGATTAGTGGACCTGAGAGACGGGGCGGTGACTGCGCCTCCGAAGTCGACATCATGACGGCTCCGGGAGATTCTAATGAAGCTACGACCAGACCACCAATTACCGCGGATATAAAACAACCAAGTACATATTTCATGTGACACCTCGCACAACACGAAACTCAAGCAAACTGGGTAAAACAAGAAGTCAGGGAACTGACGAAGAACGATGTTAAACTTCGTTTTTGAAAGAATTTTTAAAATAGGCATGGAATCTCGACTGAACTCCATCATAATTCCTTGCCAGAATATCAGTGAAGTTCAAACACTGATAAAATAGATGACCAGCCAAAGAATCGTAAGTCATTATCACAATTCTCCTGCCAGCGTAAATAGGAATTCAACCAGTCATTTGCAGTGGAAGCAAATCTGTTTGGGGCCCCTCAGAGGAAGCACTGAAGTTTTTTTATAGCGTACCCGTTTCAGCGTGACGAAAGGATTGAGATGCGTCGGATTGCACTTTTAACAGCAGGTGGCGATACGCCAGCTCTAAACGCCACGATCTTCGGGGCTGTCGAACGAGCCAATGAACTCCGAGTTCAGGTTGTCGGTATTATTAAAGGCTTTGGGGGGTTGCTCGATCCTACCGTCCCTCATATTCGATTGAATCCGCTGTATTCAACACTTCCGGAGCTGGACCCCCGCTGTGGCGGGACCATTCTCGGTTCATCCCGTACCTATATTGACGAATCTCATGCGGGAGAATTACAGCTGGTGAAAAAGCGGCTGGATCAGCTGGGGATCGAGGGGCTCATCTGCATTGGCGGGGATGGGACCCTGAACGGGATGCAGCCGATTTCGCAGTTTATGCCTTGTGTCCTGGCACCCAAAACCATCGATAATGATCTGGGACTCAATTATCCAGACGAACCCAATGAATGGATACGCGAAGTCAATCCTGAGACTCAGAAAGTCAAGTTTCGCAAGATGCCTGGAAAACAGGATCTGGAGCTGGATGATATCGTCAACTTTGCGACTCCCGGTTATGCAACAGCCGTCTATGTCTGTGTGCAGGGGGTCCAGCGGATTCGTTCGACCGCAGAAAGTCATCGCAGAATTGCCATAATTGAAGTCATGGGACGCGAGTCAGGTTACCTGGCATTGGGCGCAGCGTATGGCCAGCCTGACATTATTCTGATTCCTGAAGTCCCACTGGATTATGAACGATTCGAGCGTCGCGTCCGCGATCTCTATGAAACTCAGAAGAATGTAGTCATCGTCATTGGCGAAGGATTACGTGATCAGGAAGGAAAACGACTGGGGGATATCTCGAAAAGTGTCGATCCGGCAGGCAATATCATATTCAGTGGTGCAGCAGAAGTGCTGGAAAATATGTTGATCGAATCACTTGGGGATCACTATTTTGTCTCACGCAAAAGGCATGAACTTGCGAAACAGGCAACTTTCACACGAAAGATCGGGCATACTCAACGCGGCGGCCGTCCGATCCGTTTTGATCGTCACTACGCAACACAACTGGGGGGCAAAGCCGTTGATTTGCTGGTGCAGCGACAGAATAACTATGTCGCAATTTTACAGTGGAATGAGCAACGCGGTTTTTATGTCAGTTCGATCAACGGAAATTCACTGCGGGATGCCTGGCGCGGAATTCACCCGCGGACTCTACATCCGGCCTTCTACGATGAACACCGTTATCAGCCTTCCAGGCTGGGCGTCAGCTATCTTTCCAGGATCTTCGCGAATGCAGTAGGGTCTGATGACCTGGAACTGTTACGTGAAGACCTGTTTGATACCGGGCATTTGAAAACCCGGTATCAAAGTATCAACGTCAGCGTTCACAAGCACATTCGGTATTTGAATTCCGACGTAATGTCGGAAAACTCCGAGCAGTTCTAAGGTTCCTGCTGCGGAACCTCAAATGCCGCCGGTTGAATCTCAGGAACCGTTACAGGTTGAGGAGAAGTGGAATTCCCTGCATCACTCTGGTTCGAAATGGTGTACGCTGCCTGCACGGCATTCTGCTTCAATGTGCCCGAAGTGGCAGCCATTGACATGCGCAATTCTTTTTTGGTGGAAAGGTAGCGTGAGACCGCGGAATCAGAGTTGATCATGATGTCGTCTACTACATACTGTCCCTGCTGTTTGATAAACAGGACAGTCGCACCCCGCTCTTTATTCCCCAGCTGGATTCGCGAGTAGCCTTCATTTTCATTGATTTCGAGGCTGGCAAGATTGGACATGAGGAGTTCCGGGATGTTGAAGGCTGTCTGCGGAACGTGTTCCACCTGTCGCCAGACCAGCTCATTGAAGTCGCGCGAGGAATGACGCTGAAGGTCTCGAATATTCTGTTCGTGCATTGAGAAGGCATAGTTCTGAACCCGTACCATCATCTCCAGTGTCGCTTTCACCGATGCAGGACGGTCTTTCAGGTCCAGGTGAATGTCGTCAACCAGCAGTTGCCCCAGGTGTTCTCGCAAGATGTACGTAACTGGCAGATTCCCCTGTCGAGCGTACACTTTTGTGATGGCACCGTTGAACTGGATGTCAAGGATCTCAAAGCCGGGTTCCGTGATTTCATCCAGTGGCAACTGAGCAACCAGTTGGGGGGCGACTCGTTTCCAGACTCGGGTGGAAAAATCGGGAGTCGAACTGAAGTCCAGAATCTTCATATCCCGCTTCGATAGAGCTTCACTGAACAGCAGTGTGATTGCCCGTGTTGAGAACAGCGATGTCAACGTTACCTGTTGATTCCCCTGATCCTGGAAGAGTGTTACTTCTTCAATTAGATATTTATCGGGAATATCGATTTCATCTGATTCAACTCTGACCAGAGATAAATTGATCATTTTACCATTATTCTGGGTCACAAAGTTAGCCAGGTTGTTTTCGATTTTCAACTCGTAGTCTGCAGCAGCATCCTGTGAATGGGGTAATGCAGCCAGCTTCAGGTCGGCAAAATCGAGCCCCCCTTTGAAAAACTGTCCAGTCGAGTATTTTTTCAGTTCGTTCTTATCATTCTGATTGTAGGCATCAAGGAATTTACTGACGGTCAGGAGCATTTTTGCCTGTTTTTTGGCGGAAGCGATGTGTTGCCCATCCACTCGAGACTCGACGGCAACATCGGTCGCTTTCCATTTTCCGTCATTCAGTTTCATGGAAATGACCATTTCCCCTGTGCGACGTGGCAGTCGGATAATGGCAATGTTCGTATCAAGCTGAGCGTCAGGTCGTTTCTTTTTGGAACTCTTTGATTGACCAGCGACCTTATTGGAGAGTTTTGCCAGGAAAGCCGGGTGAAGTTGTTCCAGGCTATCTTTAAATTCGCCATCTGTAGTCCCCAGGATATCGTCCCGATTGCCTTCTTCCCAGGCAGATACGAATTCACGGACAGTGAGCAGTAAATCCATCTGCTCGGTAACAGATTTCATCACGTTCAAATTCTTTTGTTTCTGATTGATATAAATATCGTCGACGACCCACTCGCCTGTTTTGGAAACTCGTTTGAGTTCGTAAAGGAGTTTTTTCTTGTTTTTGCCGACTTCTGCTACCACTTTCTTGTGGTTCTCAGAAATATCTGTGATCTCCACAATCGTTGTTTCACCAGTCGGGATCTTGAGAATTTTCAAATCGTCCATCGAAGACTTGTCCCGCAAAGCAACTTTTGAAAATTTCATCGTTGTGTGATGTTTCAGCGACTTAAGGTCTTCATTTTCGATGGCTTTGGAAAACTGTTCAATCGCTGTCACTTCAACTAATGAAGCGCAGCTGGTCGCAAAGGCCAGCAGGAAAAAGCAGCTTACCAGAGAGAAACTGTTTTTTAACATCATGATTAGTCCAGGTAGGTATTGTGGGTTTTGAGAGGAGTGAGATTTGTCAGCAATCCCGGAGTTGTTGAACTGAACGACTCAGAATGTTTTCAACTCAGAAATTGTAAGTGACAACTGCTTCTGGTTTGAGAGCCCGGAAACGAGTTGCGAGAGAGGATGCGTTTTTTTGCATTTTTATGGATTTGAGTCAAGATGGTTCCTGGGGAAACCGGCATGTTTTGAAGTACTTTTGGAAAATAATTGCTCTTGGCCCAGATTCAGAAATTCATATAATCTCCACGCTCACCTTTCGTTCATTTCTTCACAGCCTGTTGGCATTCAATCGATTGCTCAATTCGAGCGGGCCCCCGATTCCGGAACTTTCATCAAACGGTAAAGTAGGTTTCTGTGAAACGAACCTTAATAGTAACCTGGACTATCCTCGGGATGGTGCTGTTGGCTCCCGCGTATGCAGGGGCCGAGGATACGCGGACGATTCCAGTCAGGATTCGGATTGAGTGGGGAGAATCGATTCCCCGCCACTGGAAGGCACAATTTGATTTAACAGGTTGTGAGCTACTTTCAGCAAAATCCCTGGGCGTTGATGCAGATGAAGCTGCTGTATTGAAGTCTGCTGGTCAGACGGTTCGGTATCAGCCACATTCGCAACGTGTGTTTAACAGTGTTGAGTTCATGGTTCGTGGTATTACTGACGCGAAGCTCCAGGTGCAGGTACAGGACCGCGATGATCCTCTTGTTTCATTGAATCAGCAGTTTGATTTGAAGAACATTCTGGCTCAGAAAGCAATCATTCCCATCAGCCAGACTGCGGCACAGCTGATTGTACAGCAGGCTCCCGGGGATGCTTTTGCCTTACGCGTCAGGAATCCATATCTTATCTTCAAACCAGGTGAAGAAATCAGGATTCAGGCATTCCCCCAGTTCCTCTTTGATGAGAAAGTCTCACCAGGCGGTGAATTAAACTGGAGTATTCAACGGGCACGTTCAGGAGACCCTGTTACTTCCGGGGTGCTCCCACTGCCAACACAGGATCTGGCAGTACTGTTGAAACAGGGGATCAGCCTGTCTGTTAAAGCACCTGAGAAAGGTGAATACAATCTGGTGGTGAACTTCGGAAATCATCGGGCTGAAGTCCAGTTTGCCGTACTTTCACAAAAACAGTCTCCACAGCCTGTCAAAGCCCTGATTCCTGATTCCGGAATTCTGGTCGATGAATTTTCTCTGAGCGGCACTCTCGATCATCATGATCTGATAAAACGACGTCCAGGCAGTCGGTTCAGAAAATCATTGAAGTCATTTTTTAAAGCCAATCCAGCGATTGAGCAGGCTGCCACTCGGTCTCCCCCCTGGTCTGCCTGTCATTTGAAGATTAGAAACCAGCATCGTCCTCACAAGTTGTTGTTAACCTATCCACGGCGTCCCGGCACAAGACTGGGGTTCAGTATTCTGGAGCCTGATGCAGCTGGCCAACTGGTTCCCGTCGGTATCGATTCAGGAGTTTACCAGGCGGGTACTGATATGACTGCGAAAGACCAGTCCGAAGAATCCCAGGTCGAAATACTTTTCTGGCCCAAAATAGATGATCCCATTCTGTTATTTCATAGCCTGGGATCCTCAGAACCCGCAGAAGTGACAAAAGTCGAAGTTTATGAGCTTCCTGCACGCATGCATTCGCGCGCTGTGTCTGAAGGCGAGGTCAGCTCTCTTGTTGAAAAGAGTCGGCTGACCGGGCCTTATCTGCAGAAGCCATTGTTGCCTGAAATATTTGGTGCAACACAGGTTCTGGATAGTAAAAGTAATCGCAGTCTGGATGACTGGCAGACTTTTCGGGAAGCGGGCGAGCGCCTGGCTTACTATTTAAATTATCACCGTTTCAACAGTATCCTGATGGCTGTTTCAGCGGATGGAAGTGCCATTTATCCTTCAGAGTTCCTCGCACCGACGCCCCGCTACGATTCGGGAGTCTATCATTCCTCCGGTCAGGATGTCGTGCGAAAGGATGTTCTGGAGCTGTTGTTTCAGATCTTTAACCGCGAGAAGCTGACACTCGTTCCTGAGTTACAGTTTTCTTCCATGCTGAACTCACTGGAGCAGATGCTGCATGATGATTCCCGCAATTCTGCGGGAATTGAACTGGTCAATTCGGCCGGACAGACCTGGCGTGAAGCAAAAGGAACCTCGCGAGGGCAGGCTCCCTTTTATAATCCGCTCGATCCGAGGGTTCAGGCTGAGATTGTCAAAATATTCCGTGAACTGGTGGTTCGCTATAAACGCCACCCTTCGTTTCAGGGGGTGGCCGTTCAATTGAGTCTGAATGGATACTTGCAGCTTCCTGGATTGGACTGGGGCTATGACGATCAGACTGTTCAGCAGTTCCAGAAAGAGACGGGAATCAAGATTCCCTTCAGTTCGGAAGCAAACAGGTATCAGGATCGGTATCGATTTCTGACGACAACAGCATTGCCGCAGTGGACGCAATGGCGTTGCCAGAAAATCCGGGAGCTGCATCAATTGCTGGCGGATGTTCTCCAGGCAGAGTCACCAGATGCACAAATCGTTTTCTCTGCCCGTGAATTACTGCCTTCCCGCAGTCGAGATGGAGACGTGGTCACTGCCCTCAAAGGGGGAACCATGTTTCGGCCGATCTTAATGGAATTGGGCCTGGATTTTTCACACTACGATCAGATCGAAAATGCAGTTGTACTCCGGCCCGGTCAGTATAATTCACAGCAACAGGTTTCCTCGTTTGCGCACGTTCTGAATACGCACCCTTCAGTTGATGACGCATTTAAGTCTCGCGTCGGGGGCGCTTTATATTATCATGATCCCGTTGAAATCCGGATCGCCGAATTTGACAGGATTTCACCCTGGCAGCCGGCATTTACCTGGCTGGTTTCACAGGTGTCACCTGCTGACGAAAGTAATCGAAACCGGTATATTCATTCGATCGCCAGGCAGGATCCTTATTACATTTTTGATGGAGGCTGGACGATTCCATTTGGGCAGGAACGTGCGACCAAATCCATTCGCAGCCAGTTTCAGCAGCTTCCATCGCGTCCTTTTCAGACAGTCGATACAGCATCACAGCCTGTGGTGACCCGGCTGTCACGTGGTAAAGAAAAAGCATTTTTCTACTTCGTGAACGATTTTCCTTACCAGTGTCATGTTACGGTTGAGGCGACGGTTCCCTCGAAGGCGCCTGTGATTTCTCTCCGATCTGGTGATATTCTGGCCGCCTCGCAGTCGAGAGGAGAATCCAGGCAATATTCGATCACACTCACGCCATTTGACTTTCAGGCATTTCGAATTGATGATTCACAGATTCAGATTCAGTCGGTTCGCTGCGAGATTGCCAAACAGGATCTCATGCATCTGCAGGCGAAAATTGAACAGAAGAAACAAAGTCTGGTAAAGCTTCATCAATCGATGGATGAGCTGACGGCCGTTGTCTTTCATGCCGATTTTGAAACTAAAAGTTCGCGGGATTATATACTGGCTGGCTGGGAGTCAAAGGTTTCACAGGGGAATGCCTGGACGATCGATTCGACCGAAGCGCATTCGGGAAAGACATCACTGGTTTTGGGAACCGCGCCTGGAAATAATTTTCTTCGCACAAATCAAATTCCACTTCAGGATTCCCGCTATCTGAATATGAGCGTCTGGATGAAGTCAAATGCCAGTGACATGCAGGTTCGGATTGCATTGGAAGCAGAACAGAATGGAAGGCTGAAAGTTCAGTCAGCGATCATTTCTGTGGATCAGCAATGGCGTAAATATCTGTTTCGAGTGAAAGATATACCCGTCGATCAGATACGGAATGCCCACATTGTGGTTGAAAAGCTGGGATCAGAAAAATTGTGGATTGATGATGTTGATCTGCAGATCCATCAGATTTCGCCGGAAGATGATCGCCAGTTGACGAAACTGGTATCGACACTTGCGCTTGCCTGGGACTCACAACGCTATCTCGACTGCTATCGACTCTTATGCAGCTACTGGGGTCAGTTTGGCGATACCGCTGAACTGCCTGCCACTCCCGCGGATGAGCAGACACCTGTAAAACATGCAGAGCGAAGAGGTATTAGAAAACTGCTCCAGCGGTGAGTATGTTAAATTCTGCCTGTCTGTCTTACACGGATTCATCGGGTCGTAAGTTCTTTTCTTAAAGACGCTTATGAGATTATCCCTTATTTGATCCCGCGCGCATGTTATAATCAGTTATAGACAGAACTATGATCACAATTTCCCTGATTGAATTACGGCGTATTACATTTCGCATAGCGTCTGCCGATCTATTCCAGTCGGTCCGCACGGTCTTGGAGACGCCATAGCAAAACTCGCCACAGTCCAGCATATCTGCAAGGAAGGAATTGAGATGTCAGCGCGAAAATCCACAACCGGTTCAAAGCCTGCTTCAACGAAATCACGTATTGCCTCAAAGCAGACTACCCGTTCCAAAGCAGCGAAACACAACGGTAAAGTACACACCATTGGCAGCTATCTGGTGCAGCGGTTGCAGGATTATGGTGTCACCGATCTGTTCGGCATTCCTGGCGATTTTGTACTGCAGTTCTATGGAATGCTGGAAGAGAGTCCGATCCGAGTTGTGGGTACAACCCGTGAAGATAATGCCGGCTATGCAGCCGATGGTTACGCGCGAGTGCATGGGCTGGGAGCAGTCTGTGTCACCTATTGCGTCGGCGGATTGAGTCTTTGTAATTCCATTGCGGGTGCCTATGCAGAAAAATCCCCGGTGATTGTTATCAGTGGAGCACCGGGCATGTCAGAGCGGGCCACCGATCCCCTGCTTCATCATCGTGTGAAAGATTTTCATACACAGCGCGATGTCTTTGAGAAAATTACAGTTGCAACAGCATTACTTGATGATCCCATGACCGCTTTCCTGGAGATCGATCGATGTCTGGAAGCATGTGTCAGATTCAAGCGGCCGGTTTATCTGGAATTGCCGCGTGACTGTGTTCACAAGCAGGCCGTAATTCCCCATGTACCAGATGACAGTCAACCAGTCAGTGACAGTAATGCACTGAGAGAATCGCTGGCAGAAGCGAAGGAATTAATCGAGGCCAGTAAAAAGCCTGTGATCATCGCAGGGGTTGAAGTCCATCGTTTTGGTTTACGGGAAGAGGTGCTTGGTTTTGCGGAAAAATTCAAAATTCCGATGTGTGCCACGATTCTGGGAAAATCGGTCGTGAGCGAATCCCACCCGCTTTACCTGGGAGTGTATGAAGGCGCGATGGGGCGAAGCGAAGTGCAGAAGTATGTCGAAGAGAGTGACTGTGTCATACTTCTGGGGACCTTTATGACAGACATCAATCTCGGGATTTATACCGCCCATCTGGACCCGGGCAAATGTATCTATGCAACCAGCGAAAAATTACGAATCAGTTATCATCACTTTCATGACGTGATTTTCTCGGACTTTGTTACTGCCCTGGAAAAACAGAAAATGAAAGTGGTCACTCGGAAAATCCCCGATAATGTCCGTCCGCAGCAGTTGGAGTTCAAAGTCAAACCGGCCCAGCCTGTCACGACAAAACATCTTTTTGAAAGCATCAACCAGATTCTGACAGATGAAACGGTGGTGGTAACGGATGTCGGTGACTGTCTGTTCGGAGCCGTCGATCTGATGATCAATACGCATACCAAGTTCCTCAGTCCTGCCTACTATACGTCGATGGGATTTGCGATTCCGGCTTCTCTGGGAGCACAGGTTGCTAACCAGAACCTGAGGCCGATTGTTCTGGTAGGTGATGGCGCCTTTCAGATGACGTGTCTGGAGCTTTCGACGGCTCTTAAGCTGGGTTTCAACCCGATTGTGATCGTGCTCAACAATAAGGGGTACACAACCGAACGTTTTCTGCAGGAAGGTCCGTTCAATGATATTCCCGACTGGAAATATCATAATATTACCGATCTGATCGGAGGAGGCTGGGGCTTTGAAGTCAGCACAGAAGGAGATCTGGAAAAAGCCATCAAGGCCGCACTGGCGAATAAAGACAGTTTGAGTGTCATCAATGTACATCTCAAACCCACTGATGTCAGTCCGGCACTGACACGCCTGGCAGATAAGATGTCCAAGACGCTTTAAGCTGCAAAGTGTCTGGAAAACAAAAAAGAAAAAAGCCGGGCGAGAGTCCCGTTCTCTACGTCCGGCTAATATCCTTTCGCTGACAGTTCATAAATTTAGTGCATTGAACTGTCTTGAGACGCGAAAGGGTCCCCCCTGTTTGGAGTCGAAGATGGTAAAAACAGCAGGCTGATCGAAACCATGCCTGCTGGTGTTTTTACTTAATATTTATTGATCCTGCTGGAGTTTACGTTCCAGTTTATATTGCTCCAGTACTTCCCGCTGATTATAGAGCTGTTCTTCAGGTCCTGCCGGGTAGAACTGCACATCGTCATTCAGGTAATACGCTGAAGGCAATGTCTGGCCACCAATGCTGGATTGGCAACCGGTGCTGGTTAATCCGATTAATGCCAAACCCAGAACTCCAACACTTGACCAATTTTTTAGCTGGCGAATCACCATGATTTTCCTCGGAATGATAAAGTTGTCAAATGGCACCTGTTGGGGAGACGTGTAAACAGGGTAAGACAGGAGCCGGGAACACCTTGGGAACAGTCCGTCCATGTACTGAATCCGGTCACTTCGATGTAAAGTGATTGCAAGGCCACACAAAACTACAACGTGTGTACCTCTTTTATCGACACGTAAAACCGGAATCTTCGGTATATTCTGCTTAATCGGACAAGATTTTGTATAAAGAAAGTCTGCAGAGCATAGATGTGGCGGATTGTGATCATGTGAGCACTGTGCCTGGGGTCTGCTTTCAATTTCACTGTTTGAACGTCACCGGTTTCACACGCAATTGATTATCAGAAAGTCAGATCTGGGTCCTGAAGCACAGCAGAATTACTTCAGCTCAGAATGGGCACACCGACCAGCAGACTCTATTTTATATGCTTCCAGAAGAGTGCGCTGGTCAGCAAACTCACCATTAACATCAGCAGGGTAATACTGTACTGCATCTCTGCTGTAGAATTCAGGTAAATCCGTTGGTTGAACTTCCCTGCGTTGTTCTGAAGTTGAAGTGGTGACAGGAAGAACGATGAATCCTGCAAGAATAGCAGACAGCACAAGCATCGAAAGGCGTGTGATCATCGGAAACCTCGCGAAAGTGGAGAGCGAACTTAAAAGACAGAATCGATGAGATGATCAAGTATGATTCAGGAGATGCGTAACATATTATCGGCCTGGCCAGCCCGAAACTTTGCGCATTTCCCCTGATGTCAACTGCGCTCTCTGATCTCGATTCAGCTGGGGAAAATTTCGTTTCTATTTATGATTTGAAAGCGCGCTGCAATTCATCCATTGAAACCTTACCTTCCGCAACCAGCCGGATGCCATCTTTCTGGAAATTGGGCATTTTCTGTTTTTTGGCCAATGCTTTGATTTTCGCAGGTTCGGCCCCACTGATGATCAACTGTTTCATTTCATCAGTCATATCATACATTTCCAGCAGGAGTGTACGACCGTAATATCCCAGGCCATCACACTTTTCACAGGGCTCAATTTCATTCCCATCCTCATCCACGGTCTGGCGTGGCGGGCGGTACAGCATTTTCGTGGATTTAGGGAGTCCCATTTTCTCAATGAGCTTCGGGTTGGGGCGAAAGGCTTCTTTACATTGATCACACAGGGTTCTGATCAGTTTGTGACCAATCACAGCCTTAAGGGAATTCACTCCTTTTTCCAGGCTGCCTGCCAGTTTGCAGTATTTGAGAATTCCAGCGATTGCATCTTTGGCCGATAATTCCGCAATCATCGTAATTTCGTCAGCGACATTCAGGATACTGGCGACATATTGTTCATCCGTAATGGGATTCAGATAAATGATATCCGCTTCCATTCGAATGATGCGACGCAATTCATCATCAAATGTGTCCCCTTCTTTTTTGTCCAGGGTCGCAATATGACTCAGTTCCCTATGTTCGGGGTCGGCTAATGCAAAGATCGTGTACTGGTAAGCATCCACTGAGCGAACTACGCCGACTGTCGTTGTGGTGGTTCCGGAATTGGGAGGACCACTGATCATGATCAACCCGTTGCGTCCCTGACTCAATTCCCGAATCTTATCTTTGACTTCATCCGTTATGCCAATATCATCTGCGCGATCCAGAGGATATTTCATGTTGATGGCTTTGATGGAAAGACGCTCGCCGCCCGGTGTTGGTGCAGTTGCTACCCGTAACTGGTAGGAAACTTCTTCCAGTTCCGCAGCGACTCCCCCTGTCTGGGGGCGTTTGCGTTCCTGGATATTTAATCCCGATAACAGCTTAATGACCTGCACCACAGCCATTCCCTGCTGCTTGGAAAGTTTCGGGCCAGCACTGGGAACACCGTCAACATAAAACAGAACCTGGTAGCGCTCCCCCTTGGGTTCAAATCGTATATATTCTGAACGCAATGCCAATGCATCGGTAATGATATTTTTTGCAGGCATCAGGCCAGCTTTTACCAGTCGTGCGTTATCTTTCAGATTAGCCGGCTGACCATTGAGAGCCCCTTGAAACGAGACCGGCTCAATTTCCTCTTCCAGTTCATCGTCTTCCTCTTCCCGGGATTTTCCAAAGCCAAATATCACCAGAGATACCTCTTGAAACAGGTTAAGTGCCTAATTAAAAATTGTTCCTGGAGTCTCTTACCCGGAGCAACTGTTGATGCTGTTTAGTTTAGTGCAATTCTTAGAGTAGACCATAATCCCGCAGGGTTTTTTCCAGAACCTGCATGGAACTGCTGTCCAACTGAGTCATGGGTAGACGAACTTCGCCATTGTCACGTCCCAGTAACTGCATCGCCGCTTTAATAGGAATGGGATTGGTCGCCAGTCCCAGCAGATTGCGGCATAGAGCAAACAGTTTGAAATGCCATTCACGGGCGAGTGCTAAATCTCCGGCATTGAAAGCATTCAGCATGCTTTTTACATCGCCGGGAACAATATTCCCTACGACTGAAACCACTCCTTTTCCACCCAATGCCATCAACGGCAGAGTCAGGCTGTCATCGCCCGATAGAACGGCCAGATCACAGGCAGACAGGATGTGCGATGCCTGATCCATGGAGCCAGTGGATTCTTTGACGGCAACGATATTCGGGATTTCCGCCAGTCGGATAATCGTTTCCGGCTCAATATTTTTTGCTGTCCGTCCGGGAATATTGTAGATGACGATGGGAATCTCGACCGATTCCGCAATTGCCTGATAGTGCTGGAAGAATCCTTCCTGTGTCGGCTTATTGTAATAGGGGGCGACATGCAGGGCACCGTCTACGCCTGCTCCTTGTGCGTATTTTGTCAGCTCGATCGCTTCACGAGTGCTGTTCGACCCAGTACCCGCCATTACTTTAATCCGGCCAGCAGCCTGATTGCAGACGATTGAAATCACCTGTTTGTGTTCATCGTGGGAAAGTGTTGGTGATTCACCAGTTGTCCCGACAGGGCACAAGGTGTCTGTTCCCTGTTCCACGTGATAATCAACCAGAGCGCGGAGCGCTGTTTCATCGATTTCACCATTCTCAAACGGGGTGATCATTGCTACCGCAAGACCTGCGAACAGGTCACTTTGATTCGCCATGCTTTTAGTACCTTAATACAAAATCTTCCAGCCAGTGCAGACAGGCCGGATCAGTTTTTCTTTATAATCAGTTGAGTATGACTAGCTGCTATGTTCGCTGTTCCCAGTCAACATTCGACAAGGATGCCAGAGCGAGTTGCAATGCATGTGTTCCGTCACGTCCATGGCCTTGTGCCTGGACAGCCAGGTAAAGCTGATGTCCTAATGCCAGGCCGGGAAGGCTCAGGTTCATCGCTTTGGCTTCCGCCAGGGCAATTCCCATATCTTTGATAAAGTGCTCTACAAAGAAACCAGGATCAAAATTGTTGTCCATAATCCTTGGTCCCAGGTTCGAGAGAGACCAGCTACCGGCTGCCCCGCTGCCGACGGATTCGAGTACCGTGGGGAGATCCAGTCCAGCCTTGTAGCCGTACAGCAACGCTTCACAGACCCCAATCATATTGGTCGCAATCAGAATCTGATTCACCATCTTGGTGTGCTGTCCTGATCCCGGTCCCCCCTGGTAAACGATCGTTTTTCCCATGGCATCCCAGCAGGGTTTGAGTGCACTTACAACGGCCTCTTCACCACCAATCATGATGGACAAGGTTCCGTTTTTGGCGCCGACATCTCCCCCGGAAACCGGAGCGTCGACACTATAGACTCCCTGCGCCTGGGCTGCTTCCGCCACTTCTACCGCCAGAGACGGGTCACTGGTGGTCATGTCAACCAGAATCTTACCTGCTTTCGCGCCGGCCAGAGCCCCCTGCTCTCCGAGGAGTACTTCCCGAACGTCTGCAGGAAAGCCAACGATCGAAAAGATGACATCTGAATTTTCGGCAACTGCTTTGGGGGAATCAGCCCAGTTTGCTCCTTTTTTGATGAGTGGGTCCGCTTTGGATTTACTGCGATTGTACACAGTCGCTGAAAAACCAGCATCCATCAGGTGCCCGACCATACTGGCTCCCATGACTCCCGTTCCAATCCAGCCAATTTTCGTCTGACCTGGTTGAATGGTTGGTATCGTCATCTTGTTCAATCCTTTTATCTGAATCAGTTTTGTCGAATTACTTAGTCATCAAGGCCGTTACGTCCATTGAAATCGTAAAAAAATGATTGGTATATCTCAAGTTAGACCAATCATTCTCCTTCGAAGTATATCGAGGTCAGACTCAGAAGTCATACGACTGGTTCATTTTTTTGTCAACTATCACGCCTGCAGCCTCTTTTCTGACAGGAATTCGGCAACCGGAGCAAAAGAAACTTGCGATTGGATTGCCAAGTAGGGAAAATCGAGCGAACGATCTGGTGCGAGCTTTTGAACAGTGCCAGGTGCATGTTGACTTATTTTCAGATGCGGCTTCAGGTTATGTCATGAAATTGAAATATGTAGTGTCGTGGATGTTCTGTGTTGCCTGCATTTGCTCAGTAAGATCTGAATTGCAGGCGCAGACCTGCGGGAACGGATTTCCTTGCGGCCCAGATGGAGCCCCCCTGTTACAGATGTTGACTCCCCAGGGGTTTATGGGCGCGGATTTTCGAGGCAGCTGCACTCAGCATGACCGCTGTTACCAGGTTCCCGGAATTAATCGTCGGTATTGTGATTTACAGTTCCGCAATGAACTACATCGAAGGTGTGACAGTTCAGTCTTTCCTCTGGGATGCCGCATGCTCGCCAACACCATGTATTTACAGGTCCGTTTATTTGGCAGGAGACCTTATTTGAATTCGCAATATCCCGCGACATATCCACCTCCCACGCCTTATCCTGTCTATTCGAATCCTGTTGTGTATTACGGATATTGATCAGTCTTAACGCGTTTTCCTCTCTCCTTGCTGAACGAATCTTTCTCCATGTCCGAAGCCCAGGCGTATTTGAATGGCGTTTTCATTCCTGACTCTGAAGCAAAGCTGGCAGTAACCGATCTGGGAATCGTGTATGGCGCGTCAGTCACAGAGATGGTGCGGACGTTTCAACATCAGTTGTTTATGCTGGATGATCATCTGCAACGTCTGTTTATGGCGCTGGAGTATGTCGGCATTGAATCTCCTGTTTCTGCTACCGAATTAAAACAGATCTGTGAAACACTGGTAAAGAAAAATGCAGCCCTGTTACCAGGCCAGCATGACCTGGGTTTGACCGTCTTTATCACAGCCGGTCACAATCTGCCTTACCTGGGACTGGCTGAACTGGAAGCCTGTCAGACACCGACCGTTTGCGTGCACACGTTCCCACTCGCATTTGAACTCTGGGACCGTAAATACGCTGGGGGACAACATCTGATGCGATCAGAAGTTCAGCCTCTCAATACTGCCATTTTTGATCCAGGTGTGAAATCACGCAGCCGGATTCATCTGTATCGCGCGGACAAACTGGTGCGGCGGAAGAATCCTGAGGCTTCGGCCTTATTGTTTGATCCGGCAGGCTACGTGGCAGAAACAACCATTGGTAACTTTTTTCTGGTGCAGGGAAATCAGATTTACTCTCCGCGTCCGGAATATGTTCTCGGTGGAATCAGTCAGAGAATGGTCATTCGGCTGGCAAAACAGTTGGGACTGGACTACCAGGAAACAGATATTTCTCCCAATATGATACTCGAAGCAGACGAAGCATTGACGTCCTCGACAGCATACTGTCTGATGCCTGTCACGCGTTTTGAGGATCACCAGCTGTCACAGGGAAGTCCCGGTCCAGTCTTCCAGAAACTGATTGCTGCCTGGAGCCAGACGGTGGGAGTTGATATTTTACAGCAGGCACAGGAAATCGGCGCCGCGCGTCGTCCGGCCTGTTTATAGACGTCAGGTTGAAATTCAAACTCATCATATAGCGCATCGATCAGGAATTATTGTCTTGTCACATTATCTGGAATTCTTTCGTCAGTTTCGGACTACCTTCGAAACCACAGGTGCAATCGCTCCCAGTAGCCGTTTTCTGGCTGCGAATATGGCAGGGCCGATGAAGCAGCATCAGGGGCCCAAGAAAGTTCTGGAAATTGGTCCTGGTACCGGTGCCGTCACCCGGCAGATCGTCAAACAGATTCGCCCCGGCGATCAACTCGATCTGGTTGAATTGAATGATAAGTTTGTTGAGATCCTGCATAAGCGCTTCGATACCGAACGAGGCTTCCAGGAAATCAAACATCAGACAGCGATCCATAATTGTCCCTTACAGGATTATGGCGCTGCTGAGGAATACGATTATATTGTCTCCGGTTTGCCTTTGAATAATTTCCCGACAGAACTGGTAAGCGATATATTTAAAGCCTATTTTCGCCTGCTGAAACCGGGAGGCGTACTGTCCTATTTTGAATATATGTATGTTCGCCCTGTCCGTAAAGTTGTTTCCCGGGGGGATGAAAATCTGCGGATTCGTGAAATTGATCAGATTATGGGCGACTATACACGTCAATTCCGGATTCGTCGTAGCTGGGTCTGGTGCAACCTGCCTCCGGCCTGGGTTCAACATCTGCAGAAAGAAAAAAGCAGTTCACCCGAGCTCGAGCAAACTGCCTCTCAAAATCAGATTTAATCTCACGAGAAACGCGCGAGTCGGTGCCTGGATCGCATCATACTTAACCAAAGCACGGAAGATGCCAGGGTATATCTGGACACAGTCTAGAGCGCGTCACATTTAACCATAGCGTCTCTCAATCTATTATACTCGGTCCAAATGGCCCTGGAGACGCTATAGTAAAACTGGACACAGTCTAGGCAGCTGGTTTTTTCGAATCACTTTCCGGCTGTTTATTTTCCGGAGAGTCTGTAGAGGGGCGACGCGGACGATTCATACGGTCCCGTTCCCGGCCCCGGGGATTGAACCCACCACGGTCTCCGCCCATCAATTCTCTCAGATCCAGCGAGCCATCTTCGTTACGGTCCAGCTTTTTCAATAGATCTTTCATTTGCTCCAGTTCGCTGGAATCCAGTTTTCCGTCCTGATTGGTATCGAGCGATTTCATGAACGCAGGCTGAGGCATTCTTCCCTGAAAGTCACCCCGTCTGCCTGCAGAACGATCGCTCATTTCAGGGCGTTTCATTTCTGCGCCACGGTCACGATCTTCGGGTCTCCGGCCAGGGCGTGATTGTTTTTTGATTGCTTCAATGAATTCCTGTTTTGAGAGCGAACTGTCAGGACCTTTATCCGCCTGTCTGTAAATCTGCTTCAGGATCTGCTTTCCTCTTTCCGGAGCTTCTTCAAGGGTCAGTTTACCATCTTTATTAGTATCAAGAGACTGGAAAAAACGCTCGTATCGTTCCTGATCCATCTTTTCGTCACCAGCGCGAGGACGTTCTTTACGGTTACCATCGGGTCTGCCGCGATTCATGCCGGCAATACGCTGAAAGGTTTCGAGGGGAATCTCGTCTGTATTCATTCGTTTAAAAAGCGGTTCCATGCGATCATGAAGAGGTTCCGGCAATTCGTCACGTGAAATCTTTTTGTCGCCGTTACGGTCCAGGCGATTCATGAATTCCTGCATACCACGTCGATTTCGCTGCTGGTCGGTACCTCCTGCAGCAGGGAATTTCTGGTCCTCTTTTTTCAGGCTTGATTCAAACTCGGTTTTCGTGAGTTTTCCATCTTTGTTTTCGTCGCCTGTTCGAATGAGATGATCAAAAAAACGTTCTTTGTCCTGGGGGACTTCGTCGGCTGTCACAGTGCCATCTGAGTTTTTGTCGAGTTGTTGAAAAATATTCTGGGACGCGGATTCATCCTGTTCCGGAGCGGCTGAAACGCTGCCGGCAGAGAGGCTCAGAACTGCCAGTGCCGCCAGTGAAAAGAAAGAATTCTGCATTATAGCCCCTTTCATGGGTATGCTGGGATTAGACGCGGACTTAAACATTGAGTGTCCGTTGCTAATTATTTAACTCGGACCGGTCTGAAAAGTATTGCTGCTTTCTCAAAAACCGATGCCATCAATAAAAAAACCCGGCGAGCTGGCTCGCCGGG